>Ga0208462_1000026_pt1 | contig 220124 bp, 170 predicted proteins | sample AD_SCU001_MetaG_FD_184452 | JGI IMG/M metagenome (GOLD analysis project Ga0208462, IMG submission 184452) | Active sludge microbial communities of municipal wastewater-treating anaerobic digesters from China - AD_SCU001_MetaG (SPAdes) (version 2) | ecosystem: Engineered > Bioreactor >...
TTTCTCTTATGTTTTTGTTATAGTAGCAAGACAAATCTTGTGCCGTTATAGGTCATTATTTTTTTAGTACACTTAAAATGAGACGATCGGTAAAATCGTTAATCCTGTAATTTTTACCATGATTCTAACTAGCAAGATTATCCATTGTGAAGTATTGATCGTCTAGTTTAGAACGGAATTTTTAAGTAAATAATCGATTGGTGAGGGCTTTACAAGAAGGGTACAAAATCAGCTTAGAAGTCCATTTTTCCAATCTATAAGAAAGTATATTCTTATAGATGGTAAGAGCAACCATGAATGAGATTTCAAATCTATTGAGTCTGTAAAATAATTAGTGCTAAATTCACTTTCGAGTTTTAATTTCTCTTTACTTTATTTCTATTCTTATCAGCTCCATTTTTTCCCTCAGATTTTTGTTAAATTTAATCATCTGAGAGGACATTTGGCACTATTTCAATAGTAACATTTTGCTGGTCTGCACATATTCACTACTTTCAATTCTATAGATATACAAACCGCTTGGCAGTCCGCCTACGGCAGAAGTAGCATTGAACGCTACTTTATGATAACCGACTTCGTAAGTGCCTTCAGCAATTGTCTCTACCAATTCACCGAGCATAATATAAATATTTATTTTTAACCGCGTTTCCTTTGGAAGTGAAAACCTTATCTTTGTGGCTGGGTTAAACGGGTTAGGATAATTCTGAAATAAGAAATAATCAATCGATTCAGTATTATTATTCAAACCAGTAACATTAGATAATGGTTCATTTAAATTTGGCCAATTACCGACCTGATAGTTTTGTTGTAAGAATCCAGGAGAAACATTTGTTTGAGTCCAAACCAAATCCGAAGTACCTTGCGGATTAGTTATTGTCAAATATAAAGTTATTATCATTGTTAGAGAGGTATCTATTAGTACAGGCGGAGGTGTTCCCAAAGCTAGAAGGCTAATTCTGATAGTATTATCGTTTGGTTTAGTCACATTCTGAGTTGTATATAATTCAAAATCACCGTGTAATAAATAATCTACATTTTTTATTGGTGAGACCGGGAAATCCAGTGCTTTCGAATCATATGTGAATTCTATCTGCAGCACTCTTGCCGTTCCTATAGAATCCTGCAAGTTTATTGCAATTGTGACTGAGTAAACCGGAGGATTAATATCGGTAATGAGTTGTCCATTAATTGATTGACAATTAAGTGCAGATGAGAAAAATAAGAGTGCAATTAATAAACCTTTCAGCAATTTAACAATTATATTTTTTGCTTTATTAATATTTTTATTCTTTAACTGGCTTCGTTAATGAGCTTTATGGTACTTGTGTGGAAAATCCAAAATTTGGTAACCAGTCGATCAACACATCTTCAGAATAGTCTACATCTGAATTTAGATTCGTATCTGTTGAAAAATATCCATGAAAACCAAATGATGGTAACCATTTAGTTAATAAATCATTTGAATAATCTACATTACCGTCTCCATCCATATCGCCTCCAATCATACCATAAATCCCTCCGCCTAAATCTTTCATTGGATTAGTTCCATACGCTTGTGTCTGAGCCGTTGTAAAATCATAAAATGTCGGGCTACTGCTTAATGATATTGCTGATGCAGACATTATAGCCAGATGGTTTCGGTGTCTGACAACCACATAGTAATTCCCAGGATTTAAACCTTTAAAAGCTAACGGACTGGATCCGTCAATATCAACAACACTGCCATCACTTAACAAAAATCCGGCTCGTCTGCTTACAATATTATTTAAATCACTTCTTAATTCTATCATTACCCAATCAACTGCATTCGCTGGAAAAGATGCAGTTGCTTCAGTCCCCAAATAATTCCAGGGAGTAAATTTATATGGTTGATACTTAGGTAATAATCCTTGTGTTTTAAGAGTAGTTGTCATAGCCACACTGCCATTATAAGATCCTTCAAGAAATACTTTCAAGCTGAGCAATAATGGTTTAGCAATTAATTTTATAAATGCCCATCCAACATATCCATCACCGCCTGATATTGCATCTGCTTTCTGTGTGTAAAGAGCAAACTTCCCGTTAGTCACTGTGACAGTACCTAAAGAAACCTCACTATTTTTAGTTACTTCAACATTGTATTGCGACACATTGGTGGAATCAAATGAATAATACACTTTATACGTTCTGCCAGGATCTCTCTCAATAATTGAAGCTTTCACCTCGTATTCACCATTCGGGATATTACGGAAAAACTTCATTACAGGTAATGAATCATTTGAAGTGTGACAATAAACAACAGGTGAGCCTAAGTAGCGAGGCCCCGTCCAGGAAGTATTATGCCAGTATTCATTCCAGACAGCACTGTTTAAAGGTAGTGGCTCTCCTGTTCCTTGTTGTTCAAGTGATGTAAGTACCGGAGACTGCATTGTATCTCTCGAACACTCAATAACACAACCTGGCGGAAATTGATCATTAATTACTTCCCTTACTGTTTTAACCGGAATTCCCCGCTCAACTATTGCATCAAGTACAAGCCTCAAAAGCGAATCACTTTGGAACCAGGTACTTCCATCTCCATAGGTACCTCCAAATTCATGTGCAAGAAAAACTATCCACTTTTTATTTGCTACTGCGTCGTCTAAGTATGCTCTCATAGTTGCAATGTTATCTCTGTTTGTCAGGTTAATCCGTTGTGTAAAGTATAAATCAAAAGGTTCAGATATCCCTGGTAATTCTGTAGCTGTGGAATAATACGAACTATATTTTTTTACAATATTAACCAAACTATGATTCCAATCATTATTTGGCGCCGCAAATCCAGAATTTGGAAATCCATTAGCATCGAGCCAGGTCTTCATAAGGCTGACATTGGATTCAGTAATTCCTGAAGTATGGTTATAGGTATGATTGCTTATCTCCCAACCAGCTGCCTGCATCTCGAGTAATTTATCAACGTTCCCTGAAACCCAGGGATTAGTTCCATTTATATAAAGAACCGCTGGAAACCCGTACTCTTTGAAGATAGGAAAACCGATATCATACCAATCACCAAATCCATCATCGTAAGTAAAAGAAACTACCGGTCCATACTGTGCATTTGAATAATTAAAACTCAACAACAACATAACAAAAATTATTTTTTGTTTCATTAAATCCTTCTTTTGAATATTGAAAATAGAACATTGAAAACTTAAAATACACATTTGCCAGGCTTTGAACACTTTTAATAATTATTGGGGTGGAAGCGAAACAGTAAAGCTAACAACACAATTAACTCTAAAGGAGTAAACTCGTTCACCTCATTAAGCAGAACTAATCAACTTATTTATAGTTGCCATACAATAAGTAAAAAATATTACTTTATTAAGATCATTTTTCTTACCTGGACAAAATCCGGACTTTCGAATCTATAAATGTATGCACCGCTTGGCAGAGAAAAAGCATTTCCGCCGGAGGCGGATCCGCCTATGGCGGAAAATGTTACTTTATGATAACCGGCTTCGTAAGTTCCATCAGCAATTGTTTCTACCAATTCACCAAGCATATTGTAAATATTTATTTTTAATCGTGTTTCTTTAGGGATGGAGAACCTGATGGTTGTACTTGGGTTAAACGGATTCGGATAATTCTGTGATAACTCAAATTTTTCCGGTACTATTTCTACCTCAACTACATCTGAATATTCAAACTTCCCATCCGTGTCTATCTGCTTTAACCTGTATTGAAACTTGCTTCCTCCTGAAAACAGATCATTGTCTGTATAGCTGTATTGTTTTGGTAAGTTTGAATTACCGTGTCCTTCAACAAATCCAAGTGTGTTCCATTCTCCTTCGTTTATTCTTCTTTCAACATTAAAGCCGTAGTTATTCACTTCTGTTTTTGTAAGCCAGTTTAACTTAATTGTCTTTTCATTGAATTTTGCTGTGAATGATGAAAGTTCGACAGGAAGTGATTGTTCGTTCAAATTATACCAATTACCTTTAGTATACGGTAATGATAAAAACGAAGGCGCTATATTAGTTTTTGTCCAGATTAGATTAGAATTGCCAAGTGTGTCGGTTATTGTAAAATAAAATGTCACTATATTAGTTGGTGTTGTTGAGATTGGCACTGGCAATGGTGAACCCATAGTTAGAATATAAATTCTTACGGTATTGGCAGACGGTCTTGAATGAAAAATATGTCCTGAATAAGTGTTAAAATCACCATATAGAATGTAGTCTGTATCCTTTACAGGTGTTATTGGAATACTTAAAGCATTTGTATTAAAAGTAAAATCAACTTCAACTACTCCAGCAGTACCTGTGCCGCTTTGCAAGTTTACTGCAATTGTCACTGAATATGTAGGGGGACTAATGTTAGTTATAAATTGTCCGTCTACAGTTTGACAGAAATAAACTGGAGTATATAAAATAATAATCATCAAAAAAATAAATGATCTTTTCATATAACTACTAAACCTTTCAAGCATTAATTATGAATGATAATAAATATATCATTTACTTTTATGGAACTTGGGTTGCATAACCAAAATTTGGCAACCAATTGTTCAATAAATCTTCCGTGTAATCTACATCTGTATTTAAATTTAAATCTTCTGAAAAATATCCATGATATCCAAATGATGGTAACCATCTATTAAGTAAATCATTAGAATAATCCACATTTCCGTCTCCATCAATATCACCAGCAACCATACCAAAAATACTCCCCCCTAAATCTCTCATTGCATTTGAACCATAAGCCCGTGATTGAGCTGTTGTAAAATTATATAAATAAGAACTGCTGCTCAAAGGAATTGTAGTTGCAGTCATAATTGCCAGATGGTTTCGGTGTCTAATAACAACATAGTAATTTCCGACACTTAAACCTGAAAACTTTACTGGACTGGTTCCATTAGTATCAACAATGGCTCCGTTGCTTTTTAAGAAAGCAGCACGTTCAGCCACTTTAGTACTGGAGGCTGTGCCAGTTCTTAATTCGACAAGTACCCAATCAACAACTGAGTCAGGAATGGAAGAAACAGTGACAGGCGTATAATCATAAACCACTGCAGAATATGCAGAATCAGAATTTTTTGGTATGAGATTATTTGTATTAAGTGTAGTTGTCATGCCTCCACTACCATTATAAGGTCCTTCCAAATATACTTTTAAATTTGCAATAACAAAATCCGGTGATGTTCCTGAAGTTCTCAAAATTAAACCGCCGTCACCGACCACAGTTCCGTTATTTGCATCTGTAAAAAAGACACCGGATAAAAGGTTAAATGTATTAGTTTCTTCCAGAGCCCAATTTGCACCATTATCTGTGGTTCTGAAAATTGAGCCCATTTCACCAACAACGGTTCCATTATTTGCATCAGTGAAGAAAACACCTTTTAAATGGCGTGATATTTCATTTGTTTGGGTAGTCCAGTTTATTCCACCGTTAGTAGTTTTGATAATAGTACCATTATCGCCTACTGTAGTTCCGTTGTTTTTATCTGAGAAGTAAACACAAGTTAAATTATTTATTGTCCCGCTCGTCTGCGTAGTCCAGGATGTTCCACCATCAGTCGTTCTTAAGATTGTTCCTGTGTTACCTACAGCTATCCCGGTAGTATCATCAGTTAGAAAAACGCTTAACAAATTATTTGTTGTTCCGCTTGTTTGTGTAGTCCAGGTTGCTCCACCGTTAGTAGTTTTTAGTATAGTCCCTGTATCACCAACAACTATCGCATTACTTGTATCAGTAAGAAAAACACTGTTTAAATTTTTTCTGCCGACTGTTGATGTGTCCCAGATAGTTCCACCGTTAGTAGTTTTACAAACAACTCCTGTTTCACCAACCGCTATTCCTTTAAATTTATTTCCTTTTGGAAAATGAACACTCTTGAATCCATATTCTCTTCCCATTGGGATTATTTCAATTGTCCAGTCTGATCCGCCATTTGTAGTATGGAGAATTCTTCCGGCATTTCCAACAGCAGTCCCGGTATCTTTAGCAGTAAAGAATACACTATAAAGATTTGCCTGGACACCACTTGATTTTGCATTCCATGTTACACCTGCGTCTGTTGTTTTCATAACTGATCCAAAAATCCCAACAGCAATTCCAATTTGTGAATTACCAAAACAGACACCGGTTAACGTTTTTGTTAAATGTGAGGGTTCAAGCCAGCTTGTACCGCCGTTGGTGGTTCGTACGATAACTCCACCCCAGCCAACTGCCACACCATGATTTGCGTCTGTAAAGTAAACATCCTCAAAATAAGCATCTATTGATAATGAATCCTGAGCCCAGCTTGTACCACCGTTAGTGGTTCGAAGAACAGTTGACGCCCAGCCAACGGCTGTGCCTGTATCCTTATTAGTGAAGAAAACACTCGTTAATAATTGTGTTGTTCCGCTTGATTGGGCGGTCCAGTTTATTCCACCATTGGAAGTTCTTAAAATAGTACCACCTTTACCTACGGCAGTACCATTACTGGTATCTGGAAAGAAAACTCCTACCAATTCATTTGTTGTGATTCCTGTTACTTCAGTCCAGTTAGTGCCGCCGTTGGTTGTTCTTAGAATTATTCCATTCGGTCCATTTTGTCCAACAACAATACCGTGATTAGCATCAGCAAAAGATACGCTATTCAGATAATGTGATACTCCACTTGTCTGCAAATTCCACGTTGTTCCGCCGTTGGTGGTTTTCAGAATTATACCATTTGCCCCGATAGTCCATCCAATATTTGGGTTAATAAAGCTTACATCTGTTAGCTCAGAATTTATTCCGCTTGCTTGGTATTCCCAGGTAGTACCACCATCGCTAGTTTTAAGAATTGCACCAGCATTACCTACAGCCCAACCAACATCTTCAGAGATAAGTTTAACAGCGTTAAGTGAATTAGCCGTAGGATAAGGATTTTGTAAATACCATTGCGGGTATGTATTAAAGGAGGAAAGAATAAATATAAATGTTATTATCAATATTATTTTCAAGTTCGCTCCATTAAAATATCTATTTAAAAAATTTAATCGTAACATATAGGTTATAATTTATTAGTTAAACAATAATGTTTAAGTAATACAAATCACATTTAAAAAGAAAAAATTTCAACAATCATTCCAAAACAATAAGCAAATCAGCAAGAAAATCAAAAGCTATTTTTTCTATTTTAGGAAATAATATTATTTTGTGACAGTAAAACATTTTGTATGTGAATAGTGAGATACTTTAAAAACTACTCAACCTGATCTACACTCCGTTTTAATATAACATAAATATTGAAACAATTTGCACATATAAAAATTACTATTATAACTATTCAATAGTGTTAGCTGACACTATTTTAATAATAACATCTTCTTTGCTAAGGAAAAATTCTCAGTTCTTAACTCGTAAATATATATTCCTGTTGCAAAACTTTGTGCATTCCAATGAAAACTATACCTTCCTGCTACTAATTTTGTATTAATAAGTTCAGCAACTTTTTCTCCCAATTCATTGTAAATGAACAACCTTACATTATTAACATTTTCAGGTAATGAAAATTCTATTACAGTATTTGGATTAAATGGGTTTGGATAATTTTGTGTTAATTCATAACCAGAAGGTGTAATATCCACTTCCACTATGTCAGAGTATTTAAAGCAGCCATCTGTATCTATTTGTTTCAATCTATATTGGAGCTTGTTTTCCCCTATAGGACAATTATCGGAATAAAAATAAGATTTTGGGGAAATACTGTTATAATGTCCTTCCACAAATCCAATATTATTCCATTCCTCTTCACCAAATCTTCTCTCAATTTCGAAGCCATAGTTATTTACTTCTGTTGCTGTCCGCCAGTTAAGCTGAATTTCATTGTTCTTGAACCCTGCGGTAAATGACATCAGTTCAACGGGTACTATATCGCTATGATATTTGAATATTGTTCCATCAGTACCTCCAATCCAACCAGTATTATTATTTATAAAACAAAGTGATGTTAAATTATTTCCAGTCACCGTATCATAATTTGTCCAAAGATTACCCAAATCCATTGTATGAAGTATTGTTCCATTAGATCCAGAAATCCAGACTGTTGTTGAATTTGTGAACTCAACTGATGTTAGTGTTTCGGCAGTACCAGTATTTTGTGAAACCCAGTTTTCACCTCCATCTGTTGTCAATAAAACTGTCCCTTCATTTCCAACACAGATACCTAGATCTGAGTCATAGAATCTTATAGAGTTCAAATCATTGTTTGTCCCGCTAGTTTTACTAATCCATGACTCACCACCATCAGTTGATTTACTTATACCACCGTTTTTTCCAACAACCCATCCACTATTATGATCCAAAAAAAATATATCTATACCTGACTGGGTAGTTTGAGGTGTCCAAGTAACACCTCCATCAGTTGTTTTGAATATTGCCTCTGAGTAGATATTAAAAGTTTCTTTTACAAGCCATCCAATATCTTTATTTATAAAAAATAATGATTTGCCATTTAGACTGCCTTTAATCCAATTAGCACCTCCATTGGTCGTCCGCCAAACACCATTATCACCTAAAGCCCATCCAAAATCTTCATCAATAAAATAAATAGATCTTATTGGTTTTGATGAACCACTAGTGTATAGCTGTGTTTTCCATATTTTCCCACCATCGGTAGTTTTGAGTATTATTGAGCCACCACCTCCACCACCACGTCTATGCCCAACCGCCCAACTTATATTTTCATTCAAACAAAATAAAGAGTATATATCATCTCCACTATAAACATATGATTTAATACCGCTTAGAATTTGAGACCAAGAATTTCCATTATTTTCGGTAATATACATGACCCCTGCTAATCCAACTGCCCATCCCTTTCCAGTGCCATTAACATAAATAGATAGTATTCCATCGGACTCCCAATCATAACATTTTTGAATCCAAGTAGAACCTCCATCAGTTGTTATAATAATTGATCTTGCAAAACCAATTGTCCCACTTACTGCATATCCATTATTAGCATCTTTGAAAAAGATAGAACGTATTCCATCGCCGATATCAAGTATATAATTATCTTTGTGATCTGTTACAATTTTTTCTTCGGTACCAACATACTGTTGCGTCCAAGTTTCGCCTCCATCTGTTGTTTTGTAAATTTTACCCCTATACATGTCTCCATAACCGACCCCGATCCATCCTTTATAAGCATCAACAAATTCAACTGTATTCAAAGAACTCCAAGATTTATATCCATTTGGAAGTGGTTTCTCAAGCCAATTCAATCCACCATCAGTTGTTTTCAATATTATAGCAGAATTTGAGATCCTATAACCTCCACCAACAGCATATCCAACAAAATCATCGATAAAATCCACCGAAAGTAAATTATTAGTTGTGCCAGAGGTTTGACTTGTCCAAGATGAACCACTATCAGTAGTTTTCAATATAGTACCACTAAATCCAACAATATAACCTGTATTAGCGTCACAAAAATGAATGTCTGTCAAATACTCTATGGTTCCACTTTTTTGTTCAAACCAATTTAAGCCTCCATCGGTTGTTTTTAATATCAATCCTGTTTCACCACATATCCAACCAGTGTTACTATCAACAAACTGAACTGACTTTAAAATTAATTGAGTGCCACTGTTCTGCGCATTCCAATCCAGTCCAGCATTTGTAGTTTTCTTAATAAAACCATCAGAACCAACAATCCAACCTGTACTATCATTAATGAAAAAAGTTGACCAGAGATTGTTTCCATCAGGAACAGGGTTTTGATTTATCCATTGAGGATAAATGTTTACTATGCAAAAAAGTGATAAAAGTGCAAAAATGAATAATTTATTCATAGTAATACTCTCATAATAATTTAATAATAATTCAAGCATCTAGATTGTTAAAGTTCAGTTTATAGTTAGAAAAATTGAACCTTAATAAGATTAAATACAGCAAGTGATACTAAATCTGAACTAGATTTATTCAATCACCATACCGTTAAAATCTTACATTTATAAGGGAAAATATTGATGATTTGATTTCAACTTGAGAGAAAGCATCACTATGTTACAATAATACTAGTATCAGTAATGATTGACAGAGTCTAAGTTGTTGAAGCGCTTTTAAGCCTTATTTGTATTTAAATTTGAATTTCACAAACTATTTATTGTTAAGAACAGGTAATGATTAAATCCCCTATCATTTGATACTAATGTGTGCTCTGTAGGATGAGTTATATCTTACTTTAAATAAATCATTTTCTTTGTGTCGGTATAATCCCCTGCTTTTATTTTGTAAAAATAAACTCCTGAAGGATTATTAGAGCCATCATATTCGTATTCATAAAATCCAGCTCTCATTTGTTTAGAAACTAGTGTAGAGATTAATTCGCCAACAGCATTAAAAATACTTAGGGTTACAAATGAATCTTTGGGAATCGCAAATTTAATTTTGGTACCGGAATTAAACGGATTAGGGAAATTTTGTTTAAGAACAAATTTGGCAGGCTGGTTAAGATCAACTTTTATAATATCTGAATAGGTGTAACTTCCATTTAAATCTAACTGTTTAAGTCTATAATAATTTTCCTTACTTGTAAAAGCTGTATCTCTGTAACTATAAGTTTGGGCTTCGGTGGTTGTTCCATATCCGGGAACAAATGCTATCTGATAAAATGCTGCTCTGTCATTACTTCTTTCAACCTGAAAACCATAGTTATTCGTTTCAGTTGATGTACTCCAATTCAAAATTACAACATCATCATCTACATCAGCTGAGAAAGATGTAAGCTCAACCGGAATAATTGAAAGATTATAAACCGATATTTCAGAAGAATCAATAGTAACTGCAAAACCAGAATCGTGCATACAGTTTATCCAGTTATTCAAACAGATGTTATATGCACCTCCTGTGTTATCAGGATTAGTTCTATCAGGATAAAATGCAACTGGAGTTAACATATACTTTGCAGCATACCAGGAGGCAGCAAAAGGATCGGTAGAAGCTAACAGCATATTTAGTTGAATGGCAATATTCCCATAATTACGTTCCGGATTAGTCCAGGCTGCATCAATTATTGTCAGTTTTGGAAATGTTACTTGCATTACTTTGGCAGGTAGTGCAAACTCGCTGAACATATAATTAAAATGCATCGAATCACCTCCTCCATATCGTTCCTCCTGATATGCAACAGTAAGAACCCCTATCCAATTCTTTATCGCGAGAGTTGCCCCGGTCCAGCCATGTGCTTTTAAGACGGGAAAATCGACTATACATAAACGATCGTGATTGTATGTTTGAGTGTTTTGATCCCAGACTCCATGCTTTAGCGAAATATAATGATTACCTGATGGTGATTGAAACTTGGGGTATGAAATTTTGGAAGCCGGATCATAAGGATACCCATCATTGTAATCACCGTCTGAATATTCTGTAACTACATTATTCATTATGTTTTTCCAATCGAATAAATAAACAGGATATCCTTTGGAATAGAAGGTGTTAATAACGTCTAAAATACATTGCCCGGTATCTTCAGAATTATTATCGTCTTCTCCAATTGGTGCCCATTGTGTATTATCACCAACGAGAATTTCACCAGTGAATCCATCAGGATGTTGTAAGATCTGCCATATTAAACCTTTGATTCGATCAGTGCTTGTTGTATTTCTGAAATCCCATTGAAAGCTTCCTTTTATTATCACGATATCATTTGAGCTAACTATACCTGAAGGCTGAGCTGCGGTTTGATATAGATAAATACCCTGCGCGTTCATCATTAGAAGCAGGCTGTCAATTGCGGGATCAACCAGATACTCATTTGGTACCGTAGAGTCACCAGCAGCTAATGAGCCTGCAGTCGGAGGAATTTCATCCATTACAAAAACTTTTGATACCGGATTATTTACTTCCCAGGTAGGGAGTGATTGGGGTATAACAGAAACTGTAAAGAATAATTCAATAATAATTGTTATCAGGATTGCTAACTTATTATTTATATTCTTATAACCATTTTTATTTAAAGATTTCATTCTGGACCTTTTATTATTTTTCTTCAAAACTCATAACTCTCTTGTCTTTTGTATTCAGAAAACACCCGCTTTAAACTAAAATAAGGCGAATTACTTTGTCAATCGAAATAACAAAATAAAACTATTCGTTCTCAAACATTTCTTTAATTTTATTATAATCGTATTTACCATTTGTATTGGTTGGTATCTGGTTTGCCGATTTTACAATCAGTGATTTAAAATTAAGCTGATACATTTTCATTACTTCTTCTTTTACTTTGATCTCCGTCAGATGATCATCCGAATGAACAAGAATTTGAAGCAAATCATCTTTTCCTGTACATGCAGCGGAAATTTTAAAATGATTCTCAATCATTTTCTGAACTTCATCAAGATTAATTCTTAATCCGAATATCTTAATAAACCTTTTCATTCTGCCGGTAACATAAAAGAATCCATCTTCATCTTTATAACCAAGATCCCCTGTAAATAAAACTCCATTCAATTCATCACCTTTAGATAAATCGCTTAAGGTCTCTGCATAACCAAGCATCACATTATCGCCTTTATAAACTATCTCACCAACTTCTTTCGGTCTTGATACTTCAACACCATCATTCATTATATTTAATTTGCCGCCGGGTATAGAAATTCCGATCGAACCAATCTTTCCGCTTAATTTGTCATACGGCACATAGGTTATCCTTGCAGTAGCTTCAGTTTGTCCATACATAACAAAAAACTTTTTATTACTCTTAGCTGCATAATCGTTAAAAAATCTTATGAACTCTTCGCTTAATTTACCTCCGGCTTGAGTGAAATATCTTAACGATGGAAGAGCAATCTTTTCAAAACCAATTCTTTTAAGCATTGTATATGTATATGGTACACCAGCAAAAGATGTGCACTTATATTCATTGAACAAATTCCAGAAATCTCTGAAGAACACTGTTTTTTCTGTTAAGATAATCGCAGAACCTTTGAGCAAATGACTATTAATTATAGATAGCCCGAAAGAATAATTGAACGGAAGAGCTGTAATCGGTCTTTCATTCTCATCGATATTCAGATACTCGGCTATTGAATCAGCATTTGATTGAATATTCTTATATGATAATTTTACCAGTTTCGGTGAACCCGTAGTACCTGATGTAGATAGAAGAACTGCAAGATCCGGAAAAATTTCACGAGATTGCCTTTCTTCCCTTTCAAATAAATGTAGTGAGTGATAATCGAAATAATCTGAATATCCTGCCGGTGCTTTAGGACTAACAGAAATAATAAAATCCGGTTTATAATTGTTTATTAAACTATTTCTTATTTCCTCATTAAGTTTTTCATCAAGAAGTAAAACCGCACTACCGGATTTAAGCAGGGCTATATATAAAACAACAGATTCCAGATTGTTTGTTGTAAATAAAAAAGTTAATCCTTTATGGGATAATTTTATTTTATCAGATATAAAATCAGATTCATCATCTAATCTTTTATATGTTAATGTTTGTTTGTTTGCAGTATCAATAAGAGCAACGTTGTCTGCAAAAAGTTTTAAGTTAGACCAGAAATTATTTGATTGATGCATTTTATAAATCCCTGAGTTTAATTGAGTAGTTCAAATAATAAAACATCCATAAGCTTGTTCCTGCAATTCTAAATATTTCCTCTATCAAATCTGATTCGGGCAGCGTAATTATTTTTCCATCAGTTAACAAATCAAGCAGTACCGCACAAAAAATAAATCCTATTGATAATATTAATATGATAAAGTTAGTTTTAATTATTTCACGTCTGAAAAATAAAAAATGGAGGAAGAAAATGATTGCTGTCAAAAAGTAGGTAAGAGTATTCGGGATACTTAATTGTAATCTTAAAAAGTGGTGAAGTTTTAAGATAATTATGAGTATTAAAATTAATGTTACTGATAATGAAGAGATCATGAATTTAAGTTTTTGAGAAGACAGCTCACCCTTAAAAAAAATTATATAAAGAATAATCAATACTGTAATGGCAAGAAGTACAGTTTTAATCGATTCAAATTCCATTAAAAACCTATCAAAATCTTCACCTCAAAAATAGCAATACTAAAATAACCAAAACAGCAAATCCAATAATTTTCACTTATCCCTTTACCGCAAAAAGCCGCGAATGTTTATTGCTCTGCCATCAGAACTAACATCTATACTGCACATATATGAATGTTAATGAAAATACCTGAAATAAATATCTGAACATCCGGTTTGATATTACAAATCAAGACAGGTAAGTCCTCCGAAGCAAGTAACGACTTAACCGGTCAAGAACCTGTGTAATCAATTTAGTTTTACTGGTAATCGTCTTATTCTTTTTCCTGTAGCTGCAAAAATTGCATTTGTTAATGCAGGTGCACAGGCAGCAATCCCAACTTCACCAACTCCGCCAACTTTGTAATTATTTTCTATGTAATATGTTTCAATTATAGGAGTCTCATCATAAGTTAACATTGGATAATCATCATAATTACTTTCTTTAACTCCGCCATTCCTGATTGTAATCTCACTCTTTAATGCAGCTGAAAGAGCAAATACAATTGCGCCTTCAAGTTGTGCTTCGACTGTATCTGGATTAACAACTATTCCACAATCTATAACAGTAGTGTATTTATCAATCTTCAGTTTATTATCCTTTACTGTTACTTCAGCAATCTGTGCACAATAGCTTTCATAACCCGAAAAGATTGCGATGCCCATACCTTTTCCATCCGGAAATTTTTCCCCGGCTTTCCATCCGGCTTTTTCAACTGCAACATTCATTACATTAGTTAATCTTGAATCTTTAGGCAGCATTTCTTTTCTAAATAAATAAGGATCTTTACCGGCAGTATAAGCCATTTCATCAATAAAAGACTCGACAGCAAAAGGATTTTGTGAATTGTAAACTGAACGCCACCAGGAAATTGGGATGTGTGTTGGAATCAAAGTGCCGGTAATTTTAATATTAGGGATCTGATATTGTAAGCCAACTGTGCCTTCAGCAATATCTGATTTTTCTGCAGTTAGATTTTTATTAAACCTCATTTGCATTATTGATGGTGCAATTATGTGATGATAAAACTTTGCCGGCTTTCCATCCTTTGTTACTGAACCTTTAACAATATTCATACTTGGAGGACGGAAAAATCCGAATTTCATATCCTCTTCGCGGGTCCAGGTAAGTTTAACAGTTTTACCGCAAGCTTTTGATATCTCCGCTGCTTCAACCGCATAATCATTAACAAGTCTTCTTCCAAAGCCTCCGCCCATTAAAGTAATATGAACTGTAACATCATCGCGGGAGATACCTAAAATTTTTGCGACTTCGTTTTGTGCGTCTTGTGCATTTTGGGTTGGTGCCCAAATCTCAGCCTTTCCATTCTGATATTTAGCTACACAATTCATCGGTTCCATTGGTGCATGTGTAATAAAAGGAACTTCATACATTGCTTCAAGTTTTGTTTCACCTTCTATAATATTTTTTATATCGCCGCGCTTTTCAAATTCGGCACCGTCATCATTAATATGCTTCTTCATTTCATTCCTGATATCTTCTGTCATCACATTTGCATAAGGTCCGGACTCCCATTCAACTATTAAAGCATCTCTTCCATTAAATGCATTCCAGGTTGAATCGGCAATTACAGCAACTCCGTTTGAAATCTGAACAACATCGATAACGCCGGGCATTGATTTTGTTTTGCCTGCATCAAAGCTTTTAACTTTTCCGCCGAATGAAGAACATCGGCTTAATGCAGCATAGAACATTCCCGGAATAACAACATCAATCCCGAAAATTGCCTTGCCATAAATTTTATCAGGTGTATCAACACGGTGAACTCTTTTACCGATTAGTTTAAAATCCTTTGGGTCTTTTAATTTTACATTGGTTGGAACCGGCAGTTTTGCAGCATCTTCTACCAATTCACCATAAGAAAGTTTATTTCCGTTCGATCTATTAACAACAAATCCGTTTTCAGCATAACAATTTGAAGAGTTTATTTTCCACTTGTTTGCAGCCGCCAATATTAGCATTTCCCTTGCAGTTGCACCGGCAACACGTAATGGTTCCCAGTTTTTTCTAATGCTTGTACTTCCTCCGGTAGATTGACTTCCGTATTTCGAATCTGCATCTGATTGTTCAATAATTATTTTTTTCCAATCCACCTCAAGTTCTTCTGCAACCAGCATTGGCAAAGCAGTTTTTATTCCCTGCCCCATTTCAGATCTATGGAAAATAATTGTAACAACACCATTTGAATCAATTTTCAGAAAAACACTTGGTGAAAATATTTTCAGATCATCATCAGCATTTGATAATAAATCATTAAACGGAATAAAAGAAGCGAGTATTAATCCGCCTCCGCTTATGCCAACAACCTTAATAAACTCTCTTCTTGTCTTTTTATTAAAACCGCTCATTACAACTTCTCCTCTACAATTTTATCAATAGCTTTTCTAATCCGGTTATAGGTTCCGCATCTGCAAAGCACTGTTGACATTGTCTGATCAATTTCTTTCCGGGAAGGTTTACTATCAGAATCGAGCATTGCGGCAAGAGTCATTATCTGACCCGGCTGGCAGTAGCCGCATTGAGAAACCTCAAGGTCTATCCAGGTTTTAAAAATCGGATGGTTTGGATTTTCTGCAAGTCCTTCTATAGTAGTAATTTTTTGATTAACTGCCTCTTCAACTGAAACGATGCAGGATCTTTCTGCTTTACCATTTAAATGAACTGTGCAGGAGCCGCAAAGACCTTCGCCGCAGCTGTATTTTGTACCCGTAAGATTAAGATTATCTCTTAAGACCCAGAGCAGCGGTGTTCCGCTTTCAACGGTTACTTCATATTCTTTTTTATTGATATTTAATTTGAAAGTTGGCATAGCTTTTTGAAGTTTTATTTTTACTGCTATCAAGTTAAGACCATCTTATTTTAAGTTCAACAGTTTTTAGCCGAAATTATTTTTTAACAAACGAATTATTTAATAACTATCTGTTAACATATGTCAAATGGAAAATATATTTTTCCGCAATATTATTAATTAAAAATCAATTAATTAAAATTCCCGCAGTAATTATCGGGTCTTAAAGTGGATTTATTGGGCAAATTTTCTTATGTTGCCCAAAGCTAATTTGAACTAATTATAAATCTAATCAGAAGCTTAATGTACCTTTACAATTCACATAAATTCATAAACTATTATTAGAGGGAAATATGCGCAAATTAATTCTTACAGTTTTAACTGTGGTCTTTTCAATAAGTTTAGGCTACTCTCAGGTTACCACCTTATGGGAAAAATCTGCAGCTACCGGATCAAATCCTTTCTGGAATACGGGTAGTTTAACCAGAGGAATAAGCTTTGGTACTGTTGGCGGTAATAATTATTTCTTCGTTGTAACACGTAATGCCAGCTTAGGTGGAAAGCAAATCATTTATTATGATGCTTTAACCGGTGATTCGCTTGGTCAACTTGATAATACAGGCATAACTGGTGGTGTGGCAGTTGTAAATGATGTAGAAGTTTCGTCAGATGGAAAAATATTCGTATCGAATATGACAACCAATGCTTCTTCAGATGCATTTAAGGTCTATAGATATGATTCGCTATCAGCAGCTCCAGTCGTAGTTATTTCTTATAATACTACCGCTGAGCGATTAGGTGATAAATTTACTGTAGAAGGTTCAACCGCAGATAATTCGATTATAATCTGGGCAGCTGACGCATTAGCAAACTCAGGCTTAGTTCATAAATTTACAACAACTGATAATGGGGTTTCATTTACTTCAACTACAGTTGATATCGGCTCACCTGCAACGGCTTCAAGTGCTGCTGTTGGGCCATTGTCAGATGGTTCATTTTACTGGAATTCTCATGGCACTGCCGCTTCTAAATATGACAACACAGGAACACTAATCGGCAGCATTCCAACTACAGTGTTAGGCACTGGTGGAAGTGCTATCAGATACTTTGGGTCCTTCTTAAATAATGAATACATCGTTGCTAATGCATTAGGTACCGGAATCGAAAATGCAAAAATAATTAAAGTGCCGGGTGGCGTACCTGCAAGTGCAGAATTGTTTGCCCAAACTCCAATGCTCGGTTCAAATTCCTCTGGCGGATTAGGAGATGTTTCGATTCAAAAGATAAACAATTATACTTTTAATGTTTTTGTATTAAGCACAAACAATGGATTTGGAGCATATCAGGTTGATTTAAGAACTCCTTTAGCTGGTGATTACTACATCCCGCAAGGGGCAAATCCCAAGGGTTTCGCAACAATTTTTGATGCAGTTACATCATTAAATATAAATGGGGCTTCAGGTACAGTAAATTTCTTACTTGATGCTGACACTTTAAGAGAAAATTCTTTTACCTTTACTGCCAATCTATCAGCCGTTAATAATGTAGTTGTAAAGCCAGCTGCCGGTAGAGATGTTGTATTAATAGTTACTCCAGGTGCCTCGATGGGAAATGGAAGCCAGATGATTGGCTTTGATAGAGGTCATGTTACATTTGATGGAAGTAATAATGGCTCATCTTCTCAAAACTTAATTGTTACAACTGAAACAAACGATACAAGAGTTCCATTTGGATTAAATACTTCAAATGCTGATACAGTAACAATTAAAAACTTAATCATAAAAAACATCTTTGATGTTGCACTTAATTTTAGATATGGTGTTGTAATTAATGATAAAAATGATGTTTGGGGTCTAAGAGTTGAAAATTGTCAGATCGGAACACCTGAAAAACCTGTAAGACGCGATGGTATCGCACCATGGGGAAGTTCAGCACCAAACCAATTCAGTTTAATTAATAATGAGATTTATTGCGGAACGCGCGGCGTTGCCACATTATATCTGATTGATTCTGATATTATCGGTAATAAAATAAATATACTTCCAACTACAGCTGGAGCAACCGATACTTATAATCATGGTATTTATATCACCGGTGCTAACGGTACTAATAATATTAAAGAGAACTATATTAATTGCCTTGAAAAAACTATCAATGCAAGTTCATATTTAATCGGAATCGCTTTTGCAGGAAACGGTAACACAGCTTCTGATGTTATAAACGTATTTAATAATATGGTAAATGTTGGTGCCTCAAATGAAACACGTAATGTTTATGGAATTGGCTTACGTTCTACACAACCTATGGGTAATCTAAAAATTTATCATAATACAATAGTAGTAAACGAAATGAGTTCGCCGCTTATTAGTTATGCAATCGGCAATCATACCAATGGAACAGGTTCAGTTAATTTAGATGTGTTAAATAATATAATTATCAATAATCACACAGGTAATACAAGTTCAGCTGCTATTGGATTAAATGCTCCAATGACTACAACTTTAAGTTCGGATTACAATGTGCTTCTTGCCAATTCAATCTTGGTTAGTTATCAGGGAACAAATTATACAAATCTTGCTTCCTGGCAAGCAACCACACAAGATTCTAATTCAATTAGCAAAGTAGTTAATTTTGTTTCGGCAACAGATTTGCATTTAGCCGGTACATCTAATGGAGATGTAGATTTAGTTGGAACTCCAATTTCAGAAATTACAATCGATATTGATGGAGACCTCAGAAGCACTACTTCACCTTATAAAGGTTCTGATGAAGCATCACTGCCAATTCCAGTTGAGTTAACTGCTTTTACTGCTGTTTGCGATAATGGTGCTGTAATACTACAATGGACAACCGCTACTGAAACGAATAACAAGGGGTTTGAAATTCAAAGAAAAGTTAATGATGAATTTGAAGTTTTAAGCTTTGTGGATGGTATTGGTACTACTACATCACCTCAATCATATAGCTATACTGATAGAAGCGTTTCAAGCGGACTTTACAGCTATAGACTAAAACAAGTAGATTATAATGGTTCCTTTACATATTCAAATATAATTGAAGTTAATGTTACTACTCCTTCACAATTTGAACTAAGTCAAAACTATCCAAATCCTTTTAATCCAACTACAAAGATTAACTATGCAGTTCCTTTTGATTCCAAAGTTACAATTTCAGTTTATTCTGTTACTGGTGAATTGATTGCAGAATTGGTAAATGATTTTGTTACTGCCGGAGCTTATAGTGTTGATTTTGATGGAAGAAATCTTGCCAGCGGAATGTATATCTACAAAATGACCGCAGGTAATTTTACTCAAACAAACAAAATGATGCTGATGAAGTAATGAACAATTAAAAATGAACATCCTGCCTGACGGTAGGCAGGTTAATAATTAAGGCACGAGTAATCGTGCCTTAATTATTTTAAATATCCAGCCAATAAGAAAACTTGGCAAGAAAAATATTATCAGATTCTGATCTTAAAAGATTTGAGAAATCATTAGTAAAGTTTAATCTGCCGGGATCATCAAAATTTGTACGGCTGTTAGTCCACGCAAAATAAAAAACAGAACCGGGTAAAACTTCCCATCTTAATACTACGTTTCCGCGTAAAGATTTAAAGTTAAAATCCGGATTGTTTATGCTGAACTGCTCTGCAGGACCGTTTCCATCAGGATCAATTAAATATGAATCATCTTCTTTATCAAAATTAATCTCAGAGCCATTACTTCCGTAAATTAAAACATCCAGAGTCGGAGGATTAGTTATTTCTTTAAATCCTTCATAATCCCCCACTGCAATTAATGGCTGAACATAAAGCTGAAGGCTTAAAGTTGGAGTAAATATCCAGTTTAATCTTATGTTTGCAGATATAGTTTCCTGCCTGAGATCTGCAAAAATGTAACGCTTATTGTAAGTGCTTACAGCAAGCGGATCTGAAATATTTTTAACCCATTGAAATAATGTTTTGTTTATCGAGTATTCAGGTCCTATTGTAAAACTTATCTGCGAACTTGGCTTCCATTCAAGGTCAAGACCAAGGCGTTTTTCATTGCTGTTAAGTGCATTCTGCCCAAAACTAAAGTAAGGATACACAATTATTTTTTCGCGGCTGTCTGTATAAGCATTTATGTTGATTGAATAATTTTCCGGTATATTAAGTTTTGGTCCGCCTCTTGTCAGCGTGGTTGATACTGATTTAAAATTATAGTTTGAATTAAAACTTACACCACAGTAATTAAGAAATTGAGTGCTTGCAGCTAAATAAAATCCTTTTCTTGAGATATTACCTTCATAATCAGAAGTTATATTATAAGCCAGATAAATATTTTTTCTTCTGAAAATATCATCCGGTTCGAACCAGCGATATCCGGTAAGAATATGTCCGTTAATTCTGTCAGCAAACAATTGAGAGCCAAGATCATTGTATTCAAAGCCAGGAGAAACTAAACCAACTGCAGCATTAACATAAAAATTGCCTTTTTGTTTGTTCAACATAATACGGGTAAAATATCCGCTGATAGAGGTCATTGAAGAATCAAGAGGCATATAGGTTTTATCAGGTCTTTGCATATACCGATAAGGCTGTTTCTGTAATCGTAACATATAATCTTTTGAACCTGAAGTATAAGAGCCGATAAGCATACCTGTTAAAACATAAGTCTCATCTTCATCTAAAAAAGTCCAGCCATCCAACCCCAAAGTATATGCCTGATTGCTTAATCTTGCAGAGAGGTTTTTATCTTTAAGTTCTCTGTTAACTGAAGTAAAGATCATTCCAACAGCTTGCCTGCCGGAATTAAATTCCTTTTGTGTTCTTAAAACACTGTAATGAGTTAATGGTTCAACTTCTTCTTCAATTCGCTCACCAAGATCCGAATGAATTACAGCAAAAGTTCTTTCAGTAACAGAACTTAATAAACCAACAGACCAGCTTTCATCAATTTTTCCGGTAAGTTTGGCAGCTCCAAGTATTCTTGTTTCAGATGGATAATTTATATAGCCCTCACCGGATACATTTCCCTGTGGTAATCTTCCGATTCTTCTTGAATAAAATAACTCCGGTACACCAAAATTAAATCCCCAATTATTATTAGCACCTCCGAATCCAAAGGAAAAGATATTGGAGCCTTCTATAAAGAAAGGGCGCTTCTCGCTATAAAATGTTTCAAAGGCTGAAAGGTTTACAATTGCAGGATCAACTTCTACCTGTCCAAAATCCGGATTAAATGTTGCATCCACATTAAGATTACTTCCCAGGCTAAACTTAAGATCAGCACCAAATGAAGTTTTATACTGATTTGATTTATAGAAGGGATCATCAGGATTATGGATAAGATATTGTGCCTTTTGAACAAAATAAGGAAGCAATTCAAATCTTTGTTTTTGTTTTATTCCTTCCAATCCAACAAGATCTGCAAACCTTGAAACAAAACCGCTTTCATTCTTTGGAACCATTACATAAAAAGACATTTCGTGTTTGCGTTTGATATCGCGATTAAGATTAATGCCCCATATCATTTTATCTGATTCATTAAATCTTAATTGGGTAAATGGAATTCTAATTTCAACATTCCATCCGTTTTCATCAACAGTGGTTTTACTTTCCCATACACCATCCCAAGAATTATCGTCCCAGCTATCATTAAAAAAAGTTCCATCTGCAACTGAACCACCGGCATTTACGGCAAAAAAATAACCGGTTCTATCATCATTATATGTATCCAGGTAAACGAAGAACCAATCAGACTCAACAATATTATCTCTCCGCATCAATGTAACATCGATTGAATCCGGGCTGGAATCCCAAAATCTCCCGCCTAGATAAATATTATGATCATCGTGTAAAACCCAAACTTCCGATCTTTCGGAAACAGGTTTTCCTTCATGAGGATCCTTTTGAGTGAAGTTTGTAATTGCAGGAAGAGAATATACCTGCTCATTGAGAATGCCATCAACAACTATCTCCTCAGTCAGTTTATATGATTGAACCGCTTGAGTTGAATCGTTTTTTGCTGCAAGAATATTTAATGATATTAAAAGTATAAAAGTAACAGTAGTAAAATATTTTTTCATACGTTTGTTGTTTGTTTTAACTTCAGACATAATTTTTTTCTATATAGTGGTCCGGTATAGATTAATAAAATTATATTTTGTGCAATAATAAATTGATCAGTAGATTATTCCTGATGCATTTACTGATAAGGAGGAAATAACTGATAAACGGTTTAGTTAAAAAATGTATTGACTCACTAATTCAGCCTGCAACTGACTTTAATACAATTTTTCAAAAGTCTTTTTTATAATCTGTTCACTCTCCGATAAGCCCGGTGAAACAATCACAACTTCTGTTATCCTGAGCGAAGCCGAAGGATGACATTTTCTTCTTACACTTTTCAGAAATTCCAAAATTAATTCACTCTTCGATAAGCCCGGGGAAACAATTAAAACTTCTGTTATCCTGAGCGAAGCCGAAGGATGACAATTTGGAATCCCGCCGCTTATATTCCGCAGCTAACACAGATACTGAAATAAATTCACAATAATCTTTGGTTAGTGCAGAATAACCACACAATTATTTCTTCAGAGGTCTCAATTATTTTTTATTGATTTTTATCTTGCCAGAACCGCTATTCAATTCTATTACAGCCCCACCGCCGTTAAGCACGTACTTTTTTATAAGATTGTTTTTTTGCAAATCAACTTTAACAGCTTCAAAATCTGATCTGATCAAATTATCTTTTTCAGATTCAGTAAGCTTTGAGTTAACATAAACAGATGCAACAATACTAACTTTTGCTTCCAAAGGTATTTTTAAAGTGATATCACCGCTTGCTGTATTAAACTCACTATTGCTTTTATCAGTTGGGTTTAATTCAGCATAAATGTTACCTCCGGCAGTATTTGCTTCGATTGAGCCGGAAATATTTTTCAGATTTATATTACCGCCCGCAGTATTGACTTCTACTTTTCCGGTTGCACCTTCAAGAATAATATTTCCGCCGGCTGTTGATAGTTCGGCATCCCCTGATATTTTACCGACCGAAATATTACCGCCAGCAGTAGAAACTTCAGCACTGCTTTCAATATTACCAATTGAGACATTACCGCCTGCGGTGCTTACACTAGTATTACTCTTCAAATTACCTATTGATATGCTGCCGCCTCCGCTTGCTATTTCCGATGAGCCGTTTACATTCCCAACTGAAATATTTCCTCCGGCAGTAGATACAGAAAGCCTTTCGCCAGCATCATCCATTTTAATATTGCCGCCGCCTGTAGCGATTACAATTTTCCCGGAGATATTTCCATCTATTTTAATATTTCCACCTCCTGTTAATAAATCCACATCTAAATACATTGGTATTGATAACTCGATATAAAAATCATCTGATTCTTTTCCTTTAAACTCAAGTTTAATTGTTTTGCCTGTCTGCTCAATAGTAAGGTTTTTAAGATCATTCTCATCTACATTAACAGCTTTTAAGTATGCCTGATCTTTACTCCATACAGTAACATTAATATTCCCGTAAGTTGAGATTATTTCCACTCTATCTCCTTTAGAAACATTAAAGGATTTTTCCTTATCAGCAGCATAGGTAAATACCAGAAAGCCATACATAATGAACACAACAAGTGTCATCAGATTCATTAAACAATTTTTTGATCTCATCTTTAATACTCCTTTATAATATTTCTTAACTGATATCTCACGTAATTATTTTGATCCAACTGTATTTTATCTTTTAGTGTTGTTAAATCAGACTCGTCAAGTTTAATACCCTTTTTTGAAGTTTCCATCAAACTGTTAATTGCCTCAATCCTGATTCCTGCTGATGTATCGTTCAACAAAACATAAATAAGAGCATCTTTTATTTCTTTATCAACACTAAGTTCGTTAAATGATTTTATAGCTTCACGCCTTACTCCCGGATTATTATCATACTTTGCAACCGATATTAAAGCGTTCTTCAGCTCATCGTCATTTTTATGCTGACTACTTGCATTGATAACATTAATAGAGTTTAGTCTTGTACCCGGATTTTTTTCATTCAGAATCGCATAAGTTAATATTTCCCGGACTCTTGAGTCATTAATATTTCCTTTAATTCTTCCCGGTTTAACAGATTCGTATGTAAATTCAATTTCACCATCATCCGGGTCTGCGTCAAGAAAATTAATGTTCTGTATCTTCGAATAATCAGCAAAGTTTAATCCCTCTTTGGAATAATTAACAGCAGGTTCATTGAATATTAAATAACCGGTAAATAATCCAGCCAATAAAACCACAGCACCGCCAAATGCGATACCAATTGGTTTGACCATAAAAGATGAAAACGCCTGGGTTAATACTTTTATTATTGATGTTTTATTTTTTTGAGCTTTCAGATAACCGCGCAATTCTGCTCTGGCTTCAAATAACAATTTATCCTCAAACTCATTGTTTTCATTCTCATTAATGCTGTTAAATATTTTTTTAAACAGTTCAAAATGAGTTTTACATTGCGGACAGCTAATAAGATGCTGTTCCAATAATTTTTTATCAGCTTCATCAATTTCATTATAAAAGTAATACTGGATTAACTCTTCATATTTTTCGTGCTGCATATTTTCACCTATTAAAACAATTTAGAATGAACCCACCAGTTTCAGTTGTAATTTTCTGACGGCATCAAACAAGTATTTTTTTATTGTACCTTCTTTACAATTCATTATTTCTGCAATCTCTTTAATCTTATAACCTTCGTAGTGCTTTAACAGGAAACTCATTTTCTGATTTGGTGAAAGAGATTCCAGTGCCTTATTAATTTTAACTTCAAATTCTGCTTTTTCAGTAATTACTTCAGGTGTAAGGTCTTCACTTCCTGAAATCTGAGAAACAGGTGATGCTTCATCATCAGCATCAATGGTAATCTGATTGAACCTATTCTGTTTACGCTTATAAGTAATGCACATATTTGTTGTAATCTTAAAAAGCCAGGTGGAGAACTCACTTTTAAATTGAAAGCCAGATAAATTTTTATAAACCCGGATAAAAACTTCCTGATAAATATCTTTAGCGTCATCAGGGTTAGCAGTGTATTTTAATGCCAGCCGAAGAACCATTTTATCATAGCGATAAATAAGTGCTTCGAATGCAAGATCATCTCCTCTTTGAGCTTTAAGGATTAATTCATTTTCAGTTAAGTGCATTTACAATTTCTTTCATCTTTTCATTAGACCTTAGAAGATTAAAAAAGGTTGTGATGCCTATGAATATTTTTTTACTGTTTTTTGTTAATAAAGTAAAACCTGCATTTGTGGTGCAGGTTCAATTAAAAATATATTTAGTAATGTTTACAGACCAGTTGGGATGTCAATGTTATCATTAGGTCTTTGGCTCTTCTTGAAGTTATTAAAATTGTAACTGAACAATAGTGTAACTACAGGAGCTTCAGGTTTAATGAGGGCGCTGCCCGTAAAGTTTGAACCAATTGTGCTTATATTGAAATCAGTAGCTCCGAATAAGTTTCTTGCCTGCAATGTAAGCGACATTGCCTTATCAAAGAAATCCTGCCGAAATGATGCTGCGATAAATGCAAACAGATTAGATTCTGACTGTGCATCGACAAATTTCAATGTGTTAACGGAAAACATTAATCTTGTATCCGGAGAAAAACTGAGCGTGGAGTTTAATCTTACCGACCAGTTAAAGAAATCTTTTTCAACATTTGCACCATTAACTTTTCCATCAATATGACTCTGAAATAAGTTTATTGATGGATCAAGTTTTAAGAATTCTGCTATCGAAAAGCTTGTCGAAATCTCTGCTCCATATACATCCGAGTTTCCATAATTATCATACATTATATTAAGCGTACCGCTAGTATCAACTGAGAATGTCTGAGAGAATGAATCTTTTGATTTTCTGTAATAAGTCTGAAGCGAAACAAACACACTGCCATACATTTTCTGATAGTTCAGTTCCAGAGCATCGATATATTCTGGCATCAGTTTTGGATTACCAGAAATAGTTATACTTGGATCAGAATAAAACGGAAATGGGTTTAACAGATTATCATTTGGCCGGTTAATTCTGCGGCTATAACTTAATTGCAACTGATGATCATCTATCCTTCTTGAAATATTAACAGATGGGAAGTAATCCATTTTACTAAATGCAAAAGAATTCGATAAAGTTTTCTGATCAAGAAATCTATCCATATATTCACCGCGCAAACCAAGCATATAGCTGAATCCAGCTATCTCACTGCTAAAAGAAACAAATCCTGCATAAACATTATTCCGTAAATTAAACTTATTTGTTAATGCCGGATCAATATCAAAATTATTTATAGATTGATTAAATATTTTGTTCGTAAGATCAAAATTTCTGAATGCAAGGTTGGATTGTAATCCTGCTTCAAGTTTTGTTATATCATCAAACCTGTGAGTGTAGTTAAGTTTTGCCCTTCCATCATTTCTTACAGAGTAATTAGTAAACATAATATTGGAAAGAAGATCAGTAACAGATGTGAAAGTTTCATCCGTCTGATTCTCAATAGTCTTTTGTTCGTTATCAACAGTAACATAATTATGAGTAAGTTCTAAGTAAACATCATTTATGTTAGGACTGAACTTGTACTGGTATGTAAAAGTTGAATTGATATATCCAACCGGAATGTCCTGTACATTTTTTATTCTTGAATAATTTGATAAACCAGCTCCCAGATTTGTTACGCGGGAGTTTAACGAACTTACAACATCTACAATACCAATTCCCACCGATAATCCTAAATTGTTTTGATTATCCGGTATGTAATCTGCGCCGGCTCTAAATGAATATTGTCTTCTTTTATTCCTGATATTTACATCAGATCTATCAAATAAATCCTGATCATTGATTACAGAGTTTCTTCTAATATCTTGTTCATTGGTAAATATGTTATTGCGGTAATCAAATCCTGTTGTAAGATTCCATCCATCGGTATTATAGTTAAAAGATAAATCGCCATTATATTTATCACCGGTACCGCTGTTTAGATTAACAATTGCACTCATGGACAAATCTTTCTGGACTTTTAAATTAATGTTGATGATTCCACCGGAACCTTCAGCATCATATTTTGATGAAGGATTTGTGATCAATTCAATATTATCAATACTGTTTGCAGATATCTGCTTTAATGCATCTGCACCTTGCAGCGGATAGGGTTTATTGTTTACAAGCACAGTAAAGTTGGAGCTTCCCCGCAAATAAACTGTTCCATCAGGATCAACTCTAACAGAAGGCTGATTTTCTAAAACGTCAAGAGCTGTCTGACCCTGTGCATTCAGGTTTTGTGATACATTAATTATTTTTTTATCCAGATGTAATTCTTCACTTGCTTTTTCGCCAATAACTTCTGTACCTGTAATTTCATAAGCAGTCTTAGTTAAAGAAATTTTTCCCAGATCAACCTTCTGCTTATTGTCCGAGAGATCAATAGACGGAACAAATTTTATGTTATAACCGACAAAGCTGATCTTCAAATAATATTTTCCATCAGATAGATTTGCAAATCTAAATGTTCCATCAGATGAAGATGATACTCCGGTAATGAATGAAGAATCGGTAGAATTATGTAATGTAATATTTGCAAATGGCAGACCCGAATTTGAGAGTGAGTCTATTATTATTCCGTTAATAGCTTTACCCTCAAGCGGTGTTGATTGCTGTGCATTTACTGTAAATGCAAGTAATAATACTGTAAACAAATATCTGAACATATTTTCTTCCTTTCTAACAAATATGATTTCCGGATGTGAAAATATTATTCAGTAAATAAGTTTGATATTTTTTTGTTGTAAGCGGTTAAATTGTTTTTATGAGCGGATTATTCTGCAAATCAATTTGCAATTCTTATGTTTTGTGCTGATTTGGATTAACAAGTACTTAAGATATAAAATGAATGCCGGGCAATTAACCCGGCGATAAAATTATTTTAAAAGTACCATCTTTTTTGTTTCGACATAAACTCTTCCCGAATTTGTCAGTGGATCAAATGTTCTTAGCTGATAAAAATAAATTCCGGATACCAGTTGATTGATGCCGGATTCTGATCTGAATTCAACTTCATAATTCCCTGCTGGTTTATATTCATCAATGAGTGTAGCAACTTCATTTCCCAAAACATCGTAAACTTTTAATGTAACAAATTGCTTATTACCTATTGCATACCGGATATTAGTAGCAGGATTAAACGGATTGGGATAATTCTGATATAACCGATATTCCCGGATAGTTAAATTATCGTCTTCAACATCTGTTGGGATATAAGATTTTTTATAAATCTTAGCGCCTCCTACCATATTCTCATATACTCCTGCATACATATCAACTCTTTCATCAACCGTTCTAGGTGATACAACCCTTCCTGTCAGAGCAGATAGTTTTGGATTTTCCGGCAGTCCATTATTTTCCTTATTAAATCCTGCAAGCGGATCAGAGGTTGAATAAAAGCCATCACTAAAAGTTGCAACACCGTGTCTTTTTTCGTTAAGGTTTTTAAGAGCCCAAACTGCCATTCCAGAAACTTCTCCTCCAAAAACAGCTAATAATGTTAAAGTTAAATATTGACTGTTACTGAATGACTCATACAAATTTCCATTTTGTGTACCGACATTTAATCTGACATCATCTCCTTTTCCTGCATTAATCGGATAATCAAAAGCAAGAAATACCGTTGTATCCGATGCAGGTATTCCGTTTGTTGCCAGCCAGCTATCTCCATTGTTTGTTGAAATAAAAAGTCCGTTAGTTGTAGCAGCAGCAATTAATCCGCTTGAGTCAATTTCAATATCACGCACCCAGGAATTCTGAGGTAATCCATTACTTGAGCTTTGAAAAGTTGAACCTGAATTTGTTGATCTGAGAATTCCTTCTCGAGTTCCTAAAAACACAAAATAATCAGGAGTTCCTTCTTTAACGGCAATAGAAAAAATGTTATTACCTGACGGGACCGAATAACTTGGACCTTGCCATACATCTCCTCCATCTGTTGATCTGTAAAGTCCTTCATTTTGAGGATAGTACCAAATGCTGGCATATAAGTATCCATTAAAAGCTTCTTCAATTGTTCTGCAGATGTATGCACTAGAAACATTCTGCCAGCTCTGACCATCATCTGTTGATTTCCTTATTCCGCCTGCAGTGTTTGGCCAATTAAAAGATCCAACTCCGGCAATTAGATCTCCATTGCTTCTCACTAATAAATCTGTAATACCTCCTCCGCTCGGAGTGTTACCGGTTTGAACCCAGGTTTGAGATTGAACTATTGAACAGAATACAACAATCTCAAGGATTATTAACAAATACAAATGTTTCATTTTGCCTCCTTTTTTTTGAATTGTCTGCTCAATACAATAAGATGAGAACAATATTGATTGCATCTAAAATAATATTGCTTCGTGTCAATTGTCAATGGTTTATTAATAATTAATTCACCTGAATATTTTACTGAAGCACTTTAAGCCTTTGACTATTGCTTTGCTAATAGTCTTGTAATGAATCTTTGTGCAATAGAACTCAAACAGCGAACTCACCTTAAATCACTTTTTTAAAAGAGTGGGACTTACTCAGGATGAGTTGTTTTATTTTACTTCAACAATTGAAGTAATTTCTTTAGATAGTAATCTTGAAGTGTGGTTTAATAATAATATTATTTTTCTTTATCGATGAATCTTTGCGTTACAATATACCTACTCTTTACTTTGTTCTTTTTATCTTACTTGTTCAAAATCATTTTACGCGTTTGAATAAATTCACCAGCTTTTAACTGATAGAAATAAACTCCGCTTGAAAATTTAGAAGCATCGAAAATGACATTATAATTCCCTGCTGGTTTATATTCATCAATGAGTGTAGCAACTTCATTTCCCAAAACATCGTAAACTTTTAATGTAACAAATTGCTTATTGCCTATTGCATACCGGATATTTGTAGCTGGATTAAACGGATTGGGATAGTTTTGTTGAAGAATAAAATTTTTCGGAAGCAATTCACTTTCTTGATTTACAAAAGTCGGTTCACCAATCATATTATTATCCATCCACTCCAAACGGGCTGATATCCAATTTTTTAGATAAATAATTTCATCTGTATATGTTTGTCCAACATAATAATTAGGCCAAACCCAAACACCAAGCACAGGCCATTTTATAAAGTTTCTGGTCTTGGCTTCATCCAACAGCACAACAAGTGAGTCAATCAGATTATTAACTACCTGAGCATTGAATACATTTACTTTTGTCTGCTGCCAGCGGGCATAAACTTTATTTTGAAAGTTTTGATCATCAAAAAGTTTTCTCCACCAAAACGGAGCGAAAAAATTTTCGTTGTAAAACATATTTTGGTAGTTGGTCAAATATTCCAGTTCCCAGTTATCTGTTGCCCATCCATTATAATAATCCGCATTACCAAAAGCTAAATTGAAATCCCAAACCGGACCGGCGAACATTTTGGGATTTCGGCTATCTCTGTCTTTATATAAATAAGTACTTAATCTGTAAGCATCAACATTTTTTGCAAATTCATTCACAAGAAAAAATTCTGCAAAAGAACTTACATCCAGATATTTTGGATAACCAGTTGCAGAATCAGAAATATTTGAACTACTGCTCATCATAGTTTCAAACTGATAGATTTTATTCTGTATATAATTTTTCTGTTGAAAGACGATATTACTTGGTCTTGGATAATGATACTGATAAAATATTCTAATTGGTGAACCAGGAAATGGATAATAGCCTGAATACCATCCATCATTGTCTTCTCCATCAGTTTTATCAATTTTAATTATATATCCGCCAGTAAGAGCGTCTCCGCTTATATCGCCAGACTCCAGTTTTTTAATATTAACTCTGTTTGCATCCCGCTTTACCTTTTCTAATAAAACATATACACCTTTGTAATCTCCGTTCAGCACTAACTCACAATACATTGATCTGCTGGCATATCTGCCAAGCATATTTGCAATCTTATAAACTAAAACATCTCTCATTAAACTTTTATCATTATATGGAGCGAACAATATCCAGTCGCTTTCTTTTGGAAAACCAAGTAAAGAAACCGAAGAATCCTCACCGCTGATATCTCTTGTTTCAACTGCATATTGTTTTTTAGGAAACATCTGCGACGAAGAGCCTCTTAATTCAATCCCGATCTTTCCGTTATAATTATTAAAAGGGTCTGTAAGATTATTTCTGATTCCTGACCCATTAAAGATAATTCCCATATCTGCTGTTATTTTCTCATCATTCGGAATAACCTGTCCATGTGTATCAATTACTACAATTGGTAAATTTGAAGATGTAAACTCAACCACATTCTCATTAGTTTGAATTAAATCCTGCCCATAGGTTATTTGCATACAAATTAGAAAAGAAAGGGATAAGAATCTTACAAATCTTTTTTTCATTTAAGCCTTTATAAAGTTAGTTAGTAACGGGGTTTAAGTCTCAATATAATCTTTACTCGAAAAAAACTTATTTCGTCTGAAAGAAAATATAAATGAAGTAATACAATTAAGCTGATTAGTAAACTAATCGGAAGATTCAATATCATTCAATTATTAAACTCATCCTCAGGATATCATAATAATTTCCCTCAACAAAACATTCTTTTCTTAACACACCTTCAATTTCAAATCCTAATTCTTTATTTATAGTAATGTTTCTGATACTGTTTTCAATTGTATGAAGATAAACTTTTTTTAATCCCAGATTTCCAAAGCCATATTTAATCCACAATGAAGTTGCTTCTTTTGCATAGCCTTTTCCTCTGTGTTCGGTTTCACCGATAAGTTTTCTCATTTCTGCTTTATGGCTTACATTATCACAATCCAGAAAACCCATTAACCCAATAGGTGTATTATCAGATAAAGTTATAATACCTAAAATATTTCTTTCATTATTTACTAATTGATCAATAGTTTTATCACGCGAAGAAGAACTGGAAAGCAGGAACCATTTGCCTATATCATCTTTTAACCACTTTTTTACCAGCTCAAAATCATTTTTAAATAATCTGATTTTAACTTGTTCGCCCACTAAGGGCAGACTGACTTTTTTAATCTTTTTATAATCTTCAACTTTATTATCTGATTCGCTCTCCCCTTTTTTCTCCAAAGATATATCCATCAAAGCATTCATCAGCTTTATATAATCCGACTGCTTAAGATTAAGCTTTGATGTTTCCTCAATTAATGAATTAAGTACAGCATCTATCTTTAAATCGTTTAATATTTTAGTTTCAACATCATTCATTCAATACTCCTTTTAAATATCGGGTATTATTCTTCCTCTTAAATTATTGAAATATTTATTGAGTGACTGAACGTCCAAAAATAACCGTATAATGAAAATTTCTGATAAAATATTTTTATAATTCCATTAATAATAAGATAAAAAGATAAAAGTAACTTACCCATAGAGCACATATCAATCAAAAATATTAAATAATTACGCTACCAATAACCCGCTGAAGCTGAATAAAAGAAATTTTTAAATCACAATAATTAGATAAATTGAAACCGGGATTCGCTGAATAATTAACAATAATTTTTAATCATTGATAATATTCACATTGCTTCTTTTAATTATATACTTTGTTGCATCTCTTAAATAAACTTAGAACAATAATAATATGATGCAGAGTTTACTATAATCAAAAAATATTTTGTAAAATTTTCTTTGACTAAATAATAAAATATTATTTTTTGTCCTGCTGCTAAAAAAACAGATATGTTTCTCTGGCATTTCTTTTGCCCTTATATACAATCATTCGGGTTGGGTTCATAATCTAATTAAGGAAATAATATGAAAAATAAAATAATTTTAATAATGATAATCATTCTCGGTATAAGTTCGACGCTTTTATCTCAAGGTCATTTCAGAAACGGAAGGTTTTTTCATCATTCCACTGGCGGCTGCATTTGGGGCCCAAACGGAAGCAACACAAGTATCCCAAATGAAATTAATTTATACAACATTCAAAACTCATACATCGGTAATGATGCTGTAAGTATGAATGAAATGTGGTTTCCAAATAATGATAATGAATGGTACACCTGGCATAGAATATTTGATAATTTAGATCCAAACAATAATATATTCCAATATTTTCAGAGTAATAAGATAATAGTAATAAAATCATGCTATCCATCATCTTCAATCATTGGAGTGGGCAGCCCACAGGATACACTAAACAATCCATCCTCAAAAACTTTATACAATTACAAATGGCATTGGAGAAGTATAGTACAAGTTATGAAACAGAATCCGGATAATTTTTTTGTAATCTGGACTAATGCGCCGTTAGTTCCAAATGCAACAAATTCTCAGCAGGCACTATTGTCAAGTCAGTTTTGCACTTGGGCAAAAGATACTTTGGCTGCCGGACTTGATCAGGTAATCGGAGAATTTCCGCCAAACATTTATGTGTTTGACTTTTTCCATAAGTTAGCAGATGCAAATGGAATGCTTCAGTTACAATATGCATCAAATGCTAACGACAGCCATCCAAATAGTGCAGCAACAGAATTGGTAGCTCCTCAATTTGTACAGGAAATTTTTAATGCTGCTATTGTATATGAAGGAATAATTCCTGTTGAACTAACATCCTTTGCTGCAGATTATAACGGCTCTGAAGTAATATTGAACTGGTCAACCGCGACAGAGTTAAATAATCAGGGTTTCGAAATTGAAAGAAGTAAGAAATCAGAAACAGACGATAAAAATACAAATGAAGAATGGGAATTAGTTGGTTCGGTTCAAGGTTCAGGTACTATTACAAAACCTAAAGCATATTCCTTTGTTGATAAATCTGTTTCAACAGGAAAGTATGCATACAGATTAAAGCAAATAGATCTCGACGGCAAGTATCAGTATTCAAATGTGATTGAAGTTGAGGTTATTAAGAATTTTAATTATTACTTAAAACAAAATTATCCAAATCCATTTAATCCAGCTACAAATATCCGGTATGCAATAGGCAATAAGCAATTTGTTACATTAAAAGTTTATGATCTCTTAGGAAATGAAGTTGAAACATTAGTTAACGAAAATAAACCTGCCGGAAATTATAATGTTATTTTCGATGCTTCTAAACTTTCAAGCGGTGTTTATTTTTACACACTGAAAACCGCAGAATTTTCTAAAACTAACAAGATGATCTTAACTAAATAATTTTCAAATCGTTCAAAGACAGGCTGTTTTTTTACAGCCTGTATTCTTAAATGAAACTTATCTAATTGATTTAATGTAATTTTTTATCACTTAATAAATAATGTCAATTTCTTATAACTCTAAAATAACGCAGTTAAAAAAACTTTTATTCATATATTTAATAATGTGAAAGCAATTTGCCCTTGCCTTTATTTTATGATATAGTTAAATAGCTATCGAATTTTTGGAGAACTAATGAACAAGATCATTCTTGTAGCTCTTTTTGTTTTTATTTTTGGCAGAATTTCTTACAGCCAGAACACTTTTGAATTTTTAAGGCTTGACGGCAGTGCACGTGCTGCATCTCTCGGAGGAAGTTTTGTATCAAATAATGATGATGCAGATGTTATATTTTATAATCCTGCTGGTATTCAATTGCTTGAAGGTAACCCTGCTTCATTTTCTTTTGTAAAACATCTGATGGATATTAACCTTGCAAGTTTATCTTATTCAACTGAGTACGAAGGTATAGGGCGTTTCGGTGCGGCAATCAAATATATAAACTATGGTACCTTTGACGGATACGATGAGTTCGGAGCATCAACTAAAGAATTCGGTGTAAATGAAATGGCATTGGTTATTGGTTATGCAAACGTACTTGATTATAATTTTTATTACGGCGCCAACATAAAGTTTATTTATTCAGGTATTGAAGACAGATCTTCTACCGGAATGGCTGTTGATCTGGGATTACATTACTCAATTCCTGATAAGAATTGGTATTTTGGATTTGCTGTGTTAAACCTCGGTAGTCAGCTTTCCAGCTATTACTCCACTAAAGAAGACCTTCCGCTTGATATTGTTATCGGTGTTTCCAAAAGTCTTGAAAATTTACCTGTAAGATTATCGGTAGATTTTCATAAATTAAATCAGGATAGGGATGATTTTGTTGAAAGATTCAGAGCGTTTACAGTTGGTGCAGAGTTTACTTTGAGTAAAGTAATGAAGCTTAGATTTGGTTATGATAATGAGAGAAGAAAAGATTTTAAAATTGGAACTACCGCTGGTATAGCAGGATTTAATGTAGGATTAGGTGTCAGAATTTCTGATTATCAGTTTGATTATGCTTATTCTGCTCTTGGTTCTGTGGGTGGTTTACATAGAATAGGTATTTCTACTTCACTTTAATTTTTGATTGTAATTGCATTCCCCGGTAAAATCGGGGAGAAGCAATCTATAAGATCACGTTGTTATACCGCGATCACTACCGATTCATTTCCAGATTCTTTAAACTATTTTCCGCAATTGAATGAGACCTGCCGTAATCTCGTAAATTCAATATCTTCTCATACAATCTTATCGCTTCAGATTTTCTGCCCATTGTTTCCTCAATCTGTGCAAGATAAATATAGGCATTAACCTGAAAGCCGGATTCCTCTCCTGTCTTATCAATCTTTTGTGATTCCTGAATACATCTCTGAAAATAGACTTTAGCTGAATCAAGATATCCATTATTTCTTAAGTTAGTACCGATATAATAAGCAGCTTCACGAATTGAGCCTGGAGTATTGTAACCCGGAAAATTCTCATCAGCTTTACTTAATACACTGTTAAATATTGAATCAACCAACTTATAATCACCGTTTCTTACAGCAATTCTTCCCCGCCATTTTTCAAAAGAAGGATTATCGGGAAAACTTTCAGTCAGCATTTTAGCATAATCATCTGCAAGTGTTAAGTTGTTTTCATAACGATAATAAAGTGTCATTAAAAAATACTGCGCTTCGTATTTAGCAAACTTTCCGTTATAGGCTGTGTTTTTAAGCTGCTGAATTCCTTTTTCTTTATCGCCGCCCGGAAAAAAAATCATTAATGGTTTGAGAATAGGATATTCATTTGGGATCACATCCGCGTAATAATTATAGATTCCAAAACCCAATTGCACGTCCATATTATCGGGGTCAAGTGCAGATGCTTCTTCTACTATCGGTAATGCTTCGCGACCATCATCAGCGGCTTTTAGCCAGCTTTCTCTTAATGCTCTTAGTCTTCCACGAAAACCTATTGCACCTCCTTTAAAGAATAGTGCATCAACATCCTCGGGATTCTTTTTCAGAATCTGATCACACTGATAAATAACATCTTCAAGTTTCTGAAAAAAATTTTCATCATAAGATTCATTATCCTGATCGAGCATAATTTTCCACCAATCAATCATTGCAAGAAAAAATCTGCCTGCCGGATGCTGCGGATAATCAGCCATTACAGATCGAAATGTTTTTTCGGCTTCTGTAAACTTTATATTATAGATTTGCTTGATTCCTTCACTAACGCGGGAATCAAAATCTGAAGACTGAGCTAAAATTGAAAAACTGAACAGAAGAATGAATAGAAGTATTTTTTTCATATTATCTAAAAATGTTTAATACAATTTTTTAATGATTGGTGAAATAAACAAGTGAAAAACAAAAAAGGCGATTATTAAAATCGCCTAACTGAAAATTTAACACTTAACATACATATTAACTTAAAAGTTTATCACTCAAATATCTTGTTAGCTGATCAATCGCAACTCTTTCCTGCACCATTGTATCTCTATCACGAACAGTAACTGTTTTATCTTCCATTGTTTGGGTATCAACGGTTATACAAAATGGAGTTCCGGCTTCATCCTGTCTGCGATATCTTCTTCCGACTGCTCCTTTATCATCGTAAAATACTTTAAAGTTACGGCGTAAATCTTTTTCAATTTCTCGTGCAGCTTCAGGCATTCCATCTTTATTAACTAATGGAAAGATTGCCGCTTTTATCGGTGCAAGCTTAGGATGAAATCTAAGAACAGACCGCATTTCACCATTAACTTCTTCCTCGTAATATGCATCAATTAAAAAAGCCATAAAACTTCTGCTTGCACCTGCAGATGTTTCGATAATAAACGGAACATATTTCTCTTTACTTTCATCATCAAAATATTTTAATGATTTACCGGAAAACTTTTCGTGTTGAGTTAAATCAAAATTAGTTCTGTTATGTATCCCTTCTATCTCACCCCAGCCGAACGGAAATTCATATTCAATATCAGTTGCATCTTTTGCATAATGAGCAAGTTTATTTACCGGATGATCGTGGTAACGTAGTTTGGTTGAAGTCATACCTAATGATTTATACCATTCCAGCCTTGCTGATTTCCAATACTCATACCACTTTTTATCTTCGTTTGGATTTACAAAATACTGCATCTCCATCTGCTCAAATTCTCTTGTACGGAAAAGAAAATTCTTTGTGTTAATTTCATTACGGAAAGCTTTACCAATCTGTGCAATACCAAACGGCAGTTTTTGTCTTGCAGAGCTTTGAACATTTAAGAAATTAACAAAAATACCCTGCGCTGTTTCCGGTCTTAAATAAACCACGCTTCCGCTATCTTCAACCGGACCAATAAAGGTCTTAAACATAAGATTAAATTTACGAGCATCAGTAAAAGTATTTGCGTTGCCGCATTGCGGACAGTTTAATTTAGAAAGCAGTATTTTGCCCACTTGCTCATCTTCCAGTAAAACATTAAATGGGTTTTCATCACCGGGATTATTAATAATGCCCTCAATTTTACTAAGTACTTCAGCATTATTTATAAAATCATTTTTTAATTCAGCTAAGGCTTTTTCTTTTTTCTTTTCATTTATTGAGTCACCTAACACATCAAGACGGAACCGGGACTTACATTGTTTACAGTCAATCATTGGATCAGTAAAATTTTCAACATGCCCGGAAGCTTCCCAAACTTTTGGATGCATAAGAATAGATGCATCAAGTCCTTCAACATCATCGCGGTAAGTCATAAACTTCCACCACTCCTCTTTAATATTTTTAAGCAGTTCAACTCCGAGTGGTCCATAATCCCAGCAGCCGTTTAATCCGCCGTAAATCTCACTTGATTGGAAAACAAATCCCCTTCTTTTTGCAAGAGAAACAATATTTGCAACAGCCTCCGCAGGTTTTAATTTTTTATCGCTCACAAAGCACCTTAAATATTATTCAATTTTTGTGTGTGAATATAGTAAAACAACATGAATTTTTGATAAATTTTTGTTTGTGAATTACTATCCATTCCTTAGCTTTGGAGAGATAAATCAACATATTATTAAAAGTCACATCAAAAACACTGATGAGTTATGTTTAAAAAATTTTTACCTAAAGAAGAGAAGTATTTTGAAAACTTCAGAACAATGATCTTCCATATTGAAGATATGGCAAGATATGCAGTTAAGATATTTGAATTTGAAGATGTTCAATCTCATATCTTAAAAATGAAGCCGCTCGAAGAATTGTGCGATGAGATTACATATAAAATTACAAACCGTTTAAACAAGACTTTTATTACTCCATTTGACAGAGAAGATATATTTGCACTGACAAAAAGACTTGATGATATCAGCGATATGCTGCTTGGCGCTACTATAAGGGTTGAAACTTTTCACATAAATAAAAAAATTGACTACGCTGATAAATTGGCTGCAATAATCCATAGTCAGGTAAAGGAACTTGATGCTGCAATTCAGGATTTAAAAGTAAAAAGAGTCAATGAAATGAAAACGGTAAAATCACTCGAAAGAGAAGCAGACCGGGTTTATCAGCAAGCAATTAAAGAATTGTTTGAAAGAGAAAAAGATGCAATCGAATTGATAAAGAAAAAGGAGATAATTGATTTGCTTGAAGATACTTCAGATAAATGCCAATCTACTGCAAATGTAATCACATCAATTTTTATAAAGAACACATAAAGATAAGTTAATGGAAATTGTAATACTGATTATTGTTCTTGCGCTTGTGTTTGATTTTTATAATGGGATGAATGATGCTGCAAACTCTATTGCCACAATTGTATCCACAAGAGTATTAACTCCTCTGCAGGCTGTTGTGTGGGCTGCCTCTTTTAATTTTATTGCAGCTTTTATTTTCGGAGTGCACGTTGCAACAACAATCGGAACAGGTATAGTTGACTTAAATATTGTTGATAATTTTGTAGTGCTTTCCGGTTTAGTAGGAGCAATTTTATTAACCGCAAGTGCAACACATTTAGGTTTACCTATTAGTGTATCTCATGCAATAATTGGCGGCTACGGCGGAGCAGCACTTATTAAAGCAGGATTTGGCGGACTGATAATCAGCGGATACACAAAAGTTGTGATATTTATTTTTCTCGCCCCGATAATCGGAATGGTGATGGCATTGATTTTTTCTATCATCACAATGTGGATTGTTAAGGATATGAATCCCCGTAAAGTGGATAAACATTTTAGACATTTACAATTAGTTTCTGCGGCAATTTATAGTTTAAGTCATGGCTCAAACGATGCTCAGAAAACAATTGGGATAATCACTGTTGCACTATTTACAAACGGAGTGCTTGGCTCAACATTTTATATTCCTGCCTGGGTAGTAATTTTAAGTTACGGTTTTATTGCTCTCGGTACCTTAATCGGCGGATGGAAAGTTATTAAAACATTGGGTATGAGAGTTACAAAACTAACTCCCTTTGGCGGTTTCAGTGCTGAAACTTCAGCAGGATTAACAATCATCTGGGCAACATTATTGGGTGTGCCAGTCAGTACAACTCATACGATTACAGGTTCTATTATCGGTGTTGGTTCTATAAAAGGTTTTTCTGCGGTGCGCTGGGGAGTTGCAAGAAATATTTTATGGGCTTGGGTTCTTACAATTCCACTTTCGGCAGTCTTTGCTATGGGAACTTATAAACTTGCAACTTATATCGTAAGTTTTTTTTAAGACCAGTTATTAAATACTAAAACAACTTTTAAGTTTACTGAAATAATTATCAGCTACTCAATAAATTTATAAAGTGTTAATCCGGAATTTTTTATCTATTTAACTATAAACCACTGCAGATAAATAACCAACCACTTCAGATTTATCACCCGTAACGTCTCCGCTATCACTTCTGTCAATTACCAAAGATCTGTTTATATTTTTCAGCGATGCGGCTTTCATCATTACAGCAATAGGACCGCCTCCACAGGCTTCACATTCCTTGTCATCAAGATCTTTCATAAGCTGTTCAAAATCAAATTCATTAATTCTTTTTTCTACAACTGAATCTAAAACATCAGCTTCTTCCGAATCATAAAAGTGAGACATATCCGAACTGGCTACTACAAGGGTATTTTCATCAGCGGCTGAAGCAATTTTTTCTGCAAGATGATCCACAAACATCTTACTTTGATCACCCATAACTATTGGAACGATTCTGAATTCTTTTAATACTGACTGAAGAAAAGGTATCTGAACTTCCAGTGCGTGCTCTTTTCTGTGTCCCTGAATTCCTCTGAATATAATTTTACTATTCTCAATAATTTTACTGCTCATCACCTGATCAAGTTCTACAATACCTAAAGGGGTCTGATAAGCATCCCCATCATAAATTGTGATGCCGGGGAAATACTCTGCATGGCTCGGAGATATTACAATAACAGTGTTATATGTTTTATCTTTTAATAAATTATAAACATAAGCTGCGGTCTTACCAGAATAAACATAACCGGCGTGAGGTGCAACTATTCCAAATATTTTCTCAAAAGATTTTTCTGTTTTGGCAGATTGAAGTAACAAAGCAATATCCTTCTGCAATTTTTCTTTATCTGCAGAATAAAAATATCCTGCTACCTGTTGATGCCTGATTTTCATATTAAATCTCCTTATCTCCCTCTTTCTTCTTCAGAAAATATTTCAGCGGTAAATACTTTTATCTTCAGCATTCTTTCTTTCCAAAAATCCCTGTAAAAGCCTGCTTTGTTACAAAGTGCAGATAGAAAATCTTCATGATTCATTTTATGCTCCACAGCAACCTGAGGAAGTAATAAACCTCCGCCGCCTTCATCAAGATATAAACCGTGTGTGCCGATTATAATTTCGTCATAACTTTTAATCGGAGTAAATTCTGAAAGAATTGAAATTTCAATTCTGATCTTTTCTAATTCAAGTATTTTCAACGCAGGGAATCTCGGATCATTAACAGCGGCATGAATTGCAGCGGAGCTAATCGTTTGAAACAATGGCTCTTTTCCTACTATATATCCTATACACCCGCGCAGCTTTCCGCCGATAGTCAGCGTTACAAAAGCACCGAGTTTTTCTTTCAATAATGGATATTTATTATAATCCGGTTCTTCCGGTTTTTTGCCATCAAACAAAGAACCAATAGCCTGACGGGCTGTGATAAGCAGGATTTCTTTTTCTTCTGATGATATTTCCATATAGTTAAACTTGAAGTCATTACGAGTGGACTGAAGTGGTCTGCTGTAAAACAGACTGCTTCTTCACAATTTAATCGGGACCCGCAATGACACCGTTAAATAATTTTATAAATAAATAACTTAGTCTTATCAATAATCAAAAAAAGAAAATTATCTTTAACAAAAAAAGACTCCGGTATCAAATTAGTCAAATTTTTATCCAAAGTTTCTTCCAGAACAATTTTATTTCTTAACCTATCGTAAGCATAAAAAATATTACTTAATAAATTGTTCTTATTTACTTCATGAAAACTGTATAAAAGCAATTCATTAAATTCGATGAAACTTATTTCTCCCTTAATTACTCTACTGCTGATTAAATCCCTAAAATACTTTTCATAATCTTCGAGTGTATCATCATTACGATTAAAGTATGATGGAAAAATATAATTCTGTTTCCAGAACTCTTCATCAGCTTTCTCTTTAATCAGCTTAATAGTAGAAACATCTGTTCCTAAATCATCTATAATATCACCAGACAAATAATCAAGTGAATAATATGTACTTGATTCAAATCCCTGCCTGAAGCAATAAATCTTATCATCGTAAACAGAAGAAAATCTGAAAGAATCATTACTCCAAATTATATTTTGAGTTTTTATATCAAATGCAATTATACTTTTGTGATCAGGCATATCAGGTTTACCATACAGATGAAAATAGATGATGTCTTTGTATATAGATTCAATACCGCACCAGTTTTTCTCATCAAGCTGCCATTGATTAAATATTTTTTTTCCTGATTCAATATCAAAACAACAAAAGAAAACTTCTTTAGAGACCGGGTCTCTTTCCTCCAATACCACCCTGTTTTCAGTCGTTGGAAGAATCCTCCAGATCTGCTTTTTGTTATCGTGCTTGTAAAGTTTTTTTAGTTTCATTTTCCTTTCGAGTCATTGCGATTGAAGCAATCTAATAATTAAACAAGTTTGTTCTATGGAATGCTTCATCCCGATTATATCGGGATTCGTAATGACATTCATGTTAAATTTAATTTATCGGCTCAAACCGTGCAGTAAAATGCCGCAGCATTGGTGCTTCATAAGTTATTTTGTAACCTTTTAGCTTATTACGATTTTTATAAACTTCAACTATTACTTCAATCAGATAATCAATGTGGCTTTGGGTGTAAACTCTGCGCGGAACAGCAAGTCTGACTAATTCCATCATTGAAGGAATAAATTTTCCGTTTTTATCATACTTACCAAACATTACGCTTCCAATTTCAACTGCACGTATTCCGCCTTCCAGATACAACTCGGCTACTATTGATTGCCCCGGAAACTGCTCAGCAGGTATATCAGGCAAAAATCTTTTTGCATCAATATAAATTGCATGTCCTCCGGGCGGTTCAATAATCGGGACACCTGCTGCAACTAATTTTTCTCCCAGGTATGCTACGCTTCGTATTCTGTACTGTAAATAAGATTCATCAACAATTTCTAACAGCCCTTGTGCGACTGCTTCGAGATCGCGCCCGGCAAGTCCGCCGTAAGTAGGAAATCCTTCAGTAACTATTAAAAGGTTTCTGCTATTCATTGCAAGCTGTTCATCGTTCAGTGCAAGAAATCCGCCGATATTTACAAGCGCATCTTTTTTTGCACTCATTGTTGCACCATCTGCATAAGAAAACATTTCCTGTGCAATTTCAAGTGGAGTTTTGTTTTCATATCCTTTCTCTCTAAGCTTAATGAAATAAGCATTCTCAGCAAAACGGCATGCATCAAGGAAAAGCGGGATGTTATATTTCTTACAAACTTCTTTTGTCTCTCTTATATTCTGCATTGAAACAGGCTGACCGCCGCCTGAATTATTTGTAACTGTAATCATACAAAGCGGAATGTTTTCAACGCCTTTTTCTTTTATAAAAGCCTCAAGTTTTTCTATATCCATATTACCTTTAAAATCAGCACGAATCTCAGGATGCTTTCCAACTTCATTTAACAGATCAACTGCTTCTGCACCGCTAAACTCAACATTAGCACGGGTTGTATCGAAGTGTGAGTTGTTAGGAATATACTTTCCGGCTCCGCCGACAAGAGTAAACAATATTTTTTCTGCTGCTCTTCCCTGATGGGTTGGGATAATAAATTTCATTCCGGTAATATTTCTGACAACAGATTCAAACCGGTAAAAACTTTTTGATCCTGCATAAGATTCATCACCGTCCATAATTCCCGCCCACTGCTTTGCACTCATTGCAGAAGTTCCGCTGTCTGTAAGCAGATCAATTAAAACATCATCAGCATGAAGTAAGAAAGCGTTATAACCGGCATCCTTAAGAAACTTTTCCCTTTCTTCTCTGGTTGTAAATCTGATTGGTTCAACTGATTTAATTTTGAATGGTTCAATAATGGTTTTAGGTTTCATAAAATATCCATGATAGAATTGAGTAAAAAATTTCTTATGCAAATTTACAAAAAGTTAAATCTTAAAACTCAGAGATATTTCTGCTTTCTTATTGCCTTTTGGACAAATGATAAATAGTTTTCTTATGTGTCATTTCAAAAATAAACAGGAGAAGCAATGGAAACTGAAGATACTTTACAACCTCAAGAATCAAAACAAGAAATTGAGGAACTTTCTCATACCGATAAAATCGTTGGGGTGATATCTGAGCCATCAACTCTCTTTTCTAAACTTGTTTTCTTTCCGACTAAAGCTGCTGACTGGATACTACCGCTTTTAGCGCTGATAATCGTTGCAATAGTTTCAACTTTCATTTATATGTCTAATCCGGAAATTAAATATGAAATACAGCAGCAGCAGCAAAAAGCAATGCGCGAGCAGTTTGATAAGATGGTTGAAAGCGGACAAATGAGCAGAGAGCAAGCAGATGAACAAATGGAACAATCAGCACAGTTTGTTAATAATCCAATGTTCATGTATCTGATCCCATCAATTAGTGTATTTATTATTATGATTTTGTGGTTTTTTATTATTACAACTCTTGCCTTTTTGCTTGCAAAATTTGCTCTTAAGGGAGATGGCAGCTATAGTCAGGCTATGACTGCAATGGGTTTGCCACTTTATATTTCAGTACTTGGAAGTATAATTCTGGTAATTACCGGGATGCTGATGGGTAAAATGTTAACAGGATTAAATCCCGCTACGCTTATGGGTATGGATTTAAAGACTCTTCCCGGATTTTTATTAAGCAGATTAGATCTCTTTACAATATGGTTTTATGTTGTGATTGGAATTTCGTTCGCAAAGATGTTTAAGAGTAACAATACAAATAAATATATCATTACTTCACTTGCGGCTTGGTTAATTTTTATGTTCATTATATTCGGCTTAAGTCAACTTGCACCGTCAATTTTTGGAAATATGATAAGATAATATTTTGTGATTTAGTGTTTTGTACTAGTTAAGCCTTCGGGGTTTTAAAAACCTCGAAGGTTTTAATGAAGGTCTTAATAATATCTTACTTTTCAATTTCCCATTCCCACGCATCAACATATAATCCTAATGGAGAAAAACTTATGTTTTTAATTTTTTTATTATATGCGATAATATTATCCTGCCAGAAAAGAACAGTTATTGGTTCAGTATCCTTAAATATTTTACTGATAGATTTATATGTAGTTATATACTTATCCTGGCTATCAGCAGGATTAAGCCTGCTCAGGAGTTCATTTACATCCTGATTGTTGTAACTGGAAAAATTAAACATTCCTTTTTCAGAGTTCGGATTGCTGAAGTTATCCAGATTTATCGGAATTTGAACAGTCCATCCCGAGAGCCACGCATCATATTTTTTGTTTATTAAGCCATCTATAAATCCGGCTTTATCAATAAAAATTATTCTGGCTTCAATTCCAACTTCTTTCAGATTATTTTTTATAATATTTGCCGCATACTCACGAATTGGATTTCCGATATTTGAATAAATCTCAAATGAAAATTCACTGTTGTTCTTTTCAAGTGTTCCATCTCCATTTAAATCTTTCCATCCGTCTTCCTCAAGCATCTTTTTTGCAAGTGAAGGATTATACACAAAATTAAACAATGAAGAGTCAATATATGATTTAAAGACCGGAGATATCGGTGAATCATAAATCTGCCCTGATTCTCCTATTATTGAATTAAATATCTCATTGCGATTAATACTTATAGAAAGAGCTTTTCTGACTTTAGCTGAAGCAAAAAATTTGTTAGCCCTTATTTGATTCTTCTGAAATGCAGCCGGATCAATATTATTCCAGCCCAGATAATCAAAATCCCTTCCTTTAATTGAACCAACTGTTATCTGATTATAGTCCTCAAGTTTCTTAATTTTTTCGGCTTCAAAATTTTCTATTAAATCAATCTCACCTGTTGTCAATTGGGTAAACATTGAAAAATCATCTGAAATAACTTTAAAGATTATTTCCTGAATATTCTTTTTGTTGTAAAGATAACATAAACTATCGGCAACAAGATGAATCTTCTGATCACGGTCCCACTTAAACAATTTAAACGGACCGCTTGTAACTGGCTTAAAATTAAGCTCGCTAGTTTCAATGTTTTCTCTTAAAACATTTTTATATGCATGAGCAGGAAGTATTGCAAAATTAAAATCAAGAAAAGAATATTGTTTATAATCTTTAAAGAAAACAGTTAAACTCTTTTCCGAATTTTTTCTAAATGATTTATTTAAATCAATATGCAGGTTTTCATCTGTAAAGAAATTTTCAAACAAGCCGTACAGCCGGCTGTTTACTGCGGGATCAGAATATACATCAAATGAAAATATAATATCTTCTATAGTTATTGGTACACCATCAGACCAGTATAGATTATCTCTTAGATTAAAAGTTATCAAATTAGAATCAGGCTGTACACTCCAGCTTTCAGCAAGCATTGGTTCAAATTCTATCAATCCTAATGAGTCGTTCCATTTTTCAATTGCCAGCTTTAAATACAAAAGATCGGTCAGATGTCCTTCTTGCAGATCAAATGCAAACATCGGATTCAATGTTGAAACATCGGCAGTAATACCAATTACTACGATATCTTTGTTTTTTCGTACCTCCCGACTGCATTGAGTAAAAATTAATACGCTTAAAAGTGATAACAACACAACAAATATTTTAACAGACGTATTAACTCTTACTTTCATAAATCTATTGAGCATCGTCAGTTTCCTTTTTGAATTCTGCATTAGAAAATATTTCTCAGATAAATATAATTAATTCTTTACATTATACTTTGCGGGTCAACATCATAAAACAAATTAACATCTCTGAAACGTGATTTTTTGTTAAACTCAGTCCATGAATCTAATATTGCTTTCCTTAAAACCGAGCCGCCCGGATCTTTATCTTTAAAACTTTTTATTAAGATATGATAGCGATAATTATTCATTAGCTTGAATATCTGTGCAGTAGTTGGATCAGATATCTTTAGAAGCTTTTTAAACTTAATTATCTCTTTATAAAAATCAGTAATTGCGCCTTTAGCTTTATTAATATCTTTATCTTTTGATTCAATCAAAGCAATTCTTGTAAACGGCGGATAGCCCATTTTTTCTCTGTCTGCTTTTTCTTTTGCATAAAATCCTGAATAATCATTTTCAAATACTTTTTTAAGCACAAAGTTTCTTTCATTATAAGTTTGTATTATAACCTCACCTTCAGCCTTGCTTCGTCCTGCCCTGCCTGAAACTTGTGTAAGAAGCTGAAATGTCCTTTCATCAGCCCGAAAATCAGGAAGCCACAAAGTTGTTTCAGCAGATATCACTCCAACCAGTGTAACCCGTGCAAAATCCAATCCTTTGGAAACCATCTGAGTTCCGACAAGGATATCAATCTCACCTTTACTAAAACTAAGAAGAAGATTACTCAGATAGGCTTTTTTTGTAATAGAGTCGGAATCAATTCTTTCCACTTTTGCATTTGGAAAATAAAATTGCAACTCATCTTCAACCCTTTCAGTTCCGGTTCCGAAGTACTTTATATTTATTGAGCCGCAATGAGTACAGGCGCCCGGAACAGGTTTTATCAATCCGCAGTAATGACATTGTATTTTATTTTGATTTATGTGATAAACCATCGGCACAGAGCAGTTTTCACACATTTCAACTTCACCGCAATCACTACAAAATATTTGTGTAGAAAAGCCTCGTCTGTTTTGCAGAATAATTATTCCTTCTTTTTTCTTTAACCGGTCTTCTATTTTATCTAATAAAACCTTTGAGAAAACAGTTTCGGTTTTAGATTTATTTTTTTCGTGAGCAATATTAACAAAGATAATTTTCGGCAGTTTTACATCGTCAATCCTTTTAGGAAGTGATAATAATTTATACTTGCCAATCTCCGCATTATACATGCTTTCAATTGAAGGAGTTGCAGAACCGAGAACAACCGGACATTTGAAAATACTGCCAAGCATAACCGCTGAATCACGGGCATTATACTTCGGAGTCATTTCAAAGCTTTTGTAACTTGCGTCATGTTCTTCATCAACTACGATTAAACCAATTTTATCCAATGGTGCAAATAAAGCTGAGCGGGCACCAATAACAACTTTTGATTTTCCATTTAACACTCTGCGCCACGAGTCGTATCTTTCTCCAGCCGACATACGGCTATGAATAACAGTAACAGTTTCGCCAAAATTGTTAAAGAACCGCGAGGTAATTTGAGGTGTAAGGGATATCTCGGGAACAAGAATTAAAACCGATTTGTTTTTTTCCAAAACTTTTTTTGCTAATTCAATATAAACCTGAGTTTTACCGCTTCCGGTTACTCCGTGCAGTAAATATGTTTTAAACTCATCTTCGTTTAAAGATCCTGAAACCTCGTCAACAACTTCCTGCTGGTCTTCAGTAAGAATTAATTGCTGATGCTTTTCTTCATAATGTTCCTTAAATCTTCTGTCAACCTCCTTTTCAAATATTTTAACTAAACCTTTCTGTTCTAATCCGTTTAACGATGATTGAGAGGATTCTGTTTTATGAAGAAGTTCAGCAGCAGGGAAAGCAATATCCTTTGCTTCAATCAGCTTCAATAATATTTTAACCTGCTTTGGAGAATTTCTGTCCAGCTCAGGAAATGAAGAATAAATTTCTGCAATGCTTTTAGCAAGCTTAACATACTTTACTTTTTTTATTTTTACCGCAGCTTCCTTAATTTCATCTACAATAGTTACTGCACCCTGATTATGTAATTTTCTTATCTGTGAATAAATATTTTTTTTCTTTACAGCTTTTTGGAGAGAAGTAAAACTTATTTCGTTTTTTTGGGACAGCTCAAGAAGAAGTTTGAAATTTACAGAATCTTTTCTTTTCTCTTTTAATAAGAGTTCATTAACAAATTCTTTATCGACAACAATTTTTTTCTTTGATTCAACATCAGTTCCCTGAGGTACAAGAAGTTTTAATGCCTCTCCAAGAGAACATAAATAATACTCAGCTAACCATTCGTAAAACTTTATCGATTTTTTTGTAAAGATAGCTCTATCATCAAGGATATCGGTAATTGGTTTTACTTCATCTCTTTTTAATGAGATTGAATCCGGAATATTTATAATAAATCCTGTTAAAGTTCTTTTTCCAAAAGGAGCAACTGCCCTTACTCCTACTTTTACAAATTCTTCTAATTCCTTAGGAACCGAATAAGTAAATGCCTTTCTGAATGGCATCTGAAAAACAACTTCAACAAACATCAATCCTCTTTCTCATAAAACTTTGCGAGTGAAGTCAAACCTTCTCTATTCGTATCATCACCGAACATTTTAAACTTTAATACTTTTATGGATTTATCCCAGATGATTCTCTGATAATCTTTGGTTTTGTTAATCTGCCCATTAGTTGAAATAATACTATCTGTTGGCAGAATTGTTAAAAAATAATACGGCTCTTCATATTGCATGTTTTCAACTTCACCAACATCATCAAACTTATATTTAACAGTTGCATTCAGTTTATCATCCTTTACTTCAACAGTGCGGGAAATAATATATTTTCCCTCAGCTTTCATATCATCGATAAACTGCTGTTTTTTTAATCCATGCAGAAGAATACTATTTACTTCTTCTTCAATTGCTTCAGGTGTAGTTGCATCTGTATTTATATCTTCAATAAAAACAGTAGCTGTTCCAGTTCCATCATCATTCATACTAACTTCATAAGATACAGTATTAAATATAATACAGCCGGTAAGCTGGGTTATACTTATAATTGCAATCAAAAAGATTATCTTTTTCAAATTAATTCTCCTTTTTGTCATTGATTCATAGCTGTTAAAATTTTTTGTCTGATTAAATAACCGCTTTTTCTAACAAGGTAAATGTTTGATTGTCTGCATCAAGTTGGGCTAGTACACCAAATGGTATTGTAAATTTATTTACTATATGACCGAAAGACATTCCGTAAACAACAGGTATTTTAAGATTGCCAAGTCTTTCTTTCAGTACTTCCATTAAATTAAAGGTTTTATCAAATGATGGATCTTTAACCTTGCTTTCACATTTGCTGAAGATACCCATCATAATACCGGCAGCATTATTAAATTTTCCGGATTGAATTAATTGCGTAAGCATTCTATCTATACGATAAGGCTCTTCCCCGATTTCTTCAATGAAAATTATTTTACCCGAATAATCAACATCAAATTCAGTTCCGATAAGCGAAACCATAATGGATAAATTTCCGCCGACTAATCTGCCCGTACCTTTACCTTTTACAATAGTAGTAACTCCATATTTATTCTCATCAGTTTCATCTTCTGCATTTTTAAATATTGCATTTTTTTTAGGATCCATTAAGACTCTTTTAAAATTATTCACAGAGTAATCATTAAAAGTTGATGTGCCAACCGGACCATGAAAAGTTATCAAACCTGCTTTCTGATAAATACCATACAATAATGCAGTAACATCGCTGTAACCAATAAGCACTTTTGGATTTGATCTTATTATATCATTGTTCAGAATAGGAAGTATTCTGGTACAGCCATAACCGCCGCGGGCACACACAATTCCTTTAACAGATTTATCTTCAAATTTTTCCATCAAATCATCAGCACGGTCTTTGTCACTGCCGGCAAAATATCCGGTCTGCAGCAGCACTTTCTTTGAATATGTAGTTTCAAATCCAAGTTGAGTAAGATTTTTAACCGATTGCTGCAAGTCATCTTCGGAGATATAACTGCCCGGTGCAACAATTGCAAGTTTATCACCAGCTTTTAATCCTGGCGGTTTTATTAAAGGTGGTTCATCTATTCTGCAGCCTTCGGGATTTCTTTCTTGCAGTCTCGAAGGTTGAGCAAGAATTAAAGGTGAGAAAACAGCTGCCCCAACTGAAGCAACAGAAAGCGATGTTATAAATTTTTTTCGGTTCATAGCTTAATTTAGGAATGATATTTTGAAAATACGAGTTTGAAAAATCAGACCTCCGAGGCTGTGGTTATTCATCCTCGAAGGTTAAGCACATTAACATTTTATTCGCACATCAACAGCAAAAATTTTGTTTTCGGATGTTATCATCAACGGATTTAAGTCAACCTCCATAATTTCTTTATGATTTATCATCATCTGTGCAAGATTTTTGATAACAGTTTTTAAGGTGTTAATATCAACAGAATCTTCGCCGCGGACACCCTGAATTATTTTCCCTATCTTTGTTGAGTTGATCATTTCATCAACATCATTTTCAGTCAGATAAGCAGAGCGCATAACTGTATCGTCAAGATATTCAACATACTTGCCGCCGGAACCAAACATAATCATCGGACCAAAACTATGGTCACGGAAAGCTCCGACTAATAATTCAAATTTAGATGTTAAAAACGGCTGAATCAGAAATGAATCAAGCTGTATGTTTCTGCTGCTAAAATCCCAAATCATTTTTTCACAAGTTTTAATAAGTTCAGACTTGGTTTTAATATTAAGCACAACACCTTTCAAATCGGTTTTGTGAATAATCTTTTCACCAACAGCTTTCAGAACAACAGGAAAATGGATTTCTTTTTTATTCAGCTCATCAATACTGTGTATTTCATTTTTTACAATCGGTAAATGATAGTAATTGCACAATTCAGTAACATCGTTTTGATTAAGAAACTGTCCTGCTTTTTTCGACAGATTAAAATCCTTTACAGTTTCATCACAACTAACTCTGTTTAAGTTGATTTTTCTGTCCCGGAATTTTAACAGATTATTAATAACAACTGCCGGGTCTTCAGGTCTTCTGAATAACGCACGTTTAGTTTTTGACTCAGCTCTGTATTCCTGCCAGAATTCAGGTAACGGCATAACAACCTGAAAGACCGGTTTATCAGATTTAATTTCGTTTATTCCTTCTATTACAGGTAAAGCTTTCACCATTATCGGTTCAACAAAGACTGATATAATTGAATCAACATTTTCATCCTGAACAAGAATTTCATTTACAGCTTTAAACTGTTCTGCTGTTCCGCCCGGAAGAAGATCAACGGGATTATTAACGCTTCCTTCCGGATGAACAATTTCTTTTAGTTTTGATTTTGTTTGCTGTGTAAGATCTGCTAAAACCAGCTTATTCTTTTCAAGTGTATCAACTGTTAGGATTGCTGGTCCGCCTGCATTTGTTACAACCGCAACACGGTTACCTTTTGGTGCGGGAAATTCCTCAAAGCCTTTTACAGTATTAAACATATCATTCAGATCATCAGCACGGATAATTCCAAACTGATTTAATATCGCATCAACAACCTTATCACTGCTGCCAAGTGCGCCAGTGTGCGATGAAGCAGCTTTAATTCCGCTTGATGTTCTTCCGCCTTTAAGAACAATTACCGGTTTTGTGATCTTTTCATCAATAAAATATTTAATGAACTTTTCACCGTCAACAAAGCTTTCAAGATAGTAAGTGATTACATTAACATCTTTACAGTCCTGCCAATACTCAAGCAGATCATTTTCATTAACATCAGCTTTATTGCCTACGCTGATAAACTGTCCGAAACGAATATCGGTTTCGCGCAACGAATTTAATACAGCCGCACCGATAGCACCGCTTTGCGAGCAGAAAGCCATTGTTCCGGTTCTTGGTTCCTCTGCTACAAAAGTCGCATTCATTTTAACCGATGGAAGAGTATTTATTATTCCCATACAATTAGGTCCGACTAATCTTGCATTGGAATCACGAATAATTTTTAAAATTCTTTCCTCTGCATCTGCACCTGCCTCACCTGTTTCTTTAAATCCGGCAGTAATCAGTATAATAGCCTGAGTTTTTTTAGCAATCAATTCTTTGATTGTATCTTCGACAAATTGCTTTGGCACCATAACAATTGCAAGATCAATTCTATAATCTATTGAACTGATTGTTGGATAACATTTAAAGCCGAGTATTTCATCTGCTTTCGGATTAACAAGAGCTAAATCGCCGGTATAACCGTATTGTTTTACTGATTTGGTCAATTCGTAACCGAGGCTTTTTGGTTTTGATGATGCACCAACGATGCAGATTGTATCGGGGTAGAAGTATTGATCAAAAACGGAATCCATATTTTACCAATCTTTATTTTTTTTGATATACCAAAATTAAGACAAACAGATGAGAAATTGAATGTTGTCTCAAGATTATCCGATTATAATTTCTGTTAATTATAAGCATAACTCTAAAAAAAAATTGCACGATAAATAAACGCGCAAATTATTAGGGAGAATGTTTGTTAAATTTTTTAACGTTTGTTGTAGAAACAATGATATTTCATCCGCAAAAAATTACCCGCGTTTACAAAATAGCAGTACTGCCGCCCAGACTATTATGTGTACCGCGGGTAATTATTAAAACCGCCTTATCATCCAAATTAACGAAGAGATATGTTTAACCCCTATCTTGGTCTTATCATATTTTCAGGCTTAAGTAAGTCATCAAGTTCTGCTTTTGATAATAACTTCTTTTCAAGCACTAATTCATAAACACCGCGATTTGTATCAAGTGCTTCTTTGGCAAGCTTGGTACAGGTTTCATATCCTAATGCTGGATTAAGCGCTGTAACAATTCCGATACTTCCTTCAACAAGTTTTCTGCATCTGTCTTCATTTGCAGTAATACCATCAATACATCTTACCTTAAGTGTCATCATCCCGTTTTTAAGCATTTCAATAGATTCAAATAAACTTTGAACTATTACAGGTTCAAAAACATTAAGCTCAAGCTGTCCTCCTTCAGCGGCAAGTGTTACGACCAAATCGTTTCCAATAACTTTAAATGCAATTTGTGTTACAACTTCCGGTATAACAGGATTAACTTTCCCGGGCATTATAGATGAGCCTGGCTGCATCGGCGGCAGATTTATTTCATTAATTCCGGTTCTCGGTCCCGATGATAACAATCTTAAATCATTGCTTATCTTTGAAAGTTTAACAGCTAATCTTTTAACAGCGGAAGAGAACATTATAAATGCTCCTGTATCTTGCGTGGCTTCAACAAGATTTTCTGCAAGAACAATATCCAATCCTGTAGCTTCTCTTAAATGGGCAACAACTTTAGCAGAGTATTCAGGGTGTGAATTAATTCCTGTTCCAATAGCTGTTGCACCCATATTAACTTCCAAAAATAATTTTGCATTCTGTTCAAGTCTTTTAATTTCTTCATTTAGCATAACAGCATAAGCTTCAAACTCCTGCCCAAGCGTCATTGGAACTGCATCCTGTAATTGGGTTCTTCCCATCTTAATTATATTCGAAAACTCTTTGGCTTTTTTTCTGAATGATTCAATCAGCTCCTGCAGAACTTCCACTAACTTTTTCTTGGAATATATTAAAGCAATCTTAACTGCAGTGGGATAAGCATCATTTGTGGATTGAGACAAATTAACATGATTATTTGGATGGCAATATTTATAATCTCCTTTTTCATATCCCAAAATTTCAAGTGCACGATTAGCAATAACTTCATTAGCATTCATATTTGTTGATGTTCCGGCTCCGCCCTGAATCATATCAACCACAAAATGTGAATGTAATTTTCCGTTTATTATTTCATCACAAGCCTGAACAATTGCACCTGATATTGGCTTGGATAAAAGTCCCAGATCATAATTAGCTTTTGCGGCGGCTTTTTTAACCATTGCAAGCGCTTCAATAAGTACAGGATGAAAATCTAAAGTTACTCCGCTAATAGTAAAATTTTCCAAAGCCCGTAATGTCTGCACTCCGTAATAATATTCGTGGGGTACTTCCCGATTACCAAGCAAATCATGTTCGTTTCTTGTTCTTCCTGATTGATACTGAGCAGCAATATTTATTACCCGTGTATTTGCAGCGCTCATTCTTCTGGAAATAACTCTTCCTATGCTTGAAAGGATTGCAACTGCAGTTTCATTGTCTTCTTTCATTAGCTGTTTGAAACTATCTCTCGATAAAATAAAAATGACAGAATCAATTGTAGTGCGTGCAGAAGTTGAATGCGGTGAATCATCCATTAACGCACCTTCACCCAGAAAATCATACTTGCTAAATATCGACAGCCTTTTTTCTCCGCCGTATGGAGTGCGTTTAAATAATTCAACTTCTCCATCATAAATTACAAACAGATTCTGCCTGATATTATTTTCATTAAAGACCATGCTGTTGGCTTGAAAATTTTCAACTTTTATTTTTTCACATATTACTTTTAATTGTGAATCGTTAAGTTCTTTAAATAATTGTATTTGTTTTAAGAATTCTTTTATTTGTGTTTTTTCCATATCAGTTCCTATCTATTAAATTACTGTTATACAAATTTACTCTTATTTTCAGAGGCAAAGAAAGTAAATCAATATTTTGCTGATTAAATTTAGTATTACCCGTATAAATCCAATTTGAAATCCCTTCTCAAATAGCTAAATTTGGCTTCATTTTTCAATAATTATCAAATAATAAATGAGATATCCTTTTTCGGAAATAGAATCCAAATGGCAGAAATTTTGGGAAGATAACAAGACTTACAGAACCGATCTTACCAAAACAGATAAAAAACTTTATACTCTTGTAATGTTCATTTATCCATCCGGTGCAAAACTGCATATCGGACACTGGTATAATTACGGACCAACAGACAGCTGGGCAAGGTTTAAAAAACTTCAAGGCTATAATGTATTTGAACCAATCGGCTATGATGCGTTTGGATTACCAGCAGAAGGTTATGCAATTAAAACAGGAATTCATCCACAGGATAGCACATTAAAAAATATTGAAGACATTCGCGAGCAGCTAAAAAAAATGGGTTGTATGTACGATTGGGATGTTGAACTAATGACCTGCGCTCCGGAATATTACAAATGGAATCAGTGGATTTTTCTTCAGATGTTTAAGCGCGGATTAGCTTATAGAAAAAATGCACCGGTAAACTGGTGCCCAAAAGATCAAACAGTTTTGGCAAATGAGCAGGTAATTGACGGATGTTGTGAAAGATGCGGAACACAGGTTATTCAAAGAAATCTTTATCAGTGGTTTTTTAAAATAACAGATTACGCTGAAGAACTTCTTGAAGGACATAACATAATTGATTGGCCTGATGAAACAATCTTAAAGCAAAAAAACTGGATCGGTAAAAGTGAAGGTGCGGAAGTTATTTTTAAGTTAGCTGATAACAATGATGATGAAATAAAAGTTTTTACAACACGTCCGGATACATTATTTGGTGTTACTTATGTTGTTCTGGCTCCCGAGCACCCGCTTGTTGATAAAATTACAAAACCGGAATTTAAAGCAGGTGTTGATAATTATCGTGAATCAACAAAACTTTTAACAGAAATTGAACGGACTTCAACAGTAAAAGAAAAGACCGGTGTGCCAACAGGTGCTTTTGCAATCAATCCTGTTAATGGCGAAAAAATTCCTGTTTGGATTGCTGATTATGCACTTATCACATACGGAACAGGCTGTGTTATGGCAGTGCCCGCACACGATGAAAGAGATTTTGAGTTTGCAGCTAAGTTTAATCTTCCAATCCGTAAAGTGATTTTGCAAGACGGTACAAATGAAAAAGATGAAATTAAGTCTGCATTTACAGAAGTCGGAACAATGATCAGCTCAGGAAAATTTAATGGTATTCGTTCAGATGATGGAATAAAGCAGGTTATAAATTATCTTGAAGAAAATAATCTTGGAAAAAGAAAAATAAATTATCGTCTTCGTGACTGGTTAATTTCAAGACAGCGTTATTGGGGAACTCCAATTCCTATCATTCATTGTACAAAATGTGGTGAAGTTCCGGTCGATGAAAATGAATTACCGGTTTTACTTCCGTATGATGTTGATTTCAAACTTGGAGGTGAATCTCCACTTGCAAGAAACGAAAAGTATATAAATGTCAAATGTCCAAAATGCGGAACTGATGCTAAACGCGATCCTGATACAATGGATACTTTCGTTGATTCATCGTGGTATTATCTGAGATTTCTTGATCCTAAATTTTCTGATGCGCCTTTTGATAAAAACCTCGCAGATAAATGGACTCCCGTTGATATGTATGTCGGCGGAAAGGAACATTCGGTTATGCATCTTTTGTATGCAAGATTCTTTCATAAGTTTTTGCGTGATATCGGTTTAGTTAACAGTGATGAGCCATTTGCAAAACTTGTTCACCAGGGTGTTATTACAAAAGACGGCGCTAAGATGTCAAAGTCCCGCGGTAATGTTGTTAATCCAAATGACTTTATCATTAAATATGGAACTGATGTATTCAGAATGTACCTGATGTTTATGGGTCCCTACGATCAAGGCGGGGATTGGAGTGATAAGGGAATCTCAGGAGTCGAAAGATTTGTAATGCGTTCTTATGAACTTTTTAACGAATATAAAAACGTAAATAACAATTATCCGGCTGCTGATAATTATTATTTATCATCTCTTTCAGACAATGAGAAAAAGGTTTACAGAAAAGTAAATCAGACTTTGAACAAGTTTAATGAAGAGATTGAACATTTCAGATTTAACACTGCAATTGCTTCATTAATGGAATTGATTAATGAGCTTAAGATTTTAGAATCTTGCAGTAAGGAAATTCAGAGTTATGTGCTTTTAAGATTTGCATCAATGTTAGCACCTGTTGCTCCTCATTTAGGTGAAGAATGCTGGCAGTTAGTTGGAAATGAAAAATCAATTTTTGAAAAACCTATTGTCTTTGCAATTGATAAAGAAGCATTGATTGAAGATACTGTAAATATTGCAGTTCAGGTTAACGGAAAATTGAGAGCTACTATTGAAATGCCACTAAATGCTAGTGCGGAAGAAACTGGCAGTGCGGCAATGACAGATAATAGAGTTAAAAAATTTATCGAAGGAAAAAATATTGTCAAAGGTATATTCGTTAAGAATAAAATATTAAACATCGTTGTTAAAGACCAAATAATTGTTAATGAAAAAGTAAGCGTTGAGATTAAACCAACTCTGACACGTACCGAAAAATATGTATTTGAATTAGCTAAAAATTCATTTTTATCATTATGGAGTTACCCAATCCCAAGGGGCAAAAATAATAATGAACTATGTGATATATTAATCTATTGTGAACCAGATATTATAATAATTTCAGTTAAAGAAATCGTGCCGACTGAAAGTGGTGATATTAACATAGACTGGCAAAGATGGAAGAAAGCAGCACTTGATAAATCATTCAATCAAATATATGGGGCTGAAAGATATTTAAATTCGATAGATCAACTTACATTATTTGATGGAAGTTTGGGTCCAAAATTACCTGAACCCCAATACAGGAAATATCATAGAGTAGCAATAGCAATCGGCGGTGAAGAAAAAATGCCTTTATTGTGGGGTGATATGGGCAAGGGATTTATACACGTATTTGATGACAAGTCTACTTCTATTTTGTTAAAAGAACTAGATACTATCACTGATTTCACAAAATATCTTTCAAAAAAAGAAGAGTTTTACACAAGTGGTAATTTTAATAAATTGATTTTTAATGGTGGCGAGGAAGATTTATTGGCATACTACTTTAGTAATTCAGAAGAGTTTATAGATAAAGGAAGTCTAACCATTCTTGATGGTAATTTATGGGATGACTATAAGAAAAGTGAAGCATATAAGACTTGGACAAAAGAAATTATAGTCAGTCTAATCTGGGATAATTTAATAGAACGACTTATTGAAGATTTTAAAAGTAACAAATTAGAAATAGGTGCTGAATATGAGAATTTTGAACTTGTCGTTCGGAAATTGGCTAGAGAGTCACGCTATGATAGAATTTTACTAGCAAAAGCATTTTTGGATTTTATCAGTTCACCTGATATCAGAGCACGGCCTGTTTCTTCTTATTCAGGAATAGTTTATGTATTTATGACTGCAAATAGGAATGAATCAAGGGAAGATAGGAGACTAGAACTAGCCGGGAGATGCTTGATTGTTAGAAAAAATACACAAAATATTAATACAGTAATAGGCATAGCAACTGAAAAACAAGATGGTAAAAAAGGCTATTCAATTGATGTGGTATATTTATATAAACCTACATTGAGTGACAAAGAAAAAATGCAAGCTGATGAGTTTGTTGAAAAATATGGTTGGTTTAAAAATTCATTAAACAAAAAAAATAGTTAAACTTATTTAAGAAAAGATTGTAAAATGTTAGACATAAAATTAATCCGTGAGAATCCGGAATTTGTTAAACAGGGCATCGCCAATAAAAACGAAAAAGACAGGGTTGATGAACTTTTACAGCTTGATAAGCAAAGAAGAGATTTTATTGCACGCGCTGATGAATTAAAATCAAAAAGAAATACTGTTTCTCAGCAAGTTGGACAAATGAAAAAATCCGGACAGGATGCAACAGAGATAATCGCCGAAATGAAAAGAGTAGGAGATGAAATTGCTGAATATGACAACAAACTAAGAAGTACCGAAGAAGAAATTGATACGATTTTAAGATATATCCCAAACCTTCCGCACTCATCTGTTCCTGTTGGAAAAACTGCTGAAGAAAATATTGAAGTAAAGCGCTGGCTGCCGGATGGTTTTAAATTTGAAAATGATTTTAAACAGATAGATCATGTTGAACTTGGGAAGAAACTCAACATACTTGATTTCGAGCGCGGTGCAAAAATAAGCGGTTCAGGATTTCCGCTTTATAAAGGCAAAGGTGCAACACTCGAGCGTTCTTTAATCAACTTTATGCTTGATTATCATTTACAGAACCACAACTATTCAGAAATCTTTCCGCCGTTTTTAGTTAACAAGGAATCAATGCGCGGAACAGGTCAACTGCCTAAGATGGAAGAAGATATGTACCACATAGAAAAAGATGGTTTATATCCAATCCCGACTGCTGAGGTTCCGGTTACAAATATTCACAGGGATGAAATATTAAGCGAAAAAGATCTGCCTGTAAAATATGTTGGATATTCTGCCTGCTTCAGAAGAGAAGCCGGGTCTTACGGAAAAGAATCAAAAGGATTTTTACGGGTTCATCAATTCAATAAAGTTGAAATGGTAAAATTTGTTAAACCAGAAACTTCTTACGATGAATTGGAATTACTTGTTAAAGATGCTGAAGATATTTTACAGGCGTTAAATATTCCATACAGAATCTTAATGCTGTGCACAGGAGATTTAAGTTTTTCTGCAGCAAAGTGTTATGATATCGAGACCTGGTCACCGGCAGAAAATAAGTGGCTTGAAGCATCATCCTGCAGCAACTTTGAAGATTTTCAGGCAAGAAGATCGGGCATCCGTTTCAGAAACGAGCAAACGAAAAAGCCTGAATTTGTTCATACACTAAACGGCAGCGGTTTAGCAACAAGCAGATTGATGGTTTCACTTTTAGAAAATTATCAAACACCTGAGGGTAAGGTAATCGTCCCAAAAATTTTGCATAAGTACACAGGATTTAATGTAATTGAATAATTTGAAGAGTAATCATTATATACCAATATGATTTGACTCTTTATTGTTTTGTCAATTTATTTTTGAGATTTTAATCACCCCGAAACAAAGTCGGGGTTTTTATATTCGCACTGTTTTTTAGTGATAACACAATTAACAGGTAACAACAAATAGAAATCTTTCTTTTAATTTTCTCTGATGAAGAATCTTCTAACTTTAAAAAAATATTTTCTTAAGTATAAAACCAAATTGTTTTTGGGAATAGTTTTTATTCTGATATCCAATTCAATGACAGTTATTCTTCCAATCTTATTAAAAGATGCAATTGATGAGCTTCAGAGAAATACTACTTCGGCTATCCTGTTAAAATATGCCGGGTTAATCGTTGGAACTTCTATTGTTGGCGGTATATTCAGATATTCAATCAGACAAACAATAATTGTTGTTTCAAGAGAAATTGAATACGATCTAAGAGGAGATTTCTGGTCACACATTCAAAAACTTCCGCTAAGATATTTCCAGAATAATTCAACTGGAAATATTATGTCTCACGCAACCAATGATATAAATGCGATAAGATCATTTATCGGTCCTGCAGTTATGTATTCAATTGATACTTCAATAAGATTATTAATTGTGGTTGCGATAATGATGTCAATGAATTTTTCCCTGACAATCTATGCATTATTGCCTCTGCCGTTTCTATCTTATGGTGTATATCGTGTAGGCAAACTAATACATGAAAAGTATGTTAAGATTCAGGAGAACTTTTCGCAGCTAACAACACGCGCACAGGAAAATTTTTCAGGTATCAGAGTAATTAAATCTTTTGTAAGAGAAGAAAATGAGATAAAACGCTGGAGAGAATTAAGTAAAGAATTTTTAAGAAAGAATATGAACCTCATTCGTATTCAGGCAATGATCACACCTATTCTTACTGTTATAACAGGAATTTCAATAATAGTGGTTATTTGGATTGGCGGCGGAAAAGTTATCAACGGTGAAATGAGTCTGGGTGAAATTGCTGCCTTTGTGGCTTACTTATCAATTCTTATCTGGCCTGTCATCGCATTCGGCTGGGTAATGAATATTATACAGCAAGCAGAAGCAAGTATGAAAAGATTGAATAAAATTTTTTCAGAACCCTATGAAATTGATGATTCTGAAAAAACAGACCTTTCAATTAAAGAACTAAAAGGTGAAATAGAATTTAATAATGTATCGTTCAGATATTCTGATAACCTGCCTAAAGTTTTAAATAATATTAATCTTAAAATTCCCATCGGTTCTACTCTTGCTGTTATTGGTCATACCGGTTCGGGAAAGACAAGCCTGATAAATCTTATTCCTCGTTTATACGATGTAACTGATGGTGAAGTTAAAATTGATGGAAAAAATGTAAAGGAAATTCCACTTGATATTTTACGTACTAACATCGCTGTTGTTCAACAGGAATCATTTCTATTTTCTGATACGGTTAACGGTAATTTATCTTATGGTTTAAGAACAATTGATATAGACAAAGTTAAAGAGGTAAGCCGAATAGCCAACTTTGATAAAGATGTAGAAACTTTTACAAAAGGATATGAAACAATGGTTGGTGAAAGAGGAATTACTTTTTCAGGCGGACAAAAGCAGCGGGCATCTCTTGCAAGAGCACTTGCAGCCGACCCGAAGATTTTAATTCTTGATGATTCTTTCTCGGCAGTTGATACTCAGACTGAAGAAAGAATTCTTAAAAATCTAAAAGAGTTTATGAAAAACAGAACAAGCATAATTATAAGTCACCGGATTTCCACAGTTAAGGATGCTGATAATATTATTGTTATTCATAATGAGACCATAGCTGAACAAGGCACTCACAACGAGCTTGTTGCATTAAATGGTATTTATGCTGATTTACATTACAAACAATTATTAGAAAAAGAGCTTGAAGAATTGAATTAAATAACTTCCGACGATATTGTTAACAGGAATTGCATGAAAACATTGAATCATATTTATTGTTATACTCTCCTGCTTAAGGAAACAAGAGGAGTTTTTTAATCTGTTAAAGCGAAAAGAGAAAATTAATTTTAAATGACGGAAAAAACTCAAGAAGAAGAAATATTAGGTAAAGCGTACGATTCAAGACTGATGAAACGCTTGCTGGTTTATATCAAACCGTACAAAAAGTATGTTATACTTGCAATTCTACTTAACATATTTGTAGCTGCATTTGGTCCCCTTCGTCCATTTCTAACAAAAATCGCAATCGACGATTATATATTGAATTCTAACTACAACGGATTAAAAATAATTGCTTTACTTCTTTTTGCATCTTTGATTCTGCAAGCCATTATTCAATATTTTCTTACATATTACACACAATATCTCGGGCAGAGAACACTTTATGATATTCGGACACAGATCTTTGAACATATTCAGAAGCTTGCATTAAAATATTTTGACAGAACACCGATCGGCAGAATTGTAACACGTGCCACAAACGATGTTGAGTCCTTGAATGAATTGTTTTCATCAGGAATTGTAATGGTATTCAGTGATATATTTATCATTATCTGGATACTTGTTTTTATGTTCTCTATGGATATTCCGCTCTCGCTTGTAACACTTTCTGTTTTACCTGTATTGATTTATGGAACATTTCTTTTCAGAAAAAAAGTAAGGGAAACTTATCGTGATGTCCGTTTTCATCTTGCAAGATTAAATTCGTATATGCAGGAACATGTTACCGGAATGAGTGTTGTACAGATATTCAGAAAAGAAAAGGATGAGTTTAAAAAGTTTTCAAACATTAATGCGGATCACCGGGATGCCAATATCAGGTCTATCTTTTATTATGCTATTTTCTTTCCGACTGTAGAATTGCTCAGTTCAATTGCAATCGCACTAATAATATGGTATGGCGGAGGTGAAGTTATTCAAGGGGCAGTAAAACTCGGCGATCTTTTTGCTTTTATTCAGTTTACTGAAATGTTTTTCCGTCCGATACGCGATCTTTCTGAAAAGTATAATATTCTACAGACTTCAATGGCTTCATCAGAAAGGATATTTAAACTGCTTGATAATCAGACATTTATAAAAGATCCTGAAGAACCAGTTAAACTGAACGGCGTAAAAGGTGATATTCAATTTAAAGATGTATGGTTTGCCTATGATGATGATAACTATGTTCTGAAGAATATTAATTTCAGCATTAAACCCGGTGAAGTTGTAGCAATTGTCGGACACACCGGTGCTGGCAAATCCACACTTATTAATATTCTGACAAGATTTTATGATATCAGGAAGGGATCAATATTATTGGATGGAATAGATATCCGCCAGATTAATAAAAAAGATCTGAGGAAATATATTTCAATAGTCTTGCAGGATGTTTTTCTTTTTTCCGGCACAATTGAATCGAATATAAATATGGATAATGATGAGATATCTATTGAGCAGGTTATTAGTGCTGCAAAAACAGTAGGAGCAGATAAATTTATTTCCAATCTGCCTAACAAATATCAGGAAGAAGTTAAAGAAAGAGGTGCAACTTTAAGCGTTGGACAAAAACAATTAATTTCTTTTACAAGAGCTTTGGCTTATGATCCTAAAATCTTAATTTTGGACGAAGCAACTTCAAGTATAGATACTGAAGCTGAAAATCTGATAAAATCAGCTATTGAAAAATTGTTGATAGGCAGAACTGCCATTGTGATAGCGCATCGTCTATCAACTATACAAAATGCGGATAAAATTATAGTTTTGCACAAGGGAGAAATAAGAGAAATTGGAAATCATCAGGAACTTTTAGCAAAGCGAGGTATTTATTATAAGCTTTATCAACTCCAATATAAAGATCAGGAAATAATCAAAACCATCTAATAAATAATAAAAGGGAGAGAATAATGAAACGAATGAAATTCAACACTCTTGCTCGTCATATTTATGAAGAAGAAAGAAAATATCCTGAAGCAACAGGTGAACTTTCTGACCTTCTTCATGATCTTTCATTAGCTGCAAAAGTTATCTCACTCGAAGTTAACAAAGCGGGTTTGGTTGATATACTCGGATTTACAGGTGATGAAAATGTTCACGGAGAGAAAGTAAAGAAGTTAGATATTTATGCTCACGAGATGATGATAAAAGCAATGGACCACGGCGGACATCTTTGTGTAATGGCTAGTGAAGAGGAAGAAGATATTATTCATATTCCGCAGGAGTTTCATATTGGTAAATACATTTTACTATTTGATCCGCTTGATGGTTCTTCTAATATTGACGCTAATGTTAGTATTGGGACAATCTTTTCTATTTACAGGAGGATATCTCCCGGCAACGGACCCGGAACAATGGAGGATTGTTTACAGCAAGGGCTTCATCAACTTGCAGCGGGTTATGTAATTTACGGATCAAGTACTTTATTCGTATATACTGCGGGTAATGGTGTTCATGGATTTACTCTTGATCCATCATTCGGTGAATTTATTTTATCACATCCGAATATTAAAACTCCTAAGAAATCCAAAATTTACAGTATCAACGAAGGCAATTATCTTTACTGGCATCAGGGACTAAAAAAATATATTAAATGGCTTCAGGACGAAGATAAAGCAACCAGCAGACCATATTCAGCTCGATACATCGGTTCTATGGTTGCTGATATCCATCGTAATCTTTTATATGGCGGAATTTTTATGTACCCTGCTGATTCACGAAATCCAAACGGCAAATTAAGATTGATGTATGAGTGTAATCCTATGGCATTTCTTGTTGAGCAAGCCGGTGGAAGAGCCTCAGATGGAAAACAGAGAATTCTGGAAGTGCAGCCAAAGTCATTACATCAGCGTACGCCAATTTTTATCGGAAGCGAAGAAGATGTTCTGCTTGTAGAAAAGTTTTTAAGAGAATATGAAATGATAGAGGTTAAGTAGTTTTATAAAGAGAGGCTGTTTCAGAAATCAGCAAGAAACTGCAGATTAAAGAAACAGCTTCTCAAAATTTATTTAATCTTTTCTAAACCTTCATCAAGTTTTTTTGCCAGCTCTTCGAATGATATGCCTGAAAAATTTATCTTGGCATTTTTTAAAGTGATCTTTGGTTCATCACCCTCATTATTAAGATATTTATAAAGACAGTAAGCTAATCTGTTTCTGTCATTCGGAATCTCAATATACTTATCCAAACTTTCCACTAATGCATAAACCCTCGATTCAACTGAGTCTTCGGGAAATTTCCTTACTTTTGGCGGAGGTAAAGTCGTCATATAATATCCTTAAATTTCTGTGCAGCAAAGTTAGGCACAGATTCAAAAAGTTCAAATTGATTTATGGATATATCTGTGTTAAATGATAAATTTGTGCCAATAATATTTGTTAATCATTTGATACCAGAAGAATTATCAAAAACACAAAAAATATTAATCATCAGACTAAGCTCTCTTGGTGATATTCTTTTAACTACTCCATTATTAAGAGCAGTTAAAAACCTGTATCCTTTTATAAAAATTGACTTTTTATTACGCACGGAATATGCAGATACATTGAAGTTAAATCCTCATATAAACAAATCTTATTTATATAACCGGATAGATAAAAAGAATGATGCTTTATTAAATGAACTGATTCAGAATAAATATGATCTTGTAATTGATCTTCAGAATAATTTCAGATCAAAAAAAGTTACAAATCAGTTATCATGTAAAGTTTCAAGATTTAATAAAAGGAGTTTTGATAAATTTTTGCTGGTTCAGTTTAAGATCAACAGGCTAAAAGACTCTGAACAAATTCCTATAAGATATGCTGCTGCTATTCCGGGTTTAACTCTTGATAAAAAAGGTCTTGAGTTAGTTACTGATAGACAGCCGGATAGCAGAATAGATAATCAAAAAATAAATATTGGTATCTGCCCCGGTGCACGTCACTTTACCAAACGCTGGATTCCAGAATACTATATTGAACTAGGTAATAAACTTGCAGAAAACAATTTTCAGGTTTTATTAATGGGCGGTAAATCTGACCGGGTTATCTGCGGAGGAATCAGTAAAGCAGTTCAGGGTTCAATCGATTTGTCAAATGATGATGATCTTCTTCAGACTGCGGCAAATATGAATATGTGTTCTTTAGTTGTGTGCAACGATTCCGGTTTAATGCATACTGCAGCTTCAACAAAAGCAAAAGTAATCACAATTTTCGGATCATCAGTTAAAGAATTTGGTTTTACACCATATAACTGTGAGAATATAATCTTAGAAAACAAATCGTTAAATTGCCGCCCGTGTTCTCATATAGGAAAAGATCATTGTCCCAAAAAACATTTTAAATGTATGATTGAGATAAAACCGGCTTTTGTATTCAAAACTGTTGTTGAGTTTTTGAAAAAGCAATGAAAGTAGTTTTTTACATATTTTATAATTTACTGCTTTTGCCTGTGCTCTATTCAGCTTTAAGGTTTGCAGGAATTTTTAACAAAAAAATACGAATAGGTATAATCGGACGTAAGAGGGTTTATGAAGAATTGATTCTTAATGCGTCTGCTATTGATAAAAATAAAAAGCTTGTTTGGTTTCATTCATCTTCATTAGGAGAGTTTGAACAGGCAAAACCAATTATCGAACAACTGAAAAAAGACAAAGATGTTAATGTTTTGATCACTTTTTTTTCTCCTTCCGGATATATTAATTCAAATAAATATCCGCATGCTGATCTTATTTCTTACATTCCTTTCGATACAAAACAAAATGCAAAAAAGTTTATCTCAATTACAAACCCTGCAATAGCGATTATTATGAGATACGACTTGTGGCCAAATATCATAGAAACACTTAACAAAAGAAATATCCCTGCCTATTTGGTCGATGCTACATTGCGGGAAAACTCCCCGCGAAGTTTTCCGGTGATAAAATCATTTCATAAAATCCTTTACAACTATCTTGACAAAATTTTAACAGTATCATCAAAAGATGCCGAAGAGTTTAGAAAATTCGGCATAGCGGAAAATAAAATCGTTATTGCCGGAGATACAAGATTTGACAGAGTTTATACACGGAGTTTATCAGCAAGAGAAAAAAAATTAATCTCCGATAATATTATTGATAACAAAAAAGTATTTGTTGCCGGAAGTACTTGGGAACAGGATGAGGAGGTGATTTTTCCAGCATTTATTAAACTTGCAAAGTTTGATGAAAAAGTGATAATGATAGTTGCACCGCATGAACCGACAGTTATCCATCTTGAAAAGATTGAAAATGAATTTTCGGGTAAGTTGAAAACAATCCGCTTTTCACACCTCAATAATTATACTGATGAGAAAGTAATTATAATTGATTCAATAGGCATACTGCTTACATTATATACTTATGCAGATGTTGCTTTTGTAGGCGGAAGTTTTAAACAAAACATACATAACGTACTTGAAGCTGCAGTGTATGGAACTCCTGTTTTGTTCGGACCAAAGATTGAAAACTCTCAGGAAGCAATCAGACTTGCTGAGATTGGCGGTGGAATAATTATCAAAGATAAAAGAGCAGCTTATAAAAATCTCAGGGAATTGTTTTCAAAAGACGAGCTAAGAACAGAGACAGGACTAATCTCATCTGAATATGTTAAAGCAAATATAGGAGCAACACAGAAAATCCTAAGTATGATATATCCTGCAATTTGAGTTACATATATCTTTCCATTAAAATATTAAGATGGTGCTTTTCGTGTCCTGCTGTCATAAAAATCAATGCAAGAACAGTTGTACCATATCCGTTAACATTGCCTTTGTTTTTCAAAACAGATTTATCAAAGCTTCCGAATAAAAGAATATTGGATTCTCTTATTAATCTGTACTCATATATTAGATCAAACAACTGTCTGTTATTAAAGTTGCCGTTTTTTACATAATCATCCTGCTCCATAGAAGGAAGCGGTTTAGTTTCTCCGCGTGCAATACATAATGCACGATATGCAAATACTCTTTCAACATCCATCAGATGCCCGATAACTTCTTTCACAGTCCACTTCCCTTCTGCATAACTAAAATTGCCTTTACTCTCAGGGAAAGAGTTGAGAATATTTTGTGATTCCAGATTTTGTTCTACCAGCACTCTAAAAATATCATCTCCTTTTATCAAGTCTATATAAGGCTGATAATACTCTGCATAATCTCCTTTTACGGGGCGCATAAATCCTCCAATAGAAATAGTTAAAGATTACTTCCAGATCTCTACTTTAAAAACGCCTTTATTATTAGCAGCAGCTCTCATCATACTGTAAGTATTAAACGGCATTTCGAAATTGCCTTCCTTATCAACAGCAATAATTCCTCCGCTGTTTTCCGGTAACCGGTTAAAAATTAATTCATCACAAGCTTGCTTTAAGGTATATCCTTTATATTCCATCAAAGCAGAAATAATAAAGGCGGCAGTATTTTTAATAAACAGCTCTCCGATTCCGGTTGCTGATACACCACAGGTTTTATTGTTTGCATAAGTTCCGGCATTAATTAAAGGTGAATCACCGACTCTTCCGGGCATTTTGTTTTGTCTTCCACCGGTTGATGTTCCTGCTGTAATGTTGCTATAATTATCAAGGGCAACGCAGCCAACTGTTTCTCCCTGCTGCTTTGGTAAGTTTGATCTTAACCACTTGTGGTAATTTGTAGAATCGTGGAAATATGAATTGGGAACAATATCAACTCCAAACTGAATACCAAGCTCATCTGCTCCTCGTCCAGCAAATAAAACATGCTCAGTTTTTTCCATTACTAATCTGGCAAGTGAAATTGGATTTTTAATAATTGTTACTCCTGCAACTGCACCGCTTGTAAGATCTTTGCCCTGCATAATTGAGGCATCCAGTTCATGTTTCCCTTCTGATGTAAATACAGCGCCTCTGCCTGCATTAAATAAAATATTATCTTCCAGATAATTGATAACTTTTTCAACTGCATCTAAGCTGGTTCCTCCGCCTGAGAGAATATTTTTACCGATGTTTAATGCTTCCGTAAGGGAATTAATATATTGTTGTTTAATTTCTTCAGGTGTGTCTTTAGAAAAATATCCTGCCCCGCCATGAATTACAATTGTATATTTACCGCCTTCCTGCTGGGCAATTAAATAATTAGAATTAAACGGAATGAATGATATCAGAAAAAATATTATTATTATCAGGTAGATTTTTAAGTTCAAAACGGTCTCCTCTTTTTTTAGAAAACAAATAACGAGCGATGAACACTTATAACTTAATAATTTTTTTTCTCATTTTCCTCTTTTTGAATCTCTCATTGCAATATTTTGTAACAGATAATCAGTTAAACACCGACCAGAAATACACAATCTATTTTGTAAAACAAAACTGGCACACCGCTATTGTGTTTAATACAAAAGACCTGAATTCCGGCAGATTCTTAGAATATGACAATTTTAAAAAGTATAATCTGATAGATATCGGCTGGGGCGATGAAGAGTTTTATCAACATCCCGGATTTGATTTGGGTTTGGCAATTATGGCTTTGTTTTATTCAACACCTTCCGCTTTACGAGTCGAAGGATTTAATCTTACTAAAGAAGAGTATTTTGATCTGTCAGAAGTTGTTATTGAACTAGAGATAACAAAAGATCAGCTATCAAAAATATGTGGATTTATAAACAATACATTCCTGTTGGATACAAATAACATCCCAATCATTTTAAGCAAAAAAGCTGAGGGAAAAATAGTTTTCTATAAAGCAAACGATAGCTATCATCTTTTTAATACTTGTAATACATGGCTTGCCAAATGCCTCAATTGTGCAGAAATAAAAATTGATGAGAATGTTGTTCTGACTGAGCAGTTGTTTAATGAACTTTCAGAAATTGGAAAAATAATAAAAGCGGATTAATTACAAATCCGCAATTAATTAAATGTTAATTAGCCAAATCATCTGAAAACACTTTTAATCCCACAATACCAACAACAATTAAAAAGATAAAAAATATTCTGATTAATTCTTTCGATTCGCCGAACAGAATCATTCCGAGTATTGCGGTTCCGATTGCTCCAATTCCTGTCCAAACAGCATAGGCAGTCCCGACCGGAAGATGTTTTATCGAATAAGCAAGCATCCCCATTGAGATAATCATACTTACAATTGTAAATACGGAAGGCCAGAGTTTTGAAAAGCCTTCTGAATATTTCAATCCGATTGCCCAGGCAACTTCGAATAAACCAGCGATAAATAATATTAACCAGTACATTAATTGCCGGGATATGAGCTGATAATTTTTTTCACTTCGTCTTTATCAGTTGAAAAAGTAAAAGCACTGATTAATCTAAAATTATTATTCTTATCAATTATATTAGGATAAGTCATCTTAATAACTTCTAACTTGCTGTCAGACATCACAAACAGATCCATTAAATCCAGCACCTGCTCAACCAGAAAATAATGATAATCGGATGCAATGGAAATAACACTGAGCTTATCAGAATCAAATCCTTCATTTTTTACACTTTCAATCAGCCCATTAAAATCTGATCTGGAAATTGGTAATGGCAGTTCATCGTAATGCTCATCATTTAACGGTATTGAATTAAGAAGATTATAACTATCTATTAAAATTGATTTAGCACGGTTATAATCACGATAGCTTAATTTTGTTAAGTATTCTCTTTCAAGTCTTTCGAAATTGGATGATATAAGCATTACAATTTCTTTAAGCTCTATGTCTTTGTAATCTTTTTTCTCTTTACGATGATATTCCTGAGCAGACGAAATGCTTACAAGAATCAGAGCAACAATAAGAATTTTTAGTTTCATTTTTCCTCTCAATTTATTTTTCCATTTAAGATCTCATTAGCTAAGTTATTCATTTTGTAAAGATCACGAATTGCTTCTATCATTCCCAAAGCGCTTACACTAACAGTTCGGTTTGCTTCGGTTGTGTATATAAAATTACTTGGCAAGCTTTCAATGTTTCCATCAAATGCAAGTCCCACTATTTCACCATTAATATTGACAACGGGACTTCCTGAGTTCCCTCCGACGATATCGTTTGTGCTTACAAAATTTAATGATGTTGCCGGATTAAATTCTTCAGGAAGATTTTCCCAATATGCCGGCAAATTAAAAGGAAACTTTTTGTTAAATGAATAATAGCGGTCTAATGAGCCGTAAAAAGTAGTTTTAACCGGAGCTTTTGTACCGTTGTAATTATATCCTTTAACTATTCCGTCTGCCAATCGCAAAGTTCCCGTTGCATCAGGTGGAATTGCATCACCATAGACTTTATACAAAGCTTCACCGAGCATTTGATTGAGAATTTCTTCTTTATCTATGCGGGATTTATTATCATCCACTACTTTTGCCAACTCATCCTGGGTGTTTAATACAAAAAAGATAAATGGATCATCAGAATTAAGAACTGCATCAGCACCTGCCCTTGCAAGTTTTAATAATTTTTCGGACGAAGTGAATTCAGATTTTCTTATCATTTCATCAGCAGCTTGTTTTGTTGATTTATCACCAATTAACTTCGAGACAATTCTATCATCATCAGGCAAATTATTCTTTATAATATTTAATTTTATAACCAGCAGTTTATTTTCTAATTCTGTATCAAAGTCCTGCGGAAATATTTTTGCACTTAATGAATCGTACACTTCTTTAGTGATCTTATCACTTTTTAAATCTTTAGCATACTGAACAAGTTTATTAGCCATTGCTAAATATTGTGGTGAAACAAAACCGGTTATCGAATAAGCAAAAGCTTTCCGAACATTTTTTCCCATCTCTTTCCTTGCACTTTCAATTTCGTTCCAAATACTTCCATACTTTTCGTTTAACTTATCATCACTCTGTACTGCTTCCTTGAAGTGTTTTTCAAAATCCTTCTTCCGTGCTACTAAATAGGGATCAAGTAATGCTTTATAAGTTCCCTCATATACTTTAAGTGCATTACCGATTCCATAAAGTCTCGCAATTAAATTGAAATCCTGTGCATTATCTTCTTCTACTTTTTTCTCATAAATATCGTACATTTCCTTTAGCATACTTACCAGCATTGGGTATTGGATATCTCTGGCAAATTCTATCTGTGCCATAGTATAAATTCTGTTTGTTCTGCCGGGATTTCCGATTACAAATACCGGCTGATCTTCAACAATGTCCTCGTTATTCCAGTTGAAATAAAAATCCGTTTTAACCGGTTTTCCATTTTCATAAGCACGAAGGAATGCACAATCCAAACCATAGCGCGGGAAAGTAAAATTATCGGGATTACCGCCGAGTTTTGCAACAAATAACTCAGGCACAAAAACTAATCTAATATCATTATAAACTTTGTAACCGTAAAGAGAATACTTTCCACCGTTATATAATGAGATCACTTTAAAGACTAATTCGGGATTCTGACCTGACGCCAGAGATTTAATTTTATTAATTGCACTATCTCTCAATTCAACTTTTTCTTCATCAGTTTTACCTTTATCCATTGAAGATTGAATTTCATCCGTAACATCTTTTATAACTATCAATTGCTCAACTTTTAATTTGGGCACGGTTCTTTCATCATTTAAATTGACAGCAAAAAATCCATCTCTTAAAATATTTTCATTTTCTTTCTGAACATTTTTTAATATATCGCGCACACAATGATGATTTGTCATAATCAATCCATCTTCTGAAATGAAAGAAGCTGAACAGCCGCCGCCAAACTTTAATGCACTTTTCTGAAATTTCTCAAGTAACCCGGCAGAGGGTTTGAAGCCATATTCTTTTTCAAAATAATCAATCGGCGGATTTTCAAAAGTCCACATTTTACCCATATCATATTTCTGTGCCTTTACGGTATCGGGATTAAACCCATAATAAGATTGTGCTGAAAGAAACCCGTTTAGAATAAGAGTTATTAATACTATGATTTTAAATTCTAATTTTTTTTTCATTGAACTTTCCAAATTGATGATTTACTGATTGCAAATTAAAAATATATGCCGGTATTATGAAACTGTTTGTGCAATACAATTATTTATTTCTAATTTAATAATTAGATATGTGTAGGGTTTTTTCATTCAATTGCCAATTGGTTTTACTTTGGAGCTTACAACTAAATCAACTTTTAAGAATTATCTATTCTTTATATTTAAATACAAAATAATTTTTAATCTTACTTTGATGAATATTCAAATCATTGGCACAAAAAAATGTAGAGAAACTCAAAAAGCTGAGCGTTTCTTTAAGGAAAGAAGAATTCAATTTCATTTTCGTGACTTAACTGAAAAAGGTTTAGCTAAAGGTGAGCTTGATAATATTACAAGAGTAATTCCTTTGGATGATCTAATTGACAGGGAAAGTAAGAGATTTAATGATCGTGGAATGCAGTATAAGGTTTTTGATATTGAAGAGGAATTGTTGTCTGATCCACTGCTGCTTAAAACTCCAATAGTGAGAAATGAAAGATTAGTTACTGTTGGATACAAGCCTGAAGTATGGAAAGAGTGGTTAAAAGACTAGTCATTACGAACGAGTCTGCGAGTGAAGCAATCTGTAATTTTAAAACAGATTGCTTCGTTTCACTCGCAATTACAACCACATTATTAATTAAACATCGTAATATAAACTAAACTCATAAGGATGCGGCTGAAGCGCCATTGGTTTTACTTCCTTATCCATTTTATATTTTATCCAGGCATCAATTACATCTTCTGTAAACACATCACCTTTTAACAAATATTCGTGATCATTTTCTAAAACTTTTAATGCTTCTTCTAAACTGCCCGGGGTAGAGGGAACATCCTTTAGTTCTTCAGGTTCCATATCATAAATATCTTTATCAAGAGGTTCGCCGGGGTCAATCCGATTAATTATTCCATCCAGACCAGCCAATAACATTGCAGAAAATCCGAGATAAGGATTGCCGGATGCATCAGGACATCTGAACTCAACTCTTTTTGATTTGGGAGAATTTGAATACATCGGAATTCTTATTGATGCACTTCTGTTTCTTTGTGAGTAAGCAAGATTAACAGGCGCTTCATAGCCAGGGACTAATCTCTTATAAGAGTTTGTAGTTGGATTTGTAAATGCAAGTAAACTTGGTGCGTGTTTAAGTAAACCGCCGATAAAATATAATCCCATTTCACTTAAACCAGCATAACCGGAGCCGGCAAATAAGGGTTTTCCTTTTTTCCATAACGAAGTATGAACATGCATTCCGCTTCCATTGTCGCCAAAGATAGGTTTTGGCATATAAGTAACAGTTTTGTTGTGCTTCTTTGCAGTATTTTTTACAATGTATTTAAACATCAATAACTGATCGGCAGCTTTTACCAATGGCGCAAAATGCAAATCAATTTCACACTGCCCACCACTCGCAACTTCATGGTGCTGTGCTTCCACATCAATACCGCAATTGATTAAGTTCGTTACCATTTCATTTCTCAGGTCCAATAAAGCATCTGTCGGCGGAACGGGAAAGTATCCTTCCTTATATCTTGGTTTGTACCCAAGATTTGGATTTTCTTCCCTGCCAGTATTCCATTTCCCTTCGATTGAATCAACAATATAGAAACTTCCATTCGGCTGCGAATCAAATCTTACATCGTCAAAAACAAAAAACTCCGCTTCGGGTCCGTAATAAACTGTATCCGCTATTGAAGTTGAAATCAGATAAGCTTCAGCCTTTTGTGCGATATTGCGCGGACACCGGGAATATTTCTCTTTTGTTGCAGGTTCATAAACATCACAAATTAAACTGATAGTTGGTGCTTCAATAAAAGGATCAACAAACATTGTTTCAGCCTCCGGAATTAAAAGCATATCACTTTCGTGGATTGATTTCCACCCGCGGATAGATGAGCCATCGAATCCATATCCATCTTCAAAAGATGATGCATTAAAATTTGAAACCGGAATTGTAAAATGCTGCCATTGCCCGGGAAAATCCATAAACTTCATATCAATAAATTTGATACCATTTTCTTTTATAAACTTGAGCACCTTTTCAATTGCTCCGTTGGAAGATTTTGCCATATAGTTTCCTTTATTTATTAATTTAGAATTAGTTTTGTCCTATAATCTATATTTTATTATCCTGAGCCTGCATACCGTTAGACAGGCTTATCGAAGGATAAATCTTTTGGATATTTAAGTCACACTTCCACAAGCTCTGTGTGACATTGTATTTGCATAACTGTTTTCAAGCAATGCTAAACATTAATTTCAAAAGTTTCTTTAACTGTGGAAAGCACATAAGTTGTTTTAGTGCCAGTTACACCCTGCCAGGATTGAATTTCGGAAAGAATCTTTTCGAGTGCTTCTGTATTTTTTACAAGGGCTTTTAATAAATGAGACCCTTCACCAAGAACTGCATGACACTCAAGTATCTCTGGAATTTTTTCAACTTTTGTTATAAGATTTTTATAATGTTTTGACGAATCCATTATCACAAGGATAAACGCCATTATATCATAATTAAATTCTTTGCGATTCAGTTTAGCGTAATAGCCTTCAATGATTCCTTTCTCTTCAAGTTTATTCAATCGATCACTTACAGAAGGAATAGAAAGTTTTACTTCATCAGCTAGTTCATTTCGTTTTGTCCTACCTTTTTTTTGCAAAGTGCGGAGAATCCTTAAATCTATCTCATCTATCATTATAAACCTTAATTATTTAGGATTATTTGAAATTTCGGTTTCGAATATAAGGGATGACAATAATTGTTCCAAATTAATTATGGCACTTTTTAATGTTTTACTAAAATAGTTGAGCCAGAATGAGATTTTGTATTATTTTTTAGACCGATAGAATTGAATGGATATAATATTTGATCTAACAAAACAGGGACAAGCTGTAACTTGTCCCTAAAAAAGAAGTCTATCTGAGGTACAACATTTTTTTGGAAACAGAATGACCATTTGTTGTCAGATTATAAATGTAAACACCACTTGGAATATTGCTTGCATTAAATTCAACTGAATGATACCCTGAACTTTTTTCTTCATCAACAAGTGTCGTTATTTTTTCTCCCAGGAGATTATAAACGATTAACTTAACTGGCAACGAACCTAAACCAAAATCAGGGATGCTGTATGTAATCGTAGTGCTTGGGTTAAAAGGATTTGGATGATTTTTTAATAAAATCGTATTACTTAAATTAATTAACGGTTCTTCACTTACATCTGTAACTGAATCTGGAATAACAAAGACTGATCGAAGGTCTAGTGAAGTGCCGCTGCTTTGACTAGACCAATTCGTACCTCCATTGATCGACTTTAAAATTTTACCGGACCAACCAACAGCCCAACCAGTGGTTTCATTAACAAAATAAACTGAGTAAAGATCATTTGTAGTACCGCTGCTTTGAGTTGTCCAGTTAGTGCCACCATTAGTAGTTTTTAAAATTTTTCCGGTATTTCCAACTGACCAACTATAATATTGTTGAGCATTAACAGCTGAATGAAAAAATAAGAACAAACAAAGGATAAATAATCTAATAATGTAATCCTCCCAAATAATATATGATAAAATTTTAAATTATTTTAATCTATAATATTTATTACAAAAATCAGTCCCGTATATTTTATACAATAATAAAAATAAAAACGACTTTTACTAAACTACTATAACAAAATTATCGAAGATAGAAAGCAATTTTTTCTATAAATATTATTTCCTCTCCTTTATTAATCCATGCTTTGTAAAGGATAGTTCAGTCTTTTTAATTTCGTCAAACAAGTCAAGATTTTTTTGTAGTCTTTCCTGAAGTTTATGATAAAGATGATATTGAACAGCGATATGATTTAGTGATTTTACTTTTATGCCGTTTAATTCCAATCTGAATTGCACATCGGAATCTTCTCCAATCGAGGGAGCTTCATAACGTTCATCAAAACCGTTTATCGCAAGCATATCTTTTTTGAAGAGGGAAAAATTACAGCCGAGAAGTCCGCGCACTTTTTTATTTAATAGTTTTCTTAAAAACTTATTTTCAAAATAAAATCCTTTTTCAACATAATTCGATTTTCCAAACAAAGCATCTTCAAGAAGTAAAAGATTATTTTTTTCTAAAAACCCATTTATGATTTTATCTTCATTCAATAAGTCAGTTAGCTTTTGAGAGAGATTAACTCTTCTTCCAGTGCAAACAGTGTTTTCAGCTCTTTCATTGAGATGTTCTTTAATAAATTCAGAGTGCGGTACACAATCAGCATCAATAAAAATTAAATGATCAGATTCTGATGATAGTATTCCCTTGTTCAGAATTTTATTTTTTCTAAAGCCTTTATCAGAGTGCCGGATGTGTTTAATCCGGAAAGAATAATCGGAGGAAATGCTTTCAATCTCTTTTACTACTTCTTCTTTTGAGCCGTCATCAGCAATGATAAATTCAAATTCTTTTTCGGTTTGTCTTTCAAATCCGGCAAGAACAAGTTTTAAATACTTTATGTTATTATAAAATGCTGCAATAACAGAAGTCTTAATCATTCTCGTTTAAGTCTTCCTGAATATTTTTCTTTTTTTTCTTTTCTGCAGCTCTGTCATAAGCTTTTGGATTTTTTTCAACCTTCGGCGGTTTTTGCGGAACCGGAATACGTTTCTTTTTCTTTTCTACAAATATTTTGGTTTTGGATTTCATATTATCGTCATATCATCCTATCGAACAATAGACCTTAGTCTTTGCTGCAAGATAAAAATGAAAATTAAAATATAGCATAAATAAACGGAGCTAACGCAGAACCCTGAGTAAGGATAATCAATCCGCCAAGTAATATTAAAAATAAAATGATCGGCAGCAGCCACCATTTTTTTCTTACTTTTAAAAAATCCCAAAGCTCTGATAATATTGATAGTTTGCTCATATTTTTTTCTCTTACTTTCTTTGAGAACTTAGTGATCAGTCTCTGTGAGCTTTCTGGTTAAATGTTTTTTTTACCACAAAACTTACAAAGTTAAAACTGTCTCTCATAATCTATTTGCTGCTTAACCGGATTTTCTCTTTTCTCCCAGTATGTTGATGCACTTTTATCAAATCCAAGCAGCATAAACTTCTTACCTGATATTCTGGCAATTAATGCTATCGGCGTAAGAATAATGTAAAACAATAGTGTTAATATAATTCTCGACATTATAAATCCAAGCACTAAGGCAAGCATCATCCAGAGCTTATGAAATGAACGTAAAGCCGGTAACGCTATAAATGACAAGATAAGAAATATTCCACCAGTAACAGAAAAATAAATAAACGATGCTTTACCTAAATACCACAAAAGCAATGAGATCAGAATCAATACTATTCCTAAACTAATCCCTGTCTTCTTTACTGCTTTATCTGAGCTGTCGATATGTTTTAATTCTTCTTTTAACATTTTTTTCTTTTAAGGTTTTAACTCTTATAAAATCTCGAAGGTTTCTTTATTTAAGTCTTCAGTTGATTCATTTGTACTTTTAAATTACTCTCAAACCTTCAGGGTTGTTACAAACTTTAAATCAATCCAGCACAAACTCTTTTTTCCAATCTACATCTTTTTCTACCGGCTTCTGATCTTCCTTATTCAAAATATAGCTGCCAAGCACAAGATAATCCATATTTGTTCTCATAAAGCATCTGTATGCATCTTCGGGTGTACATACAATCGGCTCTCCTCTAACATTAAAAGATGTATTTATTATTACAGCACATCCTGTCTTCTCCTCAAACTTTGATATAAGTTTATGATAGCGGGGATTGGTTTCTTTATGAACTGTCTGCAGCCTTGCCGAATAATCAACGTGTGTAACAGCGGGGATATCAGAACGGATGACATTTAATTTATCAATTCCCCATTTCTTCTGCTCTTCATCTGTCATCGGGATTCTGCGTTCTTTCTTTACATCAGCAGTTAAAAGCATATATGGGCTTTCCTTTTCTATCTCAAAATATTCACTAACTTTTTCGAACAGCACAGAAGGAGCAAATGGTCTGAATCCTTCTCTGAATTTAATTTTTATATTCATCGTTGCCTGCATTTTGGGCGAGCGTGCATCGCCAATAATGGTTCTTGAACCCAATGCACAAGGTCCGAATTCCATCTTTCCATCAAACCAGCCGATTACTTTATCTGAGTTAATCAGATTTGCAGTTGTTTCAATCAATTCATCTTCATCATACTTCTTTGCAGAAAGATTTAATGACTGAACAAACGATTTTATTTCTTCATCAGTAAACTGCGGTCCAAGATAAGAGCCTTTTTGTTTATCGCTTTTCCCATCTGCAGCAGTTCTTGGCTTGTTATGATATTTATACCAGCCGATTAGTGCGGCACCTAAAGCTCCGCCAGCATCTCCCGCTGCCGGTTGTATCCAGATATTTTCAAATGGACCTTCACGAAGCAGTCTTCCATTTGCAACACAATTAAGTGCAACTCCGCCGGCAAGACATAAATTTTTTGATTTAGTTTCTTTATAAACGTGGCTGCCGATCTTCAAAACTATTTCTTCTGTTACTTCCTGCAGTGATCTGGCTATATCCATTTGTTTTTGAGTAAGATTCGTTTCAGGTATCCGCGGAGGTCCGCCGAAAAGTTTATTGAACTTTTCATTCGTCATTGTTAAACCCTGACAGTAATTAAAGTATTCCATATTCATACGGAACGAGCCGTCTTCCTTTACATCTATCAAATGATCATAGATTAACTTTTTGTATTTAGGTTCACCGTATGGAGCTAAACCCATTACTTTATACTCGCCGGAGTTTACTTTGAAGCCTGTGTAATATGTTAATGCAGAATAAAGCAATCCAAGAGAATGAGGAAATTTTATATCTGCATAAAGCTGAATTTCATTACCTTCACCAATGCCATAACTTGTTGTTGTCCATTCACCTACTCCATCCATTGTTATAATAGCAGCTTTGTTGTATGCTGAAGGATAAAATGCTGATGCTGCGTGAGATTCGTGGTGTTCCGGAAAGATAATTTTACCTGTGTAACCAAGTTTTTCTTTTATCATTTCCTTCATCCACAATTTTTCTTTAATCCACAATGGCATCGCTTTGATGAAAGATTTAATTCCAACAGGTGCATAAGCAAGATATGTTTCCAGAAGCCGTTCAAATTTTAAAAATGGTTTATCATAGAATGCTATCAAGTCAAGTTGTTCAGCACTTATACCGGCATCTTTAAGACAGAACTCAATTGCTTTTTGAGGAAAGTTGTGATCGTGTTTTTTTCTGGTAAATCTTTCTTCCTGAGCTGCTGAGAGTATCTCGCCGTCTTTTACAAGACAAGCTGCACTATCGTGATAAAATGCTGATATGCCGAGGATATACATACTATTTAATTATTAACGTTTTATTGAATAACATCTGATTTATTTTTCCATTCCTGTACCCACTCCATGTTCATATTTAAAAGCGGTACGGCAAGAATCCGGCCTCCAAATCCCAGATAATTATAAGCAATTGACTGGAGTGATAAAACCTGAATGTTGTTTAATACATCAGGAAATATTTTTAAGTTGTATTTAACAGCAAGGTTTGAAATAAAATTGTTGAAAGATTTATGCTGCTTTTTATATCCAAGCTCGCGTCTTAATTCTTCATTAGCGTTTAAGCTGATTTTAACTGAGTCCTCTTTAATATCAATCAATTTAAATATTAAAAATCTGTTGTCAACCGGAACAGGACCATATATTTCGTTTAACTTCATCTTATCAGCAATCCTTCCGATCTCACCATTTTCATTTACAGAAAAATAACCTGATTCAATTTTTTCCTGAGTTACAGGATACAGCGATGAATAATATTCTGCTATTTCCCTGAAATCTTTTCCTGATTCTATCTCAGTGAGTATTTTTTCCATAGTTTCAAGATTTTCAGAAAATATCTGAATGATGTTAACTTTTTTTGTCTTAATATTTTTGCTGCTGCTCTGCAAATATGACTGCAATTCCTGATCAGTAACATCAGCAGAATCAATAAAGCTTGAAGTTATCAGCTGCATATAATAATTATCTTTCCACATTTGTATTTGTTTTTTAACATCATCAGAGTTTTGCAGCCCTAATCTGAAGCCTTCATCAGCAAGCATTTTGTATTCGGCAAACTTTCTAAGTTTATTACTTAAGGCATTAAAAATATAGCTGTTAATAATTTTATCCACCGAAAGAATATCAAATTTTAAAAATGAAATAAAGTTATCAACAGAATATTTTTTAGTTACCAAATCAACAATTGTAAGATTTAATGTTTCGGAACCAAGTTTCTTCTTAATATCAGGTATATCGAAAATTGAAAGCGAATAAGGCGGTGAGGATTTCTCTTCTGAATATCTGTTATTCAAAACAGAATATATTTCTGAAGCTACAATCCTGAGCAGTTTTGAGTTTATATACATTTTTTTATCACTCAGGAAATCTTTTATGTAGATATTGTAAAGTTCTGATTCAGCTCTTTCTATTGCTATCCTTTCAGAATTTTTGTAATCATTTTCCCACCCTTTGGATTTATAAAGAACCGGATTATATCTTCTTAGTATTTTAAAGATATACCAGCCATCCTGCATCCGGATTGGATTTGAAACAGAACCATCAGGAAGCGGAAACAACTGATCTTCAACAGATTTATTTAATTCGCCTACCGATACTACCAAAGTATCGTTCTTATCAGTCTTTAACTCTGCAAACAAACTGTCAAACGAAACACCGAGTTTGATGAGGTTGTAAATATTATTTATTTCTTTCAGATCTTCAGAGTAGATATAGATCATCTGCACATTGTTTGCGTTGGCAAGATAAAATGTTAACAATGAATCAGCTTTTGATTTTGCCTTACCTCTTATGACCTTCTTATAAAGAGCATCGCGCACAAACATTTCTTCAAAGTACTCTAACGATTCTTTTACTGCAGCAGAAGTATCAAGCCTTATTTCATCACCATATTTTGAAAATAATTTTTCAGCAATCAATGAATACAAAAACTCAAATTTTAATTCTTTAACGATTTTTTTGTTCTCTCTGAATAATTGAGGCGTTAGTTCGTATCTTACTTTAAACTCCTGTTCAGTAATTACTTTATCACCAATTCCGGCAAGTATATTATTTTCCTGCGGATAGATAATCAGTACAGGAAATAATCCTAATATTAAAATATTTAAAGTTGATTTAATCATTTAATTCTGTTGTAGATTTGTTTCCGGCAAAATATGCCTTAATACATAAAAATAAAAAGTAAATAAATTTATTATTTTGCGTTGTAAAATAAGCATCTATCAGGAGAAATTTTGTCCAAACCAAAGAGAATAAAAATCAACAAAAAGCAAAAAAAATCTGACTCGAATAATAACGAAGATTTGAAAACGCCAATCAGAAAACCACCATTTTGGTTTAAGATAGTTTTAGCTGTAATTCCATTTGCTGTTATTTTTCTGATTGAACTATCGTTAAGGATTTTTGATTATGGAAAAGACTATTCGCAATGGAAGGAAATCACCCCCGGTCAGTTGGTACTCAACCCCGATGTTGCATACAGATATTTTCATTCAACCGAAGGCACTCCATCTTCAAATCAAAATAGTTTTTATTCGATAAAACCTGAAAATTCATTCAGAGTTTTTATAATGGGCGGCAGCAGCGCGGCTGGCTATCCATATACACCTAATGGCGACTTTGGGCTTTACATCAAAAAGAAACTTGAGATACTTTATCCATCTTCTAATATTGAAGTGATCAATGTTGCTTTAACCGCAACAAATTCTTACACAATAAGAGATTTACTGCCCGGAGTAATAGATCAAAAACCGGATTTAATTTTATTTTATACCGGTCATAATGAATTTTACGGTGCTTATGGTATTGGTTCGATGGAATCAATCGGGCAATCAAGAGTAATCGTAAATTTTATATTATCTCTTGAGAAATATAAAACTTTCAATTTACTCAGAGACTTTCTTCAATGGATTCAAAAATTATTTGCAGGCAGTAATTCTGATGGAGCTTTAAAGAAAAGCGGTACGTTGATGTCCAGAATGGTTAAAGATCAAACCATACCATTAAATTCAGATGTTTATAATTATGGTATAGAGCAATTCCGCGGTAACTTTGATGACATATTAAGAATGTGTAAAGAAAGTAAAATCCCAATAATAATATCTACTCTCACCTGCAATCTACGCGACCAACCGCCATTTATTTCTTTAAATGTAAATGGACTGCCTGAAGCAAAAGATATTTTTGACAAAGCTAAATTAAATCTGGCTGATTCTATCCGGGCTTTAGAAGATTTTATTTATGCAAAAGACCTTGATGGGTTAAGGTTCAGAGCTTCTAAAAAAATCAATGATATAATTATTGAGTTCTCAAAAAAATATAACATCCCGATGGTAAATATTGATTCAGTTTTCAACTCAGTAAGCCCTTTAGGCATTACAGGTGATAATCTTATGACTGATCATCTTCATCCTACATTTGATGGATACAAACTTATAGGAAAATCTTTCTTTGAAGTAATGCACAAAAACAATTTCCTGCCAAGAACTCAAATTGTAAAAATTGAACCCTCTGTTTTAGACAGCCTTACAAATCAGAATGTTTACATAACAAGATTGGATTCAATAATTTCTAAATACAGAATTCTGATACTGAAGAATGACTGGCCATATAGTGAACCAAAGACTGTAGCTTATATGCTTAAGTTATTTAATCAACAGAATAAAATTGACAGTATTGCAGTAAAAGTATTAGATAACCGTTATTCGTGGGAACGTGCACACCGCGAAGTTGCTGAATATTATCTTAATAAAGAAGACTATAATGAATTTATAAAAGAAGTAAATGTTCTGATTACACAGTATCCGTTTGTAAAGGAATATTATTCTTTTACAGTAGAACAATTATTATCTGCCAAGAAATTCGATGATTGTTATCCGTTTTTGATAAAAGCATATAAAAGATTTCCGGATGCTTTGTATGCAAAATGGATAGGTATTATTGATCTGTCAAAAGAGAAAATTGATAATGCAATTTTTTATTTAACTGAAAGCCTTAAATACTCATCAAGAGATGCACAGGTTTATTTTAATCTTTCAGGAGCTTATACGAAAAAGAAGCTGTACAATGAAGCTCTTAACTCGGTAAATAGCTGCCTTGCTCTAAGTCCAAATTATCCCGGTGCTGTAAGATTAAAGGAGCAGTTAAGTCAAATTATCCGGTTACAAAAATAAATCCGGCAAATGATTTAAAAATAAAAAAGCCGATCATCAGACCGGCTTTTGCTCAGAAAAACACCTTGCTTATTTCAGCAGCATCATTTTTTTAGTTAATGTAAAGTTGTTTGAAGTTATGGTATAGAAATATATACCGCTGGTTAAACCTGAAGCATTAAAGTCAACTTCATAGTTTCCTGCATTGCGGTATTCATTTACCAAAGTAGCTACTTCCTGACCCAGAGTATTAAATACTTTTATATTAACCATTCCTTCCTGTGGAATTGCAAAACGGATCATAGTTGATGGGTTAAATGGATTCGGATAGTTCTGAGATAACTCATAAGTAACCGGTGTGCCATTTTGTAAATCTCTTACATCAGTAACCACGTTAACTAATTCATGATCTCCCATTGTACCAAATACATTTTCGACTGTAGCACTAATCATATTTGACGTTAAATTAATAAAGTGATCAGCACCTACACCGTTTTCATTATCATTACCACCCTGGTTTGATGGTAATCCCCAGTTTGCACCATATTTATACTGAATTCTTAATGGTGAATACTGCGGAAAAGTAACATCACGAGACCAAACATTATCGCCTGCTGTTACGTCACCATTAGTACCGTTATCATATAATTTAATTGTCTTGGTACTATCAGCATTTGGCCAGCCGCCATCAGGCCATTTCAATGGTGCATTAGCACCGCATAATCTCACATCATCAATAGATGTGAATGGCTGTTGGTTAATAGCAGAAACTGCACCTGTCATATCAACAGTAAACTTAATTGTAACAGCGAAGTTTGTAACTGTTGATAGTGTAGCATCATTAAATGTTCTGGAAATAAATGCTGCTCCAAAAGACATATCATCTCCGGTAACAGTGTAAGTTTTGTTTGGATCATTTTCCCAGGTTGTACCTTCTGGTCCAAAGTAAGCATATTTGTAACTAAATACTTCACCTTCAAAAGTATAAAGTCTGAAAGTACCCTCATATATGTTAGGATCGGTTAGACTTTGGAACAATAAACTATTAGCTCCCCATCCGTTAAAACTACCTCTTACAGACAGTGTATCTGTTGAAGGGTTGAAACGACCTGAAACGATTTCAAACTCCATGTTACAGGAAAAGGTAACATCAATTGAATCCGGCACTGCATATTGATTATCGTCGTTAAAATAAGCTGAAAAAGTGCTGTTGCCGGCAGGTACTATATACTCTCTGTTATTAATACTTTCCCATCCGTCATCACCTTTGATGAATTTGAAAAATAAAGTATCACCGACATTAAAGGTTTTTGTAATAGTATAAATTGTATCTCCGTCAGTATCCGTCATAACGTCAGCACCATTGTTCCACTCATTAAAGTTACCAGCTATCTTAACCGGATCACCAATTGTAAACTGACCTTTTGCAGCCTGAACTCCCATATCTACTTGAAACTCTACGGTCTGAGCTAACGCAAAGTTTGCAAATAGAATAAATAAAAATAGTCCGAATATTTGTTTCATTTTTTTCTCCTTTTTTTATGGACTGTTAAATTTATTAGAAATCATGTTAGTTACAAAGTTAAAATTTAATACCAAAAGCAAATTGCTGTGTATAATCAAGAATTCCGAAATCCTGATACGCATAGTCAAACACTAAGCCGAGTGTAGGGGTAATATCGTATTTAAGTCCGACACCAAAAGTTAAACCCTCTTCAGAGTTATCAAGATATAAAGATTTATAACCGCCTCTCAAAGATATTACATCAAAAACAGAATACTCAATACCGAGATTAAGTGATTCTGAATTGTCATTAGGATGGTATGCATCGACAGCTAATGTAACTTTATGGTTTTCGATATCAACAACATCCATCGCTACACCTACTTTAAATGTCAGTGGAATCGGATAAGAATCAGTGTTAAGCTTTGCAAGTATCTGATCATTATTACCATATATCTGAGAATTAATATCATACTGAACAAAAAGATCTTTCCCATCAAGCTGCATATCAGTTCCAAAGTTAGTTATTGCAGCACCAATCCTTAATCCGTAGATATCAGATAAGAATAATACCCCAAGATCAACTGCAAAACCATTAGCTGTTGAATTCCAGATTTTCTGATTTATGTATTTAAAGTTAGCGCCGATAGAAAATCTGTCAGTTAAATTATATGCATAAGTTAAAGAAAAGAACATATCGTGAGGCGTAAAAAACTCACCTGTTCCATCAGGCTCTGTCATTGTAGTAACCTCAAGATCGCCATAATTAAGATAACCAACGCTAAACCCTACAACTCCCATATCACCGATTTTGAGCATTGAGCCAGCCCAGTTATAATTAATATCAGCAAACCATGATAAATGGGTAAACATTGCTTCATTTGATTCAAGCCTTGATGCACCGGCAGGATTCCAATACAATGCTGAAATATCATTTGCAGTTGCAACAAACGCTCCGCCCATTGCAGAAGCCCTCGGACCGATACCAATATTTAAGAATGGGGAAGCAGTTGACCCGACTTTTGTTTGACCGGCTAAGCTTACTGCAAAAATAAAACTAAATAATAAAATAAATTTTTTCATTTTGTCTCCGTTATTTTATAAGGGCAAACTTGCCGATTTTAGATCCAACATTCGGAATCTCAGCTACAAAAACATAAACACCATAAGCAACATCAAGATTTTCTTCAGTTCTCAGATTCCAATAAACATCGCCAACATACAGATCATCATGATAAAGTGTTTTAATGAGTTCACCTCTTACTGTAAAAATCGAAATTTTTGAACCCGGAGGAATGTAAGTAAACCTGATCTCTCTTTCGCCCCGTCCGCTTGTTTGAGTGCTTAGCAATCTGGATTCACCCTGATGTGTAACTACATAAGGATTAGGCACAACTTTAATTTTATCCAGCTCGTTTGAAGCGAGACTATTGTTGATAGTTGCACCTGAAGTAGTAAATGTTATAAAATCATTTCCGTTAAACGGTTTTTTAGTGTATAGATCAAGTGTACCTCCTGTCGGCAATGGTGTATTAGCACCTACATAATACAAATCAACCTTCCAGGTGTTTCTTAATGTAGTATCAACCATATCCCTGAAATAAATTGAATAAGTTGTAGATACTGTTCCTGATTTTTTGTAAAAGAAATCAATGTATTTGTTCTGAGTTAAATTTTTAACTTTAAAACTAACAGGAAGTGCTGGGAAAAAGTTTGCAGGATTATTTGGCGGAAACAACCTGTATTCTACTGAAGTATCTACAACTTCAGGATAGAATTCAATTGAATAATCATTCGGTAAAGTTAATCCATTATTCTGAGGATAATTTGTACTTTTCATTATATCAAAAGTAAGGTTACCTGCTGTTCCGACAATATTAGAAAATCCCGATTTGTCCTGATCAAGTTTTATCACCTTATCGTTTAATATCTGCAATCTGAATCCATGTCTAATGGGAGTATTTCCTGAGAACAATTCTGATCTGGCTACAAGACTATCATAAGGTGCAGTATATGAAGAACCCACAACTTTAAAAGGCAATCCATTAACAAAGATTGTATCGTTGCCGGAGGGAATCTCAATAGTTTCCAAAGGCGCTACAATATATTCTTTATTGATAGAAGGAATAAATACTGTATCAGGTGTTTGCAAATCTATAAGAGACCAGTTAATCGTATAACCTTCATTACCCGAATCCTTAAATGCAACCTTATATTTAAAATTATTTTTTATCGCTTCATCATCAACAACCTCAATATTAAATGAACCAGTTCCGATAAAAGGCTGAGATTTCCGGACATCAGAAATTGCTGCCGGGATATAACCAGCTGGTCTTACGCCCGGAGTAATAAATCCGGTATTATCATCTGTTATGATAAACCCTGTATTATCTCTTCTGATAAACTTTGAATTTTCAGTTGGGAAAATATCCTGTGATGCATCACCTTCGTCATAAGCACAAACTGCGTAATAATAAGTCTGTCCCAGAACAACACTCGAATCAACAAATTTATTTACTAATCCAGTATTTGAACCAAGATAAAATGTTGTACCACCAACCTGCTCAAGCAGCCTTTGCGATGGATAAAAGAATCCTTGTATTGTATCTGCAAGATCATATTGTGCTATAGGTCTGTCAAAAGATAAGACACCAAGCGCATTTGTAACTACTCTGGAGTCCTGAAAGTTTGCATCTGTAGCCCGGTATATTTTATATCCCTGAAAATCTTTCTTCTTTGTTATAAAGTCTCTGTCGTTTTCTGTTTTTTCACCATCCCAATAAATAACAACCTTACCATCTTCCTGAGTTAAAGTTATCTTCGGCTTTTTGGGCGGCTGAGGAAATTTGTAACCCGAATTATATATCTGCTGAACGATCTGTTTATTGCCGACGATATCGTTGAGATCTTCGCCAAAAAGAAGTGAAACTGAAAATCTTTCTTTTATATCAGGATTTCCATTGCCAGGAACAAGCGGGAAAAAACCTGAAGAATAAATAAAATCTCCATCCTGCGGTACAGGAGGAATAACATCAAATCTGCCCGGTGTCATCCTTTGCCAGAGTAATGAATCTTTAGAAAGATCAGGTGCGGCGTTAATATTAAAGAAATTAAAACTTGTTAAACCAATCTGATCTGATTCATCCGGATCTGTTCTGCCAAAGTTAGGTTCGCCCTGATCAGGAATTCCATTCCCTTCCCCAAAATCCGGTCCGGGATATCCATTATCTCCAGGTCCTAAACCATCAATACCAACATCATCAAATTGTGGGTCCCAGTCGCCATCTTCATCAATATCATTATCTCTTCTTTCATCAATCATAAGATCATTAACCCCTGCTCCTGTTCTGTAATTTTTGTATTTGAGTCCTGTTAATCCTTTTAAAATTCTTGCTGTGTAATGTATTGCCTGATTCTCATCAATCAGTCCATCAAGATCATTATCTATTCCATCATACGCAGATGGATGGGGAACTGAAACTCCGTTTACAATGGAACCGATATGACCTTCGCGGAAATACTTGCCTGACTCGATAATAAACTGCACACCCATAGAAGTTACGGTATCAGGCAAAGAAGAGATTGTATAAAGAGATCTTTCATAAGTCTGCGGGTCAATTAGAACAATAACGCTTCCAACTGTATATGTTACCGAATCAAAATCTGATTGAACAAAAGCAGGTGATGGACTTTTAGAATCATCATCGTTATCGATACCATCAAATGGATTACCCGGTGATTCCAAAAATGAATATCCGACATACCCGACTTTTTGTCCTTTGTTTCCGATTCCATCGCTATCCCAGGAATAAGTAATCCATTCATCAACATCAAAATAACCAAGGTCATCACCACTATCGCCATCACCGCCGGCAAGAGTGCCTACAACTGTACCAAAGTTAGCTTTGCGGTACACAGTTGTTCCCTCATTTGTAATATCGTACAACCAGAAAATAGCATCTTCAGCAAGGAAGTTTGACCATTGGAAACCTCTCACTCTCATCTTCAAAGCCATACCGTTTCTGCTCGGATCTCTGCTATCGGGTGTAAAAATTCTGTTTAACTGTGTATTAGGATCGCTAAAGTTAAACTCATCATCAGTTTGATCATCAGCATCGAACAAAGACTCCTGATCGGCGTTTTGAATACCACGCCCAAAGTATCCAAACCACTCAGTTTTTCCAAAATCATCTTTCCATGAAGAAGCTATCGGATCGTTCCAGCCTTCTACTGGCCAAGAATTAGGTAAATGACTCATTGCAACTGTTTCAGCATTACGATTAACAAAACCAGGAATCGGATTCCATCCCCAGAAATAATTTCTTGATGGATGTCTCTCATCTGATTGTCCTTTACGGGGACCTCTTGAAATTATTACCGAGTGTAAAGTATCACCTAAAGTATTGATAAACTCAACCCCAATCAAAGGGATACAATCACCGATATAATTTTCACCAGAGCCTAAGGGCCATTCTCCTCTTATATCAATGCCCTGATTAAACCCGGCAATCTGTCCATCATTATAAAATGAAATTCCAATTCTATTGCCGGTATGTTTTCCCATTCTTAAAAGAGTCGGATCACCTCTTTGTGCCAACAACTCAGTATTAAGCGAAGTGAGCAGAAGTAATATTATTATTAAAATTGTTTTGTGCATTTCAATCTCTTTCAATTTTTAAAAATTATATGAAAAACCAAGTTCAACTCTTCTGGGCTCTGAGAAGAAACCGGGATTGGTATATATTTCATCCAAAGTATTATAGTAAAGCTTTGGTTTGATCTTCTCGGCTTCCAAACGGCTGAATGTAAAAAGCGGATCGCCTGAATCACTGTAAATATTTCTGGGATTATCCATATCTAAAAGGTTATAAACTTTCAGGAATAGTGATAATGTGGTACTGCCGATTATAAAATCTTTATACACTCTTAAATCAAGATTTAAAATACTTGGTTTTATTTCGCTGTTCCTCGGGAAAGCATTTTGTGTTACGTTAGTATTTTTATTAACCTCCGGGGTATAGGGCTGACCTGTATAAAAATTACCAATCAAAGAAAAACCGTAATCCCTTTCAACCGAATAAGCAATAGAAACATTTAAAGTATGAGCCTGATCCCAATTAAGCGGGGCAATAAATGTTTCGGGTAAAGCACCGCCAAGTAATGCATTTCTTGCGTCTGCCGGATTTGATGCATTACCTTTTGTTACAGAATAAGTGTAATCAATACTTGCTGCTAAACCGCCCGAAAATCTTTTTTCCAGGCTTACTATAAATCCCTTTGAGAATCCAAAATCAGAGTTTGCATATCTGCTGTAACTTGAAGCTCCGCCAAATACTAATATTTCATCACTTTGTGTACCTGTAAGATCTCTGAAATCTTCAAAGAATACAGTAACATCAACAGCAATATCATCACCTATTTGCTGCTGTACACCGATTTCACCTTTTACAGTTTTCTGCGGTCTTAGGTCTGCATTACCAAACAATCCCTGATTACCCGAACCGACACCAAGCTCAAATTCAGGATTGGTATATAAATACTCATAAGATGGCAGCTGGAAGAAATGACCATAAGAGAAATGAATTACTCCTTTTTCAGTAATAGGAAATGCAAGTCCAACACGAGGACTAACCTGAAATTTTACGTCAGCATCTTTGTACCAGTATTTTTCACGGTCGGCAATTGTTTTCATAGTTTCTCCTTCGCTGGGATCATAAACACCGTTTCCGTTCAAATCATTAAACTGATTTGAAGGTTTCAACGGATTAGCAATGTTCGGATCAGTCGGATCACTTAGCACAACACCATCAGGATTAAAAATATCCAATCTTGCACCAATATTAAAAATCAGATCAAATGCTTCAAACTTCGATTGGACATAGAAGGCTCCTTCAACAGGATTATGTAAATATTCATTATTTAATGGCGAAGTAATAGGGGCAATACCTACAGTATTAATTCCATTTATTGTTGTTGGGTATAATGTAATATCTTTAAAATAAATGCTGTGTCTTTTGAACTCGCCGCCAAACTGCAAATTGATTTCCTGAGAAAATTGTGTAGTCCAATCTAACTTTGCTGAAAATGTGCCGGTACTTCTTTTAAATCTGCTGTAATCAGTTCCGCCAACATCAAAACTATAGGGCGGAGTTTGGAGTGCTGTGTTGTTAACATACTTAGTTGCGAAAGTATCAGAATTAATATAAATGTCTTCAAATAAAAAGTGCTTATACTCTTTATAGAAATAAGAAAAATTAAGATTATAAAAAGATGAGTTTGATATTGCGTGATTGATTGAAAATATATTTGAATATCCTTTTCTAAATCTTTGCAGATTATTATCAGGGGTTAATCTTCTCGAATGATTATAATCCTGATATTCTTCCCTATCAAGAACATAATTGTAATTAAGTTTTACCCTTGGCAAAAATCTATAGGTTAGTTTGCCCTGACCATAAATTTTTTCATTTGGATTCATAGATATATATGAATCATCACCATTTTTTGTGATGTTAAAATCGGATCCGCCGCTTCCGGATACTTCGGAAGCTCTGTCAGTAACAAGGAAAAGTCTTTTTCCATATAAGTAGCCGGTGTTATAATAATATCTCCCATTTATATAAAAGAAAAGCTGATCCTTCAAAATCGGTCCGCTCAGGCTTCCTTCAAAATTTCTTATTGCGACCGGATTTATATTTTTAATATTCCAGAATTTATCATCTCTGTTTGAAAAATAATCACCTGTATAAGTTTGAAAGTTACCGTTAAAACTATTACTTCCGTCTTTGGTAACAATATTGATGATTCCTGACATTGCCTGCCCGTATTCTGCATTAAATGCACCGCTAATTACCTGTAATTCCTGCACTGCATTTGCATTAACATTAATAACTGAACTGCCGTCATAGGCATCTGTAAGAGGGACGCCGTCAACCTGATAAGCAACCTGCCCGGATCTGCCGCCTCTAACATGAAGATCACTTCCGGATGACACAATACCTGCCTGCAGCGAAAGCAAATCTGTTATTTCTGTTACAGGAAGCTGAGAAATCATATCTTCGCCAACAACAGAGGTTGTTGCAGTAACGTCTTTCCGAATTAATGGTTTGGTTGCAATTACTACTACTTCTTCATTAAGCTCAAGTGCAGTTGATTGAAGAGCAAAATCCTGTGTTGCGGTAAATCCGCTTGCCACTTTTATACCTTGTGCAGTTATTGAATTATAACCTATTGCAGATGCCTTTACCGAATATGTACCGGGCGGCAGATTTATAATAAAATAATTTCCGTCTAAATCAGAGGCAGCACCTTGAGTTGTGCCTTCCACCATCACGTTAACAAAAGGAAGTGCTTCACCAGTACTTGCATCGGTTACTTTCCCGGCTATTTTTCCGCTTTGCCCAAAAGTGATTTGTGTAGAAAAAAGAAAAACAATAAACACAGTAAAAAACTGTAAAATAAATCTCATAATATTCCTCCGGGAGGTAAATTTTAAATCGTTATTGAATCCATAATGGAAAGAGTATCAAACACTATCTTTACTCTTCATAAAACCTTACATTAATCAAAACTTACAAAAATCTTGTCGTAATTTAATAAAAGAAATGTTCAATTTTATCAAACCAGTCCCTTCATAAAATATCATATTCTGATATGTATCAGATTGCCTAATTTTATTAAGTAAACTCATTTTATTGTTTAATAATTAAAGAGAAAGCAATTGAAAATGGATTAACATTTTTTAAATGAAGGCTTTACTAAACACAATTAGAAATGCTGTTAAAAGGTTAGTGTTTACTAAACTCAGCCATACCGCCTAAAATATACTTTGCATTGTATCCTGCTCTTCTCAGATAATCAACTGCTGCAGCAGATCTATTCTGTGTCCGGCAGATTACCAGAATTTCTTTATCTTTGAATTTTTCAAGTTCATTTGTCCTTTGATTAAGAACTTGTAATGGAATATTGATTGAAGATTTAACATTGCCAAGCGGTCCGGTAAATTCTTCAGGAGTTCTTACATCAAGAACAACAATACTGCTGTCTGATTTAAGTTTCTCTTTAAACTCAGACATTGTCAGCGAATTATTAGATTTCTGTTGAGAGAAATTCATAAAGTTTATTATCAAAAGAAAACCTAAAATGTTAATAAAATATTTTATCATTACTATCCGTTTTAATTTAACCCGCAAAATCCTGAAGAACAACCGCCGTATGATGGCTCTACTCCGCAATTACCAGTTTCGCATCCTGATGAAGATGTTGAAAAACCAACTGAGCTAAATGCTGAAAATATCTTCTGGTTTTCTTTTGAATTACATTTTGGACAAACCGTATCTTCCGGGTTTGATAAAGATTTATGAAATACTTCAAATTTAGAATTACAGTTTTTACATTTATATTCAAATATGGGCATAGTGTTTATCCTATTATTTTTATTTATCGCAATCGCTTAAATCTAAAAAACTCATAAGTCGTTTGTGGATATCATCTGTTATCTGCACATTATACTTTTTATAGTAATCAATTGTCAATCCGACAGTGTTAAAATATTTCTGACAATCGGTACAATTATCAAGGTGATGTTTGATTGCAGCACATTTATCAGATTCAAGATCTTCGCCAAGGCTTTCGCATATATGCTGCATTACATCTTTACAATTTGGATTTTGTTCACTCATCGACTAAACGCCTTATTTAATTCTTTTCTCAAAAACGCTCTTGCTCTATGTAACCTGGATTTTACCGCCGGAACAGATAACTCAGTTAGTCTTGCGGTTTCTTCAGTTGATATTCCTTCAACATCACGAAGCAAAAAAACAATCCGGTACTCCGGACTAAGTTTATTGATTGCTTCATCAAGATTTTCTTTCAGCTCAGCATTTTCAATATTCTGATTTGGAATTGTTGACCAATCCGCTGTGTAACGGTCTTCATAAAGTTCATCGTCGTTATCAATTGAAACAAACGACCTGCTCTTATCTTTTCTTGCAAGCATAAGACAATGATTTGAGACAATTCTGTAAAGCCAGGTAGAAAGTTTTGAATTTCCATCAAACTGATGAAGACTTTTAATCATACTATAAAACGTTTCCTGCATTATATGCTCAGCTTTATCTTTATCCCTGCATATCTTAAACGAAAAATTATATACAGTCTGTTCGTTATTTTTTACCAAACTTGCAAGCGCCTGTCTGTTGCCAGACTTTGCCAGTTCTATCAGTTTTCTTTCTTCCATCCGTAAGATGCTCTATGTAAAAAGTGGATTCTTATTGTAAACAAAAATAGCAAATAATTCTTTTATTGCTAAATATTCAAAATTTTAAGCTTTTTGAGCCGTTTTTTTGTTGCACAGTATTTGCTCTAATTTAACAAAAAATATTTTTCAGGTAGGAATTATGAGTTCAAATAAATACTTAGAAGCAATTAAAGAAAATGATCTTTTCAGAGGAATTGATCTTAATTCAATTAACTTCTCGTTTGACAGCAAAAGAATTGTTGAGCTTAAAGAAGGTGATCTGGTCTATTCTTCAGGGCAGCCGGCTGATTTTGTTTATCTGATTCTTGAAGGTGAGGTCAAACTTAAATTAACAACCTTAAAGCGACTGCTTTTTAAAAGAGCTAAAGAGTTTGTAGGAGAACAGGAAATAATTTCCGGAACAGAAAGAAATTCTTCTGCTCTTGCTAACAGCAATTGCATACTTTATAAACTTGATGCTGATGTTTTAAGAAATAATTTAGAGTCGTCAGCAAATCTGCAATCAAGATTAAATACAGAAACTGAAACAGTTACTGAAAAACCAGCAGCGGAATTCAGCATCCCGCTTATATCTCCAGAAAAAACTGCACCTGTTATTTCTGCTGAGCCTCAGAAGTTTGATTTGAATCAATTCAAAGATTTTGAACCCGATAGAAAAACAGTAGTAGATATTGACAACATTAAGGTATCTCATTATCACAGGGAACCTGACCTTGATGATATAATTCAAGAGAAGTATCTTAAAAGCGATAATCAATCTTTAAAAAGTCAGTTATTAGATAATACAAATGATCTTGGTAACTGGGTTATAACTGAAACAAATCTTGATATCTCGTCTCCTGCAAAGAAGACATCTTTTCACGATAATGAAAAAATTGAAGTTGATGAGGTTATTACTCCATCTGGCAGAAGGCATACTGAATCAACAGAACAACAAAACACCTTGCTTCCAAACACAGGTGATCTTCAATTAAATGCTAAGAATATCGTTGAATTTCTGCTGCAGAAAACTAATTCATTGGTTGGCGCTGTATATGTGGTTTCTTCGGATAAAAATTATCTGGAAGAATTATATCAGACTAATGAATCAATTTACAAAGGAAGAAAATCGCTAAAGAGCGGTATAACCGGTGCAGTAGCAAAAGATAAGAAAATAAGATATGCAGTATCATTCAAAAATGATGTTAATTATGATCCCGAAACTGATCTGCCAAATGATTTTTCAGGTAATACTTTAATATTTGTTCCTTTTGTTGATGATAAGAATGAGCTGCTTGCAATCGCTCAGTTTGGTAATAACGAAACAATGTTTACAAAAAATGAAGAGAGTGATTTAAAAGATTATGCTTCAAAATTAGCTGGTCTGTTTAGACCTGATCAAATGCCTGTTCAAAAAGCTTTAATCAGAACAGCGATGTCAACAGATATCTCGCAGTTTGCAAAATTTTTATTAAACGATGTTAAAGCACCGCTGCTGACAGTCAGGCATTATTCATCCATACTTTCCCGCTTTGATTTGGCTGATGAGATTAAGAAAGTAATATCATTATTATCAGCGCAAGCCAATAAAGTAATAGACCTGATTCAGGGAACGCTTGATTATGCTGAGAAGAATACAAAAGTAAAAATGGAAGCAGTTAACTTTAATGAATTTATGGAGCAATCTTTGTCAGTTTTATCCGAATATGTTGAATCAAGAAATGTAAAGCTTTTCAAAAAGCTTGGTATGGACGCAAGAATTAAAATTGATACTAGAAAATTTTATGTCGCTTGTTTTTACATTTCAAAGTTTGCCTGTGATGTAATGAAAAGCGGAAGTAATATCTATTTTAGCTCGGAGCTAAATGATAATACACTTAATCTGATTATCAAAGATGAAAACAAGACAGTAAAAGAATCGGATGTTGATAATTTGTTCAATCCGAATTTGTTCAATGATAGCGGAGAAAATATCGGACTAAGCCTCGCAATTTCGAAATTCATTATCGAAGCAATGAACGCAAATATAAAATTACAATTCAATAATCCGGGATTACTTTATCAGATTTCAATTCCGGTTTCTTCGTAGTAATTTTATGGAATGAAATTTAATCTTGTTACTATTCTTGGTACAACAGCAGCCGGAAAGACAAAGCTTGCAGTTCAGCTTGCTGATTACTTTAACGGTGAAATAATCTCAGCCGATTCACGCCAGGTTTACCGTGGAATGGATGTAGGAACAGGAAAAGATTTATCTGAATACAATTTCAGAGGGAAACAAATTCCGTATCATCTTATTGATATTATCGAACCAAGTGATGAATTTGATCTTTATAAATTCAAGCAGTTTTTTTTAGTTGCTTTTGAAAAAATCTCTGCTAAAAACAGGCTTCCTTTTCTTGTTGGCGGAACCGGAATGTACCTAAGTTCGGTACTCCAGAATTATAATCTTAAAAAAGCAGATTTTGAAAAGACCCGGCTGGAGTATTCTTTACTGAATGATGAGCAATTAAGAGATATTCTTAAAAAACTTAATCCTTCCCTGCACAACACTACTGACCTAAATGATAGGAATAGAATTTTAAAGGCAATTGCTGTAAGTAAAGCTCTACAGGATGAAATTAAAGGAGCAGAGATAAATTCATATAATATTGGAATTAAATTTTCGCGTGAAGAGATAAAAACCAGGATTACTTCAAGACTTAAGAAAAGACTGGATAATGAAGGGATGATTGATGAAGTTAAATTACTTTTAAATTCCGGCGTTAGTTATGATAAAATGATTTTCTTTGGATTGGAGTATAAATTTATCGCTCAATATCTTAAAGGCGAATTAAGCCGAAACGATATGTTTCAAAAGCTAAACTCAGCAATCCATTCATTTGCAAAACGACAAATGACCTGGTTCAGAAAAATGGAGAAAGAAGGAGTTGTGATTAATTGGATTGACGGCTCTGATTTTAACAAAGCTAAAGAGTTGATTGAAAAATATTTTTAAACCATTGCAGCTCCCTTTTATCCGGGTAAAGCAATCAATATTATTTATTTAAAATATCAGATAGTACAACAATGCTGATTCCAGAAAAAATTACTGCATACTTAGATAAAAGATCATCCAATATTTGGAGTATTGAGATGGATCATCAAAAATTTTTTCAAAAGATAATTGTTGTTCCATCAATAGCTGAATCTGACAATCTTCCTGCATTGATCAAATCGCTTGAAAAAAATGATAAGCTGCAATTACATAGCACACTGCTATTAATAGTGGTGAACAATGCTGTTTCCTCATCCAACGAAGTTAAAGAGGATAATAAAAAGACTCTTAAATTTTTGAGAAAACTTAAAACAAAACTGAATCTGTCCTTTATTGATGCCTGCAGCCCCGGAAAAGAAATGGATGATAAAAATGCTGGCGTGGGATTAGCACGAAAAATCGGGATGGACCTTGCACTGACAAAGTTCGATTATTTATCATTAAATAAGAACATTATGATATGCACAGATGCCGACTGCACTGTTGATTCAAATTTTCTGATTGAGATCGCTGATGACTTTAACCGAAACAATTACGAAGCTGCAGCTGTTAATTTTGCTCATAACATTTCCGGAAATGATAGTGAAACAAAAGCAATTATCTGCTATGAAATTTTTCTGCGTTATTATGTTATTGGTTTGAGTTTTGCAAAATCCGAATACTCATTCCATACAATTGGTTCAACAATGATCTGTACACCGGAAGCTTATGTTAAGGTTGAGGGAATGAATAAATATAAAGCTGCTGAAGATTTTTACTTTTTAGAAAAGCTTGCAAAGATTTATCCGATTGGTGAGATCAAAACAACATTTGTTCATCCTTCAAAGCGTGCTTCGTGGAGAGTGCCGTTTGGAACCGGACGAAGTATTGAAAGATATTTATCCAATAAAAGAAATGAGTATCAGCTCTATGATCCTAAATCATTTGTCATACTTAAAAACTGGCTGGATATTTATTTTGATCAGTCACTGCTTGACCAGCAGAGCTTAATAAAAATTTCAAGGAATATTCATCCTGCATTGCATCTGTTTCTTAATGAGCAGGGCTTTGAAAAATTTATTCATAGAGTTTTATTAAATAATAAAAATGCCTCGGAAATTGATAAGCAGAAGCATTACTGGTTCGACGCATTCAGGACATTAAAACTGATACATTACCTTCGAGATATTATTTACCCAAACATTAATATGTTTGATGCAATTGATGAACTGTTAAAATTAATGAATATAGAAAATAAGATCTCCAGAAAAACAGATATACCTGATCTAAAAACTCAAAAAGAATATTTGTTGATGCTTAGAAAGATTCAGAGTTAAATGATTATTAAAACAAATCCGGATGAATTTGAAAATTATTTGGTTGATGCCTCAAACTTTAAAGGCAATTGCGAGGCAGTTTACTTTCCTGAAAATTCTGATGAAATTGTCTGGATAATTAAAGAGGCTAACAAAAATAAATTTACTGTTACAACAGCAGGAAACAGAACCGGTCTGACAGGAGCTTGTATCCCGCAAAACGGAATTGTAATTGCTACCGATAGGCTGAACAAAATAATTGAGATTAATCAAAAGCAATTTTATGCTTTAGTTGAACCTGCTGTTTTGCTGTCAGATTTTCAAAAGGAATTAAAACAGCACAAACTATTTTATCCGCCGGATCCGACCGAAACAAATTGTTATATAGGCGGAACGGTAGCAACCAATGCTTCCGGTGCAAAAACATTTAAGTACGGACCGACACGCAATTATGTTATTGGGCTGCAGATCGTTCTTCCTGATGGCGAAGTGATTGATCTTGAAAGAGGAAAGCAAAAAGCCAATGGTTACAAGCTTACTTTATCAACACAAGCGGGTAAAAATATTAATTTAAATATCCCCGATTATACTTTCCCAAAAGTTAAAAATGCTTCAGGCTACTTTGTACAAAAAGATATGGATGCAATTGATTTGTTTATCGGGTCTGAAGGTACGCTGGGTATAATTACTAAAATTAAGCTTAAATTGCTTCCGCAGCCTGAAGATACAATTTCCTGCGTTTTGTTTTTTGAGGATGAAAGGAATGCTTTAAAGTTTCTTGAAGAAGCCAGAGATATTTCATACCAGAATAAAAAAAGCAGCATAAACAATAATGTGAATGCACTTGCACTTGAGTTTTTTGATGAACGCGCTCTTAGATTCTTGTCAAAAGATTTTTCTGCAATTCCGGATAAGGCAAAAGCAGCAATATGGTTTGAGCAGGAATCAACTTCAGATGATTTTGAATCTATACTTGAAGCATGGAATTTTCTGATGCAAACTAATAATGTAAATGAAGAGACAGCCTGGTTTGCCTTTAGTGATGCTGATAAAGAAAAGATAAAAGATTTTCGTCATGCTATTTCCTGGAAGGTTAATGATTATATAGCACGCAACAATTTCAGAAAGCTTGGAACTGATGTAGCTGTTCCAGATAAAGTTTTCAGTGAGTTTTATTTAACACTGCAGGGTTGGGCAAAGCAAAGTAAAATTGATTTTGTGGCTTATGGGCATTTTGGGAATTCTCATATTCACTTAAACTTTTTACCAAAAGATGATGATGAATTTAATGAGGCAAAAAAAATATATAGACAAATTTGTGAAGAAGCAGTTAGACTGGGAGGAACAATTTCTGCTGAGCACGGAATTGGTAAAACCAAACGTGATTATCTCTTAATGATGTATGGTGAAACTAACATCCGTAAAATGGCTGAATTAAAAAAATCTCTCGATCCAAATCTTATTCTGGGTATAGGGAATATTTTTGACGAAAGGTTTTTAGCATAATACCACATTGATAATCAGCGAAGAGCTTTGGATGAAACAATAATACTTTCAAAGAGGAATTTTAGTTTAATTATCCGCACGATGATTGTTTCATCACTTACCAATAACCAATTCCGGAAAAGAAAAATGGATCGCCGGTCAACCAAATGTAAAAGGTCGAATCAATGATCCATTATAAAATTAAACAAGTAATCTTTAACAATTTAAGATTTTGATTACAGTAAAGACTCCTTCAGTCTTCTTGCAACGGCAATAAAGAAACCAAGTACCATAACCACAACTCCAATCCATACAAGGCTGATATAAGGCTTAATACTTGCAGTAATAAATAATACTTCTTCTTTTGGTTTCTCCATTGAATGATCTTGTGTATCATTTATCGGATTGATTAAAACCTCAATCATCTCAGCGGTTAGATTATTTAACTGTAACTTTAAACCGGCATTTTCAGAAGAGTACTCTGTAAATACAGCCTGACCGCTAACACTTTTTCTCAGCAGTTCAAATTCTTCTTTTTTACCATTTGCTTCCAGTGTAAGCATTGCACCCATCTGAAAGTCTTTGCCTTCCTGCATCAATTGCATTGTCTCGGGTAAAATATCAAATTTATTAAAAGTGATTTTTATGTTCTGATATTCTGTTATAACACCTTTTTTTAATTTTACAACATCACCATGCGAATGATCATCTCCTCCTTCTTCATAACCTAACGGGGCAAGATAAACATCTTTTGAAAATAAATTTAAAATCGCCGGCTCTCGCATTAGACTATTGTTATATTCGGCAATGTACATTACCGGGGCGACCTGATAACTATTATTATCTTTCTTCATCGAAATGTTAAAAGCATACTTTGTATTATTTTCTATCGGAGTATATCCGGTAAAAGTTAACTGATAACCAAATGCACTTGCCGGTTTATTCTTGACCAAATCCAGATTAACCGTTGAACTATATGCACCTGAGCCAATAACACCAAGGATAAACAATGCAATTCCGATATGTGAAACATAAGCACCAAGACTTTTTAAGTTACCTTTAACAATTCTGATTGCAATTTCAGCATTTACTACCAAAGCAAATGCAGACGAAAAGCTTAACAAAATCATCATCGGATTTGTTACACCGCCTAAGATCACAATCAGCGCTGTAATAAAAATACTTAAAATGACAGATAATGCTGAATCTTTAAGAAATGCTTTGGCATTAGTTGTTTTCCATTTTAATAACAACGACAAACCATTTAACAATCCTATAATAATTGCGATAGGCAGATGCAGTTCATCATAAAAGAAAGTATCAACCGACTGACCGAAAAGCGGTGCAGAGGTGCCTCCTAAAACAATTATTGCTGAAGCAACGAGAACAATTGCAGCCGTAAACAATGAAAGCTCTCTTGAGAGAAGACTTTCATCATAAACAGTTTTATCCTCAAGATATTTCCATCTGTAAACAATTCCTCCAAACCCGATTAGGATAAATGTTGTAATAAAGATAACTAAGAAAAAGTAAACAAGATTTCCGGGATCAACAAAAGAATGCACTGAAGCATCGCCAAGCACTCCGCTTCTTGTTAAAAACGTGCTGTATAAAACAAAAATGTAAGTTAAAATACTAAGTATAAGATTTGTCTTAGCATATCTTCCAACTCCATTAGTACTTTTCAAGCTTCTTTTCTGTACAAGCATTGTATGAATAGCTGCAACGCCAATTAACCAGGGGATTAAACTAGAATTTTCAACAGGATCCCAAGCCCAGTAACCGCCCCATCCAAGCATTTCATAAGCCCAATAGCCGCCGATCATAATTCCTAAACCAAGAATTGCTACTCCGGCAAGCATCCATGGTAAAGACTGATTAACCCAATCTCTGTATTCATTTTTCATCAATGCGGCTATTGCAAAAGAAAAAGGAACAGTTGCCATAGCAAATCCTATAAACAACATAGGAGGATGAATCTGCATCCAGTAATTAAGCAATTGCGGATTTAAACCCTTTCCGTCTGCAATAAACTGATTAACTGAAACTCCAGCCTGCGACAATGCAGCATAAAGTTCTTTACTCATCTGAATATATGTTGTATTGCTTTGCTGATCTGTAAAGATATAATTCTGCAGAAAAGACAGATTGAAATATTGTGGATTAATACTCTTTGCATCAATAAATATCGGTGTCATCCAGATATACTCAAATGGATTTTTAAACCATGGAGAAACCATTACTAAAAGAAACGACGTTGCAAGTGTAAATACAGCCATTACTCTCGGTTCAAGATCGCCTCTTTTGGAAGAATATGATTGAAGTATAATTCCAATTATTGAAGTAAGCAGAAGCCACAGCATAAAGCTGCCTTCCTGTCCTCCCCAAAAGGATGAGAACAACAAACCGGTTGTAAGTGAATTATTACTGTAACTAAAAATATATTTGTACTGATATTGATGAGTAAGTATTGCATACCATAAAAAAGCTGACGCTGCTATCACAAAAATTGCCATTCCATGATAACTGTAGCGGGCAAAGTTTAATGTGTTTTTATACCCTCTGAATGAGAGAAAATACATTACCATTGCAATAACACTGAATACTAACGCTGCACTTAAAAAAATACTTCCTATCATATAACCTCACTTCAGGTATAGTGCATAATGCAGAATTGAAGCACAATGACTACACCGCTTATTTTGATGAATTTCTATAACTCGTAATTTTTTATGATATTAAATTTAACTGCATTAAAAGTTTATTAAGTTCAGTTACACTTAATATTTTTTTGACTGTGAATAATTAAAATGTTTGAGACCTCAAAAACCGATCTTTGAACAAAATTTAAATACTGTTTTAACTCTGTAATTGATAAAGAGACCTGATATTTAAGAAATGCTTTTGCTAATTGATATTCCTGAGTAATTTAATTTCAAGATCATCGGCTTAATCAAAAATTCATTCACTTATCACAACAGATTATTTCCGGATTTCAAGGCTCCAAGGTTTAAACTTTTCAATTTTGTAATCGTTAGGCTCTATGCAATCATAAACTTGAAGACTTAACATCTTGCTGTTCGTATTTGCTTGGACATTTTGTTAAAATATCTTTTGCATGAAAATAACCGTTCCGGTAAGACCCAGTTACGACAACACTGGTAGCAGTTTCAAAATTATTTGGCATAGCACCTTCGTATATCACTTTCATTTCATTACCGTTTGCATCGGACATATAAAAGGAAAATGTATTTTTTTCACGATTCATTTCATAATTTTTTGCTTTTACCCAACTGCCTGTTGCCTTAACTGTTTTATCAGTTGTTTTAACTACTGCAAAGTTATCCTCATACTTTATATTGCTTTGTGTAAACAGATAAGCCATTATACTGAGAAACAAAACAATAATAACTCCGCCAAAAATATATTTACTTTTCATTTTTATCTCCTGACATTTCTTTTTCAACTTTTTTAATTCTTTTATCAAGGCTGATCATATAACTGAATATTCCCGTCCATACAATAAGCACAATAATCATTACAATATAGATTGAATTTTTTGATAGAAACTCTTCCAAAGCTAACCTCTGATTAATTTTTTATCTAATTTATCTTTTAACAAAATTGATTTATATCCGATACGCCACATCCAGAAATACAAGATTGTAAATCCAATCAGCGATAGGAAAAAAATCAGCAGCATATTTCCATTCATTTTAAAATTTACTACAGGACCGGCATTTGAATCATCAGCTGAGCCGGGATGAAGCCCTGTCATTATTCTTGGCATAATAAAAATAAAGAACGGTACAGTTACAAATGCAATCATTGAGTAAACTGCAGAAAGCGTAGCACGTTTTTCTTCAGATTCAATTGACGACCTTAAAGCAAACCAGGCACCATAGATAAGTAATAATGCAAAAATACTTGTCTCTCTTGGGTCCCAGTTCCAGAAAGATCCCCATGCAAATTTAGCCCAAACTGATCCTGTTATTGTAGCAAGAATACAAAATATCATTCCAAGCTGTGCGGATGCATAAGATTTTAAATCATCATCTAAATTTTTTTTGCGTAAATACTTAAAACTATACAAAGTTGACATTAAAAAAGCTATCACTGTTAACCAAGCTGTGGGAACGTGAAAGAAGATAATTTTTGCATTTTCTTCTAATCCCGGAATCAACGGAAACTCATACCACTTTGTCGGATTCTCTACAATGGGAAATGAAATTCCAGCTACAGAGACAAAAGCAAGTAACAGAAATAAAAAAATTTTCCAGATCATAAATATTTTTGACTAAATTTTTATTAAAATCTTTATTCTTTCCAAATAAAATCAAATAACATATAAGATGCTGTGAGCATTATTACATCATAACTCACAACAATTGCTAATTCAAATTTAGCACTTTCAAAGGAAATGCCATCAATGGCAAACAATGTTAATTGAACAGAAGCTAAAATCAAAGGCAATAAAATTGGAAAAGACAACACCGGATAAAGCGTTCCTTTTGCACCTGCTTTGGCAATTATCGCAGCAATAATAGTAGAAGAAATTGCAAGCCCAATATTGCCGAACACAAAAGATGTTAAGAACAATAAAAAGTTTCTTATAATAAATTCATTGAACAAAGCAGAGTATAGCACTGCAATTACAGTGTTCATGGCAAAAACAAGAATAATATTAAAAATCAGTTTACCGGAAAAAACCGTTGTCGGCGATGCTACCAATTGAAGAGCTAATGTTGTTCCCCTTTCTTCTTCTGACACAAATGCTCTGGATAAACCGGACATTGCTGTAAAGAAAATTACAACCCAGAAAAGCCCGCCTGTTAAACCCGGACTGATCTTCTCCTGCCCTACTGAAAACATTATAACACTGATTGCAACTATAATAAACATAGCTAAAGCGTTAATTGCATAGCGTGTTCTAAGTTCAGATTTCAGATCTTTTAAAAATAAACTGTAAGATTTTGAGTTCATTTAAATATTAGTTTGCTCTGGCAAAGCTTCTCCTGAAAAAAATTAGTTCCAAAATGTTAGTTCACTTTTAAAATGCTGTTTCTGACATGTCCAAACTGAAAAAACTAACCTTTTCAAAAGAGCAGCTATTAATAAATATTATATGGATTAAAATTTAATTCTTATACTTTTCAAGTAATACAATTTCATTGCATAATTCCAAATCATTTCTTTCATTAGATGCAATAATTACAATATTGGTTTTCGCTTCCTCTTTAACGATTTCATAAACTGAGCTTTTCCCTTCTTCATCAAGATTCGAAGTAGGTTCATCTAATACCAGTAACTGCGGAAAATGCATCAATGCAAAAATAAATTTGACTCTCTGCTTCATCCCGGATGAATATGTTTTTAACAGATCATCTTTTCTTTTAAACAACAGAAATTTATTTAGTAAATAATCAACCCTGTCTTTATTAAACTCTGTTCCGCGAACATCGGCAAATATTTTCAGGTTTTCCAAAGTTGAAAACTCTTCGTATAAAACAAGATAAGGAGAAACAAATCCAATATGATTATGCAGATTTTCTTCAGCTAATGCTTTTCCATTCAGTAAATGAATTACTTTACCTTTAGAAGCGCTGATAATTCCCGCAATAATCTTAACAAGTGTTGATTTACCCGAACCATTTGGTCCGGAAATTCCAAATACTCCGGGCTTATCGAATTTAAAATTTAAATCATTAAAGATAAGTCTTCTTCCAAATGATTTATTTAACTGCTGCGCTTCAAGTGAGTAATTAATCATTGAAGATTACCATCTTACCTTTATGAACTGTTTTACCGGATTTAATAACATAAAAATAAACGCCTGTGGGAAACTCAATCTCATCAGCGGTTAAAAGAATTCTACAATATTGTTTATTATCTTTTAAGTAAGAAGATTCAATGTTTTTAATTCCTTCATAATAAAGACTCAAGCCAGCCGAATAAATGTTTACACTTACTTCTTTGTTAATCTCGGCATTATCCTGAAAAACAATTCTGAGACTATTAAATGATGATCTTTTAATCGGAGTTGGATATGCAAAGGTTTCTAAATTAATATCAGGTATTAAATAACTGGTATCCCCATAAACAACAACATTATTTAATATACCTGAATTGTTCCAGAATTGCTGATTTACTTTGTCAAACAAAATTGAATAGTTATCACTTATTGAAATCATCCCCGAAGCAGTATCATTGTAAACAGTAAAAGAAAAATCATAAAACAGATTGGAATTATTAATTGCAGAATTATAATCAGAGTTTGTAATTATTGTATTAAAAATTCCGTCCTGATCAGGAAGATTAATCTGCAAAAAATAATTTGCTGCTGCTTTTACCGACATCTCATAAGTCTTTGCAGGCGGTATAAAATTCATTACTGCAGTTGGAATAAGCAGCGGATAATTACCAGCTTCCTGAAAATACTCACCGGGATAAATATTTCTTGTGTTTGTAAAATAACTCCAAATCCCAAAACGGTTAAGTTCATTTCCAAAATTAGTTCCTGCCTCATCAAGACTTAACGCAATAGCCTTAAGTGCGGCATTGCCCGGAATCAGGTCCCATTGTCTTTTAAGAATTTCAAATCCAAAATTTTTCTGAAGGAAAATATTCCAGATTGCAATACTGTAGCCGTCAGTACTGGGCATTGATTTTTCGGGTCTTAAAAAATAAGAACTCATATAAGCGTAGTAATCGTTGACATAATCAAAAGCAAATTCTTCCATTGCAGTAGAACTCATTTCATAATAAAAAACATCTGAATTTCTGAAAGGCGCATTTAACTCAGAAGGCGCATAATTTCCGCCCTGTATTGCATGATAAAATTCATGAGCAGCAGTTACTCTTGCCCCATTAATTCCTTTTGAATAATATCCTGCTGAGTAATCGTTATCAAGCACCATAAATGACATCCAGCTTGATTGAGAAACCTTATTTTCAAATTGTGTGTAACCATAAAGACCAGATAGATTTTGAATATAAACATCATATTTGCTATCTCCTCCTTCTGTTCCGTCAGCAGGCGGTGCAGCATAACCTAATTGCTCAACTTCAAAAGAATATGTTGAATCAAGAGCCTGCATAAATTGCATCAGATCATATCCGGGTGCATTTACACCGGCAGTATCGTAGTGCACTCTGAAAAAACCTTTTGGTGTAACTATACTTTTATGCATTTGGGGTCTTTGTAATAATGGTGCAACTATCTTCTGCTGAGATGGGTTAAGCAAATCAAAATTTTGTTTGATGCTGTTTACCAAGTCAAGACCGCATTTAACAACGGACGGATTTTCCTCAATCTGCTTTTTAAGATATTCCGATGGCTGAACACCCTTGAAATAAGTAAATAAATTTACAAGTGAATCTAATCTGCTTTTGGAAATTTCCTGTGCAGATAGTTGAAAAGATATGATTAAAATTATCGTAAGAGAATATTTAATAATCATTATAACAGCTCTTTAATTCCTATTGTGCCATTACTGCTATTTGAAAAAATTATGTATTCCTTACGCTGATCAAAACTCATAATTAGAAAATCTTTTAAATATATATCTGATAATTTTTCTTTAATATCATCTACTCTGCCTGAACCTGAGAAAGATAATTTAGTTAACTTCAACTTTTCCTCTTCATACACAAATAAAGAGTTACTTTTTCCAAAAAATAAATGATTTTTCTCTGTTATCCTATACACATAAGGCGAGGTATATTGGTAAATCTCATCAGTTATTTTATTATTAAAAAAAATCTTTTGCTGATTACTATATGAAACTACCGAATAAAAACTTCTATCATCCGTAAGATTAGTAAAAGAGGTAATAGTATATAACGATTTAAAATTTCTGCTTATCTGAAAGTGTTTTTTGCTGTGCAGGTTTTCTCTTCTGTTTTCAACAGTGTTAAGTATTGCATTATCACTTTCAAATGTAAAGTAACCAATAGTCGGGTAAGTAAGACTAATGAAAAATGCATCAGTAAAATTTTTAGTTAAAACGCCCGATGATCTGGAATTATAATTTTCATCCGCTCTTAAGTACTGCTGAAAATAAAGATATCCGTTTTGCGAATAAAGAATATATACAATTGCTTCTTTGGTTAAATCAGGTTTTACAGCAATATCTTCAATCGGACCATCAGAATAAATTATACGTCTGCGAGAGGATAACTTTTCACAATCAACTTCAATAGATTCAATTGCTCTATCGCCTTTATTATAAAGATAAAATAACTTGATTGTTTTTGATTGACAGAAAACTAAAATATTCTCATAATTATTATTAACCTTTATACTAAAAAACTTTTCCGGCAAACCGTAAGCATCTCTCAGAATAATATTTAAACTTGAGTTGAAATTATCTGTAAAAGCAATATCTGTAATTCCGTTATCCTGATAATCAAATTCAACTATTTTATCGGGCATTATTCCTAATGCCAATGTTTGTGACTCAGACAAGGAATTCACCTTTGACAAAATTCTGATTTCACCTTTATCACTGATAGCAGCGGTACCATAAATAAACTTACTGAAGTAAGCGATCAGGTCTTTAATTGCTTTATCTTTTAAATGTATCAAGTCTGAATTATAATTAGTAAAATCATTTGCAAATATTGTTGCAACAATGCCTGTTTCACGGTTAAGATAATTAAAATCAAAAAAGCCGTCTCTGTTAAAATCTCCTATTACAATTTTATCAGCCTGATACAATGTTTTTATCTTTGCTGATTTGTTAAACGAAGAGAAAGAATCGCCGAATATAATTTCTATCGAAGATGATGTTGATATAATTATATCTTTAAACTGATCGTAATTAATATCAAAAACCGCTAAAGAGACTATCTGATCATCAAAACTAATCTGCCTCAGATTCTCAAACTCGCCTTTTGAATTTCTGAAAATAAAAAGAAGCTGATTATTAATTGCATCAACAGCTATAATATCATCAGCACCATCCGAGTTAAGGTCAATAAATTTAGCATTCTGAAAAATCTTATCAGCAAACAATTCAGCTGATTCGAGTTTTTTGTTTTTCTTTTTAATTATTGATAATCCACGGAATGAATTTCCGGAAATAAGATATTCGTAATCATTCTCAAATCTGTTAAACGAAACACTCAGATTTTCGGGATATGTATCAAAACTGATTTTTTCTTTAACTGCAATTGAGCCGTTTGAATTAAAACTAATTAAACAAAAGCTGCGCTGTCTTCTGGAAGTAACTGCATAATTTTCAATTTGATTATAATTGTTTAATACAGGTTCAATGTTGGATATTTCGACAGGTGACTGCTTTTTAATCGGGATGGAAAATTCCGCACCAGATAAACCTTTACTTACTTGTATTGATTTATGAAAAGGAGAAAATAATAATAGATCCGAGTATTCATCATTATTAAAATTAAAACTGAATAATTTTGTAAAAGCAGAATCTGTTTTAACAGTGCTTAGCTTACCAAACCCTTTAAAAGGGATTTGAGAAAAAATATTTTCCGGAAATAATAAAAGGAAGCAAGCAAGTAAAAACTTAATGTATTCTGCTCTTAAGCCGGTTTTCTCTGCGCTGAAGAGCTTCATCATATCTTCTTTTTTCGTCTTCTGTTTCTGGTATTCCATCAATTGCTTCAACAGGCTTTCCATCAGCACCAACACCAACAAAAGTAAGATAAGCCGTATTGGTATGAACTTTTTTATTTTCCTTAAAATTCTGTGCAAACACTTTAACACCAACTTCCATTGAAGTTTTGAAAACCCTGTTAACAGATGCAACAAGGGTTACTGCCTCGCCAAGTTTTATCGGATGATGAAAATCTATTCTATCAACCGATGCAGTAACACAAACCCTCTGATTATGCTTTGCGGCGCTTAAAGCAGCACAAATATCTATCCAATGCATCAACTGACCGCCGAGCAGATTACCAAGCTGATTTGTATGATGGGGCAGTACAAGCTCGGTCATTATTATCTGCGAATCACTGATTTTTTTAGGTTTGTTCATTAAGGTTTTAAAGTCAGTTTATTTTCTAAAGATGTTTTTATCTTTTGGACATCAGAATAATTTTTATGCTGAGGATATTTACTCAAAAATTTTTCTGCCTCAGCTAATGCTTCTTTATCACGCTTGCGTTCAAGCAGCAGATTTATTTTATCGTACAAAGCTAATGGTGCATATTGTGTGTCGTGATATACTTCCATTACACTGTCATAATACTTTTGCGCTGCTAAATAATCCTCCAGTTTGTAATAAATACGTGCTGCTTCATATTCTTTTTTAGCCAATTTATCATTTAACTCTTTTATCTTATTTTCAACCTCAGCAACTTTTGGGTTAAGCGGAAAAAAATCTATGAATACCTGAAATTCCTCAATTGCCTTTTTGGTATAGCGCTGGTCTAAAGAAAAATCCGGTGAAAGTTCATAATAGCAATCAGCAAGCATATATTGGGCATCAGCTAAATATTCGCTTGAAGGCATACCTTTAATTAACTTGCTGAACTGATAACCGGCAAGAATATATTCTTTCCTTTTAAATCTGGACATAGCAAGATAATATTGTGCATCATCAACTATACTGCTGCCTGGGTACTGCAAAATTATTGCATCAAATTCTTTAACTGCTTCTTCATAATCTTCCTGTTCATAAAGTTTAATTGCATAAGCAAGTCGTTCTTCAGGAGTAAAATTTGTGGTATCCAGCGAAGATGAACAAGCGGATAGAAATAAGGTAAAAAATATCAGAGCAAATATGTTTTTCATAAAAATTAAACTGGTTTTTGATGTGCAATTATAACCAAATTAAAAAAGCCTTCAAAGGTAATAAAGTTTACTTTGATCTTACTGTAAAAAACAGAATAACAGTTAATGCAGCAGCACCGATTGCTACTACTGGTTCCCAAAAAGTGGAAAAGAAAGGTTCTGTTGGTAAATCTCCGCGGGTAAATGGATAAGATCTGTTTTCTAATTCTTCAATATCATCAACTTTTATTTTATCATTATTTGTAAATACAAAATCTCTTACTTCAGAATATTTTGAAATGAAGTAATTGCCCGAAAGCTTAATAGTTCTTTGAGTAAAAAAGTCTCCGAAAATTCCGTCTTTTTCTGGTTCGGAGTATCCGACAAAAGAATTATCCAGAACAAGATTAACTTTAACAAAACCTTTACCTTCATTCTGCCCGCTGACTAACTGAATTCCGCTTTTAAATAATTTGCCTCTTACCCGATTTGCAAAGACCGAATAGTCAGTACCAAAGTTAAGCTCAAGATCAACTGTTTTAACATCTGCCAGATCCATTATTACCATATCTGCGGCAGAATCAACAAGAGTGTAAAACACGTCAATATTAGATGGACTTTCAGATTGAGCAGAGAGAGAAAAAGGAATCAAAAAAAATAAAAAACGGAGCGATTTTTTTATCACTCCGTTTATATTTAAAAAATTATACTTCATCTTAATGTAAATATCCACACAAAGAATTTCTTTATCAAGTTGAATATGTTGCCTGCTGTCATCATCAACTTTTAGCTTACAATCTTCTGCTAACGATTATCTTCTTCCTGCGGCTATTTCCTGCAGCTTCTCAATCCTTTGTTCAACAGGCGGATGTGTGGAAAATAACTTACTCATTCCGCCAAACAAAGGACTTATAATAAACATATGTGCAGTAGAGGGTGAAGTATTTTTTAAATGCTGAACTTCATTACCTCTTGATATCTTTTGCAAAGCAGATGCAAGAGCCATAGGATTACCGCTTATTTCAGCACCGCCAGCATCAGCAGCAAATTCCCGGGATCTTGAAATTGCCATTTGTAAAAGCATTGCAATAATTGGTGAAAGAATTATCAGGAACAATCCGCCAATTCCGTTTCCTTCTCTGTCATTATCTCTGCCGAACATAGCAGCCCAGCCAGCCATCTGTGCAATGTATGATATTGTTCCTACCAATGTTGCTGCAATTGTGCTGATTAAAATATCTCTGTGTTTTACATGCGCTAGTTCGTGTGCCATAACACCGGCTAGTTCATCATTGTTTAATCCTTGTAAGATTCCTGTGGTTGCAGCAACAGCCGCATTTTTCGGGTTTCTTCCGGTAGCAAAAGCATTTGGCGTAGGATCATTAATTATATAAACCTTTGGCATAGGCAGATTTGCATTTTGTGCAAGCTGCTCTATCATATCATAAAACTTAGGTGATTGCTCTCTTGTAATTGGTTGTGCGCGATACATTGCAAGCACAATTTTATCCGAAAACCAATAAGAACCAAAATTCATTATTAAGGAAAATATAAACGCAATTGTCATACCGGATTTTCCGCCAATTGCGTAACCAACGAGCAGAAAAAGCGCCATCATTGCAGACATTAGAAATACTGTTTTAAGTCCATTCATTTTTATTTTATTTCTCCGTTTTTGCGTTTCAAAGTTATATGGTAAAATTTGACTAAACAAGTTAAACCGGATTTGCGGTATTTTAGATGAGATTCTTATCACGAAAGATTCAAAAAAAAAGCGGTCCTAAGACCGCCTTTCAAACATTAAGTTCAGAATGTTCAACTATTATAAACATTAATCATTTACTGAACATTTGATATTCAAATGATTTTTATTTTAGAAGTAACATCTTCTTTGCTGCAATAAAACTCTGTCCTGAGTTTAATTCTGAACTACCGGTTTTAAGTTGGTAATAATAAACTCCGCTTGAAAGTTCGGAGGCGTCAAAATTTATTTCATAATTTCCGGCAGGTTTATATTCGTTAACCAAAGTTACAACTTCATTTCCCAAAACATCGTAAACTTTTAATGTAACAAACTGCTTATTGACTATTGCATACTTGATATTTGTAGTCGGGTTAAATGGATTCGGGTAGTTCTGCATAAGTGAAAATGTTTCAGGTAGTCCAATTTCTGCAAAAACATCATTACTATATTCTACAGACCCATCGTAATCAATTTGTTTTAACCGATAACTGTACAAACCGCTTAATAGATTAACATCTGTATATGAGTAATTTCTTACTTCAGTGGTAGTTCCAAAACCGGGTACAAACCCAATTTCAATCCATCTTTCATCCACCGGAGTTTTTCTTTCAACTGAAAAACCTGCGTTATTGGTTTCAGTAGCAGTTGACCAGCTTAATATAACAGAATTCTGATCTGCTGAAGCACTGAATGATGTTAGCTCTACAGGGATCATTGAAAGAGCTAACAGATAAGCAGCATAAGCATCTATTCTTCCGGCACCATATCTATTATCTTTTCCGGAAGCTCCTTTTTCAACTGATGTTGTTTGGAGAATCATACTAACATCGGCAGGAGTTAAATTAGGATTTACTGATAATAATAAAGCTGCTGTACCTCCGGCGTGAGGTGTAGCGCCAGATGTTCCGCTAAAAGATCCATATCCGGTTCCGTTAACTGTTGAAGTAGTACCATTACCAGGGGCGCTTATATCTGGTTTTATCAAACCAATTGACCCTGAAACGGTTTCATAAGGATAGTCCTGATATACCACAGGCATAACATAAGGATAAGATGGATGGTTTGTTTTTATTTCTTCCCATGTTGCCGGACCATAAGGAGAACTACTGACAATTAAATCTGTTGATGCATTTACATTTCCAACTCCAATTACTGAACTTAATCCGCCTGTTAAAGTTTGATCAGGGTGAATCCATGGTGATGGTGAGTTTCCCGGAGCTGAAATATTAAATGGAATCGGAGCACTGCCTAAATTATTTCCGTCATTGCTTGTAGAGTTTGTATGAACAACCCCAGCCGCCAATTCAACATCAGTCATTTGGCGGAACATCGGATAATTTGGCTGAGGATTAAAATACCATTTGTAACTTAATGAACTTGTAATAACATCTACTCCTTTATCAATTGCATATTGCTGTGCTAACCAGTATTGAGATTCGCCATTTGGTCTTAAAGCTAAAATTTTCGCCCGTGGTGCAACACCGGTTTGTGTTCCATTTGTACCATCGCCACATACAATTCCGGATGTTGATGTACCGTGTGAACTGCTTGAGTAATACACATTGTTATCATTATTCCAAAAATCCCATCCGATTACATCATCTATATAACCATTACCGTCATCATCAATTCCATTTAGATCACCGGGATCAAATACCCAGGAAGAGCCATTCCAGACTATAGTAACTCCGTTACCATTTGCATCCTCTCCTAAATTATTCCAGATATTATGAACCAGGTCAGGATGGCGCCAATCACAGCCATCATCAAGATTTCCTACAAGAACACCCTGTCCGCTATCACCAGCAGCCCAAACAGCCGGCACATTTATCAAAGTTAATCCTGGCTGAAGTGCAAGCACATCATCAGAAGACGATTCCTGCTGCTGATCAATTGGATCAATTAACTGATTTCCATCATATATCGGATCAAATCTGATCTCAGCTATTTCATTAAAATTCTTAGCAAGATTATAAATCACTGAGGGTACCGCTGAAAATACAATTGTGTTTGCCGCCCAAAGAACATCAATTTTACTAACCAAGCTTTGCTGTTTGGCATTTTCAAGATAACCGCGGACATTTTGCTGATGCTGGTTAGAAAAGTTTTTAAGAATTCGCACTACTTCTTTCTGTCTTTCTTTTTTAGAAAGGAATACAGTCTCCTGCTGTAATTCTTTTAAGGAGTATTGCTCTTTAAATGTAGCATAAACATTAATCATCTCGTTATCCGAGGCACTTAGTAATATCACCTGCAGATATGGATGAATAATCCCATCTGAAGTTTGACCGAGACTTTCTGTTTGAGAGAGCAATAAAAATGCTGCAAGGAAAAATGTAGTGAAGAGATTTTTCATTTGATTACCTTTTGTTTTAGTGAATATCGGATTCTTAATTCTACTCCTAAAACTGCGAATATTTTTTATAAATACCAACTATTGATGCGTATCAAATAAAAAAAATTTGTGAGGCGGAAAACTATTGGCAATCAGACAAGAACTATGCAGAAGTAACTTTGGATTTAGCAGATAATATTTTCGCTGCAGGAAACATCGGATTGTTTAAATTCACTTATAGCGGAGCTTTATCTTCAAATCTTAATTTAACTTTTTGCTCAAATGAGATATATGTAAACTAATAATAATTAAATTATGGTTTGTGTGTCAGGCATAGTAAACGTAGTGCATATTTAAAAAGTAAAAGCTGGCGGTTTTGTTTCCTCTAAGAAGATAATTCAAAACAAATAATTCCCACTGACTATTTACCTGATTTTTTAATCTGCTGTTCTCTCACTCAATTAAATTAAAAAAGAGCTCCGAAGAGCTCTTTTTATCTGTTTCTGAAAAATTTCAGTTCTTGAGGCTTAAGAACTGAATCAGGATATTCCCCAGTTATTTTGATTATCGTGAATTATTAAAATTAGTTTAGTAAAATAATTAACCAGCAGTAATTCAATTATAAAATATAATTATTCCTTTCAGACTCCAAATTTTAAGATCACTAAAATTTTTTCAAGCACTTAACTTTGTTAAAGATTATATTTGAATAAGAATTAATTTTTATTGCCACGACTCTTAAATTGTGATTTGAAAAATAATCAGGAATTTACAAGCTTCAGCTAAAATATTAATTGAATTCAGACAAAGTCTGTTTTTTCATCTAAATTTGCGAAGCATAAAAGCTGCGGTTATTTGTGGAATAAAAAATCCCTGTAAATTCTTTGTTTTTTAACTTTTATCAGGATAAATTCACGACCTATTTTTAAAATGATTGCTGAAAATCTTGCCGTTTTAAGGCAGAAAATCGAGGAAACCTGTAAAAAAGCAGATAGAAATCCTGCTGATATTAATATTATTGCAGTTTCAAAATATTTTGGTATAGACTCAATTCTTGAAGCTACAAAATGCGGACTCACAAATTTTGGTGAAAATCGTGCACAGGAACTTACTCTAAAATTTGAAAAACTCGGAAGTAAAGTAACGTGGCATTTTATCGGGACTTTACAAAAAAATAAAGTAAAGTATGTTGTTAATTCTGCTGAACTTATCCATTCAGTTGATTCAGTTGAACTTGTTGAAGAGATAAATAAAAGAGCGGAAAGGATCGGAAAAATTCAAAAGATATTGCTCGAAGTAAAAACATCTGATGAAATGACTAAATCCGGTTTGGAAACTGAAAGTGAAATTGTAAGTCTTGTACAAAGATGTTCAGAGCTGAAAAGTATTAAGTTAAATGGATTGATGACAATGGCTCCATTAACTGATGATGTAAACATTATTAGGAAAAGTTTTAAAGATTTGCGTAACTTAAAAGATAAAATTAACAACAAAGGATTTAATCTTGTTGAGCTATCTATGGGAATGACCAGCGACTTTGAAATTGCAATTGAAGAAGGAGCAACAATGATAAGGATTGGCAGCGCAATTTTTGGCGACAGAGATTATTCAAAAGATTGGAGACAGATATGAAAATTTCTCCTTTAGAAATTCGTCAGCAGGAATTCACAAAAAAAATGCGTGGATTCGATCCTGATGAAGTACAGAGTTTTTTAGAATCTCTCGCTGACGAGGTTCAAAGACTTAGTGAGGATAACGATACATTAAAAAGTGAAGTTGAAAATTTAACTGAACAGATTAATGAGTATAAAAAGATTGAAAAGAATCTTCAGGATACTCTTTTAAAAGCACAGGAAAATTCAACCAAATCTTTTGAAGCAGCAAAAAAGCAAACAAGCCTTATGTTAAAAGAAGCAGAGCTGAAAGCTGCACAGATTATTGAAAAAGCTCGTGAAAGTACAAATGATATCCGTAATGCAGTAGTTAATCTGAGAGAAGAAAAAGATCTTATTATTGCAAAGCTTAAAGCAATAGTAAACTCTCAGGCAAATTTACTTGAGCTTAAGGTTGAACGTGCAGGTGAGGAAAAATCTGCCGGTAAAAAAACAGATGATTCAAATAAAATGGATATTGATCTTAATGATATCCTTAATAAAATTTTATGAGTGAACTGATAAAAAAAATAAATGAAACTTTAACGGTTATCAGAAAATTTACTTCTGATAATTATCCTGTTGGAATTATACTTGGTACCGGGCTTGGCGGACTTGTTAAAGAAATTAATATTGCCCATCAGATTACCTATGCTGAACTTCCGCACTTTCCGCTTTCAACTGTTGAATCGCATCATGGCAAATTAATTTTCGGTACTATAAACGGACAAAAGGTTGTTGTAATGCAAGGCAGATTTCATTACTATGAAGGCTACACGATGCAGCAGATAACTTACCCTGTTCGTGTTATGAAATTTCTTGGAGTAAAAACTCTTGTCGTTTCAAATGCCTGCGGCGGAATGAATCCTGATTATCGCAAAGGGGATTTGATGCTGATGACTGATCATATAAATTTACTTGGTGATAATCCGCTTATCGGAAAAAATACAGATGAACTCGGTCCCAGATTCCCGGATATGAGTGAACCATATTCGCTTGAATTGATCAGACTTGCTGAAGAGGTTGCAAAAGAAAATAATATAAAAGTTCATAAAGGTGTTTACGTTGCTGTTCCCGGTCCGAATCTGGAAACAAAAGCTGAGTACAAATTTTTGCGGGCAACTGGTGCTGATGTTGTGGGAATGTCAACAATTCCTGAAAACATTGTAGCAAACCATATGGGAATGAAAGTATTTGGAATGAGTATTATTACCGATGAGTGTTTTCCGGAAAATCTTAAACCGGTTAATGTTGAAGAAATAATTGCTGCAGCGATGAAAGCAGAACCCAAAATGACTTTAATCATGAAAGAAATAATAAAGAGATCATAATGGCATTTTCACCCAAAAGAATGTTGGTTAATTACGGTGCAGCAGTGCTGCTTGCTGTGTTTTTATTCTTCTCAAATTTTTTGAATACAAATCTGTTCGATTTTGGGGAGCTTAATTTTGCAGTGTGGTTTGTTCTTTCAATTTTCTGTTTCAGCTGCGGCTGGTTTATTAACCGTGTTTTAGGATGGCAGCACGGCGGTAAAATTGTTTTTGCAATAATTATTGCAATTACCGCACTAAGTTTGTTTACAGTAATATTCTTTAATGAATATTTTTCGGCTTCACAATTGATTACTGAAAATATAATTCTGTACAGCTTAAGAAATATTATGCTTGGTGCAATGGGATTTTTCGGAATGGCTGTTCAGGAAGTGCTTGGTTCTGAAAGAGAAAGTATTCTGTTAAAAGAAAAAATTAAAGTTTACGAGCAAACAATGCTCGATGCAAAAAAGGAAGCAGAGTTAGCTCTTAAAGAAGCTAAAGTTAAAGCTGAAAAGCTTATCAATGATGCGGAGCTGCATTCAAAAAATACAATACTCAAGAAAGAAAGAATTGAACGTGAGTTAAAAGAGTTTATTCACACAGAAAGAGAATTAATTAAAAAGTACGAAGAATTATAGTATCATTACATCTATAGCGATTTGAAATGTTTAAACAGAATTTAGAAAAAATTGGTTACCCTCAGTTAGAACATATTATACTTCAGTTCTGGCAGGAAAATAAAGTATTTGAAAAAAGTATTTCCACACGGGATGAAAATAAATCCTGGACATTTTATGAAGGTCCTCCTACTGCAAACGGAAAGCCCGGTATTCATCACGTAATGGCAAGAACTCTAAAAGATCTTGTCTGTCGTTACAAAACATTGAAAGGTTATCGCGTTAACAGAAAAGCCGGATGGGATACACATGGTTTACCGGTTGAAATCGAAGTTGAAAAATCACTTGGGATAAAACATAAAAGCGAAGTGCTTGAATACGGAGTTGAGAAGTATAACCAAAAATGCCGTGAATCAGTCTTTACCTATTTAGACCTTTGGGAAAAGATGACAACCAGAATGGGTTATTGGATAGATCTTAAATCAGCATATATAACTCTTGATAATAATTATATTGAATCAGTTTGGTGGGCATTAAAAACTTTATTTGATAAAGGACTTATTTACAAAGATTATAAAATTGTTCCGCAGGATCCCAAATCTGAAACTGTTTTATCATCACACGAACTTGCACTTGGCTACCGCGAAACAAAAGATCCATCGGTTTATACTTTATTTAAACTTGCAGAATCTGACGAACATTTTCTTGTATGGACAACTACTCCCTGGACTTTGATTTCAAATGTTGCTTTGGCTGTTGGTCCTGATATTGATTATGTAAAAATTAAAACTGAACGCAATATCATTATTCTGGCAAAAGAAAGACTATCAGTTGTTGAAGAAGAATATGAAATTCTTGCAGAGATGAAAGGTAAAGACCTTGCCGGTACTGAGTATGAACAGTTGATGGATTATTGTGAAGTTGACAAAAAAGCTTTTTATGTAATCGAAGGTAATTTTGTCAGTACAGAAGATGGTTCGGGTATAGTACATATTGCCCCGGCATTTGGTGCTGACGATTATGAAATGTCAAAGAAATACGATTTGCCGATGCTTCAGCCGGTTACAAGAGCAGGAATCTTTACTGATGAAGTTACAGATTTTGCCGGCAAGTTTGTTAAAGATGCTGATCAGGATATCATCCTGAAATTAAAGAAGGATGGAAAACTTTATAAGAAGGAAACCATTCTTCATACTTATCCTTTCTGCTGGCGTCATCCCGAAGTACCCGTAATTTATTATGCCCGCGAAAGCTGGTTTATCCGTACAACTTCTGTTGCAGACAGAATGGTTGAACTTAATAAGCAAATCAACTGGCAGCCGCCCGAAGTTGGAAGCGGTAGATTTGGGAATTGGCTTGAAGAAAATAAAGACTGGGCTTTATCACGGGATAGATTCTGGGCTACACCATTGCCTATTTGGGTAAGCGAAGATGGTGATGCTTTTGCAATCGGAAGTATTGAAGATGTTAAAAACGGATTTATTGAAGAGAATGGAAAAAGAATTTCCTTAAAAGATATTAAAGAAATTGATCTGCATAAACCATTTGTTGATAAAATACTATTTGAAAAAAGCGGAAAGATTTATAAACGAACTCCTGAAGTAATAGATGTTTGGTTTGATTCCGGTGCAATGCCGTTTGCCCAATATCATTATCCGTTCGAAAATAAAGATGTCTTTGAAAAGAAATTGTTCCCATCACAATTTATCTGTGAAGGAATCGACCAGACCCGCGGCTGGTTTTACACATTACATGCAATTGCAACCATGTTGTTTGATAACGTTGCATTCAAAAATGTAATTGTAAATGAATTAATACTTGATAAAACCGGCAGAAAAATGTCAAAGTCGTTGGGCAATACAGTTGATCCGTTTGCTTTATTTGATAAATACGGAGCAGATGCAACAAGATGGTATCTGGTAACTAACTCACCTCCGTGGCGCCCAACTTTATTTGATGAAGAGGGGCTGGCTGAAGTTCAGAGAAAATTCTTTGGGACTTTGATTAATACTTATTCATTCTTTGCTCTTTATGCAAATATTGATGAATTTAATTTTAAAGATAATCTGATCGCATATGAAGAAAGACCCGAAATCGACCGGTGGATCATCTCTAAATTAAATGCTCTTGTTGAAGAATATGAGCAGTTGATGGATGATTATGATGTAACAAAAGCAGCGCGTGCAGTTTCTAATTTCACGATTGATCAGCTTTCAAACTGGTATGTAAGAAGAAGCAGAAGACGTTTCTGGAAATCCGAAATGAACAGAGAAAAACTCTCCGCATATCAGACACTATACGAATGTTTAGTAACAGTGTGTAAACTAACATCACCATTTGCTCCGTTTATTTCTGAAACAATTTATCTTGAATTGAACAATGAAACAAAACTTGAGAGCTTCGGTTCGGTGCATCTTACAGATTTTCCAAAAATAACATATCGTGATAAAGTGCTTGAAGAAAAGATGGAGGTTGCGCAAAATGTTGTTTATCTTAGCAGAGCAATGCGTGCTAAGAATAATCTTAAAGTACGGCAGCCATTACAAAAAATTATGGTTGCATTGGATAAAAGTAAACACGATGCTTTATCCAAGATGCAGGATGTTATTCTTGAAGAAATAAATATAAAAGAGTTGATAATATTAAATGACGATTCTGAGATTGTTAATAAATCTGCAAAGGCTAACTTTAAATCAATTGGACCCAAGTTTGGTAAAAAAGTGAAAATCATTTCCGAACTGATAAAGAACTTTACCAAGGATCAGATAGCAAAAATTGAAAAGGGTGAAGATCAGATATTGGAAGTTGATGGCGAAAAAATAACTATCACAAAAGATGATGTTGAAATAATTAGTTCTGAGATTACAGGCTGGGTAGTCGAAGCAGAAGCCGGGATTACTGCTGCAATAGATACAGAGCTGAATAATGCGCTGATAGAAGAAGGACTTGCCCGTGAATTTGTAAACAGAGTTCAGAACATGAGAAAAGATGCCGGTTTTGATGTAACTGACAAAATTATTATTAACTTTGCAGGCTCTGAAAATTTAGTTAGAGCAATAAATAATTTTAATCAATATATTTCCACCGAAACTCTTGCCGAAAAATTATCTGATAAAGCCGGTTCAAACAACGGTTTTAAACAGGAATTTAAAATAGGTGAGTTTGATTGTTCAATTAACATTGAAAAAGTTAAAGTCTAATTAGAGGAGAAGTAAACATGGCTAAAAAAACCACTGTTAAAAAGGTAACAAAGAAAAACACTGCTAAAACAAGTAAGAAGGCTGTAAAGAAAGAAGTAAAAAAGAAAAAACCGGTTAAAGTTTCTGCTCCAAAAAAAACGTTAAAAAAGGAAGCACCGAAGAAGAAGGTAACAGCAAAGAAAAAAGAAGTTAGAAAAACTGTAAAAACAACTGCACCTAAAACTAAGACCACTGCAAAAAAAGCAGTTCCGGTTAAAAAACAGGTTGAAAAAAGATTAATTGTTAAACCCAGAACTAAGCCGGTTGTTGTAAAACCAAAAGAAGAAGACATCATAACACCTGAAATGATAGCTGCCAATCGTGCTGCTGCATTAAAGAAAATTAAAGGTTACAGTAAAAAAGATCTCGAATATTTCAGAGGGATAATTCTTGAAAAGCGTGACGAAATCCTCGAACAACTTCAGAATCTAAGAGAGCAAATGCTTGATCCGACAACAGGTGAATATATAAACGAAAATTCTCCCTATTCACTTCATATGGCTGAACAAGGCACTGATGCAATGGAGAGAGAAAAAACTTTTCTTTATGCTCAGAGAGAAAACAAATTTTTAGGATATCTGGAAGATGCATTAAAGAGAATTGATAGCGGAACTTACGGTATTTGTGTTGAGTGTATTGAAGAACCTCAGCATCTTTGCCCGACTTGCCCATTAATTCCAAAAGAAAGATTAGCAGCCGTACCTCATAGTCAGCTTTGCTTACCGATGAAGCAAAAACAGGAAAAAAGATAGCTTTGGATTTCTCAGAAAGATTAGAAAAGGAGTAAAAGTTATTTGAAAGCGTTATATGTCTCGTTGATTATTGTTATTGTTGATCAGATAACGAAATTATTGGTTAAAGGATTTGCTATTTCATTTTTAGGATTAAATTTTGAGGGCATGTATCTCGGACAGATGATTCCGGTTTGGGGTGATTTTTTCAGATTAACTTTTGTCGAAAACCCCGGTATGGCTTTTGGCTACGATCCGGGTGAGAGTTTTAAATTAATAATTTCAATATTCTCTTTAATTGCCAGCATTGGTCTGGTTATTTATCTGTATGTAATTAGAGATAAAAGCTTAAGCTTACGAATTGCTATTGCCTGCATTTTGGGTGGTGCTGTCGGGAACCTGATAGATAGAACATTTTACGGAGTATTTTTCGATTATGCTCCGTTGTTCTACGGAAAGGTTGTGGATTTTTTTGATTTCGACTTTTTTAATTTTACTCTCTTTGGAAGAAGTTATGATAGATGGCCTGTTTTTAATATAGCAGATGCTGCTGTAACAATCGGTGTTTTAATCCTGATACTGTTTTATAAAAAACATAATGAAATTGAAGAGGTGTCTGAAAATAAAGTTGAGGTTTCCGGTATATCGGGAATAAATATCTCTGAAAAAGTATCTGAGTTAAGCAGCGATAATCCGCAGATAATAAAAAAAGATCAGATAAATGAGCAAACTGATATCCGAAAAGAAATTTCTGATTGATGTTCCGGAAGGAAAAAGAAAAGAACGGATTGATATATTTCTTACCCATCATATCGAAAATACCACACGCTCTAAAATCCAGAAAGCAATTGAAGCAGGATTTGTAAAAGTAAATGGCATTACTGTAAAATCAAATTACAGTGTTAAACCATTTGATAAGATTGAAGCAATTCAAATAATCTCACCAAGACCCGAAGATATTGAACCTGAGGAAATTCCGTTAGATATTGTTTATGAAGATGATTATCTGATCATCGTTAATAAACCTGCTGGAATGGTTGCTCATCCGGCTTATGCAAATTATACCGGAACTCTTGTTAATGCACTGCTTCATCATACCAAATCTTTAAGCGCTGTTAATCAGGCAGGAAGACCCGGAATTGTTCATCGCATTGATAAAAACACAAGCGGACTTCTTGTAGTGGCAAAGGATGATTTTACACACTCAAAGTTAGCTGCACAGTTTTCAAAGCACACGATTGAAAGAGAGTATCATGCAATATGCTGGGGAAAGTTTAAAGATAAAGAAGGAGAATTTTCAGCTAAGATTGCACGCAGTAAAAGTGACAGAAAAAAATTTACTATCAGTGATAAAGAAGGAAAAGATGCTGTTACTCTTTATAAAGTTATCGAGCAATTTGAGTTTACATCTTACATAAAATTAAATCTAAAAACCGGAAGGACACATCAGATAAGAGTTCATCTTTCAGGATCAGGCAAACCAATTTTTGGTGATCCAGCCTATGGAGGAAATAAAATTCATATTGGATTTGAATCACCGAAACTTAAAAGCAGAATTGCAAATCTTTTAGAGATTATGCCAAGACAGGCTTTACATGCTAAAACACTTGGATTCATTCATCCTCACACAAATAAACTTGTAAGATTTGATTCCGAATTGCCTGAAGATTTTAAACTTCTTTTAGAGAAACTGCGCAGCTAAGAGTATAATTGCGAGTAAGTCTTCACGCGAAGCAATCTACTGATTACTTAAAAGACCGTGTGTCAGTCTGAGCTTGTCAAAGACTGACATTTTAAAGTTGTGTAACACTTTTAAATGCTAAGTGTGACAATCATATGCCTGCAATTAACTCTCGCAATGATCCCCCGACCTTCATTATATTATTTTGAATGCACACTTACTCATTCTTCAAGATAAAATAATTTACTCTTATTCCGAAAGAAAAAGTATTTAAATCCTGATCAGGATTTTTATATGTTCCGATTGAATATCCTATAAATGGTTCTAACGCAACACTTTTTGAAATAAAATAATTTATTCCACCTGTAAAATTAAAAATATTACCATATTGATCTGATGCAAGTTCTTTTGAATAATTATATACAATTTCTAAAAAGGGGAAAAAACTAAAGCTGGTAAAATAATATCTGATATCAGGTCCAAGTGCAAAATGTCTTCTGATACTTTTGTTTTCTAAAGTAACCGGAGTTCCCATAATATTCGGATAGGTTGATATGCTGTTTAATTCATTATAATTAAACGAAATATTTCCACCGACCAACAGATTATTCGAAATAAAAAATCCGAATGCAGGTGAGAACCCAAAGTTATAAGCCTTTAAAGTATAATTAGATGATCCATTATCCATTGCGTTTTTAGAATATGAATATGAAACTGAGCCTGAAAGAGTATGGTTCCCTTTCTTTATTGTACCTTGTGAAAATAAAGTAGAGCAGGAGAAAAATACTAAAATTAATACGGCGATAACTTTAAATGATTTCATAACTACCCTATAAATGTTGTTAATGTAATTTTATTGAGAATAATCTATTGTGGATCTGTCAAACAGTAAACCTTTTTATTGCCTATACACACCATGTATCCCTCACCAACTGCAACCGGAGAAGAATACCGATAGCTTTTATCGGTTGCATACTCTGGTGGCAGTCCTTTCCAAATAACTGAACCGGTTGAAGCATCTAGGACATAGATATAAGCAAAATTACAAAAGTAAACTCTTCCATTTTGTACAGTTATAATAGTTATAATCGAACTTTTGGTCCCTTCACTTATCCATTTTAATTTTCCTGTTCTTAAATCGAAAGCATACATTTTGGCTAATGCAGTTGAACCCATATAAACTGTCTCATCATTTATTGTAACAGATTCCCAAAAAGCATCATTGGAAACAGTAGTTTCCCAAATTTTCCTGCCGTTAAATCGGTTTAAGGCAAACATTGTTGAAGATGATGCAAATATTAATAGACTGTCTTTAAAGTCACATGACTGTATATCAAAATTATGTGGCGATTCAAAACCCCATAAATATTTGCCATTTTCAGAATTATAACATAATAAGTTTCCTTTTAATCCATTTCCAGTATTCCACCCAGTTGGTACATAAATAAATCCATCTTCTGAAATTACTGGATTGTAGGCTCCTTGGCTATAGCCTGCAGGAATAAGTTCTTCAAGTTCTATACGTAATTCAATATTGCCTGTTAACTTCGATAGTTTGATGACTTCTCCTTGACCGCCGAGTAAGATTGAATTGCCGTTTTGAGACATAATTGATAAATCAATTTCGTCAAAATTTTCAATTGTTGTGAACCAAACTAAATTACCACTTGATTTATCATAAGCTTTAATCCAGTTTGAATGGTTTAAAAATAAAAGATTATCTGAGTGCAATAATTTTTGAGAATGTAATACTCTGCTCCCACTAATACCCAAAAATGTTTCCCATTCTATATTGCCGCTCTTTAATTTTATACATTTTAAGGTTGAATCTGCGGCAATATATGCTAGCCCATTTTCTATAAAAGGCATTACCAAATCAGAGAAACCTTTATCAGCTACTAAGTAAGACCAAACAACTTTTGCTTCATATTTTGCGATTGGTTCAATAGTTTGTTCACATTCGAAAGATGAAAGCAATAATATAAAAGGGATAATAATTATAAATATTCTAGTTTTCATACATTATATGTCCTAATATTAAAAAGCCGTTCAATTATTGGTTGAACGGCTTACTTTTTATTTTATCTTCGTGGAAGATTTATGTCATTTCTTTGTAATGCAGTTCTAATTTGATTTAAAGATTCATAATTTGATGTTTCTTCCAGATGATTTGTATGTAATGCAATTAGTTTTTTATCGCTTGCTATAAAACTTGGTGCTTGAGAAAATGTTGGAATAAAAGCATCGTTAATAGGATTATGATTATAAACTTGCTCAATTGGAATTGTTTCTCCAACAAGATATGAGTTCCATTCTTGCTGATGTAGCGTATTTAAAGCATATGATCCATACAAAAAGCCGTTACCAACATAACTCCAGTAATAGTAAAGGTCTAAATCATTTGGATCACCTGACCACAGGTACTTATTAAAATAATAATCTGCCTCATCATAACACATGTAAGAATAAAAAGAATAGTAACTAATTAAATTCATAGCGCTTGTTACACCATCCCCAGTTTCATAACCATTAATTTGTGTATCTGCCAATCGCCAGTGTGAATACCAATCTTCTTGCCCATAAATAGTATAAGTTGCAGCAGGTAATGTCGCATTTGGATTTGAGTTCAGAGTATTAATAAAATTACTACCCGGTCTAAGATCTTGTGCTGCGGCAGAATTTAGATCAAAAGGATCGAAAAATGAATTTAATATATCTATTAGATTTGCTAATAGGGGTAGAGCAATATTATAAACTGCATAATCCCAGTTGTAGCCATATGCGAACCATCCTTGTGCTAAATCATCTAACCACCATGTTGTAACTGTTCCTAAATTAGCTTGAGTTTTTGCAATTATAGGTGCACCGGTATGTGGTGTGCCAATTGTAATTAGTGCTTTAATATTACTGTTAGAACCCTGTAGTCTTTTAATCTCCCTAGCCAAAACACCCCCCATGCTATGAGCAACAACGACTGTATTATTATAAGGAGCTAAAGTAGAAGACATGGTTGAGGCTGTTTGACTTATTGAAGCCAGACCATTATAAGAATTATTTGTCGAATAGTTAGTAATAAATTCTTGATTAAATAAACCTTGAGCATATTGCCACATTGAATTATTTGTATTTGCTCCGAAACCATGTAAAAAAGCAATATTTGTAATTGGTTGCGGTGGTGTTATGACATTAAATTCTGTTACTGATTCAGTCCCTCCATTTGAGTTAAATACCCAAATTCTATAATAGCCAGGTGGGATTTGAGGTACAGGGACTTCAATATAAGTTGAAGTTGCTATGATGGGCATTGCAATATAGTCTCCAAATCTAATGCCGGTGTAACTGGCAGGTGGTTTTTCGAGTTGTGTATCTAATCTAAAGTATTCTCCATAAATTCTAACAACGGTACCAACGGCTCCGCTTTGAGGTGAAAATGAATTTATAATCGGGGTTTGAGGATAAACTTGCTTTGTAAATAAAAGTACAAGGATTATTAATATGTTTTTTATATAAAAGATATTTTTCATCATTTCTCCCTTCTATAAAATTTAATATTCTTTTGTTATAATTAAATTTCTATTCGGTCTCGAACTATTTACTCCATAATATTTTTTATGAACAATGTTTTTCCCATCCTTGACTTCAAAAATGTTCTCAGAGACTATCTTGCCATCTTTATACAACTTAGAACTTTCAGGTAAACCACTTTTAGAATTGAATATCATTTTAACTTGAAAATTATTGTCAGAGCTATTAGATAGTTGAAAATCTTTGCTGATTTCATATTTGTAATCATCTTTCTGACTAACATTATATCCCTTTTCTTTAAATTTTATAATTACCTGATCAGTTGTTAAAGCTGCCCAATTAATAGGGGCATCTTTAACCTTTTCATCATGCTTATTTCTTTCTTCTTTCATTTTATCTAATATATCGAGAAATTTTTGTTCAATCGGTATATTATATTGCTTTCCTTCAAAGCTATAGATGATGCTATTAAAGTTTGCAATTATACTATTAGGAAAATAGTTATTACCTTTTCCCTCATCAAAAGTAAATGTTAAAGAACCTGAAACTAATTTAGAAGAGAGATTTGAGTGCACATTAAATTTTTCTTGATAGAGAAGATGATTTTTTAAGTCCAATTCTAAAAGATTCTCCGAATCAGATGCTACTAAAGAAAGACTGTAAGAAGAATTGGAGTTATATTCAGGTTTATTTATTTCATTTTCGGGGGGGGTACAACTGAGTTATCCTTGCAAAAGTTAAATGCAAAAATCATTATTAGAAAGAAAGACGTTTTTAAAATTATTCTTTTCATATACTTCTCCCATTAAGTTATTTATGAAAACATTGGATTAAATTTAGAGATTGGTCCTTTATGATGTGTCCATTTTTCCTCCTTTATGTTTTGTTGAAGAAAAAGTCCAAATCAAATAATTATTTATTTGATTACTTAGCAAAAGTAATCAAATATTTTAATAATTGTCAATCTTCTTTTAATAAAGCTGGAACTAAAATTCTATTTAGATAAAATATTAAATTTTGAATTACTTTATAAAAAGTAAAAGCAATAAAAGTAGTTAATGCTTTAAGTGACATTCAAAAAGACAAAAGATGACCTCTTTTCAGGAAGATGTCATCTTTTTCAAAAAGTGATCTGTTAAATTATTTAGATTGCTTCGTCCGAAGACTTGCTCGCAATGACTGAAAATCTTAATTATATTTGCAAACAAATTATCAAACAATCAGTAAATAAAATGTTAAAACTTTACAACACACTTACTAAAAAAGTAGAAGAATTTATTCCCATAGATCCGAATGAAATTAAATTTTACGTTTGCGGTCCAACTGTTTATGATTACTTTCATATCGGTAATGCTCGCTCATTTGTTATGGCTGATATAGTGCGAAGATATCTTGAGTACAAAGGATATAATGTTAAGTTCGTAATGAATCTTACTGATGTTGATGATAAAATTATCAAAAAGTCAAACGAAGAAAGACGTAATGCAAATGATGTTACAACCGATTATATAAATGCTTTTTTTGAAGATATAACAAAACTGAAAATCAAAAAAGCTACGCTTTATCCTAAGGCAACTGAACACATGAAAGAAATAATTGATATGATAAAGCTGCTCGTAGATAAAAAATTTGCCTATAATGCTGATGGTAATATCTTTTATGATGTTAAGAAGTTTTCTGGTTACGGAAAGTTAAGCGGAAAAAATATTGAAGAACTTGAAGCCGGTTCACGAATTGAGGTTAATGAAGAAAAGAAAGATCCTTTGGATTTCGCTTTATGGAAAAAAGCAAAAGATGGCGAACCGTACTGGGAAAGTCCGTGGGGAAAAGGAAGACCAGGCTGGCATGTTGAATGCTCTGCAATGAGCTGCAAACATCTCGGTAAAACATTTGATATTCACGCCGGCGGAAATGATTTAATTTTTCCCCATCACGAAAATGAAATTGCTCAAAGCGAAGCAGCAAACGATAAACAATTTGTAAAATACTGGCTGCACTTCGGCTTCCTGAACATCAATGAAGAGAAGATGTCAAAGTCACTCGGTAATTTTTTTACCGCAAGAGAAGTTTTAAAGAAATATTCTGCTGAAGCAATAAGAATGTTTTTTGCTCAGGCTTATTACCGCGGACCACTAAACTTTTCTGATGATCTTTTATCTGCTGCTGAAAAGGGACTTGAAAAAATTAATAACCTTGTTGATAAAATAAATTTAGAGATCAGAAAAAATATTTCTGGAGCAAAACCCGGATTTGATTTTGATTCTTATTATAAGAGATTTGAAGAAGCAATGGATGAAGATCTTAATACATCTCAGGCTGTTGCGGTTATTTTTGATTTTGTAAAAGAGGTGAACCGCATAATTGCTTCCTCAGAAAGTGTTGATGTTAATTTTTATGATGATGTGAAAACATTTTTAACAAAAACCGCAGAAAATGTTCTTGGCATTGTAGATTTTAACAAAAAAAATGCCGGCGATGATAAACTTGTAAATGATTTAATTGAATTACTAATTACTCTTAGAACTGAAGCAAAGCAAAATAAAAACTACCTGCTTTCTGATACAATTCGTAATAGACTTAAAGAGCTTGGTGTTGTTTTGCAGGATAGCAAAGAAGGTACAAGTTATAAGATTGGGAAAAATTAGTTTATGAATAAGAATGAAATACTATCGATATTTGTATTATAAGCTATAGAGATTGGCATAATTGTATATATAATGAATATAATATTGTTTAATAACAAAGATAAATCTAAACTTGTCATAAAGAAGTTTAGTGAAGAAAGTAAAAAACGTAAAATATTAGGTAATGTGTTTTTAGCTTTTTATAAGATAATTTCTATATGTCTAATATTTGTGGCGAGTTACTTTAAAGATAATTTAAAATTGAAATGATCAGCTCTGATCTGCAATATGAGTGTCTTCAGCGTGCTATTTCTTTAAAACTTCTCATCAAAAATATTACCTATACCAAGCACAAGATTTGGATCGAGAGATTTTTTTAGTACAACCATTTTGCAAGTGTTTCAAGCTATTGGTTTTTCAATAGTATTCACCTAATGATTATGTGAAGGACATTTTTAAAAATCAATTCTTAAATCCTCATCAACAATGCAGGAAAATAATTATTCAATATTGCTTAGTTTTGTAGAGTTATTAATAAACTTTATGGAGAAACAATGGGTTACGAATTATTAGATAAAATAAAAGCTAATGCTAAATTAAAAAGCAAAACTGTTATCCTTCCCGAATCTCACGACGAGCGGGTTCTTAAAGCTTCAGAAATATTAACTAAAGAAAAAATTTGTAAAGTAATTACACTTGGCAATCCTTCAAAAATTAATGAAGATGCAAAAAGAATCGGTGTTGATTTGTCGGGGGTTGAGGTAATTGACCACCTAACTCATTCAAAGTTTGCTGAATTTGCAAACATCTATTACGAGTTAAGAAAGAAAAAAGGAATGACTGCTGAACAGGCAGTTGAAGTAATGAAACGTGATATTTTCTTTGCTGCAATGATGCTGCGTGAAGGATTGGTAGATGGCAGTGTTGCAGGTTCATTCGCATCTACTGCAGATGTTATGAAAGCAGGGATACAAATAGTTGGAATGCCGCAGGGAATTTCAATCGTATCCAGCTTCTTTTTAATGTTGTTCAAAGATAAAGCTTTTAGTTTTGCAGATTGTGCGGTTGTTCCTAATCCCGATGCACAGCAGCTCACAGATATTGCTATATCAACTGCAGATAATCATAAAAAGTTAACCGGTGAAGAGCCTCTTGTAGCAATGCTGTCCTTCTCAACAAAAGGCAGTGCAAAACACGAACTTGCTGATAAAGTTATTCAGGCAACAGAAATAGTTAGGACTAAAAGAGCCGATCTTAATGTTGACGGTGAGCTTCAGTTTGATACTGCAATAGTTGCTTCAATCGGAAAGAAAAAAGCTCCTGAAAGTAAAGTTGCCGGTTTAGCAAACGTACTTGTTTTCCCTGATTTGAATGCAGGAAACATAGGTTATAAAATCGCTCAACGCTGGGGCGGTGCCGAAGCAGTTGGACCAATGGTTCAGGGTTTACAAAAACCTTTCTTTGATTTAAGCCGCGGCTGTAGTGTTGATGATATAGTAAACACAGCTTCAATAAATGTGTTAATGGGATAATTTATAGTAGTCTTTTTTAATTTATAAACTGTTCTTAACCTGCCCTGATCAGGATAACATATAATGGTGGCAATGAGCGAAGTCGAAATGTGACAAGAACAAAAGTCAGTCTTCGGCTTCGCTCAGACTGACAAATGAATGTTGCACTGAGTTTATTGAAGTATGGATAAAGACTAATGAATAATTAATAATGAATGTCCTCCTTCCTCATCACTCAGGATGATAAATAATCGTCACGTTGAGCGTAGTCGAAACGTGACAAGAACAAAAGTCAGTCTTCGGCTTCGCTCAGACTGACAAATGAATGTTGTACTGAATTTATTGAAGTATGGATAAAGACTAATGGATAATTAATAATGAATAATGAATGTAATCCTTCCTCATAACTCAGGATAATAAATAATCGTCACGTTGAGCGAAGTCGAAACGTGACAAGAACAAAAGTCAGTCTTCGACTACGCTCAGACTGACAAATGAATGTTGTACTGAATTTATTGAAGTATGGATAAAGACTAATGAATAAATAATAATGAATGTCATCCTTCCTCATCACTCAGGATAATAAAATATCGTCACGTTGAGCGTAGTCGAAACGTGACAAGAACAAAAGTCAGTCTTCGGCTTCGCTCAGACTGACAAATGAGTGTTGCACTGAGTTAAGTTGAATTGTGACTTTTTTTTGAACAGTTCTAACAAATTCTAAAAAATCATCAAGATATCAGACTTAATTCTTCTTTCGATTATTAAACAAGAATAACTATTTTTGAGCAACTAGTAATTAAAAAACAAACAAACGAGTAGCAAAAATGGGATCTAAAATTATCTGGACAAAAATTGACGAAGCACCTGCATTAGCAACTTATTGTCTTCTGCCAATTGTAAAATCATTTACCAAAGACACAGGAATTGAAATTGAAGAAAAAGATATTTCCCTGGCAGGAAGAATCATTGCAAACTTTCCTGACTATTTAACAGAAGATCAAAAAATACCGGATTACTTAACAGAGCTTGGTGAAATTGCAAAGACTTCAGATGCAAACATTATTAAGCTGCCTAATATCAGCGCATCTATTCCGCAATTAAAAGGAGCGATTAAAGAATTACAAAGCAAGGGATATAAAATTCCTGATTATCCCGAAGAACCAAAAACAGAGGAAGAAAGATTATTGAAAAACAGATTTGCAAAAGTTCTTGGGTCTGCAGTTAATCCGGTTTTAAGAGAAGGAAATTCCGATAGAAGAGCTGCTGCTTCGGTTAAAAGATTTGCTCAAAAGCATCCGCATAAAATGATGAAACCCTGGGCTGAATCAGGTTCAAAAGCACGCGTTGCATTTATGAAGCAGGGAGATTTTTATGGTTCCGAAACATCATTTACACTTGCTAAAGATGATGTTGTGAAAATTGAATTTACAGGAGCCGATGGAAATAAAAAAATATTAAAAGAAAATCTTAAACTTATAAACGGAGAGGTAATTGACTCCGCTGTAATGAATGTAAAAGAGTTAAGAAAATTTTATGCTGATACAATTAAAGAAGCAAAAAGTGATAATGTTCTTTTATCGCTGCATCTTAAAGCTACAATGATGAAAATATCCGATCCGATTATGTTTGGTCACGCTGTTTCTGTTTATTACAAAGATGCGCTTGAAAAACACTCTGAAACTTTAAAAGAAATCGGTGCTAATGTTAATAACGGTCTGATGGATGTTTTAGAAAAGCTCAAAAAACTTCCCGATGCAAAACGAACTGAAATTGAAGCTGATATAAATAAAGTTTATGAAACTCAACCCGAACTTGCAATGGTTGATTCCAGAATCGGCAAAACAAATCTTCATGTTCCAAATGATATTATTGTTGATGCATCAATGCCTAATGTTGTGCGTGACGGCGGAAAGATGTGGAACAGAAAAGATGAATTGCAGGATTGTATTGCAATGATTCCCGACCGCTGTTATGCAACAATATATCAGACAATTATTGAAGATGCGAAAGCAAAAGGTCAGTTTGATCCTGCTACTATGGGCGCTGTTTCCAATGTTGGACTGATGGCTCAAAAGGCTGAAGAATACGGGTCGCACGATAAGACATTTGAAGCAGAAGCAAATGGTGTTATTCGGGTTGTTAATTCCGAAGAAAAAGTTTTGCTTCAGCAAAAAGTGGAAGCCGGTGACATTTTCAGAATGTGTCAAACCAAAGATGCAGCAATTAAGGATTGGGTTAAACTTGCAGTTAACCGGGCAAGAATTTCTAAAACTCCGGCAATTTTCTGGCTTGATGAAAACCGGGGACACGATAAAGAAATAATCGCCAAAGTAAAAAAATATTTGCCCGAGTATGATACAACAGGACTGGAAATAAAAATCCTTAAACCTGTTGATGCTATGAAATATACACTAGATAGAACAAGAAAAAGTCTTGATACAATTTCTGTAACAGGAAATGTGCTTCGTGATTACTTAACAGACTTGTTTCCGATACTTGAACTTGGCACAAGTGCAAGAATGTTATCAATTGTTCCTTTATTAAACGGCGGCGGATTATTTGAAACAGGTGCCGGCGGTTCTGCTCCAAAACATATTGAGCAATTAGTCAAAGAAAATCATTTAAGATGGGATTCGCTTGGTGAGTATTGTGCATTAGTTCCTTCGTTTGAGATGATTGCTGAAAAAACTAAAAATCAAAAGGCTGCTTTGCTGGCTGAAACACTTGACGCTGCAATAGAAAAATATCTTGAAAATGGAAAAATGCCTTTAAGAAAAACCGGAGGAATTGATAACCGCGGCAGTTCGTTCTATCTTGCCTTCTATTGGGCAGAGGCATTAGCAGAGCAAAACACAGACAGCGAAATGAAAAATCGCTTTATCAGGATTTACAAAGAAATAAAATCAAACGAAGAAAAAATTGCAAATGATCTGATTACTGTTCAGGGCAGGCAAGTTGATACAGGCGGTTATTATTTGCTAGATGATGAAAAAACTTCCGGAATAATGAGACCAAGCGATACGTTTAACAAGATAATTGATGAATTGTAACAGGATTTTTTATTTATCATTCTAAATAAATATTTGTTAATAGTCCTTTGAATAATCTGATGATGGTTAAACTGAGTCATGTGTTTTTTAGAATATAATCCAATACAATCATTTGATTAAATATTTTTAGTAAGAATAAATAACAAATTATAAAGTATGAATAGATTCTTTTCTAAGCTGCCTTTTATTGATCAAACACTAAAAGGAATCGGTCAGATAATGCTGCAGGAAAACCGATGGACGGGATTACTTTTTATTATTGGTCTTTTTATCGGGAGCTGGCAATATGCCGCTGCTGCTATTTTAGCTGCTGCTGCCGGTACTGCTGCTGCAAAATTATTAAAATATAATCAGCAGGAAATTGACGCAGGGTTGTATGGTTTTAGTCCCGCTTTAGTTGGTGTAGTGTTAGTTTTTCTTTTCGATGATATTCTGATTATTTGGTTTTTAGTTATTGCCGGCGGAATTTTGGCAGCAACGATACAGCACTTTTTTATCACCAAAAAAATTCCGGCATACACTTTCCCTTTTATTTTGGTTGCCTGGGCTTTCATATTTCTTATTCGCCAATATACAGAAATACCGCCATCTGAATTGCTTCAAATAAAATTTGAACCAACACAGCTTGATGTTTTTTTAGCACCAACAAATGGGTTTGGAGAAGTTATTTTTCAAGCAAGTGTATTATCGGGAGTTATTTTTTTTATTGCAGTTTTTATAAACAGTCCGGTTGCGGCTTTGTATGGTTTAGCAGCATCTCTTTTAGGAGCAGTGCTCTCTGTTGTAAATGGTCAGCCGTTAGAGCAAATTAATTTGGGACTGTTTGGTTTCAACGCTGTTTTAACTGCCATTGTTTTTGCCGGAACAAAAAAGATTGACGGACTTTGGGTATTAAGCGGTGTAATAATTACAATCGTTATTCATAATCTCTTGATTGATCACCACATTTTGGATGTTGTAGGCGGAGTATTAACATTTCCGTTCGTTGCCGGAACCTGGATTACTTTGTTAATACAAAAAATCCTTGTAAAGAAAGTCTGATTTTTTTTGAACTTATATCTATCGGGATACTTTATCAGGTAATAAATATTTTTTCTTTTTTTTCTTTTACCTTTTTCTTGTTGTACTGATGTTTGGCAAAAATGCTGTCAACAAACCAATCAAAGGCAGATAAGAGCATAGATAAAAAACAAAATAAATATTTGTATGATCAATAAGATTACCGATTAAAGCGGAACCTAATCCGCCCATACCAAATGCAAATCCGAAAAACAATCCGGCAACCAATCCAAGTTTTCCCGGTATAAGTTCTTGTGCATAGACAAGAATTGCAGAAAAAGCAGAAGCAAGAATTACCCCGATTGGTATAATTAAAACTGCAGTCCAAAATAAATTTGCATAAGGTAATGCAATTGCAAAAGGTGCTGTACCTAAAATAGAGACCCAGATTACATATTTTCTGCCGATCCGGTCTCCGATTGGTCCGCCTAATAAAGTTCCTACAGCGATAGAGAATAAGAAAACAAACAGATAAACCTGAGATGTCTGAACAGATACATTAAATTTTTCTATCAGATAAAATGTAAAGTAACTTGTAAGACTCGCCATATAAAAGTATTTAGAGAAAATCAGTATTAACAAAACTATAACAGCAATTATAATTTTTCGTTTTGGCTGTTTATTATCAAAAGACTCCCATGTTTTTCTTTCTGAAAGATGAAGTTTTAACAGATAATTTTTATACCATTTGCCAACACGCCGCAATACTACAATTGCAATTAAAGCAATCAGTGTAAACCATAAAATACTCCGCTGACCATAAGGCACGATAATCCAGGCAGCAAGTAAAGGACCGAAAGAACTTCCTGCATTTCCTCCAACCTGAAAAACTGACTGTGCTAAACCTCTTTTACCGCCGGATGCCGCATTAGCCATTCGGGATGATTCCGGATGAAAGATTGAAGAACCAGTTCCGATTAAAGCAACAGATATTAAAATAAAGTAAAAGTGATTTGCAAATGAAAGCAAAGTTAATCCAGTAAGTGTAAATGTCATACCGACCGCTAAAGAGTACGGCTGAGGCTTTTTATCAGTGTAAAATCCAACCAAAGGCTGAAACAATGATGCAGCAAACTGAAAGGTAAGAGTGATTAAACCTATTTGAGAAAAAGTAAGATTATAATTGCTTTTTATAATCGGATAGATTGAAGGTATTAATGATTGCAAAGTATCGTTTAACAAATGAGAAAAGCTTAGCGCAAATAAAACCGGAAATACAGTAGCGCTGTCTTTATTGAATCCTGAAAAGTGTTTACTCATAAAGTGAAAAAATTTTTTACCGGCAAAAGTAATAAAAAGAAAGTTATAATTAATTTGTCTGTTGTAAGCCTGAAATTATTTTGTTTAAACTGAAAAACACTTTGCTTCACTGATACTTTAATAATCTAAGCATCTTTTCCTGAAGATTATATAAAATGAGTTCCGGGAGTAACCCGCATTTTTGAAATGATCTTTTCAAATCAATTATCATAGCGGCTTATTGGTGCAGACGCTCTAATATCATAAGAAGAATAATAACCGGCTTTAATTTCAAAAGTATATCCATAATACTACGGAGTGCTTAAACTATAACAGGGATTTTAACTGACTTGATATTTTTCAGATTATTATCAATTGAAACATTTCAGATATTTTATAATTGATTGCTCTTTAGGTTAATAAAGCAGAAAGCTTTCTTTATCGGCTTCATCGTATTTAATAATTTCACCTTAATAACATTACTCAATGTTTATAAAATATTTTCTTTGCTATCTCTGCACTTAAAACATATCCGGCTATAATGATGCTGATTAATAAAAGAAACATCGGCGGCAGGGGCGTGAATCCAAACAATTCAATCAGCGGTGAAACAGGTACAAAAAGTGTAAACACAACTATCGCAAAAGTTGTAATGATAAGATATCTGCCCGGTCTGCTTTTAAAGAAAGGTTTTCTTGTTCTGATTACAAGCACAATAAGGACTGCAGAAATAACTGACTCAAGAAACCAACCGGTACGGAATTGAATTTCATCAGCATTCAACAGTAAAATTAAAACAGCAAAAGTCAAATAATCAAACACCGAGCTGATCACACCAAAAATCATCATAAATCTTCGAATGAATTTTATATCCCATCTTCTTGGTTTTTCTATCCAGTCCGAATCAACATTGTCAGTTGCTATTGTCATTTCCGGCAGGTCAGTCAGTAAATTTATTAATAATATCTGCTTAGGGAGAAAAGGCAGATAAGGAAGAAACAAAGAAGCACCGGCAACACTGAACATATTTCCAAAGTTTGCACTTGTAGCCATAAAAACATATTTAATAGTGTTGGCAAAAGTTGTACGTCCTTCCAGAATTCCGCTCAACAGGACTTCTAAATCAGTTTCAAGTAAAACAATATCGGCAGCTTCTTTTGCAACATCCACAGCTTTATCAACAGAAATACCGACATCCGCTGCATGTAATGCTGATGCATCATTTATTCCGTCACCCATATAACCAACTACGTTCCCGGCTTTCTTTAAAGCGAGAATTATTCTTTCCTTCTGATTCGGTTCAACTTCAGCAAAGATGTTTATATTATTAACACTTCGGTATAATGCCTCATCACTTAACTGACGGATTTCTGCTCCGGTTATGATTTTTGTGTCTTTCAATCCTATTTGTCTGCTTATACTTTCGGCTGTCAATTTATTATCACCGGTTATAATCTTAAGGGAAACACCAGTTTTACTTAAATCTGATATCGTTTCAATTATATTTTTCTTCGGCGGATCATAAAGCAATATAAATCCGAGAAATGTCATCGCTTTTTCAGAATCTTTTTTAATTGGTGAATTCCCGGAAATTTTTTTATAGGCAATTCCTAAAACCCTGTATCCATTTCCGCTCATTTCGGAATAGTAATTATTTATTCTATCAAGACTGCTTTCTATTTCTTCAACTTTTCCGTTTTCCTTTTCTATAAAGTCACAGATTTCAATTACATTTTTCAATGCACCTTTGGTGATAATAATATTATCATTTTTATCTGCAATAAGAATGCTTAATCGCTTTCGCAAAAAATCATACGGTATTTCATCCAGCTTTTTATAATCAGCAAGATTAAATTCTCTGTAATTAATTATTGCTTCATCAATCGGATTGACAAATCCGGTCTGATATTTCGCATTTAACTGAGCATAAAGCATAACTTTGTCACTGGATTTTCCATCCGGATCAACAAAAGAATAGATGTTTACTTTACCTTCGGTTAAGGTACCGGTTTTATCTGAACATAAAACATTCATACTGCCGAAGTTTTCAATTGAATTAAGTTTTTTCACAATCACTTTTTTCTCCGCCATTCGTTTTGCACCATGCGAAAGATTTATACTTATGATTGCAGGCAGTAATTGAGGTGTAAGTCCAACAGCTATTGCAAGTGAAAAGAGGAATGAATCTACAACTGGTTTTTGCAAATAAACATTAAGGGCGAAAATCAGAAAGATCATAACAAGAGTAACTTCCATTAAAAGAAATCCGAATTTCTTTATTCCATGTTCAAACTCAGTTTCTGCTGGTCTTAATTTCAATCGCTCTGAAACTTTGCCAAATTCCGTATTGATTCCGGTTTTTACAACTACAACTTTGCCGCTGCCGCTGACAACATGAGTACCCATAAAAAGAGTATTTATCCGTTGGCTTAATGCAGTCTCTCTGCTTAATACTGCGGCACTCTTTTCAACCGGAAAAGTTTCTCCGGTTAAAGTTGATTCATCAACAAAAAGATCTTTTGAAGTAATGATTAGAGAATCTCCCGGTACAACTGAGCCGGCAGAAAGAATTATTATATCACCGGGGACAACCTTTTCAACAGGAATTTCTTTTTCCTTTACATCACGCACTACTCTGGTTTTTATTTGAACAATCTCCAGCAGTTTTTGAACAGCACTTGCGGCTCCTTTTTCCTGCCAGAAGCCGAGCACTCCGCTTATACAAATAATTGTCAGAATAATAATTGCATCTGTAGTATCGCCAAGAAATGTTGAAAGTATTGCGGCAAAAATCAAAATAATAATAATAGGACTTTTAAACTGTGCTGTTAAAAGTGTAAATGTGTCAATTCTTTTCTTTGGCTTTAATCTGTTTAATCCTGATCGCTCTGCTCTTTCTTCAGCTTCGGACTCAGAAAGACCATTTTCTCTGGTTTCAAGTTCCCTTATTATTCCATCGGATGGAATGCTCCAGAACTCTGAGAGATTTTTATTTTCCAATTAGTTACCTGCTGCAAATAAACTTACGAATCAGTCAGTGAGATTATTATTAAAAAAAAAGAATTTTGTTATTTTACTTTACTTAAACTAAGAATCCTGACTATTATATAAAAAGGATTAATTGTTTTATGCCGATTTAAAATCAAATCCGGAAATGATGTCTTAATAAAAAAACGAACGGAGTAATTATGCCAAGTTTAATTCACGTTGAAAAACATTTCAATGCTAACTACACTGTAAGAGATGTGGTAATTGGTATGTCTGATGGATTGACAGTTCCATTTGCATTAGCTGCAGGTTTAACCGGTGCGGTAGCTGCAAGTTCATTGGTTATAACTGCTGGTCTTGCCGAGATTGCAGCAGGCTCAATTGCAATGGGGCTTGGAGGGTATCTTGCTGCTAAGAGCGATTATGAACATTACTTCAGCGAAAAAAAACGCGAAGAATATGAGGTTAAAGAATTACCCGATGCAGAAAAAGAAGAAGTATCGGAGGTTTTTAGAAAGTACGGACTTACAGAAAAAGAAATTCAGCCGATTCTTGACAAGTTTGAAAAAAATCCTAAGAACTGGGTGGAGTTTATGATGATGTATGAATTAGGATTAGAAGAACCTGATAAAAAAAGAGGACTTATAAGCGCATTAACAATTGCGTTATCATATATTGTCGGCGGAATGATTCCGCTTTCACCATATTTCTTTGTTGAGCAGGCAGGTCAGGGATTAACAATTTCTGTAATAATGACTTTGACTGCATTATTAATTTTTGGATTCGTTAAAGGAAAATTCACAGGTGCTAAACCGATTATAAGCGCAATTCAAACCGTTGTGATTGGCGGTATAGCTGCAACTGCTGCGTTTCTTTTGGCAAAATTTATCGGATGATGTAACGCTTAACAATTAATTGATTTGACAGATTTCATCAGGATAAAGTATTACAGCTCTTTTTTCTGTTTAACTTTTGGTAAGTAATATCTTTAAAGAACAACACTTGTTAAATCACAAATTTTCAACAAAATAGTTTCTCCTATTTTGGTAAATCACTTACCGCTCAGATACTCCGTTTATCATTTTTCTTTTGATAGTTAGAGCTTCCCGCGATAATTTTACATCCGTTATATTTGCAGTTATGCTATATCATAAAAACTTACCTTGATTATCAAATATGAAATCAAAGAAAGATGTTTTGAGTATTAGTTTATTTAAATTTTTATTTTCTTAATAATGATGAAATTGCCGGAGATATTTTTATGATCAGAATTATGCTGATATTTTTAACTATTACATTTACTTTACTGCCGCAGCAAAAAGATATAATCTACCTTTCGTGGAATGAAGTAATTTATAAAACTCTAAACGATAACCTGAGCATTAAATCAAAACGATTGGATTACGATGCTCAGAATCTGGAAGTCTGGCGGGCATATTCTAATTTTTTGCCAACTGTAAATTATCAGGGTATTGGAACTTATAATATTGAACTGCCTACTATCGTTTTTATGGGACAGAAATTTACAATGGGAACAAAATATGTTTTTCAACATTCGATTGATGCTACGCTGCCTGTTTTTACAGGAGGTTCACGGTTCTTTAATGTAAAAGTTCAGACTCTGTTAAAAAAATCTTTAAGCGAAGAGCTTAAGGGAAAAGAAGAAGATGCTGTACTGCAGACATTACAGGCATATTACGGAATTATCCTTGCAAATGAGTTGAGCAAATCTTCAAAAGAAGCAGTAGAGGTTGCAGAATCAAATTTGAAACAGGTGAAATTATTCTATGAAGAAGGTTCGGCTACTCAACTTGATCTTCAGCGTGCACAGGCACAATACTATTCTACATTACCATTATTTGAAAGTGCAGAATCAAACAGAATCTTATCCTATCAGACTCTTAAAATGCTTCTTGATATTGATCTTAATGATTCTCTTGTTGTAACAGATTCATTATCAACAAAGGATTTTTTAATTGAATTCCGGAATGAAGGACTTAATGAATTAAAAATGTTATCGTTCGAAAACAGCAGTGAGCTTAAAGCAATTAACTATAAATTTGATGCGACTGATAAGAGTGAATATTTTTCAATCTCAGCATTCTTACCAACAATTGCTCTTTCTGCCAACTTGCAGCATCAGGCATTTTCTGACGAAGATAATATTAAATGGAAAGATTTTGTCCGCTCGAAGACTATCACTCTTATTGCATCCTGGCCCCTGTTTGAAGGCGGTAGAAGATTTATTGATTATCAGCTTGCAAGCATAAAAACCGATCAGATGAGATTGCTAAAGCATCAAACTGAGGTTCAGTTAAATGTAGCAGTAGAGCAGAATTATTTTAAATATTCTGAGGCTGTTAAAAATCTTAAAAGCCTTAAAGTAGCAATGGAACAATCAAAAGAAAGTTTAAGATTATCAAATCTTCTTTATGCCGAAGGAATGAGTACACAGCTTGATGTTCTAAATGCACAGCTTTTGTATAATAACAGCAGAGTTCAATATCTGCAGGGGATTTATAATTATAATGTAATACAACTTCAATTACTTAAATCAATTGGAAAACTAAATACTATCTGGAACTAATATGAAGATTATCACTAAATATTTAAGTCTTGGTTTATCAGTTTTGTTATTATCGCTTACCGGATGCGGAAGCGACAATGAAGAGCAAAAGGAAAATTTAATACCGGTTAAGATTTATAACGTTCAGCCCGAATCGCTTAAAGAGTATTTAAACATCACCGGAACAATCTCGGCAGCAAATGATCAGATATTATACAGTAAAATTTCAGAACGGATTGATCAGATATTAGTAAAGCCGGGTGATTTCGTAAAAACTAATCAGATAATTGCACGTCAATACAATGCACTTTTATCCCAGTCTGTTGATGTTGCTAAAGCTAATCTAAAAAATACAGAAGCCCAGTTTGAATTAGCTCAGCAAAACTATAACCGGATTCAAAGATTATTTGAACAAAGGGCAGTAAGTCAGCAGCAATTTGATCAGGCAGCAACACAATTTAAAGTAGCAAATTCTGCTCTTGATGCAGCGTCAGCACAATTGGAACAGGCAATTGAACAACTTGATAACAGTTTGATCAAAGCTCCTTTCAGCGGAATAGCAGCAGCAGTTTTTGTTGAACTAAATCAAATGGTTTCTGCAGGACAGCAAATCGCCCAGATAGTTGATCCCTCGTCGATGAAATCAAAACTGAAAGTAATTAGCAGAGATATTAAATATGTTAAGAAAGGGCTGCCGGTTGAAATTGTAATTCCATCAATCCCTGATAAAAAATACAAAGGAAAAATAATTTCAGTTGATCAGGCAGTTGATCCGCTTTCTAAGTCATTGGAAATAGAAGTGTTAATTACAAATACAGACAATAATCTGAAGTCTGGTTTGTACGGTGAGTTTATGATTCCGGTTAACGAAATTGATAATACTGTCGTTGTTCCTGAAACAGCATTGTTAAGTCAAACAGAAGTTAAAATCAATAAGGGAACCGGAATGCAGGAAACCCTGAAGAAATATTTCTTATTTATTGTACAAGATGATAAAGCAAAGATAAAAGAAGTAACTGTGGGATTAATTAGTAATTCACGCGCTCAGATAACTTCGGGCATTAACTTTAACGACAAGGTAATAATAGTTGGAAATAACATAGTAAGAGATGATCAAAAAGTTCAAATCATCGATTAAGGATTTTTAAAATTATGCTGTTAACAAAATTTTCTATAAACCGCAGAGTAACATTACTGATGTTCTATGCTATTGTATTGGCATTTAGCTTTTTCGCTTTCACTCAATTAAAGATAGATTTTTTCCCGGAGATTCAATTCCCTATTGCCGGAGTAATCACAAATTATCCGGGTGTTGGTCCTAAAGATATTGAAACAACAATCAGCCGCCCGCTTGAGGAAGCAATTTCATCAGTTAAAAATATCAAAAAGGTCAGCTCACAATCATTTACGGGTGCATCGATAATTATACTTGAGTTTAAGTATGGAACTGATATGAATCAGGCAGAAGTTGATATCAGGAAGAACATTGATTTTGTAAGCGATCTTTTGCCAAAAGAATCATCAGACCCGCTTGTTTTTGTTTTCGATCCTTCTATGAGTCCGATAATATTTCTTAGTCTGAGTTCACAATATCTTGGTCAATCAGAATTAAGAAAACTTTCTGAAGACAGAATAGAGCCGATGCTTGAAAGAATTTCGGGAGTTGCATCAGTAGCAACAATCGGAGGTCTTCAAAGACAGATAAATGTAAATATGAATCCAACTCTTTTATCATCTTATAATTTATCTCCTTCTGAAGTTACATTTGCATTACAATCCGGCAGAGGCATTCAGCCGGGCGGTTCGCTTAAGAGTGATGAAAAAACTTATCAGCTCTCTCTGCTGAGCGAATATACAACTATTGATCAGATAAAAAAGACTACTGTTGCAATAAGAAACGGAAAACCTGTATATGTAGAAAATGTTGCTGAAGTTGTTGATGGTTTTAAAGAAAATTCCACCGAAGCAAGAGCAGATTTTGGTGAAGGGTTAATGATAATTATTAATAAACAATCTGATGCAAATACTGTTCAGACTTCGGACCTGGTTAAAAATGAAATTCCCAATATACTCAAACGGCTTCCGCAAGGTACAAAATTAAATGTGGTTTGGGCACAATCGGAGTTCATAACCCGTTCGGTAAATAATTTACGCGATTCAGCAGTAATAGCATTCGTTCTTGCATTTATGATTATTTACATCTTCCTGCTAAACATACGCGGCAGTATTATAATGGGTTTATCAATGCCGATTTCTGTTTTAGCTACTTTTGCAGTTTTATACGCAAGTAATATTACTTTAAATATTATTTCAATGGCTGGATTAGCTCTTGCTATCGGAATGCTGGTAGATAATTCCATCGTGGTTCTTGAGAATATATTCAGACACAGAGAGATGGGAAAAAGCAGAATTGATTCGGCAGATATCGGAGCTTCTGAGGTTGGTATGGCTATTACCGCTTCAACTCTTACAACAGTTGCGGTTTTTCTTCCGGTTCTTTTTGTACCAAACATAACGGGACAATTGTTTAAGGATATGGTGCTTACTATTACTTTTAGTTTACTTGTTTCTTTAGTAGTTGCACTAACATTGGTTCCAATGATGGCTTCAAACATTCTTGAGATAGAAAAAATTAAATCAAACGGATGGCTGAGCAAAATTAAGACAAGGATTAGTAATACTATTGATAGTCTTTCAAAATATTATCATAAAGTTTTAGTGTGGTCACTCAGAAAAAAGAAAACTGTATTAGCTTCAGTTGGAGCTGCGTTTATTGTTTCAATTGTCCTTGCTGTATTGGCGGGAGCTGAGTTTCTGCCTAAAACTGATCAGGGTTTTATCAATTTAATCGTAGAAGCCCCGGCAGGCAACCCGATTGAGAAAACAAGAGTTATTGTTTATAATCTCGAAGAAATCGTAAAGGAAGTAATTAAACCTGAAGAACTTGAAAACGTATCGTTTATGTTCGGTACCCGGGAAGGTATTGGTGCATTCGGAAATACAGAAAGCACTATTGAAGCATTTGTCAAACTTAAGCCAGTTAATCAAAGAGAAAGAAGTCAGTTTGAAATAAGTGATCTGATGAGGGAAAAATTAGACAGAATTCCGGGTATAACTTATACTTTTCAGGAAACCGGAGGATTCTCTACCGAAAAAGCTATCGAAGTAAAAGTTATTGGTTTTGATATTGACGGCGGAATCAAAATAGCAGAGCAAATCAAATCCCGTATGCAGCAGATAAAAGGATTTGTGGATATCGGATTAAATGTTAAACAAACCACACCTGAACTTCAGGTAAATCTTAACTATAACATGTTAAATTCATTTCATCTGTCAACGCTGCAGGTTGCATCAAACATCTCCACTGCAATACAAGGAACAGTTGTATCAAGAATGAGAGAAGAAGGAGATGAGTACGATATACGTGTTCAGTTTGCAAAAGAATTCAGAAATAAAAAAGAATCACTAAGTAATATTCAAATTCCTCTGCCTACAGGCGGATTTACTACTTTAAGCGAGATTGCACAGATAAATGAAATTGAAGCAACTCCAACAATCTTCAGAGAAAATCAGAACAGATTTGTTTCTGTAGGTGCCGAGTTATCAGGTCTTGAGCTTTCAAGAGCAATAAGTGAAGTTGAAAAGATAATTAGTTCTACTCCTATTCCATCAGAGTATCAGGTAATAATCGGCGGCTCAGCCGAAGATCAGCAGGAAGCATTCTTTTATCTTGGTTTGGCATTTATTGCAGCTATTCTTTTAGTTTATATGATAATGGCGGCGCAATTTGAATCACTGATTGATCCTTTGATAATTATGTTTACTGTTCCCCTTTCAGTAATCGGAGTTTTTCCGTTTCTATTTATTACCGGTACAACTTTAAGTGTAATGGCATTAGTTGGTTTAATAATGCTTGTTGGTATTGCTGTTAACAATGGTATTGTGCTTGTTGATTACATCAACCAGATCAAAAGAGGCGGGTTATCTTTATACGATGCAGTAGAGAAAGGAAGCTTAGCAAGAATGCGTCCGGTTCTTATGACAGCATTAACAACAATACTCGGAATGGTGCCGCTTGCAATTGAACTTGGAGAAGGTGCAGAAACCTGGTCGCCGCTTGCACGAGCAGTTATTGGCGGATTAACCGCAACCACTGTTTTAACTTTAATTGTTATTCCAATATTATACATTGTGTTTGAACGTGCAGGCGAAAAAGTTAAAGCATATTTTAAGAAAAGAAAAAGAGCTTAAATAAATTGATTTAATGAGATATCCGGTAAAATAATCCGGACATAAGGGTAATACTAAAAATCAGTATTGTTTTCTTTATGCGAGATAATAAAGAAGAAATTATTATGTAATAGTTCGGGTAAATATAATAGTTGGGGATTTACTATTAAAAAGGCACGATCTCTCGTGCCTATAACACTTTTTTGTAGCTATATATTTCTTACCTGATTACTTGATAAGTATCATTTTTTTGGAAGAAATAAAATCTCCCGCCTGAAAACTATAGATATAGATTCCGCTTGTTAATTTTTCAGCAGAGAATTTTCTTTCATAAGCTCCTGCCGGCAGAAATTCATCAACAAGTGTTGCAACTTCATTTCCTAATACATCAAAGATTTTAATAGTCTGATGAGTACTAACTGGTGACTTCCAGCTGATTATTGTAGTTGGATTAAATGGATTGGGATAATTTTGTGCTAACAAAAAATTATTCAGTAAACCAATCTCTACAGTTTCAGCAAGCTCATAATATTTGAATGAACCGTTATAGTCAATCTGCTTTAATCTGTAATTGTATATATCATAATCTACATCAGTATCAACAAAAGAATAAAAATTAGCATCGGTTGAAGTTCCATTCCCCTGAACATATCCGACATTGATCCAATCTGTTGACGGAGTTTTTCTTTCAATCTGAAATCCTGCGTTGTTCAGTTCTGTAGCTGTAATCCAGTTTAGTGCAACATTATTATCATTTACATAACTTGTAAAAGAAGTCAGTTCAACTGGTATAATATCATCATAATGAATTTCACCAACTAATTCACGCGAAGAGAAAAAACTTCCGGAGGGAGTAAAGGGAATAGATCTTACTTCACCGGTAACAAGAGTTAAAAACGGATCGGAATATATTCCTAATGGAGGTGATCCGGTTCCAAAATAACGCGGTGAAGCACCGGTAACCACCATTGCCACTCCGGTTGTATCACCAGGTGCAATAGTAATTGAGGGAGTATTAAACAGTAACGAAATACCGTTGGCAGCAGCTCCTTGAGTAGCTGTTACTGTTCCAAGTGATGTCCATCCTGTTGAAGAACTCCCGGGACCAGTGCTGACGGGACCTCCTAAAGCTGTTCCTGACCTGACAAAAAATTCAACCGAAAAATTTGCACCGGGCGAAGCATTGCTTGATGTTGTCATTCCTGTTATTGTAACATAAGAAGGACCAGCAATCAAATCTAAAAACATTGCCCAAGTGGATGCACCCCCATTGTTTGAAGGACCTGGATTTGCGAATAAGACATGGCTACCAGAGATTCCTTCAACTATATTTTGCTCAGAAGTGCCCTGAGCAATCAATATATTTGCGCTAAAGAGTATCATGATAATCGAAAGAGCAGTAGAAATTAAGTATTTCATAGCATCACCTTTTTGTTTATTTGTGAGTAAATAAAAAAATAATTCTAACTAATAATCAAAATTTCAAATTCTATTCTGACTCTTTTTAGCTAAGAAATAGGCAACACAGCATTGTTAAAAGAACGAGTAAGCAGTTCAAATAATTTGAGCCGTTTTTCAGACAGGAATAACTATACAACTAAGTTGAATATTAAATCATAATAACAGTCTTCTGAAATATTATTCAAAATCAATAATGTAGAATGACATTCTGTCCATCAAAGGAGGTTTGTTTCAGTATATCTCTACTTTTATTCAGAAATTATTCTGGAATGAAAAAACATCAATTCCTCAGAAGTCCCTGTTATTAAATTGTTTTTACCGATCATTATGATTGCATTAAACTATCAAAAATGATAAGTCAATATTTTTTATCTATGATAAGTATGAAGAACTTTTTTAAATTATAATTACTAATCAACAAAATCAAGTAGAGTTTGATTTTATGATTATGAAAGTAATTTTGAGGCATCTAAATAATCCATCCTTAAAAACACCAAATTTCTCCTGGTGAGCAAATTAGTTTATTAAAAAAAAGGTTCCCATTTTCTAATAAAGAATGTATAACGCATCTAAGATCAAAATACTGATAAATAAAATCTATCAGAAAATTAGTCCAATCAGATGCTGAAGCAAAATTATTTGATGTTGTAGTCGCCACAAAAATTGATCGATTCTCAAAAAGCATAGCTGATTTTTGCAATTTTTCAAAACGATTATGTGACTTGAGCGTTGATGTTGTTTCTGCAACTCAACAAGTTGACACCACAACTTCTGGTGGAAAATTTATGCTGGCGATATTTCTTGCATTTGCAGAGTTCGAGAAGAATATCATTTCAGAGAGAATAAAAGAAATAATTACAAAAAAGGGAGAAAAACAGGGCAATAAATTATTCTTTAAGGACAGCGTATTAAGAACTCTTAGAAATAAAACTTACATTGGAATTACAAAGAGTAAGGAAGAAGAATTCAAAGATAAAGTTGAACCAATCGTGGACAGAAAAGTTTTTGATCAAGTACAGGAAAGACTGGAAGAACCTAAGGTTGACAGGCAGGTTAATCGTGTTAAAAAACCCACCCTTCCACTTCTAGAAATTACAAAATGTGGATTATGCGGAAGTAGTTTAACTTCACAATCCGCGAAAAGTGGGAAGTATCATTATTATTAAATGCTCAAAAAAATTCACGATACAGCTTTGAGTTGCCCTTCAAAGGATTTGCCATCAGATGTTTTAGAAAATTGTATTTACGATTTAATGGGACCTATTTTATCTGAGGATGAATTTTTTGATGCGATCTATAATCAGATAAAATTTAATAATCAGGAAGTAATTGAAGAATTAGATAAGGATCTGAAAGAATTAAGATATAATAAAACCAAATTTGAAACTCAGCGAACAAATTTACTAAATGCGATAAAAGAAAGTACAAAGCTGGGTGCAATAAAATCCGTTGAAGAAGATCTGGAAAGAATTGAAAATGATATAGACTTTATTTCAATCAGAATTAAAAATTTGGAAAGAAAGAGGGAACTTGCAGCAGATCAGAAAATAAACAAAAAGGTTTTAGAAGAATTTTATTCGATTATGTAAAGATTTTTCCAGATTTAACTTCAGAAGAAAAAAATGAATTTAACAGATTACTCTTCCAGGAAATAATATCCAATTTTAACCAAAATCAGGATGACGGAACCATAATTATAAAATTGAGGGGAGATGGAAAATTGGAAAAAAGCTGGAATCAAATAAAAAATGCGAACCTGTTAAGTGAGGTTCGCACTATTGGAGAGGTCAGCTCCACGTACATTCCAATAGTGAGTACCCCATTTATAATTAAACTTCCATTTATTTACAAAAATACTGGCTTTAGAAAAAAGGGACTGTACCTGGATGAGCCCAAACTCCATTATTATTTTAATATTTCACCCAAATGCGCAACCCGATTAACAAAAACCTTTAATTATGGAAAATTCAAAATAAAAATTCCCTTATCTTTATTAAGACTAAATAAATATAATTTAGCTATTGGCTATAAGAAAATGATTGATGCTGGTGAAGTTAAGAACCAAGCAGAGCTTGCCAGAGCTTTGGGTAAGAGTAGAGCTTGGATAACAATTGTTATGAATGAGTTAAAGAAAGATACTACTCTTTAATTACTCTTCTTTCTTCTTCTCTTTCTTTTTCTTATCAGTAGCTTTTTTCTTTTTATCTTTTTCATCCTCTTCCTTCTTTTCATATTCATCATACATCCGTCTGAGTGTGGGAGCTAATAATCTTGCAGCTTCCTGACGAACTTGTTCAATCGTCATATCATCATCATACAAAGCATTTTTGATCTGCTGAACACGAAAAGTTACTTTTGATTCTTGAACATCCTTAGCAACATACTCTATTCTATAATCAATCCTCCTGAATAGATGATCTGTGGATTCAATTATTTGTCGGTGCTCAGGAAAATTCACTTTGTGAAAGTTAATAATAGGCAGAATAGCTTGCTTAAATTCAGCAAGATCGTTCTTTGATAATTCTTCTACAGTATATTTGAAGAAGATATCGATTGAATCAACAAATGCTTGAAATATCTTTTTACTTTTAGGATCTCTGATACGAGCTTTATTTAGGAAAATTATTGACTCGTGATATCTTTTCTTTGAATAAACATAATCAGCAATTTTCAAAGCAGTCTTTTTTAATAATATGGCGGGTACGCCAGCTTCTTCCGCACCTGGATAAATTTCTACGAGTGCTTTCCAATCCTCATTGTCGGTATGTAGCTTAACCCTATTAGTAAAAGTTTTTCGTAATATGATTTGCTTTTGTGCTGTCATATTAAATTCATTTCCTCACAATCAGATTTGCCAACAATTAAGTCATCCTATCAGAAATAGATTTATTCTTAATTTTATTCGATCTCAAATTAGAATTTGTGCTAGAATCTTGTGCTGAGTCTATCGTAACCTCTGCAAATGATTTTTCATATATAATTTCTTTAAGAAAGAAATAAAATGCTATACTCGGTAAAATAAATGAAGTTGCAGATTTTAAAAGTTGAATTACGTAATATATTCCTGATGGTAGTGTAACCCTTAAAAAATAAGTATATAAAAGTCCGTTTCTCAAACTTGGATATGTTACAAAAATAGCAACTATCAATGGGACAATAAGCCAATATATCAGTTTACTTGAATTATAGAATGCAATAAAATTAAATAATAGCACACCAATAAGTGCCAAAAAAAAGACAAAATATTCCGTAGGAGGCACAAGATATGAATATAATACCCCAACAATCATAATACTAAAAAACATTATCCACTTAAATGTCATTAAATCTTTTATTGACTCTTTTAATGCAATAGAAATAATAATCAGGACTAATATTAACAATGAAATTTTCAAATTGATTTCAATACTGATTAAAGGAAACAAGTCCTTACTATCTTCATTAAGTTTTTCCATTGCCCAATGTGAGGCCGTCACTATGTTAAACATAAATTTATATACCATATCAGTATTATTATCATCACTTCTTTCAAGTTCAACAGCTTTGCCTAGCATCTCAATAAAGGCATCGTGATCAGAACCAAAATTTAGGGCATTTTGAAGCGGTAAATTCAAAATGAGTTCACAAAGTACTAATGAAATAAACAGCGCTATAATTATGATCGAGATTTTTTTAATCTTAGGATCAAACGATTGATCTTTCAAGGGATATGAATGAGTATCTGAGGGTTTTTTTTCAGTGCTAACATCTTTTTCAACTTTAGTCTCTTCTTTAACCGAGGTTTCTTTTGGAGCGTCAACTTTTTGCGTTTCAATATTGGTTTGAATTGGGGCACCGCAATTAGTACAAAACTTTAACTCGGTAGATAATTTTGTTCCGCATTTACCACAAAAGTTCTGCATAACAACCTCCTCTGTTTAATAATAAACTTTCTTCCTAATGAAGAGAGATGATTTTGCTATTCGCTATACAAAAATAATCTGATATATAGGTAATAACCAACAATAACCGAAAACTTTATTAAAAGAGAGCACTAGTAATTTTTCATTCCATAAAAGGTACGAGTTCTGAGGAGGCTAAATTATTTAATATCATTGATTTAGTTTTTGAATTATTCATTCCATAAACCTGCACTTTTTTGGACTACCCTACTACCCTGCCCTTTATTGGTAAAAGAATTATATATATAAGAAAGGATTATTATGAAACGAGTAATTATTTATGCGAGGGTATCAACTAAAGAGCAGAATGTTGATATGCAGTTAATAGATCTTCGAGAATATGCTAAAGCAAGGAAATTAAATGTTGTGAGAGAGTATATTGATTATGCCTCTGGATCAAGATCGGATAGAGAAAATTACAGGAAGCTTTTTGATGATGTACAGAAGCGAAAAACTGATGTAGTCCTGGTCTGGAAATTTGATCGCTTTGCCAGGAGTACTAAAGAACTTATCATAGCTCTTGAGGAATTCAATAACCTCGGAGTCGATTTCATCAGCTATAAGGAGAACATAGATACATCAACTCCTGCTGGTAAGATATTATTTACTATGATATCTGCCTTTGCAGAATTTGAACGAGCCATAATAAGAGAACGTGTTAAAGCTGGAATGGAAAAGGCAAAAGCCCGCGGGGCAAGAATTGGAAGACCTAAAATACCACCCTTCACTATAAAGAAGGTGCTGGAATTGCACGAAAACGGCATACCTTATAAAGAGATTATTAAGAAATTGAAGATCTCAAAATCCACATACTATTACATAATCACTTCCGCAAAAGAAAAATGATATTTTTTTGTGTCAGGACTTGACGGGGCTGGTCCTGGGGAGTATATTATAGTTATAGTACTCACTCGAGAAAACCGAAAAAATCCTCTTTTTGACAACTCAAAACACAAAACTAAATTTTAGAGCGAAAGCTCAGATTGAACTTAAATCAATATGTGTTATGAAAAACAATTCTAATGGGACTAAAGAATGGTCCATCGAATCAGCTAATTTTATTAGCGGCTGTAGAAACGATTGCAAATACTGTTTTAGCAAGGCAACTGCAATCTATAATAAAAGCAAAACCCAAGATGACTGGAAAGAGGAATTTGTAAAATCAAGCAAACTAAATAAAAGTTGGAGATTACGAGAAGGTGGGAGAATTATGTTTCCATCATCTCACGATATAACTCCGCAGCATTTACCTGAAGCTATACAGTTTCTGAAAAATATTTTATCACCTGGCAATCAGGTTTTAATTGTAAGTAAGCCCCACCTCGAATGCATCAAAGCTATTTGTGATGAGTTTGTTAATTACAAAGATAAAATCTTATTTCGCTTTACAATTGGATCTTCAGATAATGCAACATTGAAATTCTGGGAGCCTGGCGCGCCATCATTTGATGAGCGAATAGCTTCACTTAAATATGCTTTTGAAACTGGGTACGAAACAAGTATCTCTTGCGAACCAATGCTTGATAATAAGATTGGAAATGTTGTTGCTGCAGTCAAACCTTATGTAACTCATTCAGTATGGCTTGGTAAAATGAATGAGATGAAGCATCGGTTGACAATGAATACTCAGTTAACTCAGGAATTAAAGGACAAGGCAAACCAACTTTATGGCTGGCAATTGGATGATAAGATAAGGGCATTATACGAGCGATATAAGGACGATCCATTGATCAGGTGGAAAGGTGAAATTAAAACTATCGTTGGATTACCTATCGGTGAAATTGGATCTGATGAATAGAAAACTTGATTTTGAAACTTACAACGCTATATTCTAAGTATAGCTTTATACAACTGCAAACATACAATTCAGAAAACTCCACAACCGAAAACAAATCATTATTAAAGTCTGAACAGACTTAACTAAACTCTTAAACGGAGTACAAAATGGAAATAAAAATTAACAGCAATGAAATCCCTGTTATCGGTTGGGTTGAAGTATTGCAGAGTATGAGTTATCATTTAATACTTGAGTTTATACGCAGCAACCAGGATAAACTAATATTTAATACTAACAGAGAGCTTGATGAGGATAAGCTATACGCGTACATCTTTTATTATGATAAGGCTGAAAACCAAATTACAACAGTGTTAATTGGCAATGTAAGATCAATTGGCGTGTATCCAGATCACACTGCTCAGAATGCATATGAGTTTATTCTTGAGGGTGAACCAGATATTGAGCGAATTATTTACAGCAGCTATACAAACAAACCTGTAGCTGTTGAAATAAAAACTAAAAAACTATGATAACTGGAAGCGGACAACATATAGTTACTAGGGATGCTCTGCTATCTGGAGAGCATTCCAGATACACAATGAAAACTATAGGAGATAATGAAAATGTTTAAGACAAAGGATTTTTATTTGGTATCGACACTAGTGTTGTTCGGATACAAAATAAAAGAACACATAAATGATAATAATAAGTCCGTGTTCTTCTTTGAAGATAGCGACGGACTCCGTGCATTAGTGCAGGATTACTTTTACGATAAGCTAATGGTAAGTCCGCATCAGTTTCAAACATCAATTAAAACTGTAAAGGCGCTTATGTACAATTAACCTCCAAATCATTACGGGGGACAAACAAAATGTTTAATGAAGATTTTAATATAATAGAATACGCAATTGGAAGTGTATACGATAGACATATCTGGGAAAAGCCGCACATTGATGAAAACTCAAAAGACTGCTATGAATCAGTTTTTCGTCACTCTGATGAAATAAAAAAATATGCTAGTGAACACAGGGATCCTAAAACAAAAAAACAAAGTGTTTCAGGTTATGAAGGAGTAGTATGGGCGGATAAGTTAATCCTTGATATAGACAGAGAAGGTGATCTTGAATCAGCAAAAACAGAACTCTCTAAAGTATTAAGAAGAATTGAACTTGAATATGATATTGATTTACGATGGCTAAGAATAAACTTCAGCGGTAGTAAAGGTTTTCACGTTTTTATACCAGCAGAATTATTTGGTGGATTTGAGGCATCGGAAGAACTTCCCGAGCAGCTAAAAGCAATCGGCAAGAAATTAACAGAAGGGATTGAGTTTGATTTTAGTTTCTACCACCATACTGGATTGATGCGATTAGAAAACACTAGGCATTCAACCTCAGAGAAGTATGCAATCCCGCTTACTGCCAATGAATTGTTTACTCTTTCGATTGATGAGATCAAGGAACTTGCTTCTTCTCCACGAGAGATGGATGTATTTGATGTAACCCAACTTAATTCAATTCCTAAACTAGTGGGGTTAAAAGATAATATTGAATATGAAAATGATGAAGAAGATGAAGATGAACAAGCTGATAAAACCAAACCGAATTATTATCAAGAACTTTGGCAAGGTCAGCCAAAAGGAAATCGAAATATACACTTGAGTAAAATTATAGGTCATTTGATTCAAAACAATTTACCTAATGAATCTATTCGTGTTATCGTTAAATACTGGAACGAGCACAATAAACCACCTCATTCAACCGAAGAGATTGAAAAAGAAATAAAACACGGTATCAAGAATTTCAAATTTAGTAAGGGTGAATTCTGGAGAATTAAAAGAAGTGGTAATGGAGTTTTCAAATCTGAAATTAACTTTTATGACCTTATTGAATTTCTTGAGCAAAAGGGGTATGCAAAAAAATATTTGGATCAATCTTACTTGTTTATAAAAAACGATAGCAATGTTGTAGATATGATTGAGCTTGAAAAAATAAAGGATAATCTTATTGCTTACATAAAACATTACTATCAAAAGAATGCTTTTAATAAGCGGGAGCTTTTGAATGAATTGTATTCAAGAAGTGGTTATTACTTTGGCAGAAAACTAATAGAATGCATACCTTCAATAAATTTGGAAGTAATTAGAGATAAACAAGATGAAGCCTACTATTATTTTAACAACGGTTTTGTAAAAGTGACGAAGGATGAAGGTATAAGACTTTATGATTACTCAGAGCTTGAAGGAAGGATATGGAAGTCTCAGATAATTCAGAGAGACTTTAATCGCGTTAATGATGAGCGTAAATCTGTTTACGAGCAATTCCTGTTTAATGTTGCTGGAAAATCAGATGATAGATTAAAAACAATTAAATCTTCTATCGGATATTTGCTGCACGGATACAAGGACAGCGCCAATGCTAAAGTAGTTGTGCTTGTTGATGAAAAAATTCCAGATGATGGGGAGCCAAACGGCAGAACAGGAAAAAGTATTTATGGTAAAGCATTAAGTAAACTGAAGAAATCTTCTCGGATCGATGGTAAAAATTTTACTTTTACCGAAAGGTTTACATTTCAAGAGGTTTATCTGGATACTAAAATACTTGAGTTCAATGATGTGACCAGAAAATTTGATTTCGAAAGACTCTTTTCTGTTACTACCGATGATATGACGATAGAGAATAAAAAAGAAAAACCATTTACATTGAAGTTTGAAGATTCACCAAAGCTGCTTGTTAGCACAAACTACACCATTAAAGGACAGGGTGCGAGTTATGAAGACAGATTGTTTGAAGTTGAATTCTCCGATCACTACAATGAGAACCATAAGCCACTGGATGATTTTGGAAAACGTTTATTTGATGATTGGGATGCAGATGAATGGAATCGGTTTGACAACTTTATGCTTGAATGTGTTGAGCTCTTTTTGAAGGAAGGGTTGGTAGAGTATAAGCCAATCAATCTTGAAAGAAGAAAACTACTGGATCAGACTTCTCCTGAATTTATTGAATTTGCTGAACAGGAAATTAGCGCAGGTGATGAATATGATAAAACAGCACTGTTCAATAAGTTCAGAACAACTTATACTGATTTTACCTGGCTTAAACAAAGAACATTTACCAATTGGACTAAAGCATATTCGGGTTATATGAATTATTCTTATAATACAAGAGAGTCTAATGGCACAAGTTATTTCAAATTGGAAGATCCGAAGGGTGGTAGGGTAGATAATAAATCCCTGTCGCTATTCGACTAAAAGTGATTAAGTGATTATCAGGCTTAAAAAAGTGACTATGGAAAACTACCATAGTCACTGCAAATCTTTTGAATTTGGCCTGTATTCTAAGAAAAGTGATTAAGTGATTATTATATAGAGGTTTTTGAAATGAAAATATTAAATCGGTAGTAATACTACCCTACTACCTTACCCTTATTTCTGTATGTACACAGGTATAATAGGGATTTGATAATCACTTAGTCACTGATGTTTGATTTTTAATTGTAATCTAAATATTTGGAGTGATTAAGCAGTGATCAAGAAGTAACAGCAGTGATTTTATTGGTCACTTAGTCACTACAGTTTACCTGGTCTATTGTAAATAGATCAGGCTAGAAAAACTTAAAAGGGTGTAGGGATAACACTACAAGGAGGATTTATGACTAGGGACAAGAAGAATATAGGTAAGAGAAACAACACTATGACAAATACATTAGTTAATAAAATAGGACTCGAGGAAGTAGAACAACTTTGGATCCAATATGGCTGTTACAAGGCTGCTGATGAACTCAGTAAAATGCTGAACCAATATGTTAGCTTTTCAACTATACGCTACCTTAGTCAGGCTCTTGACTGGAAGCGACCAGTCAATCCAAAATCCGCAATCTACAAAGGAGTTAAAGTAGGAACCGTTTCTAGTTCCTACTATAAACATTTAATATTTCCAGAGTGGGAGAAAATAAACTAATAAATTAAATTTATCCTTCTTGCCTTATTGATCGTTCTTGGAAAACATAACTGTCGTGGTAGCTTCTTTTGTCCAATCGTTCCAATTGAACAACAAAATTGCCATGAATTTTTTATCACTACTGAACATTCTCGCCATTATACCATCAATATGATTTTTTTTATCTTTGAGAACCTTAGAGCCTTCATCAGTAAACTGTTCTCTTCTTAGCTCAGTGATCCAATCCGCAAATCGTTTTTCACTTGAATATTTTTGATAATCCATATCAGTATAGTAGAAGGCTTTTAGCACACTTGTTACTTTCTCACTCTCAAGGGAATATAATATTTCTTCATACATATAATCTGTTTCATAGTATCTATAAACTAAGCTACTATCATTATCTTTTGTTGGTATTTGATCCTTCAACCAAAATTTAATTTGATCTTTATGAAATCCAATACGCTTATACATTGGCGGTATTTCAAGAGACTCATCAACATTTGGATTTCCACAACTAATTACGAGAAAAAATATAGGTAGAACATATATTAGATATCTCATTTTTCACCTCTATGAATGAATAATAATTTTATTTTATTTGGACTTTATTGATGGGAGAAATCAATATCGAGCTATTTAGAAATTTCAATTAACTACCTTCTTTCATTTTCGATAAAATTCATAGTGATACTGTTTTTATTTTTTTTATAGATTTTATGTAATTGTTAACTGACATAGTTTATAATCAGTATGTTAGTTTTCTTCCACTACTTTATCAAATTCACCAGTCCAAGGTCTTTTGAATAATAAAACCAATGACTGAGGACGTACATTAGTTTTAATGCCAGTGTGGTAATCTTCATTACCAAAATTTGGATATGCGGTTTCCATTTCAAGATAACTCGTTACCAATTCCCATCCTTTATAACCCAGTTTTGTTAACTCTGATTCTGAAGGTGCTATGGTATGGTATCTTAAAGCATCTTCACCAGTTCTATCATAACTATTAGCAGGATAAATTTTTAGTACTTTGTACTCCCACTTTGGTTCTGAGCTACACCCGAAAAAAAGAATAGCCGATATAATGAGAAGAGCTATGCACTTCATTATTAACCTCCGTATAAATTTTGAATTTTCTACCCTTTATTTGCTGATGCTATAATTCCTAACCCTGTTCCCATATCTTGAAATAACATTACAGTTACTTTTCGATTATAGTTTTTGAAATTTAAGTTTGTAAACGATGATTTTTCCTCTTTACCAATGAATGTGAATCCACCATTTTCAAGCATAGAACTTACCAGAGCAAAGATTGTGTCAAACTCTTGTTTTGTAAGACGACCCCAGATCAATTTATGGACTAAAAGGAGAATCGACAATTCTCCTGTAAGTTAAAAATGTCATCAATAATAGTAAGTTCCATCATACCAAAGAACAATACGACCTTCACTTATAGTTAGTCTACCCTTATGCATACTTACAGAACAATATTTTCCAGTAGTAGTATTATAAGCTTTTGTATCTTTTCCAATTCCAAATTCACCGTTTGTGGCTTTATAATACATTAATGTTCCTCGAGAATCTGTCACATTTAATGTGGTAGGAGTAATATATATAACGAATTCTTTAGTCATTTTTTTACCTTCCAGACCTTCCGTAACCATAAGGTTAGTTGCTATAAATTTCTTCTGCGCAAAATTATCTTGAGGAAAGGTGAACAAAACAACTAATAAGATGAAAAATAACCTATTCATTCTTCCTCCGTTGTAAAAGAGATCTTGTTAATAACGTATTCAAAAAACTCACTTCAAAGTCATAGTTTTAATATTTAGGCATCTTACGGGATTATAAGTTTATTGGATGAACGACCAACGTAGTTGTACACCTTTTGAGGAAAAACTAATGGTGTAAGAATAAAAAAAACAAAAACTAATACTTTCATCCAAGATCTCCTTGATAAAAGTGAATATAATATTTGCTATTTAATTATAAATAATGTGCCAACTAAAAAGAATTTTTTTATGTATACTTTTTATAGAAAGTATTTCATAATTTTAGAGTCCAGATAAACTTTCCTAATAAATACCACTCCATTTCTTGCAATTGATACCCGATTAGATATTAGAATAATTTACCTGTAATTGTTACGAAAGAGTTTCAAACCTAATCTTGCCAAAAGGGTGGTAGGGTCCCATAGTCCCCTATCAATTATCAGATTTACCAAACAATCTCAGAAGGATTATCTGATTTTCTATAGAGAATCGGGTTTGTAAATTTTTTTAGTTTTTAATTTTTAAGCTATAAAGAGCCTGATGGCTCTCTATATGATTTCAGATTTACTTGCCTCTGAATCTTCTTAAAATCACTACAGTAAATAATTCTAAAACTATTCTACCTGCCAGCTTTAAGTACCCGATTGCTTTTTCTCTTTTTATTCGCATTGGTAACCTTATCCTTTTCATTAAATTCTTTCTTTAATACTTCAATGATTGCTTCAGTCAGTTTCATTGCAATTTGCACCATCTGTCTGCTTTTCATTTGGATCTCCGTTTCTAAAAAATTTTAACTTAAAAATCCTCAACCGCAAAAGCGATTAAGGATAAGCAAATTCTTCCAGACTAAAGTATTCCAGGAACATTTGTTTTAATTTGCTGATGATGGTTCTTACGGCTTGATATGTGAGCTGAAGGATATCAGCAATGTCTTTTGCTTTGTATCCCTGCATTAGGTGAGAGAGAATTGTCTTCTCCTGTTTGGTAAGTGTTTGCTGCCAGTCTTTGAAATCTATATTGAATGAGATTTGCTCTTCAACTGCTTCTTTCTTCCAAGGTTTCATCCATTCATCGAACTCTACAATTTCGGTATCAACATCTGGTCTTCTTCGGTAGAATGATAATACATCTATAGTTGATGTTCCTCCATAACCTTTTTTACAGATGGATCTCTGATCAACTTGCTTAGCACGTTGAGTTACAAAGCATTTGTATTCCTGCTTCTTAATCTCTTTATCCGCAGCTGTATCACGAACAAACTTTTCATAAGACTGACAAACTAGTTCCTGAATTTTATCTTTTCTTCTTTCTGGTTCTTCATACCTGAGTACTGCATAATATGCCTGTGTTTTTATAACAGGATATAGTTCATCCCAGCACAATAATTCCTCCTGTTTTAGTTAAAGATTATCTAAGAATCTTATACCGAATTCCAGGTAAATGCTGATGTTATGTGATTCTTAGGTGGTGCTTTTGGGCGGTAGTTAAACCTTTATAGTATAATGACATATGGAATATCGACGTCACAACTTGTTGCAATTTGGGTGATATTTAATAATTTTTGCATCAGAGCCCCTCTCCTTGTTGGAAATACCAATAAGTGACAGGACTCATCGCTAAACCCTTTAACTTAAAGGAACTCATAATGAGTTTACTTAATAGATTATTTGGGAAGCGAAGACCTGGAAATAGTGCGAGAAGGATTTCCAAGGTTAGCCGTAGAGCAGTTATGAGGAAACTCAGAACTCTTTACAAAAAAGTTGAACGTAAGGACGTTGCAATCGCAGGTATTTCGCAAGAAATATCTCGTTTGGCGACCAGACGTTTCGCTCGGGCAACCAAAAGAATGAAAGATCGTACTAAAGCTAATTTGTTATCCGATAGGGATGTATTATTAGCTGAGGTTGCCGCTCTAGAAGCACAACTTAATGGCTATAATGCTAAGAACTTGTCTTTAGCAAAGAAGCAATAAGGTTGCAGCTTGGTGCCGAGTGAAATCTCGGCACTGCTGTTTTCAGACACCCTGCAATTTATTTCGCTAATTTTACTTCCAAATCTTCTCAAGCAAAACTTAAATGATCCAACATACTTTAAGAATTAGAAAAAGTAGTAGAATAGACTCGAATAAAATAGATCTGGGAAAGAATAAAATCGTTGTTTTGTTTGTGAGCAATGAGGCCTGCGTGATTTTCGGATTATGCAGGCTTCTAAGGTTATAGACGTTTTGTTACCTATTCAAAAAATACTCTCTAATTTCCAATTAAAAAGTTTCACCTAAATTTCTAAACATCTCTATAGTGGTAACTGTAGATATTCTGAATGGCTGGCATACATCTGGAATTTTTATTTTAGATTTTTGATCTGGTCTGCTTACTTCCTGCGTTACAATTTTTTTTTCAACATCCAACGATAATGCATAAGCAATAAGCCAAGCATCTGCATTATCTGCGTCAAGAAATTCAGCTATGGCTCTCGGAAGATAATGATCATTTCTGGAATTTGCCCACCTAACAACATCAGCATATTTAGCCAAAATTTCTGGTGTTTGTGTAGATTTGTAAAAGTTTGGTTGAATGTTAGTTTCTAACCAAGCTTTTAATTCATCATTATTAGAAAATATTTCAGCCTGGACTTTCTCAATAGTCATAATTTTATTTTCATCAGCTAATTGCTTTACTTTATTCCAAAATCCCACGGCAACATCAATTGGATAGATTACTCTGTGAGCTTGTATAAAAAAGTTGCTGTCGAGAATAAATATTGCCATCAGTATAAATATTCTCTCATAAAATTGTGATATGTGTTGCCCTTAAGACCTGTAAGGTTGTAAGCATCTCGTACAAGCAATTTATTTTCTCTTACTGCATTATTAACATAAGTTAGAAACTGAACACTTAATCTTTTGCGCTGAGTCAAGTAGAAATCTCCCCCACCTTCACGACTTTCCTGTTTCCTGAAATCCTGGCTTGTATATTCTTCATAGAATTCAAAGAACTCAGCCCTCGTAATAAAACCCAGGTCTAATAATCTACGAGCTATAACTATTTGACTAACCTTAAAAGTTCTCGCTAAAGATTCAAAGTTTTTGTTTTCCTCATATGCAGCTCTGAGACTTTCCTGAGGTACAAGAAATTCCGCAGCTATTTTATCACAAAATATTTCTATAGGATTATCGGCTGGTTGAAGGTTACGAAAATCAAATCCAGCACTTTCCCCTATCCAGATATGAGCTAGTTCGTGAGCTAAAGTAAACATTTGAGCTGCTTTGCTATCGGCAGCATTAACAAACATAAAAGGAGCATATTCATTTACTAAAACAAATCCCCTGCAATCTTCTACTTTGATTTTTCTGTAGTTGTTATTCTCAACAACACCGCTGGATACAACAATTATTCCTATCTCTTCAATTTTTTGAGTAAGATATTCTTTTGCTTTTTCCCAATTTGGAAATTCATTAGCCCAATCATCATTCAAACTTAATGTTTGTTTAATGTCAGCAACAATAGTTTGTATTTTACTATTGGAATCAAACTTACTAACATATCCAAGGGCATTGTTTTCATTCTCAATGAGGTAATTTGTTAACCACTCCTGTCTTTTTTGAAGTAGCAGGACTGTGTCATACACATTCAGACTAACTTGATTAGACTGAGTAGAAACAGTTCTAAAAAAGGGAATCGGTAATCTTTCTTCTGGGGGAGATTCAAGAAACAGATAACCAAAGGGGACGTGAACTTTTCTTGCAAAGTTTTGCAATTGTTTCAGAGTTGGTTTTTTTGTTCTATCCAACCACTCCTTTACCTTTGGGAATTCATCAAAAAATTCACCCAATTCATATCCAGACCTGTTTATTGCCCAGATGATCAAATCGTTATTTATTTCAAGGTCTATTTTCATACAGTGTAAAATTATAAAAATATCTTATTACGTCACGCCCAAATGCTATAACTACTTAATAAATCACAGAATATTTAGGCTATTTTTTCAAAATCCAGCCCAAATTCGTCCTTCTTTTTTAGAGCTTTGAAAATACCAATGCCTGGATTCGATGTGCTTAATATTTTAATTGCCGTATCAATATTTTCCTTTGAGGCATTTAATCCAAAATAAATGTTTGATATACAATTCGCGGTGATTGGCTCCTTCCTATAATCTTTTTCCTTCCTTTCATCTCTTCTCATACCATCAAACCAGACAATTCTCCACTCTTTCTCATATTCCCAGGCTTTCGTTTTAATAAGAAACATCTGCGCTTTTTCATCTAATGAAGCTTTGCAAGGGTTTACCTCTGGCAACACATCCTCATACCTAACTCTAAAAATAAAAATTCTGTTTCCAGTTTGTTCGAATTTTTGATTTAATTCTGAAAACAGTTTTACCGCATTAAATTCAACATAAAAACCAGAATGTTTGTTTGAATATTTGTCCCACATACTTTCACTAATTTCTTGCGTAAGTGAAAAAACTCCAATACTTTTATCTATAGCACTTTCAAAACTGTTCAGGTAATCTTCAATATTATTTTTTCTATGATTGAATTGCGCGTCAACAATCAGATTTATGATAGAATTAAAAGGTATCCACGAAAGATGACTACGCATAATATTTTTTATTTCTTCATCAGAGCACAATTTATAATTTAATTTAACACGACAATCGAGTGGATCATTCAATTCCGTGCGAGAAGAAAGCCAGAGTTGATTATTCAGTAAATCCTTATAATAACCATCTTGATCAAATGATTTGAATTTGTAAAGCTTTTTAATTCCTGAGTTGGGGAGTTCGTCAAAATCTAATTTGAATGCCATATACTTTTACTCATAATATCCAGCTAAAACTTATTGTGACCTTCCTGCAACGATTATTAAGATAAATTTTGTACTACTTGCATATTACGAAAACAAGAGTCAATTGGAGAACAAATTTATACCTGGCTACCTAAGGTAACCAGGGTTTTTACTAATTAGTATTCTAAATATTATCTACTTTGAAAATAACAGAATTTTATGAAATGGATTATCTCTACAATCATAAATAATGTATGACAATTTGTGTTTTGTAGTGAGTTCTAAGATTTTCTTCTCAATAGATAAGATTGCTTTTTGAGAATACTTTTCACTTTCAGGAATGGCAACAATATAATACGCTAATTCTTCTTTGTCGACATTCCATTTTTTAGCAATGAGTTTCATTTTTAACCTCTGTATTTTATGATGAGTTAGTTTTTGATATTATTTTTTGTCATTGTCTAACCTTCCTCTGATTCTTTCTTCCCCAAACTCCATCTATTACTTCTTTTATTTTTTGTTCCATTTGTGTTTTGAGATTTTGGCAAGATTGAATTGTCTTCAGTTCACCTTGAGTTTCTGAAACAATTTTGGATTGAACTTCTACTGAGGGCAAATAAAAATCAAGACTTTTTAAGATTGGCATATTCAGTCCGCTACGCTCATTATCACCTGTTAAATTTCTAATTTCATTGTATCTTGATTTTAACTGTAAATAAATAAAATAGGGTAGCACTTCCTCAATATTATTTATGATCATTGCTGCTATTGACTGATTACAGGTCGCTTCTGTTTTAAGTATCGCAACAGTCCCCCTCGTTTTGCCCTGCCCATTCAATGCGATTAAGACAGAATCAATTGGAAGGATCTTTGCATTTGAGTTTTCAAGTCCAGCTTCAGTTATCCTTCCTTCGCAATCAAATATTTCAGCTTGATGGATATCTCCAGATACAAGCCATTTTATATCTCCACCATAATATTCTTTGTGTTCTGTTCTTGGCGTTCCACCAGTCCGAAATTCACATACTTCACCTAACTTTACTCTTTCCCAGCTATCATCAATTTTGAAGGAGGGTTTGTAGTTGTTAATTACAAGATTGCAGCCATCAATTACTTTTTGGTAGCCTTCTATTTCATCTACAATTTTTTGTTGGATATCAGCAGGAGGTAATGGTAATTGAATTTGAGTCAAATCCTCAACTTTAATCGAATCGAATACTGCACCGTTGTTCATAACAAAAAAATTCTCGGTCTTTAATTTTCGTAAAGAGTAAAATAGATATTGGGGGAGCAACTGATCACTGCAGCGCAGCGCGGACAATCCTCTACCGATACAAATTTTTTCAAAAGGATTAAAATTCACTTCACCAACTGGTGCACGCATACTAAATAGCAAATCTCCCTTTATAGCTTCTCTTGTAACTTGGGTAGTCCATACCGTAGGTTCTCCAAGATAATAATCTCCATATTCTGTTTTACCCTGATAAAAAGGTAACCCTTCACCTTTTTCATTATAAAACTCAGAGGAAGGGGATTGACCTGCAATCACTTGAACATAGTCTCCTAAGTTAACTAACTCATAATTTGAAGTTATTATTGACGCATTAGTGTATTTCTCTATACTCAGATTGAATTCTCTTTCATTATCCAGATATTCACGAAGTTCTTGTGATAACTTTACAATACTTGCTCTATCTTCACCATATTTAACAGCATCATCTTTTAATTTTTCATTTACCCATAGCTTAATCATCCCTTCATCAAAAGGGACTGTTTCAAATCCAGTTACATCAATAAAATGTTTTTGATTTTTATGGAATGTATCCAGTGCTTTTTGCTTTTGTTTTTCATCCTTGGCTTTTTGATAACTCTCTTCATATTTTTCTTTTGCTTTAAGAAAGCGTTTATACTCCCGTTTACAGAAATCAATTGTTGAAGATACTGCTTTATAGCTATCAAGTTTAGCAAATTCTTTTCGGTTGAGAACCTTGAATTTTACAGGATATTTTTCTGCAAGCTCGGCTAGCTTTCCTTCTGACTCTTCAGGTTTACCTTCTATTGTGGCTGCCAATTTTTTGTAGTCCATTAAAAGATTGAGAGCATCGGGGAGATCATTATCACTAATTGGGTTTCGGTTGGTGTTTAATGAAAATCCATCATTCTCAACTTTTACGAGTATAATACTGTTTGTATTTCTTGCAAGGACTCTATCAACGAATAATATTGATGTTTTTACTCCGCTGTATGGCTGAAATATTCCTGCTGGTAAAGACACCACTGCCCACAGTCCCATATTTTCAATCAACCATTTTCTAAGAGTTACATAATCTCCACTACCCTGGAATATTATTCCTTCTGGGACAATCCAACCAGCTTTTCCATTAGGATTTAGATGTTCTATTATATAATCAGAGAAAAGTATTTCTGCTTTCTTTGCTCTTATTCTAAATTGTTCGTGAGGTTCAACACCCCCTTTTGGTGTCATAAAGGGAGGGTTAGCAAAAATACAATCGAATTTATCTTCCCAACGATTTTTGTTTGAAAGAGTATCGTAGTCGTGAATTAAAGGATTTGGAAAGTGGTGTAGATACATATTCACTTGAGACAGACGAACCATTAAAGGAGTTATATCATAACCTTCAATTCTTTTAGTCAGTTTATCTATCTCAGTCTTTTTTAATTTATCACCCCAATGTATTGAGATGCCTTCGATTTCATAATTCTTTAGGCTAATACGATAGTCTTCATAACCATTCGTATATTTTCTAAGTATATGTTTGTAAGCTGAAATTAAAAAGCCTGCGGTTCCGCAAGCAGGATCCAGTATTTTATCTAGTTTATCAGGATCTACAACTTCAATAATAAAATCAATTATGTTTCGTGGTGTTCTGAACTGACCATTTTCACCTTGCGAGCCCATTGAATCAAGCAAATATTCAAAAGCATTACCAAGCTCTTCTGAGTGTTCATACTTAAATTTGTTTATCTCATCCAGAAATAGTTTTAATGTTCTGGAATCTCTGAACTTTAAGAATGTGTTTCTGAAAACGCTCTTAAAAAGTTCTGGAATATGAGGAGCTTTTGTGATTGCTTCAATTGCTCTAATAAATTTCTGAACCCGCTCTTCACCACTTAATTGATTGCTTAGTAGTTTTTGCCAGGAAAAATCGGACAGTCCATTTCTGAAAAATGAAATTTCACCACCTAGCTTTCTGCTTTCTTCATCAATATCATCCATAAATTTGTATATCAGAGCTATAGTGATAAGCTCAATCTGATCTGAAGGTAATGGCAGCTGACCTACAAGAATATCTCTGGCATTATTTATTTTATCTTTTGTTTCTTTACTAAGCATATATTACAACCTAAACGGGGAGAAATTTATTGAGTGGGACATTATCTTTTATATAATTAACCGTCAACTGAATTTGTTCTGGTCCAAGCTGAGATAATTCTGTTAAACTCAAACGTGCGTCCGTTGCAAGTTTAGCATACTCTCTTCTATCGATTAGCGGTCGGAGATCATCGAATAATAAATAAGCTTTGAAGAGTGATTTTAACTCGTAATATTTTGAACCATCAACACCTTCGGCTGATAAAAATCTTTCAAAATATTCGTCAGCTAAATCATCACGTGACTTAAATATTGAAATTTTACCCAAAGCTTTTAATATGATTTCTTTTAGTGTAAGTCGTCTATCAATTCCATAAGCTTCCTGTAGTTTTTCTTTATTCCAATATTCTTGGGGCTTATTGAATAAATGAGTTTTAACGTGTTCCTCAATGATATCCCATTCTTCTTCGTTTAGTGCTTCCAATAAATTCGGATGCTTTTGTACTTCTTCTTTAGTTTTGTTTTCAAAGCTCTTTGAAAAAGCCTCACGATCGATTCGCATTCCATCAAGACCAATTTGAGTTTCTTTCCAGTTCTTCATTTCGTCGGGTCCAGTATAAACATATTTATCGGGTTGCGGAGGCGGTGGTCCACTGCCCCCAGTTCCTGGTTCACGCGGAACTTCTAATTCTTCATCATAATCATACTCGTCAAAATATTCACAATTTGCAAAGTAGTCGAATAAGTAATAGTTATCTTTATCCTTTTCGATTCGTTGGCTTCCATCATCAAATTTGAATTTATAAAGACGTGTACCTCTTCCTTTAATTTGAACAAACAGAGATGGAGAAAATATTGGACGAGCGAGAACAACATTTAATATATCTTCACAATCATAACCAGTTGTCATCATTCCAACAGTTACACAAACTCTTGTTTTGCTTGATTTATAATCAATGAATTTTGGTTCAAAATTGGTCAAGCCATTAAAATTATTATTTGCAAAGTCTACTGTCATATCCTGAGCGCCAGGGATATCAGAAGTAACTTGAACTGCAAAATCTGATTTATACTTACCAGGATACATTTTCTCGATTTCTTCGTTTAACAACTTTGTTATTTTAGCAGCGTGGGGTCTACTAACTGCAAAGAAAATAGTTTTACCAATTTCATTTGTTATAGGATCTCTTTTTGCTTTTTTAAGAAATGATTCAACGAATTCTTTATTTGTTTCAGGTGAGAAAAATTTTCTTTCAAAATCGCGTTTATAAAAAGTATCCTCTTCTTCTTCCCCTTCATCATTTACCCATTTCACATTCCAGCCTTCTTTACTCAATACTTCTGTTGTAACATCTGTTCTTCCGTCAAGTTTTCGTGGGTTAACTAAATAAGGAGGTTTATGATTTACGGCATCGATAAGACTAAAGCTAAATGTTGGATCACCAGGCTTACATCCAAAAGTTTCGTAAGTATCCAGTAACAATCTTTTTTCAAGCTGCTTTGGATCATTTTCACTCATTTCAGCTTGGTCGATCCCTTTTAGGTAGTTTTTTGGCGTTGCGGTAAGTCCAAGTTTTGAACCGATAAAATATTCAAAGATAACTCGGTTATTTCCACCTATGGTCCTATGCGATTCATCTGAAATTATCAATTGGAAATCATTTGGATTAAAATTTTCCAGATATCTATTTTCGTAGGATAAACTTTGTATTGTAGTAATAACAACCTGCGCGCTCATCCAGCTATCTTTTTTTCTTTTGTAAATAACTGATTCAATTGAATCTTTAGCGAGATAGTTACGTAAATTTTTATATGCCTGTCTTTCAAGTTCTAAACGATCCACCAAAAATAAAACTCTGTCTGCATTACCAGATCTGATGAACATTTTTATTATAGCTGCTGAAAGTAATGTCTTCCCTGTTCCAGTAGCCATTTCAAGTAAAAATCTTCTCTTCCCTTTTACAAATTCTTGCTTGATTTTCTTCGTGGCATCAATCTGATAATCTCTTAATACTTTAATTCCTTTATTTAATCTTGCTGTTTCTTTTTCTTCAGCTGAATATGTTAGCCATTGAGAATCCTGGGATACTGCAATATAATTTTCATCAATAACCTGATTCTGCATTGCTTCAGGATTGGGAGTCCATTTTTGAGCGACACCCAATTCATCCAGGCTTAAAAAATTTGATATCCTGGTAGGATTACCATTAAAAAGGTCCCAGTAATAATGCAGATTACCATTGGAAAGAAAAATAAATCTGATGTTCAAACTGCGGGCATATTCGCGAGCTTGTTCTTTAGCGTCTAAGGGATTTGTACTTTCACGTTTTGCTTCTACAAGAGCTACAGGTCTTTTATCATTATTAAGAAGTAGATAATCAATAAAACCATTTTCAGCATTTTCAAAATCTTGTCCTAGTTCATCTTGTTTATATTTCTTTTTTGTTATACGATGTTCACAAATAATTGAGGCGGATTTATCATCTTCATCAAAAAATCTCCAACCTGATTTTTCGAGCTTTTTATTTATTTTTATTCTGGCCTGGGCTTCTTTTTGATCCATAGTAAACCGAGATGTGTTATTTGATTCCTAAAAATAACCATTTTTGGAAAAATAGTATTACACTTCAGCAATTTTTATTTTTGTAATTATGAATAGAAGAAAAAGAATCCGAATGTTCAGTAATGAACCAACTATTAAAAGAGCAGCAATTTATTGTCGTGTCTCCACTATTATGCAAGGTGAAGCAGAATATAGTTCCTTAAACGCTCAGGAAGATCAGTTAAAAGCATATTGTAAAGGTAAAGGTTGGGAGGTAGTAAAAGTTTATAAGGATATAAAGTCTGGGAAGGATCTGGAGAGAAATGAGATTCAGCAATTATTAAAAGATGCGGAAGAAAAACTTTTTGATATTGTAGTAGCAACTAAGATAGATAGGTTTTCAAGAAGTATAGTTGATTTTTACGAGTTCAGCGAAAGATTAGAAAAATTAGATGTATATCTTGCTTCAGCAACTCAACCAATTGATACATCCAGTTCTGCTGGACTCTTAATGCTGGATATATTTTTAGCTTTTGCACAGTTCGAAAGGAATATTATTTCTGAAAGAACTCGTGAAGCTATGACTGCCAGAGCAATAAAAGGATTTTATACTGGTGGTCATTTAATTTTAGGTTACGACAATTTGAAGGGCGAATTAAAAATAAATGAAAATGAAGCTGAGCTAGTAAACAGAATATTTTTATACTATCTAAAAGAACCATCGACAACAAAAGTAGCTAACAGATTAAATGAGGGAGGATTCAGAACAAAATCATATACAACTAAAAAGGGAGTGAGACGAGGAGGAAAACAATACGCAAAGCAAGACATATTAAGAATTTTACGAAATAAAACTTACCTGGGAAAGATCCCCTGGAAGGGCGAGGTATATGAGGGCATTCACGAAGCAATTGTAGATCAACAATTATTTGACAATGTTCAAAAGAAATTAGATAAATCTAAAAAGGATCTACAGGTAATTCGCAGGACCAAGTCTCCCCTTTCATTACTTGGAATAACTAAATGTGGATTATGTGGAAGTAATTTGACTTCACAAGCTGCAAAAAGTGGAAGACATCATTATTATAAATGTTCCAAGAAAATTCACGGTGGTGCTGCTCAATGTTCTTCTAAAGATCTTCCAGCAGAAGTATTAGAAAATTGTATTTACGATTTAATGAGTTTTATTATATCTGAGGATGAATTTTTTGATGCAATCTATAACCAGGTAAAATTTAATACTCAGGAAGAAGTTGCAGAATATGATAAAGAATTAAGCAAGCTAAAATCAAATAAAACTTCTCGTGAAAGTGAAAGAAAAAATATTTTTAATGCAATAAAAGCTGGTGATAGATTAGGAGCAATGAAAGAAGTTGAAAACGAACTTGAAAAAATTGAAACAGAAATAGTATTTATCAATTCACAGTTAGAAGATTTAGAAAAAAAGCGTTATCTCGCAGCAAATCAAAAAATTGAAAAAGAAAAATTAAGAAATATTTTACTCTATTACGTTAAAATTTATCCAACCTTAACCTTGGAAGATAAATCAAGATTTAACCAGCTACTTTTCCAGGAAATCATTTCAAATTTTAATCAAAACGAAGAAGATGGAACCATAATTATTAAAATGAGGGGAGATGGGAAACTGGAAAAAAGTTGGAATAAAATCAAAAATGCGAACCAGTTAACACCAGTTCGCACATCTGACGGTCTCGGCTCCGCGAGCAAGACTCGAACTTGCAACCCTTCGGTTAACAGCCGAATGCTCCACCATTGAGCTATCGCGGAATATAATTTTCTAAAGAACAACCGTATTTTAACAGCCGTCCCGATACATCGGGAGAGCTATCGCGGAATATAATTACTAAAGAACAACCGTATTTTAACAGCCGTCCCGATACATCGGGAGAGCTATCGCGGAATAATTAATATTTATCCCAAAATCGAAGCCAAAGATAACATTGACCTCACTGTTTGTCAAGCCTTGAAATCTCCGAAATGTGGTTAAATTCCCATCTCTTTCAGCAGAAAATCAGCTTGACCTACTTTCTGAACTACCCATAAAACATATCGGATATCAACACCGATTGAACGGCTGTATTCTTCGCTCCAAGTATAATCATTTACAGTTGCTTCGAAAGCTCTGTCAAAATTTACTCCGACTAACCTTCCATAAGCATCCATAATCGGGCTTCCCGAATTCCCGCCGCTTGTATCCATATTATAAATAAAATTAACAGGCACATCATTTAATTTTGGATAGATAAACTGACCAAAGTCTTTTTTATTGTAAAGTTCTTTCACTTTTGCATTTAATTTATATTCACCATAGTCTTTTCCTTTTTCTATTACACCGGTAAGTGTTGAGATGGGAGAATAATATGTAGCATCTCTTGGTGAATAACCACGCACGTAACCATAAGTTAACCTTAATGTACTGTTTGCATCCGGAACAAATGATTTTTGCAGCCATTGTCTTTTTGCATCATTCAGTTTAGCAATAAGTATGTTCAGCTTTCCATCACGAACTAAGGAATTTTTTCTTTCACTATCACCTAAATCAATCGCAGCTTTAACCAGATTCAAATACGGATCATCAATATCATCAAGTGTTTCATCTGCATCTTCCAAAAGATCAAAATATTCTTTACTGCTTTTTATAAATGTATCATCATAAAGTCCGGCAATATACTTTTCCTTGTTATTTGTTTCCCCAAAAGATTTAAACGGTTCAATGCTTTTTAATTCATCAAACGAGCTTGCATCATTAAATACTTTATAAAATATCTTTGGTTCAAGATCAGACATATAATCATTATATAATTCTGTAATCAAATTATAAAAATCCTCTCTTTTATCTTCTTTATACATTGCTTTACGTTCTGTCTCAGGTTTCTGCATCTCTTTTTTGTATTCTATAAAAAGTTCTGCAAGGCGGTAATATTTTACATTACGGCTTAACATTAAAAGAACAAGATTTCTCCTTCCGCTTTCAAAAATATCTTTATAAACATTATCTATCTCATTTAAGATGGTTCCGTATTTTTCTTTCAAAGATAAATCGGAATCTATAAATGCCTGCAGCTGTTTTTCCTCTTCTTGTTTTTTCTGTACCAGATTAAGTCTATCCAATCCCTGCATTTTTCCCCGATAGTTTTTTTCGGTATTAGCAAGCCCTTGTATTTCACTTACAATATTTAATGCAAACTCAGGATCATCTTTACCACGCTCTTCATAAAGTTTTATCAGCCAGGCGAAAATATCCTGCACATAAGGAAGCTGAAATTTTTCCTGCATTATTAAAAACTGTGATGGCTGATGTTTAAATGTTCTGCCCGGATAACCAAGAACAAATACAAAATCTTCTTCGTTAACTCCGTTCGGATTAACCAATAAAAATTTTTTAGGTTTATACGGAACATTACTTTCAGAATACTTAGCTGATGAGCCATTTGGAGCAACATAAGCACGGACAAAAGAAAAATCACCGTTATGCCTTGGCCATATCCAGTTATCTGCTTCTCCTCCAAACTCTCCGATTGTTCTCGGCGGAACATAAACCAATCGTATATCATTAATAGTTTTATATCTGAAGAGTATATACTGTTCCCCAACAAACATTTCAGAAACTTCTGCTGTTATTGTGCTGTCTTTTTCCTGTTCACGTTTTATTATTTCTTTAATTTTATTTGATATCATTGTTGTTCTTTGCGAAATATCTTCACTTGCATTTGCTGCTTCCAGAATTTCTTCACTTACATCTTCATACGATTCGGTAATTCTGCAGCTTACACCCTTAGCCGGAATTTCCTCTTCTCTGGTTCTGGCAATAAATCCATTTTCAAGATAATTATTCTCAACAGTACTAACATTAGTCACAATTCCAAAAACACAGTGATGATTAGTAATAATCAGCCCTTCTTCTGAAACGAATGAGCCAGTACATCCACCGATCTTAACAAGTGCATCTACTAAACTTACTCCGTTTGGATTATAAACTTCATCAACACTTATTTTTAATCCTTTCTCATTAAGATTAATACTTTTTATATCGCTAAGCGGAAACATACCTTCGTCCGGTCTGGAAGGAATAAATGCGAAAGAGATGGTGATCAGGAGAAAGAGTAATAATGAAAACGAATAATTATTTATTTTTTTTATCATAGTGATTCAGCCTTAGAGTTTTTGTTATGTGCAAATATAAAAAAACAGGCTCGGTTTAACGAACATTAAAATGAAACTATCTGATTTATCTGAGCAAAGATTTTAAACTTTATTAGAAGTTACGGGGAAATAATAAAACTATGAATTTACATCCGGGAGTGATTAGTGGAAGTAAAATGTTTTAGTTTAATTTTCCGGATAATTGAGCATAAAAAAATACAGGTTAAGCTTTTCAGCAAAATTATTTATCTGTCTTCAATGAACTTTCATTTAATTGAACCTTCATTACCTTTGTGCAATTCAGAGAAGAAATCACCCTTAAACTTTATTAACGACCCTGTTTGGTTGCATCTTTAGGCAAATATTTCTAAATTCTTTTCAAGCCAAAAATAATTACTCTGTTCTTATAATATTTCAAACCTTTAGGAGGAGCTATGAAAAAAATAATTACAGCATTTTCTTTCTTCATCCTGTCGATTTCAATTCCTGGTCAAACAAATTCTGTTGAGTTAAGAGATGGTGGTGGTAGTCTTATAAGCACTCACGCTTCAATTACAGAAGCTTACAATGCTATCCCATTAACAATAACTCAAGCGTACTTAATAGAGATTCTTTCAACTTATGATCAGAGTTCTGAAACTATACCAATTACTCTTGGAGCAAAAAGCGGCGGAAGTGCAGCAAACACAATAACCATTAGACCAGCCGCTGGAAGCACTGGCAAATCAGTTTCAGCTTCCTCAACATCCGGAATATTAGTACTAAATGATGCTGACTATATTATCCTTGATGGAAGACCCGGAGGAGTTGGCAGTGCGGCAGATTTTAAGGTAGAAAATCTTTCAACTTCCGGAACAAACTCTAATACAATCTCAATGCTGAACGGGGCTTCAAATAATATTATTCAATATGTTCATGTTGTCAATAATACTCAAAATACAGCCGGTCCACGGGCAATTGTTTTAGGTTCTACCACAACTACAGGTAACGATAATAACCTGATAACCAACTGTATAATTGAAGGAGGAAGAAGCGGTATCGGTATAGCTGGCAGTTCAACCATTCCGAATCAAAATACAGCAATAACTCAATGTGAAATCTTTAATTGGGGATATGCCGGGATCTGGTTACTTTCGGGTGCTTTGAATGTTACAATGGAATCGAATAAAATATATCAGACTGCCGGTGTTAATAATACAATCGTTTCCGGAATTATAATGAGCACCATCGCAGGCGGAACATATAACATCACTAAGAATTGGATTTATGATTTAAGAACAACTTCAACATCAACATCTGCTGCTTTAAGAGGAATATATTCCTCTTCGCCTGCAGCAGGTTCTGTTTTCAATATCCAAAACAACATGATTTCTAACACGCTTGATAACATAAATTCACAGACAATTACCGGAATAGAATTACTCGGCTCCAATGCCTATACCGCAAATCTATACTATAATACTGTTTTAATCGGAGGCAATCATTCCGGTGGAACCGCAAATGCAACAACATCTGCGGGAATAAGAATTACAGCTGCATCAATAACATTAAATATGATGAACAATATGGCTGTAAATAAAAGGACCGGTGGAAGTGTAAACCATATTGGCTTTGTCTTAACTAATAATACAGGAACTTATGATTTTGATTTTAATTGTTATTATGCAAATGGAACGAATAGCTTTCAGGCTTTTATCGGAACAACAGGATATAATGATCTGAACATTTATAAATCGGCTTCAACACCTAACGAACAAAATACAATTTTCAAAGATGTTTCTTTTACTTCTTTAACTGATTTACATCTGGTTCCGCCTTCTGATGGTGATCCTGAGTTAGCAGGAATTCCGATTGCAGGAATACTGGAAGATTTCGACGGTGATATTCGAAGCAGTACATTTCCTTATCGTGGTGCTGATGAAGCAACAATTATTCCTGTAGAATTAACCTCTTTTTCTGCATCTGTCTCCGAAAACTCTGTAACACTTAACTGGTTAACAGCAACAGAATTAAACAATCTTGGTTTTGAAATTCAAAGACAGAACTCTGATGATAAAAATCAGAATATGGAATGGACTAAGATCGGTTTCGTGCCAGGGTTTGGAACCACTACTGAACCCAAATCCTATTCTTTCATTGATTCTAAACTTGAAACCGGTAATTATAATTACAGACTAAAGCAAATTGATCTTGATGGAAGCTTTGCTTACTCAAATACAATTAATATTAAAATTGAGCAGCCGTTTGTATTTACACTTGATCAAAATTATCCGAACCCGTTTAACCCTGTAACCAGTATTCAGTATGCAATAGCCAACAAGCAATTTGTAAAGCTAATAGTATATGATGTACTTGGAAATGAAATTGCTGTTTTGGTTAATGAAGAAAAACCAGCTGGAGAATATAAAGTTACTTTCAATGCAGCAGGTTTGCCAAGCGGAGTTTATCTATATCAGCTTAAAGCAGGAGAATTTAATTCAGTAAGAAAACTTGTGTTATTAAAGTAGTAATAAAACATTTGTAAATAGCATTCAGATAGACTGGAAGAATTGTTATGAAGATTTTTCTAATTTTAATTTTCACTAGTGGATTCACGCTGGCGCAAATACAATTTACTCAGGACACAATAGCATATAATAACAGATTTAATAACAGACAATTTGCTCAATACAATTCACAAGGATTACTAAGATTAACTTATACCGGCGGGTTAGGCACTGTCAGCAGTTTCAATGAATTGTTTTTTGTTGAAGAGGACGCTCTTGGAAATTTTTCAACCGTTAACATCACAAATAATTCCGTTGATGATAACTATTCAACATTATCAATTGATCAAAACGATAATATTCATATCTGCTATGAGTCCCGTGATCCCTCAATTTTTCAGGTAATGTATATAAATAATGTATCAGGATCCTTTTCATCTCCGATAGCTATAACTCAGGGCGGTTTGAATAAGGGAACTCCTTACGGAAAAATCGGACCTGATAGTGTAATGCACTTTGTTTATTATACATTTACATCAGGTACAGATAATTTTTACTACAGAGGATATGATTTAAAAACAAGCACTTTAACCCCTGAAGTGTTCTTAGCAAACGGAGAAGCAAGCGGTGACTTTGAAGCTTCACTGGATGTTGATTCAAATGGTAAAGTTCATATCGCCGGACGAAGTGGCGCGGGTTTATGGTCAGGACCTCTGAAATATTTTAACAATACTTCAGGTACTTTTCAGGAATATACTACAAATGTTACAACAGATATAAATTATCCAAGAATCAGAATTGACTCTGATAACAAAGTACATATTGTATATAGCTCTAATTCAAGATTGTATTATATAAATAATGTTAGCGGTACTTTCTCAGCTCCTGCTGCAATTACACCTGTGGGTCAAATGCCTTCTGGAATTCAAGCGATGGAAGTTGATGATCAAAACCGACTGTTTATCACTTATCAATCAAGTCAAAGTGCATCAGGAAAAGGTTTTTATCTGTTATTTGCTGAGAATTACGTTTTTAACGATACTATTCTTATTGCTGATCTTTCACCCGGTCATATATTAAGAAACTCTTCGCAGGTTATAACAAACAGCAATGGTGATATTGCTATGTTATATGCTGAGTCCGGGATTAGAAATGATACTGTTATCTGTGATATCTTTATGAAGCGTGGAAGCATTTATGAAATTATTCCTGTAGAATTATCTTCTTTTACAGCAACAGTAAAAGAAGATAATATTCAGTTATACTGGACTACTGCAACTGAAACCAACAATCTGGGATTTGAAATTGAAAAAATAAATCCTTCGAAATCCGAAAACATATATGACTGGGAAAAGATTGGTTTTGTACCAGGCTGCGGAACCTCAACTAAACCTAAATCATATTCATTTGTTGATAAAGATATTACACCCGGGAAACACAAATACAGATTAAAACAAATCGATCTTGATGGCAGTTATGAATACTCCGATATAATTGAAGCTGAAGTGATGCAAAAATTGAATTATACTTTAAAGCAAAATTATCCCAACCCATTTAACCCAAGTACGCTAATCGGTTATCAGTTACCTGTAACCAGTAAAGTAACATTAAAAGTTTATGATATACTCGGGAATGAAATCGCAACACTCGTTAATGAAGAAAAACCTGCTGGAAATTATAATGTCATTTTCGATGCTTCTAAACTTTCAAGCGGAGTTTATTTCTATACACTGAAAACCGGAGAATTTTCCAAAACCAACAAGATGATCTTAGCTAAGTAATTCTCAAGAAATTTACAGGCAGGCTGCTTTTAGCTTCCTGCCTGATTAAAATAAATATTAAACATTATATAATCGGCAATTATTCACCTTGAAATAGTGCTTTAATTGTTTCTTGATGGTTATCTTCGATTTAGCTATAAAAAGTCAGATATTCCCTCTTATTCAACTTAATTCATCAACAAATTATTAAGACTTCAAAGCCGCCTTTTTTGTTTTTCTCAAATATTAAAGTTTTTCTCTCATTTTACGATAATAAACCAGAGAAACTCAAATAATTTTAGGAGAACTATGAAAAATTTAATTTACCTTTTTTTGGTACCTCTATTATGTCTAACAAATCTCTCGTTTTCACAAGAGATTTGGATAAATGAATTCAGTTATAATTGTGCTGATAGTTCAATAGGTGTTTTGGAAGGCGATGAGTTTGTTGAGATTGTCGCCCCTGTTGGAACAGATATGAGTCAATATGGTTTGATACTTTATTATTATGAAAATAATGATGCATATTATACTTATTCTTTCAGTCAATTATCTGGAATTGTCTCTCCGGTAAATCAAAGTGCTGGTAAGGGATTTTATGTTGTGTTGACAGAAAACAGTTACCGGTTAGAAAAATTTACACCTATTCCGGATGGAATTACTGTTCTTACAATCGATACACACAACGCAGGATTTGTAAATACTGAAGGTGGAATACTTTTAGTTGATGTTGAATCTGGTGAAATCATTCATGGAGTTGCATATGAAATGCCTAAGGATGTTGATTTACCAATTCCTGTTTTATTCAAACTTGAAGATACCGGTTATGATTGGGCAGCCATATCTGAACTTATGATTTCATCTTCCGCTGTAGATGCAATAAAGCTGCCTTTAAGAGATGATGGAAACTCTCTCCCAAATAAGAGTATCACTATGATTGGATCGGGATTTTCAAGAATGTGGACAATGACTACCGGAAAAGAAATTTCAACACCAGGATCATTAAACTACAATCAGAGTGCATTACCGGTTGAATTGTCTTCTTTCTCTGCAACTGTGGTTTCAAACGGTATTAAGTTAAACTGGATAACCGAAACTGAAACTAATAATTTCGGATTTGAAGTGGAAAGAAAAACCAGTGTTACTGATTGGTCAACTTTAGCTTTTGTTAATGGTTTTGGAAATAGCAATTCACAGAAACAATACAACTATGTTGATAATGTTAATCAAAATGGCAAATATTCTTATAGATTAAAACAAATTGATAATACCGGACAATCTGCATATTCTAAAATTGTAGAAATTGATTTTACAAAACATCCGCAGTATAGCCTTACACAGAATTATCCGAATCCGTTTAATCCAGCAACATCAATTAGTTTTACCTTACCCCGCTCCGAGATGGTTAAACTAACAGTTTATAATCTGCTGGGACAGAAAATCAAAACCTTAATAGATGAGTTCAAAGAAGCTGGTGTCCACTATGTTAACTTCAATGCAAAGGATTTGAACAGCGGAATATATATTTATAAAATTGAAACAGTCAGTTTTACACAAACAAGAAAAATGACTCTGATTAAATAGCTTTTGCTAAGAATGATACCTCAAAAAGCTGCCTTATAAGAATTTTGGGGCAGCTTTTTTATTTTAAACCGGTAGTGATTTATAGCATTTATCTGAAAACAATATTTTTTTAAGTTCGTCAGGCAAAAAACTGATATACAATGAATTTATTACTTGTTACAATCTTTGTGTTTTTATTCAATCTTCCTTTCGGTTATTGGCGGGCAAGTGTTAAAAAGTTTTCACTTAAATGGGTACTCGCAATTCATTTACCCATTCCATTTGTAATCTTTGCAAGAATTTTTTCAAATATTGGATTTGAACTTTACACTTATCCGTTTTTAATTGCTGCTTTTTTAATCGGACAATTGTCGGGCAGTAAGCTTTATTTAAGAAGAAAAAGACTCGGCTATGCACCGCTAACTTCTTGTTTAATAATGGATATAGTAAAACAAAATTGATTAATATGTTTATAGGATATATTTATGAAGAAAGTGCTTTCAAATGTAATTTATATTTCATTGCTGTTATTGCTGCTTTTACATCATCAAACACATGCCATTAAGAATCAGACAGATGATAAGATGAATAATAACATAAGTAAAATAACAGTCAATGATATTGATGGTAAAGAAGTAAAACTCTCTGATTATCAGGGAAAAGTTCTGCTGATTGTCAATGTTGCAAGTTACTGCGGTTTCACAAAGCAGTATTCGGCTCTTGAAGAGATTTACAAAAAATACAAAGATAAGGGATTTGAGATATTGGCATTCCCTTGTAATCAATTCGGAAACCAGGAGCCGGGTACAAATGAAGAAATTAAAAACTTCTGTTCGTCTAAGTTTGATGTAACATTTAAACTTTTTGATAAGATTGATGTTAACGGGAAAAATCAATCACCTCTTTACTCAATTTTAACTAATAATGATGTTACGGGTAATGCAGAAATCAAGTGGAATTTTGAAAAGTTCATTATTGATAAGAACGGAAATGTTATTGCCCGGTACCTAAGTAAGGTTGACCCAATGAGTGAAGAGATAATTTCAATGATTGAAAAGGAATTAAAAAGATAGTTGTTTAATCAAATATTAGAGTAAACAGTCAACTTGTAAAATCATTATCAAAATATTTTACAACAATCTTGTACCTGTTTAATACCAGAAAGCAGAACAGTTTAATTTATCCCCAATTGTTGCTTTACCCATAACTTTGAATTGATTAACTGTTTGTGTTCTATATTCATCGTTGAACTGATAATTTTAATAAGATGATCTTCATAAGTACTCAGCTTTTGATCTGTGTATATCAGCCTCCACAGGCTTTCAATCAATTCAATCTTTTCCTGCTGAGTAAATTTATTGTTGATTATTGTAGTAAACTCATAGAGGCTGACACTTTCTTTAATTTTTTGTTCAGCAAGTGTTATCAGATCATTTATACAATCATCTTCAAGATTAAAAGTCTTCTTCATTTCAGAAATAATTAGTTTTCTCTCATCTTCGGAAAACTCACCATCGGCTTTTGCCAGCTCAATAAAAAGAGCACAAGCGGCAATTTCAGTTTTGCGGTTACTATTTTCTGAAGCTTTTTGTTCTGCTAAACTATTATTCTGCTCTTCATTGAATATTTTTTTCAGATAATCAAACATAACTAAATCTTATCCAGTTCGCTTAACAGATCAGGAACATCCAAAGGTTTTGTAATCATCACTAAATTACCATCTTCATCTCTTGGCCATTGTTCAATAAGTTTATCGTAATAAAGTTCAATCATATTTCCATCAGGATCTTTAATATAAACTGATTCCGAAACACCATGATCTGAAGCTCCTTCAATCGGATAATTAGCCTCCCATATTCTTTTAAATGCTTTAGCAAGGTCTTCCCTTGAAGGATATAGAATTGCATAATGATAAAGACCGGTATGTCCTTGCGGTGCAGGAGTTGCACTTTCACCAGCCCAGGTATTCAATCCAATATGATGATGATAATTACCGGACGAAAGAAAAACTGCATCTTTGCCGAATCTTGCTGTTACCTGAAATCCCATTAGATCCCGGTAAAATTTTAATGCTCTCTCAAGATTTGCAACGGTTAAATGAACGTGCCCTATTCGAGTTCTGGGATTTAATTCGTATTCCATTAAGCTCCAAATAAATTATTGACGATTTATTTTTACTGGTTTAACCTTCCAGATTTTTTCAGCATATTCTTTCACTGATCTATCTGAAGAAAACTTTGCCATCCTTGCAACATTTAATATCGATTTCTTTGTCCATTCATATTTATCTGTATAAAACTTTGCAACTTTATCCTGAGTATCGATATATGACTGATAGTCTGCAAACAGAAGATAATAATCCACATTCATCAATCCTCTTATCATATCATCAAAAATTCCAAACTCTTTCGGATTAAAAAAGTTTGTCGCGATCATATCAACAATATGCTTTAGGTTACTGTTTTTTTCATAATACTCACGCGGATTATAGCCATTTGATTTAAGTTTAACAACTTCATCAGCCAGAAGCCCGAAGATAAAAATATTTTCGTCCCCCACTTCTTCTCTTATCTCAACATTAGCTCCATCCATTGTTCCGATTGTTAAGGCACCATTTAATGCAAACTTCATATTACCTGTTCCTGATGCTTCCAACCCAGCCATTGAAATCTGTTCAGACAGATCGGAGGCTGGTATAATCTTTTCAGCTAATGAAACAGAATAATTTTTCAGAAAGACAACTTTTAGTTTATCACCAACATCAGGATCGTTATTAACAACATCTGCAACTGAATTTATAAGCTTTATTACCATCTTAGCTGCATAATATGCAGGGGCAGCTTTTCCGCTGAAAATAATTGTACGCGGAACCATTTTAATTTTAGGGTTATGCTTGATTCTGTTATAAAGTGTAATGATATGAAATACATTTAACAGTTGTCTCTTATACTCATGAAAACGTTTTATCTGCACATCAAAAATTGATTCGGGATTTATCTTTATATCATGTTCCTTCTCAATCAGTTCAATAAGCGCAAGTTTATTATTAAACTTTATTTTCTGCCATTGTTCTGTAAATTCTTTATCCTCAACAAACTTCTCAATTTTCTTTATCTGAGTTAAATCCTTTGCCCAATCAAATCCAATTCTTTCAATCAGTAACTGAGATAACAAAGGATTGGCAGTAATAAGCCATCGCCTTGGAGTTATTCCATTGGTAACATTTATGAATTTCTTAGGATAGATTTTATTAAAATCAGGAAAAATTCTTTTTTTCAAAATATTTGTGTGCAGTGCAGCCACACCATTAACGGCAAAACTCCCTACTATAGCAAGGTTAGCCATTCTTACTCTTTTATCTTTTCCGCCTGAAATAATCGAAAGCTTTTCTATCACCGCTTCATCTTTTGTGTATTCCTGTCTTACTTTCTCAACAAATCTTCTGTTAATTTCATAAATGATCTGGAGATGTCTTGGGAGAAGATTACTAAAAATCTGTTCAGACCATTCTTCCAAAGCTTCAGGAACAACGGTATGATTAGTATAAGCAAAAGTTTTTGAAGTAATATCCCATGCTTTATCCCAGCTTAAGTTTTCATCATCGATTAAAATTCTCATCAGTTCGGGTATAGCAACTACAGGATGTGTATCGTTAAGCTGAATACAGGTTTTATCAGCAAATTGCTCAAATGAAGAGTGCTTAATTTTATATTTTCTTATAATATCCTGAAGAGTAGCTGAAACGAAAAAGTACTGCTGTTTTAATCTTAAAAATTTTCCTTCTACATAAGTATCATTTGGATAAAGAACTTTTGAAATTGTTTCAGAGTCATCTTTTTTTGCTACTGATTCAATATAGTTCCCTTTATTAAAATCAGCAAATTCAAAGTCGATGGTAGCTTTTGCGCGCCACAATCTTAAATTATTAACAACCTGACTTTTATATCCGGGTATTGGAACATCGTATGCAACTGCCAGAACATTTTCAGTGTCAACCCACTTAAAGCCAAGTTCTCCGTTTCCTTTATTATATGTTTCAGTTTTTCCATAAAACTGTACTTTATATGTCAATGATCTTCTCATCAAATCCCATGGGTTTCCATTACGCAGCCAATTATCAGCTCTTTCAACCTGATAACCATTCTCAATATCCTGTTCAAATATTCCATATTCATATCTTATTCCATATCCAAAGGCAGGCAGTTGAAGAGTAGCCATTGAATCAAGATAACAAGAAGCTAATCTGCCCAAACCGCCGTTACCCAAACCCATATCAAGTTCCTGTTCCATTATTTCATTCAAATTATAACCATCACGATTCAAAATAACACCGCATTCATTGTAATAATCAAGATTGATCAGAGCATTGCCAAGAATTCTTCCCATCAGATATTCCAGTGAAAGGTAATAAACTCTTTTAACATCTTTATCGTGATATACTTTTTGAGTGCGGAGCCAGTTTCTTACCATTCTATCTCTTACTGCAAGTGATAATGCAAAATAAGCATCTGCACCGCTTGCTGTATTTTTATCTTTTACAAGGGTAAACTCCAGGTGTTCAGCAAATTGATTCGAGAGTGAAAAACTTGCTGGATCTTCTTTGTCGGTAAAAAATATAGAATCATTATTTTCAATTTTTATTTTCAACTTTTCCCTTTGTTTTATTTCATAAATATCATTGACAAATTTACTTTCATCTGCATTTAATACAAAATTCTACAGTGTCAGTTATCAATATCCTTTTTAATAAAATAATAATTAAGAATTAAATAAAACAGACCTCTGAATATTTTGCCGATGACCATGGATAAACTTTTCAGAGGTTTCTAAAAATTTCATTCGGGAATTTATTTTGTTAGAGTAGTTCTTCAGCAGAAGAATTTTTCAATTGAATATGTGGTCTATTCAAAACATTATGTCAGCAAATCTGAACTGCTTGTATGATAACTTATATTTTATAAATCATTCAGGGTAAAAAACCAATAATCTGTTAATCACTTTTGTTTATCTTCCTGATATAATTTTTCTAAAAAGCTCTACGTCATCTTTTGTAGTTATTTTAAAATTAAGAACTGAACCTTCTGCAATGTGAACTTTTTTACCGCTTCTTTTAACAAGCATCGATTCATCAGTTCCAACAAAATTTTCTTTTTCCGCTTTCAATAAAGCCTTAAGCAAAACTTTATATCTAAATATCTGCGGAGTTTGAACATAATATATGCTATCACGGTTAAGATATTCATTGACAAACTTGCTGCCTTCAATCAATGTATCTTTTGCTTTTATACACACTAATGCATTACCATTTTTCTTTGCGGATAAGATTGATTTTGTCAGAACATCCTCTGGCAAAAGTGCTCTTGCAGCATCGTGTACAATTATCAAATCATCAGCTTCAGCAGCTGAAGAGTAAACTGCATTAAAAACTGATTGCTGCCTTGTGGTTCCGCCTTCAACAATAAGTTTTACTTTAGTAAGCTTATATTTTTTTATAAGTTTTAAAAGTTTATCAAAATAATCAGCTTCAGCAGCAACTATAATTTTATTTACAAGTTTATTTTTTTGAAATGTCTGAAGAGTATAAACAATTATTTCCTTGCCATTAATTTTTAAATATTGTTTAGGAGTGGAAAAACCACTCCTAAAACCTTTGCCGCCTGCCGGAATAACTGCTATACATTTCATTTTATTAACATTGCATCGCCGTAGCTTAAAAAGCGATACTTATCCTTAAGTGCTTTTTTATATGCTTTCATAACGTGATCAGTTTCGCCCAACGCACTAACAAGCATTAAGAGTGTTGATTCCGGTGCATGAAAGTTAGTAATCAATTTTTGTGTAACTTTAAATACATAAGGAGGATAGATAAACTTATCAGTCCACCCTCTTCCTGGTTTCACAAATCCATCAGCAGTAGTACTTGTTTCTAAAACCCGGCAGGTACTTGTTCCTACAACAATTATATTATGCTTTGCCTGCATCGCTTTATTTATAACATCCGCAGAGTGCGGAGAAATTTCATAATATTCTGAATCCATTTTGTGCTTTGTTAAATCTTCAACTTCAACTGATCTGAATGTACCAAGACCAATATGAAGAATAACCGGAACAACATGGATTCCCTTTTTTTTGATTTTTTCAAGAAGCTTTGTAGTAAAATGCAATCCGGCGGTTGGTGCGGCTACAGCACCATCAACCTTTGCATAAACTGTCTGATAAGTTTCTTTGTCTTTTGGCTCAGGTTCTCTTTTAATGTAAGGCGGAAGCGGGGTAAGTCCTATTTTTTCAACTGCCTGAAAAACATTACCCGGCTGATTGAATCTTACAGTTCTTCCTCTTGAAGTTGTATTATCAATTACCTCACACCAAAGATTGTTGTCAAAATAAATTTTATTGCCAATTCTAACCTTACGAGCAGGATCAACAATAACATCCCATATACAATCTTCTTTGTTCAGCTCTCTTAAAAGAAATACTTCTATCTTAGCCTGTGTCTTTTCTTTCTTTCCATATAATCTAGCCTGAAATACTCTTGTTTCGTTAACAACAAGTACATCGCCCTTTTCCATATAGTCAATAATATCCGAGAACTTTTTATCTTCCATTTCACCTGTTTCTTTATCAAGCACCAGTAACTTGGATTTATCCCGGGGTGAAACCGGATATTTTGCAATTGCTGGTTTGGGCAAATTGTACTTGAAATCTGATAGTTTCATTAATTTAACCTTTAACTTATTATTTTAATTTTCACTTAATCATAGCGAGCGAATGAAAAGTCTATCTGAACAACAGATTCCTCTTCACTCCGCTCAGCAAAATGATCTATGAAATTGTTTATTTCTTTTTAGATACTTTTTTCTTTACAACCGTTTTCTTTTTCGGTGTAGTTTTTTTAGTTGTTTTTTTTGCGGCTGAATTTTTTACAGCTTTAGCCGGCTTATCTTTTTTAGCTTCTTTAATAACCGCTTGTGCAGCAGCTAATCTGGCAATCGGAACTCTGTAAGGTGAACAGCTTACATAATTCAATCCTATTTTATGACAGAACTCAACCGATCTTGCTTCGCCGCCGTGCTCACCGCAGATACCAATTTTAAGATCAGGTCTGGTACTTCTTCCGCCTTCAACTGCAATCTCCATCAATTTACCGATGGCTGCCTGATCAATTGACTGAAAAGGATCTTCGGATAAGATTTTCTTTTCAAGATATTCAGGTAAAAATCCGCCAATATCATCACGTGAAAATCCAAAACCCATCTGTGTTAAATCATTAGTACCGAAAGAGAAGAATTGCGCTGTTTCTGCAATCTTATCGGCGGTTAATGCAGCACGTGGAATTTCAATCATTGTTCCGGTTAAGTGATCAATCTTCTTTAACCCGAATTTCTCACAAATTTCAGAATGAACTCTCTTTACAATTTCATTCTGATGATTTATTTCGTTCACATCACAGGTAACAGGTATCATTATTTCGGGGAAAGGTTTCTTACCTTCTTTTAATAATTCAGCCGATGCTTCAAATATTGCACGTACCTGCATCTCTGTAATTTCCGGGTAAGTAATTCCTAATCTTACTCCGCGATGTCCCATCATCGGATTGCTTTCGTGCAAAGAATCAGCTCTCTGGTTTAATTCCTCTAAAGTGATTCCTAAACTTGCAGCAAGTTTTTCTTTTTCATCACGTCTGTGCGGAACAAATTCATGTAACGGCGGATCAAGAGTTCTGAATGTAACTGCAAATCCATCCATTGCCTCCAATGTTTCTTTTACATCCTTTTTAACAAAGGGGAAAAGTTCATCCAATGCGTTTATTCTTTCCAGCTCAGTATTTGAATGAATCATTTTACGAAGATTAAACAATGGTTCTTCAGAATTTTTGCCATAGAACATGTGTTCTGTTCTGAAAAGACCGATACCTTCTGCACCAAAAGCTCTAGCTCTTAATGCATCTTCGGGAGTTTCTGCATTTGTTCTTACCTTTAACTTTCTTACAGAATCACACAGCTTCATAAACGCCTGAAAATCCGGATTTTCTTCTGCAGATTTTTTCATTGGTAATTCACCTGAATAAACCGAGCCTTTAGTTCCGTTTAAAGTAAGCCAATCACCTTCTCTGACAGTTACTCCATTAACATTGAAAGAACGATCTTCATAATTAATTTTAATTCCACCCGCGCCGACAATACAGCATTTACCCCATCCGCGTGCAACTAAAGCAGCATGTGAAGTCATTCCGCCGCGAGCTGTTAAAATAGCCTGTGCGGCTCTCATTCCTTCAATATCTTCAGGATTAGTTTCATCTCTAACAAGAATAACTTTTTTACCATCTTTAGCCCAGGCAACTGCATCATTAGCTGAGAACACAACTTGTCCTGCAGCACCGCCCGGTCCTGCTGGCAATCCTTTTGTTATTGGCTTTGTACTCAATTCAACCGATGGATCAATAATCGGATGTAACAATTCATCCAACTGAGCTGGCTGAACTCTCATTATAGCTTCTTCTTTAGTGATAAGTTTTTCTCTATACATATCAAGAGCCATTTTTACTGCAGCCGGTCCGTTTCTCTTTCCAACACGACATTGCAGCATATAAAGTTTATCTTCCTGTATTGTAAATTCAATATCAAGCATATCACGATAATGCTTCTCTAATTTCTTTTGCATTCCGTGAAGTTGTTTATAGGTATCAGGCATTCCGGTTTCAAGTGATTGTAAATGAGCTGTATGTTCACTCTTTCCAACTTCATTTATTGGATTTGGAGTTCTGATACCAGCCACAACATCTTCGCCTTGAGCATTTGTTAACCATTCGCCGTAAAAATAATTTTCACCGGTTGCTGGATTACGTGTAAAAGCAACACCGGTAGCAGATGTTTCGCCCATATTACCAAAAACCATTGACTGAACATTTACTGCTGTACCCCAATCGTCCGGTATTCCTTCAATTCTTCTGTAAGATATAGCACGTTTACCCATCCAGCTTTGGAATACTGCAGAGATAGCTCCCCAGATCTGATCCATAGGATCTTCGGGGAAAGGTCTTCCAAGTACTTCCAGAACTTTTGCCTTATATATTTCAATCAATTCTTTCAGATCATCTGCGGTAAGATCTGTATCTGCATTAACACCGCGGTCTTCTTTCATTTTATGCAGTTCTTTTTCTAACTGCTGTCTTACGCCTTTACCTTCTTCAGCTTCGATACCAGCAGCTTTTTCCATAACAACGTCTGAATACATTTGTATTAACCGGCGATGTGAATCATAAACAAATCTTGGATTACCGGTTTTCTTTATCAACGCTTCACGTGTTTGATTGTTCAATCCGACATTAAGAATTGTTTCCATCATTCCCGGCATTGAAGCGCGTGCACCTGAGCGCACAGAGAGTAAAAGCGGATTTTCAAGATCACCGAATTTAGCACCCATCAGTTTTTCAACTTTAGCAAGTGCTTCTTTAACTTGTTTATCCAATTCCTTTGGATATTTTTTATTGTTTTTATAATAAGCAGTACATACTTCAGTAGTTATAGTAAATCCTGCAGGAACAGGAAGACCGATATTAACCATCTCAGCAAGGTTTGCACCTTTACCGCCTAACAAAGCTTTCATTTCAGCTTTACCTTCTGCTTTTTTACCTCCGAAGAAGTAAACATATTTTTTTTGAGCCATATTATCCTTTCCTTCGTTATAAGTTTTCTTTTTACGAAGCATTGTTTAATTTATTAATTAAATAGTGTTTGAATGATTCTTCATCATCCAGATTTAGATTTATTTTCAAATAAAATATTTCAACATCATCTAATTCCCTGTTAAATCTGGAAAGCTTTACTGCATCTTTTTCTGTTGTTACAACAGAATGGGAATTAGTTGAATAAAATTGTTTTCTTATTTTCTGTACCTCCTTAACGGTATAATTTTTATGATCACTGAATATCAATCTGTTTTTTGTATTTACATGAACCTGCTCAAGTATATCAAGAAACGATTTGGGATTTGCAATTCCTGAAACAACAAGACTTTCTTGTCCTTTAAACTCTTCCAGAGAATATTCATTCTTTTTCATCACATCAACAAAGCTTATTGCTTTATAAAATGCAGTAAACATTTTTTTGCCGTCAAAATATCTGGTCAAGCTCTGATTCAATTCTTCCCGATTAAAAAACTTTCTGTTAAGCACTATAGCATCAGCTCTTTTTAATGAATCAAAACTCTCTCTCAGATCACCGAGAGGTAAAAGATTATGAGTTAAAGTTGACTTATGATTAAGAAAATTCTGATCAACAACTACAAGATCGACATCCCGTGCAATCCATCTGTGCTGAAATGCATCATCAAGAATTATCGTATTTACGTTAGTTTCCTTAATTAATCTTCTTACACCTTTAACCCGGTTTTCTGAAACAGCGGCGGGTACCCTGCATTCCATTACAGTTTGTAATATCTCATCTCCGCAAATTTCAACCGGAGTTAGTATCTCCTTTCCATCGGAGACTAATTTATAACCTTTTGACTTTCTTCCATATCCGCGGCTCAGAACTCCCACTCTGTAACCGGCATCCTTTAACAAGCCTGCGATATATATAACAAGAGGAGTTTTACCTGATCCACCCACTGTTATATTTCCAACAGAAATAATCTTTGCATCAACTTTTACAGATTTAAAAACAGATTTATCAAAGAACAAATTTCTGGTTTTTACTAATCCGCTGTAAATAAATACAAACGGGGAAAACAATATTTTTAATAACTTTATCAAGCTCTTAAAAACTTTCAGCTTCAAGCTGAATTTCATTTAATTTTTTTTCACACTCTTCAATAATTTTTGAAGTTTCATCGTAACTTAGTTTTTTATCAACATAAACCGGATCCGAGTAAATTACTTTTACTTTTGTAAATGGATTTGGAACCTGAAATTTATCCCAGCTTTTTAATTTCTTTTTTGATTTTATTCCAATCCCCATTAGCACAACCGGTACACCGCTCTTCTTAGCTGTTATAACCGCACCAGCTTTAAATTTATGTTCCGGACCTCTGGGTCCATCAGGTGTAATAGCAATTGAATAACCATTTTTAGCATGATCAACCATAATACCCAAGGCTACATCTCCGCCCTTACTGCTGCTGCCCCTAACAACTTTATACTTCCAGTGTTTTAATTGCTTTGCAAGTAAATCACCATCCTTGCTTTTGCTTGTAAGAGCTGCAAAACCATCGTTTTTATGTAAGAACCATGGAAGAAGCATTGTATCATGCCAAAATGCTAAAACATAATTTTGTTTTTGCTTTCTTAAACTTTCTACACATTTCTTATTCTTATAACTAACCTTTAATGTTTTACACAAAGCATCCAAGCTATGTGTTAGAATCAAACTTCCCAAAAATCTTAATGTGTTTTGTTTAACTTGCTTTGTGTTCATTGATTATTGAATAAATACTTTTAGCCGCATTCCTGGGAGCATTTTTTTCGCCAAGAATTTCCTTAATTCTTCCTAATCTTATTTTAATATTTTCGTATAAATCTTCATCTGATAGAATACCTTTAGCTTCATCATATATTCGATCAGCGTTTGCATCACTCTGAATTAGTTCCGGTACAACTTGTTCTTCTAAAATTATGTTAGTCATACCAATATTACTGATCTTAACCAGAGTTTTACCGATTATATATGTAAGCCAGCTTGTTTTGTAAACTATAACCATCGGCAGCTTTAGTAATCCGGCTTCAAGCGTTGATGTTCCTGATTTTATTATTCCGAATTTTGAATGCTTTAATAAATCATAAGTATAATTTTTTATTACCTTAAAGTTTTTCAGTTCAGTCAGATCATAAAAAATATTTTCATCAAGATTTTCTGCACAAGCCACAACAATCTGCATTCCCATATCATCAGAAATCTTTTCGGCTGCTTTTATAGTCTCCGGAAAAATACTTTTTACTTCCTGTTTACGGCTTCCTGCTAAAATCAGTAGAATTTCTTTTTCAGGATCAAGATCAAATTTATTATTGAGCAGATTCCTTGAAATAAATTCATAATTATTAATCTCTTCAATTAAAGGATGACCAACATATTCACACTGAACATTTTTTTCTTTAAAAAACTTTTCTTCAAAAGGAAATACAACCAGAACTTTGTCGAAATATTTTTTAATTTTTTTTACTCTTCCTTTACCCCAAGCCCAAACCTGTGGAGTGATGTAATATGTAAGTTTTAGTTCAGGTTTAAGTGTTTTAATTTTCTTAGCGATGCTAAGATTAAAGCCCGGATAATCAATTAAAATTACATGTTTAACTTTTCTCTTTTGTATCTCATCAAGCAATCTTGCCTGAATCTTTTTTATAAACGACAGATGTTTAATTACTTCAACAAAACCTAAAAACGCCATCTTATCAATGTGAAAGATCAGCTCCATTCCCTCAGCCTGCATTCTATTGCCGCCGATTCCAAATATTTTCAAAGAACTATCCAATTTGTTCAACTCACGTATTAACGATGCGCCGTGAAGATCGCCTGATGCTTCTCCTGCAATAATTAAGACGTTGTTACTCATTACAATAAATTATTATAACTTAAATACGATTTAATAACAATTAATAAAGCTGCTATTCCAAAAGCCTGTAATGATCTTGTTTCAGATTTTAATCCTTTTGATAAAATAAACTCCGGTTGAATTACTGAATCATTTTTATATGGAGTAAACCGCCATCCAAATCTTGGAACATTTTTAAGATAATCCTGATAATCATCCTTAAACTTGGTTATTAAAAAACTCTCCTCTTCTTTAACAATCAAATAATATTGAAAGTAGAAAAATATTACAGCAATAATTTGTAAATATGGAAATAATGCCATCGACATAATTCCTATTCCAAGATAAATTAAAATATTACCCACATAAAGCGGATTACGAACATGTGCAAACGGACCGCTGATAACCAGAAAAGTTCCGCCAACACCGGCACCTGTTGTTCTTGTTTCACTGCCCGCCCAGCTTACTCCCCAAAGCCTTATTGCCTCACCCGACAAAGCAATCACCAATCCAACAATAAAACTGACTAAAGAAGCTTCTGCATAAATCAGCATAAGAATTAAAAACGGAATCGGAGTGTAACTTCTGTACTTAAATATTTTTGCTGCAATACTACTCATTTTTTACTCCGCTAAATAAGCTGACTTTCGTTTTAATTGAGCCTGATGTCTTTTTCTTAGATTTTTTTTATTCATTAACTCAATAAGTTTGTTTTGAACATCTTCAAAACTGCTGAACGGATAAAAACTTATTCTCTCCATTGAGCAGAAGCGTGCAAGGTCTTTTTTAGCAAAGATAAAATCGCAGTATTGTGCAGCTTCTTTATCTGAGTTTCCATCACCGATATAAACAGTATAATCTTCATCACTGCTGTGATTTATTATATGATTTCTTTTACAGTTTGCACTTGAAGGTGAATCTGCATCATAATGCGGATATCCGGCTGACAAACGCCCATTCTCTTCAATCTTAAGATTGTTTGAATAGTATTTTAATCCTTCTAATCTGTACTTTTCAAATATTTTATCGATATAAAAATCAAACCCATCGCTCAACACAACCATCTCAAGATCATTCTTATCACAAAATTCTGTAAACGCAATAAATGTTTCATCAATCTCCATTGTATTTACAAAATCATTAAGTTCATTCAGATCAACAGTCCCGGCACAATCACACAGTTCATCCCAACATTGTTTTGAAGAAATTTTATTTTCTAACAGATTATTAATAATCTTATCAACCTTTCGGGCATCACCAAACTTATTAAAAATTGCTTCACCAATATCCTGCAGAGTAATAGTGCCGTCAAAATCAGCAAATATTTTTATTTCGCGTTTTTTCATCAATCAGTAATTATCATTTTTTTTACATCAATAAATTTTCCTGCTTTAAGTCTGTAAAAATAAACACCTGCGGGCAGGTCCTCTGCTCTAAAAACTATTTCATTTTTACCGGCTTTACATTCAACATCTTCAACTTTTTTAATCGTTTCAATATTGCTGTTAAAAAACTCAAATGTTACTTCTTCGCTATCAGGTAAATAAAAGTTAATTGTTGTGCTGTCTGAAAACGGATTGGGTGAATTTTGCCCAAGTATTATAGTTTCCGAATCTTTGAAATAATTAATACTTTCAATGTTAGAATAACGCGGTTTGTTATTATTAATTTTCTGTATTACCTGGTAATAAAGTGTACCGCTTTTATCAGGTTTATCAAAAAACTCATAATAGTTATTTGAGGACTGATTTATCTTTCTCAGGGAAGTAATCAATTCCCATTGATCATCAGCAGCTTCTTCTATGTTTGATCTGTAAATATCATAAACTACATCACTATTTTCATTTGCAGCATACCAATAAAGTTTAACTGAATCATCTATAACTTCTGGGTTAAATCCAATCATCTGTGAAGCATAGGTACCGGTACTAAAAACTCTTTGTCCGTAAATTTCATTTTTCTTATTCATCGTTCCTTTAAAAACAGCAATCGCACCACCTTCGCCATCAGAAATAAGATTCAGGTAGCTGTTTACAATTTCTTTAGACGAAGAAATAGTTACACCTAATGAGTCCCATAATAAATTACCCTGCGCATCTACTTTTTGAATAAAAAGATTGGTAGCTGATGAGTTAGATTTTTTATCAATCCATGCTAATATTATACTTCCCTTCTGATTATGAACAATTCTCTGTCCGAACTGATTTCCTTTAATATCTATTATTCGTTTTCCGCTATTACCCCAAAGTCTTTTTCCATCTAAATCAAATCTCTGAATAAAAACATCTTTAGATTTCTCAAATTCATTTGTCCAGCTGACAACTACTGTAGAATCAATAAATGCAAATTGCGGGTTAGTCTGACTTCCGGCTTTGTAGGTTAACAATATCCCGTCAGTTCCCCAAAGTAATACGCCGTTTGCAGAAATTAAATTCTGATAAATAATTTTATTTGTACCCTGATAAGTATAGGCGGTATAAATTCCGTTACCAAGTTTTCCGACAGTATAATTAATAACACTGTTATTCTCTTTTGAGATATCCAATGGTTTGTTTCCCCATTGTCTGGAACCGGCTGAGTCAATGTATTGAGAGCGAAGCAGCATTTTATTTTTTTGACTTTCAAGCCAGAAAATATATTTGCCGCCCTTGTTATCCGGAATTATCTCTGTATCAGTTATCCTGTTGCCTGAACTATATAAACTACCTTTCAGTGAATCGCTTAAAAATTTTCCGTTTACATCCAGTGATTGATATTTAACAGTATATTTTGCAGGAGAAGTATTTGATTTACTGATATAACTGACATGAATAGTTCCTTTTTTATCAACACAAAGTGAGTAACCTGATTTTTCTGATCTTGTATCAGTTAACTGTATGCCCTCGTTTTTCCAGAGCCTTAAACCGGTTTTACTGAGTTTCTGAATGTATAACTCTGAATTGTTTTTCTCTTTACCGCTCCAAAGAACCAGTGCATTACCAAATGGTCCGACAACTGCAATTGGATTTTCCTTTACACCGCCTCTAGTTGAAATAGCTTTGCCATCACCTCTGAAACGCACTTCACCTTGTTTATCAAATCTTATGAAGTAAATATCTTTACTATGAATACCCTTTTTATCTTCCCAAAAAACATATCCGCCGCCTTCTAAATCACTGTACGCAGTAATGTTTACAGGATCAACCGGATCAATAACAAGTTTAGTATTAGCAGAAGGATCATTAACCCATTGAGCGTTAATATTTTTTGAAAAAATAAATATTACGCCCAACACTACCGAAAATAGGAAAATATGTAAGGTATTATTCTTCAATGTATCTCAACACAAATTAATTATTTACAAAGTCCAGATCTTCATTAAATTTTACACTTACTAATTTTGAAACACCTTCTTCCTGCATAGTAACGCCATACAATGCACTTGCTGCTTCCATTGTTCTTTTATTATGTGTTACTACTATAAACTGTGTGTTCACGCTAAACTCATTAAGTATTCTCGTAAAACGATCTATGTTTGCATCATCAAGCGGTGCATCTATTTCGTCAAGAATGCAAAACGGACTTGGTTTTACAAGATAGATTGCAAACAACAAAGCAATTGCAGTTAATGTTTTCTCTCCGCCCGATAAAAGTTCAATTGACGTTGGTCTTTTACCCTTAGGTTTTGCGATTATTTCTATCTTTGCTTCAAGCGGATCAGCATTTTCTTCAATTCTCAGATCAGCTTCATCACCGGGATCAAACAATGTTCTGAAGATATTGATAAAGTGGCTTCTTATTTTTTCAAATGTTTCAGAAAATTGTGCCTGAGCTGTATTGTTAATTTCTTCAATAGTTTTAATTACATCTTTTTCGGATTCAACAAGATCATCTCTCTGTTTATGAAGAAAATCAAGTCTTTCCCTCTCTTCTTCATATTCAGAATGAGCAACAAGATTAATCGGACCCAGATTTTTAATTTTAGTTTTTAAATCTGCTACTTCATCAGTCCTTTGTTTAAAATCAAAAGTTGATAAATCATCAAAATCCTTTTTTTCAAGAGTTAAAGAATAATTTTCTTTTATGTGATCAATAAGATTATCACTTTTAATATCTAATTCCCTGATAGTGATATCCATATTATGGATAGTTTCGGAAACCGCTTCACGCTCTTTGCGTAAAACACGCAATGATGATTCCTTGCTGTTTACTTCTTCTCTTAATTCTTGAAATCTTAATTCAATCTCTCCCAATTGGCTATTGAGAGTTGATTTAACAGATTCAAGTTCAGTTAAATTTTTAAGTAAAGTTTCCAGTTCATTATTAATCTTTTCGGTCTCAACTGAAACAAGTTCGATATCTTCTTTCCTTTTAGTAATTGAGTTAGTAATTGATAAAATAGATTCGTCTGCACGTTTAATTGCATTTTCGGTATTTCGTTTTTCACCAACTAATCTTTCGATATTGACACTAAGTTCATTTCGCCGGTTTAATATCTGATTATAATCTTTTTCAAAATCTTTGTATTCATCCTCAAGAGTTTGTCTTTTTCTTTCCTCAGAATCACGCAAAGCAATTTCTGTATTTAACAATGATTCAAGTTTTATTTTCTTATTATCCAAAAGATTGGATTCGGCAGCGTGTTCTTTTATTTCGCTCTGGATTTTTTCAATTTCATCTTCAGCTTTTTTCTTTTCAAATTCAAATTGTGCCAGTTGTTTTTCAACATTCGAAAGATCGTTTACAAGAAGTCTTCCCTGTTCAGATAATATTTTCAGATCAATTGCATTAAGCAGATTTTCCTTATCTTCAATTTCTTTTTGAATAGAAATTAATTCAGATTCATGTTTAGGAAATTCAATTGACAGACTTTCTAAAAACTGTTTTCTCCCGAACAAAGAATCATCAGGACGCGGAGCAGAGCCAGCTTCTACAACTCCATCTTTGGATACAAAATCTCCATTAAGAGTTGCAAAACTAAAAGATGGATAACGTGCAAACAGAGAAAAGGCTGTATCAAGGTTTCTGACAATACAAATATTTTTCAGTATTTTTCTGAAAAAAGGCATCCATTTTTCATTCGCTTTAATTGAATCGCCAGCCCAGATAACAAACCCGGATTCACGTTCAAGCTTTTTTGCCTTCCGCTTATCCGAAAACCGTAGAAGCTTATTTAGCAGACCTTTTCCATTAAGCTCATCAAAATGAGGATAATAAAAAGAAGCTTTACCGATTTTATTATTGTTTAAATATTCAATTCCCTTTTTTAACTCTTCTAAAGATTCAACAAGCACATTATTAAGATTATTCTTAAGAGCAGCTTCAACTGCAAACCGGTGTCTTTCATCCGAATCGCCGATATCAGCAAGGATCATGCTTCCATTCTTTGACCAGCTTTTATTATCAAGTAAAGCTTTAGCTCCTTTTGATACTCCCTCAAGATTATCGATAAGATTCTGAATAAATACGATTTTATCCTTGATTGATTTTATCAGACTTCGCTTTTCAAGTTCGAGTTCTTTTAGATTAGAAATCTGCTGTTCAAGATTTTCTTTTTCCTTCTGCTGATTTAAATATTCAGTTTCTGCCTGAGAAATCTTTTTCTGAATCTCACCTTTTTCATTCCCTAATTCTTCTACAAATCCCACTGTTTTGGCGATAGTATTTGTTAATAACTGAATCTTATCATTCAGCTTTTTAATATTAACCTGCTTGGATTCAAGAATAGCAATTGTATTACGAAGTTCGTTTTCTCTTCCGGTAATTTCTTTAAACTTTTCTAGCAGCAGATCAGACTGTTCTTTTAGTGCACTTTTTTTCTGATCTAAAAATCCTAACTGCACTTCAACATTATGATCCAGTGTTTTCTTTTCCTGTTCATTTTTAATAATCTGTCCGGCAGTATCAGCAATAGTAATGCTTCCTTTTTCAATTATAGTCTTAGCTCTTTCTAACTGAGTGTTTAATTCCTCAAGCTCGGATAAAAAACGCTCTTTGTTTTTAGCTAAGGAGTTTTTCCGTTCATTATTTAATGAGACAGAGTTTTGAACATTAAATATTTTTTCTGTCTGAAGAGTAATCTCATTTCTTTTTTCTTTAAGCTTATTCTCAATTGAAATAAGTCTTTGGCTGGCGTCCTTAATTTCATCTTCAAATCTTGAAATCTCTGATTCAAAATGAATTTTCTTTTTAAAGTTTTCATCCTTTGAAATCTTTGACTCATTAATTCTCAGATTAAATAAGGCAAGTTCTCTTTCGGATAAATCAATTTCCAATTCTCTTAGCTGGGAATTTAAAACATTATGTTTATCCGCACGTTTTGCCTGTCTTTCCAATGATGAAACTTTTCTCTCAACTTCAGATACTATATCATTAACCCGCATTAGGTCTGCTTTTACATCATCAAGTTTTCGCAGAGCCAGTCTTCTTCTTAATTTATATTTATTAACTCCTGCAGCTTCTTCAAACATCGTCCGGCGTTCTTCTGCTTTGTTGCTCAGAATTGTTTCGACCATCTTTAATTCTATCACTGAATAGGCATTAGCGCCAATTCCTGTATCCATAAAGAGATTTGTAATATCTTTTAAGCGGCAGATATTTTTATTCAGAAGATATTCACTTTCACCGGATCTGAAAATTCTTCTGGTAATAGTAACATCCGTGTATTCGGTTGGAAGTATTCCTTTTGTATTTTCAATAGTTAATGAAACTTCTGCCATTCCCATTGGTTTACGGTTGGAAGTACCATTGAAAATAACATTTTCCATTTTATCACTTCTCAGAGTAGAGCTTTTCTGCTCACCAAGACACCACCTCAATGCATCAACAACATTAGTTTTTCCGCAGCCATTGGGACCAACAATCGAGGTTACTCCGCGGTTAAAATTAATCTGGGTTTTTTGCGCAAAAGATTTGAATCCGAATATTTCAAGTTTTGATAAATACAATAATCTTATCCAAAAATATTAAATTGTTTTAAAGCCAATTTTAAATATTGAAACACCGAGTTATTAACTTCAAAATAAACGAAGAAAATTAATTTAATCAGCGCTATTGTAAGCAGCCCATAAAAATAAATTCCTCCGGCATTAATATCGAATATAACTGAAACACCTTTTAACAAACGATAAAGCATCCACAGCGAAAATAAAATCAGAAATACATAGATATAGATATTTCCGGCACCTGCATTCAGCAGTCTGTAAAGCACAATACCAAGCGGAATTAAAAGCACCACCGGAAGCAAAGACCATACAATTGTAAAGAAAACACTTGAGAGATAAACTTTTGTTCTCACAAAAAAAGATGATGCTGTTATTACTATTGTTAATAAAAACATAACAATAACCGAAATGATAAATAACCATATCAGCGCTTTAACCGGATTCCAGGCTAAATAACTTATCCCTGCAATCAAATCTGGACTTCCAAAAGAAAGTATAATTCTTTCAAATAAAATGTTGTTCCTTATATAATAAAATAAATTCGCAAGGATTAAAGATATTACCAGCGAGATTATAGCTCCTAAAAACAAAGAATGATATGCGGAAATTATTCTCTGATCACGGACATCCGCAAAAAAATTATATGGACGAAGAAGTGCGCGGGAAGCATCATCTCTGAATTTTCTTCCTGAATTAACAAGCACACCCATCAATAATGCGAGCACTAATCCGGTTATAATAAATATCATCGGGGCATCATCTTTTTCGCTGCCGATTGGAATTGTAACCTTTTCAGCATTTTTCATGCGGGCTGAAAGTATCTTAAATGCAAGTCTCTCCTGATTTCTGTCTTCACTGATTAATCCGATGTTGTAAACATTATCTTTGTTATATCCGCAAACTATTGAACGATAATCTCCCCTGATATCATACATTGTGTTTACAAAAAATCCGCTGAGATTATTTTCTTCATAAAAGCTGAACATATCATCAAAAAATTTCGCCTGAGCTTCATAAGAAAATTTATTTACATAGCCATCTGTTTGTCCGATATTTACAATGTAAGTTGCTTCGCCAATAAATAATTTTCCGCTGCCGACCGATGTTTTAAGATTTTCAACTTTACTCTGAATATCATCCGGCTGTTTGTTCAATAGTTCAATTCCGTAAATATCAAGGTTATTTATTTCCTGATAGCCAAAGTCAAAGAATGAGGCATAAGTAATTATATTTCTATTTTTCTTAACCTGTCCGGCTAAATTTGAAAGTATTGCACGATGCTCATCTGAACTAAACAGATAACTTGAGCCGAAACCGATTCCGGTAATAGCAGAATAGCTGCTATAAGCAGAAAGTAAACCTGATAAATAGTTTTTACTTCTTTCGACAAAATTTTGAGATGCTGCTAAATTCTCCGGTAAATTAGATATTGGCAGTTCAACAAAAGCAAGTAATCCAAGCTTCTCACATAATCTTAAATAATATGGATGAGGAAGTTCGCGTGAAAATCTTACTGCATTGAATCCTGCATGTTTAATTACAGTAAGATCATTTTCCATTCTTTCATAAGAAGAAAGACTTCCGTATTGAAAATCAGATGCAGAATAGGTAACACCGTACAGATGAAAATCTTTTCCGTTAAGAATAAAATTATTTTCTGATAATTGAAGATTATAAAGAGCCATACTCTTATCACTTCTATCCACCAATTGATCTCCCTGCCATAATTCTAATCTTACAAGGTAACTGAAAGGATTATCCGGAGACCATAAAACCGGTGAAGCGATTGTTAAATTATTTTTAATTTCAATTCGTTTACTTGGCTCTAATCTAAAAGCATTCTGCTCAGAAGTTATTACACTTACTCCATCTTTAAAGAGTATCTGTGCTTTTAATATAAAATCAGATTTTGTACCCAGCGAATCAGGTATCTTTCTGAATTCTTTATTATCAATTATTGTTTGTAAAGAGATAATCGCTTTATTGTTTTTAATATCAATTTCTTTTTTAAAATTAAAATCGGTTATACTGATATTCGGTGTAAAGTGCAGATATACATCCCTGATAATACCGCCGAAATTATGAGGGAATAAAAATCTTTGTTTTAATGGAATTGTATTCAATGCATCGAGTGCATAAAACAGTTTGACTGAAATAATATTTTCTTTATCGGACTTTAAAAGATCTCTTGGTATCGGAAGTGAGAAAGGAAATTCACCGCCCGGATGACGGTAAATGATCGCATTATTAACTGAAATATCCGCAGAGTAATTAATTCCAAAAAAGTTGAGTGAAATTTTGTGATTGTTTATCTGTTCATTTGTTAAATTGAAGCTCTTTTCAAAAACAAACTCACCTTCTCCTTTAAACACTGATGGAATAGTAACCATCACTTTCTCTTTTTTCTTATCATCAGCAGTGTAAACTTTCCATGCTCCATTTAACGAAATTATGTCTCTTGAACTAGTTATATCAAATAAGAGCTGATCGGAAGAATTAAGTTTATAATTTGGAAGATCTCTGAAAATAACCTGCGAAAAAGCTAAATGAGAAAAAACAGTTGCGAATATAAACAGATAACAAAATACACTTTTGTGGAAAATCATTCTTTGCTACAAAACTCCTCAAAAAAATAAGTTACAAATATAACCTCAAAACGAAGGGATTGCAATGAAAAGAAAGCCCGATTTGAGCAAAAAATCGGGCATTTTAATATTGAAGCAAAGTTAACAAAGATCTCTGTTAAAAAAGTAAATTACACCTAATCTTGTTTGCCTTAAATGAATTAACTATGTGTCAATTTATTTAGCCTAAAAAGGTTTACTCAAACTAAATGATTGCAATTTGACAAGTAAGAAATTTCAAACGCTTTTTATTATTCCCATAAACAAATCAGCTTTTAAACAAGCACCGCCAACCAAAGCACCATCAATATCCTTTTGTGAAAGTAGTTCTTTTGCATTTTCAGGTTTGACACTTCCGCCGTATTGAATCGTTACATCATTTGCTGTTTCTAAAGAGTAATCAATCTGAATTAAATCACGTATAAATTCATGAACTTCCTGTGCCTGAGATGGTGTAGCAGTTTTTCCGGTTCCGATTGCCCACACAGGTTCGTAAGCAATTATAATATTTTTCACTTCTTCTTCTGTTACGCCTTGTAAGCCGGATAAAATTTGTCTTTTAATAACATCATTTGTTATTCCTGTTTCGCGCTCACTCAAGAGTTCGCCTACACAAAAAATCGGTTTTAATCCAGCAGAAAGCGCCTTTCTGATTTTCTTATTTATTACTTCATCACTTTCTTCAAATATTGTTCTGCGTTCTGAGTGACCAAGAATCACATATTCACATCCGGCTGATTTTAACATTGAAGCAGATACTTCACCGGTAAATGCACCGCTTTCTTCAAAATACATATTTTGTGCACCAAGTTTAATGTTACTTCCCTTTAACAGCTTTGACGCTTCTGAAAGTGAAGTGAATGGCGGACAAATAATTACATCACAGTTTGGTTTTTCATTTTGTAAAAGATTTTTTAACTCAACAATTAATTTTTCCGATTGAGCTAAATCATTATTCATCTTCCAGTTACCGGCTATAACATTTTTACGCATTATTTCCTCTTAAGTTAAATAAATTTTTCTCACCAAAATTAAGCAAGAATAATATTGATTTAAATATTATTATATAAATTAAACGCTATGAAAGTGAAAATTTCAAAACAAGTTTTCATTCTGGGAATGGTAAGTCTCTTTACAGATATTGCCAGCGAAATGCTTTATCCTGTTACTCCAATTTTTCTAACAGTAGTTTTGGGCTCATCAATGGCTGTGGTTGGTTTGATTGAAGGAATTGCTGAAGTTACCTCCGGATTGTTAAAAGGATATTTTGGAAATCTCTCCGATAAACTTGGCAAAAGATCAATCTTTGTTGTTTTTGGCTATGGAATTTCTGCACTTGCAAAATCTTTACCGGGAATTTTTCAAAATATTCCTGTTGTGTTAACATCACGAGTTTCGGATAGAATTGGTAAAGGAATTAGAACTGCACCAAGAGATGCTTTGCTTGCAAGCTATTCAAATGGAAATTCCGGTGCCGTGTTTGGATTTCATCGAGCGCTGGATACTTTAGGTGCCGCAATTGGCCCTGTTCTCGCCTTAGTTTTATTGAACTTTTATCCGAATAATTTCCAGTTAATATTTTTAGCTGCATTTGTTCCTTCTGTAATCGCAGTTGTTTTTACTTTGTTTGTTAAAGACAATGATGCATCATCAAACGAAAAATCTAAAAAGAATTATTTAGAATTTTGGAAATCTGCACCCAATCAATACAAACAAGTTCTGGTTTTAATAACAATCTTTTCACTGGTAAACAGCAGCGATGTTTTTCTGATTTTAAAATCACAAAACATAACCCAATCAAGCTCATTAGCAATTTTTGGATACGTGTTTTACAATATCATTTATGCAATTTTTTCTTATCCGCTGGGAGGATTGGCTGATAAATATGGCAAGCAAAAAGTCTTTTCTTTTGGTTTGATGATTTTCTCCGCAGTTTATTTTGGATTTGCATTTTTGAGTGATATAAATCTTATCTGGATATTGTTCGCGTTATACGGAATTTATGCCGCCTCAACAGAAGGAGTTTCAAAAGCCTGGATTTCCGATCTTATTCCAAGCGAGCAACGAGGATCTGCAATTGGTTTATTAACAATGCTCTCAAGTTTTTCAGTTATGCTTGGGTCTTTTCTCACAGGAATTTTATGGGATCGGTTTGGATCATCATTTCCATTTTTGCTTTCAGCAATCTCAAGTTTATTAATAGCTATGATAATTCATTTTAAAAAGTACTAAACACTTTACGAGCTTGTTGTGAAATGCATTTTAGGTAAGGATTACGCAGAGAGCGCAAAGTTGATCGCAAAGAAACACAAGGAATTGAAAAATTTTGCACAAAATCTTTTAATCCTTTTTCGTATTTTGTTATGAAAATTTTCAATTATTAACATTAAAATGCTCTCAGTAAAAAAAGATACTGCTGTAATCGCTGTAAGCGGAGGAATGGATAGTTGTGTAACTGCCGCAATCGCAAATTTGGAATTTAATCTTGCTTTTGCACACATCAATTACGGACAGCGCACTGAAAAGAGAGAACTAAAAGCTTTTAATCAGATTGCTGATCATTATCGCGTTAAGGAAAGGTTAATTATTGATTTTACTCATTTAGCCAAAATAGGCGGTTCATCTCTTACTGATAAAAATTTATCAATACCAAAAGCAGATTTGAATAACAAAAGTATTCCTTCTTCTTATGTACCATTTAGAAATGCAAACATACTTTCTGCTTGTGTAAGCTGGGCTGAAGTTTTAAATGCAAAAGCTGTTTTTATCGGAGCAGTTTACGAAGATTCATCAGGTTATCCGGATTGCACACCTGATTTTTTTTCTGCTTATGATAAAATGATTGATCTTGGTACCAAACCTGAAACACAAATTAAAATTGTAACTCCAATTATTAATTTATCCAAAGCAGAAATTGTTAAAAAAGGTATTGAACTTGACGCACCTTTACACTTAACATGGAGTTGTTATCAAAATGAAGATGAAGCCTGCGGTATTTGTGATAGCTGTGCACTGCGTTTACGCGGCTTTCAGCAGGCAGGATTTGAAGACCCGATTAAATATAAAGTAAAACCAAAATATTGACAGGATGAATAAAGAGCTAATTACAATCAAAGATGCCAGTAAATGGATTAGTGAAGAGTTAAACCGGAATATTACTCCTTCGAATATTTCATACCTTGTTAACTATGGAAGAATTACAAAGCATGGAAATAACGGAGATACATTTGTTAGTAAAAGAGAAGTTAGAGAGTATTATAATTCTTATTATGGCAATAGAACGCATAATTGGAAAGAAAAGTTAGGTAAAGATATTAACTGGCATTTGTCTTTTGAGAATTACAAAGAATCAGAGACTACAAAACATGTCCATAGGCTTCATCCATATAAAGGAAAATTTATTCCACAATTAGTTGAGTATTTTCTGGATTCTAACACAGATGAATTTAAAAAGGAAATTTATTTTAATAAAGATGATATTATACTTGATCCCTTTTGCGGCAGCGGAACAACACTTGTTCAGGCTAACGAATTAGGAATAAACGCACTTGGAATAGACATTTCGCAGTTTAACAGTTTAATAAGCAATGTTAAAATTGATAATTATGATTTTTCAAATCTTGAACATGAAATAAATAAAATCTCATTAGCATTAAAAAATTTTATTGCTGATTCAAATACGGTTAAATTTGAAAAATTACTTCTTGAAAAGTTAAATGAGTTTAATAATATATATTTCCCTTCTCCTGAATTCAAAATAAAAGTTAATAAAAAAGAAATTGATGAGTTTAAATTTGGTTTACAAAAAGAAAAGGAATTTTTAGTTACATATAAAGAGCTCTCTAAACAATACGGGATAGAACTCAATCAATTTAACCCTAAATCATTTTTAGACAAGTGGTTTTTAAAACATATCAGATCAGAGATTGATTTCGTATTTGAATTAATTAAAAAAATAAAAGATAAGAATTCAAAAAAAATAATAAGTATTATATTAAGCAGAACAATTCGTTCTTGCAGGGCAACTACACATTCAGATTTAGCAACTTTACTTGAACCTGTGACAACAACTTACTATTGTTCTAAGCATGGTAAAATTTGTAAACCATTATTTTCAATCCAGAGTTGGTGGGAAAGATATGCTAAGGATACTTTAAAAAGAATAAAAGAGTTTGAGACACTAAGGACAAGTACATTTCAACATTGTTTTACAGGCGATAGCAGAACTATCGATTTGTTTGAATCTGTTGAAAAAGAAAATCAAATATTTGCAAAGAATCTAAAGCAGAAAAAAATCAATGGAATATTTACAAGTCCACCTTATGTAGGCTTAATTGATTACCATGAACAACATGCTTATGCTTATGATTTATTTGGATTTAAAAGAAGAGATGAACTTGAAATAGGACCATTATTTAAGGGAACAGGAAAGGAAGCTAAGGAAAGTTATATTAAGGGCATTACTGGTGTTCTAAACAACTGTAAAAAATTCTTATCAGATAACTATAACGTTTTTATCGTAGCAAATGATAAACATAATCTCTATCCGACAATTGCTGAAAATTCAGGAATGAAAATAGTTCAACAATTTAAACGCCCTGTTTTAAATCGTTCAGAAAGAGATAAAAACGCTTATTCAGAAAGTATATTTCATTTAAGGGAAAAATAATTATGGGATTGAGCGAAGAACAAATTATTAAAATAAAAAACACCTTAAGAACGAGTCTACGTAATAAATTTAAAGATTATAAACCAGAAACATATTCTATGCCTTTTCATTTTGCACTCTTAGGGAAAGATAGAGTTGCATTATATTCTTTTATACATTCTTTGGCTACAAATTTTGGCACAACCATTTTTGAGCCAGTGGCAGCTTCTTTGGCCACTACAAAATTTGTAGAGGTCAAAACACATATACATTCAGGGAAAAAAATTACGGAAGACTGTCTTTTTGAAATTCAAAAGATAATGGATTCTCTTAGTTCTGGTGTAGAAAAACCAAATAAAGTAAATGAACTTCAAATTTTAAGAAGCGCTTGTAAAAGCGGAACATTGCGCGAAGTAAAACCAACAAAAGTTGATATTTTTTTAAGAAATGATAAAAATGAAATGTTCTTGATTGATCTTAAAACTGTAAAGCCAAACAAAGGTGGATTTAAAGAATTTAAAAGAACATTATTAGAGTGGGCTGGTGTTATTCTCACCGAAGACCCTGACGCAAATGTTCATACCTTGCTTTCTATTCCATATAATCCTTATTCACCTAGACCTTACGCTCGTTGGACAATGGCCGGAATGTTAGACCTTAAAGAAGAACTTAAGGTCGCTGAAGAGTTCTGGGATTTTTTAGGTGGAAAAGATTCCTATAATAATTTGTTGAATTGCTTTGAAGAAGTCGGAATTGAGATGAGAGATGAAATTGATTTATACTTTAAGAATTTTTAAAAACATTAAAAATTAAGGCTCAAATAAAATGAAAAAAGATAAAATATTTTATAGTTTACATATTAGTGACATACAAGAAATAGCTGATCAGGATTTAGAAAGAGAACTAACAAAAGCAGAACTTAAAAAAGTAATTGATATTGTTCCCAACTACATTAAATGGAGTGAAGCTATCAGTTATGCATTTATGGAATTAAAATTACCTACTAATGATGAATTAATAGAAAAATCAGAAAGAAAAAATAATAAATGAACAAAAAAACAAAAATCTTAGAAACATTTGAAAACAAATATCCCAACAGAGATTATAAGGTTAAACATATTGCGCCTGAGTTTACTTCTCTCTGCCCCAAAACCGGACAGCCGGATTTTGCAACAATAATTCTCGAATATATACCCGGTAATCTATGTGTAGAATTAAAATCATATAAATTTTATCTCCAATCATACCGTAATGAAGGTATTTTTTTTGAAAGTGTTACAAACAAAATTCTTGATGATCTTGTTGAAGTGCTACAGCCAAGATGGATGAAAATTACTGCTAACTTTAACACACGCGGCGGTATTTCTTCTGTTATAGAAGCAGATTATGAAGATGAAGATTATTGGTATGAAGATGATGAAGACTTATTCGGTGATGATGATGATTACGAAGATGATGACGACTATTTTGAAGACGGCGATTATAAAGATGATTTTCTAAAAAATTAAACTTTGTTTTTATGCCGCAGCTTTCTGAAATAAAAAAAGAATTTATAAATGAGCGGGAGAAACTTTTTTCTTCTTTTAATGCCCGGTCCGATGCATTCATCTTTAGTAAAAACTATAGCCTGCTTATTGAAAATGCTGTCAGAAAAATATTGAATGGAAAAACAATTTCTTTTGCTTTAGCTTCAGCAGGAAGTTTTAGCAGACGGGAACTTTCACCTTTTTCTGATATTGATCTTATGATTATTTCAGATTCAATTGAAAAAGATAATGAAGAAATAAAATCTTTTATAACAAACCTCTGGGATAGCGGTATAGAAACTTCGCATACCGTGCGTGATGTTTCTGATATAGAAAAATATCTTACTTCAGATCTTCATACCTTTACTCAGTTTTTTGAAACACGTTTGATTTCTGGTAATGTTGATTTATATAACTTTTGGAATACTACACTGCTTAACTCAATAAACGGTGATTCAAAAAGAATTCTTATTACAAATTATATTGATGATATAAACCGGCGTCATCAGAAATACGGTGCATCACAAAAAATACTCGAACCAAATGTTAAAATGTCAGCGGGCGGCTTACGGGATTTTCAGTCAATTGAATGGATGATGATGATAAGCAGTAAGAGCTTATTAAACTCGCAGTACGAACAAACACAAGCCGAGATTTTTATTGATTACTTAAAAGAAAACAATCTGGCTATACCCGCAGAATGTAAAAGACTTTTGGAAAGTTATAAGTATGTTTTAAAGATCAGACATCTTTTGCATTTAACCACAAAGATCAAAACTGATAGATTTGAATTCTCTGATCAGATAAAACTTGCAGCACTATTTGGTTTCTCAGAATCTGAACTGATGCTGTTTATGAAAAATTATTTTAATGCAGCTAATATCATTTTCAGAGTGTCGCATACATTAATCAAAAAATATAAAGTTCAGTATGTTAATCCTGTACCCGATTCGCTTTCATACGATCTTGATTCCGACTTTTATATAAAGAACAAGGTTATCTATCTGAAAAAAGAAGATGAGCCTACATTGTCTGATATATTCCGGGTGTTTTATTATCGTGTTCGTTACAATGCTGGTTTTGATGATCATCTTAGAACAAAAATAATGGAAGCAGCAGAAAATGCTGAAGAAAACAACTGGATACAACCCGATTCATCAGTCTTTTTCAGAGAGATATTAAAATTTTCCAGACACGTCGGTTCAACTCTTGCAATTATGAATGAGTTAGGAGTGCTTGGTGCTTTTCTTCCTGAGTTTGGTGAGCTGAACGGTTTTATGCAGCACGGTGTTTATCACTGCTACACTGCTGACGAACATACTATAATGGCAATTAAAAATCTGGAAAAATTAGCTAATGATAGTTCATTACTCGGCAGAATTTATAATTCAATAAAAGATAAAGAAATACTTAACTTGGCTTTACTTTTTCATGATATAGCAAAACCAATTGATATTTCAGGACACGAAATAATCGGTGCTGAAATGGCTTCATCTATAATGATAAAACTTGGTTATGAAGAAAAAGAAATTGATACAGTCTGTTTCCTTGTCAAAAACCATATCGCAATGGAACAAGTAGCTTTCAGAAGAAATTTAAATGACCCGGAAACACTCGATTCCTTTGCAGCTAAATTCAATACTATTGAAGAACTCGATTTACTTTACCTAATTACTTATGCTGATCTTTCTGCTGTTAATCCTGTAGTCTGGACTTCATGGAAAGCTGAATTACTTTCTGAACTTTACAGTAAAAGCAAGCGGATGATTCAGGATAAAATTTCCGGTGAAGAACTGCTTTACTCAACAATTTATTCCACTCCTAAAGATATTTCCAGACATTCTGATAAGATTACTGAAAACCATGTTCAGGATCATATTGATTCTTTACACGATGATATGGGATATGTAAACCAATTTACAGATGAGGAAATAGCCCTGCATACAGAAGAAATATTGAGAGGAGACAGTATCTCAGTTTTATTCAAAGATCTGGATGACTTTACAAATGTAACGGTAATTACAAAAGACTTTCCATCTCTTCTGTCTAAACTTTGCGGTGTGCTTGCTATTAACGATGCTAACATTCACTCGGCAAAAATATTTACACGCAAAGACGAAATTGTAATTGATACTTTTCTTGTTACTGATTTCAGAACTCATAAACATATTGATACCAATAAATATGAAAAGATAAGAGAAGATTTCTACTCGGTAATAAATGGTTTTTTAGAACTTCATCAGGAAGTTGCAAAATTAAAATCGCGTTGGTGGAGAATTGAAAGCAAATTATTTAAACGAAGCGGACAGATTAAAATCAATTTTGAAAAACATGACCGTTATACAATTATTGATATTCACTCACCCGATAGATTAGGATTTTTGTATCATATTACAAATAAAATGAATCAACTCGGACTGATAATCTACTATGCAAAAATATCAACCAAAGGTGATGATATTGTGGATTCATTTTATGTTTTGGATAGAAACGGTCACAAAGTTTCGCAGAATGATTATCAATTTATCATTTCTGAATTAACAGATACTATTACACAAATTTTGTAGCATTCTTTTGATTAATAGTAAAAGATCAATAGCAAAACTTAAAAACCAAAGGCACAATTTTGAATTTTATGGAAAAAGAAAAGCCTATCGGCGTATTTGATTCAGGTATTGGCGGTTTAACAGTAGTAAAAAGATTATCATCTGTGCTGCCAAAAGAAAGTATTGTTTATTTTGGTGATACTGCTCGTGTGCCTTACGGATCAAAATCAAACTCAACTGTTATTGATTATTCAATTCAGGATACAAGTTTTTTACTTCAAAAAAATGTTAAAGCAATCGTTGTTGCTTGTAATACTGCTTCATCAATTGCAATTCCCACACTAAAAGAAAAATTTGACGTGCCCGTTATAGGTGTAATTCTGCCCGGCGCCGATATGGCAGTCAGCCAAACTAAAAACGGAAAAATAGGAGTTATAGGAACACGGGCAACAATATCAAATCAGGCTTATTCTAAGGCAATAAAAGAAATTGATAATAAAATAAAAGTTTACGAAAAAGCCTGTCCGTTATTTGTACCGATTGCAGAGGAAGGATGGATACATCACAAAGCAACTTATCATATAGCGGAAGAATATCTAAAAGAATTAAGAGAAAAAGATATTGATACTTTGGTTCTTGGGTGTACACATTATCCAATTCTTGCTGATGTAATTCAGGATGTGATAGGTAAAGATGTTAGACTGATTGACTCAGGTATTGCCGCTGCTGAAGTTGTAAGAAACGAAATAAACAGAATTGGATTTGAAACAAACTCGGCAGTTCCGGGAAATCTTGATTTATACGTAAGTGATATTCCAACAACGTTTAAACAAGTTGCCGAATTATTTTTAGGCAAACAGATAAATGAAGTTGTAAAGGTTGATATAGAGGATTTACATAAGATTTAATACAAATCTTTCATCAACAGTTCCAATAGATCTGAACGAGGTGATCTTAAATATTTCAGTTGATTGATTCGTCCCTTAAAGAGGATTTTCGTAACGACATTCCTGCTATTCAAAAAATTTTTTTATCTCATCATATTTATTTGTTAATCCAAGAACAATCATCATTTTAATTCTGGCTTTCTGTCCATTAAGATAATCAGAGAAGATCACTCCAAGATCGTGAAGATGTTTACCTGCACCGGGATAGCTGTAAATATAATCTGTTTCGCCAGCCGGGCAGCGTGATGTTAGAACAATCGGGATCTTTTTTTCAACAGCATATTTTATTCCCTCAAAAGCAGGTGGTGGAACATTACCGACACCAAGTGCTTCAACAACAATTCCATCCACTTTACTGTCTGCAGAAAACTTGAAAAACTTTTCATCCATACCTGCATATACAGTCAGCAGATCCACATTAGAATTTATTTTTTGTGTTTCGATAGTCTCAAGTCTTCTTGGCAGCCGATTAAAAATCACTCTTCCATTCTGTACAAAACCGAGATTTCCAAAATCCAGACTCTTAAATGACTCAACAGAATCAGAATAGATTTTTGTTACTTCACTAGCTGCATTTATTTCTCCATTCAAACAGACAAGTACGCCAAGATTTTTTGAATTGTCATTCAGACAAATAGTTAAAGCATCAATTAAATTTCTTGGTCCGTCCCAATCCGGTTCGGAACTGTTTTTCATTGCTCCTATAACAACAATGGGCACTTCTGTTTTGATGGTTAAATCTAAAAAGTATGCAGTTTCTTCCAAAGTATCTGTTCCGTGTGTTACAATTACACCATCATATTTATCAGACTTGAGTTTTGCAATTATTTTTTTTGATAAATCCAGCATCAGATCGGGAGTAACATGCGGACCTGGATATTTTCCAAAATCAAAGCAATCAATTTCCGCCAATAATTTTGCTTCGGGAATCATTCCGAGTAATTCATTTCCGGAATACTTTGGAACAGCGCCGCCGGTTTTCTCATCAATCATCATAGAAAAAGTTCCGCCGGTAAATACAATTAAAATTTTTTTCATAAATTTTTCAAAATTTTCTTTCAAAAATAGCCTTAGTAGAACATTATAAAAAGATTTCCTTGCGAATTATCAAAACGGATTTGAACTGACTTGCAGAGTTATAATTGAAAGGTTATTTTTCAGGTGTGATTTAATAAGAAAGGAACAATCATGTTAATGGTTCAGGATGTTGACTTAACCCCAAACCCGCATGCATTAAAATTTATATTGAATGAAAAACTATTAGATCGTGAAACCCGGCAATATGCTGATAAGGAATCCGCACAAAACGATCCATTTGCAAAAGGTATTTTTGAAATCCCCGGTGTTGTTTCTGTTTTTTATATGGAGAAGTTTGTAACAATTGAAAAATCACCTGAAAATAATTGGGGACAAATACAACGACCTTTTATTAATTTCCTGAAAACATTTGATAAAAATCTGATCCCTGCTGAGCAGGAAATAAAAGTAAGTGATGAAGAATCAAATGAACTGTTAAAGCAAATTAATATATTGCTGGACCAAAAAGTCAGACCTGCATTAGCCGGGGATGGCGGTGGTTTGGAAGTTTTGGGATTAGAAGGTTATACAGTTATGATTCGTTATCAGGGTGCTTGCGGCAGTTGTCCGAGTGCTATCAGCGGAACCTTAATGGCAATCGAAGGATTACTTAAGCGTGATATAAATCCAGCAATAAATGTTGTTCCTGCTTGATAATATTTTCCTAAGAAATTTCAGGCTGCTTGTAGCAGCCTTTTTTTATCTCAAGGATTAAAATGAATGAAACATATTATTCCGAAGAAACAATTTCAGGAATAAAAATAATTGTTCTGGTATCAAGAAAAGGAATAAAAAAACTATTTCTCAATTCAAAAGAAAAGATTCCTGAATTAACTTCTTCAACAAAACTGCATAACGATGACCCATATTTATTCGGAGTATTTAGCCAATTAAGAGAATACTTTTCGGGTGAAAGAAAAAAATTTAACCTGCCGCTTGATTTGGAAGGAACAGAATTTCAAAAAAAAGTTTGGAAGGAATTACAAAAGATATCTTACGGAAAAACAATCTCTTACAAAATGCTTTCAGAAAAAATTGGTAATGTAAAAGCCATCCGTGCAGTAGGAAAAGCTAACGGAGAAAATCCTGTTGCCATAATTGTTCCCTGTCATCGTGTAATCGGAAGTAACGGAAGTTTAACAGGCTATGCAAGCGGATTGGATATAAAAGAAAAACTCCTTCTATTGGAAGGAGCTATAAGTCCGGATTTGTTTGAATAAAGATTATTTAATGTCTGTTACTTTGCTAACATCAGCAAGTTTTACAAATTTTTCATTAAACTTGTACGCACCGCCATTTGTCTTTACACTCTTAATAACCTTTACAGTAACATTTTCAACTTTTTTCTTGCCTTTTGCTTTGTCCGAAAAAGTTTGTTGTTTTGCCATTTTATTTTCCTATAATTTTAATTTCTGATTTCGGGCTGTAAATATATAGCAATAATGCTTTAAAGAAAAGGTTTAATATCTTTCTGAATCTTGAGAATCTTACATTTTTCCTTAGTTTTGAACATAATTTTTCAAGCTTTCGCAAATGGCTACAGTTGAAGGAACAAAAAAATACATTAGTGAATATCCGGAAATAAAATCTAAAGTTCTTGGCAAAACGGGATTTAAAGTTTCGATTTGCGGTTTCGGAGGATACAGAATTGATAACGGAGTATCACAACACAAAAATGCTTTGGAACTTGCACTGACTTCTGGAATTAATTTGGTTGATACTTCATCAAATTATTCTGATGGCGGAAGTGAAACTCTTGTTGGAAAAGTTATAAATAAACTTGTATCAGAAAATAAAATTGATGCGGAAAATATTGTTGTTGTTTCAAAAGGCGGATATATACAAGGCGCTAATCTTAAACTTGCAGTGGAAAGAGAGCAATCCGGTAAACCTTTTACAGAAGTGGTTAAGTGCGGGCAAGACCTTTGGCATTGTATCAGTCCGGATTTTCTCGAAAACCAGATCACTCTCTCTTTACAAAGATTAAATCTTAAGAAGATTGATGTTTATCTGCTTCATAATCCTGAATACTTTTTAACATATTCAATTATTTCAGATTCGGATAGAAGAGAGCGGGAATTTTACAGAAGAATTAAATCTGCTTTTATCCATCTTGAAAAAGAAGTTGATAATGGCAGAATTGCATATTATGGGATTTCATCAAACACTTTCGCGGAAAGGCAATCAAAGCAAAACTTTGTTTCATTAGAAAGAATTATTGAAACAGCTAATGAGATTTCTGACAGAAATCATTTTGCTGTGGTGCAATTCCCAATGAATTTAATTGAAAGCGGCGGGATGAATATTTTAAATCAGCAAAATCAAACCAGGACTTTTCTGGATACTGCTGCTGAAAATAATTTAGGAGTGTTGGTCAATCGTCCTTTAAATGCAATCAACAAAAATAAACTTATCAGATTAGCTGATTATCCCGTAATTGAAGACCGTAACGAAAAAGAAATTTTCTATCTGATAGACGATTTGAATAAACAAGAAAATCTTATAATAGAAAAGTATATTAATTTTATTGGTTTAAGTACCAGCGAGAAAAAAAATCTGATTGATTGTATTTCTGTTTCAAATATTTTAAAAACAAATTACAAAAAGTTTGATGATCCCGGGAGATTCAGAGAAATTAAAACGACTTATTTAATACCCCGTGCTAATTTTGCAATAAATGAAATCGGTAAAAATTATTCAAACGACGAAAATATTCTCCGTACCCTAAGGAATTATGCAGTAACAACTAACATCTTACTGGACTCAATATTCAGTAATCTGGCAAAGGATAAAAACAAAGAAAATCTCATTTTTCATAAAGTAATAGATAAATTTGCCAATATTGAGCAGCAAAAATTGTCTTTATCTCAAAAAGCTATATTATTAATTAATAGTGTGCCTCAGGTTACAATCACTTTAGTTGGGATGAAAAGCATTAATTATGTTGAGGATGTCAAAAAATCGATCAAAAGTGAATATGTTGAAAAATACTCTGATTACTGGCATAATAATGGTTCAATCATTTAACAAATAAATGAATCTTAGGATAATTATAGATATCTAACGCAGGTGAGAGTAATTTTTTTACAAATATCAATTGTTTCTTTTCGTTGATTCTTTATTAAATATTGTTTAGGTTTTGCATCAACTTTAAGGTTTATAATGTTTTTATTAGCAACAATCATAATTCTTTCTTACTTGGTTGGGTCTATACCAACAAGTTTGATTATAAGTAAATATTTTCATGGAATTGATATACGTGAACATGGCAGCGGTAATGCCGGCGGTACCAATGTTATGCGTGTGCTTGGCTGGAAGAAAGGATTATTAGTTATTATCCTTGATGCTCTTAAAGGAGCAGTTGCTGTAGTAATTGTTGCAAGATTACATTATGGCGGATTACCTTTCCAAAACGTTTCTCCATTTGATGATTTTACTTTAGTTCAGATTATTGCCGGTATTGCTGCAGTTATCGGACATATCTGGACTGTGTTTGCAGGATTCCGCGGCGGAAAAGGAATTGCAACTGCACTCGGTATGTTATTAATGATTATCACTGTTGATATGCTTATAGCAGTTGGAATATTCATTCTGGTTGTTTCAATATCAAGATATGTTTCTTTAGGTTCAATTGTAGCCGCATTATCAGTTCCTCTTACTTTGATATTCAGAGAAAATATTTTGCACGATCATATTCAGAGTTATGGAACGCTTCTTCCTTTTGTTGCCGGTGTTGCTTTGCTTGTAGTTTTTACTCATAGAAAAAATGTTGTTCGTTTACTTAACGGAACAGAAAATAAATTAAGTTTTAAGAAAAAGAAATAATGAAAATTTCTGTGCTTGGTGCAGGAGGTTGGGGTACTACACTTGGTATTCTCCTTCACTATAACGGTCATCAGGTAACTCTTTGGGAATACAAAAAAAATTACGTTAAGGAATTACTTAAAAAAAGAATCAACTCTCTTTATCTTCCCGGTGTGCCTATCCCGGAAGAGATTTCAATCACTCACGATCTGGAAGAATCAATACATCAAAAAAATATTTTAGTGCTTGCCGTTCCTTCACAGTTTCTTCGCTCAGTTGTTGAGCAGATTAAGTACCCGGATATTAAAAACTCAATTCTTGTAAGTGTTTCAAAAGGAATTGAGAATAAGCATCTTATGACAATGTCACAAATGTTAAAGGATGTTCATCCTCAGTTAAGTAAAAATCAAATCGGTGTTCTTTCAGGTCCTTCACACGCTGAAGAAGTAAGCAGAAGAATTCCAACTGCTGTTGTTGCTGCATCAATTGACCACGATACTTCTAAATCAATTCAGGCAGCGTTTATGAATTCTTATTTCAGAGTTTATTCATCTACTGATATTCTTGGTGTTGAGCTTGGCGGTGCATTTAAAAATGTAATTGCAATCGGTGCGGGAATAATTGACGGTGCCGGTTTTGGTGATAATACAAAGGCTGCAATAATGACGCGCGGTGTTGCTGAGATATCACGACTCGGTTTAGCAATGGGTGCAAAACCTGAAACTTTTGCCGGACTTTCAGGAATGGGTGATCTTATTGTTACTTGTATGAGCAAACATAGCCGCAATCGCTATGTTGGTGAACAGATTGGTAAGGGTAAAACTCTTAAGGAAGTATTAAAAAGTATGGATATGGTTGCTGAAGGCGTTGAGACAAGCCGCTCGGCTTCTAAGCTTGCTGATAAGCATAAAATTGAAGTCCCTATTACTACAGAAGTTTATAAGATATTGTTTGAGGATAAGGATCCTGTTAAGGCAACAACCGATCTTATGACCCGCGATATGAAAACTGAAAGACATTAACGCAAAATTCAATAGAACACGGATAGCGCAGATTACGCTGATTCACACGGATTTTCGATCATTTGAAAATACTTTTCTCTTAAATTCTGCTTTCTTTCCAAAATTTAATAATAGACCGACTTCAAGATTTGTTGCTTTTAGATAATTGATCAGTTGAGCTTCATGTTCTTCACATAAACTTTCAGCAGCTTTTAATTCTACTATTACTAAATCTTCGACTATTAAATCTGCAAAGTAATCACCAACCTCAAACTCATTATAAAACACTTTGACATTTTTCTGCTGATCAACTTTTAGATTTGCTCGC
>Ga0208462_1000028_pt1 | contig 207536 bp, 171 predicted proteins | sample AD_SCU001_MetaG_FD_184452 | JGI IMG/M metagenome (GOLD analysis project Ga0208462, IMG submission 184452) | Active sludge microbial communities of municipal wastewater-treating anaerobic digesters from China - AD_SCU001_MetaG (SPAdes) (version 2) | ecosystem: Engineered > Bioreactor >...
TATTGGTGAGACAATTCTAGCTCTTAGGAGCGTTGCTTCGGAAATTGGGCTTAAGGGCAACCTGTAGCTCAAAGGCAATTCAATAACAAATATATATGGAAAGAAACAATGCTTGAGAAGATTTCAGAGACCTTTACCGATGTATTCAGGACAATAAGCGGCAAATCTGCGATCTCAGAGAAAAACGTTGAAGACGCTCTAGATCGCATTAAAATCGCGCTCCTTGAAGCCGATGTAAATGTGAGAATTGTGCGTCGCTTTGTCAATGGTGTGTTAGAAGAAGCCAGAGGCGAAAAGGTGCTTCGTTCCGTCACGCCTGGACAGCAGTTTATCAAGATAGTCTATGATCGAATGGTCTCTCTTCTGGGCGATGAAAAGCAAGACCTCCTATTAAGAGGGACCGATACTCAGAGTATAATCCTTCTCTTGGGTCTTCAGGGTTCAGGAAAGACCACTACTGCAGCTAAGCTGGCTAATTTTCTTAAAAAAAGAGGACGAAGAGTATTGCTCGTGGCATGCGATCTCGTGAGACCCGCGGCCGTTGAACAGCTAGCCGTGCTCGCTGGACAGGTCGGTGTTGATATCCATAGAGAGGAACTAAAAGATCCGGTACAGGTGGCACGCAATGCCTTGGTACGTGCAAAGCGTGAAGGTCATGATGTGCTCATAGTCGATACTGCTGGCCGTCTTCAGATAGATGAACCTCTCATGCAAGAATTAGCGAGAATTCGCGATGCCCTTTCTCCAGTAGAGAGTCTTCTTGTGGCGGATGCTATGACTGGTCAGTCCGCTGTCGAAATTGCCAAGGCATTCGACGAAAGAATTGGAATCACTGGCGCCATCTTGACGAAATTCGATTCCGACACGCGTGGGGGAGCCGCACTTTCGCTAAAATCCATTACGGGTAAACCAATAAAGTTCATTGGTGTCAGCGAACGCATCGATGGACTCGAACCCTTCTATCCAGATAGGATCGCCAATCGCATTCTAGGCATGGGAGACATAGTATCGCTTGTGGAGAAAGCCCAGGAAGTCTACGACCAAAAGGAAGCGCTTGAGCTCGAACAAAAAATCAGCAAAGAAAGCTTTACACTCGAAGATTATTTAGGTCAAATTCAAAAGATGAAGAAGATGGGCTCTGTCAAGTCGATGCTCGAGATGATTCCAGGTCTGGCCGGACAAGTTGATGAGGACCGCATAGATCTTCAGGAGATGAAATATGAAGAGGCTATCCTTCTGTCCATGACAAAGAAAGAACGCCAGAATTATCTAATTATAGGTCCCTCAAGGCGAACTAGAATTGCAAAGGGCTCAGGCACTTCTGTAGCTCAAGTCAATAGGCTCCTTAAGAAATTCGAAAAATCTAGATTGATGATGAAAAAAATGGTAAAGAACAAAGGAGCCATGGCGAAAATGTTTGGGAGTGGAGCAAAGTAATTCAATTTAGGATAAAGAATTGTTTTGAATGAGGCCTTATTTCTCCTCACCACTTTACATAATTTGTCATTTTCGGTATATTGCATCGACTATGTTATATGGAGACTACAATGTCGAGAATGTGTGAAATCTGCGGCAAAGGGACACTTTACGGAAACAATGTATCACATTCGAAGAACCGTACAAGCCGAACCTGGTATCCGAATCTCATCAAAGTGCGCACAATTGAGAATGGAACTGTGCGCCGCATAAAAGTATGTGCTCGCTGTCTCAAATCCGGAAAAGTGGAGAAGTACATCTAATTGTTCATAGGGCTCTAGGCAATACGCTTGCCGATTTGTAATGGATTATTAAAAAAAACCGCCGAAATATGGCGGTTTTTTATTCCTAATAATAAATTGATAAGTGGCTGACAAATACGCTGCGGAGATAAACAAGGCTCTGGATAGGTGGGGCTTAGGTAGGGCTATAGAAGCCATAAATCCATGCCGATACAATAATGAATAGTCGTGTATTGAAAGGACTTATAATGTATTATGCAAAGCCTTCCATCGTAGTGCGCAATCTGTTTTTTGCAATTCTATTCTCTTTGATTACCTTCTCAAGCGATGCGATGGAACCTCTTCCTTATAGGCTTTTTCCCGCTCTCTATAGAAAAGAGAACATTTCTCGCATCGATCAAAATATGAGCCTTGCTAATTATCAGTCTAGTGGAGGTTTTCTGTGGGAGAGGGTGCCTATTGTGGCCAACAATACTATTCTCGCTTATTATGGCAGTCCACTTTCCGATAAAATGGGTATACTCGGCCTCTATCAAAAAGAAAAGATCGCCGAAATGTTAAAGGAGATGGCAGCCCAGTATGACCAGGTAAATGGCAAGGATGGTGTGATTCCAGCATTTTACATCATCTATGGGACTTGTTGGCCGGGCGGAGAGATAGGATATCTAGACGATAAAATACTTTTGGATTACATCAGATTTGCTCAATCTATGGGCATGCTCGTATTTATCGATCATCAGATAGGCAAATACAGCCTCAGGGCGGCCATGGACAAGATCTTGCCATTTTTGCGATACCCCAATGTCCATCTAGCTATAGATCCGGAGTGGAGAACGCTCAGTCCCATGAAAGAAATAGGATCTATTACCGCCTCTGAGCTCAATGATGCTCAAAATTATATGGATGAGTATATCAGGGCGAATGATATTCCTGGCATACGTATGCTTGTTGTGCATCAGTTCGCAGATAAGATGATTCAAAGCCGCGAAGAGGTGATATCGCACAGGGATCGTGTCATCCTTATTCATACCGCTGATGGTTTCGGTGCTCCAAGGCTGAAGAAAGCTACCTATCAGAGAAACGCGGACGCGGAAAATATGCCGGTAAAGGGTTTTAAGCTCTTTTTTAAATCGGATTTTGCTCTGGCGGGATTCGATATGCCACTTATGTCGCCTAGCGAAGTCATGCAGCTTGATCCAAGACCAAGCCTGATCATATATCAGTGATGAGACAGCCCTGAAGTTGGGCTCTTGCTGTGATAGATTGAATTTGAAGGTTTCTTTTTATAGAGAAGGGGATATAGATGAAAAAAGCCCGGGTATCTGCAATGATGCTTATATTGGTCTCTTTTAGTATAGTCGGAGTCTATGCCTATGATCCGCCTAAGGGAGCATCGCTGCTTGGCCGTATTTACGGTCCTTGGACAATGGGCGGGGGATTATCGCTCACCGAAAAAGGGGACAACACATGGAATTTCCTATTAAACCCGGCTTCTACTTCTGAAGAAGAACTTCCTATTCTCGCTTTATCTTACACAGGCATCGCTGATACCTCCGCTGGTGGGCCTCAAGGTTGGGGCAGCGCAGCAATGGCAGCTTTTAGCCTGCCAAAGGTCTATGGAGTATGGAACGGATCTGTTCGCCTTTTTAGCGCTCCAAGTTCAATGACAAGCATGCCATTTGGGACCTTTGCCACTATTGGAGGTGGATTTTCCAAAAAAATCTCAAGCGGTCTATCCGTGGGAGCTTCGGCTTGGCTTGCAATGGGAGGAAATGGCAGCTTTGGATGGGGGCTTTGGTCCGATATTGGAATTGTAGAAGAATTCGGCGATATGGGATTTCTAAAAAGTCCAAGATTAGGTTTTGCGTTTAGCGGAATTGGAAAGGAGTTCAACTATGAGACACCGCCAATAGGCATGTCGCCAGGAAGCAAGGCATCTTCTGGTTTTCCTTCTGCTTTCAGCCCAAGTCTTGGATTCAGTGCAGATCTTCTCAACGATTACAATTTGCGCATAATGGCCAATATTGATTTGCGCGCGCCGTCATTTGCGGATCTAGAGGGTGAGATAGGATTAGGTATTTCTTATCGGAACATGCTTAATCTTCGAATCTCTGCAGCAGAAAGCCTCTATGATATTCAAAAGAAAACTGGACGAAGTTTATGGCCTTCTATTACGATATCGGGCAGCATACCTCTTGGCAGCAAAGATCCTCAGAACAAGGGAGTTTCAGCGATACTTCCGGCCTTTGGATTCATGCCTCTTTACGATAGCTTGAATTCATTCTCTATTGGTGCTCAGATTGCTTGGAGACAACATGATATGAGCCCTCCCGAAGTGAAGCTCGAACTTCCGCCTTCGGTAGGCGGTCCGCCCGTAGCTTATATTTCGCCAAATGACGATAGCAAACAGGACAAGCTAGAGATTCCTCTTTCGGTAAAGGATGAACAGGGAATTGTAGCCGGGTGGCTCTTCAAGATTGAGGACCGCTCTTCAGGTAAGGTGGTACGGACAATTACTGAACAGTCTGATCTTCCTGATCGTATCGATTCTTTTTCTTCTATAAAAAAAGGATTTGGTTATACAAAGCAGAATGTGCCGGTTCCGAATATCCTGGATTGGGACGGCAGGGATGATGAAGGCAATCCAGTACCAGATGGAACTTATATAGTGAGTTTTCATGCTTGGGATGATCTTGGAAAAACAAATGCAAATTATGACTCTTGCATGAATGTCGTTGTGGACCGAAGTGCACCAATAGTAAATGCATGGGTTTTGGGCAGCGAACAGCTTTTGCAAGGTTTTGACGTAATGATTTTTAGCCCTGATGGTGACAATAGCAAGGATACAATCTCCTTCCGTGTTCAGGGCTCTATAGAAGATAACTGGAAGTACGAAATTCTCAATGAAAACAATGTCGCCATTAGGACAATGGAAATCAAAGCCAGAAGTGCTCCGCGCGACTTTGTCTGGGATGGTACTGATGATAGAGGGAAGAGAGTCCCCGATGGTTACTATCGTTTCAGGCTCTCTACTATGGATCCTGCTGGAAACACTGGTTACAAAATCATCGGCATATCTGATGATAAGTCCGACTGGATCGTAGTAGATACAAGCAGACCCGCAGTTAAGGTTGTAGCTGACAAGAAAGCCTTTAGCCCAAAGAAAGAAGGAGAGGCGGGTACTGCACAAATTTCTTTTGAACTTGAGTCTTTAGATAACCTGGTTACCTGGAAAGAGTTCATTCAGGATCAAAATGGCAAGACAGTCTGGACCTCCTCCGGCGATGGCTCAGCACCTCCTCCTGAGTCTTTCCGATTTGGTGGACGTGATCCTTCTGGAGAAGTGCTTCCGGATGGACAGTATAGAGCAGGCATTGAGATGAAATATCGAAATGGATATTCTCCTCTCAGCTACTCGGAGTCTTTCATACTCGATGCTACGCCGCCATTCGCCACAATTGTTCTTGATGATATTAGAGCTATTTTCAGCCCCGATGGAGATGGAAGAAGAGATACACTGGCTTTTAGCTTATCAGGAAGCAAAGAAGATACATGGAAACTTAGCATCTTCGATGAAATTGGTAAGCCTGTCTACACACGAGAGTATCGCGAAGCACTTCCAGAGCGCTTTGAATGGGATGGGACCGATTCGACAGGCCGTCGCGTAATTGATAATAAGTATACGCTAGAAATCGAAAGTGTAGACGTTGCGGGCAATGAATTTAAGGTTGGTTTTGAACCGGTTGTTGTAGATACAAGAACGCCAAGCGCTTTTTTTGTGCTCAACAGGGAAGCCTTTAGCCCGAATGATGATGGTATAGCAGATATTCTTGGTGTCAAATTGAAAATCGACAGCATCGATGGGCTTCTAGACTGGAAGCTCTATGTTTCATCTGCCTTGAATGGTTCAGTGAATGCTGAAAAGACAGGCAGACAAATAGCCCTTCTCCAGGGTGATGGAACCAATTCTCCACCCACTGATTTCCAATTCGATGGTAAGGGAGAGGGAGCATTGCTAAAAGAAGGCACTTATCGCTTTGAACTCTTCCTGGAATACGAAAATGGCTGGAAGACGACAAAATTGAGTCCAGAATTTGTAATCGATATCACTGCACCAAGAGCCCAGATTTCGCGTTCGAGAGAGTTCTTTAATCCGCGTGGCGAGACTAAGCAGTCACAGGTAATCATCTCTCAGATTGGCTCGAGAGAAGCACTATGGATAGGAGAATTGCGGGACAATCAGGGTGTTCTGAGGTGCAAGTGGGAATCTAAGGACAGTCAGCCATCTGAAATTCTCTGGGATGGTAGAACTGCCGAAGGAGCGCTCCTCCCTGATGGAATCTATAGCTATCGCCTATTCTGTATAGATCTGGCCGGCAACAGCTTTGCCTCGGAGCCTATCTTGATTGGCATCGATACTGTTGTCAAACAGTCCTCGCTGTCTGCTGATACTATGGCAATTAGCCCAAATGGAGATGGGATTCAGGACAAAATGACCCTTTCCATAAGCGCAACGGCGATGGAGAGCGTCCAGGATTGGCAACTTGCAATACTTGCCGGACAAGAGAGGGTCATGGAGTGGAAAGGTACCGGAAAGGTGCCACAGACTATTATCTGGGAAGGGATAAGTCTGACTCGTTTGCCTGTTCCTGATGGCAGCTATGCGGCTATTTTCCGAGCCGAATACCCCAATGGAGACTCCACCGAGGCTAGTTTGGGCCCCCTCATTGTTGATCGTATAGCGCCTCAGGCGACAGTAAGTCTTTCTCGTTTGATATTTTCTCCGAATGGAGATGGGATAAATGACACGATGCGCATAGAGCAAGATTCGGTAGGGAAAGACAGATGGCAAGGGAGTATTTTTGATTTAGCGGGCAAGGCTGTGTGTACGTGGAGTTGGGAAGAAGCGGTTCGGTCTTTTGAATGGGATGGTAGAGACAGTGCTGGCAATGTGGCTGTTGATGGGAAATATCGATATCAGCTTGTATCGAAAGATGCGGCGGGCAATGGGTTTAGCTATATCAGTCCAATTTTTGAAATAGAGACTGAGAAAAAGGCCGTGCGTCTTACGGTTGGGGATCGTGCTTTTAGTCCCAATGGTGATGGTGTGAAAGATGTGCAGACAATAAAAGCAGAAGTTGTCTCGCCTGAAAAGGTAAAAGAGTACGTGCTACAGATTGTCGCACAGGATGGGCCGGCGGCATTGAGTGCAGTAAGGACATGGAAGGGTGAAACGCCACGGAGTGTCTATGAGTGGAAAGGCGAAACGGATGCTCAAATACAAGCGCCCGATGGGCATTATGCTGCATCGATGAAGGTTGTGTATCGGAACGGTGATGAGGCCGAGGGTGCCACTGGGACTTTTTTGTTAGACAGGCAATATCCACGAATAGAAGTGCATATTCAGGGTAGTATATTTTCTCCGGATGGGGATGGCAGAAGCGACACTATTCTTATAACTCAAAAATCATTGCCAGGCGACGACTGGAAAGGGGTGATAAAGGATAGCAATGGCAATATAGTGCAAAGCTGGAACTGGCAAAATGAAGCCAAGGATCTGGTATGGGATGGGAGTAATATGAGTGGATCTACGGTTTCCGACGGCTACTATGTTTATTCAGTTGAATCGGAGGACATTGCCGGCAACAAGACCGTGGTTGGGCCATTTCAGATTCAGGTTGAGACTGGAAGACGTACTGTACAGCTTCGTCTCAGTGATAAGGCGATAAGTCCCAATGGTGATGGAATAAAAGACGAGCTTGTTATAAACGTCGATGTGGATGCGCGGGATCGGATAAAACAATTCAATCTCGCTATTCGTTCCAAAGACGGTGCGGTTATGAAGGCATGGACTGGAGGTGCCGATCTTTCCCGAGAGTATCGCTGGGCTGGGACCAATGAGGCAGGGGCTGCGGTACCGGATGGAGACTACAATGTGAGTCTTGAGGTTTTATACTTGAATGATGCGTTTGCCAAGGCTGGGCCTATGGCTGTACTAGTCGATCGTATAGCGCCTCAGGCGACAGTAAGTCTTTCTCGTTTGATATTTTCTCCGAATGGAGATGGACGAGCCGATACTGTTGAATTGATACAGAGTAGCGTATATGGGGATCGATGGAATGGGCAAATAATCTCAGAGACAGGAAAGATTGTTCGCACCTGGGAGTGGTATCCGATGCTCGCCGATGTTTTATGGGATGGCAAAGACCAGAGTGGTAAGCTTGTATCCGATGGTGTTTATTATTATGAGCTGAGATCGATCGATGCGGCCGGCAATTTCTTCATCCTTCCTCGTCAGCAGATCATAGTCGATGCAGCACAGAAAAATGTCAGTTTCAAAGTTGAACCCACGGCCTTCAGCCCAAATGACGATGGCGTCAAGGATCTAATTTACTTAAATGTCAATGCGCCAAAACCGGATACCCTGCTTTCTTACTCACTTTCCATATTTGCTGGTTCTAAAGCCGCGGCAGGTCAAGCGCCCGTACGGAGCTGGAAAGGAAAAATCGATATTAAGTCGCAATATGTCTGGGATGGTATGACGGATGCGGGATTGAAAGTGCCAGATGGGTATTATAGTACGTATCTTGAGCTTGAGTATGCAAACGGCGATCTATTCAATTTCGGCCCTATTCAGATACTTGTGGATACAGTTCCGCCAAGGATAAGCATATCCGCGGATCCTTTGCTTTTCTCTCCGAATGGCGATGGCATCAAGGATACCATAACCATTGCGCAGGAATCAGTGCCAGGTGATGATTGGTCAGGCAGAATTCGGAGTGCATCCGGGGCAACAGTACGAAGCTATACCTGGAAAGGACAAGCAAAGAACTTTACCTGGGATGGCAAAGACTCGAACGGGAAACTTGTGCCAAATGGCGCTTATTCCTACGAAGTAGTCAGTGTAGATGCTGCTGGTAATAGTGCTTCAGCTTCAATCAAGGGTATTATGGTAGATGCTACAAAGCCGAGAGTCTTCGTAACTGCTTCAGACAATGGAATTTCGCCTAATAGCGATGGAATTCGAGATGAAGTATCCTTCTCGCTTACGGTAGAAAATCGAGAGGGTGTCGATTCGTGGCGATTCTCCCTTCTTGATTCTAAAGGTGTTGAACGCTCCTTCTTTGGTGGAAGTGGTTCAGATGTGCCTACGCGGCTTGTATGGGATGGCCGAGACTTGAATGGCCAGGTGATAGAGGATACTTTCACAGGCAAGCTTATCGTTAGATACATGAAGGGTGACATAGCAGAGGCGACAAGCAGCAAAATAGTGGTCAAGATTGCACCTCCGCAGGTAGAGATTAAGGTCAAGCCAGAATATTTCAGCCCTGATGACGATGGTGTGGATGATATGCTAACCTTCGGTATAGTAGCGGACAAGAATGCGGGCATCACAGAGTGGAAGCTCGAAGTGCTCGAAACCGCCATTGTCGAATCTGCTGCCTTGCAGGAAAGCAAGCCAACGCGATCTTTCATGCTCTGGAGCGGCAAGGGAATGCCTCCTTCTCAGATCACCTGGAACGGGAAATCCCCCAAGGGAGAATTAGTCGAATCTGCAACCGATTATCCATTCGAATTCACCTGTTGGGACGCCCTCGGCAACCAGACTAAGATAAGCGGCATAATTGCGGTGGATGTTCTTGTCATACGCGATGGAGACAGGCTCAAGATTAGAGTGCCCTCTATAGTCTTTAGGGCGAACCATGCGGACTTCATTGGCCTGGATAGTGAGATTGTAGCTCGAAACGAAAAAGTAGTAACTCGAATTGCTCAGATCCTAGGCAAATTCCCGGATTATAGGATAAGGGTCGAAGGTCATGGAAACAATGTCGGCAAGATGCTTGGATACAGCGCATCGCGTATTCAGCAAGAAGAGATTAATGAGCTGATACCATTATCTACCGAGCGAGCAGAGGTAGTTCGTAAGATGCTGGTGGAAAATGGAGTAGATGCGCGTCGCCTGACTGTGGTTGGACTTGGTTCGAGCGAACCAGTTGTTCCCTTCACCGATGTTCAAAACCGTTGGAAGAATAGACGTGTGGAGTTTGTGCTGATCAAAAATCAGTGAGCTTTTATTGCTAATCGATATAATTGAGGGGCTGCTCATTTAGTTGGGCAGCCCTTTTTTTCTGCTTATATATGCCACTTTCGCGCCAGGAAACCTTGCTGCATTTTAGCGAGAACATTTTAGCGAGAATAAGAATATACCAAAGTGCTAATCAGAACTCTCCTATGAATAGGACTTCTGGCTCAATGCAAAACCCTGTAGCATCATAAACAACCTTCTGAGCGTATTCTATTAGTTTTCTCATGTCGCGAGCGCTGGCTTTTCCTATATTGACAAATATGTTTGCATGCCATGGAGAGATAGCTGCATCGCCGATTCTATAGTTTCGCAAGCCAAGTTCATCCAGTATTTTTCCGGTTGGCTTGCCGAAATCATGATTATTTTTGAACATAGATCCTGCGCTTGGAAAGTTAAAATGCCGCTTTTGCATGCGATCTCGCATACATAAGCGCATACGCTCGGCGATTTTTTCGGGATCATCTGGAATGAGCCTAAACGATGCTGCACAGATTATTAGAGATTCTAATTCGCCGCCGCGCATGAAGGGTGAGCGCTTATAGGACCAGGACTGAGCGCGGGCGGAAATGATTTTGAGTCTTCCTTGGTTATCGATAATGGTAAGATCTTGAATATGCGTGGCTATATCATCTTCATAACAGCGCGCATTCATATAGACCGAACCTCCAAGGCTTCCAGGCATTCCATAGAAATTCTCGAGCCCAGAAAGACCACAAATCTGAGCCTCTTCGCACAGAGTCATCAAACGAACTCCACACTCGGCATATAGGAGCACAGGGTCGATTCTCTCTTCCCGTTTCAAATGCATGATCGAAGAGAGCAGACTGGTATCGATCACCGCTCCCCTAACACCCCTGTCTCCCACAAGTATATTAGCTCCGCTTCCAAGTATGAAAAAAGGTACATTCTCAATCTTTAGCAGCCCCACTACCTCTTCAAGAGCCGATATGGAGCGCGGCCTTATAAAGAGATCGGCAGGACCACCGATCTTAAAAGTTGTATGCTCCTTCATAGGCTCGTCAAAAAGAATCAAGCAATGATCAGTATTGATTTTTTGAGCGATTTGCCATAGGTTTTTCATGTAATTCCAGTATCTTAGCTTAAAGAGCCAAAAGCAAGAAGGTCCGACTGACGAAAAGGAGCACATATGCATGATGTCCACATTTTTAATACGATGGGTCGGAAAATTCAGCTTTTTACACCCCTGCACGAGGGGAATGTGGGATTCTATGGCTGCGGACCTACCGTCTACAATTATGCTCACATAGGAAATCTCAGAACATATATCTTCGAAGATACTCTTGTCCGGATGCTAAGGCGATTTGGATATCGGGTGACGCATGTAATGAATATCACTGACGTGGGTCATCTCTCCGGTGATGATGATACAGGCGAAGACAAAATGCTTAAATCAGCCAGAGAAAAAGGCCAATCAGTGCTTGAAATTGCCCAATTCTATACCAACGCTTTTTTTAAGGATACTGAGCGCTTGAATATTCGGCAACCCGATATCGTCTGCAAAGCAACAGACCATATTCAGGATATGATCGAACTCATCAAGCGCATTGAGGCAAATGGTTACAGCTATTTCTCCGGAGGGAATCTCTATTTCGATGTCTCCAAATTCGACCATTATGGCGAACTTGCCGGGCTTCAGCTAGATCAGCTCAAAGCAGGCGCACGCGTCGAGCTGGATCCTAATAAACGCAATCCTTTCGACTTTGTGCTTTGGTTTACAAAATCGAAATTCGATAAGCAAGCGTTAATCTGGGATAGCCCATGGGGAATAGGATATCCGGGCTGGCATATCGAATGCTCGGCCATGAGCATGAAATATCTGGGAGAGCAATTCGACATACACGCGGGAGGGGTCGATCATATAGCCGTGCATCATACAAACGAAATTGCTCAATCCGAAGCCGCAACAGGCCACAGATGGGTCAACTATTGGATGCATGCGGAATTCCTCGTTCTTGATAAAGGCAAGATGTCCAAATCTTCGGGCAGCTTTCTTACGCTTGAGTCTCTCATCGATAAAGGCTACGACCCTCTGGATTATCGGTATTTCTGTCTGGGTGGGCATTATCGAAGCCAGCTATCATTTTCCTGGGAAGGACTGGATCAAGCGAGATCAGCAAGGCTCTCGCTACTGGATAGGGTTCTTGCACTCAAAGAAAAGGCAGTGAAGCCAGCATCCATATCGGAGCTAGGTCAAAAAGCACTCCGATATCTCACTTCCTTCGACGATGCCTTGGCCGATGACCTAGCAATGCCGCGTGCGCTAGCTCAGGTATGGAGCTTATTGAAGGACAATGATGTTCCGGCTCGAGATGCTCTTGCGCTCATTTTGAATATAGATGAAGTGCTGGGTCTGGATATTGCCAAGGCTCAGAGAAGAGAAGTCTCGGTTGATACAGATACCGTTCAATGGATCAATAGTCAGATACAGAGAAGAGCGGCAGCCAAAAAGGCACGAGATTTTGCGACAGCCGATGCAATTCGCAGCGAACTTGTGGCAAGAGGCATTCAGCTTGAAGATAGACCTGAGGGAACAGTGTGGAGATTGATCGAATGATTATGAAAGGCTTTCTGTAACAAAAGGATTGATGGATTGTTCCAAAATAAGGATGATGGGCCAATATCAGACTACAACCTCATATTTGCGCAGAATGTGGACCTACTTCTGCGCATAGCCGTGCATATCACCAATGATTGGGAATCTGCAGAAGACATAGTCCAGGATGCCTTTGGTAAATTGATCGAAAAGCAAATGCAATTCCCTTCGGAAGAGGATGCTCGATTCTGGCTCATTCGAGTGGTAAAAAATGGGGCTATAAACTGGTCAAGGCGAAAAGTGAGAGAGTTCAAGGCCTACGAGCACTGGTGGAACGCCGAAACAACTCAGGCAAAGATTTCTGCAGATGCTCTTGATTCGAGGGATATGCAAAATCAACATGCAGGAACAGATCAATCCGCAGATCATGAACTTATGATGAAGGAATGCGCTCAAGAAGTGCGAGATGCTCTGATGAGGATTCCCGAAAAGCTGCGAATGGTACTCATTCTCAAAGAATATGAAGGCATGAATTATAAAGAGATTGCCAAGGTTCTAGGCATTACCGAAGGAAATGTCAAAGTTAGGGCTTTCCGAGCTAGAGAAGCTCTTCTTTCGATATTGAATGAGGGAGGGTCTTATGTGTCCCGATGAAAGTCTGTTGACGGCTTATATCGATAATGAAGTACCATCACCATGGAAAGAGCGGATCGAGATGCATTTGTGCCAATGTGAGCGATGTGCAAATCGTGTTGCTCAATATCGCGCTCTAAAGGTAGCATTAAAGGCCGCCGATGTTTTGGAAGCCTCAAAACGGCAAGAAGCTGCCAAACGGATACAGGCTTCGTTGAAGAGCATTACAGATGAGTCTTCGCGCCCACTTCGCACAGAAGGTATAATCGAGAGATATCCAGTATTTTCTACGTTCATGTCCAAGCGAATATCTGTGCCGCTTCCTATTCTAGCTGCATCGCTTCTCATTATGGTATTCTTTGCGGGCTTGGCTTTTGGTATTTTTGGAGCCCATAGAACCACAGGCCAAGCATTGGCTCTGAGCACAAGGCTCCCCGAAGAGTCCGCATCGAACATAGAAAGTATCGTGTCCTTGCTTTCCCAGACAGATCCGAACCAGTTTGTGACAATACATGCGCCGGGTAATATATCTCAACCTCTGGTCAATACGACACCTGTGTATGTGATCTACAATTCCTCCGGCCGCAAGCCAACAGTCATGGCCTTTCCGGTGGAAGGGGAGAGATAAGATGAAGCGTTCGACTCTCACCCTTGCTGCAATTTCGATTCTGAATGTTGCATGGCTTTTTGCTCAGACGCCCTCAATACCAACAGCACCTTCTTCGATTGCAATACCCGATTCACCATCTTCAAATATTCCCGTTTTCCAATTTCAGATTAGAACTGCTTTCACCTTGACACCTGGGATGGTATCTGCAATCCAGTCAGCTTCGCTTGGATCTCAAGGGTCAAAAGCAGCTCAAGGAGAATCCATCGAGAAAGCAAATTCTCCCAAGTGGGAAGATGCGATAGTTCGTGAAGTAAGCCTCGCTTCTCCGCTTGGTATCAAAATTCAGAACGATAGATTCATCGCAATAATAGTATTGATGCCTATCGAACTCATAAAAAAGGACATCACCATGCTTGTCCAGAATCACATCTATATGCGAAGCCAAGATAATTCGATTCAATTGAATACCTCGGTTCATACGGTGAGAATACCGGTTGATTCGGTATTTTATTACTATCCTTTGGGTGGAGATTCCAAACAGGGTGCACCCATGGTGATCGAGATTCTTGTCAATTCAAAGTAAGTCCATGAAACAGCGTAGGATTATTACGCTTTGTATTTTGATTTTCTTAGTCGCTGCAGGAATAATCATCTATCGAAACATGCAGCCGAGGCTTTTGGCAATTGATCCTGTAATTGTCATGTCCGGCGATCTTGTCAATATTGCGGGACGCAATCTTGGCAAAAAGGAAGGCGAGCTCCTTTTGGATAATGTTCCCCTGCCTTCACAAGCTATACTCTTCTGGAGCCCTTTTCTTATAAATTTCCGGATGCCCAGCAATTATGAATCGGCCGTTGTGCGGGTAAAGACGGGGCTGGGGGTATCGAATCCACTTATGGTGGCGCTTGCTTCGAAAGTCCCTTCAAAGGCAGAAAATAATCTAATTCAGCAGCACAATCCAAGCATTACAAGCATAAAACCTTCGACAAACGCTCAGATAGGAAAACTTATCGAGCTCAGAGGCAGTCATTTCGGGATGCCTGAGGAAGAATCTGCGGTGCTGTTTTCGAAAGTGCCTATAATTTCAACGCTTGAAGCGATAGATGCGGACAATTTTGCAAGAGTCGAATCGATTAGTCTTCTTGTAGATAAATGGAATGACTCTTATATAGCGGCTTATGTGCCGGATGGTACCGAAAATGGGTATGTCTTAGTCCGAACAAGAAATGGTCTCTCGAACGCCTTTCCTATTTCTATTTCGCGTAATCCTGGCAGATTGTCCAGAGGAGATTCCGTAACATATACGCTCAAAGATACGCTCGTGGTCCATATTGCCGCATCTCTGCCAGATGGCAGGGTATCCTTCATCCTCTCCAAACCGCCTGTAACGCAGTACCAGTCGACAATGGCGACGATCGAGGCAGGAGCCGATCATCTGAGAGCCGAAACGGCGGTATGGCAGGAATTCAGACTGGGTGCGGCGGATGCAAGACTGGGGAGAATAGAATTACAGAGGCGATTGATTATAGATGTATGCGAGATCACAGCAGATATTACCATAGGCACGCTACAGCCACTCGGAACAAAGCCCCCTGCTTTTCTTAGCCCTTATCTTGCAGAGGATGCTCTGGTTCCTTCTACTAATCCTTCGATAATCTCGGCCGCCCTGTCGATGAAGAAAAAGGAAAAAAATCCTTTTCGACAAATTATGCTGGCTACCCAGTGGACATTCTCGAACATAAAGCTAAAGCAAGAAAAACAGAGCTTTGGAGATGATCCTATCGATGCACTCAAAAGCAAAGCCGGTGGTATACGTTCTCTTGTTTTAATCAATTGTGCTCTTCTTAGAGCATTGAATATTCCAGCAATCCCGGTAGCGGGCTTTCTTGTGACCGAAGATATGCGCTTAATTCCTCATTATTGGTCAGAATATTATCTTATCGGAATAGGATGGATACCATTCGACCCAGCCCTTGCAATAGGAATGATTCCTTCGGGTTTTCGTCCGGTTTTTTCGAATAGATCCAACTATTACCAAGGAATTGATAACAAGCATATTGCAATGGCTAGGGGGTATCAACTTCTACCTTCTATTCCAGCAGAGGCACAGAGAAAAAGCAAAATCCCCTGGTCACTTTTCGAATATGATGAAGTAGCTCATGGATTAAGTTATACTTCGACCTGGAATCCGCCGATTCTTCTCTCGACCACGATTCAGTAATTCTTACAGGAAGATGGGCACACGTTAGTCGGTTTTTTGTAGTATACTAATAAATGCCATGATACAATAATTCGCGGGAGGAGATATGTCCTACATTAAATCGATGGACCCGGAACTATATGCTGCGATGGAAGCCGAGGCAAGCCGTCAGCGTGAAAAAATCGAGCTAATAGCAAGCGAAAACTATACCTCCAAAGCTGTTATGGAGGCTGTCGGTTCGGTCCTTACAAACAAATACGCCGAAGGATACCCTGGAAAGCGCTACTATGGTGGCTGCGAATTTGTCGATATTGCTGAAAACCTTGCGCGCGACAGAGCGAGAGAACTGTTTGGTGCAGATCATGCTAATGTGCAGCCGCACTCCGGAAGTCAGGCAAACATGGCTGTTCTCTTTGCCGCATTAAACCCTGGCGACACAATTATGGGGATGAGCTTAGCTCACGGAGGACACCTGTCGCATGGAGCGCCAGTCTCATTCTCGGGTAAGTTCTACAAGGTGGTGAACTATGGCGTAAATCCTGATACTGAGCTTATAGACTTCGATCAGGTGGCCTTTCTTGCTCGTCAGCATAAGCCAAAGTTGATAATTGCCGGCGCTAGTGCCTATTCGCGCATCATCGATTTTGACGCCTTTCGGAGAATTGCAGATGAGGTCGGGGCTTACCTTATGGTCGATATGGCTCATATTGCCGGCATAGTGGCCGCTGGCAGACACCCCAGCCCCATTGCGAATGCTCATTTTATTACGACTACGACTCATAAGACCTTGCGAGGTCCGCGAGGCGGTATGATCCTGGTGGGCAGAGATACGGAAAATGATCGTGGCATTATGAATGCTAAAGGAGATGCACTGCGCAGATGGTCGGAGCTTATCGACAGCATGGTCATGCCAGGAATTCAAGGCGGGCCATTGATGCATGTCATTGCTGGTAAAGCGGTTGCATTTAAGGAAGCTCAGAGGCCTGAGTTTGTAGAGTATATCGATCATGTGCTTTCCAACGCAAAGGTGATGGCACAGGCTCTAACCTTGGGAGGAGCTAGAATTGTATCGGGAGGAACCGATAATCACCTCATGCTTGTCGATCTGACACCTCTTGGAATAAATGGTCGAGATGCGGAGAGATGGCTCGATGAAGCGAGCATAACTGTGAATAAGAATTCAATTCCTTTTGATAAGAAAAGCGCGTTTGTGACGAGCGGAATACGTATTGGTACGCCAGCTATTACAACTCGGGGCATGGGACCATCAGAGATGGAGCAGATCGCTTCATTTGTTATGGAAGTGCTTAGATCAAAAGGCGATCCTCAGGTTATTGCGCGAATCAAGCAGGAGGTCATTGGTCTCACCTCACGCTTCCCTCTGCCATAAAGCTGCAATGCAGAAAATAGAGCACTCAGAACTCTATGAGCAAGCTGGTAGGCAAGCAGCGTATCGGCTTCTTTCGAATGCAGAGGAACAAGGCTTTTTTTCTTATGGGATACTTACACGACAGGCATGGGAGCAGATTGTAGAAGAGCAAGGTACGGTTCAAGCAGACTGCAGCGAAGGGAAGCCTCTAAGTCTAAATTCCTTAAGGACTTCGTCGCCATGGACCGAGCAGTTAAAGGCAGAGAGCAGTCCAGTCATGGCATTAAAGGAGCGCTATCATCTTTCGGATGTGGGAGCGATGTTGGTGGTAGCGCTTCGTTATGCACCGGATGTCGAGGCCGAGGAGGCGGCAGCCCGCGCGCTGCGCGGGCTGCCGCCTCTGCCACTTGCTCGCGACGGCCGGCCAGCTGCGAGGGTGGCAAGGTTTGCGCGGGGCAACTGGTATAGAGAGATCTTGGATCGGCTCCGCAATTGTGCTACCGCGACCTTTGGCGCAATTATAAAAGAGGGCTCTGCGGAAAGGCTTGGTCTCGAAGCAAAGCCACCTCAGCGATGGCCGAGATTTGTGAATTCGATATTTCCGGAAAAGGCCTTAGCCCTCGCAGCTGGCCTTGGGACAATTGGACGAAACGGCCTTCTTATCGCTAAGAAGACAAACAACTCGGATATCTTTGATGCTCTTGATTTTCAAGAGCACTTGATAGCAAGCGACTCCAGTAAGCCAACAACGAATCCGCCAACTTGGTCTTCCGCTGTTCTGATCGGTTTGATGCTTCTTCCATTCGACTTTGACATGTTGAAACTCGAAAAAAAAGATATTTTTGGAGGTGTGGCTCCATCATTTTTTGCCGTCTGTGGCAATTGCAGGCTTTGTATCGAATCCTGCCCAAGCAGAGCCTTAAGCTTTTCATCCCTTCCTGGCTTTGCGCGACATCTCTGTATCCAGAACTATTCATCGATCGATGGGAATCTGCCTGATTTTATAGAAAAGTCCTGGGCGGATCAGCTTTATGGATGCGATCTTTGCCTTGAAGCCTGTACATACTTTGAGCCAGATCAAAAGGCACATACAAATCGTGGTCGAATAAGCGGTTTTTTTGATGCTGAGTCGTTGGCAGATCTCAGCGAGGAGCAAATACAAGCTTTGTTCAAGGCTTCAGCTCTAGATCAAAAATGGATTGCACCTGGAGCGCTCAAGAGAAATGCGGCGATAGTAATCCAGAAGTTCCATAAACTTAGGAATTGAAGCGAGCTGCATGACAATTTTATGCAAAGATAGCCGGCAGCATATCTTCGAGCCCAATAATTCTTATCGCGGTGACTGAGTCTATTGCAGCGCAGCGCAATAATGGCATTGGCGTCTTTTATTGACATATTATGTTAAATAATATATAATGCCGCTGTTTTGTGCAGGAGTGTGTAAAATGAAGAAAATCATTGCAGTGTTCGCAATCATATCTATTGCATTCTTTGCATGTGCTCCCAAAAAGACCAACATTGACAATCAGGATAGCAAAAGTGTCTCCAATATGGCTCCTGAGGAGATCAAGGATGTGGCCACATGGAAGGCTGCCTACGACGATCTTATCAGTGCATATTCAAGCGCGGTCGCTCAACTCAACGGCGGCAATCTGGGGGCAGGCGCAAAGATCGAAGAGCTAGGGAAGCGAGCTGAGGCACTTAACTCAGTGGCAGAGACCATTAGATCTGGCCTCTCCGGTCAGGAACAAGCCGATTTTGCTCAGGTCATCGAAGCTTATAGAGAAAAATTCAGCCAAGCAGTAAATTCTAATTGAAATGGCCCATAAGATGAAAGGCTGAGAAATAGTCTGCCATGGTAGTCCATGGTAGTAGCAAGAGGTCGAATCCTAAACCTGGGTCTGCCCTATGCTCATGTCTCATTGTGATAAGGGCGGGATAGAGTAGCTAATATGAATATAGATCTGATAAACCTGCGCTCTCGTATGATAAGCATTGTCCGCGAGTTTTTCATTTCGAAGGATTATCTCGAGCTAGACACGCCAGCGCTTGCGCCTTATCTGATACCCGAATCTTGCCTGGAAGTTTTTGCTACAGAGTACATTCATCCCATTTATGGCCATAGGCCTCTATATCTCATTCCTTCGCCGGAAATATGGATGAAGAAAGTCATCGCTAATACAAATAGGAGTGTCTTTCAAATCTGTAAGGCCTGGCGCAATGCGGAATCGGTTTCCCCTATTCATAATCCTGAGTTTACTATGCTTGAATACTACGGCGTGGGCCTTTCCAGCAAAGACAATATCGAAATTACGGAGGAGCTTTTTGAAGCCCTTGCTGGCACAGAAACTCCTTCTCGAGTTCGTCCGCCCTTTCGAGTGATGAGCATGAAAGAAGCATGGGCTGAGTTTGCTCATGCGGATCTGGATGCGCTTGGCGATGATGAGGCCATGCGCGAAGCTTGTCGACGCCGTGGATTATTGGTACCTCAAACTGCCGCCTGGGAAGACGCCTTCCATATCCTTTTTCTCAGCATAGTCGAACCTTCTCTTCCTAAAGATAAGCCACTCATTCTAGACCTTTATCCTTCGCGTATCGAATGTCTTGCAGCGGATATTCCTGGCACCAGATACAAAGAGCGATGGGAGCTATATGTAGAAGGCATCGAAATCGCGAATTGCTTTACCGAAATGGCTGATCCTGAGGCTGTCGATCGATATATGCAGTCGCAGAGCAAAAAGAAGAGAGAATCGCTAGTGCCTCATATTATCGATGAGGCATATAGCTCGATTTTTGAAGACTTTCCACCATGTTCCGGAGTTGCTCTTGGCTTTGAGCGCTTGATGATGGTTTTATGTGGCAAGAAATCGATCGAAGATGTGATGATTTTTCCTTTCTCGTCCTTTTTTGGCTGAGACAAATAGAAAAAGTTATCCATGAAATGATGTAGATAAAGATATAAGCTATAATAAAGTCCTATGATGAAAACAGTCGCAGGAGGCTTTAGTCTTTACATAGAGCAAGATTCCAAGCTAGTATAGTTTGATTTAATGCTTTTGTATCGAGGAAAACATTATGATTCGTGGTGGTGATATCGGAATCGGAACTTGTCTCATTATCAATGGCGTGCCACATATTGTCGTAGAACGAGAGTTTGTCAATCCGGGGAAGGGAGCCGCTTTTGCTCGCGTGCGCGCGAAGAATCTCAAAAATGGATATGTGGTGACCCAGACAATCAAGACCGCCGACTCCGTAGAAGATGCCCAAGTCGATCTTGTCGATTGTCAATATCAGTATAGCGATGATGAATCTTTTCATTTTATGAACAACGAGACATTCGAGCAATTTGAAGTGCCAATCACCGCTCATGAAGACCGTGCTCCTTATCTAAAAGAAGGTGAAACCTACACAATCGTCATGTGGGAAGGCGAGCCCATAGATATCAAGATCCCATATAAAATGGTTTTTACGGTAGCAGAGAGCGAGAATTATGTGCGCGGCGATACAGTATCTGGGGCAACAAAACCTGTAAGGACCGAGACAGGGCTCGTAGTGCGGGTGCCCCTCTTCATAAAGCAAGGCGAGAAAATCCTTATCAATACGGAGACAAACGAGTACGTTGAGCGCGTCAACGAATAAGGCTGATGATTCATTCGATTCATTCTGTCAGCTCGATCCGCTAGTCAATAAGAGAGTAGACTTCGCTTACCGTGGTACTAAGCTCAAATTCGAACTCTCTTACTCGCTTTTTTCTTCTTTTGATATCGATGAAGGAACCCGCTTTCTTCTAAAAGAAATATCTAATGAGCAAGGAATTATTCATGCTCATCGCCTTCTCGATGCGGGCTGCGGGGTGGGTGTAATTGGCATAAGCCTAGCAGCCTCATGCCCTGAGATGGATGTAGTATTGCGTGACCGAGATTTCCGAGCAGTCGCATTATCTGCGCGAAATGCAGAACGGAATGGTCTTGGTGTAAAGCTCTTCGGACTGAATGGACAGCAGCATGTCCTATGCCAGAAGAAAAAGTTTGCAAAGATAAAAATAAAGCAGAGGAAAGCGGATGATCTCATTGCCGAACCGGGTTTGCTATGCGAGCCGGATGAGCGAGGTCCCTATGATGCAATTGTATCAAATCTGCCGGCAAAAGCTGGAGTTAATGTACTCGAGAATTATTTTCATTTTGCATGCACCGAGCTCTTGCAGCCCGGAGGCACTTTTGCCTTTGTCATCATAGCACCTTTGGCAGATATGGCTTGTATTTGGTGCGCCAATGCGGGTCTCGCTCTAATAAGAACCAACAGAACAAAGAATCATATGGTTGCAATTGCGCAAAGCCCAAGAGAAGTTCAAGTAGGTAAGCTCTCATCGAATGGCTGGATTTCAGCCTATTTGCGTTCGCATACAGAAAGACAGCTTGCTAGAGCAAATCTAGAGTGGGAGGGTTTTCAAGGCTTGCCCGAATTCGATGAGCCATCTTTTGTTACTCTATGTACTCTCTCATTAGCTCAGAGAGTCTTCGCAGGTCTTCTCGTGCGTCGGGCGCTTGTAGTGGAGCCTGGCGTAGGTATCATACCTATATGGATAAAAGAAGTCTTGGGAACAGAGGAGATTGTACTGATATCGCATGATGTGCTCGCGCTTACCGCATCGATCCATAACCTAGAAAAGAAGGGTTTTCTTAAAGCTATTTCCATACTCGATCCAATCCTTCCGATTATTTCGCCTTCAGCCATCGAGAATTCATTGCCACATGAGGCTCTATTACAAGAAAAAGAAGGACAAGTTTCGGTAGAAAAAAAGCTCAGCCCAGCCAGCATTGATGTAGCTGTTTTCTTCCTCGAAGATATTCCAAGGTATAATATCGCCAGTGCTTCCTGGTTACTTACCCAAAAATCACTAAAGCGAGGGGGAGTAGTTATATTTTCTGGAACTAGCACACATTGTGAGCGAGTCTGCCGAGAAAAACCTATGAGCTTTTCCAGGCTTCCACATTCTGATCAGAAAAAAGGTTGGCATGCCGTAGCCTTTAGGCGAGATTAGGTAGATAAGGCTTGCAAACTCCATCAGGTTTTTAGACAATGAGATATCTAGAGATGGGGATATATCTTTCTGCGAACTTAGGATATTTGACTTTTAGCAATTCTTTATTAGATTTTACAATATGAAAAAAGCTGAGCGCATGATTCTAGAATCTAGAACACCCGATGAATATGTGGAGAATTCTCTCAAATCGCGACTTTCTCCTGCAGAGAAAGCTAAACTAGCTCGGTTATGGATGCAGGGAACAGGCTTTAATAGAGAGGATATTATACATGCTCGCAATAGAAGCGAATACTGGCGAAAGCGTAAGATGGCTGGTACAAGAGAGCGAACAAAAAGGCGAATGGCTCAACATGATTACTCAAAGGGCAAGACCATCGTATGGACCAGAGAAAATATTGCAGAATTTCTATCGCTTAATCGCAAGGATGCGTATGGACGCTATCTATATCGCGATTGGGAACTAGCTGCTCTTTTTAGCACTAGCATACCCTCGATTCAATACCTAAGACGCAAATTCAACAAAGTCAGCAAGATGCTCGGTCCTGGTGCAAGGCGAGATAAAGTCATCGATTATATGAGCTGTTCCGAGCTAGTGCTTCAACGCGGAGGCCCAAAAGCCCTCAAAAGCAAGCGCTAATAACCTCTACTTGTCAGAATAAGGGTTTGCGCGATCTAGAACTTGGCGAATTACTCTATTATCGGGGCTGTTGAGCGATGGATCATCCTCGATGATTCTAAAAGCATCATTTCTTGCTTTCTTGAGAAGATCAAAATCGCTGCGCATATCAGCAATGCGCAATTGCAGATCTCCTGATTGCTCTGCGCCGAACATATTTCCCGGTCCTCTTATCTTCAAGTCCTCTTCCGCAATAGCAAAGCTATCGTTGGTCTCATAGAGAGCTTTCAACCTCATTCGCCCTTCTTCCGTAATATCTTTTGAATAGACAAAAAAACAATAGCCCTGAAGATCACCTCTTCCAATACGTCCCCTCAACTGATGCAGAGCCGACAGTCCGAAACGCTCCGCATGCTCGACAACCATTACCGTCGCATTAGGCACATCGACTCCGACTTCGACGACAGTGGTTGCGACCAAGACAGATATTTCACCTTCAGAGAACCTTGACATCACATCCATCTTTGCATCGTCGTTCAAGCGAGAATGCAAAATTCCAACCTTGAACTCAGGAAAGATCTTCTTGGAAAGGTGTTCTGCCATCGATTCCGCATCTCTAAGGCCAAGTCTATCCGATTCACTGATAACCGGATATACGAAATAGGCTTGTTGGCCTTCTTTGAGTTTTTTGCGTGTAAACTCGTATACGGAATCTCTTCGGGATTCGTTCGCCAGATGGGTGGTGACTGGCTTGCGGCCAGGTGGTAGGTGCCGAATCGTAGATACTTCCATGTCACCAAAAAAGGTAAGAGCAAGACTCCTTGGTATGGGGGTGGCGGTCATCATAAGAAAATCTGGCACATGGCCTTTCTTGTAGAGAGCTATTCTCTGGAGCACTCCAAAGCGCTGTTGTTCATCTATGATGACCAGCTCGAGATTCTTGAAAGAAACATCATCGGAGAAGAGAGCATGTGTGCCTATAGCGATATCTATATCACCACTCTTCAGAGCTTCTAATAGTTGAGGCCGAACTGCGCTCGATATCGAGCCAGTTACAAATGCAAGGCGTACACCCAAAGGCTCGACAAGATGCGCAGCTATGGTTGCATGTTGGCGTGCGAGGAGTTCAGTAGGAGCCATGATTGCCACCTGTCCTCCTCGCTCGACTGCATATAGTGCTGCAAGCAGAGCCACCATTGTCTTTCCTGATCCGACATCTCCCTGCAGAAGTCTGGCCATAGGGAAAGGTTTGTGCATGTCCTGGATTATTTCTTTGAGGACCAATTCTTGATCCTCAGTAAGCGTATACGGAAGACGTTCGCGAAGCTGTCTTGCAAGTACGCCGGGAACAGCGATGCGATTTATGGTCTTTGTCTGTCTGGATTGAATCCTAAGAGCAATTCCAAGCTGAAAGTAAAATAGCTCTTCGTAGGCGAGCCTATCATGAGCAGACTTGAGCGAATCCCACGATGAAGGAAAATGAATTGAGCGGATGGCTTCGGACTTGGATGGAAAGTTGTAGAGTTCACGCAGAGTTCCTGGAAGTTCATCTTCAAGATGAAGCGCGAATTTTTGAAGTGCTAGAGCTATCATCCTTCTAAGAGTTGTCTGGTTTAGCCTTCCAGTGAGCGGATAAATAGGCGATAGAGTCCGTTCTGGGACAAAGTTATCCTGTAGGGTTTTTAGCTCAAAGGCAGAAGACTGGATTTCCCCATACTTAAACTGGAATTTGCCATAGACTTGGATTGTAGAACCAACAGGGGCCATCTGCTCGAGAAAAGGCCTGTTGAAGCAGAGAAGGGCGGCCTCGGAAGATTCATCCGCAATTATGATCTTCAGTGTGCGCATTCTTCCAAAACCAAACCATTCATGACGAATGACCTTAGCCTTAGAGTAGACCTTGCCTTCAGAAAAACGCGATAGAGGAAGGATTTTTGTTCTGTCTTCGTAATCTCTCGGCAGATGGAGCAAAAGATCCGCAATAGTATGAATATTCAGATTAGCAAGTGAACGCAAGGTTGCAGGTCCTGTACCTCTGAGAATGCTGATATCTTGTGTCAATTCTCTTAAAAACACTGGTTTTAGTATACAAAGAGTCTTATTCCAGTGCTACTATATGCATGATGAAAAGTGATAAAGGAGGAAATCGATGCAAAAAGAGACAGCTCGCCTTATAGAGCTTGATCGAGAACACACGCTTATGTCTCATATCGGCGCTGTCCTTGGATGGGATCAGGAGACCTATATGCCTTCCAAAGCGATCGAGGAACGTGCCTCTCAGATTGCACTTCTCGAAGGACTTGCTCACCAAAAAGCGGTAAATCCAGAGATAGATGAGCTGCTTGCGACGCTAGAAGAGAAACATGATCTTTCTCTAGACGAGAGAGCATATGTCCGCAAGATGCGGCGAGATTATGACAGAGAAACGAAGCTGCCTGAGGCATTTGTCACCGAATACGCTAAAACCACTAGCATTGCACAAGCAAAATGGGCTGAAGCGAAGAAGAACAACGATTTTAGGGCATTCGAGCCTCACCTTGAGAAAATTGTGGATCTTTCGCGGAGTTTAGCAGGATATCTAAATCCGAATGCAAAGCCCTACGATGTGCTCCTCGACCTATATGAGCCCGGAAATACGCAGCAATCGGTTGCATCTATTTTTTCTACAATGAAGGCTTACCTGGTCGATATTCTCGACAAGATTCGCGGCAGACCTCAAATAGAAGACAGGTGTGTGGGGCGGTATGTAGATTCTGAGACTCAAGAGCGAATAAGCTTATATTTCATGAATGTTCTGCATTACGAGATGGATCGCGGAAGGCTGGATGTCTCTGCCCATCCTTTTACCACGAGCCTCGGTGCAGATGATATACGCATTACGACGCGCTATATTGAAGACTATTTTCCTTCAAGTCTTTTTAGCACGATCCATGAATCAGGTCATGCGCTTTACGATATGGGTATTGATCCCGATCCTGAGTTTAGGGGGACAAAACTGGCTGAAGCTGTATCGATGGCAGTTCATGAGTCGCAATCCAGGCTGTGGGAAAATATCGTTGGTCGATCCAGGGTATTTTGGGAGAGGAATTTCTTAGCTTTGAGTGCTCTTCTGGGTAAGGCTGGTGAGGATCTTGACTTTAAGAGCTTTATTGAATCGATCAATAGAGTGAGTCCCTCGCTTATCAGAACCGAAGCAGATGAAGTCACATATGGGTTGCACATAATTGCGCGTTTTGAGCTAGAGTCGGCGCTATTAGATGGGAATCTGCGTGTTACGGATGTGCCTGGAGCATGGAGAGAGAAGTACAAGCAACTGCTGGGTCTTGAGGTATCAAATGATCGAGAGGGCTGTCTTCAGGATGTGCATTGGTCAATAGGATATTTCGGATATTTCCCGAGCTATGCACTTGGGAATCTCTATGCCGCACAGTTCTGGGCAAAACTCAAGGAAGAAGTACCTGATATAGAAGCTCGAATAGCAAGTGGTGATGTTCTCTCCGTGCTAACATGGCTTCGGGCTAATGTGCATTGTCATGGTTCACGCTATATGCCAGGTGAACTCGTCGAAAAAATCACTGGATCGGCTCTCGATCCAGCGTGGTTTGAGAGATATTTGCGAGAAAAATACTCGAGCATATATGGGTTCTGAGTTTTAGGAGTCGGGACCTTTATTTTTGTGTTTGTGCACGCGCGCAAGTGCGGCTTGTGCGTGTGCCTCGAGGCCTTCCAGGCGGGCAAAAGCAGCGGTATCCTCTGCGAGAAGCTCCGGATTTTCGATGGCAAGCCATGTCCTGGCTCGCAAGAAGCAAAGGACCGACAGACCAGCTGCAAATCTCGATGCTCCTCCTGTTGGCAGAGTGTGGTTGGGTCCTGCGCCATAGTCTCCGAATACTTCGGCTGATCCTATGCCCAGAAAGATAGAACCCGCGTTCTTTATCTGTTTCATAAGGCCCACAGGATCCGAAGTTGCGATCTCAAGGTGTTCGGGCGCACAGCGATTTGCTCCTTCGACAATTCGCCAGAGATCTTGTTCCACACAAAGAAAGCCATTCGAAAGGGCTCGATAAGCTATGCTTTGATTTGGTTCAGGAAGATCTTCGAGTCTAGTCATGAGAGATTTTTCAATTTCAAGGGCTATAGTCTCTTCGCTTACAATGGCTGCGGGCATTGCATCTGGGGAGTGCTCTGCCTGGGCTAGAAGATCTGCGGCGATCATGTCGGGGTCTGCAGTCTTATCGGCTATAATGAGGAGTTCGGAGGGGCCTGCCGGTGCTTCAGTGCCCACAATGCCAAAGAGTTGGCGTTTTGCTGCCATAACATATTTCCCGCCAGGCCCCACGATGATGTCGCACCTTGGAATACATATGCCAAAAGCCAGGGCAGCAATAGCATGGGCGCCTCCTACCTGAAGGAATCCATCAGCACCCGCCACCCAGGCGGCGGCTAAGGTTTCATTGCTAGGTCTTGGTCCAGCGCACCAGACTTCTTCGACGCCTGCAACTTTTGCCGGAACAACAGTCATGATTGCGCTCGAGGGCAGTGGAAAGGCTCCGCCCGGAACATAGCAGCCTACGCGCGCCACGGGCACGAGATCGTGCCCGTGGCGGCCGACCAGCGCGCCTTTTTCGCCTCTACCTGTATTTCTTTTTGCTGCCATTTCCCCTGTTGCAATATTTAGCGTTGTGGGCCGGTTTGAATCGTTTGAATCTTCTAGATCGTTCAGATCGTTTGGATCGCTAAACTCGTTTGGATGACTAAACTCGCTTGAATCGTTTGGATCACTTGGATCGATAAACTCGCCTGGATGACTAAACTCGTTTGGATCTGGGGGCCTTCTAGCCTCTGACGAATACATCTGAGATTTCATCTTTATCGGCTCTATTCGTATCGGCAGCTCTAGTGGTGTAAGACAGGCGCGCTGGGCGGCCGCAAAGGCCGCTACGCGGCCTTTGGCGCGCTCCATTAGCTCGGTGGTTTTCTTAGGCAACTTATCATAAGCAGCCTTCAACTCATCCCGGGAGATTACAAGAGGCGCCCCGACTGGAAGCCCATCTAATCTCTCTGCCCATCGCCTGAGTTCTGGCTCCTTGCCAGCTCGGATAGCATCGATAGCTTGCTTAGCAACGGCTTCAATTTCAGGATCGAAAAGCCTCACCGAAGGTTCTGCAATATCATCAATCGCAATTCTTTTTAATGGATGCTTTTCCATTCGCTTTTTCCTTCAAGCCCTTCGAATTCTGGCTTTGCATTTCCCCCACGCCGCGTAACACGCAAGGAACGACGCTCGAGTTCTTCCTCAATATCCGAAAGACCGCCGCCCATGCTAATTGTCTTTACCAAGGCAAAATAGAGTACATCAGCAGCCTCAGATATCGTCTCTTGTAGAGATTTAGACTGTATAAGCTCTTGCACTTCCTCGCGAAGCTTGGATGCGAGAAGCGCTTCATCGGCAAATAGCCTGCGCGTATAAGAGCCCTGGGGTGCTTCTTTCAAGCGTCTCTTGATAGTACGATCGAGTTTTTCCAGACCATAACCGTTATCAAAGCAGGTTCGTCTGCCAAGATGACAGAAGCCTTCGCCATTCTGACGCACCGTAAAGCGGATTGTATCTCTATCGCAATCGAGCTCTGCGCGCAGAAGGATTTGGTCGTTTCCGGATGATTCTCCTTTTACCCAGAGGCCCCTCGATCTAGAATGATATACTCCCTTGCCGCAATTCAAAGCAAGTTTTAGACTCTCCTTGCTCGAATGCACAAGCCCAAGTGCTTTTCCCGACTCGTCGCATACAACAGTAGGCCATAGTCCATCAGCTCTGTCAGTAATAAGGGGTGCAGCAAATGCCTCAGCAAGAGAAAGGTCTCCTAAAACAAGCGAAGTACCCGCCTGGAGGTCTGCACCCAGCCTATCCAGAGTCGCAATATCCGCAATGCCTCGTTCGCCACCAGCGGCCCCTCCGGCAAATGTGAATTTGCTATCAGGGGCAAGAGCGATTAGCTTCCTTGCTCTTTCGATATCGATACCACACTGGTCGCCCTCGGTTTCTATAAAGGTAATGAGAAAGCCGGACACATAGGGTGCAAGAGCTATGATCGATTCCTCGATAGAACCTTCCCTTTGCTTTGACCATCCTTCCACCATGATATTCCCTTCTTTACTATCCAGGGCTGCTATAACCCGCTCCCGAGGCAAGCTGGAAAGGAATTCAGGTGTGGCCGAAGTTCCAATAATAATCGAGCGGGCTCCTCCATTGAGATAATCCATAGCAAGATCAATCGTGCGAATGCCTCCACCTACGCGCGCTCGATATATTCTGCACAAAGAAAGAATGAGTTCTCGGTTGCTTCCAACTCCTTTTGCCGCGTCGAGGTCTACTACGGCGAACTCTCCAACCCGACCATAGCGTTCGGCGAGCTCCAAAGGGTTTCCAGCATCCAAAGGTGGCTGCTTTCCTCCTCTAAGCTGTACTGCTCGGCCATTCGTTATGTCGATACTGGGCACGATCATAATCTTACCTCCACATCATGTGCTTTCAAGAATTCCTTTATCTCTCGAATTGAGATTTCTCCGCGATGAAAAATGCCCGCAGCCAGGAGCGCTGATGCTCCACTTAAATATCCCTCCAGAAAATGCTCCGGCTTTGAAGCCCCTCCCGAGGCGACAACTGGCACGAGCACTGCCCGCGCGACAAGTCCTATGAGCCTGCACTCATATCCAAGGCTTGTACCATCTCGATCTATCGAGGTTAGAAGAATCTCACCGGCACCTCGACCGCTAGCCTCCTGAGCCCAGGCGACTGCATCGAAACCGGTTTTGCGAGAGCCTGCATCGATTTTCACTTCATATCCTGAAGGCATTGTAGAATTCTCTGCCACATCGATAGCCACAACCACACACTGTACACCAAAGCGCGAAGCAAGTTCATCGATAATCAAGGGATTGCGCACCGCTGCGCTGTTCACAGAGATACGATCCGCTCCTGCTTCAAGCAGGCGGCATGCATCCTCGATGCTTCCGATTCCACCTCCCACCATGATTGGAATGGAGAGCACTTGCCGTATACGTGCCACTTCTTGAGCCATGGTCTTTCTGCCCTCCAGAGTGGCGCTAATATCGAGAAAGGCGAGCTCGTCCGCTCCTTGCCTTTCGTACAAAAGAGCGCGTTCAAGCGGGTCCCCTGAATCGACAAGGTTTAGAAATCTTGTTCCTTTGACTACGCGTCCATCCTTGAAGTCCAGGCAAGGGATTATTCTCACTGCAAGTCCGTTCATACATTTCTCCCAATTCTGTTTAGATCGATCCAGTGCGAAAAAAGTCTTGTACCAAAGGACCCGGAAAGTTCCGGATGAAACTGACAGAGAAGGAGTGTGGGTTTTGCATCTTGCCAGGCTTCCAGCGCCGCAACAAATGGCTCTCCATATCTTGCACTCGCAATGGCTACTTGATCAAAAACATTTTGCGCAAAGGGGGCACCTTTAGAGCCTTTTATCGTTGTTTTATAAGTGTAGGCCACTTCTCCCACCCGGTAACTATTAGCAAAATAGACCCAGCCTGATTCGAGAAGATGCGCAGAGCTCTCAGATTCAATTTTGTTCCAACCTAGCTGAGGCAAGGGCAGACCTCCTGCCAGCCTTTTTACGGTACCATTGAAAATACAAAGCCCCTTCGAGCCCGGAGCTTCTTCGCTCGCTTCGAAAAAGAGTTGCATACCAAGACATATACCCGCCGTTGGAAGACCTTGTTCTACACGTCTACATATCGCCTCGTCGAGACCATCCTGGGATAGTTTCTCCATAGCTGGTCCGAAAGCTCCTACTCCCGGAAGGATAACAACTTGTCCCTCAAGTACATCGATCATCATATCGCTCACTACAGGCTCGAAACCTAGCCGTTTTGCAAATGCTTCTACGGAGGCAAGATTTGCTGCTCCTGTCTTGATAATTATAAGTTTTTTTCTTTCCTTCATGCTCATGTTAGCTCCGAATCTATGCGTGCTTCTCCTTTTGTGCTTCCTAATACTGGGCTTGGTGCTAGAGCAGCTCTGAACGCCAGAGCAACGGCCTTAAAAAGCGCTTCAGCCTTATGGTGGTCGTTTTCTCCGCGAAGAATGTCGAGGTGAAGTGTACATCGTGCATTCGCCGCAAAACTCTGAAAGAAGTGGGCAATATTACAGGTCGAAAGCAAGCCTATAGATGGCATAGAAAACGTTCCGGAGAAGACACAGTAGCTTCTGTTAGAAATATCCAATACAGCACGCGCCAGAGCCTCATCCATTGGAGCATAGGAATATCCAAAGCGTGCAAGGCCCTGTGCCGAAGGAACAATTTTCGAAAACGCCATGCCCAGAGCTATGCCTACATCCTCTACCGTGTGATGGTCATCGATTTCCAGGTCTCCTGTGCATGAAATCTGCAAGCTCCAGCCAGCATGGAATGCAAGCTCAGTAAGCATATGGTCAAAAAATCCTATGCCTGTTGCGATTTCGATGGATCCTGGTGATAATTGCAGACTCACGCTGACATCTGTCTCGGCCGTTGTTCTTTTTATGGTGGCCATTAGTCGATCGCTCATAGACGCTCCTTAATCCAAGGTATTATTTCATGCGGTAATTTTCATTATATTCTTTTATAGCTGCTTCGAGAGAAACACACAGCTCCTTGAATTCTTCAGGTTCTCCCGGAACGGTGATTCTAACAAGCTCTTCATAACCTGGCTTATTAGGCCATGTACGTACGAGAATTCCTCGTTCGCGTAACCTATCTGACAGATCAATAGGATTTTTGATCTTCAACAGAACGAAATTAGCTTCGCTCTCTGAAAATAGAATGCCTAGTTTTCTGCAAAGCGATTTCAAAACATGTACCTCCCGCCGAACTTCATCGATAAAGCCTTGAACAACTCTTCGATCAATGAGAAGCGCTCTTCTGCCTGCTTCGATCGCTGAGCTCGAAAGCGAATAAGGAGGACCAGCATCCGAAAGTTTCGAGATAATCCTTGCTGATTCGGGAGTTGCCGCAGCATAACCTATGCGAAAGCCTGCAAGGCCCTTGGATTTCGAAAAGCTACCAGTTACAAGCACATTTGGGTTGACTAAAGCCTGAATAGGCGTTGCTCCACGTATCGAAAACTCCTGATAGGTCGCATCGAAAACGAAGATTGTTCCTGCCTCAAGACAGGCCTTGGCTATTTGTGTCACATCTAGGGGAGACAGCACAACTCCTGAAGGGTTATCGGGGCTCGAGAGTATAAGCAGTTTTGGAGCGAAGTCTTTTACACACCTGCATATATCGTCAATCGGAAAAGGTCCGAATGGATTTTTTGCAATTTCCTCGAATCTAGCGGATGATCGCTGGGCAGCTTCCAGGAATTCGACGAAACCGGGAGTGGTGCTCATTACAAGGCCTCCTGGCCCTGCAAGGCTCCGTATTGCTCGATCGATTGCATCGTCGGCTCCGGCTGTGGCGAGCAGGCAGGATGAAGGTATACCGAGCTTCTCGGCTAAGGGTATTTCCAGAAGTTCCCTCATAGGGTAGCGTCGGGCTATCTCTGGGCTCAGAATCGCTCTGAGATCTTCTTCTGAGAGAAGGCATTGACCTTCGTTAGCATCTAATCTAAGCATTTTCTTCTCCTTTTGCCTTAGGGCACAAGCTGCGATATCTGAGTGGCTACAATATCGGTGCCTCCACGTCGCTTTATCTCTGGGATAAGGCTTGCGAGTGTATCGCGAGGAGCCGCAACTTTAACCGCAAAGGCATCTCCCCCTCCGAGAGGGGACACAGTGGGTGCTCGTAGACAAGGAAGAATGGCGACAAGTTCATCGAGAAGTTCTGCTGATACATTCACTTCGAGCATTACACGACGCCTCGCTTCGAGCACAGAACCGAAGAGAAGAATAAGCGCTTCCGCTGCTTCGCGCTTGGTTGCATCTGCCATTGCTGCCTTTGAGGCATAGAATCTTGTTGAACTCATCATCAGGGTATCCAGTATTTCGAGTCTGTTAACCCGCAGGGTAGAGCCTGTTGCACAGTTGTCGATTATGATATCTGCATCCTCTGGAGGGAAAACTTCTGTTGCTCCATAAGAATGCACAAATCCCGCGCCAGGTAAGTTTTTGTCGATCCAAGCCCTTGCTAGTCCTTCGTACTCGGAAGCGATGATAGGAGTCCTTTTGCAGACGGATATCATTTTTGTAAGATCTCCTCTGTAAGCGCGAAAGGCTGTTGCCACATTTTCGGGAGCCGCGGCAACTATCTTTACTGGATCGAGACCGGTATCCAAAAGCTCGACCAAATCGGCTCCAAGTTCGCGTACCCAATCTTCACCTGCAAAGCCGATATCGCGGCTTCCAGCCTCTAGCATCTCGACGATGTTCTGGGGTTTTAGGAGCTTTGCTTCGTACATTATCTCTCTAGATCCAAAGACCAGGGCTTTTCCGTTTCCGATTCGTGGACGATATTCTCGATCATCGATGGATATAGGTATGCCTGTATCCTTGAAAAGCTCGATGACTTTTGCCTGCATCCTGCCTTTTGGAAGGCCGAGCCTCAATTCCAGCTTTTGATTTGCATTTTCTGCCATTTTTTCTCCTCCTCCTTGCAATCTTTTATCAGGCAAGGAAAAAATAAGCCGGCCCCGTTGGGAGCCGGCTCTGGCAAAATCGACAAAAAAGCCGGCCCCCTGGAGCCGGCTTCGATTCAATATTAAGCTGCGTTTATTCCCGCGCCTAACCACGGCTCCATGTGAAAAAGCCGTGATGATGATGAAGATTAAGCGCTTTCTTAACAGATGTCCCTTTCATATTTTCGTAATATTGCAGTTTCTTCCAAAAGAGTCAAGAGGGCGACGAATTCAATCAATAGAAATCTTGCTGAAGAAGCATAATCAACAAGATAGCAACACTGCAAATCTTTTTAGAATGCTCATACAGGTCTACTTCTTAGGCCGCTTTACTTTGATGTCTAAACCTCCCATCAAAGTGATAGCATTTATTTTGATAGTTGGCGCTCCAAGCTTTGCCGATGAAGGAGCCCGATTATCTATACCACCCATAATAGGAATGCCTGTTACCTCCACATTGACACCTTCTGGCACAAAGATATCTACTCCTCCCATTAGGGCAAATACATCTATCGTAGAAACCCCAGGGGGAATCTGAGCTTGTGAGTAGTCCAGGTCGACACCGCCCATTATAGCGACGACTTTCATCCTCTTGGGTGGATACCATAAGCCCTTTCTAGTCGCACCAGACAAAAAAGCTAGGGTGACATCATAATCCTTGATTTCACCGTGGTTGAGCAATATTCCATCAAGAGATGTAAATTGCTTATTGGTCTCGGTTGAAGCCGGAAGGTCTTCAATTAGAGATAAAAGTTCTCTTTTCGATGCGGTGTTTACAGCAATCTCCATTCGCTTCTCGTATACATCGATATCGAGCATATTTTGCGCAAAACCATGCTCTAAGCGCTCGATGACATTATTTCTCTCGATTTTTGTGGGACCATGATCATACTTTTCTAGCTCTGGCATTATGACCTCTCCAGAAACTCAATGATATTATGCGATATTATGCCAATAATCTTGCTAAAATGTAAGCATGAGAAGCATAAGCTAATCTAATATACAGGATTTTAACCCATGGAATCATTGCCTCTCGCCAAAGCCCGATCAAAACATTATTATCATCTCATACTATGGCAGAAAAGAAGATTCGTTGCAGTACGCATATGAGCAATCTTTGCCAGGAAAAGGATGGCAATCTACATGACTTCGAATTGCATCCAAGGGGCAGGGGAGGGGCGGCGATCATCTATCCGGTTATTTCGCGACGAGCTGGAGGGCTTTCTTTAGGCATCAACCTTTTCCCTGAGCGCAAGATTTGCAGCTACGATTGCCCCTATTGTGAGGTTATGCCATTTTCCAATCCTGGGGCTTCGCTAAAAGCCGGCGATGTGAGCCGCGCTATCGAGTGCTTCTTCGATGAAGAATGGCCTGAGCTCTCAAAGACTCTGGAGCTCAAAGATATTTCGATTTCTGGAAATGGCGAACCCACACTCTCGCCCTTCTTGGAAGAAGCTTTGTATGCTGCTCGCCAAGCAATTGATACAAAGGCCCTCGTAAAGGATTGCGCAACACCATCAGGCCAGCACTCGATTCCATCTATCGTTCTTATCACCAATTCCACTGGCTTCCTTCGTGAAGATATTACCGAGCTCCTTGCTGGTTTTTATAAAAGATACCCCTTCGAAATTTGGGCAAAGCTCGATGGTGGAAAAGAAGAGCTTCATGCTCTCCTTTCGCGCTCGCGATTTCCGTTTGCTGAAATTGTCCGTGGGATTGTGGACTTTTCATGCAGTGTGCCTGTCACTCTGCAGACTATGGTGATATATGACAATCGAACAGGCAATATTTACTTCGATTGCCAGTCCTATGCTGTCACGATTAGAGAAATTCTCAATGGTGGCGGACAGCTAAGAGCAATTCAGATATATACCACAGCAAGGGTTCCAGTCGAATCATGGGTTGCGCCCGTGTCGGATGAGAGACTAGTGATTTTTGCACGGCAATTATCTTCAATATTAAATAAACCCCAAAGAAAGAAGGCTACCGGCAAAGAAGAGGAAGCATTACAAAATCAGGTGTATTCGATTCCCATTTTATGTTATGGATCGCGGGGCAAACTGGATTGGAACCATGCCAACCGCTGACCTTCACACCCACTCCACTGCCTCAGATGGTGAGCTTACGCCTGCCGCGCTCGTCGAAAAAGCCCGCGCGCTTGGCCTTTCCACCCTCGCTCTTACCGACCACGATAACACTCTAGGAGTAGCAGAAGCGCGCGCGGCTGCCAGGCTTGTGAACCTTGAATTCATCCCTGGCATCGAGATCGAGATAGATTTCGAGCCAGGCGAGTTTCATCTTCTCGGTTATGGGATCGACGAGGCAGCGCCACCTCTTGTAGAGGCGGTGGAAAGACTTTCCCACGCTAGACTGGAGCGCAACTTAGCCATTCTTGATCGCATTGCGAAAGCCAATCTTCCACTGGACCTTGATAGTATTGAAGCCTTTTCGAAAACCTCTTATCTGGGTAGGCCACACCTCGCAGATCTTTTTGTGGAAGCGCATTGCGCTCGTACGCGGCAGGAAGCCTTTGATCGATATCTTGGCAAAGGGAAACCATTCTATATAAAGAAAGCATGTCTAGCGCTCGAAGAAGCGCTATCCGTTATTGATGCTGCGGGTGGGGTTTCCGTTCTTGCTCATCCCTATTCACTTTTCGTATCAAAAGATGTTCTTGGCACGATTTTTTCTCAATTGAAAGCCAAAGGCGTTAGGGGAATAGAAGCTTACCATCCAACCGCCAAATATGGTCAATGTGTTATTCTGGAACGAATGGCACACGAGCGAGGAATGTTTGTCACAGCTGGCTCGGATTTTCATGGCAAAATGAGGCCTGAATGTGGGCTGGGTCGGACTTCGGGAAATAAGCCTATAGATATTCGCTTTCGAGATGAGCTTGTAGCTGCTCTTGAAAGCCGTATTTGATATTCTTCTTTGAATATCGCTGCTCATCTTCGCCAAATCTCAAGGCGCTCTCGATATTATTGTCTATTGATAACAATATGCCTTGATAACGATAGCAATTAAGAATAAATGCCTTTAGAAACAGCTTCAAGCATTATTTCTCGCTTTTATTGTCCGAAAGTTCACTTTCCTCGTTCAATGCCCTGTAGAGATCACCAGCGGCAACAAATAGTATCAGAATAACTGGACCCAGTATCAGCCCGTTAAATCCAAAGACTGCCAGGCCTCCGGTTATGGAGAAAAAAAGCAAGAGTGGATGTATCTTTATCTGTTCACCCAATACAATTGGTCGAATAAAATTATCGAGTGTCGCAACGATTACGCTTGCGCAAGCGACAAAGACAATTGCCTTTATAATTTGACCGTTAACCGCAAGATAAATCCCCATTGGAGCCCATACTACGGTAGTGCCGAGAAGCGGGACAAAGGATGAAATGGCTGTCAACACCGCCAGCACAAGATTATTCTTGAAACCGAAGATAATGCTCAGGATGAACATCATAAAACCTTGAAAAAGCGAAACGAGAAAATACCCGATAACAAGTTGACGGCCTGTTTCACGGAGCTTGCTCATAAAAAGCCTGGTGTACTGAGGAGCTATAGGCATCATGGAAACAAAGGTGTCTCCCAAAGAACTAGCATCCATCAAGAGATAATAGAGAGTAAAAACCATGAAACAGATAGTAACCACAAACTTGGAGATATTCATTATGAGGGAAGTAGATATTTTTATAAGCTGGTTTACTCCGGATGCTAGGAATGACTGTAGCTCCCTCAGCGGATCGAAAGTACTAACATCATATAGATCACCAAGCAGAGACTGAATTGCTGAGCCTATTTGATTCTGAGGATCTATTCTCAACTTATCGATATTCTCCTCTACAAAGTGGATGCTCAATTTGAGCAAATCCGCAAGCTGTTGTATTGTCTTGAATGCGAGAAATGCAAGAGGAATAAGAATAATAATGACGCCGAAAATAGATAAAAACAAAGCGCTAAGTCGAGAGCGCATGGTTTTTCGGCTTTTTATATTATTAGGACCTCTGAGCCTTTTATGAATTGGCTCGAGAAAGACATACAATAAGCCACTCCATAGTATTACGGTTAGAAAAGGATAAAAGAGCCTTCCAACCAGAAGCAATAATGCGAGGAATAGGATCAAAAAGGAGATCTTTCGCGGATTTGTGGTCTTCATTGTCCGTAATGATAATTGTTATTGAGGTTTATGAATAGATATATCTTATCTGGAGTTGGCCGCAATCGCAGTTGGAGCCGTAGTTGGAATCGTATTGGAACCATAGTTGGTTGCATCAAAGATATCGAGGCATCTAAAGATAAGCCTAGACATAATAGCTTGTAATCGTACACAATTGTCTCTGTGAGCACACTTTTCATGATTGCAACACCTATTGGTAATCTCGAAGACATAAGCCTGAGAGCGCTAGAAACGCTTAAATCAGTAGATATTATCGCATGTGAGGACACCAGGCACACATTAAAGCTGCTTTCGCGATATGAAATTCGTAAGCCGCTAATCTCATGTCATTCGTACAATGAACAACAAGCAGCCAAAAGGGTTATAGCCCTTTTGAGCGAGGGCAAAGACGTGGCCTATTGTTCAGATGCTGGAACACCTGGGTTTTCTGATCCTGGAGCGCTGCTGGTGCGAATGGCGCGATCAGCAGGATACAAGATCGTACCCATTCCCGGACCAAGCGCTTTTGCCTGCCTTATCAGCGCATCTGGGCTATCTGGGAAGACTTTTTTATTTGATGGTTTTCTTTCGCCAAAACCAGGCAAGAGGCGGACAAGGCTAAAGGAACTTCTTGACCGCGGAGAATCCTTTGTTCTCTATGAATCGCCTTTTCGAATCGGGAAACTGCTTGCTGATATAGCCTCAATAGATCCCGAAAGAAGGCTATGCATAGGCAGGGAGCTAACAAAAATACATGAGGAGATAATCGAAGGCAAGGCCGAAGAGCTGGTTCAGCGATTTCCTGCGGAATCGGCCAAAGGAGAATTTTGTATAATTGTGCATGGCATAAAGCCCGCCACTTCTGTGAATGACAAAGAAGATGAATCATGATGGATATCTCTCACTTTAGGAATCTCCATGGTCGTGCTAGATTGCGAAAAGCCGTGCTTTTGCTCGAGAGGCTCGAAAGAGAATGGCGTAAGGCCGATCCTCTTATCATTCCTTACGAAGATTTTGTTTTTGTCAAGCAAATAGCTAAGATTCTTGCTGATTCTGAAGAGACGACATTGGAATGCGTGAAGGCTGCCAGCGATTTTCTTGGGTCTCTGTCTGGGCTCGACGATATTCTTGATTATTATGGTTTTTTGCAAACTGAAAACAAATTTCGGCATAGACTTATGATTCTATCCGGCCAGGGCGTCGCAGATTGGGATTTCATAGCCGTGCCCAGGTCTTCGGCTGGTCATGCCACAAAGAGAGCGGGCATGCGAGTATATTTGGAAGATTTGCGCTCGCCTTTTAACGTGGGGAGCATCTTTCGCACCGCAGAAGCTCTTGGTTTCGAAGAGATAATTATTTCGCCGGAATGTGCGGATCCTATGCATCCCAGAGCAATCCGAAGCGCCATGGGAACCATAGAGCGCATGAAATGGCGAAGAGCCGAGCTGTCTGAGCTTGATTGTATTCAGGGAGTTTTTGCTCTTGAGCTTGGCGGTATTGCTATCGACAAGTTCTCTTTTCCATTTCCAGGGTTGATGGTCGTTGGCTCTGAAGAGCTTGGAGTCTCCAATAAAGCGCTGCAATATTGCAGGTTGGGATGCATCGAGATTCCTCTGGTTGGAACAAAGGCTTCGCTTAATGTAGCGACAGCATTTGGTATTGCAGCGTATTCATGGTATTATTCTGGAAATATGCAGGCATGATGTGTTTATATTTTCTTGTGCTATTTTGCCACCTGCATTAAAACTATATTAGCGAAAGGAATGCTGAATGTCTTTAAATCCTTTTATGAAGAAGCTTGGTCTTTCATCTTCCGACAGGGCGGTCATAGTCCACGTAGATGATGTAGGGATGTGTCTTTCATCGATAGAGGCTTTTTTTGAGCTATACGATTTTGGTACTGTAACATCTGGAGCACTGATGGCTCCTTGCCCTTGGTTTCCGGAGGTGGCGCGCCGCTGCGCGGCGCGCCCTGATGTCGATGTAGGCGTTCATGCAACTCTGACGAGCGAGTGGAAAGGCTACCGCTGGGGACCAGTATCGACTCGCGATCCAGATTCTGGACTTCTGGATGCCGAAGGGTATTTTCCCATGACCAGTGAGGAGGTTCAATCTGGAGCGAAACCCGAAGCCGCAAAGAAAGAAATCGCGGCTCAGGTTGCAATGGTATATGCTGCAGGCATCGAGCCTACCCACATCGACACTCATATGTTTTCGGTAGCGCATGAAAAGCTTTTTGACGCCTATATATCCCAAGCCCTTGAACGTAGGATACCGGCGATGCTTCCAAAGCCAGATATCGTGGGTTTCGAGTCCATTGTTCCGGATTGCGAAACCCGGAAGTACCTTGCTGGATATCTTAAAGAGCTTGGGGAAAAAGGCATGCCTCTGATGGACGGCATTCTGGCGATGCCCTTAGATGAACCTTGCGATCAGACCGAGACCGTCAAACGCCTTCTTGGTTCCATTACCGAAGGTATTACGCATTTCGTGTTGCATGCCTCAACCGACAGCCATGAGCTGAGAGCCATTACACCAGACTGGGAAAGCAGAGTCTGGAATTACAGAACCATGCACAGCGACACTATGAAAAAAATCATAGAGAGCGAGGGGATAGTCCTAATTGGCTATCGCAACCTGCGCGATGCAATGAGCGAGTGATTGGCACATCTTTAGAGCCGTACGAAAGATCTATGCATTAATAATCGAGCCGGGGTGCAGGACAGGCCTTGGTTGACGCCTTTTATAAATAGTCGTAAACTGTCTTCATAACATACACCTCTTGAAAGGAGGATCCATGGCAAAGGTTGAACTCAAGAATATTGGAAAGGTGTACGAAGGCAATGTGAGAGCGGTCTCAGATGCCAACATCAACATCCATGACAAGGAGTTCGTGGTTTTCGTAGGCCCTTCGGGCTGCGGTAAGACAACAACGCTCCGAATGATCGCAGGGCTCGAGGATATCACTGAGGGCGAAATATATATCGATGGTAGGCTCGTCAATGATGTTCCGCCCAAGGATAGGGATATAGCGATGGTTTTTCAGAACTATGCGCTCTATCCACATATGACCGTCTACGACAATATGGCTTTCGGTCTCAAGATTCGCAAATTACCTAAGGAAGAGATCGATAATCGTGTCAAGGAAGCAGCGCGAATCCTCGATATCGAGAAGTTGCTAGACCGCAAACCCAAGCAGCTTTCGGGTGGACAGCGTCAACGAGTAGCAGTAGGCCGAGCCATCGTGCGCAAGCCCAAGGTTTTTCTTTTTGATGAGCCTCTCTCGAACCTCGATGCAAAACTGCGTGTCCAGATGCGTGCCGAGCTAATCGAACTCCACGACCGTCTCCAATCTACAATGATCTATGTAACGCACGACCAGGTAGAGGCTATGACAATGGGCGACAAGATCGTCGTCATGAAGGATGGACTTATTCAGCAGATCGGTTCTCCTTTGTATCTCTACAATAATCCGATCAACAAGTTTGTTGCAGGATTCATAGGCTCTCCACCCATGAACTTCATGAGCGTCAATGTCATAGAAGAAGGCGGGCAGGTTTTGATCGACGAAGGATCATTCAAGCTCGCTCCCGATGCGAAGCATGCCGAGCTTCTAAAGGCTTATGTTGGTAAGAGTGTCTACTTTGGTATCCGACCAGAAGACCTTCCCGTGGCCGATGCTGTACATCGTGGCCAGAAGTTCAATGCAAAGGTTACGGTGGTCGAGCCGCTCGGTTCGGAGATTCATCTTCAGGCAACCACGCCAACTCAAGGCATGGTGTCTCGTATTCCACCTCATCACCTTTACAAACACGGCGATACAATCATTTTTGCTCCGGTAATGGCAAAAGCTATATACTTCGATAAGGAGACAGAGAAGAGCATTCTTCCAGTAAAATGGAACGAACAAGAGGCCTAAGGCTAAGAACGATAGCCAAAGCTCTGCTATTATAAACCGACTTTATTGATTTCTTTTTGTGGTAATCAATTGAAAATGAAAAGCCGCCTCTATTTAAGGCGGCTTTTTTAGGGCCAATCATTCGTTCTCTTTAGATTCTTTTTTAGCGCGTTTCTCAGCACGCTTTTCTTTGAGTGTTTTTTGGGGTTTTTTCTTATCGGCCGTTTTAGGTTTATCCATCGATTTCATACCGCACCTCTTATTCTTATTATCGAAAAAACTGCAGAGCTTTTCAATCACTTCTGCGTTGCGTTCTGAATTTCCGAAGGTTCACCTTTTGTCACCTTACCCATTATTGCACGAGCGCAAATCATACAGATTGTACAGAAGAGGAATATTCCCTGGTATCCGAAAATATCGATTATGACGCCCGTCAATACAGGGCCTAGAATAGCCGCAGCTTGACTTGCGGTATAATAAAGGCCTGTGTAGATTCCTATTGTGCCCCATTCTGCCATCTGCCATAGCATAGGGAAAGAGTTTGTTATTATTGATACCCAGAAAATCCCGAAAAGAAACATGATCGCCCAGAATGAGCCCAACCTTAAGGAATTTGATAGACCAGCGGTAATCCATTTGTGAAAAAATAGGAGAAGGGTGAGAATCGATATCACCAAAAGGCATGTACGAATTGTCTTTTTTCTGCCAAAGCGGTGTGCGACATAGCCCGAAGGGATAGCGAATATGGCATAAGCTATGCCCACCATTCCGGCTGCCAGAGCCGCCATACCGCTTGAAGTTCTGAGCACATCCACCGAATACTTGCCGATAAATGGCAAGACACCCTGATATCCTAAAAACCATAGAAATATTGCGATTAAAATATATAGCGCGCTCTTGTCTTTCTGCGCGGCAACATTTCGGAAGCTCTCGAGAATAGGCACTTTTTGTTCTTGTGTTTCCTTTGCATCCGGCTGCTTCTCACGGATGAATATGAAAAGAAGGATCACGGCTAAAATGACGAACAGGCCGCCAAGTGGGAAGGGGAGCTTATCCTTGGTAGGTCCAAGGATAGGCAGCGTTATATCGAGATCCATTAATCTCGCAAGGCCGATTGTTCCCACAATGCTTGCTATGCCGCCCATTGTGTTAATGACACCGTTCGCTTCGGAGCGGTAATCGGCCGGTATCGTATCAGGCATGAGCGCAACCACTGGTCCGCGCACTGACTGCTTTGTTACATTTAGAAGGATCAATGTTACAAGCAAAGCCACGAGAGATACTTCCGTAGCATAGGGTATAGCGCCAAAAAGGAAAGCGGTAAGGGGCAAAAGAACCAGAATGTAGGGCATCCGACGGCCAAGCTTGGTATAGGTATTATCGGACCAGGCGCTGACAAGCGGTATCAAAAAAATCGCCAGTACATTGTCGAGCGTCATGAAAAAGCCGACAAGACTCATTTTGCTTAGGTATCTACTGAGGAATATCGGCACGTAGGTATCGTATAGGGGATCCATAAGACCCATTGTGAAGAAGCCGAATCCGATCAAAAAAGTTATGCCCAGATAAGGCTTAAACCCTTTTTTCTCGCTCATCATAACCCTCCTTGCTAGTATTAATAGAGCATTTAATCCATAAGAACCTTACATATACCAAATGGCCGGATATTAATGCGCTGTACGCTGCCTTTTCCAAAGACCGCCTCCATGCGCTCAACAAATTCAGGGAATCTTGACTGTGGAACATAGACCTGGATTGTACCTGCAAAACCACCGCCATGCACGCGCCATGCGCCTTCCGGACTCAATAGATCTTCGCTAAGCATAAGGGCTATAGAAAGGCTCTGCTCTCGCGGGTTGCCAGCATGGATATTCTGAAGGTAATGCCAGCTCGATCTTCCGGATTCATTAACAATTGATAGATAGGCAGATTTGTCATTTCTTTTCAAGGCTTCCACCATTCGTGCTGGACGATAGTTTTCATAAACGAAGTGCCAGGCGCGCAACAAAGCTCTATCTCCGCATTTTATGCGTATGTCCGAAAGCCTATTGAGAAGGTCTTGCTTTTCTGTTCCTCGCAGAGCAGTTCTTCCCAGAATAGCTGCAACACATTTCATTTCCTTGGGAATGTCTGCATATTCTCTTGTAAGATCCTCGTGATTGGAACCTGTATTGACTATGGCCAGAATAAGGCCATTAGATTCAAAGTCGTATATCAGTCTATCGATCTTTGGCCTTCGAGAATCGGCGAAGTCTATGAATACGATGCCACCTTCTGCGCATGCAATTTGGTCCATAAGGCCACAAGGTTTTCCAAAGTATTCATTTTCTGCCCATTGTCCCGCTATAGCCCAATCGGTTGGTGTCAAATCATACTTGCCCATGTCGTCGAATATCGATGCAATCAAAAGCTCAAAAGCCGCAGAGCTCGACAAGCCCGAGCCTGCCGGCACTCTAGAGTCCATTGCAATATCGAAACCAGGGCCAATCTGCAAGCCCTGGTGAGTCAGCCAAGCTGCCAGGCCGCGTATTATCGAAGCAGGTGAGCCTTTTTCCTCAATTCTGGGGGCGGTATCCCTCAAGTCGACTCTTATGGGAGAGTAGCCTTCAGATAAAAGGGTAACCATTGAATCGCTGCGCGGGCGGGCAAGAGCAAGCATGTCGAGGTCTACTGAGGCTGCAAGTACACAGCCATTGTTGTGGTCAGTATGGTTGCCACCTAATTCTGTGCGGCCAGGCGAAGAATAATAATGCAAAGCCCGAGAATGGCTATCTTCGCCGAGAGGTAATCTAGATACAAGCGAATCGTATCTGGCTCTGCGTCCTTCCTTTTCGAGATCTTGGAATGAGGCAAGAGGAATGCTAGGAATCTTCTGTTGGATCATGGCTTGCTCTTGTCTATTGTCCTAGAAAATCGAGATAAAGGGAAGAGTCGCCTTCCTTGTATTCAAGATAAATATCGCAAAAGAGCCTCTCGGAACGAAAAAGTCTTTTTGCATTCTCTTGGAATTCTGCCTTGCTCCCTTCCAAGCCTCCATCAAAAGAGAAATGCTCTAAATAGATAAAGCTACGAGTTTGCATTGCTATATATAAACATATATTTATATCTATGTTTATTGTGTCTTATATAATGCACATTGCGGTGTGCGGAGAACGGTGCTAAAATCAAAAATGGATTTCCAAATCGATAATTCAAGCTCGAGGGGTTAATATGAATCAGCTGGCGGAAGAATTGAATGCTGTCCTTGCGGGAACTGTGGCTGAGAGACTGCTTTCCGAAATGGGTAGGCGTATGTATTTTCCTAGAGGAATCATCACCCAGAGTGCGGAAGCAGGAGAAAAAGCTTATAGGTTCAATGCTACGATCGGCATGGCTTATGAGCATGGGCAGCCGATGATGCTCGATGCATTGCGCGCCGAATTGCCCGGTTTGACTCCAACAGAAGCAGTCGCCTATGCATCCACAGGTGGGATTGCAGAGCTGCGTAAGGTATGGAAAGAATCGCTCTATAGAAAGAATCCATCATTAGATGCTAAAAAGATATCTCTTCCTGCGGTCGTCCCTGGGCTTACAGCGGCGGTATCCTATATTTGTGATATGTTCGTCGAGCCTGGCGATACAGTAATTCTGCCTGACCTACACTGGCCAAACTATAGGCTCATCGTAGAAGAAAGAAAAAGCGCAGCGGGCATAACTTATCCACTATTTGCTGGGAAGGGCTATAATATTGAAGGCTTGCTTGAGGGTGTTCGACAAGCAGGGCAGCGTCGGGGCAAGGCGATAATCATCCTTAATTTTCCTAATAATCCTACTGGCTATTCCTTGACGCTTAAGGAGGCCGATAGCATTACTGCAGGTCTTCTAGAAATCGCTAAGCAGGGAACAGATATCCTTGTAATAGCCGACGATGCGTATTTTGGGCTGCAATATGAAGATGGTCTTCTCTGTGAATCCATGTTTGCAAGGTTAGCGGACATCCACCCCAACATACTGGCTATAAAGGCTGATGGACCTACTAAGGAAGACTATGTATGGGGATTCCGCGTTGGTTTTGTGACCTTCGGTGCTGCTGGTTTTGGCGATGAGCATTATGAAGCTCTTGCTAAGAAGCTATTGGGAGTAATACGTTCAAGTGTCTCCAGTTCGAGCGGTCTTTCGCAGAATCTCCTTCTAAAAGCTCTTAAGTACCAAGGGTATGAGGCGCAAAAAGCGAGGTATAGGGATATCCTGAAAGGCCGTTACAAGGCAATGAAGAATAAATTGGCCGAGATGACGCTGCCGGATGGTCTCATTCCGATGCCATTCAATTCCGGTTATTTTATGAGTTTCAGATGCGATGGCTTTTCTGCAGAAGCTCTTAGGAAGAAGCTCTTAAACGAGAAGGGGATCGGGACCGTGTCTCTTATGGACCGCTATCTTCGTGTAGCATTCTCCAGTGTAGAAGAGAGCGATATTTCAGACCTCTGCGATGCAATAGCGCAAGCAGTGGTTGAGCTTTGTCAGCAAGGCTGAGGAAGAATTGTACCCAAGAGTGCGCAGAACTATATCTCTTTAGCAGTCATGCTTGACTGGTCTTGAGCTGATTGCAGGACATAGGATTTAAGGGGCGGGAAGCCATTGAAATAGATGGACGAATAGCTCCTGGTATATGCACCGGTGGTCAGAATATATACCTTATCTCCCACCTTAGCTGAAGATGGCATGAAATATGGAGTCCGCTCATAGAGTATATCCATAGAGTCGCATGTGGGTCCCGCAAGAATTATCTCTTCGGCTGAGCCTTGACCTTCGAAATAAATCGGATACTTGATCGATTCGCCCAGTGTCTCGATGAGTCCCCCGAATTTTCCTATATCGAGAAACACCCATGGATATCTATCGTGAACGGATTTCTTAGCTATGTTGACAATTTCTGTGACAATTACTCCTGCATCTCCAGCCATAGAACGCCCCGGTTCGATTATGATCTTTTCTGGCCATACCAAACCGAAACTGTTATCTAGAAAACGCTTTATGTCCTCTGCATATTGCTGGAGAGGATCGGTTGGATCCAGATAATTGGCCGGAAATCCTCCTCCCATATTGATCATTTTGAGATCGATCTTGAGGTCGTGGCGAGCCCAATTAAATAGCTGGGCGGCTATAGTGAGTGCGCTTGACCACTGGCCTACATCGCGTTGCTGGCTGCCAGGGTGGAAAGATATGCCATATGGTTCAAGGCCAAAGCGAATTGCGGTCTTGATTAGCTGACGGGCAAGATCTGGGTGGGAACCGAATTTTTTTGATAAAGGCCAGTCTGCTCCTAGGCCTTCCGTAAGAAGCCTAAAGAACACCTTACTGCCAGGTGCCGCGCGAGAGAGTTTATCGACATCGTTAATCGAGTCTGTTACAAAAAGCCTTACGCCTTTTTCATAGAAGTACGCGATGTCTTTTTCTTTTTTGATGGTGTTTCCAAAGCTCATTCGGTCTGGAGATATGCCCAGGCTCAGAAGTTGATCCAGTTCATATCGAGAAGCAACATCGAAGTTAGAGCCTAGATCTCTAAGCAGAGAAATAACAGCATCATCTGGATTGGCTTTGACAGCATAGTAAATAGTTGCCCATGGAAGATATGCTCTTAGATCTTCGAAGTTCTTTTTTATGATGTCTAGGTCTATGATCAAGAATGGGGTCTCTTTGTCCCTAGAGAATTCCTTGATTCTTTCAAATTTCTGACGGTTAATAAAGTTTTCGAGGGGAAAGGAATAGGCGTTTTTCACTGATCCGACCTCTTCGATTTAAGATAGCTCTTTAGAGCTCCAAGCGCATACATTATGCATCTACTTGTCCAAAGGTCAAGCATGGAGTATAGAAATAATATGATTGGATTTTTTATCAAGAAAGCATTTTTCGATGGCTGGGACAATCTATATCTGTTGGCAGCCTTGAATGGGATTTTTCTCGGTATTCTTCTTTTATTTCTTGTAGTCCCAATTGCGCTGGCTTTTCCTATTTGGCTTTCTGTTATTATGGCTGGGTTTGGCATTCTGCTACTCTCAATATGGGATGTAGTGGTGACCAATGCCATGTATAATATAGCGGATGGGAAAAATGTTCATTTTGCGGACATAAAGTCTACCATCAGAAGATCTTTGAAGCTTGGTTCATTGCTTGGCGGGGTCAATATCCTAATTGTGGTTGCTATAATGATAGCTATTCCCTTTTACCTTGGCCAAAAGGCAGTCTTGGGCATCTTTATAGGGGGCCTTCTATTCTGGATGATGATTCTGGCCATGCTGATTTTGCAGTATGTGCCGGCAGTCTTTGCACGAGAAGGGGGTACTCCCCGCCAGGCTTTTAAGATGGCGCTTTATCTTTTTATCGATAATCCAGGTTTTTCGATATTCTTGTTTTTCTGGAGAATTCTGACATTCGTTATATCGATCTTTGTTGTACTGTTAGCGCCCGGGCCTGCCGGAAGCTCGCTTGCGTCCGCAGTAGCAGTGAGGCTTAGGATGAGAAAATATGGATATCTAAATGACAATCCTGGGGCAGACAGACATCACATCCCCTGGGATGATCTTCTTCAAGAGGAGAAAGAGAGGGTTGGAAAGAGAACGTTGAAAGGGATGATTTTCCCCTGGAAGGATTGATAATGATAGATAAATCGAGGAGAGAACCAGGCATGAAACCGCCATCGCGAGACAAGAGCCGAGGAAATCAAAAGAAAGGACGAGCAAATCAAGATAACAGACAACTTTTGCCCGAAGCCTTCGAAGAGCGCAAGAAGCAAGCTCTTTCGAGCATCTTGTATATCCGCTTCGAGGGTGCTGATGCACAATCGCGCTTGCCATCAGGAATCGATGCCAGTATTCCATATCCTGTCCAGCTACAGGCTCCCGCGGTCAAACTTGATCCTTCATCTATTACTATCGAAAGCCTTTTGGCAGGTATGTTAAGAGTGCTTGCTTGGGACTCAGAGAACGAGAATGCCAATAAATATCGAAAATATATAAAGATGTCCCGTCCAGAGCTTTTCGAGGAGTTGATAGTGGCGGGAATTCAGAAAGCCGAAGAAAAAGATTGGATCGTTGCTGAGGAGGTTTTCTTCGCGGCAAGCGGCCTTGAGCCGGAGCGGCCTGAGCCTTATATCAATCTTGCGCTCATGCATGAAGAACACGCTAAGCGGCTTTTTGATTCTGGAAATGAAGATGAAGCCGAAAAAGAAGACGATCTGGCATATAAATACTACCAGTATCTTCTCGGATTCAAGGATGTGTTTGCTCCCGCATATTATCATGCGGCTTTCTTTTTCTTGAGAAAGCACAACTATGACAAGGCTGTTTCCCTATTGACAAGTTATATCGGGATGAATGATGACGAACAACGTACTCGCAGAGCCAGGTTAATTCTTGAAAAACTTGGCGGCATGGGCTATCTCGATACGCTTTTCAAAGAAGCATACGATTTCATTCAAATGGGGCAAGAGGAAAAGGGGCTTGAAAAAGCAATGCAGTTTGTAGAAAAGTACCCCGATGTCTGGAATGGTTGGTTTCTGGTAGGATGGGCAAATCGCAGGTTGGGGCGATGGTCGGAAGGTGCCCAAGCATTTCATACTGCTCTCGAAAAAGGAGCCGATGGGGCTGATGTCTACAATGAGCTATCTATCTGTGAGATAGAGGCAGGTGATCTCGAGGCTGCTAGGTCTCACCTTGAAAGAGCCCTGAGAATAGAGCCAGAAAATGAGAAAATCATTGTAAATCTAGGTGCTCTTGCCTTTCGCCAAGGGCATATAGATGAAGCAGAAGGCTTCTTTAGGACTTCAATCGAATTGGATCCTGATGATAGAATTGTCAAGGAATGGATCAAGAAGATCCAAGCTTTGAGGGAAAGAAAAGGGACTGGAGCATAAGAACAGCGATATCGAGATGACCATAAGAAGCGAGTTTCGGAGTTCGGAACCCCCTGCTGCTGAAGAACTTGAGGCAGCGATAGATGCTGGGATTGCTGCAAATCTTCATATTTCTGCAGAATTGAGACCATCCGATCCAGCCAATTCTCTGCCGGGAGGCTTGATTGTTCTTCCGCCTGATAAGCCCTGCATACTTGTCCCTGATCTGCATGCCAGGCCGAGCTTTCTTCATGCCCTGCTGCTAACCGAGTTTCCAGGCCTTAGCGAACCATTGCTTTCTGTGCTTTTGAAGAATAATGCAACACTTCTCTTTCTAGGAGATATTCCGCATGCAGAGGGCGAAGAGGCCGCCAGACGCTGGATTAGTTCTTATGATAAGGCTTTGATTGCTCGTGATGTAAGAGCACTTCTTTCGCCCGAAATGGATGAAGAGATGGGCCTCTCTCTGACTTCCTTGCTGAAAGTGATCGAACTACAGTGTGGTTTTCCAAATTCGGTATTTTGCTTAAAGGGGAATCACGATAATATGACTAATGCTGGAGATCATGGTGATTTTCCATTTTATAAATACGCAGATGAGGGCAAAATGGGAGCTATCTGGCTCTCATTTCGATATGGCCCATTTATAATGCATAAGTTGCGAGAATATGAACTCTCCCTGGCAATTGCGGCTGAAAATTTGAATTTCTGTGCAAGCCATGCTGAGCCAGCCCAGGAAATCACTAGAGATTCCATCATTTCATATCGTTCAAATTCAAGAATCGTTCAAGCGCTCATATGGACTTCAAATGATGAGGCCGAGGAAGGCTCCGTAAGGAAATCTCTCAAATCAATTTTAGGATCTGAAGATAGAGCAAGGCATTCGGTTTGGTTTTCCGGCCATAGGCCTGTATCAGGACACTTTGCACTTAGGGCAGAAGGGCAGCTTGTACAGATCCACAACCCAGCATTATGGCAGGTTGTTTTGGTGGATGCTGAGTCCAGGAGAGCCGATTTTTTCACAATTCTGCCCGATCAACCAAAACCCAAAAAGGCAGCCAGTCTTGTCCTTGACCCTTTGGCTCGCTAAAAGTAGGATCAATACAATATGGCGGTGCGAAAGAAAAAGCGTAACCAAGCAAAAACGGGTTGTCTAATCTGGCTTGGAGCCTTTCTCATTCTTCTAATTCTATTCCTGGTCAAATTTGAGGATATTCGTACGGCTGTTGAGAAAACAGGCTTTATAGATGCTCTCAACCATGCTGTATCCAAGCAAGATTCTGAACCTCAACAGAAACCGCAGGAAACTAATCCGGAAGAACCTGCGCCTGCACCGACACTACCATCTGCAGCGCCACCTGCGGAAGAACCGCAGATTCAAAGTCCAATACTACCCAAAGAAACGACCACGACCACCAAAGCGCCAAAAGAAGTCGAGTTGCCTTCTGCTCCGCTATCAGAGTCAGAGCCAATAGCCTCTTCTCCGGGAGCATCTATCTCCAAGCTGTCCAAAGAAGAACAAAAGACGAGGACAGCCGTTCTATATTTTGTGTACATAGGAGATGATGGCTCGATTTCCAGCCAAAAAGTGAAACGGACACTGGCAATATCGGACAGTCCCCTGCAGGATACTCTTGAGTCGCTTTTGAAAGGGCCAACGGAATCAGAATTACGGGCGAATCTTCTATCGTTAATTCCTGCAGACACAAAACTTCGAAGTGTCAATATAAAAGGCGGTACTGCTATTTTGGATTTTAACGAAGCATTTGCATATAATCGTTATGGTAAAGAAGGGTATTTAGCCCAGCTTAAGCAAATAGTCTATACGCTTACAGAATTTCAGAATATCAATGATGTCCAATTCTTAATAGAGGGGAAATCCCGTGCTTTTCTTTCCGAAGGCATTGTCCTCGATAAACCCTGGTCTCGAACTAGTTTCTAAATAAGCTCGTTGTCAGTATGCATGAGTGATGTTAGAATAAACAAAGCATTTCATAATAGAGGAGGAGCCTACGAATACCACGGCATTGCATGATTGGCATGTCTCGCATGGCGCTAAGATGGCACCTTTTGCGGGCTACGATATGCCGATCAATTATCCTACCGGCGCTATCGAAGAACATCTTATTACGCGGCGGGGGGTTGGTCTCTTTGATATAGATCATATGGGTCAGTTCGAAATAACGGGTGATGCCGCAGAGAGTTTTGTCTCTCATATGATAAGCGCAAGAGTCTCGGATCTTGTTGCGCCAATGGCTCGATACTCACTCCTGCTTAATGAAAAGGGCGGGATTATCGATGATCTCTTTGTTTATAGATTGCAGAATTCCTGGTGGATCGTCGTGAATGCATCGAATCGAGCGGTAGATCTTGAATGGTTCCGATCACATGTTCCTTCGAATGTCTCTGTTGTCGATCGTTCGGATGACACATATATGATCGCTGTTCAAGGTCCCCGAGCCATTGAACTCTTGGATAAAATATCCAATACTCCGGTTTCGCCGATCCCGCGCTTTTGCTGGGCAAATATCTCCATAAGAGGTATTCCTATCCTCTTCGGTCGTACAGGCTATACTGGTGAAGATGGCGGAGAGCTTTTCTTTCCCGCAGAAAAGGCCATTGAGCTTTGGGAATACCTTCTTGAATGCGGAGAAAGTTATGGTATCGAAACCAGACCAATTGGACTTGCGGCAAGAGACAGTCTGCGATTTGAAGCGGGATTGCCACTTCATGGGCATGAGATTGGTGTCGATATCAACCCCATCGAGGCGGGATTCAGATGGGCTTGCGACTTCGAAAAAGAATTCATAGGAAAAGATGCTTTGCTTTCTATTATAGAACAAGGTGTCAGACGAAAGCTTGTTGGTCTTGAGGTCTTTGGAGGCGTTGCTCGGGAAGGATATGAAGTCGCTACGCCAGATGGTGACATTATCGGTCGCTGCGTTGCAGGTATGTATTGCCCGACGGTAAAGAAATATGCGGCCAATGCCTTTGTTATTCCTGACTATGCCAAGATAGGTACAAAGCTATCGGTTATCATCCGTGGCCAGCCTCGGTCGGCTGAAGTCATTAAGCGTCCCTTCTATGTGCCTGTATATCGGCGCTAAAACTCTAGTACGCACTAAGCGTCTTGCAATATATAATTTCTCTTAAGGGAGGAAAGTATGGCGATCGATAAGAATGCTAGGTACCTTGAGTCACATGAGTATGCAAAGCCAGAAGGCGAGCTCATGGTAATAGGGATTTCTGATCATGCTCAAGCCGAACTAGGCGATGTCGTGTTTATTGAGTTTCCCGCAGTGGGAAAAGAGCTCGATAAGGGAGTCGTATTTGGAACAATTGAGTCAGTAAAAGCAGCAAGCGACCTCTACATGCCTATTTCGGGCAAGGTAGTGGAGGTCAACGAAGAAGTGAAAAATGACCCTTCTCTTGTAAATAAAGACTGCTATGGTTCTGGCTGGCTTATAAAAGTGGCTCCATCCAAACTTTCAGAATTCGAGAGCCTTCTCGACGCGGAATCCTATGGCGCATCCATAGGGGAGGTGTGACATCGTGTCCTTTGTTCCGCATACTGATCTAGAAAGGGCTGAGATGCTAAAAGCGATCGGAATCGCTTCCATAGAAGATCTGTTCTCTGATATTCCTGAGCATCTACGAATAGAGGATCTGGCGCTTCCTGAATCTATCTCTGAGATTGAAGCGATCGATGAGCTAGAGACTTTGGCAAGTCGCAATGTCAAGACAAAAGATATGGATTGGTTTCTCGGAGCTGGTGCATACTACAGCTATATTCCGGCAGTTGTGCCTGCCCTCGCAGGCAGAGGCGAATTTTTGACAGCCTACACTCCCTATCAGCCGGAAGTATCTCAGGGCACATTGCAGGCGATCTTCGAATACCAGAGCATGACGGCAAAGCTCTTAGGAATGTCTGTAGTCAATGCTTCTCATTACGATGGAGCCACAGCGTTGGCTGAAGCGGTGCTCATGGCCTGGAAGGCCAGAGAAAACAGAAATCGAATCTTCCTGCCCAAGGATCTTCATCCGGAGTATTCTCAAGTAATTTCCACCTACTGTACTTCTTTCGATATAGAATTCATCAGATACGAAGGAGATCCTGGCCAGGTAGCAATAGATGAAGACACTGCGGCAATAGTCGTAGCCTATCCGGGTTTTTCTGGACAGTTTTACCCAGTCAGCAAGGCTTCCGATAAGGCTCACGAAAAAGGAGCGCTCTGCATTGTGCAAGCTGATCCCTTAATGTGCGCAATCTTCAAGAGCCCCGGAGAGCAGGGCGCAGATATCGTAACAGCCGAAGGGCAATGTCTTGGTAACCCATTGAACTTTGGGGGTCCTTACCTGGGAATGATGGGCACGACAGATGCACTCATAAGGCGCATGCCGGGCAGGATCGTTGGTCAGACAAAAGATAAATTCGGCAAACGCGGTTTTGTGCTTACCTTGTCCACAAGAGAACAGCATATCAGAAGAGAAAAGGCGGTCTCCAATATATGTTCGAATCAAGGCTTGAGCATGTTGCAGACCTGCATCTATCTAGCGACGCTCGGCAAGAATGGGCTCCAGAAGGTTGCTAGACTATCCTACGATAAAGCTCACTATGCTGCTCAACTTATCGACTCTATTTCAGGATATCATGTAGTTCCGAAACTGTTTTTTAGGGAGTTCCTGGTCGAAACACCGGATGCGGCTGCCAAGATCGTAGAGGCATTGAACAAGAAGGGTATTGTGCCAGGTTTGGCTCTCTCCCGCTATTATCCTGAGAGAAAGAATGAGCTCTTGATTTGCGTTACAGAAATGAATACAAAAGCTCAAATAGAAAAGCTCGCTGTTGCATTGAAGGAGGCTGCAAAATGAATGAGATTAATATGCGCGACGAGCCTTTGGTCTATGAATTGTCTAGGGAAGGAAGAATTGGTTGTTCTCTTCCAAGGTCCGATGTTCCGAGCACAGGAATGCCTCCTGAGCTTGCTCGCACTGAATTGGATCTACCGGAACTCGATGAGCTTACGGTGGTTAGACATTTTACAAGACTCTCCCAAAAGAATTTTTCCATCGATACTGAGTTCTATCCACTTGGCTCGTGTACCATGAAATACAATCCCAAAGCCAACGAGGTTGTTGCTTCGAATCCTGGATGGAAGAATCTTCACCCTCTCGCAGAAGAGCAATATGCACAGGGAGCCATAGAGCTTCTATGGAGACTTCAGGAGGGACTTCGCGAAGTGGGTGGTTTTGCCGCTGCTTCTCTTCAACCTGCAGCAGGTGCCCATGGTGAGCTTTCAGGCGTACTGATGATTCATGCCGCTTTGAAAGAACTGGGAGAGACGGAGCGAAAAAAGATGCTCATACCAGATTCAGCTCACGGGACAAACCCCGCAAGCTGCACTATGGCCGGATTTACAACTCAGACCATACCCTCGGGGCCTGATGGTAGTATAGATATGGAAGCGCTTCGCGCTGCTCTGGATGATACTACAGCTGGAATAATGATCACCAATCCCAATACTCTTGGGCTTTTTGAGAGGAACATAGAGGATATTTGCAGACTTGTGCATGAGGCTGGTGGCTTTGTATATGGCGATGGAGCAAACATGAACGCTCTTACGGGCGTTTTCAAGCCGGGCAGATCGGGCATCGATGTTATGCATTTCAATCTACACAAGACTTTTTCTACTCCGCATGGTGGAGGCGGCCCGGGTGCAGGAATGGTAGCAGCCAATGAGACCTTGGCGCCATACCTGCCGGGCCCTATCGCCATCAAGGAAGCATCCGGCTATCGTCTTAAAATGCCGGCCAAGAGCATAGGCAGGGTAAAGGCCTTCCACGGCAACTTTGGCGTCCTGGTGCGTGCATACTGCTACTTGTTGATGACCGGTGCGGATGGACTTCGTCAGGTTGCCGAGAATGCAGTGCTAAATGCGAACTACCTTAAGTCGCTTTTAGAGAATGACTATCCTGTCCCTTACAAAAGACATTGCATGCATGAATTCGTTGCCAAGGGAACGATTGCCGCTGATGTCCACACATTGGATATAGCGAAGCGTCTTATAGACTATGGCTTCCATCCTCCTACAATCTATTTCCCGCTCATCGTACAGGAAGCCCTGATGATCGAGCCAACAGAGACGGAGTCTATGGAGACACTAGATCTTTTTGCTGAGGCGATGAAAAAAATCGCAGAAGAAGCGAGAACGGATCCGGAGCTTCTGCATGATGCGCCACATATTGCGCCCGTAGCTCGTCTAGATGAGGTGGCTGCAGCACGACATCCCATACTCTGTTATCGCGGCTAGTATTTTTATTTCAATGCACGAATGCCAAAAAGAGAAAGATTTCATCCAAGTCTTTCTCTTTTTTATTGTTTGTTGGGGCTAAGGGTCTCTTTCTATCTCTCGCGATAAATGGTGGTTTTGGGAATTGTGTTGCCCTACAAGCCCAGAATATCGAACATGGCCACAATACCACTGCTTCCTCCCGCTGAGATTACAGATTCTCCAAGAACTGTGACATTGTTTATTGATTTTATTCCATAGAGATTGTCTTCTTGAGAATTCAAAGAGCCTTGGGTAATTGGGTGCCCATCAGCATCCAGCGATATGATTCCAAGGCCATGATTCCCTCCGACGACTAGATAGGCTCCGCCAGAGTTCTTTTTTACAAGTGCAAGCGAATTGGCTTCATTCAAATCAGAAGAAAGACTGTAGGTCATTGATAGAGAATAAGCAGATAGCGGATCTGACTTTTCGAACAAATGCAATTTCCTGGCAGCGCCGATCACATAGCATCGTTCATTGCCCTCATCAAAGGCGATCGATTTTGGGTCTCCAAGAGATGCAGAATTTGAGCCAGATGTAAATATGATCGGCTCGGAAAAAGAGCAGTCAGACGATGAATATCTAATGAAAATTACCATCTTGATGGTCGAAGAACACGCTGCAATCCAGCCATCGTCTAGTAGAATCATATCTTGCATTCCTAATGAAGAATGCTCTGTCTCAGAAGGATTTTGCTGAGAGCCTTCAGATGTTCTATTGAGCCAACCTGTTATAGAGAATTCCTGTTCGCAACATGGTTCTCCGCGAAAGAGCTTTTCGATATCTAATACAAGTAACTTTCCTGATGAATTTGCTAGGATGAATAGCCTTGTGGAATCGGTTGTAAACCTCATTGCCCTTATATTCTCAAATGTCGGGGCTCCGTTCTCGCCACTGATAATATCGATTTTCCTTGAGATGGAACCAGAATTTTCAAGTCTATAGACCCTGATCCATTTTCCGGCAGTCGCTGCGATAGCTATCATCGATCCATCCATTGATATGCTTGCTATATCCGGGTTTTTTTCGCTTTTTTGGATAAATATCCTATCCCGCCATAGGCGTATCCATCCGATAGAAGAAGGGATTTGGCGGTTGTTGCCATCTAATGTAGCCTCCTCGCCATATGGAGAATAGAAAAGATGGAGAGCACTGGCCTGGTCGAGCCCGGCTACCGCTATCAATCCAGTAGGGCTTGTTGCTACCGATTTTGCCTCATGCAAATTACCAGTACCGGCATTTTCAGGATAGATGCTGTTGTGGAGCGATGGATTTAGTGCAGCCTTATAGTCGATACTCTGTATCCATTCGATTTCGCTTGATGAGGGTCCTGTAAGAAGCGATGAACTATGAGAGAATGCCTGCGAAATGCCAGAATTCCCTTCGCTAAGAAGCACTTCCATGGATATTCGCATTTGAGTATCGGGTTGCTTGTCTGGCGAAAAGAAGGTCTTATAACCAGGCAGACTTTGGTCTGCTTCTGCCTGAGTTTCCTCGATTATTGTTCCATTCTGGTACCATTGGACATCTAGATCGGCCTCTCCTTGTGCAATTACAAAAGGCACAGAGATGGGCTTATTTCGGTTCAAATACCGCTCAACAGAAATTGCAGCATCGGCCGATAATTCCAATTTTGGAGTGCTAAGCGAAATGGTGGCCGATGGATCCGGAAGGGATATACTACATGAGCCTCGTGAAGTTTGTTCTGGCAAGATTAGCACTGTTGTAATACAGCCCGCTATTGAGGTGGAAGAAGTATCTTTAACTTGTATTGCAAGGCTGTAATTTCCTGATTCCAGTTCATTGACCTGATAATCCATCTGTGTAGCCGGAACATCTGTCGATACAGGAGCTGGTCCCTGAAAAGTGGGATCTCCTGGGAGGCCTCTGTATTCGAGCGACAAAGAGTATTTCCAGTCTTGCGGAAGTGGCTGATTTGGAGATAATGCTAGCTGCAGAGAGCCTTTTCCTTGAGCTAAGTGCATCATTATCTGTATGTTGGCTCTCTTTCCTGCTTGAGCCAGGACTTGCGTTTCTTTTTTGACTATTATAGCCCCGTCAGCAGTAAGGCCTTCGGCTAGTAGAGACCAATTGCCAGCCTTGAGGCTCAGCTCCGCGCCGGTCTTACCGATAGATTTAGTGATGACTTCTCCATTCTCACTCGTGAATGTCAAACGATAGGATGCTATATTCCATCCGGATTCAGGGCCTATAAGCCTTGATTGAGTTTTCCTGGTGTTTCCTTCTGTCAGGTTACCTGGTAAGACACATCGTATGTATACATATCCATTACCCTTAGGAATTCCTGAAGGGCAAGCTATGAACAAGAAAGCTGTAATAAAGATAACTGCTCCAAGCGATAAGAATATTCTGCGCTCCGTCATATTCTCCTCCTAAAGACAGAGTCGCGCAAAAACTGGCTCATTGCTTCAGGAATTATGTCAATATCTGAGCATCGGAGTGTTTGCCAAACCCGCCCTGCCCGAGGCTACAGATGAAAAGCAGCCTTGAAGCCGCATTGCAGCATCCTAGCCTCGCATCATATAATGAATGGCTAGAACATTGAGATGGGAGGCGGATTGTGAAAATACTGTTTATTTCAAGCGAGTTGACACCATTTGCAAAAAGCGGTGGACTCGGTGATGCAGTATCTTCGCTCGCAGCTGCGCTTTCTAAGTTGGGTCACGATGTGCGAGTGCTGCTTCCACGCTACTACTTCATATCAAAGAACATTCTGAGAAGGATAAATGGTCTTCTGGAGATCGATTCTGCACGAGGGCGCCATCGGGCATTTCTTTATACTACCAATCTCCCAAACTCCCAGGTTAAGGTCTATTTTCTGGAATGCGAAAGTCTATATGGTCGAAATGGAATTTATGGCTATTCCTCGAACCAGGAATTTCCAGATAATCCTGAGCGTTTTTCGGTTTTGTCCAGGTCTGCCTTTGCGGTCTGCCGCAACCTTGGATGGATTCCAGATATCATGCAGGCGCATGATTGGCCAACAGCGCCGGTTCCTGTTTACCTTAATACTATAGAGAAGAATACCGAGTTTTCAGGGACCGCCGGTGTCTTGACCATCCATAATTTGGGTTATCAGGGAATCTATGGTAGAGATCATTTTGCCGAGCTTGGCTTAGGTTGGGAATATTATTATGGAGCTGGTTTTGAATATTATGGCAACATCAATTTTCTCAAGGCGGGGATAGTCTCTGCCGAGTGCATCGCAACCGTTTCGCCTACTTATGCTATGGAAATCCAAACTCCAAGCGGTGGTTTTGGACTCGACAGCCTGTTGCGGCAGCGAAGCAGAGACCTGGTAGGCATTCTAAATGGCATCGATACGGACATATGGAATCCTTCGAAGGATCCCTATCTGCCGGCACACTATTCCGTTGAGGACATCGCAGGAAAAGCTATCTGCAAGGAATCGCTCCAAAGAGAGCTAGGCCTTCCCATTGAGCCTGAAGTGCCGCTTATAGGCATGGTAACGAGGCTAGTGGAGCAAAAAGGGATTTCGGAAGTATTTGGTCGAACATACGGATGTATGCGCAAGATACTGGAGACGATCCATGTTCAGGTCGCGGTGCTTGGATCCGGAGATGCTTGGGCAGAAGAGGCTATTGTGAATTTTTCCGCCCAGTATCCGCAATTCAAAGGTGTCATTGGATACAACGAAAGGCTTGCACATCTCATTGAGGCGGGGAGTGATTTTTTCCTCATGCCAAGCAGATATGAACCCTGTGGACTGAACCAGATGTATTCGCTCGTATATGGGACTTTGCCGATTGTCCACAGGACAGGTGGTTTAGCCGACACCGTGGTCAATTATAATCAGAATTTGGGCGATGGCACAGGTTTTATGTTCGATGATTTAACCCCGCAAGCGGTATACGATACTGTGGGCTGGGCAATGTGGGCGTGGTATAACAAACCTGAGCATATAAAGACTATGCGCGAGCGAGCAATGAAACAGGATTTTTCATGGAATCGTTCAGCCGAAGAATATATAAGGCTTTATCAGCATGCCTTAGCCATAAGAAAGGCCAGGTGAGCATTATAAAGAAGGCTCTACGGATAATTTAAAAGGAATACATTGATGTCTGAAACTAAAATACTGGATTACAACAAGCAAGAGGTGAGAGATCAGCTTCTGCGTGCTCTGCGCAGCCATACAAAGGAATCGACGAGCGCAGATCTTGCTAGGGCAACGGGCTTGCCTCTGGCACAGATAAATGCCGAAATGCCTGCTATCTCCGATGAATATCGAGGCAGAATTCGGGTATCGGAGAGAGGTGATCTCCTGTATTCCTTTCCCAATGGATTTAAGAGCAGATACAAGGGCTTTGGGCCTTCTCTGCGAAGATTGTGGAAGACCATTACGAGGGGAGCCGTAAAAACAGGAAAATTACTTTTTAAGGTGTGGATTCTGGTGACTCTCTTTGGCTACTTCTTTCTTTTTCTAGCCCTTGCTCTAATTGCACTCTTTGCCTCGGTCATGATGCGAGCGGGAGGCTCGAGCGATAGTAATGATCGGCGGGGTGGCGGTGGACTTGGTGGTTTATGGCTCACTACTAATCTCTTTGATTCTATGATTCGACTCTGGTTCTATAGTGAGCTATTCAAAGGACCAGAGAACAGATATCGAGGCACCAGAGCTAAAGCCCAGCGGAAACCTCTATATAAGGCTGTATTTTCGCATGTTTTCGGAGATGGTGATCCAAATGCAGAATGGGATACCATCTTGAAAAAGGCATTTGTGGCCTTCGTTCAGACCCATAAAGGTGTAATTACATTGCCCGAATTCATGGCAATATCTGGGCTAAAGCCAGAGGAAGCCGAGGATTGCATAACAAGGTACATGGTAGAATTCGAAGGCAGCCCTGAGGTTACAGATAATGGAGCACTCTACTTTTTCTTTCCTTCATTGCTTGCAAAGGCCACTACGGTGTCCGGTGCCGCGGCCTCCACGTTCCCGATTAAAAAGCTCCATCGCTTTTCTTCGAACCCAGAAAAATTGGATCGAACATTCCGCTGGGTAAACATATTCAACCTTGTATTTGGCTCATATTATCTATGGAATGCCATAAACCTAGGTACTGCAATTATAATTCAGACTCCGGAGGGACAAGGGTTAAAAGGAGGGCTAAGCTTTTTGTATTCTTACACAGTCTATTTATTTTCTGTGTTGGGGGCGAACCAGCCCGCGGTTCTTGTAGGATGGGTGCTGGGTGTTGCACCGCTGGCTTTTTCTCTACTCTTTTTTGGGATACCGATCGTTCGATCTCAGCGAATCAAGCGCGAAAATGAGACGATAAAACGCGAAAATATGAGAAGAGTTCTTTATTCATCTGTGATTGCTGATCCCAACTACTTTGATCCTCAGTCTCTGCAATTGCCAGCCAATGAAGTTCATCCTGAAAAAGCCGATGCAGTGCTGGAAGAGACACAGCATCTTGCAGCCTGGAGCAGGGGGGAAATCAGCCCTGAAGGTAAGTGGAGCTTTGGTGATATTGAATTCATCGAACGGGAAGCCGAACGAGTCCGCGCATCAATCGAAGAGAGAGATTATTCTCCACAGAAGACGGTCTTCGATACAGATTCTCCAATATAGTAGTAATCTTGAGATTTAGCACAATGACAAGAGCTCGTAATAGTACCGCAATGCGTGGGTTCATTGCGGCCATGATCTCAGCCATCAGCTTTTCTACGCTTGGCATTTTTGCCGAATTGCTCTATTCGCATGGGTTTTCTGTATTATGTGTGCTCGCATGGCGTTTTCTCGTAGCAGCCCTTTTCTTATGGCTCGTAGTATATATTCGTGAATGGTTCCAGTCGAAGGATATTCCAGCTGGAAAAGATGCAACAAAAAAGATCGCAGATCAGGAGCAGCGGCGAAAATATATCCCACGCGTCTTTTTGCTTGGTCTCGTTGGTTTCTCGCCACAAGCAGGGCTCTTCCTCTTCACGGTTAAAATCCTGGACCCTGGTATTACAAGCCTATTGCTATATCTATATCCTTCTTTTGTATTTCTAATCCTATTCGTTTGGCGACATCAACGGCCAAAGCGCATTCAAATCCTTGCTCTTGCGCTTTCTTTTCTGGGATGCATACTCACTTTTTGGAAGGCAGGATCATATCCGTTTATGGGTCTTGCATTGGGAATTCTGGTAGCGGTCGCTTATGCTGTTTATCTCGTTATTGTAGAGCGTGTTCTTGTTGGAGTGGACTCTCTATGGGCTACTGCCATAATTATGACGGCAGCCGCGCTTGTATACCTCTGTCTTGCTCTTCTACAAGGTACTTTTATCATTCCTTCTTCTACCGAGCAATTTATCATAGTTCTTTGTATTGCAATTATTGCTTCTGTCTTGCCCATTGTGGCGCTTTTCGTTGCGATGAAGAATCTAGGTGCTAGAGATACTTCTATTATCAGCACTATTGAGCCAGTATTCACAAATATTTTCTCTATATTACTATTTGGAGAAAACTTGACGATTCAGAGAATCTTAGGTGGTGTTTCTATTCTTGCAGGGGTCTTGATTCTCAACAGATGGGGTTATGCATCTCATAAAAAGGATTCTGCGGCAGATCTCAGCGGGCCAAGTTCGCCCTTATCGAAGTCCCCAGGCACAGAGGAAGGAAAATTGTAATCCGGAGAGATGAGCAAGCCATGTTCAAGACAGTATAGAAAAACCTCTTCATGATTCTCCCTTGGATAGTTTGGGGAAAGCCATGGACCAGAACGGGAAAAGAGTACTCCTCCATATCGGTCGAAGCTTTCCCATACAGGCTCTAGTCCTCCAGAAATTACACCTTCTTCTTCAGATTGCATCTTAGATAGAGCATAGATCGAAGTCATGCCTTTTATGCCCTCGATAAGCTCTTGTTCAATTACAGGACTTGAGGACATCTTGCTTGCGAGAATTCCGATCGATAGAAAATCAGGAATAGGCAGGACAATACTAATAATATCCGAAAGCTCGTCATCTCTTTTTAGATATTTATCAAAGAGGAATTTGCAAGTGCCAATGCTTGGAGTGGAAGAAGCAAGCCCTTCCAGATTTTGCAGTAATTTGATTGCCTTTTCTTGTGAGCCTAGAATTTTGATATTGCGATATTCCGGTAAAAGTCTATGCAGCATTTTTTCGATACGGCTATTCCATATTCCCGGTACCGCTGAAAAAAGCCCCCTGTCCATGGAACTTTTTGCAATTGAGACAAGGCCGCGTGGACTATAACCTAGAAGTGTCCTGCCATAGTCTGACCAAAGACTGAGGATTCTCGAACCATTTCGAGCATACATTCGCCAGCCTCGCATCCGGTTTATTTCGGGTAGATGCGAGAGAAGAGAATCGGTGTTGGGTTGCAAAATGCTTTCTTCACTGGCTTTGTCGCGCATACCGGAAGGTTCCCCTCTTATTCTCGACTTCAATTCTTGATTCTCTCCAATTTTTTTGTGTATTTTGGGAAGAATTGCGCAGTCTTTCCTGTCTCAAACTGGACTATTACAAGAGGACCTGCACTCTGAGACGGTGTTACTTTTATAACGGTTCCATTGCCGTATTCATCATGATAGACAGACATACCCGCTGTCCATTCGGATCTCTTGGTCGATGTATCGGATTGAGAAGAAACAGCAACCGTGGATGATGAACGATATTGTGAAGGGACTGCTCTCATCTTATTTCTGGAATCGCCCCACATCTTATATAGAGAAGGGTCGATTTCTGATAAGAATTGACTCGGCATGGTCTCAAAGAGCTTTCCATGGATTCGGCGCCAACGACATGAAGTCAGATAAAGCTGGTTTTTTGCCCTTGTGACAGAGACATAGAAGAGGCGCCTTTGCTCTTCTATGTCATCACCCTCTTCGTCGTTCCGTGGGAAGAGCCCTTGTTCGAGCCCTGTAACTATTACTATGGGAAATTCGAGGCCTTTCGTGTTGTGCATGGTGATCAATGTCACCGCATCTGCATTGTCTTGATTTTTCTGTCGAGATTGATCGAGCATGACATCATCCAGGAATTCCAGAAGGCCTTCCGAAGAAAGCGGATGGTCTGATGCTGCGTTGACGAGTTCTTCTATGTTCTCTTTTTTATGGGTACTCGATATTCTATCTTTGCTGGCATAGAACTCGAGAAGACCGCTTTTTTGAGCAAAATCGGAAATAAGCGACCCCAGATCGCCTGGATTTTTTTGATCAGCCAAGTCTCTATGAAGTGAAGCCTTAGCTTCTTCTATAAGGCTGAGAAATTCTTTGAGACCTTCGCTTCCTTTACGAAAAATGCTTGCAATTAATTGGCGCGAAGCTTCTATCAGATCAAGGCCATTATGGAACGCAAAAGAGATAATCTTATCCAGAGATGAAGCACCAATTCCTCTTGAAGGCTTATTTACGACGCGTTTGAAGGAAATCTCATCTCTTGGATTTGCAAGGATAGCCAAAAACGCTAGCATATCCTTGATCTCCTCGCGTTCATAGAATCGGACAGCACCAACGATTCGATAAGGAATATCAAATTGTGGGAAAAGGCGTTCAAAGCCTAGAGACTGGGCATTTGTTCGATAGAGTATAGCGATATCTTTCCATTCGCCTTCATTTTTGACATGCTGGCGCGCTATATGAGCACAGAACTCAATTTCTTGATCCTGGTCATCGAGAAATGCGATTTTTGGCTTATTTCCTCCTGGTCTGGTAGCTAGCAGATTCTTTCCAAGCCTGTTTTCGTTGTGTACTACTATGCTGTGGGCGAGATCCAAAATAGCTTGATGCGATCTATAGTTACGCTCAAGCCTGATTATCCTTGTATCTGCAAAGACTTTAGGAAAATTCAGTATATTCTTGACTTCTGCGCCTCTGAAACGGTATATAGACTGGTCGTCATCCCCAACTACACAAAGCATCGAATCAGGGCCGGCAAGCTGCTGCAAAAGCCTAAATTGAGCTATGTTCGAATCCTGATATTCATCGACAAGGATTACTCTAAAGCGCTGGCGTGTGCGATTTCGAATTGTTTCATCTTTCTCGAGCAACAATGCGGGCATCAAGATTAGGTCGCCAAAATCCACATTACCTGTGGAACGTAGCCTATCTTCATAAGCTGAATAGATGCGTCTGAATTCCGGATGTCTGCTTATAAAATCCAGGTTCGGGGAATCAGGCGAAAGGCAATAATCTTTAGCCTTTGCGATCAGAAAAGCATAATCGCCACAATCGCGCTTTGTAAAAGCAGGAAATATCGAATGAACAAGCTCGGCGGAATCATCTTCATCATAGATAGTAAATTCACTTCGCAAATCGAAGGCATTGGCGTTGCGCCTCATGAACCATGCTCCAAAGGAATGGAAAGTCCTTATTATCGCTCTTTCACATGAAGGCTCGATTGCCATAGCCCGCTCGCGCATTTCATTTGCAGCCTTGTTTGTAAAGGTTACTGCAAGAATGGATTCAGGCAAAAACCTGCTTTGTTTGACCAGGTGCGCTATCTTGGTTGTGATAACTCTGGTTTTGCCTGTTCCTGCACCCGCAAGGATGAGAAGACGGTTTCCTTCATAGCAGACTGCTTCAAGCTGTTCTGGGTTTAATCCTTCCAGATACTCAGGAATCTGTCCTAATATCATGGTGTCGTAGTATACTCTAATTCTGCATTGAAATCGACACCATTGACAGAAACAATGTTCGCCTTCGCTATTGTGCCAGGTTTTAGAGATGCATTTATTATAGTTACACCATCGATATCTGGGGCTTGCATCCAGCCGCGTCCGAAGCACAGCTCATCATGATCGAATGCCTCTTCTATGATGAAGGTATCGCTAACTCCGATAAAGCGCTGCAATCTGTTGGCGGTTATTGCAATTTGTTCATTTTCTAGAATTGCTTTTCTTTTCCTTGCGATGGATTTTGGGATGCGAGCCTTCATGTCATAAGCGGGTGTATTCTCTTCAAGCGAATATCTAAACACACCAACCCAATCGATCTCTGCGGTCTTTTGGAAATTGAGCAGGGCAGCAAAATCCTCTTCGGTCTCTCCAGGAAATCCAACAAGAAAAGTGGAACGAATCATAGACATGGGCAGCTCACTTCTTATTCTGTATATTAGATTCAAATATTCTGTAGCAGAACCATGGCGATTCATTTTTTGGAGAATTGGAGTCGAAGCATGCTGAAAAGGCAGATCGAAATAAGGCGAGAAGCGAGAATCATGTGCTATGATCTTTAATATCTCAGAAGGAAAATGGTCAGGATGAATATAGAGAAACCGTATTCTAAAATCTGCCTCTATGTTCGATAGAGCTTCCATCAAGTCCATAAGCAAGCATCGACCGGACAAATCCTTCCCGTAATTGCCAAGATCTTGGCCAATTAGGACAAGCTCAAACATGCCTTGTGCAATGAGATTCCGAGCTTCCAATACGATATCTTCGATGTTCCTTGAGCGAAGCTCACCCCTAATCAGTGGAATCGCGCAGTAACTGCAATAATTCGAACATCCTTCTGTGATTTTGATATGCCCTGTTCCCGGATAATCGAAAAAGACTATTCGTGGATAGTATGGGCTGGGCATTTTCTTATTCTGGGCAGTGGCAAGCACAATTCGTTCTCCCCTTAGAATCTTAGTCACCGCCTCTGGGATTATGGAGAGATCTCCATTTCCCAGCACGCCATCTGCTTCTGGCAGGCCATTAAATAGTTCTTCAGGATAGCGTTGCGAGAGGCAACCGATTGCGATTACTTTTTTTTTCGGCAATCTAGTCTTTGCTTCGACTATTGCCGCTATGGATTCTTTTTTGGCATCCTCAATGAAGCCGCATGTATTTATAATAATAGCATCGGCCTCATCGGGTGAGCTTGCGGCTAGAAACCCTGCATTGATGAGGCGCGAACTTATTTCTTCCCCATCGACTTGATTTTTTGCACAGCCATGTTGATCTACGAAAAAGGTAGGCATATAAGATTTCCTCAAGATCTTGCATGATATACATAGAATAAAAGGATTATTGACAGCAAGAGCTTTAATCCACCTGAGTTGCTATCATTGCCCATCCACTTTGCGAATTCGACCAGGACAGGCGTTGAACCGCGATTTCTCCAGGCCCTCCCATCACAAGCTCCACGGACTTACCTGCTGATTGAAATACATTCACTTTTACAGCTTGAGCATTTGCCGTCCAAAAAGTTATGGTATTAGATGCGTTTACCGTTATGGATTCTCCCTTGCGGTAATATTTTTCGACCCATTCTTTTCTGTCGGCTTCGTAACGGAAAAAGACCGGCGCTATGAAACTCACATTAACATAAAAAGGATGGGGTCCACCGGTGCTTCTGAAAAGTACTGTCGAAGATGTCTGTGTCCTGTTTGCCCCACCTGCTTGGCCTTGTGTCGAATCTTGGGAAAGCTGAGCTTTTCCCGGTGTTGACGGCACAATGATATCCAATGAATTCTCAGCATCGGAAAGGGCTTCTTCGACATCGAAATGAACCATGGCCCCATTCTGAGATTTATCCGCCTCATAATCGCTCACCGCAATAACGAGCCGTTCTCTATCGGCGGAAGGGTCCAATACTGTTTTTTCATTCAATCCAACCGCTAAGCTTCCAAATGGAGTATTGAATGAGACCTTATCTTTGATGGATTCGAGGGTAATAGAGATGACATCTCCGCTGAGAGGGATATATACCTTGTCCTGCGGATAAAGGCGCTGCTCGAAAGGCAGACCTTCGGCGCGATACTCGGTTGGAACTCGAGCGGCGCCAGGAGATATTCTGAGTCTGGGTATAATGCTGACAGCTGCGATAATAAGCACTATAGCGACAAAAACGAATGGCAATACTCTGCCTACCCGAATATTGGCAGTACCGATTTTCTTCTTTGGTTGAAAATCGATAAGGGCAGCTTTTTCCAAAGTACTATCCACTTGAATGGAGGCTTTTGGCTCTGCTTTGATGGTTTCTGGTTCTTCTCTCTTAATGGATTTTTCTTTTGGTTTTCTCTTCGCATGGAAGGTTTGCTTAGTCTCTTTTGCGGATTTTTCGACTTCGGATGAAATAAAGGATTTCTGTGGCAAAGCTTCTTCTTTTTTGCTATCTTCAACAGGCAAAGGTAACTCAGTGCTTTCAGATTTTTCGACTTCGGCTTGTCTTGTGCTCTCATTTGATCGAAAAATCTCCACCATGGCCGATGCATCGAGGCCCAGGAACTCGGCATAATTTCTTATAAAGCCGAGACTGTATACCTCACCGGGGAAATCACTGAAATCATCACTCTCGATTCCTTGTAAAAAGTGCTTGCTGATATTGGTCTCGTCGGCTACTTGCTCCAGCGTCAACCCTTTTCCAAGGCGAGCTTCATGGAATAAATCACCGATCTTACCCATCACTTCTCCCCGCGTCCTTGGCTTTTCTTACTGAAACAGAAAATTGCTGTAGACATTTGCGTTCGCAGGCGCATTATAGATAAATTTGTTGTCGCTGATGCCTCGGTTCAATTGTATATTCACAAAATCAAAGGTAATCTTATCATTCGAGACGGTCCAGCCTTCTAGTCTCCGAATAAGCATAGTATCGGCGCTTACCGAAATCCGTATGTTCTTGTATCCCTCAGACACGCTTTTTCTAGACAGCATGAGGCGATAAACCAGCTCATCCGAGCCCGGGTCCAGTGGTTCGGGATTAGGGCTTTGCTCCCATCCTATGGTATAATTTCGCCTAAGCAGCGAGAGACCTTCTTTTGAAGCGAGAGTCGCTGCTCCAACGGAAATGCCCTGATCGGTCGAATCCTGGCGAAGCACTGCTCTATATTGAGGAAGATAAACCAGGAGCGTTTTACCATCGAACACAATGACCTGATCGGCTGGCTGAGAAAAATCAATGCGCAATAGAGAAGGCGATTTGAAGAGCAAAGTCCCTGCCATCGGTTGATGACCGGCAGTTATATGCACATCCGCTTGATAATCAGTTACCATTGCATATTTTTCGGCTAATTGCGAAAAGAACTGATCTGCGGTAAGCAATACCTGGGCACTCAATGTGCTTGCTCCAAGAAAACAAGCGAAAATAGAAGCAATAATGGTAATATGTTTCCTTTTCACAAGCGTTGCTCCAACTGCAGAGTTATAGACGGAGTATCGGTAATCGAAGGGGGACCAAAATACTGGATGCTGCCAGGAATCCGATAGTCTGATGAGAGAGCCCACTTATCTCGCATTGCAGAGAATGCTTTGAATGGCTTTCCCTCGAGTTCCACCAGCGCCTTTTTGATGACAGGTTTTTCTTCCGCGTGCCGGTGCTCTATGTTCATCAATGAGACAATAGGTATTCCTCCAGGAAGCCAATCCTTTGGAGCGGCTGCAAGATTTCTTATAGCAGCAATATAGCCCGTCAATCCGTGCAGAATGAGGAGACATGCATCATATCCCAGAGAATAACAATAATCCGCATCGAAATTGGTGGGAAAAGCGCAGCGGCCTTCGTACCCAAAGAAGTGCGTCTGGTAATCGAATTTTGCCTTGTATGCTCCAACAGCAGTCATTTCTTGAAGTTTGCGAGAAGTCATCTCGGCGAGTAGTTTTTCGGTTTCAATTCTGGAGACTTGTACATTTCCGTGAGGGTCTCTATCCCAGCAAAGTTGGGTTTGAATCGATTCTGGAAGGCTAGAGAACAACGAAATACACTCTGAAGGCAAATGCGATAGGATATAGGATCTCTGTGCTTCTCCTTTGGGCAAGGACTCATATTCATCTTCGGATGTTGCGATAATGTCGTTGATCTGAGCAATCAGTGTCTTGATTTCCGGAATGAATTCTATAAGGCCTTCTGGCACGACTACGACCCCGAAATTCTCGCCTTTTGCCGATCGCGCAGCTATTGTGTTTGCTATGATTTCGACAACTTGAGACAGGCTCATCTTCTTTGCATCGACCTCTTCGGATATGAGAGCCACATTTGGCCTTGTTTGAAAGGCACATTCCAGAGTGATATGCGAAGCCGATCGCCCCATCAGCTTGACAAAATGCCAATACTTGCGACCCGACGAAGCATCTTTGCAGATATTGCCAATCAGCTCAGAATATACCCTGGTTGCGGTGTCGAAGCCGAAAGAAGTTTCGATCCATTCATTCTTGAGGTCTCCATCGATGGTCTTAGGGACACCGACTACTGTGATTGGAGCTCCCTTTTGGAAAAAATACTCCGAAAGAAGTGCGGCGTTAGTATTGGAATCATCCCCTCCGATTATAACAAGGGCGTCGAGCCCCAGCTTTATTGCATTCTCCAAGGATTGTTCGAACTGCTCTGAAGTCTCGATCTTGGTTCTCCCTGTACCTATCATATCGAATCCGCCTGTATTCCTATACTGATCGATAAGCTCAGAGCTGAGTTCAACATATTGGCCTTTTATAAGGCCTGATGGCCCACTCTTGAATCCAAGAAGCCTGGATTGAGGATTTGCTTTTATCAACGCATCGAAAAGACCTGCTATGACATTATGCCCGCCTGGAGCTGGTCCACCGGAAAGAATGACCCCGACAGTAATAGCTTTATCTTCTAAAGCCCCCTCGCCCTTTACGAATTTTATCGCGGGCTTGCCATAACTGTTAGGGAAGAACTTCTTTAGCACTTCCCTATCTCTCTCAGGTTCTATGGTTTCGGTAGGGATAGTCTTTATGCTTTGGATTGAATCTAGAAATGTCTCAGGCATTTTTGGAACATAAGAATACCTGCCAGCATGTAGCGGTGATGTTTCGAACATCTGAATATACCTCTCGCATAAAATATCGAAGACATTCTAACAATTTGGCTTTTGAATGAAAAGGGCATTAATGACAAATTTCTTCTTCAATGACGAATAAAGCATGCCGATAAATTAATTGGAACTTCCTATGGTTAGACGAATTCTAAAAGCCTCCATATTCTTTTTGCTTTTTGGTTTGCTTCTCACAATCAGCGGTGCAGAACAGGAATATCATGTTATCCAAGCAGGCGAAACGCTATACTCGATTGCCAAGAGCTATTCTGTGCCATATGAAACGCTTGCCGGTATCAATAGCATAACTGATCCGTCCAAGATTCGTCCGGGAGTAGTTCTCCTAATCCCCCGAGTCCACATTGTTGCAAAAGGTGAGACATATTATGGTCTTTCTAAGCAATATGGTATCTCAATTCAAGAGCTGAAATCTGCCAACAACCTCTCCGACATCTATGTGCTCAAAGTCGGAGATGTCCTAATCATCCCGGAAAAAGGAGTCATTTCTGTACAGACAGTTCAAGACTCGCCTCCTTTAGATTCCGTTGTAGATTCCGTTGCCATGAGCCAGCCCGTTGCTTCAGCTTCCACTCAGCAGAATTCATCTTCCCCTGCAAATACCGCTATTGTCCCATCCAATTCTGTTTCAACCACATCTTCAACTTCTCAGGCCGTTCTTCCTCCAAATTCCCCTACAACATCATCGTCTGCAGCTTCACAATCTACAAATCCACCGGCTCAGACCTCCGCCCCAACCAAGGCCGATAGTCCCAAAACTAGCGTATCAGGTAAACGCATTCCAGATGCAATCGTAAACTGGCCAGTAGATGGAAAAGCTCAGTATATGAGCGGGAAGCTCGAAGGCGTGATGTTTCAGACCGCGCGAGGTGCGTCGGTAAAGGCTGTAGCTTCAGGTACGGTAGTATCTGCAGGGCCATCTCGTGGTTATGGCGAAGTGGTGTTCGTACAATCTAAAGCTGGTTTTGTCTATGTATATGCAGGCAATGAGTCTATTCTTGTAAAAACCGGAGAAATTATAGAACCCGGAAAGGCCATTGCAAAGGTTGGTATAGATGCAAATGATGGCAATCCGATAGCATATTTCTTTGTCTTTCGTAATGGCCAACCTGTCGACCCTTCGCTTGCTCCACGAGACTGACAATAAAGCACTATTAGCACTATTGACTTTCATCTTGTGCGTTCAAATACAATAAGGTAAAATTCTATTGGTTTTGATTGCCGAATTAGCCAATTCGACAAGGAATGGATATGGGTGACTACTTGGATTGCGATAAAGCAAGCATTTCTAAGTTACCCTCAAGAAAAGGCTCTCAAGAAAAAGCAGAGCAGGAATCCGATCCGCTGAGCTTATATCTTAGACAAATTGCCAGGTTTCCACTTCTCGATGCAAAACAAGAGCAAGAAATCGGTGTCAAGCTTGAGGAGCTTGGCCTTTTGCTAAAGAACTATGATAAAGAAATAACTAAAGACCCTCAAAATATACCGCTTTTGGAGATGAGGAGAAACACACTTGAAAAGATAAGAGCGTCAAAGGAAGTTCTGATAACTTCTAATCTTCGCTTGGTAGTTTCCATAGCCAAGGGATATCGAATGAGAGGCGTAAGTCTCTTAGATCTCATCGATGAAGGCAATATTGGCCTCATCGAAGCAGTAAACCGTTTCGATTATAAAAAAGGGTATCGTTTCTCAACCTATGCAAGTTGGTGGATAAGGCAGGCCATAATCAAGTGTCTTGTGGATCAAAGCAGGATGATACGTCTTCCGATTCACATGTTGAACACGATCCGCCAATGTTATGCATCGGCTAAAGGCCTTGTCCAGGAACTTGGCCGTGAGCCCAACTCCATAGAAATAGCCGAAAGATCCGGTATAGCTTTGAGCAAGGTCGAGAGTGCTTTACTCCTGGCGCTCGGAACATCCAGCCTTGATCTATGTACAAAGGAGAACCAGAACACAAGCCCGGTAAACAATCTCAAGGATGAAGGATCGTCCGATCCTTATAGCGATGCATTCCTGGTTACCTTAAGAGAATTGCTGAGTTATGTCATGGATTCTCTTTCGGAGCGGGAACAAGCTGTTCTAGAGCTTAGATATGGTCTGAATGGCGAAGCGCCAAAAACTCTTGAGGCAACGGGCTTAGCTCTCGGAATAACTCGTGAGAGAGTGCGCCAGATTCAAGAAAGAGCTCTTGACAAGATGAGGAATAGACGGGAACTTTCAGACTCAATCCAGTGAATATGACCTTGAAGCCATTCCATAAAGGATTGATATCCTTGCTATAAGCAGCAAAAGACCTACAAGCCGATGGAGTCCTAGCTTGTAGGTCTGGATATGTTAAATCAGTATGCCATCTTGATAATTAGCATCATGATCATTTTATTTGCGTTCTAGTATGGCAAGAATCTCCTGATATCCTTTTGCTTGCGCAATATCTTTTGGAGTCTCTCCTTTGCGGTTGTGCGCATTTCTATCCGCTCCCAGAGACAGCAATTCCGACACAACATCCGCATTATTCGCCCTTACCGCATAGTGAAGTATTGATTCGCCTATATAATCCGCACTGTTTGCGCCAGTGGCTGAGAACAGTTTCATCCTAGCGCCCGAATCCATTCCAAAGATCGCAGAAAGAGGTATTTTATTGTCGGCATTCGATACAAAGAGAGATGATCCTGCTTGTATTAGCACCACCGCTGCGTTAAGATCACCCTTTTTAAGAGCGAGCATAAGAGGAGTATCTCCTTTTGAGTTTCTCGCATTAAGATTGGCTCCATGTTTGAGTGCTTGCGTAAGAGCTTCCTGCCCTTGTCCACTCTTAACTAGTATATGCAGAACACAATCTCCGCTGGAATCGGGCTTGTTTATAAGCTTATCTGTATAGAATTCGGGAGTTATCTGTGGATTCTTCGAAAGTGATAATTTAAACGGAGAGAGTTCTTGAGCATTCAGAGCATGAATATCGGCATCGTTTACCAAGAACAATCTTATCAATGCGGCATATTCACCACTTACAGCATGATATAGAGGTGTGGATCCAAGGTAGTCACGCGTATCGATGACGGCCTTAGCCTTGATAAGTTCACTTGCGGCATCATAGCGATCATTGGCCGCTGCGGTTATGAGTGGGGTAAAACCGCGACTGTCTTGAATCTCGGTCTGTGCACCTTGAGCTGTAAGTAGCTGGATAATCATGGCGCTGTTGTTCTTGCTGGCTTGATGCAATGCTGTCTCGCCAGAATAATTCTGATTATTCACTGGAGAGCCTGCTGCAAGGAGCATCTGAGTTGCTTTGAAAGCTCCATTCAATACCGCGCTTTGGAGAGGGATATCGCCATTCTTATTTGCTGCATTCAATGAAGACCCCGCGCTTACCAGATAACGAATTGCATCCGTAGCATCGTATTTCGCAGCCGTATGAAGTGGAATCTCTCCTGCATTATTGAGTGCTTCGATATTTGCTCCCTTTTTGACGAGGTAAGAAATTCCTTCGGGAAGATTCTTGCGGGCAGCATGGTGGACTACAGAATCTCCATTTGCATCCGTAGCGGTTATCACATTTGGCCTGAAAAACCATTCCAAAGGTGCGGGTTTTGCGGTGAGTGCGAGAAACAGGGGATTCTCTTGGACCGCGTTATATTGAAATATGTCTGCATTGGCATCCAATAGCACGATACCCTGCTGAGCATAGTTTTGTCTGACAGAAATATGCAAAGCAGTATCTTGGGCTTTGTTCTTAGCGTTCGGGTCAGCTCCCTTAGAGAGTATCAGCTTGAGAACATCCGGGCTAGCTTTAAGCGATACAGCAGTCATGAGAACACTGTTAGAGTTATCATCGCTCTGGTTCACATTGGATGGCAGTACGATATTGTCCACGGCAGTATAGCCTTTACTCAATGCAATCTTGAGAGCATTTTCGCCTGCTTGGTTCATCTTGAAGATTTCCGCATTAGCTTCGATTAGAGGCCTTGCATATTCATAATGCTCGGTCCTGGCGCATATAATAAGAGGTGTGTCTCCTTTGGAATTCTGTGCATTTACAGGGGCGCCTGCTTGAATAAGGGTTTCGACTATTTCGGGAGCATATAACTGCGCTACTGCCTTATGGAGTGGCGTATTTCCTTGGATATCCATTAGTGCAGGGTTGGCCTTAAATGCTAAGAGAAGTTTGACCATTTCAAGACGCTGTGTAGCTGGAACGGTGAGATGCAGAGGCGTGCTCTGATTAGCATCGAGAATATCTGGATTTGCATTATGAGAGAGCAGAAGTCTTGCACCCTCGACATATCCCATCTTTACCGCCAGGTGAAGGGATGCATCTCCATTTAAATTCTTGAGATTGGGATCGACATTATTGAGCAATAGAAAAAGCGCAAAACCATGTTGATATCGGGAGATAGCCTCATGCAAAGGCGTGTTGCCATTAGCAAAGCGGGCAGCACCATAATCAGGCCTCCGCACGGTATCCGCAAACCACGAAAACTCTGGGAAAGAAGGATTTGCCCCCTTTAGAATCAGCTTCTCGGCTATCTGGGCTGCTTCCAGTTTCTCCGGATAAAGGAGAGCGAGATCGAGGGCGGTCCTGTCTGCCTTATCTTTTATCTGTACAAGGGCACCTTTGGATAGAAGTAGGTCGACTTCTTTTGGCATTAGTGCATCGGAAGCATGGTGCAGAATGGTTCTTCCATCGGGACCGGTGTTATTGATATTTCGAGAGTTGAACATTGCATCGAGAAGGCTAATGTCTGAGTGTAGCGCTACCAGGGCTGGAGAAGTCCCGCCCACATCTGTGATAAAAGGATCAGCCCCTCTATCGATGAGCATCTTTACCATTGCTGTCTGTTTTCTGTCCACTGCATATCGTAAAGCTGTTTTTCCAGAGAGATCCTGATTATCGGGTTTAGCACCCAGCACAATTAGAATCTCTGCTATCTGAGCATTGCCTTGGGTTACTGCGATATGAAGAGGGTAAAGTCCGATATAGGGTTCTTTATTTGAAGGTTTGTTCAATTCCTCTTGGTTTGAATAGAACTTACGTATACCTTCAAAATCACCCTGGATTACTAGATCGTTTAGAGTGACCTCTTTATTTTTTGCAGGGGAGGTCGCGCAACCTCCAAGCAGAAATAGCACGGCAATAATCGCGGAGAAAAATCGTCCTACCTTAAAAGATCGTCTTTGCATTCTCAATATCTCCCTTCAAGAATATCGGCATCATTAATACAAATCCCTAGTCTTCACAATTTATATCGCAAAAAGTTGATAATTTCATAAGGTTGCTTGCATTTAGGAACCAAGTATGCTTCCATATATATGATATAGTTTATTTTAAGAGAGGCCATCATGAAAATTGGATCCTTCATGCCGATTCAGTCTATCTGGCGAACCATCATAGAACAGCTGAGAGAAGAATTTCCTGATCACACATGGTTGGAAGGGCTCACCTCAGATTCCTCCGAAATAGGTTCGCTGGATCTAATCATTGCTGGGCGTATTCCAGCCGATGTTTTCAAAGCAGCGACAAACCTTAAAGCCCTGTTTCAGCCATTTACGGGGATAAATCATCTGCCTTCTCAATTGATGTTAGAGCGCAATATTCAGGTATATAATGTTCATTCCAATGCCTTCGATGTCGCCGAAAAAGCTCTTGCCCTAACTCTTGCTTTTTATGGAAGGGTCATCGAGTACCACAATGACCTCAAAAATGAGATATGGCATGGTTTTTGGGTTAATCGAGGAGCAGAAGACAACTGGGATACTCTATATGGTCGGAATTGTTCGATTCTGGGGACAGGAGCCATTGGTCAGGAGCTGGCTGGTCTTCTCAAGGCATTTCATTGCACGGTATATGGCTGGCGCAGGACAAAAGACGCCAAAAAACCAGCTCATTTCGATTCCATAGTGCCCACTTTGCAGGAAGCCATCGATTTTGCCGAGATTATCTTCATAGCGCTTCCGGCTACTAAAGAGACCGAGAATCTTATCTCAAAAGAGATGCTCATGAACATGAAGGGGAAATTCCTGGTCAATGTGGGCAGAGGGTCGATCGTGAACGAAGAAGGCTTGTACGAAGCTCTAAAGAATGGAGTGCTGAAAGGTGCCGCCATCGATACATGGTATACATACCCTGCCACAGGTGTAGTGGGTGCGCCTTCGCGTTATCCTATACATAAACTTTCCAATGTGGTGCTTTCCCCCCATGTGGGAGGATCGACAAATCGAGCCTCGGCTAAATCGATCGAAGACACAGTGGCTAACATTAGATCTTACCTCAGGACAGGGCGCGGTATCTGGCAGGCTGACCTTTCTAAGATGTATTGAGGCCTTATAGAACAGAATTATAAAGACAATCAGCCTGGTATCTCAGAAGAGTCCTTCAGGTGCCTCAATCAACATATGCGGAAAATCAGCGTAGATTGATATGAGTTCGTAAAGTCGATCAAAAGGAAGAGATAATTTATCGAAAATCACATAAGGCAGAAGCTCCGCAAGGCGATCCGAATTGTAGCCACCCTTTCCGCTTAGGATCACCATTGTCTCCATGTCTTGAGCTTCTTCGAGGGCTCGATACGCAAGGGTAAAGTTCTTGGTAGCAAAGAATATTCTGGTTTGATAACTAGTCTGCGGATCGGGGGAAAATGAGTTCATGAGCTCATAATAGTGAGCAGAGTTCATGAACGCATCCCTAATTCTCTCAACAAGTTTCTCGGAAGGTATTCTTGTCTCGCTTGTAAGCACGATTTGATAGAGTGTGTAGGGATTGTCTTTACGTAGGTCTCTGGCTGCTCTGACTACTCGGGACAGTATTTCGGGGTCGTCTGCATCGACCAGAAGAGTGATGGAGTTTGACAGTTTTTCCGGATTGAGACGCATCCAATCTATATTCTCGGGCTTTCGGAGATCGATGAATGAGACGAATCCTTCTTTAAAAAGTTGAAAATGAGGTGCAGGAGGCATTGCCCACTCCACATCGAAGCTCTCCTCAAAGGCCGAAATCGCATCGACCATATCATCATAGGATATCCAGTGTGTGCTGGTTACGAGATATGGAGGAGGGTCCATTGCACTCATGCCATACTCGTCAGCTCGTTCTCTGATCTCTGTTCCAGGAAGCAGCGAGAGTGGATACAACTCTGCTTCTTGACCGAGCCCCTGCATTCCAAGAAAATCGAAGGTTTCAATGACCTGCTCATAGCCATCGTATGGCAAGCCGAGTATGAGACCTGTCTTTATTATGATTTTCTGTCTCTGGAGAAGTTCGGCCCCGCGTTCAAAGGCCTTTCTATCGAAGCTTCTGTGAATAGCTTCCAAAGCCTTGGAATTTGTGCTTTGAAGTCCCGCTTCGACCGATACAATGCCTGCTTCTTTTAGAAGACCGGCTATCTCTTCGTCAATATCTTCGAGTCTGAGCTCGGTATGAATAGACGTATGTGCATGATTTACAAATGCGATATCTCGAAGCTTTCCTGCAAAATCAGGCCTTATTTGGAAATTGGGGTCCATTATATAGATTTCTGGAATACCTGCCTCCGAGGCAAGGCGAATTACTTCCAGGATCTGTTCATGCGGAAAATAGCGAACGGTTTTATAATTCTTCCCATAATAGCAGTATGAGCATTTTGAATTGCATCCCCGCATAGTTTCGATATGAACCTGAAAGTTTGGATCGAAAAGCAGAGCGCCATTCAGATATGGATTTGGCAACTTGTTGAGGTCTATGAGTTTGTCTGAACTATAGAAAGATGAAATTGGCCTGTGCTCGAGAATATCTTGCAGTATATCCGCAAATGCTTCTTCTCCTTCGCCGCATATTAGGCTATTAAAAGGCGATTTCGATGTAATTGGCATTGGTTTGACGACTTCAGGGCCACCAGCTATCAATCGAGCGCGAGGCAGCTGTGACGAAAGTTTTTCGGCCAGGAAGAGGCTGCGCTCTATATTCCATGAATAGAGGGTAAATGCAACAATATCTGGCTCGCGCGCAACAATAGATGCAATTATGGAAGCATCTGACCCATAGTTCGCTATGGGGGGCTCAAGTATTGTCCATTCTCGACGATTGAGCAATCCTCTCGATTCCGCATAAGATGCCAGATATCCGGCAGCTAATGGGACATTTGCAGGTACCGAATCCCAGTCGGGCATCTGTGCAGGCAATTGTACAAAAAGAAATTTCATTAGCGTTCCATTCTTCTGATTTTGTTGATCCTATCATCGATGATCCAATATCTTCGATCTGACATGATCAGCTATCTGCCATCACTTTATGATTTTTATCGGTGTACATAATTAGCTCTCTTTCAGGAAAGGAGGGGAAGATCTTAGACCAGTTTCCCCTCATCGTCGGTTTTTTGAGCGCAGCATCGAGCATAGAGAGGTAAATCGAACGTGGCACATCTATGCCTCCCATCAGTTCCAGGTAGGGAGTGTATACCTGGCAATCGATAAATTCAAAGCCCTGGTCGAATATGGTCCTCGCCAAAGATAGAAATCCAATCTTTGAAGCATTGCTCTCCAGGCTAAACATCGACTCACCGAAAAAAGCCGCACCAATACTCACACCGTACAAGCCCCCCACAAGATTGCCATTCTTGCGGACTTCGACCGAATGAGCATAACCAAGCTCATGCAACATCGTGTAAGCATTTGCAAGGCTGGGAAAAATCCAGGTGCCGGGCTGCCCAAGTCGCGGTATGGCAGCGCAATTTCTTATTACTTCTCGGAAATCATTATCGAGCGTGAGCGTATACTCAGAATCAGGCTTCAATGCCTTCTTAAGGGCTTTTTGAGCCGATTCCGTAACATGCAAAAATTCTGGCAGAACGATAAAGCGAGGATCTGGACTACACCAGCGCATGACAGCAGGATTTGAGGGCCAGGGAAAGATTCCTTGACGATATGCGGAGACCAATGCTCCTGGTGAAAGATTTCCCCCATAGCACACTACGCCATTCGGTGTTGCGCTTTCAGCCGGCGGAAATCGATATTCCTGCCCCTCGTCCAGTTGATCTGGCATGACAATCCATCGCATCAAGGCAGCTCCGGGCTAAGAGTCATTTTTAGGCGAAATATCGAATACAATCTTATCGTTCTCTAGGCGAGCTATTGCCGTTCCACCATGCTCGAGCCTTCCAAAGAGCACTTCGTCCACAAATACCGTTTTTATCTGGTCTTCTACCAGGCGACTTATATTGCGTGCTCCAAATTCACGTGAGTAACCCTTGATTGCAAGATATCGGATTACATCATCCTCAACCCTCAAGGTCACATTCTTTTCGGCCAATTGCATGGCGAATTCATCGATAGCCTTCTTAACAATACGCTCGATGATCTCCATCGGTAGATTGTTGAAATGCACTACAGCATCGAGTCTGTTGCGGAATTCAGGACTAAAGGCGCGTTCCACAGCATCGTCGAGGGCTGAAGAGCTAACCTGCTGGTCGCCAAAACCTATTAGTGGCTTTCCGATATCCCGTGCGCCTGCGTTGCTCGTCATGATGAGTATGACATTGCGAAAATCGGCTTTTCTGCCTTGATTATCCGTCAGGGTTGCGTAATCCATAATCTGCAAGAGGATGTTGTAGATATCAGAATGCGCTTTCTCTATTTCATCCAGAAGAACAACAGAATTAGGGGTCTTTCTGATTGCATCGGTCAAAAGTCCTCCTTCTTCGTAGCCGACATATCCAGGTGGAGAACCAATGAGCCTTGATACAGTATGTTTTTCCTGATATTCGCTCATATCGAAGCGATGCAGTGTGATTCCAAGATGTTTTGATAGCTGGCGAGCCAACTCTGTCTTTCCAACACCGGTTGGGCCCACGAAGAGAAAGTTTGCTATAGGCTTATCGGGTGCTCTAAAGCCAGCGCGCGAGCGTTTAACTGCCTTAACAACCGCTTCGATCGCCTGATCTTGGCCGAAAACCTCCTCTTTTAGCGAATCTTCGAGGGTCGCGAGTTTATCTTTTTCCGATGAGGAAACCGTTCTCTCGGGAATCCTGGCGATCTTTGCAATTACCACTTCGATATCATGCGGACTGATGTCGACCATGGTAGTATCGGTTTCGTCCTTCTCCTTATCTGCGCGAATGCGAGCCATAGCACCGGCCTCATCTATGACATCGATTGCCTTATCGGGCAATTTCCGCTCGGTTATGAATTGAGCGGCAAGCTTAACTGTTATTTCGAGCGTTTCATCGCTGTAGCGCACATTATGGTATTTTTCGTATTTTGGGCGAAGCCCCTTAAGTATTTCTACAGTCTCTTGAATTGTGGGTTCTACTATATCGATCTTTTGAAAGCGTCGGGAGAGCGCACGGTCTTTCTCAAAGATCTTGTTATACTCCTCGTAGGTCGTGGACCCGATACATCGCAGATTTCCCGAAGTGAGGGCAGGCTTTAGCAGATTTGAAGCGTCTAGAGTGCTTCCAGTAACGGCACCCGCTCCGATGATGGTATGGATTTCGTCAATGAACAGAATGGCCTTTTCTTTCTTAAGCAGCACATCTATGACTTTTTTTACACGCTCTTCGAAATCACCGCGGAATTTTGTCCCAGCAAGAAGCGCTCCCATGTCGAGGGACCAAATTGTATAACCTTTTAGCTTAGGAGGCACATTGCCGGCTGCTATGCGTTGCGCAAGGCCTTCTGTAATGGCTGTCTTGCCAACACCTGCATCGCCCACATGTATGGGATTGTTTTTTAGCCTTCGTGAGAGAACTTGTATAGTGCGTTCAATCTCTGCTTCTCGGCCGATGACAGGCTCAAGTTTTCCAGCCGTCGCAAGTGCCGTTAGCTCAGTGGCAAATCGTTCCAGTGTTCCTGGGCGAAGAGTTCGTTTATCCTTTACACCTTCTTCCGCTCTGTCTTCGGCCTCATCGTCGGCAAGAGAGTCGCTCGTTATATCATCGTCGTTTATGCCATGAGAAAGTACCTCGAGCAGTTGAAGTCTCTTTATACCTAGCTTGCGCATGAGATATCCTGCATAGGTGCGTTCTTCATCATATAGAGATACCACAAGATCCGAAATCTGAACCTCTTCCTTGCCTGCAGATTGCGACTGCATGACTGCGCGCTCGATAACAGCCTGAAAGCCTGCGCTTTGAATAGGTTCTGCGTTACGAACAATGGGCATTTTTTGCTCAAAGTACGCCTCGATGCTTCTACGCATCTGTTCCAGATCTGCGTCGCAGCTTTCAAATATGGCGCGCACCTTTTCAAACGAGAGACTTGCAAAGAGTATATGTTCCGGCATGAGATATTCATGATTCCGGAGTTTTGCTTCATTGTAGGCGGCATTGAAAATCGCCTGTACCTCGGAACTTACTTTCATGTTTTCTCCATTGCGCAGCGAAGCGGAAAACCCCGCTGTCTGGCCATTGCATGGACTTGTTGTACTTTTGTAATGGCGATGTCATATGGGTAAACCCCCGCCAGACCTCGTCCCTTTCTATGGACCTCCATTGTCAACTTAGTAGCTTCCATCAAATTTTTGTGGAACACCTTCATAAGAATTGATATCACAAACTCGATCGTAGTAAAATCATCGTTTATGAGATATACGCGATATTCTTCAGGCTCCCTTGCTTCGATTTCTTCTCGCGTCAGTTCTTGAGTATCCATCGACTGTTCGACTCTAGTTCCCATACATATAAAAAATACTCATAGTAACAGACTTTAACAAGTCACCCCCATCAAATTCGTAGCGAGCCTACACTTGACATAGAGCATCTAAATATGAAGAATAATAAAAAATGCGGTGATGGAGAAGAGTAGTTGGTGAACCTCGAGCATAGAGAGGGATTCCGTATGAAAAAAATACGGGTGGAAGAATCCTGCCGACACCCAGCGAAAACCACTCCAGAGCAGTCTGAGTGAACCTGATATTCTTTCGGAAGTAATTCAGATCGCAGGCCAGGCGTTATTGGCGAAGAGCGCGGCCCCTGTCGTGGGGAGCCGAAGTAAGGTGGTACCGCGGATTACGGGGAGTATTGTACTCCACGGAATTCGTCCTTATGTGAGTGATTTCACGCAAGGACGTATTTCGTGGAGTTTTTTTATCTGCTCAATTATCGAAAGGAGAGCGAATATGGAAACGGAAATCGAAAAAATTAGGCATTCTCTTGCTCATGTCATGGCCGAGGCGGCACAGCATCTTTTTCCAGGGGTTAAATTCGGTATAGGCCCTGCAATAGATGATGGATTCTATTATGATTTCTTATTTCCGCGACCGATAACCAACGATGATTTACCCGCAATAGAAAAAGAGATGAGGCGCATTATCGCTAAACAAGAGGAATTTGTCCGCACAGAAATGGGCAAGGAAGAGGCGCGGGAGCTTTTTAAGGATCAACCTTTTAAACTCGAATTGATCGAAGGCTTGGAAGAAGGCACAATTTCGATATACAAGCAGGGTGATTTTGTAGATCTCTGCCGGGGACCACATGTGAAATCCACAAGAGAGATAAGGCCAGATGCCTTTAAACTCAAGACTATTGCTGGTGCCTATTGGCGTGGAGACGAATCAAAGCCAATGTTGACGAGGATCTATGCCTACGCCTTTGAATCGAAGGCCAAACTAGAGGAATATCTCCACATGCTGGAGGAGGCGGAGCGACGAGATCATCGCAAATTAGGCAAAGAGCTCGATCTCTTCTCTACCCATGAGGAAGCCGGTCCCGGTCTCATATACTGGCACCCTAAAGGGGGTCGTATTCGTGTCGAACTGGAAAACTGGTGGCGAGATGAACATTATAAGAACGGATATGAGATTCTCTTTACGCCTCATATCGGCAAAAGCTGGCTCTGGGAGACCAGCGGTCACCTGGGCTTCTACAAAGCGAACATGTATGCCCCAATGAAGATAGATGAAGACGAGTACTTCATTAAGCCAATGAATTGTCCATTCCATATTATGATATATAAAACATCCAGTCATTCTTACCGCGATCTTCCACTTCGCTGGGCTGAACTTGGTACTGTCTATCGCTATGAGCGTTCAGGGGTCCTTCATGGGCTGATGAGGGTTCGTGGATTTACACAAGATGATGCTCACATCATCTGCACTCCGGATCAAATCGAGGATGAAATATTAGAGGTACTTAGATTTAGCCTTTCAATATGGAAAACACTGGGTTTTAAGGAAATAAAGGCTTATCTTGCAACCCGCCCCTCGGATTCGGTGGGGGAGCCGGAGCGCTGGGATCAGGCTCTTTTGTCCCTCAAGAAGGCAATCGATAAGGAAGGATTGCTCTATGAGGTCGATGAAGGCGGAGGCGCATTCTATGGACCAAAAATAGATCTAAAAGTAAAGGATGCAATAGGTCGAGAATGGCAGATGACTACGATTCAGTTTGATTTCAATGAACCCGAACGTTTTGATATGGTTTTTATCGACAAGGATGGCAAGCAAAAGCGTCCTTATATGGTACACCGCGCCCTATTAGGTTCTCTTGAACGTTTTTTTGGGGTTTTCATCGAGCATTATGCCGGAGCCTTCCCCGTATGGCTCATGCCGGATCAGGTAGCGATAATACCGGTAGCGCCTGGTTTCGAAGGATACGCCAAAACAGTAGCCAGGTTTTTGCAAGAGAAGGGAATTAGAGCCAAGGCATTGATCTCGGAAGAACGAATGAATGCTAAGATTCGAGATGCCCAGAATCAGAGGATTCCCTATATGGCTATAGTTGGCCAGCGCGAGCAAGAGAGTGGCACGGTATCGATCCGACTGAGAACAGGAGATCAAGAGAGCGGGATTCCTCTCGAGGAATTCGCTGCACGCGTTTTGGAAAAAATCCAATCCAAATCGCTAGATTTATAATTTTTGTTCTACTTGCCCTGCTATTTTTCTGGTACAATAAGAGGTCAAGGAGCTGACAATGGCGGACTTACGGACATACCTGATGGGGCTTCAGCTACAAAATCCCATAATCATTGGTGCAAGCGGACTTACCAGTATGCCTGATGGTGTAGAGAAGGCAGCGCATTCTGGCGTTGGGGCAATTGTGCTCAAATCGCTCTTTGAGGAACAAATACTTGCTGTGCTTGGACAAGAAATGGCAGGGCTCGATCTAAATAGTCATCCAGATGCAGAGGCTTTCATTTCTCGTACGGCTTGGGAAGATAGCACAGATAAATATCTTAAACTTATAAGCGAATCAAAGAGAAAAGTGGACACAGTCCCAATAATTGCAAGCATCAATTGTGTTGGCCAAGGCAGATGGGCAGATTTTGCTGGACGCATAGAGGAAGCCGGTGCAGATGCGCTAGAGCTGAATATAGCCTATGTGCCATTTTCTCCACAGATCTCAGGACAAGAAATCGAGAAAAGGGTGCTCTCCACAGTTAAGGAAGCACGATCTGTCACAAAGCTCCCAATTATGGTAAAGCTCGGTAACCATTATTCAAGCTTACCGTATCTAGTCCATGGGCTTTCTAAAGAGGGCGCAAATGCAGCCGTTATTTTTAACCGGTTTTTTAGGTTTGACTTCAATTTGAGTACAATGAGACTCTCCGGAGCACAACCGCTTAGTTCCGAAACCGAATACCATGAGAGTCTGCGATGGACTTCGATCCTATACAAGCGGGTCGGTCTTGAGATCGTTTCATCCACCGGGATTCACAGCGCAGATGCAGCCATAAAATGCTTGCTTGCTGGAGCAAGTGCAGTCGAAGTATGTTCTGTTATCTATAAACAAGGCTGGGGAATCATTGGGACTATGCTCAAAGACATGAATATCCTTATGGATTCCCTTGGCTATTCATGCATGGATAGCCTTCAGGGGAAACTCGCCACTATCAATGCCGATAGACCGGAGGAGTACCATCGTCTTCAATACATCAAGGCCTTGACAGATATATACTGATAGATATGTCAGTCCGGGTGATTGCGCAATAGGTTGTGCTTTCTCTTTTTATTGCACCACCTCAAAGCGCATGATAGTATAAGACCATATCCAGCCGACCAATTGTTCGGCGACAATTGACAATAGACGAAAGACCTAAATTGTTCTAAAGGGGTCAAATAGCAAAAGGAAGGAAACTATGAAGCTCAATCTCAGTCTAGACAATCTATCGGAAGCTTTTCCGGAGGATTTGACACCGGATCAGCGAGCTCGTGCACAAACGATTTTTCTGAAAACGCTTTCAGATAAGACTCATCGTTTTTACGGGGGAAAGATCCAGGTCGTGCCCAAGGCAGGTCTCTATGGATTCAACTGGTTCAATGTATGGTATACGCCAGGCGTTTCAAAGATATCGACAACGATTCGAGATGATAATGATCAATCCTTTGCGCTCTCCAACCGGGGGAATCTTGTGGCCGTTGTGTCTGACTCTACACGTGTATTGGGTGATGGCGATTGTACGCCTCCGGGAGGCCTGGGAGTAATGGAAGGAAAGGCTTTTCTGATGAAGTATTTGGGTGGTGTAGACGCAATTGCGCTTTGCATCAATTCCAGAGACGGCGATGGAAAACCCAATCCCGATAAGATCATCGATTTTGTTAAAATGCTGGAACCCTCGGTAGGAGCCGTAAACCTTGAGGATATCAGCCAGCCAAATTGCTTCAAAGTGCTGGATGAACTGAGGGAAGCCTGCGAAATTCCCGTATGGCACGATGACGCGCAGGGCACCGCTTGTGTGACTCTTGCCGGTCTTCTAAATGCACTTGAGCTTGCCGGCAAGAAGCTAAATGAAGCCAAAATTGTATTGCTGGGTGCGGGTGCTTCTAATACGACAATTGCCAGATTAATCCTTGCCGACGGCGGTAGGGGAGAGAACATGGTGATTTTCGATAGCAAGGGGGGCTTACATAGGAATCGAAGAGATATCGAGGCCGACAAGAGATACTATCGAAAATGGGAGCTCTGCCTTCAGACTAATCCCCGATGCATCGAAACGGAGGAAGAAGCCCTAAAGGGTGCCGACGTGCTTATTGCGCTGTCGACGCCGGGACCAGATACTGTCAAACGCGAATGGATTCGGTCAATGGCTCCAAAATCCATTGTCTTTGCCTGTGCCAATCCGGTGCCTGAGATCTGGCCTTATGCAGCCAAGGAAGAGGGCGCTTACATTGTTGCCACAGGTCGAGGCGATTTTCCAAATCAGGTCAATAATTCCATCTGCTTTCCCGGTCTCTTGAAAGGAGCTTTGCTTGTTCGCTCCAGAAAGATAACCGACCATATGGCGATTCGATGCGCCCACTCTATTGCCGATTTTGCAAAATCGCGCGGCATAAGTTCCGACAACATAATTGCCACAATGGAGGAGACCGAAGTCTTTGCGCGCGAGGCAGCCGATGTGGCTATGGCAGCAGTAGAAGAGGGTGTGGCCAGACTTCCCGATACCTGGGATAATATCTACTCCAAGGCCAAGGCCGATATCTTAGCTGCGCGCTCTTTGACGCAAGATCTGATGAAAGAGGGTCATATTGCGCCTATACCAGGGGAGATGCTGCAGGAAGCCTTCGATTTTGCATTGTCCGAGGTAAGAAAGAAACCATAGGTTACTTCTTTCAAAGAGACCGCAATCGGAGGCTAATTGAGAGCGGTGGCACCCTAATACTTGAATACGCTCGATCCAATAAATTCACGCAGAATTGAATCGCTGGGCACATACTGAGGCGAGATAGGCGAAATCCGCGAGATGAACGCCTGAATCCGGCGGGCATCCGTATATTCGACGTGATGCGGCTTTACTGTTCGCAGAAGCGGCTCGACAAATACCTTGAGCACTCCGAGCTCATAGTCGAGCGCGGAATTGAATGCAATATCTGCATCACCCTGGAAGGGAAAGATATATAGTCTTTCTCCCCTCTGGACCGAAGACCACATAGCCAGCGTTTGGCGAGCATCATGGCCGCGAAAATTGTAATCTCTTACCATACGCCGCAAGAGACGATAGTCTGTTGTTCGCACGCGGTTGTGATCGTCCACATTTAGTTGTGTCAGTGCTGAGACATAGATTTTGAGCTTATTATCCGCGGATATCTGTGGTGTAAGGCGCTCATTTAGGCCATGAATACCTTCCAGAATCAGTATTTCATTCTCTTTGATGCTGATGAAAGTGCCGGAAGGCTTTCTTATGCCGCTTTTGAAATCAAATACCGGAAGTTCGATCTCTTTACCCTCGAATAGGTCCAAGAGCTGTCGATTGAGAAATTCTATATCGAGAGCCTCCAGGCATTCGAAATCCGGCTTGCCATCCTTGTCGAGGGGTGTTCGACTTCGATCAACAAAATAGTTGTCGAGCTCGATATGGATAGGCTTGAAACCAAGAGCCCTCAGCTGCACCGATAGTTTTTTTGCGGTTGTGGTTTTGCCCGAACTCGAAGGCCCCGCAATCAGAATGACCCTTGTCTTGTCTGATTTTTCGGCGATAATGTCTGCAATTGAGGCGAGTTTTTTATTTTGGAGAGCTTCGGCCATCAGAACAAAATCCTGAATCTCCCCCAATTGATTTATCTTATTTAGAGCACCGATAGATCCGGCATTTAGCACTTTGGCTTTCTGTTCATATTCTTCAGCTATATCATAAAGCACAGGTATGTCTACGAAAGGGTCCATTTCGTAAGGCTTTTTTGTATGAGGAAAACGGAGCAATATCCCGCGACGATACGGAATCAGCTCCCATACACTGAGAAGTCCGGTCCGCGGCACAAGTGGCGAAATATGCAAGTCCCTATAATCCTGGCATTCATTAAGCATGATGAAGGGATCATTCATATATTCCATCAAAGCAAAAGTCTCTGCTTGATTTGAATGGCTAAAATATTCGAATACGACATTCCAGGATTGCAGGATAATCCGGATTGGCAGATTTTGGGCCACTATTTCGCGCATATACAAGCACAGGGACTCAAGAAGGCTTGGTGAGACGGGTTCCTCATCATCGAAGTAGTGATAATATCCATTCCCTATTGCCATGCTCACAATGAGTCGCCTCTTTGGTGCGCGATTTTTTGCAGCCATAGCCAGGAGAAAACACAAGGAATGGCGATATACCTCGGCGCCCATAGGCGAATCGGGATATATTGGAGCAATTCTGCAGTCTGCATCGATCGGTGCGGAGAGAGCAGTGAGTTCGTTGTTGACAAGAGCGGCTAGAGGAGGAAAAGGATGTTCACAAGTTCCCCATTCTCGTTCCATCCCAGCCTGTGCAAAGATCTCCTCTGCGCTCGATCCCACTGGAACGGAAATCTCTTTGTAACCATCGATAGTCAAAGTCATAGTGTTCATTTCTAGTCTATTATAGGTTATTACGAGTACTTTGACGAGCTTATTGTTTTTGTGTAGAATTCACCTCATGTCTAAAGTGACAATCAAGGATATAGCTCAACGTGCGGGAGTATCGAAGACCACTGTTTCTTTTGCGCTAAACCACCCTGATCGGTTATCAAAAGAGACTTATAAAAGAATAATGGCGATAATCGATGAACTCGGTTATGTTCCCAACCCCTTTGCGCGCAGCCTGACGACAAAGCGACTCGGTGCAATTGGTCTTCTCCTGCCTCAAAAGATTGGAGATATTTTTGCAAATCCGCACATGACTCAAGTTATCAGCGGTATAGGCGAGGAATGCGAGCGAAGGGAATTCTCTCTCGCCATTCTGCCTCTGATCAGGGGTAGAATAATCGAAGCGGCAAGAAAATCTTACGTCGATGGGCTCATCACTATTGGCGTCGGGCCAGGTCATGAGGTCGTAAGCCTGCTTAAGCAGAACCACATTCCCTTTGTGACCATCGATGGCGAAGAATCAGCTTCAATAATAAACATTGGAATCGATCAGAAGAATGCTGCAGCAGATTTGATGCGGCATGTGCTCAAGAGAGGCCATCAGCGACTCGCAATACTGGCACTGGAACCCGATACGAAGCCGAGCGGATCCGAGATTTCTTCGATTGTTGTTCAGAGACGCCTTGAAGGATTTCAAGCGGTATTAAAAGATGCTGGATTGTCGATTACGGATACTCGGGTATTTCTCCAAAACTGTAAAGGCTCGATACAGAGCGGCTATGAAAGCGCTTACCATATACTTTCGCTTGATCAGAGGCCAACTGCGATTGTTGCAATGTCGGATATTACCGCGATAGGAGCTATGATTGCTGCAAGAGAACTAGGTCTGGAGATACCGGAAGATGTTGCTGTAGCGGGATTTGATGATATTCCGGAGAGTGTGCTGGTTTCTCCTCGTCTGACCACTATCCACCAGCCTGACCGAGATAAAGGAGCCGAGGCCGCACGCATGGTAATAAATATGCTAAATGGATCTTCTGGCCAACACATAAAATTGCCATATCAGCTTATTGTGCGTGAATCGGCATGATATATAAATAATATTGGATTGCTTTAGAAAAGGGAGAAATAATGGCAAAGACAATTCCAGAGCGTTCAAATGTTCCTGCAGAGCATAGATGGAATCTGGCAAGTCTCTTCTCTGACGATTCCGAATGGGAAAGAGAACTTGTGACCTTCAATGCAATGATTCTTGATGCGGAAAAGAGCAGGCTCTCTCTTGGTGCAGATAGGAAGGCCTTTCTCGAAATACTCAAGGCCTTTGAAGAATATCTAATTCTAGAGGAAAGGCTTGGATATTATGCAGACCTCAGAGTAACCGAAGATGAAGGAAATAGCATAGCTAGAGGCATGCTTGAGCGCTATGTAAATCTATCTACCCAGGGTCAAGCCGCCTGGTCTTGGCTCAGTCCTGCCATCCAGATGCTAGATGACGATTTTTTCGACAGCTGTCTTAAGGACTCTGCTTTTGAGAATTATAGGGTTTTTCTTTCGAAATTGCGTCGCTTCAAACCGCATGTGCTGAGTGAAGCTGAGGAGCGACTTTTGGCTCTTCAGAGCGAGGCAGCCCAGACTCCAAAGGATGCCTTCAGCGTTCTGACCAATGTTGACTTTGATTTTGGCACAATCGAGATACCGGAAGGTCCAAAGCCGCTTACACAATCCACTTTTGCATACTTTATGCGTTTGCCAGACAGATCAGTAAGAAGAAAGGCCTATCTACAATTCTATGCGTCCTTTGAAGCGCATCGGCATACGCTTGCGGCGTTGTATGCCGGATCTGTAAAATTGGATAAATATAGAGCTAAAGTGAGAAAATATCCAAGCGCCAGGGCTATGGCACTCTTCCCAGATAATGTTCCAGAGGCTGTTTATGATAACCTGGTCTCTACCGTAAATAAGAACATACCTGCTTTGCATCACTATTACAAACTAAGAAAGGAACTACTCGGTTTGGATTCTCTAAGGCACTATGATGTCTATAATCCTCTTGTCCAGGAAATCAAAATCGAGCGAAGCTATGAACAGGCGGTGAACATAGTAATCGAAGCACTTAGGCCTTTGGGGGAGGAGTATGTGAGTACCCTGCGAAGAGGGCTATTGGGAGGCTGGGTGGATCGCTATGAGAATAAAGGCAAGCGTTCAGGGGCTTTTTCCGCGGGTAGTTTTCTAGGAGATCCTTACATCCTTATGAACTATAAAGAAGATGTACTCGATGATCTATTTACAATCGCCCATGAGGGTGGCCATTCGATGCATTCCTGGTATTCCGCTCGCAATAATCCTTTCATGTGTTATGGATATACGATTTTTGAAGCCGAGGTTGCCAGTACTTTCAATGAGCAATTGGTTTTCTCGTATCTCTATGAGAACAGTAAAGATGATGCAGAAAAGGCTTATCTGCTTGCAAATCGAATCGACAATACCCTGGGAACACTTTTTCGACAGACTATGTTTGCTGAATTTGAACAGAGAGTTCATGAGATTGCGGAGTCGGGAGAAGCAATTACGGTCGATGTGCTTAGAAAAGAGTATCGAGACCTCCTCGAGAGATATTTCGGGCCAGAAATGATCTTAGAAAATATCTCCGATCTTGAAGGACTTCGCATACCTCATTTCTATAATGCATTCTATGTTTACAAGTATGCAACAGGCTTGTCGGCGGGTATTGCTCTCTCCGAGAGAGTTTTGAAAGGCGGAAAAAAGGAGCGCGAAGATTATCTCGATTTTCTGAAATCCGGAGGTAGTCGATTTCCGATAGAATCCTTAAAGCTTGCCGGTGTCGACATGTCGACTCCTGAGCCAGTAGAAGCCGCTTGCAGGCGCTTTGCCGAAGATGTGGAGGCTCTTTCTGCTATATTGAAGGCAAGATTATAAGAGAAAGCCTGTAATAGGGGACTCTACATATATCCCAAACGAGAGAGCAAGATTGAGACCGCAGCAAAGGCAGCGGTCTCAGTTTTCAATATCCGATCTCCGAGAGAGCAAGGGATATAGCCGGCATTGAGAAAAATATCTATCTCGTGCTTTGTCCATCCGCGCTCTGTTCCTATGGCCAGTATAACCGGCAATTCCGAAAGAATTATCTCGCTAAGAAGTTTAGCATATGGGTCAGGGTGGCAGAGCAACTTAGTACATTTGTTAATTTTCGCTTCCCCGGCTGATTCGGGATTTATCGTATTGGTGTGATCCATGCTCTCAAAGCGCTCTGCCTTAATCAGGGCTCTATCCAGGCTCCAGGCGAGCCCAATTTCAGGTAGCCTTGGATTTCCTGATTGTTCCGCTCCTTCTCGCGCGTATGCCAAATATTCCTTTTGTTGGTAGAAGTGCGATTGAGTGTATGATTTTTCTCCCAGTTCGGTCGGCAAGAATACAATGCTCTCGACACCTAGAATGGCTAGCTCTTTTACTATACGGGCAGCCTGAATTGGTCTTACTGTTCCTATGAGTATACGAAGAGGCCTTAGCGGAGGAGCGGTTCCTTCGGCCACAAAACGAAGCTCTATCTCTGTATTGCCGATAGATTCTAAGATTGCCCAGCCAACCAATCCATTAAGACTGCCAGCGCGCATTCTGCCACCGACCTCTTTTTTAAGGACTTCGATAATATGTTGAGTTCTGCGGTCTTTTAAAGAGAGAAACTGAGTTTCGGAAGATGAATCCAGTATTAAGATATTCATTCGAAGGAGACGATATCGCGCTCGTAGTCGACACCGGGAACATCGAAGCCATGTGCCCTTAGAAAATCGCTTCTGAAGCCTTTGACATCGGCCAGTTCATGGAGGTTCGATTCATCGATTCTAGCCAGGCGAGAACTGATTTCATTTTGAACCGAAGGACCCATCTCGAGATCATCGATACGAATTCTGCCTTCTTCATCCGTAGGGATGCCTGTCCCTCTCTTTTGGTATAGTCTTTCAGAGAAAAGGCGCATCATCTGGTCAAGGCAGTCTTCATGTATATTGCGCTCCTTCATTACCTTGAAAAGGGTTGAGATATATAGCGGAATGATCGGAATCACGGCGCTTGCTCTCGTTACGACTGCCTTATTGATGGAAACAAAGGATCGAAGCCCGTTATCCTTGCCATAGTTCTTTTCTAGCAGTTTTGCAGTTTCTTCAAGATGGAGTTTGGCTTGACCGATTGTACCATCGCGATATATGGGCCAAGAAAAAGGAGGGCCTATGTAGGAATATGCTAGGGTCAAGGCTTCCGGCGCGAGCAAATCCTTTTTCTTGAGAGCATCGATCCATAGCTGCCAATCTTCACCGCCCATGACCTTTATGGTTTGAGTGATCTCTTCTTCTGTCGCAGGCTGAACCGACGCTTCCGAGAATTTTTCGGTAAATATATCTATTGTGCGGCCAGCGTATTGTCTTCCTATTGGTTTTATTACCGAACGGTAAAGCACCCCTGTATCAGGATCGACCCGTACGGAGCTTGCTAGCGAGTATATTACCAAATCGTATTTGAATTTATTCTCCAGCGCAATTTCGATGGCCTTCTGTTTGGCCGTGTGAGAAAAGGCGTCTATTTGCGAGAAAGATGCTGCGAAAAGACCCTTTTCTTGAGCCAGTCTATCGAATTCCTTATTTGCATACCATCCCGGAGTTGCAGGTTTGGTAGCAGAAGGTTCTTTCTCGTAAGAAAAACCGACCGTCTCAGCTCCATATCCGAAAGCGGCGACGAGTCTCGATGCAAGTCCATATCCTGTAGAACAGCCAATTATCAAGGCATGATTTGGTTTTGCGCTTGAGTCATTGATGCTACTTTTAGAGAGCCTTTCACGAAAATTCATTACGCGCGCTGCCTGCAGACGCACTTCCTTACGGCAACCCTCGGGATGGGCATTGAGGCAGATATTGTTTCGGATCATTGGCTTTATTATCATTCCGGTACTCCTGAAGCTATGCTTATCCATTCGGCTTCCACAGCTACCTTATCGCCTACCTTACCTATGCCTTTTTGATGAAGATAGACAGAAGAGGCACGCACATTCTTTATTTTGATGATCAGAGTATCACCGGGGCGCACGGGCTGTCTGAAACGCGCTTCTTTTATCTTTGCAAACATAAAGAGGCTCTTGGGATAGATGCCCATCATTTTTACACCTACTCCGCCCGCTTGGGCCATACTCTCTACCAACAAGACTCCGGGCACAATAGGAAAGGAAGGAAAATGCCCTTTAAAAAACCAATCATCGTCTCGGAATGTATGTTGAGCCAGTATAGTATCGCCTTTGATATGAACATCATCGACAAACAGAAATGGAGGTCTATGAGGAAGATAAGATTCAACATTCATCACCGTTCAATCTCTCCTTATCTGGTCTGCAAACTGATTCCTTTGCTAAACTAAGCAATCTTAGCCATCTGATTTGAATCCTGCAACAGGTTTTATGCTCCAACTGCCTTGAATATGATAATTCCATTGTGTCCGCCAAAGCCAAGGCTAGCCGACATCGCGGTTTTAATCTTGCGATGCTGAGCAGTATTTGGAATATAGTCCAGGTCGCAGCCCTGCTCTATGTCTGGATTATCTAAGTGAATCGTAGGAGGAAGCATGCCTGTTTCTAGCGCTTTTATACATGCAATAGCTTCGATCGCTCCAGCAGCCGCGATACAATGCCCCGTCATGCTCTTTGTCGAGCTGATCTTCAGCGATTGTACAGAGGAACCAAAGGCTTTCTTTAGCATTCTGGTTTCCATAGGGTCATTGAGGTCGGTGCCTGTGCCATGTGCGTTGTAGTATTCGATATCTGCTGATTGCAAATCAGCATCTCTTAGGGCATGTTCTATGGCTTTTACTCCAAAAACACCTTCCGGCTGAGGAGCAGTTAGATGATAAGCATCGCAACTAGCGCCATAACCCGCAAAGATTGCTCGGATTTTCGCGTTTCGGGCCTTGGCGTAATCGAGTCTCTCGAGAATTAAAATACCTGCTCCTTCTCCTATGACAAAACCATCCCTATCGCGGTCGAAAGGCCTGGATGCTACCTCCGGTCGCTCGTTATAGGAAGTCGACAGCGCCTTTAGCCTGCAAAAGGAGCCAACCGCAAATTCAGTGATGGCTGCTTCTGTTCCTCCTGCAATTACGATATCGGCCCGTCCGGCACGAATGAGATCCAGTGCCTCGCCAAGCGCATCGGTCCCTGAGGAACAAGCCGTAACCTGTGTCAAAACAGGACCATGAACACCAAAATGCATGGCTATATTTGCGGCAGCTTCATTCGCAATCATTTGGGGAATGGTCATTGGAGGTATCCGATCCGGCCCATCTTGCAGCATTTTGGCATGAGATCCCGTAAATACTTCTAGGCCTCCTATCCCATTGCCCAAGATGACCGCAATGCGATTGGGGTCGATATCGGATTTATTCTCCAAAGTCTCATTCTGGACAAAGTCAGGCAGCCCGGCATCTAGCCAAGCCTGAGCCGCAGCGGCGACCGCATACTGAGAAAAAAGCGCCATTTTCCGTGCTTCTTTTCGATCGATCCATACGGATGGATCAAAATTCTTTACTTCAGCGGCTATCCTGCTTTCCAGCCTCGATGCATCGAAGTGTGTGATAGGACCAATGCCGGTTGCTCCGTTGACACAGTTTTTCCAAAACTCGTCAATCGAATTCCCTATAGGGCTTATGATTCCAAGACCCGTCACTGCTACTTCATTTTGCATTCTTGCCTTCTCCTTGCATTGCCATATTGCTGCAAAAGTCTTCATATACAAGTAACGATTTGCCAATATTATGCGATATCATAGCCATATTCCGCAAGACAAGAGCCTCACCATCGAATAACCGCCGCTCCATAAGTGAGCCCTGCACCAAAGCCAACAAGCATTATGAGATCATTTTTTTTCAAGAGTCCCTTTTCGCACATTTCTGCGAGAGCGATAGGTATGCTTGCCGCAGAGGTGTTAGCATATTCTTCGATATTAATATAGAATTTATCCAAAGGAATCGATAAGCGTTTGGCAGCGGCTTGAACGATGCGCGCGTTTGCCTGATGTGGAACAATCCATGTAAAATCTTCGATTTTATAATCGGTTTTATGAAGAAGCCTTTGGATTAGGACAGTTATCGATTTGACCGCAAAATCATAGACCTTTTTCCCGTCCATATAGATGAATGGTATGATGGGTTCCTGGCGCTCAAAGGCCTTAGTTCTTTCGGGCTGAACAAGAAATAGATCTTTTGTTCCACTTCCTTCGGCCCCGAGAATAAAAGAAAGGCATCCGCGGGAGGATTCATCGATCCGCGAGAGTATCGCAGCACCAGCCCCATCGCCAAACAAGACTGCTGTCGAGCGATCTTCCCAGTTGACAAATCGACTCAAGCCTTCGGCACCTATAACGAGAGCATTTCTACCATGCGATGCTTCGAGCATGCTTGATGCTATGTTGAGCGCATAGATGAAACCTGTACAACCGGCGGCTACATCGAATGAAGCGACCCCATAAGCACCAATCTTATCCTGAACGATACAGGCCGTAGCAGGAAAGCCAAGATAATCGGGTGTTGCTGTTGCAAGAATGATATAATCCAACTCCTGCACGCTAATATTTGCCTTATCTAAAGCACTCTTCGCGGCTTCCGTGGCCATATCGCTTGTTTGAAGCCCATCAGGCGCAATATGCCGAGAACCGATACCGGTATGAGAGCGTATCCACTCGTCCGTCGTATCCATGCGCATTGCAAGCTCTTCGTTAGTGATGCGAAGGGACGGTATATAGGCTGAAATTGATCTGACAACAATGGACATACAGCGACATCTCCTTATTCAACTACGACAGATGCCCTTAATCAATCACAATGGGATTATATTGTCAATATGACAATAAGAGTAAAAATGTCAATATATTTTATTATATGCCAATTTTCAGGATTGGTTAGAGTATATTTTGAGTCGCTTAATCAAGGAGCCCGGAAGAGAACTGGGTAGAATAGAAACGGAGCCATGAAAAGATCTAGAAAAGAAATAATGATGAGAGCTGGACATAGAATAGAGTAGGGAAGAGAGCCGAATAGAGAACCAGCAAGCCTCATCGACTTAGAATTGAGCCAAATCTCCTGGAATCTTATTCATGTGGAGTCGGAGAAATGAAAACCTTCTCTGTTGATCCAGGCAGAGGAACAGACTCCGCTGCAGCCACGGGCTCTTTTATTGCCTCTGGCATAGAAACGCCAGCTCCTTCAAGAAGCTCAGCGAATTCGGACTCTTCGATGACTTCTTTTTCGAGCAATACAGAAGATATGCGATTCAACAAATCCCTTTTTTCTGTAAGCAGATTGACAACATGCCGATATCGCTCGTTTATCATCGAAGCTATAGTCTCATCGATGTATCGCTGTGTTTCCTCGCTATACTCTTTTGTTGCAAAGGGATCGGAAGCTTGTTGAGGGCTTATTAGCCCCGACGATCTTCGCGTCAAGGCCACATTCTTGAATTTGTCGGACATGCCATAGTCGGTGATCATTCTCTTGGCTATCTCCGTGGCATTGGCAATATCATTGGAAGCTCCGGTGGAAATGGACTGGAATACCAGCTCTTCCGCAGCGCGTCCGCCGAGAAGCACATCGATCTTGCCCAGTAATTCTTCTTCGGTGATCAGATAACGATCTTCGAGAGGCATTTGGAGGGTGTAACCAAGTGCTCCATAGCCTCGAGGCACAATGGAGATTTTCCTAACTGGATCGGCACCTGGAGTCAAAGCGGCCGTTATGGCATGGCCTGTCTCATGCACTGCCACTATCTGCTTTTCCTTTGGATTAATCATACGATTCTTTTTTTCTAGACCGGCAATAACCTTCTCTATAGCGTTTTGGAAATCTTCCTCTTTGACTTTCTTTCGGCCGGCACGAACCGCTAATAGAGCCGCCTCATTGACGACGTTCGCGAGATCGGCCCCTGCGAAACCCGGAGTGCTGCGAGCTATTTTGGATAGATCGACCGAAGGATCCATTTTGATATTCTTTGTATGAATCTTAAGAATTTCCTCCCGACCTTTCATGTCGGGCTTATCTACTAATACTTGACGATCGAATCTTCCGGCTCTTAAGAGAGCTGGATCCAGGACATCAGGCCTATTTGTTGCTGCAAGAATGATGAGGCCACTTGTCGAATCAAAACCATCCATCTCGACTAATAGCTGATTAAGTGTCTGCTCGCGCTCATCGTTGCCCCCTATAAATCCGCTTGCCCGCGATTTACCAAGGGCGTCTATTTCGTCGATGAAGATTATACATGGAGCCTTCTCTCTGGCTTGTTTAAAGAGATCGCGAACTCGGGCGGCACCGACTCCAACGAACATTTCAACAAAATCAGCACCACTCATCTTGAAGAAAGGCACATTGGCCTCGCCGGCAACTGCCCTGGCTAACAAGGTTTTTCCTGTTCCCGGAGGCCCTACAAGGAGCACACCCTTGGGAATCTTCCCGCCGATTTCTGTATATTTTTGTGGATTTTTGAGAAAGTCGACAACTTCTACCAATTCAGCCTTAGCTTCATCGACTCCAGCGACATCCGCAAATCTCGTCTTTATGTCGCCTTCCGCAACAACTGTGGCTTTATTCTGTCCAAAGGCTAGCACATTCGAGTTAGATCCCATAAACCTACTCATAATAGTGCGCCATAAGAAAATCATTATTGCAAATGGAAGTATCCAATTGAGCAAGAGCGAGAGTATCGTGCTTCCTCCACGCGGAGACGCCGAATATACTACACCTTTTTCGTCAAGCAGCGAAGTGAATTCAGGATCGCTGACCGGAACAGTCTTATAGACAACACCTGGTTTTGCAGATGGTGGAAGAGGAGAAGACGGTTCCGAAGGACTGGGCTCTGTATAACCGGTATAATAGTTCACATCAATTTCCACTCTACGGATCTCGCCACTTCGAACCTTTTCCTTGAAGGCCGAATAAGGAACAAGAGTGGTATCGCTCTTGAAGAGAAAGTAATTGAAGAAAGAGACAGCCAAAAGTGCTATGAGCACATACCCCAAGGAAAACCTAAACTGAAAGCCTTCTGGCATTCCAGGCTTCTTCCGATTATTTGAATTCTTGTCAGTTTTCCTTTGTTGATCGAGTTTCCAGTTATTTTTGCCTTTCGATGGCATCATTATCTCCTCAAATAAATCGATGGCCTATTTTAATTATAGAGCATTTGCATATCTCTCGTAAGCAGAAACGTTCACTATCTGAAAATATAATGATTTTCATTTTATTTGGCGAATATTCTATTTCACATTTTGGAATGTGGCTTAGGCATGTGGCTTCGGAATGTGGCTTTTAGCTCGATCTGTTCAAAAGTAGATGGACATGCTTGACCAGAAGGGATTGTTTTTTTATATTTCAACTCGGTTCTCTACCACAAATCATCCAGCATTTATTAGGAGGACATATTTATGGCCGTAAAACCCATTGGGGACAGAGTGCTTATCAAAATCAAAGAAAGCGAAGACAAGACAGCAGGAGGAATTATAATTCCGCAAACTGCTCAAGAGAAGACCCAAACAGGTATCGTCATTGCCGTTGGCACTGATGCGGACGCTATAAAGGTCAAGGTTGGCGACGAGGTAATGTACGATAAGTATGCCGGCACTCAGGTCAAGATCGAAGGTGTGGAACACCTCATCGTAAAGATGTCAGATATTCTTGCCGTCCTCGAATAGGAAAGCCTGCACCAGGCAAAAAAGAGGCTGTCCAATAAGCTGGACAGCCTTTTTTTGCAGTGAATACAATGAGCAGCCGCGATAAAGCCGATAAAGCTGGAGTATTTTCCTCTTTCTATGGAGGCTTCAGGGAGGCTTCAGGCGTTGCCTAGCAGGATAGAGACTACTTCTTCCTTAGTCCGGGCTTGGAGTAGCGCTTGGCGCTTTTCCTCGCTACGGAAAAGCATGCCTACTTCCGCAAGAAATTGGAGATGAGGACCGGTCTTGTCGATCGGCGATAAGGTCATGATGAAAATACGACACCCCTTTCGATCGAGGGCGTCAAAGTCCACTTCTTCCTTAGTTATGCCGACACAGGCAACCAATTCGTGTACAGCTGTTGTCTTACCATGAGGAATGGCAATACCATGTTTCATGCCAGTGCTCATACGATATTCGCGTTCCAGGACACTTTGAATCGTTTCTTCTTTATCCAGTACCTTTCCACTGTTTGATGCAAGATCTACAAGTTCTCTGATGATCTCTTCTTTGTTCCTGCCTTTGAGATCCAAAGAAATGAGTTCAGGCTTCAATATTTCCTTAAGGTCCATTATTCTATCCTAATTTGTGCTGTTGATGCCGTCAAGTATACCCCGCAAGACAAGTCTGTCGGAGGTCAAATGAAATTGCGTGCTTTCTTGACGCTGCGCTGACCATTCAGTTCAGCAATAATCGATAAGGAGAACATCAACCAAGCAGTATCAAGAATTGTCGCACAGATTGAGAGCGGAAGAGCGATCGGTACCAGAAGACTAGCTCCATTTTGAAAACCCTGTCCAAAAAGCACACAAACAAGAGAAAGCATGACGATAATGTCGCTACGTAGAGCAGAAGCTCCCACAGTAACCGAAAGAGGCAGAAGCGCGAGCAATAGGATTATCTGGCCGGCAGTGGGATTATTCCTGGAATAAGACAAAAACATTGCTATAAACGAGCATGCAACAATAATTACACTGCCTACCCGACCACCGACAAGAACGAGAGGGAATACAACCGCATTAGTATCGCGCTTTATTCCTAAGCTTTCTGATACATGACGCAGAGCCGTAGCCGAAGAGATAAAGATACTCCCCGAGGCCGCGGCTGTGAGAAGCGGCCCCGACATCGCATAGAGAAGTATATAAGGGTTGGATTTTCCTCCAAGAATTCGATAGACAAGCGGGAAAAGCACGAAAATCAAGAAAACCGTCAGAATCAGCACAAATAAAAGGACACTTCTATACTCAGATGGAATCCCTGTATTTCTAAGATTTAGAAAGAGATATAAAGATATGGGAATGAGTAGAATTCCCAATATTTCCGAGATAAAGAAATTTATAAGGTAAGATGCTCTAGATATCACATCTAGCACCGGCAATATTGGCCTCGACATCACAGGATCATGAGAGAGGGCTAAACCAAAGAATAGAGCAAATAGCCCAATTGGTAGGAACCATTTTGCAGAAACCGAAAAGACGTCGAATATACTCGTAGGGAATATGGCTAGAATAAGTTCCAATGGATCGAGTGTCTGTACGGTTCCACTTTGGGACACTAATGGCAATGGCACAGGCTTGAAAACCAAGACTACGGCTATGCCGATACCAGCCGCGACTACCAAACTGACAACCGAAAGGAGCAGAGATTGAGAAACGATCTTTGTGAAGCGATGAGCTTCCGACAACCTGAAAACAGAAATAGGAATACCCACTGTGAGAGTCAGAATGAGCGCATAGCCTCCGATCTTCAAAGCCAGCTCTGAAAGAAAAGAAATCATAGGCGTGCCATGGATCATACTTGGAGGCAGGACCAGATAGAGAATCGCTCCCATGGCGATACCAAGGGCGTATTTATGCCAGAGCTTCATCTTGGGAAGCATAACTCTATTGGATTGACAGGTCAATATTGATAGATTTCTGGAATTCTCTAATGCCGACTGCGCTTAGCTTTGCATTGACAGATCCTATTATTTTCAAGTAATGTTCTTTTCAATGTGCGACCCAGTAGCTCAGCAGGATAGAGCGACTGCCTCCTAAGCAGTAGGTCGGCCGTTCGAATCGGCCCTGGGCCATTCAGTCCAATTCTCTTCTTCTATCGCGAAGGTATTTGTTATTCCGAATATCCTTTCCTATCATCCAGAAAGATTGGAATATGATCCTCACGAATGGAATATCCGTATCCGTCAAAGCCGCACCGTTCCTCAAGAAAAAAAACTGGTATCCTGTAGTCCGAAAGGAAGAAAGATGCATATGCTTTAAAAAGAATCAGCTAGATTACCTTATAGTTGGCATTCGCGATACGCGCAGCAAATCAATGGCTTTGCTCAGTTTGCAGAGATGAGAAAACCAAAGGAATTTCTCAGGCAGAACTACTTTGTGTTTCTAGAAGAGACAAAGAGAATTCTACGCACAGTGTGTTTCGCTAGGCAGTCCAATTGCCGGAGTCTTCAATATTATTTCAATTCTCCAAAAGCGCTACATCTGCGTCGAGGCGGATCTGCATGGTCGCGGAGGCTGGCATCTCTATGCCGTGGAGCAGAAGGCGGGCCGCTTCGTAGCCCAGCTGGTAGGCTGGCTGGACCGAGACGAGCGTATCCCCGACTCCGTCGAGGGGAACCGCAAACTGGCCGTGCAGGTCCGGGCGCGTAAATCTGCCGAGCGGGAATCCCATCCTGCAGAGCGCCAATGAAGCGCCGCGCAGCAGGCGGCCATTCAGCGCCACGAAGCCGGTAGCCCCGTCGACATCGCCGAGGGCTTTCCGTATTTCTTCAATGTAGGGGCTGTCCGGCCGAAGCTCCGGAAAGAGGAGATTGTCGTTCAACCGCACGATGAGCTGTTCGTCGGGATCGAGCCCCGCTGCCCGCACTGCATCCAGAAAACCTTCTTCCCGTTCGGCGATGCTTGAACAGGTGACGCCCGTGACGAGTATGAGGCGCCGGTGCTTCCCTCTCGCGATGAAATTGGTCGCGAGGCGCCGCGAAGCTTCCCGGTGGTTTGTCGAGACGAAATTCCTACGCGCATCGGTGATCGTCCGGTCCAGGAGCACGAGAGGTGTTTTCTGCCTGTCGAGCCTGTCGATAATAGTCCGGTTTTTTTCTTCATAGCCATTGCTTTCGATGACCGGAGAAAAGATCACTCCATCGATGTTCTGTTCCGACAGGGAAAGGAAGTAGTCCTCCACTTTGCGGAAGTTCCTGTCCACATTGCAGATGATGGTATGGTAGCGCCTGTTCCAGAGGCAGTCCTCTATGCCCCTGAGAATGTGGGCTCCGAAGCTGTCGGAGATGTCGTCGATGGCGACGCCCACCAGCCGCGATTCTTTCCGGGAGGCTATCCCCGAGGAAATCCCGGAATCGGAGCGCACAAATGTCCCGTTCCGGCCGGAAGGGCGTTCGAGTATATTCCGTTCGACCAGGTCATCGAGGGCCCTTTGAACGGTGATTCTGCTCACTTTGAAGAGTTCGGCTAGCTTGCGTTCGGCAAGAATCTGGGTTCCAGGCCCCCATTCTCCTGACTCGATCTTTCCGAGAATGCCGCGGGTCACCATCTCATATTTTTTATAGCCCATATATGGTCCTATCTTTGGTATTATTATGATCGCACAAGTATTGTATAAAGTCAAGAAAAATATGCAATATTCGCATCAGTTATGGCCAAAAAACCCAAAATCGGGATAATAGAAGAAAAAGCTTGACAGGAATCTCATAAGGCCGTACCATTCTTTATATCCAATGATGGTTTTGGATATATCCATAATAGGAGGTTCCATGAAACGCATTCTCATTTTTGTCCTGCTCATCGCAGTGGCAGGACTTATCCCTCTGGCGGCCGCTTCCAACACTGTGACCATCTACACAATGAGCGGGCCGGAGATCACCACGCCTATACTCGACGCCCTCAGGGCGAAATATCCTTCCATAACTGTCAACCTGGTGAAGGCTGGCACGGGGGAGATCGTCGCGAGGCTCCAGGCCGAGAAGAACAATCCGGCCGCCGACATTCTGTGGGGTGGAGACAATCTCGCCGTGTTCGACGGGAATTCGGATCTCTTTGCCGCCTACGATTCGCCCGAAGACAAATACATGGTCTCGAAGGACCCAAACCACAAGTGGCACGCCTTCACCATTTTCTGCCAGGCGATCCTGGTCAACACGAATCTGGTGAAGCCGGCCGACTATCCCAAGAACGCAAAGGACCTTCTCAATCCAGCATGGAAGAAGGCCGGCGGCGTGGCTCTGGCCGATCCCAACAAGTCGGGTACGGGCTACACCATCGTTTCGGGACTTTCGAGCGCATTCGGCTGGGATTTCATCGAGAAACTCGTGCAGAACAGCGTCGTGCTCCCCGGGTCGGACCAAATGTTCACGGCCGTCAAGGACGGTGAGCTGCCGGTGGGCTTTATAAACGAAGACCTCGGCGCGACATGGAAAGCCCAGAAATTGTCCATCGAGGTCATCTACGCCAAGGATGCCGTGACCGTCCAGATGGACGCCTGCGGTCTCATCAAGAACGGGCCCAACCCCGAACTTGCCAAAAAAGTGCTGGATTTCCTCTGCTCCAAAGAGGCACACGCCATCGCCGTCAAGGTGATCAACCGCCGCTCCGCAAGGAACGATGTGGCGCCCCCTGCCGGACTGCCCGACCTTGGGAACCTCAACCTCTTCACGGCAGTGGAACCGAGGGAAGTGGTCAACGCAAAATTCACAAAGATATACGGTAAATAAATCGGTCTCCCTCGAGGGAAGTCTTTTATCCGGGAAACGGGCCTCAGGGCTTCCGTTTCCCGCTTTTTCATCTGACAATGCACCATTGTGGAGGACTTTTGAAATTCAACAGAATCCATGCGCTCAAAGATCCATGGAAATTTTTCACCCTGGTCGTTTTTATTGTGCTCACCGTCCTGACGGTGGTGTCGCAGCTGTGGATACTGAGGACCTCTGTCCAGGAAAAGGGTGGGGCCTTCACCCTCAGGACCGGACAGGCAGACCAGCCTGCGGAGATTGAGGCCGAGACTCTCTCGGGCTTTACGGTGCACCAGGAGACGCCGTCGGTCATAGCGCTCGCGCGCGCGGGCCACGATTTCTTTTCGATCGACTCTTCAGTTCCTGGCCAGATCATCCTCAGTTCCCAAACCACAAGCTTCGGCGAGCCTGCGCTGGACGAGGACGGAAAGCTCACGATTCCCTACGGGGCGACCGGCCAGTCCGCGGCGCACAAGCCCGCCACCCTTCAGATCGAACAGAAGGTCTTTGGTGCGCTGTTTCAGTCCTCGACAGGCAAGAGGCTGCAGGTCGAGCGCCTCGCTCCCGGGAGCCTGCGCATACAGCACGCGCCAAGGGCCTACCTCAACTTCAGAGACTCGAGTGTGCGCTTCGGCCTGGGCAACTACATCACTTTCTTCACGACAGGCAAATACCTCGATGCCATCGTGAACAGCCTGCTCATCGCGCTGACGGCCACGGTCGTCGCCGGAGTCGTGGGTACGATGCTGGCCTACCTGTACGCGCGCTACAAGATGCCGATGACCAGCGCCGTCATCTCTCTCGTGACCATGGCGTCGGTGTCGCCTCCCTTTCTCGGCGCGTATGCGTGGCGCATGCTGCTCGGAAGTTCCGGCATAGTAACCCGACTTTTGGGCCTCAACTGGACCATCATGGGAATGCACGGCGTCATCTGGGTTATCATCTGGCTCATCTTCCCCGTGGTATTCCTTCTTTCATACGACAGTTTCGTGTCGATCGACAATTCTATGCGCGAATGCTCGTACAGTCTGGGCGCGGACCGCAGGCGGACCTTCTTCAGGATCGAACTTCCGCTCGCCATTCCGGGCATCGTGACGGGGCTCTACATGGCGCTGATGACCGCTTTCACCGATTTCGGCACGCCCTACATCATCTCTCTGGACCTGAACACGCTGCCAGTCCTCATATACAAGGAATTCATGAGCGAAGTCGGAGGGAACTACTCCATAGCGAGCACGGGAAGCGTCGTCATGGTGCTTCTATCTTCGGCCGTCCTCCTGGTTCAGCGCCTCTATCTCGCAAAGCGCTCCTACGCTTCGATAAAGACGCAGCAGCCATCGGCTCGGACGCCGTCGGCGGCGAAAAAGGTCGCCATAGAGATATTGACCCTGACCCTCATTGCCATGGCCTTCGTGCCGCACATTACCGTCCTGGTTACCTCCTTCTTCAAGTGGGAGGCGGGCATTCTCAGCTCAATTCCTACTTGGGAGAACTTTGTACGCCTCTTCAATCTCAGCCTGAATTCCATCTGGGTTACGCTCACGACCGGCACCGCCGCGACCTTGCTGACCTTCTCGGTGGGAATCGGCATCGCCTACGTCATCGTGAAGAAGCGGTACCCCTTCTTTGGACAGGCGCTGAACATCCTCGTCATGATTCCCTACATCATCCCCGGAACTGTCCTCGCGATCGGCTTCATCCTTATTTTCAACAAGCCGCCCCTTTTGCTTACGGGCACATGGCTCATCCTCGTCCTGGCCTATTTCGTCCGCAAGTTGCCCTATGCGGTAAAAAGCGCCGAGTCAGCCCTGTACAGGATTCACCCAGCCCTCGAGGAAGCCGCCAGAAGCCTTGGCGCCACACCCGCGAAGAGTTTCTGGGATGTCACTTTCCCGCTCATGATCGGCGGCGTCATTTCGGGCGCAACTCTGTCCTTTCTCCAGATAATGACCGAGATCAGCTCGACCATCATGCTCTATCGGCCGCCCTGGAAACCCATGACCGCGGTGATATTCGAGAACACGATAGATGCGGGAGCCGATTTCGGGGTGGCTTCGGCCATGACCGTGGTCCTCATGGTCATGCTCTACGTGCCGCTCTACTTCATAACCACGAAAACCCGGAAACCCAAGGAGACCAGAATTGAAGAACTATGAACGAAACGACGCCCAGGCGGTGTCGGTCACGATAGAGAATGTGGTGAAAAAATTCGGCTCGTTCCAGGCTCTGGGAGGGGTCAGTCTCTCTATCCGGAGCGGAGAGTTCTTTACCCTCCTCGGTCCCTCAGGCTGCGGTAAGACGACGCTTCTGCGCTGCACGGCCGGCTTCGAGCGGCCTACCAGCGGCCGGATACTCTTCAACGACGCGGACGAGACGCATATTCCGCCCTGGGAGAAAAACATCGGGTTTGTGTTCCAGAACTACGCGCTCTGGCCCAACAAGTCGGTTTACGCTAATATCGCCTATGGTCTCGAGATCCGCAAGAAAAGCGCGTCATTCATACGCGAGAAGGTCGAATGGGCCCTGGAGCTGCTCGGACTTCCAGGCATCGGGAACAAGATGCCCGAACAGCTCTCCGGCGGCCAGCAGCAGCGGGTGGCGATCGCCAGGGCGCTCGTCATCGACCCCACCATCCTCCTTCTGGACGAGCCGCTGTCTAACCTGGACGCCAAACTCAGAATTTCCCTCCGCATCCAGATTAGGGAGATTCAGAAAAAACTGAAGATCACTGCCATCTATGTCACCCACGACCAGGAAGAAGCCCTTGAGATTTCGGACAGAATAGCCGTGATGAATGAGGGACTGGTGCTGCAGATCGGAACGCCTGAGGACATCTACGAGCGGCCCGCCCAGCGCTTCGTGGCCGATTTCGTAGGGAAGGCCAACATCGTGCCGGGCAGGCGCGAGGGCGATGCCTTTATCTGTTCGGAGAGGTTCAGGATCAGCCTCGCGCCGAAAGACCGCGCGCAGAGATACGAGGGTCGCGGCGCCGAAATCATGTTCCGGCCTGAAGCCCTTCGGGAGGTAGGAGAGAGCGGGCGGGCTGATATGGAAGGACGCATCACCGATTTTCTCTATCACGGGAACATACGGCGCTACATGGTGGATGCGGGCTGTCCCGCACCTGTGGTCTATGAAACCAGTATTCCCCACAGCATCGGAGAATCCTTGCGCCTCGCAGTGACTCAATACAGGTTGTACGCATGAAAAAAAGCGAATTTTTCTCACATCTTCCGCCCATAGACGCCCAGTTCGGGAACCTCATCCTCATCCGGGACAAGTCTGACCGCAGGAATGTCCCCGGGGCGCAGGAGTGTTTTCTGTCCTCGGTCATACAGTTTCAGCCTCTCGCCAGGCTCGGCATAGAGGGGCGCGATGGCGTCGTTCCACTCATGCTGATTTCGGCCTTTTCCAATCCGGTAATCGCACAAAAAGTGTTCGAGGGAGGAGATATCCGGCTCTCCCAGGAGCTCGTCGTCTCTGGCGACGAGGCTTCGCTGTCGCTGCGGGTGGAGAGAATAGGTGGAGGGGCTGAGCCATCCAGGAGCGCTGCTACCTACACACCGCCGAACGCAGCTTCGGGCGAAGCCGCGGCGAAAGATGTGGCCAGCCCCGCCTTCACGCTCACCATCGACGGCGCGTGTCTCTTCTCGCCTCAGGGTGTTCCATACCACTGGCGGGAGGAGAGCCTTCTCTCCGTGTGGCGCTCCGGCGGCAGACAGAGCGGACTCGAAGGCGAGTGGAATTACGGAGGACTTCCATTTTCGCTCCGCTCCTCTGTGCGGTTCGACAGTTTGGCGATCCGAAAGGTAGCAGACGACGAAATCCTGCGGACGCACTATTTCACCAGCTTCAATCTAAAGAAGCGCTACACCTACTGGGTGGAAGCGGCCCGCCAGCCGGGCGGCCGAAGGGTGGACAGCAGATTGGCGACTTGCGGGGCTGGCGGAACAGACGCCTCGGCAGGAGCCGCCGCAGCCGATGGCCCCGCTGAAAGTGGCCTGCTTCCCGTCACGGCGCGAAACGTGGGCTACGAGGCCACGATCGACCTAGGCGACCTGCGGGAAGCCCGCGGAATAGTCCTCGCGTTTGGCATTGGCAGAGCGGCGGAAAAAGCCGAAGCTTCCGCCAGCCACCATTCGGCTCTGATCCGCAGTGTGGAGGCGGACTGGGACGATTTCGTGGAAGGAGTCCCAGGATTTCACGCCGATGACAAGGGGCTCGAGCACATGTACTGTACCAGCTGGTTCATCCTCAAGGCCAACCGCGTTCACTTCGACGATCCGCGCTTCCCCTATCCCTTCACTTCGGTGAACAAGCACCACTACTACAATCAGTTCTTCTGGGATTCGGCTTATCAGTCGATAGCCTGGCTCTGGTACAATAGGGCTGAGCCGGCCCAGGACGAACTGCGGAACTTTGTGACGAACCAGTGGCGCAACGGCATGATTCCCTACGAACTCTTCATGTACCCCGTCAACGGCCGCGAGTGGATGGACGGCGACGGCACCTCCACGGGCATGACACAGCCGCCCGTAATCGGCATCGCGCTGTCCGAAATCTACAGAAAATACGGGAGCGCCGAGTATCTCCGTTTCTTCTATGAGCCACTTTTGCGCTACGAAGAGTGGCTCACCCTCTATCGCGACCTCGGAAAGCGCGGCCTCTCCTGTTATCTCAACATATGGGAGACAGGCTGGGACAACAGCCCCCGTCTCGACGCCAGCGCTCGCAACCGGGTACTGGACCCCGCCATCGAGAGCGCCGACTTCAACGCTTACATCTACTACATGCGTCGCACCATACTCGAGATGGCCGCCGCGCTCGGCGAGAAAGCCCCGCTCCGCATCGCCGAACGCATGCAAGCGACTAAGCGTTCAATGAACACTCTCATGTACGACCCCGCTGATGGTTTCTACCACGACCTGGTGGCGGGGACGGAGGAACGAATTCCGGTAAAGACAGCTGCCGGCCTCATCCCACTCCTCACCGACATCCCGGAGAGCGCGGTGCGCGAAAGGATCGTTTCGGAGTATGTCGAATCGGAAAAGGAATTCATGTCGGGCTGTCCGGTCCCCTCGGTGAGCCGCTCCGAGCCGACCTACAACCCCGTGGATTTCTGGAGAGGCGCGAATTGGCCGCATGTCACCTGGACGGTCATCTTTTCCCTCGCCGATTCCAACCCCGAGGCGGCAGGAGAGATACTCCACAGGTTCTTCGCTTCCACCAAAGAGAATACCACCTGTTACGAATACTACGATGCTGAGACCGGCAAGGGTGTAGGCATGCCCTTCCATGGATGGGGAGCCCTCTATACCGACATGATCATGCGCTTCGTAGCGGGCGTCGTCCCGGAGAACAAAGGCCTGCGCTTCCACCCCCTCCCCGCGGAGCTTGGCAACTTTTCCGCCGACAACATCAGACTCAAGGACATTGTCCTGGACGTCAGCAGGAAGGGCAGCACCTGGACCTTCAGATTCCACGATTTCGGTGGCTTTGCGGTAGAAGGTGTCCACGATTTCCGGGTTACTCCGACAGCGGATCGCTCTAAGCTCGTCGTCGAGTTTGGGCTGGGCTGCGAAAGGAGCCTGGTAGCGCCTCTCCCGGGAGAGAGCAGACTGGAGTTCAGGTTCGACTAGAGGGCTTATTGGGGCGGCAAAGCGCTTCTCGGGCATGATGTGCGGGCCTGCCATCAGGAGCGCTCGGTGCGCATCATCGAACATATTCTGGAAACTGGCGATCCGAACGTCTATACCATCTAAAAACAAGGTGTGCACAAGCTTATCTACCAAGCGCTATGGCGTCATAATGATGTTATCGCAGGTATGGTAGAGCTTTCTATCGAGATTCCCGCAAAGATGCCGCATTATGTGAGAGAGTAATGAACATACTAGGTAGATCTCCTGTAAAAGGAATGCCCACTTAATTGCATGGCAGGATTCTGTTGTCTAAAGCTACACGAAGAAATGGTATTACACTATAAGAAGCCCTTCCCATGTGCTGATTCTCTTAAGGGAAGCTTGTCACAAATGGTTCAATTTCTAATAAGAGAGAAAGAAAGCCTTTGTGTTCTGCAGTAAGATAGGACTCTCAAACATCTCTTGAAGATCGAAATCGAAGAGCAGTAGCAATTGTAATGAGTCAAGGACTTCTGCTGTACTTTTCATTGCGGGGACTCCTTCCTTCTATCTTTGGTTTCCTAATTGATTCCGTTATAAAAGGTTCGTCCCCGCTTTGAATTAGAAAAATACTTCTCTTGAAGAGTCTTGAAAGAGGCTCACCTCTCATTTTATATAAAACTTCCCCAGCACAAATAAATACCCTTTTTCCTTATAGAAATCCAACCTACCCAGATCATCAAAGATAGTGGCTGGAGTATCCTCGCGCACCACATAACCCAGCCCAAATCCAAAAGAGTCTGAAAGCAGAAGATCCAATCCAACCCTCATGGTAAGCCCTATGCCGATGCGTGAGTTAAGCCCGGAGCTCCCATAGTAGCTCTTGAGATAATCGGTGAAAGCTGCATCCTGATTCGTGGAAGCAAAGTGAAAATAAAATGCAGGGCCAAGTCCCAGATAAGGGCGCACAGATCTCAATGGTGCAATGAGATTGATCGAAAGGGGAGCATAGATAAAAGACTCGTAGTACTTCCAATCAGCCTTGGATCCAGTCTTACTCGACAGGCTCGTCCATGAAAGAGGTCCTTCAGTAAAGGCCCCACTGTCTGGACCGTAGTAGAGATCGCCAAGATACATGACATCGGTGCTCACTCCGAGCCATGGACGAACCACATAGCTCACGGTCACACCATAGAGCATATCTTGCATATCAAAAGACGAGAGAGTATCAGTAAGCGGAGGACTAATCGCCATAAAACCTATACCTGCTTCACCACCTCGTGTTTGTGCAAAGGCAGAAGGAATAATACAGATAAAGAGCATCACGGTTACGATCAGCAAAAATTTCCCAAATTTTTTCATAAAAGCCCCCTATTCATTACCCATACGATTATTTTAATTCTTCTTTTCTCATAAAGCAAATAAAATAGAATCAAAACAAGGCAAAATTGCTATGAAGTATCTTTCGCCCCAATGGCTCTTTCGATATGCTGACGCCATGAAAACCACATTTTCAGAAAAGGATGCTTTTATTTGGCAGGATGAATTCGGCGCTGCTATCACCGTAATCGACCGAGATTATCTCATTTTATACATGAACGACAAATCTATAGAAGCCAATGTCAGGTGGGGCGGCAAAGCCCTCCTCGGGCATGATGTGCGAGCCTGCCACCAGGAGCGCTCGGTGCGCATCATCGAACATATTCTGGAAACTGGCGAACCGAACGTCTATACCATCGAAAAACAAGGTGTACACAAGCTTATCTACCAAGCGCCATGGCGCCATAATGGTGTTATCGCAGGTGTAGTAGAGCTTTCCATCGAGATTCCAGCAAAGATGCCGCATTATGTGAGAGAGTAATGAACATACTAGGTGAAAAATCTACAATTAGAATTTCAGACTAAGGAGCGAGATAGCGCAAGCATAATGCTGCATGTTGTTGCGACATTCCTCCTTGGTCTCACTCAGAACAAATATGTGATGTAATTCATTCTCAATATCCTCAATATCGCCTTGTTTCTTCTGGGTTGCTTTCTCGAAACTACGCCCATTTGGCTCATATTCACCCCCATCATAATTTCTATTCTGAGTCAGCTAGGCATAGATCTTGTCCATTTTGGCGTAGTGACGATGCTCAATCTTTTGATCGGACTTGCAACGCCACCTTATAGCATGTTTCTCTTCACACTATCAGGGCTTCTTTTTACTTTATCGATCGATGTCAACCCAGCGTGCTGCACGATTGCTTTCTATGGCAGCTTCGATGATGTGAACAATGTGATGGCCTTGGAGAAAATCAGCGTAAAGCGGCGGCTCGCTGAATAGGATTGAGCGATAGAAGTTATCGATCATTCTCTGCTGTGCTTCGAGGAATATTTCTTGCCGAGAAAGCGTAGGCCTTGCTTGTTCTGGAAGTCCGCCTTCCTCAGGATTACCTGCAATTTTACTTTCTTCTTTTTCTTTTGCAGGGAAAATACTGCCTGCCTCGTCCACAATGTTCTCTGGTTCATCTCGATGGGTGAGCGATGCACTCTCTGGATGCTCTTGGGACCACTGCAATGAGGCGATACTGCCATCGATTTCAAAGGTGAGGCCGCTTTTTCTACCAGCGCTGACCTGCGATGCGGTAAGACATCCATGAATTCCACCTTCAAATCGCATAAGGAGGCTCGCAAAATCTTCAGTGTCGACTGTAATAGTTTCTGTAGGTGAACATTTTCGCATAGGAAGAAATGTCGCAAAGTCTGCCGCAACGCGTTCCACCTGGCGGCCCAGCAAAAACTCTGCCATGTCAATCCAATGCGAGCCAATATCTGCAAGTGCTCTCGATGTTCCTCCGTAGCGAGATTCAACCCTCCAGTCATAATCATGCTCAAATAACAGCCAATCCTGCAAATAGGTTCCATGAATAGAATAGATTTTCCCCAGTGTGCCCTTTTCTATCAATTCCTTAATATGCTGGATGACGGGATAAAAGCGACAGACAAAGTTCACTGCAGTCTTTCGATTATTCGCGTGGGCAAGCGCAACAAGCGTGCTCGATTGTTGTGAATCTACAGTGAGCGGCTTTTCTGAGAGAATATGGAGGCCTCTTTCGAGAACGCTTTTATTTATTTCATAGTGCATTGCGTTCAGTGTGCAATTGTGCACAAGGTCGAGATTCTTATGCTTGAGCATTTCTTGGGATAATGTATAGCATCCGGGTATTTCGTAGGTTGCGCAGAGAGTCTTTGCCTTTTCTGGATCGTGAGTGCATATCGCGACAAGTTCTGCATAACCGAGAGGCTCGATTGCTTTGATAGCCTTGAGATGTGAGAGGCCGATTTTGCCAATCCCGATGACCCCTACTCGAAGTTTTTTCATGTGTTTGTCCATTTTTGGATATTTTTTCATTATCTTTTCAGCTATCCTTTCACCGCGCCCGCGGTCAAACCTTCGACAAGTCTTTTCTGAGCAAAGAAGAATATGATACAAACAGGGATTATGGTGATGACGCCGCCGGCGGTCAGCATTCCCCACTCGACGCCTAATTGCCCGATGAAGTTTTTGAGCTCGACAGGAATTGTTCTGTTGCGTTCATTGGTAAACATCACCGCAAAAGTATATTCATTCCACGAGGTCATGAAAATATATGCGCCTGTAGCAACAACACAGGGCAAAAGCATTGGCAGAATAATTCTAATAAATGCTTGAACGCGATTTGCTCCATCTACCATTGCTGCCTCCTCCAGCGACCGAGGCAGATCGTCGAGGTAGCCAGTGAGAAGCCAGACAGAAAAAGGAATAGTGAATGTCGTATAGGAAAGAATGAGAGAGCTCGGCGTGTAGAGAATGCCTATTTTGCGCATAATGGCAAAAAGAGGGATGAGCAATAGCACCGTCGGGAACATATTGTTCGTGAGAAAAAGCGTCATGAAAACCTGGCGACCCTTAAATCGATATCGAGAGAACGCGTACGCGGCAAGCAAGGAAACAGCAAGCGAGAGTAGCGTGGTTACGAATGCAACGAATAAGCTATTGAGCATGGGTCGCAGAAAATTGTACTCAGCAAAGAGCTTCTTATAGGAATCAAAAGTGACCTTTGAAGGCCAATACCTTACCGTACTCGAATAGAGCTCCTTTTCTGGCTTTATTGATGTAACAAAGGTCCAATAGAAAGGAAAAAGGAGAAACACGAGCATCAGCGCAAGCAAAATATGCCCAGGAAGCAGCCGCAGAAACTTATTTGTACGAGTATGCGTTTTCATCACTTTGCCTCCTCCTGCGCTTTGAAGAGGTTTTTCAGGTACGGAATTGCGACGATCGATAGGCCAATCGTCAGAAAAATCGCGAGCGTAGAGGCATAACCAAGATTCAGCGTATTGGCTTTATTGAAAACATAGACGCTTAAGGTCTGAGTAGAGTATGCAGGCCCGCCTTCGGTCATATTGAAAATTACATCGACTGAATTTGCAACCCAAATGATCCTCAAAAGAGTAGTGACAAAAATAGTATTCTTGAGCGAAGGCACAATGATCCAAAAAAACCTTTGAATTCTGTTTGCTCCGTCAACATCAGCAGCATCATATAATTCGTCGGGAATGCCTTGCAGACCTGCCAAGAGCATCAGTGCAAAAAATGGTATTCCCTGCCAAATAATGGTCAAAATCACCGCAGGAAATGCGGTGGACTGCTGGGCAAGAAACGGAATGTAGTTGTCGATTAATCCAAGCTTCATCAATAGATCATTGAGCACCCCATAATTCCCGTCATAGATCCAGCGCCACATGAGACCTATCAATACCCCAGGTGTAACCCATGGAATGAGGCTAATGGAACGAAAAAACCCTCGCCCCCAAAATCTTCTATTTAAAAGCAGAGCTAATATGAACCCAAAAATAAACTGAAATCCAACGCCAGCCGCCACCCAGATAACTGTTCTGAGCATGGCTTGCCAAAATAATCCATCATGGAGCGCCGCGATATAGTTCGCAAGCCCTGTAAAGCGAATTTGGCTTGGCCGGCGCAGGTCATAGCTTTGAAAGCTCATCAATATCGCATTGAGCACGGGGAAGAACACCACCGCACACATCACTAGCAATGCGGGCGTAATTAGCACATATGGCCATATAGTTGATTTCTTTTTATGCATTACCATCTGCATAAAGGCCCCTTAGAATCCTTAGAATGCATAGGGCGCTTTACCTATAGTTACTATAGTTGCGTATCGCAGTCAAAGCGCCCTAACTACACTTTTTAACAAATAAGAATGCGCTAGTATCTGACTGATATCTAGCTGCCAGTTTTGCAATCTATTTTTTGCTAGTGCATCCTACTTACCCCAAAGCCCTTTTTGGAGCGTCTTCATTGCTTCTGCAGCTGAAATCTTGCCGCTTAACGCTGCAGCGACGGTATTCGGCCAAATTGTGTTGATCCATTCCGTGGTTGTATCGAGAATTGGCAAAATCCCTGCATAGGGCGCGCCTTCAATCGATACCTTCATAAAGCGATTGTTTTGGAAGAATGGCAACTGCTGCACATCTTTGCTAACCGGAACGTTGCCCGTTGCAGTACACCACATTTCTTGGCCTTTTCCTGTTGCGAGATACGAAACCCACTCAAAAGCCGCATCTTTGTTCTTTGAAGAATTGAGAATTACATTTTCCGTATCGCCCATCGAAGTCCAGCAACCAACTCCAGGAGGGAAAGCAAACGCGTCGACATCATCGCCAAAGGTTTCCACCATTCCAATTGAAGACCCAATATGATGAATAGTCATTGCCGTCTTGCCAGACTTGAAATTTGCGATGATCTCATTGAAGCCATCCATGGGAGCGGTAGGCGGTGCATAGCCATTCTTATAGAGGTCGATAAAATCCTGCATGCCTTGAATTGCCTGTGGTGTTGTCATATCGTCGAAATTACCTCCACGAGCCCAGATAAAACTGCCCCATGGCTCTTGCCCGCCTTTTGCTCCTCGCATACCGAAACCGTATACATCGATCTTGCCATCGCCATTGGTATCCATGGTGAGCTTCTTGCACGCTTCAAGGAATTCCGCATAGGTTTTTGGTACGCCAATCCCAGCCTTTGTAAAGAGCGAATGACGATAGTACACATATAGAATTTGCGTATTCCATGGCATGACGTACACGCTCTTTGTGCCGCTTGCTTTTCTCATTGTTTCATAAAGACTTGGATCGATTTTATCCTTGTCTTTCCATTTTGCGAGATATGGATCTAAGTTGACGAGTAACCCATTGGCGGTAAAAAGTGGTGTCGATGTGAGCTTGAACGAAGAAGTATCAGGACCACCGCCTCCCATCACCGCACGGAAGAGCGTTTCGCTATATGCGCCTCCATCCCATGGATACTCTTGTGCAACAACGGTAATGCCCTTGCCATTGGTCGCATTAAAGTCTGCTGCTATCTTTTGCATTTCTGCGGAATACTTAGGATTATCCGCCCAATACCAATGGACAATCGTCACCGGCTTTGTCTGCGCATACCCTGCAATCGAAACTGCCAGAAATACCACTGCCATAATCGAGAACGCCAATTTCCTTTTCATTTCAATCTACCTCCTTCTCATAAAATCTCTATATTAAAATCTATGTTAAGACGATTCGCGCTTCAACGAAGCGCCTTTGTCGCGCTGCATACATGTGATTCCTCATAGCATCTTCAGCTCCGACTCCATCCTTCGCCACAATGGCTTTGACAATTCGATCATGTTCTCTATAAGTATTTATAAAGCGGTCGGGATCGCTCTCTGGAAATTTTTCATTGAGTGCGATTATTTGTGGCGTAATATAGCTCGTGAGCGATAAACAAACCGCGTTTTTGCTCGCTTTTGCAATTGCAATATGAAGGAGGTGATCTTCTTCCAGTGCTCGCTTGCCATTATCAGCCTTTGCTTTAAATTCCATATGCCATCTAAAAATTTCTTCGGTATCTTCAGGCGTTGCCTCCACTGCAGCTCTCCTTGCCGCATAGATCTCAAGAAGCTCTCGTATATCAAACAGATCAATTGGCGAAAAGGCATCCTGAAAGCTTGCGATACTCGCGATAAGCCCTGAGATCGCCTTGCTCCCCAGCTCTGCGACAATCGTGCCACGTTGCGGTAGCGTCCGTATAAGCCCATAATGATCAAGCCGAGAAAGCGCTTTCCGCACATACCCTCGACTCACCTTGAGCATTTGGCTCAAAGCCCGTTCAGAAGGCAACTTATCTCCTGCCTTGAGATTGCCAAAAATAATCTGCTCTCGAATATAGCGAAAGACCATCAATTCGCCTTCCAGCGTATCAGAGACTTGTTGCTCTTTCGAATGATTCATTGGGCAGCGCCTCACGCTTTATATTAATCGCAATCTTCACATTGATTGGAACCTAGGCTTCGGTTTTGGACTTGGCTAAAACCTGGGCCTCGGTACGAACCGAGGTTTTCGACGCGATCTTTGTGGCAACCTGGGCCTCAAACCGGAATGCAATTTTGGCTTCAGACTGACCTATAATCTGGTTAACCAGATATAGATAGTATCAGCCCATGTTGGGGAGTTGTCAAGGAAAATTTGTAATGGGATGAAACCACGGCGAGCAGTAACATAAAATGCCCACCTAAAAGGAAAATGTGTTAGCGCAAGCAGTAATGGCTATCAGAAGCTGCGATGTCTAATCATGCTTTGCAAAATCTCTTAGGAAGAGCGCCAAAACGATCAGAGGGGAGATCAAGCGTGGTATGCTAGAGCAAGTACTTTCAGATATTCCCTTTTCGCGAAAGGAATAAATTAATAGTGTCACGAACCATTGATTTTTTTAAATTGATTTTTAAATCTTCGCTCCGATTGATTTGCTTTTTTGGGAAAGACGGTGTAGGTTAAAACAGATGATTAAATTGTTTTCGCACCATTGATATGCACATTTTGTTCTTCGGTAGGTGCCGAAGCAACTCTGAAAGGAGTCTGAAAGGAGGCGATATTATGCAAAGAAAGGAAAACCTTAGACAATTGTTTGTTCTTTTTATTTGCATTATTGGCGTTTTTGCTCTTGTACCGGCATTTGGCCAGTCTTCACCGAATCTTCGCACTATTGCAGGCCTTCAGCCTGGATCGGTGTTATTTCTATCGATTAAGGGCGATGTGAGTGGAGCCTCATCGCTTTGGGGAACCGACATCTATACCCTCGATTCCAATGTTGCCGCTGCTGCGGTGCATGCAGGGGTTATAGCAAACGGTCAAACAGGGATTGTGGCAGTCGTTATTTGTGATGGGCTTTCTTCATATTCTGGCTCCCTTAGAAATGGCGTACAGAGCAACTCATGGGGAAGTTATAGCCTGTCCTTCAGGTTCGTTGGGCTTGCTCAAGCCTCTGGAAGCCTCGCGCAAGCGACTCCCAGCGCGCCACCAGCAACACAAACACCGCCTACTCAGCTCAAGCCACCCACGCCATCCACTCCACCATTGCCACAGCCCCCAGTAGCGAGTCGCAATCTCTACGCCTTTGATGATCCCTATGTGCTCAAAAGAAATGGGAACTTTAAACCAGGTACTACTTTCTATGTACAAGTAACTGGAAAAGTCTCGGGAGCGGATGTCTGGGGAACTGATATCTATACCCTAGATTCCGATCTTTGCGCTGCGGCTGTTCATGCTGGTATTCTTTCGGACGGGCAGACTGGCATTGTTAAAGTTACGATACTCCCTGGTCAGCAGAGCTACGTCGGTAGTACGCGCCATAATATCACATCGATGAATTATGGAAACTATGGAATGAGTTATTCGCTCGAGCCTGTGACGCAATCCTACGACCAAGTTGTGTGGATGATTCTAGACCCCGGTACGGCAGACTATATCCCCAATGTGAGGGTGGGTAAGAGCTATGTTGTTTGGGTTACCGGCATGGCAGAGCAGCGCAAGGTTTGGGGCACCGACATCTACACTTCAGATTCTTATATTGCGAACGCAGCAGTGCATGCAGGAATCCTTAAACCAGGAGAGAGCGCACCCGTCATTGTCCATGTCCTTGAAGGACAGCCTAACTATGAAGGCTCAACACGAAACGGCATCACCACAAAGGCTTATGGCTCGTATGAGCGTTCCTACACGCTCGAACCTGCGCGATGAGATGAGAAGCAATGTGAATGCAGAGCTCTTGGGACTATCTACCTAAGCGTCAAATAGACACCGTTGCGTAAAAAATCAGTAATGAGTCGGTGCGAGTCAGTATGGCAAGAATGCAAGCTTCTACTCAAGACTCTTTGCCTTTGGTAGCTCGTTGAATAGGTAGCACAGGTAATGATAGGGCTCATGGCCATCAGAAAATCCTTGGGTCATGCACATGAAGTGCTTTGATTGCGCAGTTGAATTTCTCTTATGCAGCGCCTGCACCACTGTCTCATCCATACAAGAAGGAGCTAGCCTCTCGCTCAGCCTGAGTGAAGGGGGAAATTTTAATCGAACTATATATGGGGACATTTTAATCGAGTCTTGACAATATAGTTTTTTATGCTACTATTATTAAACCGGTTAAGCAACCCAACTTAATCGAATAGCATGAAGGAGGATGTAGTATGAAAAGGTTTTTGTTGGCATTCATGGCGCTGTTGACAGTTACTGCTGCATTTGGCGCTGGTAAACTTACCTTGATGCAGAATAAACCCGAGATCGATGCTCAGCTTAAAGCCTATGCAGCCGCATGGGGCCAGAAAAATGGCGCAACTGTTGTGATCAAATCTATCGGTGGAACCTCGGGCGGCATGGGTCCTCAACTCAAAGCTGACTATGCGGCAGGAGATATGCCGGATATCTTCGCCTTCGATGGCCTTGAGGCTTATAAGGAGTGGGAAGGAATTATACTAGACCTCTCAAATGAAGCCTGGGTTTCCAAGACCTCTGTTCCCTTCAAGTATAATGGAAAGGTCTACGGATTTCCTGTGGCAATCGAAGGATGGGGATTGGCCTACAATTCTGACCTTTTGGCTAAGGCTGGTATAGATCCCAAGACTTTGAACAACTTCGATGCATATAAGAAGGCCTTCGAAAAGCTAGATTCTATGAAGAAGGATCTGGGTATCAATTCGGTTGTATCTATGGCCGCTTCCATTGAGATGGGATGGGTTACCGCTCATCATAATTTCAACTCTTTGCTATCCAATGGCTTGCCTTATGGCGACCTATCTGTTACGAACGATCTGTTGGCTGGCAAGGTCGATGCAAAGAGGCTTCAGGAGTATGCAGACTGGGTAGAGCTTCTATTCAAATATTCAGATAAAGCAATTCTTCTTACCGGCAACTATGACGCTCAAGTTGGAGCCTTTGCCACCGGCAAGGCCGTCTTCTTGCACCAGGGGAACTGGGTAGATCCTAACCTAAAGGATGCAAATGCCACATTCAAGATGGCTTTTGCTCCTCATGGATCGATGAAGAAAGTTACCGATGGTATCTTCGTGTCCGCTCCATCGTATTATGCAATCAACAAGGAATCTAAGAACATAGCGCTTGCTAAGAAATTTCTTAACGATCTTGTCGTAACTCCGGAAGGAAATAACTACATGGTCAAGGAAGCAGGCATGATTCCAGCCTTCTCGAATATTACTCTGGGGCCAGAAGGTCAGCTATCCAAATCTGTTCAGCAGTGGTCGGCAGCCGGCAAGGTCTATAGCTGGAATCAATATTATTTCTCCGGCGATTTTAGAGACAAGGTGCTTACTCCGATCTATAACCAGTTCGCAGCCGGCAGCATCAGCAAGGCTCAATTCATCGATCTGATGACCAAAGCATTCAAGGATAATGCCAAGAAGTAATCTATCATAGTAGAATACTTTTCCAGCGAAGCTGTCCGCGCAATTGCTTGATTTGGTCCGCCTGCATTGCTAATGTGGATGCAGGCGGTTTTGTTTTTCAATCCTCGATAAAGAAGGGGAGCATTCATGACAAAAAAAATGGAATCTGCATTGGTATTTTGGGTATTTCTTTTGCCTGTGCTAGTTGCGTTTATCATGGTAATGGTGATTCCATTTATATTGGGCTCCTATTATGCGTTTACTAATTGGACTTCATCGGCAAGGGTAGATAGCGTCTTGAGGTTTGTAGGTTTCGAGAATTTTATCAATAGCCTAAAAGATCCATCATTTTTATACTCTTTCGGAATTACCTTTTTATATACGATTTTAAACATGATCGTCATAAATATTGTGGCCTTTGTGCTGGCTCTGTTGGTAACGGGCGATCTTAAGTTCAAGAATGTATATCGAGTCGGCTTTTTCCTGCCCAATCTCATCGGAGGGATCATTCTGGGATATATTTGGCAGTTTATCTTTAATAATGCTCTTCCTTCGCTTGGTTCTATCATATCTGCCTTTGATTTCTTATCTGATCCAGCCAATCTAATGCTAAGCAAGCCCAACACTGCTATCGCCGCAATGATCATAGTGGGGACATGGCAATACGCTGGTTACATAATGATGATCTATGTTGCAGCGATAGAAAATATTCCCCAGGAACTCATCGAGGCTTCAAGAATGGATGGGGCTACTCCATGGATCCGTCTCAAATCTATAACAATTCCTCTGTGTGCTCAGGCTTTTACAGTCACAATGTTTCTTACGCTTGTCAATTCATTCAAACAGTTCGATGTCAATGTTTCGCTGACGAGCGGTGGACCTTCTACTATGTTGATGGGTCAACCTATTTTTGGAACGGAGCTTCTTGCTCTCAACATATACAATACAGCTTTTATCTCGAACAAGCTGTCCGAAGCACAGGCAAGGGCGTTTATCTTTTTCTTGATACTAGCGATCATTTCGATCATTCAGGTGAACGTGAACAAGAAAAAGGAGATCGAGTTATGAAAAGCAGTAAGATTAGAAGACCATCATCTTTCCTTGCCGAAATACTCACCATCATTCTTTTTGTGCTTTTCTTATTCCCCTTTTTCCTCGTACTCATCAATTCGGCTAAGACATCTTTCGAAGTGACACAGTATCCACTGGCCTGGCCTAAAAAATGGGAGACGATTGTCGATAATATCATCAAAATTTGGACCAGTGAGTCGGTTTGTTATCCTAGCTCCCTCCTTTCAAGTGCCATAATTACGGCCGTTTCTCTGATTTTGATCAATGTCTTTTCTGCGATGGCCGGATGGGCTCTAGTGAGGACAAAAACTAAGGTCTCTTCATTCATATTCTTCATTTTTGTGGCTTCGATGGTGATTCCTTTCCAGATTGTCATGTTTCCTCTTTTATCATGGTTTCGCACCGTTACCGTTGCTACAGGCATAAGGTTGCTGCGCACTTATCAGGGGATTATTCTAAGTTATGTCGGCTTTGGTGCACCTCTTTCTATATTTATGTTTCATGGTTTCATCAAAAGTATTCCTTTGGAGTTAGAGGAGGCGGCCACTATCGATGGATGTCATCGGCACCAAATCTTTTTTAGGATCATTTTCCCAATTCTCAAGCCAATTCAGGCTACCGTGCTGGTTCTTAATGGTATATGGATTTGGAATGATTATCTTCTGCCTCTTCTTGTGCTTGGCAAAGGCAATGATGTAATGACTGTGCCTTTAGCTGTATCCAATTTTGCTGGAGCCTTTGTCAAACAATGGGATCTCATTCTTACAGCTATACTTATGGCAATGATTCCCGTAATCGTATTCTTCCTTTTTGCTCAAAAATACATAGTCAAAGGAATGGTTGCAGGTGCAATAAAATAATAATTTTTTGATGAATATAGCTAATTCTAAACAATATCGAAAGTTGCGGTAAGCTCAGGAATCGAAACCCGTCGAAGCGCAATAGTTATGTTCGTATCTGGTTTTACATTACGAGATATATGAATAAGCATTTCGATTCCAAAAGATGGTATATAGATATGAGCATGGCCTCTGTCGACCTCTAGGACAATCGCTTGACCTTTCCAATCTCTATGTTTGCTGAGGTAAACCATTGCCCAATGAAGGCGGGAATCTCTTTCAGCTTGGCGATTCTTTGCCGCTTGCAGACCATAGAGGTAGAGCCTTTGGTCAAGCATTTCTCGGCTGAGTCCTATTTGCGCTTCTCTAGGAATTCCTTCCTCTAATATATTGCTGGATTTCTGTCGGGCAAGCTCTGCGTGTATCTGATAATGCGCTAACAGATCTTGATATCTTCGAAGTGGGCTAGTCACTTGAGAGTAAAATGATAGACCAAGGCCTGCATGAGCGCCGCAGGTTGAGCTTACAATAGCCGTCCGCATAACCTTGCGTCGCGCATAGTTTTCAGCAAGGCTTTCCGAAAGTCCCGCTCCGCATCCAGCAGATTCAGCGGAGATGGGAGGCTCCTGCGAAACATACGGAAAAGCAAGGCCAGCCGCATAAGCCCATCGTGCTGCTGCCTCCCCTGCCAAAATCATGAGTTCTTGTACAAGCCTTGCCGATCTAGTTGCAGGTACAGGCAAAAACTCGACATTGCCGTCTATGGCTCTAATCGACACTTCAGGGAATACAATATCCACGGAGCCCTGATCTTGCCTGAGCTTTTTTCTTGCTTCCACAATTTCATTTAAGTTTTGTAGTACTTCATTAGTTTCTAGCAAGACATCAGCCTCTTCGTAGGTAAGCCTTGCTACCTTTATAATACTTGGTACGATAGATATTTGATCAATTTTGCCATTTTTCTGCAAGGTGATTCCGAATGAGAGAGCTTTGGATTCTGGTAAAATGCCCAGTCCAAAGGCCTCGATCAAGGAGTGGTGAAGCATGGGTATTGTTTTTTCCGGTAAATATAAAGTGGAAGCTCTTGCGCATGCATCCTCGTCCTCGGTGGAAATAGGAGCGATCGCGGAAACAGGATCCGAAACATGTATCCAGACTCTATTGCCTTCTATAGAGATGGCATCGTCGGGATCTTTGGACCATGGATTATCGATGGCAAAGGAAGAAAGATATCTCAAGTCCAATCGGTCCAAGGTCAATTCAGATCGTTCTCGGATATTCTTTGGTTCGGAAGGCATTGATAATATGCATCCATTTCGATCTGGCCAAGGATTAATAAAGGGTTCCCAAAATCCGGTTGCAAGCAATGCTTCATGGACCGCTTGTGGAGTCAATCTGATTCCAAGATCGCGCGCTATTGGGCTATCAACTGCGAAGCCGCGTGCAAACCTACTCAATTCATCGACAAAAGGCTTGAAATTCTGGTCTTTATCAACAAAGGATGGATCGTTCTTTTTCCACGCAAGCCCGAACGCCTCAACGAAAGCTGCTCTGGTTTCGGTGATTTCCTTTTTTTTCCTTTCCTTTTCAATTAATTTCTGTTGTTCTTCTTTGCTTCGAATTCTAAAGCCATTATCGAGCATTTCTATGGCAGGGTTTTCCAGCAGCATATGCCAAACTATAACGATATGCTTGGCCTCGACTTTGCTCCATGCAAGTTCGGCAAACTCATTCCAGGAGACTATTGGAACACCTTCCGGGTTTTCTTCTTTAAGCAGATCCAGGGCTTCATTTACTTCTTTGCTATGTTGAGCAATTGGAAAGGAGTGAATCGGGCCAGCATGGACCATGGCCAGGTCTTTATTGCGTACCTTGCGCTCATCTCCATCTATTGTCTTGATCAAAATCCTATCTAAATCGTTTGAAAGAACAATGGCAGGTCTTGTTTTATACATCACCAAAGAATGAGGGGATATCATGTGTTGTTTATAATCTCGATAATGTGGATATACAAGTGTGTATCAATGATCTATTGCGAATGCTGAGCGCTTCTGTTATATTTGAGAACAATTGGTGACATGCCCATCCTCTAAACATGAATGTGGGAGAATTTACGGAATTAAGGAGAATAGAAATGACAGCATTGTTAGTTGGAATTGGACTAATAGTATTAGCTGTGCTCATGGTAATTCCAGGAATTTTGGGCTGGTGGAGCGATGTTCTTGCTTTTCTTCGGGGTGCTCTGCCTGTAATAGCTTTCCTGATCGGCGCCCTCGCGGTTTTTATTGGGATCGCGGATATTAAGGATAAAATAGAAGAGAAAAAAGAAGAAGAAAAAGAAAAAGCAGAAGAGAAGAACAAGTCTGAGAATTCCGAAAACTAAGAGAAGGCAACCGAGAACAAAGGAGACTGGTAGCTGCTTTTGGTCTTGGATGCTTGACAGATTTTTGAAACTGTGGGAATATGCACCCGCATTTTTTGATATTTCTCAATAAGGTGAAGGCGTATATAAATGAAGACCGCATTTTTTACCGCTGCAACCGCCGAGCGCAAGTGGTATGTAATCGATGCAGCGGGCAAGCCACTTGGCCGCGTAGCAGCTAAAGTTGCTTCGATTTTGAGAGGCAAAAACAAGCCGACATTTACTCCAAGTCAAGAGACAGGCGATTATGTCATTATTATCAATGCTGATAAAGTCGCCATAACAGGGCGCAAACGCCAGAATAAAACATACTATCACCATACCGGGTATCCTGGTGGTATTAAGGATTTTAGTTTTGACCAACTTATTGCCCGCAATCCGGTATCTCCAATGGAGATTGCAATCAAAGGGATGTTGCCAAAGGGGCCTCTTGGCCGAAAGCTGTTCAAGAATGCAAAGGTCTATGCCGGTCCCGATCATCCGCACCTAGCACAGAATCCTATCGCAATAGATATTTGAGCGGAAAAGGAAAGAAAATGGTAAAGAATATCAATCTTGGTATTGGTACCGGTCGCAGAAAATGCGCAGTCGCAAGGGTCTTTCTGCGAGAAGGTTCAGGCAAAATATTCATTAACGAGAAGGATCTAAAGGACTATTTTGCGGTTGATGGTCTGATTGCTCAGGTCAGAAAACCGTTCCTTGTAACCGATAGCGAAAATAAATTCGACGCATATATTACGGTAGTAGGTGGTGGTCTATCCGGACAGGCAGGCGCATGTTCTCATGGGCTTGCCCGCGCCTTAGCTCAGATCGATCCGGCAAACCACATTTCGCTCAAGGCCAATGGCCTATTGACTCGTGATCCGCGGATGGTGGAAAGAAAAAAATACGGCCAGCGCGGCGCCCGCCGAAGATTCCAGTTTTCTAAACGCTGACGACCTATGGCGAAGCGGATCGATTCCGTTCGCAAAAAGGCCTCCGGATCGCTCGAAGTGGCGGTTTCCGGGGGCTTTGTGTTTTGTTTTGATGAAGTAGATGCACAGCTTCTGGATTATTCATTGAAGACCCATCCGTCGGATTTGCCTTTTTCGGGCAAATATTTCTTAGATGTTCATTCTCCGGCAGAACACTCAGTGGATGCATTGGCAAGACATTCATCAGCAGTGCACTTAATTGCCGCGGATTCAATCGAATTCTCAGAATCCGCAATTGCTGGACATTATGGACCAAAATCCATTTTGCTATTCCAAGATGAATCAATCGATGAAGACTCGTTATTGCTTCTCGGTCGTCTTAATGATCTGCATAGGGCTCGCTCTGATGCTCTTTTAATTGTTTCTCATAACGAACAGGCTTCAAGACAATTATACCTGAAGCTTCTAAAAAGAGGATATGAGCCGGAGATTGCCAATACCTGTGTTCGATGGACATGCGCGGAGCATTATGTTGATGACCGCCGCTATGTGAGAATGCTCTTTAAATTGCACTGTGTTAAGAAAGGGCAGGGGCCCACCAGGATGCAGGCGCTTGCATGGCCTCGAATCGGGCTTTTCGAAAGCCCTCAGACAATCTTGGCTGACGGAATGGCTGCCATTCCTGAAGACGATCTCATGGAAGCCATAAAGAAGAATATTGAGTCCTATCAAAGGAAGCCGTCAACATTTTCGCGCCTAGATCTAAATTCCAATTCTTCTGAAAAGCGAACTTTTTTGCGTTCATTTTTAAGAAGACAGGGTTTTCCATATCAGTCAATCGAGAGGTTTCTTGAAACCTTGGTAGAGAAGGAACACAAAAATGATTAAAAATACTATTTTCCAATACTTGACAGACCTTACAAATAGATTCAATAATATGTCAGAGAATTCAAGTCGGAGGCGCATATCGAATGGATGACGACATCCTTACTATTGAAGAAGTAGCGAAGTACTTGCGGGTTTCCGAACGAACAGTTTACGACTGGGCTCAGAAAGGCGAAATACCGTCCGGAAAAATTGGCACTGTCTGGCGTTTTAAAAAAAGTGAAATAGAGCGGTGGGTGAACGAGCGCCTTTCTTCGAACAGGCCTGTTTCGCTCATCAACAGCGTAAAAATCCAGAATATCATTTCCCTTGATCGGATCATTTTTCTGGATTATCCCTCCAAGCGAGATGCACTTATCAAATTAGCAGAAAATCTATCGACTGCACCCCAAATAAAGAATAAAGAAGAATTGATCTCGGAAATTATCCGACGCGAAGAACTCATGAGTACAGCGATCGGAAAAGGCATCGCCATTCCCCACGTGCGGCTGAATTCGGTTACGGACCTCGTGGTTTCTATAGGCATTTCTCGTTGCGATATAGTCGATTTTCAGACGCTCGATGATGTGCCAGTGCGGCTATTGTTTATGATTGCCGCCGCATTTAACCAGCATGCATATTATTTGCAAACGCTGTCGTTTTTCTCTGCAAGACTCAAGGTAGTTGAGCTGCGAGATGGGCTTCTAAACTGCAAGACCACGCAAGAAGCATATGATTTGCTTATTCAGCAAGATCGATAGCGCTTTACTGCTTCTGTGAGAGCACCTGCAGTGCGCCTATGCGTTTCTGTGGGTGCTTTTTATTCGGCTACGAAGGGATCGTTCTGTGTACTTAAAAAGCCTTGAAATATTTGGATTCAAATCCTTTGCGGACCGAATACGCATCGAGTTTTCAAAAGGAATCTCGGCTCTGGTAGGTCCTAATGGTTGCGGCAAATCCAATATTGTAGACTCGATAAAATGGGTGGTAGGCGAACAGTCTGCGAAGAGCCTCCGAGCGGAGACGATGGAAGATGTTATATTCAACGGCACCGAAACAAGAAGGCCTCTTTCTGTCGCAGAGGTAGCGATTACAATTAGCAATGATGAAGGTGTGCTACCTCTAGATGTGCCCGAAATAGAGGTAAAACGAAGGATATATCGCTCAGGGGAAAATGAATACTTCATAAACAGCAAGCCAGCAAGACTGAAGGAGATTAGGGAGCTTTTCTGGGATACTGGCATTGGAAAGTCAGCCTATTCTGTGATGGAGCAAGGGCGCATAGATCAGGTCCTATCCTCGAAACCTGAAGACCGGCGATATCTGTTTGAAGAGGCTGCGGGCATAACGAAGCACAGAGTCCGCGCCCGCGAAGCTGAACTCAAGCTTGCCAAAACAGAGGAGCATCTTCGCCAAATCGAAGCCATAATCGGAGAAGTCAAACAATCTTACGAAAACCTCAGAGTCCAATCCGACAAGACAATCAAGTATAGGCAACTTAAGGATAAGATATTCGAGACCGAATTAGATCTCTATTTGGTCCGTTTGCGCCAATATATACGCGAGCAGGACCGAGTCTGCAACCTTTTTGATCAAAAGAAGAAAGAGCGCGAAGCACTTGTCCAGCGCATTGAGTCTATGAGTCAATCGATGTCCGATGCTCTAGATATGTTGAACAAGCTCGAAGCAAGGCTGATCGAGATGCAGAAACTGATCTATGGTCTTGCTGTCGAAAAAAATGGCAAAGAGAGGCAAAAAGCCCTCTTGACAGAGAGGCTTAGAGAAATCAAGTCAATAATTGAACAACTCGAGGCCAGAGATCGAGCCATAGCCTCTAAAATAGAATCGCTCCAGGAAGAAGAGGGCGATAAAGAAGCAGAACTTGCTGGCTATAGAATTAGAATTCGAGAAATTGAAGCTAATATTCATACTTTCGATGAGAATATCTCTGCGGCCGCTCTATTGCTAAAGGCAAATGAGGAAAGCATAAGGCACAATGTCGAGGAATCCAAGGAAATTGCCCAAAAGACAAGGCTTCTACATGAGAAACTGGATACTATCACCGAGAGAATTGCAGAGCTTGTGGATGAGCGACTTCGCAAATCCGAGTCGCAGATAGAGCAGAAACAGAACCTCGAGGCGCAAATACGGCAAAAGATAAAAGAAATATCGATCTCCACATCTTCTTGGGCAAACAAGTTACAGGATTATACCAGATTAGCCCCTTCTTTGACTGCCCAAGAGCGTTTTCGCGAGCTCGAAGGCCTGGTCAATGAAATGCGAGCCTTGTCTTCTCTTTCCTCCGATCTCGAAAAGGACTTTCTTCATTATGTGGAAATAGAACCTGGATTCTTAAATGAGCTTATAGCTCCCGAAGGCATTATGACTCAAAAGCGCCACATCGATGCGGAAATTTTGAATCAAAGAGAGCGCATTGGAAGAATCGAAGCCGAGAATCAAGAGCTGACGCTAAAAAATACAGACCTGGCAAAAAAAATCGAGACCTATCGCAAGACACTGGAAGAGGCCAGACTGGAGAAGACGAAGATTCAAGCACAGATGGACGCTGCAAAAGAAGCTCTTTCGGTACTAAAGAGAGAAATTGCAGGCCAGGAAGCTTACCATCGCGAAGTTGCCGGGGAGCTCTTAGATCAGCATAGACGACACGAAGAGCTCAAAGAGCAAATAGAATTGTTCCAGGAAGAGCTTGCGGAGATGGAGCAAAAGGGCAGACATCTAACAGAGGAGATGTCGGAGCTCGACAAATCCATTAGTCGAGCGACTGAAGATCTTGGAGACAAGCGCAAGGAGTCAAGCGAACTCGAGCAGAATTTGCAAGCCATCCAACGGGAGCTCGAAGACCTGCATACAGCAAAAGCGCAGAGGGAAACAGAGATTCGCAACCTCAAGGAGAATTTTGTAGATCTCTATTCGAGAGATTTGCTCGCCTTCGAAAGCCGCATGTATGAAATTCGCTCTCCTGTTTCCGAAATAAAGGAAAAACTTGTATCCTTGAAGGCTTCTCTGTCGTCGCTAGGTTCCGTGAATCTTATGGCTCCAGAGGAATTCGAGCCAGTACGACAGCGATTTGAATTTCTTTCTGGACAATATGACGACCTCGTAAAAGCGAGGGCAGACCTTGTAAGGATAACCAATGAGATAAGAACAGAAAGCGCAAAGCTCTTTGTGGAAACCTATAATAAAATAAAGAAGAATTTTCACAATATATTTCGAAGGCTGTTTGGTGGAGGAAGAGCAGAGTTGCGCCTTTCAGATACGGACCATGTCCTGGAAAGCGGCATAGAAATCTTTGCTCAACCTCCGGGGAAGAGACTCGAAAACATCTCCCTGCTTTCCGGAGGAGAGAGGACATTAACAGCCATAGCGCTTCTTTTTGCTACATATATGGTCAAGCCCTCGCCCTTCTGTTTTTTGGACGAGATAGATGCCGCCCTCGATGAAGCCAATATTGTACAGCTTGTTAACCTTCTGAGAGAATTCGGCACAATGAGTCAGTTCATTGTGATAACCCATAATAAGAAGACAGTGGCCAGCGCCGACACCTTGCTCGGTATAACGATGGAAGAATCCGGAGTCAGCAAGGCAATCGCAATCCGTATCCAAAATGAGAATGGTGTTGTGCATCCAGTCTATGTTCTCGACCAGGCTTTCGAAGAAGAGGAAGTAGATTATGAAGAAGGTAGGCAGCTAGAGGTAAATAGATGAATACCGAAATGCTGGATTCAAGATTGTTCTATCTCGATCCATGGCTGAAGGAAGCGGATGTTGTTGTAAAGACTATAGAACCCGTAACCGATAGGAGGTCTTTTGTTTTTGGCGTTATGCTAAGCGGGACAATATTCTACCCGGAGGGCGGAGGGCAGCCAGCGGATTTCGGTTTTATCGAAGATAAGAGAGTTATCGATGTTCAGGAAATAGATGGAGAGATTTGGCATTATATTGAGCTGCAAGATGAGAATGATAGAGACAGTCTAAAGCCTGGTTCGACCGTTCATTTGAGACTCGATTGGCCAAGGCGTCTTTACCACATGCAACAGCACACAGGACAGCATTTGCTCTCTGCGGTGCTCGAAGAGGAATATGGCATTCATACGCTTTCTTTTCATCTTGGAACGGAGTATTGCACGATCGATGTTTCGGCAAAAGATCCGATTGAGCTTCCCCTTATGCAGATCGAAACCCAGGTAGAGGCCTGGATAGGGCGAGATGCGGCAGTTCTGGTACATTATTGTCCTCCGGAAGACATTTCAACTTTTAAGCTCAGGAAGAATCCTCCAGCAGACGAAGCCGTTATTCGTATCGTCGAGATTCAAGGTTATGATTGCTCTCCATGCGGAGGAACACATCTTGATCGGACAGGGCAAGTTCGCGCTCTCAAAGTGCTCTCGCTAGAGCGCTATAAGGGCCATGTACGCATGTATTTTGCATCGGGCGCACATGCTATAGAGCTCATGTCCAAGGCTTATGAGGACAATAGAGCTGCTGCCACTATGCTTGGATCAAGCGTTGGCGATATTTCGACTCGACTGAGTGAAGTCTTGGAAAAATCTTCCTCAACTGAGAAAAAGGCCAGAAGAATCTTAGTACAATATGCCGAAGCCGAGGCCAGGCTCGCAGCGATCCATGCAGGACCCAAAGGTATACTTCAGTTTACGCTGGAAAAAGAAGATGTAGATTGGGGTACTATGCTTTGCAAAGCGGCAGTATCGCTTGGAAGACCAGCAATAGCTTCTTGCCTTAATGATTCCACTGTTATCATACAGGTCCCGGCAAAGGCTCGAATCCCTGGGCTCTCGAAGATTTTTTCCGAAATTATGGCGAATTTGGGTGGAAAGGGAGGAGGGGGAGAGGCTTTTTATCGAGCGAGCTTTGCTTCAGCAGATATAGCAAAACAATTCGCCATAAAGGCAAGAGAAGTACTGGAAAGATATCAGACTCAAGGTTAGGGCTAGTCTTTATTGCTTTTTGAAGCCTTAAGCCATCAACCTCTCGGGCACCTATGCCTTCAGAGCGCTAAAGGCCTTCTATTGTCGGCCAGTCTCTTACTGAGATAATCCCTATCGAGATCTAGCTTCTGGATAAAAAAGCGCATCTGCTCTTCGGATAATAGGTTTTGCTCGGCATAGAGATAGATAAGGGCTCGTTCGGCGATTAGAGGTACCTTAAGAGAATTCATCAGCATTTCACGTTCTATCCCTTCAGAGCATCGACCAAGAATAGATGAATAGAGTCTCGATTCTTCGATTTTTCCCTGAAAAGCAGCCAACTCGGCGAAAAGGGGCGAGATGTTTCCGCGTGCGGCAAGTTCGCCAAAAGGCTTGAGAGTGAAAAAAGTATATTCTTTTGCAGGCAAATAATGATGATCGTCGCATCTAGTGCAATAATCTGGTTCACGACCATCGTGCTTGGTTCGGTCTCCTCCTATTATGATGAGAGGATCGAAGTATAGGGCAGGGCACTCCTGATTATCCACCAGATAATATCGATAGGTGTAGAGAGAATCCCTCAGGCATTCTTCGTGTTCGCAGTAAGCTGTAAGTGGCACCACATCTGTCGCGGTATCCAGCAATAGTCGAGCGGTTTGATTGAAAATCTCGCGACGAAAATTTAGTAACAGGGTAGGGAAGATAAAACAAAGCCCTCTCGATTCAGCTTCATCCTTAGTGAGATATGCTAAACGTTCGTCGAAGAATGCTGCTTCGTCGATGATCCAGGTGCCCACTTCAGGGTTCTCTGCTATAAGCACTTCGAGCCCAAAGGAGTCTTTTATGGCGCCAATCCTATTTCCACATTGTTCGTAACCACCCCTATATGCCAATGCATCCTCTGGATAATCGGGGAAACGACTCTTATCTAAGGCAGAGCGAACCACAAATACATTTCTTCGATCGACATTGGCTGTACTTGTTAGTCTTTTTACCACTTCCTTTTTTTTTAGCGCCACACGGCTGTCTCGCCAGATGCGCGCGGCAAATTCGGTTTTGCCTGAGCCCATTGGGCCAATAACAAGAATTCGCTTGCTCGATGAAATGAAATCGTGGTGCCGAGCCGTTGCATGGATGTTTAGCCGCGGAAAACCAAGGCTCTTAAGAAATTCGCCTGTTTCATCTATGTTGGTCATAGTTTTTCCTGGTGTTTCAATTCATCTCAAGGAAATGTATGAGCTAGATGCCTTTGCTACATTCGGGCTTATGCTGGGAGTACCAAAGCGCAGGTATTTATAAGGGTGTATATCGAGGGCGTTTTGATACCATCCCTGGATAAAGTCGATATCGATGACAGATGCCGCAAAGTTATGATATATCGGCAAACAAGCAGCGCCTTGGAGCAATTCCGTTTCGGCTTTGGCAAGAATATTCATGCGATCGTTATCGCTAGCATCGTAGGACTGGATCAGAAAGTCCATGTAAGCAGAATCATTATAACCTGCTATATTTAGAGGAGCATCGCTAGCCCACATCTGAAGGAAAGCTTCCGGATCTGCGAAGTCGCCGATCCACGTTTCATGCGCTACCGTAAAGGACCAAGCATCCGACCTATTACCAATGCTATCATAATAGGACGAAGCTTGCATTGGCTGCAGTGTGACTTCCACATCGAGCGCTTTTTCCCATTCGGTCTTAAGAGTATTGGCAATAAGATTCGGTCTTTCATAATCTGCAAATGCTATGATTATTTCGGGAAGGCCTTGACCCTTTGGGTATCCAGCTTCTTCGAGAAGCTTCATGGCTTCTGTGCTATCGGATTTTTCTATGCCTTTGACCTTCGAGTAACCAGGCAGAGGAAGCACCAAAGTCTTGGCAGGCAGCATATAGAATTCGCTTGAGCGGATACTATCCCAAGGTAGAAGAAGAGCAAGAGCTCGCCTTACCCTCTTGTCATTCCAGGGCTCTGAACGGCAGTTGAAAAACCAGTAATGAGTCGAATATATAGGGAAAACCTGAATCGCTGTTTGAAGGAGCACTTTTTCATAATTTCCGGGTCCGTCGAGCCAATGAACATACCCCGTATTGAAAAGCGATGTAGCGAGTTCATCATCGTCTGTAAACATCATTCGAAGCATTGGAATACTGACATTTTCGGAGTCCCAATAAGCTTCGTTCTTTTCAAGGACTAGCTCTGTTTCTGTGATGCTGACCGGCTTATAAGGACCATTAACAGGGTAGGGAATTGCACTTCTCCAGTCTTCTTTATCTATCATCGAAGGATGGATTACAGAGAAGGAATGATGGCAGAGTAGCCTTGTAAGGTAGGCGACAGGTCGAACCAGTGCGATTTCGAGCACATTAGCCGAGACTGCCTTAATTCCGACATGCTCCGGATTTTTATCCAAGCCCATGCGATATTGTTTTGCACCTTCGATTATATCGAAGAAAGTTGCATATTCAGCATTTATGTCGAGCATTCTAAACCACGATCGAACGAAGTCTTGAGCGGTAATGGGTGAGCCATCGGACCAGATAGCATTCTCCCGAATGGTAAAGCGATATAGCTTCTTATCCACCGAACGCTCCCAGCTCTGGGCCATGGCACGCAATGGTTCGAGAGTCTGTGGATCATAGGTAAAGAGCCCCTCATACATAGCGTTGTGAATCTGAGCTTCATTCGAGAAGATAGCCTTCTGGGGATCCAGCTCAGGTATTTGAGAGCCATATACTGTCACAAATTCCCTTTCCTGCATCTGGGCAGCAAGAGGGGAAAAAGCTATGGACAATAAAGATACAACTAGAAAAAACCTTGAATTCATACACTTGATTATGCGATATAATAGTTCGGATGGCAATAAACATGGGAATCGAAAAAGAATTTATTCCGGAGAGGCTCATTGTGGGAGTGCTTTCTTCTGATGCAGAAGCGGAAATAGCCGCTCTCGACGCAATGATAGGGTTGCACGGACCGCTTTGCTTCCAATCAGACAAAGAGCCTTTTTTGTGGACAAGATATTACTGTCCGGAAATGGGAGAGGATATCTTGCGTTCTTACTGGGCTTTCGGAGAGTTGATAGATCCATCCAGACTCTCGATAATAAAGCGCGCTACAAATTCCATAGAGCAGAGGCTTGCAAGGAATGGTTGTAGATTGGTCAATCTCGATCCAGGCATGCTTGGAACCGCTCGATTCTGCTTGGCCACAACCAAAGACCGATCGCACCGTATTCCGCTTTCGGATGGAATCTATGCGGAGTTGACTTTGATCTTTGAGCATGGAGAATTCAAGGCGCTTCCATGGACCTATCCTGATTGGGCATCGGTGCCAGTGAGAAACATGATGACAGCGCTTCGAGCCGGGCTTCTCGGCGATTTAAGGCATCTGCATTTTCTTTGAATATGTTCCGATATGTTCCGAGAAAAAGCAATTCTCCAAAACATAATCTCACTTCAGCATAGAATTGATGTCGTGCACTCTCAACACACCGTGTTTTTTCATCCATTCGGTGATTCCATTGAGTATTTCTTGCGGGGCCAGGGGATTTGAAAAAAGTGCGGTTCCAATCTGCACCGCTTGAGCACCTGCGAGCAAATACTGAATCGCATCGGCGGCGCGAGTTATGCCGCCAACACCTATCACGGGAATGGATACCGCATGGCTGACACGATAGGTCGCAGCTACTCCAATGGGACGAATCGCAGGACCCGAGAGACCGCCTAAGCCCTTGGCAATAGCTGGCTTCATGCGATCTGTATCTATAACCATGCCAACAACCGTGTTTATACAAGATATTGCGTCAGCCCCACCTTCTTCTGCTGCGCGAGCTATTTCCGTTATATCCGTAACATTAGGGCTCAGTTTTGCAATTAGCGGTCTGGCAGTGCGCCTTCTCAACGAGCCAGTCAGTCGTTCTACTATAATAGGGTCGATTCCAAAAGTCATACCTCCCTTGAGTACATTGGGACAAGAGATATTTATTTCATAGGCATCGACACCTGTTTTTGACATGGGTCCAGATAGTGTCAGTTCTTCCTCAATACGGTCGACCAGCATGGCGTATTCATCTTCGGTCGAGCCTGCAATGTTGACTATGATCGCACAGCAGCGACTCCTCAAGAGTGGCAGTTTTTCTCTTAGAAAACACTCGAGGCCGGGATTAGCTAGACCGATAGAATTGATTAGTCCCATCGGTGTTTCAACAAGTCTCGGCGCGGGATTGCCTTCTCTCGGTTCAAGAGTTACGGTTTTTGTATATAGAGCACCTAATTCATCGATCTGGACAAGCTCTTTATATTCTTCGCCATATCCAAGTATACCAGAAGCGACTCCCACAGGGTTTGTCATAGTAAGAGAACCGATTTTTACGGATAAATCTGGCTCGAAGGAAGCAGAGAAATCATTTAGGTCTTTTATCGAGTTTATCAAAGGCAAGCCTCCCAATCGATGGCATCGGCTTCGAAAACAGGTCCATCTGCGCAGACACGAAGATAGCCTCCCTTTCGAGCAGGAAGCACACAACCCTGACAAGCTCCTATGCCGCAAGCCATCCATTGCTCAGCAGAAAGATGGGCTGGAAAGTTATTTCGTTCCGCAAAAGCCGCCAATTCTGCAATCATCGCCCCAGGACCGCAACCATATATATGCCAAATCTCGAGCGATTTATCGTCTTTTTTAAGAAATTCCAGGGCATCTAGCACTGTTCCATGGAAGCCTTCAGATCCATCGTCCGTTGCCATAAAAGCCCCGGATAAGAGTTTCTCCCAAGTATTTAATATTGGAATATCGTATGTTGGTTCTTTGAACTTAGGAACAAAAAGCGTATTGCGAAATCCGAAAACGAGTTGTATTTCTTTTCCGCTTATGGAAGTTTCGAATGATTTCGGATTATTTTCAATATAGCTTTGTGCAATGGTTCCATTTTCTGCCAGCGATGCGGCCAGAAATAGCATTGGCCCGATTCCTATTCCGCCACCCGCAATTATCGCCTTTTCATCTCCATCGGGATAAGGAAAGCTATTTCCTAGCGATGCAATGATATCGATATGGCTGCCAGGCCGTTGAAGGGCAAGAGCTCTAGTACAAGGCCCTCTGATCTGATAAATCGAGTGAGCGATAGCGCTCTGATAGCCGGATGATTTTGCGGTACGTTTTTTGGGTTCGAAACCTGCAAAGGCCAAAGGCCTTCTCAGAATGATTCCCGCACTCGATTCCACCATTGCAGGCAAAAAAGTAAAGAACTGGCCTGGTAATGGCGGCTGTAGATCTTCTGACCATTCAAAGGCCAAATGCATCAAATTTGGAGCGATGGATCTATTCAGGATTACCGCCGATTTGAATTGCTTCAAAGTCTTCACCTGAGCGGAATTCTAACAGAAGAATTCTGGATTTGATACCATGTTCCAAATAATGCAGGAGTTCAACTCAGTGATGTAGATATTTCTCAATTTCGGGCTTGTTGAAGCCAACTATGATTTTGCCGTCTATATCGATAACCGGTACGCCCATCTGGCCCGATTTTCTGACCATCTCCTCCGCGCGTCGCATGTCGGCAGCGACATTGTATTCGGTAAAAGAGATGCCCCTTTGCTGTAGCCATTCTTTGGCCATTTTACAATAGCCGCAGCTTGGCGTCGTATAAATAGTAACAGACATATATTTTTCTCCCTATTGCATATGGCAGTTTTGATTCATAGCAATCGATATAGTAATCTTGCTTCATAGTAAAAATAATATATATTGACATTTGTGTCAATTGTCCCAAACGAAAAAAATACCAGAATATTTTTAAAGCATACTCGTCTTCAACTAGCGTCTTTATCATATGAAAAGAGTAAGAGCAGTTTTAGCTTTGATTCTGCATTTTCTTAGCTGCTCGATGCTAGCCTGGACAGCCGAGACATCTGAAAATCCTCTGTCTGGCAATCTTTCATTTAGTGCTTCATCCAAAAAAACCAAACTAACTCTATTCTTAAGACATGGTTCTGATGCTCTTCTGAATTTATCGATTCCTCTATCGATCGATAAGAATTGGCTCGAGAATATAGCATTTACGGGTAAGGCAAGGCTTGCAGGGTATGATATAACCGCAGGAAAGCTTGCGGTAAAAGATTCGGCTAGTTTTTTGATTGCACCTGTCCTGGCATCTGCTCAAGGAAGATCAGCGCTATCGATCAGCGATACCGGAAAATCGAGCGATCCAATTGGCATTTCGATCGCAGCTTCAAGAATATCACTTTTGGCAGGAAAAGGAGACCCCTATGCTTTTGCTTCAATGCAATATCTATGTGCACAAGAAGGCTTGCTTTTCTCAATCGGGTTTGGAACGCTTCTCGATATCGAGAGCTCGATAGATATATTGGATCGTCTTGATCCATGGGCATCGATGGGAATTGGCTATACAAAACCTTCAGTATCTATTATGGTCAGATCTCATTTATATCCAGATTTTGAAAAGAGAAGCGAAAATCTGTTGGATATTTCCTGGTTGAAGAAAATCGGCATGAGGTTAGACATGAATATATTTGCCGGCAGTCAAAAATTGCAGGGTTTTCTTTATATAGAGTCTGGACATTTTCTATCTGCGCTTGGAAAGGTGGCGAGCTACGATGCTATGGCTCAGATCGGCTATGACACAGACATATCCTTTTTGCGAATCTTGAAGAGCCTTAATGTTAGCCTTTGCGCATTTTCCAACCAAGGTCTGGTCGAGCCTCTGGATGCAAAAACCCCATCATTCGGCACCTTACCAGATCTATGGACCATGCAATATTGGCCTGACGGTGGGAAAATCGGATTGACCATCGAAAGTCAGAAAGCAGCCTTTTCGTTATTTCGGACGGCTTTGAACTTGAAGACCAACATTTCTGGGGCTTTGGCCATCAATACCAAATCTTGGTCCAATAATATAGCTTTAGATCTTATGCTTTTGAGAGCCGCTTCCTCTGAAATGTTCAAAATCAATGGAACTCTTCAGGGCAGCCATTCGATCGGGCGTAAATTGATAGAAATAGGAGAAGAAGAAAGCTCGGAATCTATTGGCAATGAAGAATTGGGGTTAATCGAAGAAACCGAAGACCGGGCTGCGAGCCCAGATCATGGTTCAAGCTTAAGCCCTGCATTCGACAAACTTCTGCTATCCGGACGATTAAAGATAAACCCATTCTCATTCTTAATGTCCGTGAATCTGCCTCTCCACAATAGGAATTCAAGAGCTACATCTGGGAGAATCGGAATGTCCTTAGCAAAGCGTCAGTTGCTTATGGAGCTCTCGGTATCTATGCAGGTCGAGCCAGAATCGAGACAGCTGCAGTTTAAATCCTTTAGTTGTTATGCCAAGATTCCGCTATAAGATTATTTTAATGCAAAGGGTAGTTTTCAATTTTCTCTCTGTGCGATACCATTTTGTATAATACAAGCCTTTTTACATCTTTTAAGGGAGGAATTGAGATGGATGATGCTCTGATTGTCGTGGACATTCAGAATGACTTTTGCCCCGGTGGAGTCCTTGCTGTTCCGGAAGGAGATTCCATAATTCCAAAGGTAAATGAACTGCTTTCTGCATATTCTCTTAGCATTCTAACTCAGGATTGGCATCCGGCTATGCACTGTTCTTTTGCTTCCTCAAAAGGACTTCCTCCATTTTCACTCGATATGGGAACAAGGCCTCCTTCGGTGCTCTGGCCAGATCATTGCATAGCAGGAAGCCAGGGAGCCGATTTTCATCCAGCGCTTCAATCCTGGAGAGCTCGCTATATCTTTAGAAAAGGAACGAGAAAAGAACTAGATAGCTATTCGGCCTTCCTCGAGAATGATGGCGTTACATCTACGGGGCTCGCGGGGCTTTTGTCTTCGCTTGGAGTAGATAAAGTTATTGTTTGCGGACTGGCAACCGATTATTGTGTAAAAGCAACGGCTCTGGATGCAAGAAGATTAGGATTTGAGGTTGTAGTGGTAGAAGATGCTATTAGAGGAATTGGAGCGTCTCCGGACGATATAGAAAACGCCCAAGTACAGATGCGTGAAGTGGGATGCGTCTTTGCGCAATCCGGCGACCTGATGGCATCCTATACTATATCTAGTATTTCTCCATCGAAAGGAATTATATGAATTGTATTTATAAGAACGCCCTCTTTACGGATTTCTATGAATTGACAATGGCCCAAGGCTACTGGAAGCGTGAGATGACAATGCCTGTGGTCTTCGATTATTTCTTTCGTAAACATCCATTCAATGGTGGCTATTCCGTATTTGCCGGTTTGGCCACCCTTATCGAAGCCCTCCAGGAATTTTCTTTTTCTCAGGATGATCTGGAATACCTCTCGACCTTGGGTCTCTTCGAGGATGAATTTCTTCACTTTTTATCTTCTTTTAGATTTAAGGGCACTGTATATGCGGCTCGCGAAGGTGAAATAATCTTCCCCCAAGAGCCACTTGCCCGTATTGAGGCTGACCTAATCTCTGCGCAGATCGTCGAGGGTCTGGTACTCAATTCGTTGAATTTCCAGAGCTTAATCGCTACAAAGACGACGAGAATCTGGAATGCTTCACACCGCGGTTCGATTATGGAATTCGGTTTGAGAAGAGCTCAGGGAGCTGATGGAGCGCTCTCTGCGAGCAGGGCAGCTTTTATCGGTGGTGCAATGGGGACCTCAAACACACTTGCGGGAAAAGAGTACGGAATCTCGGTGCTTGGAACAATGGCGCATTCTTGGGTGATGTCTTATCCGAGCGAACTCGATGCATTCAATGCTTACGCAGAAATCTATCCACAGAACACAACCTTTCTTATAGACACCTATAATTCTCTTGAATCTGGCATTATAAATGCGATCGAAGTTGGGAAGAAACTGAAAGAAAAGGGTTATAGCTTCGGAGTGCGTCTTGATTCGGGAGACATCGATTACCTCTCCAGGGCTATTCGAGCTAGACTCGATGAAGCTGGCTTTGAAGATGCAAAAATCGTCGTATCGAATGAGCTTGACGAAGAGATAATAGAAAGCCTCGTAGACGATGGCGCTCCGATCGATATCTGGGGTGTAGGTACGAATCTTGTGACAGGTGGAAATGAAGCTGCGTTTTCCGGTGTCTATAAACTCGCCGGCATAGATCCAGAGGATAGGCTGCGGCCTGTTATGAAATTCTCGGATAATCCAGAAAAATCGACCAATCCCGGTGTCAAGAATCTTTGGCGCTTATACGACGAAAAAGGCGCTGCTCGACTCGATCTTATTTCTTGTCAGGATGAGCAAATTCAGGAAGGAATCGAGTATATTGTGCACCATCCCAGCGCCGACTGGCGCCGTTTGAAAATCACTCCGGCTAGAGTGGAACCTCTGCTTTTCAAAGTGATGGAAAAAGGGAATCGAACAGCAACGCTTCCCGATATAAGGCAGATCCAGGCATTCATGAAAGAGAGGATACAGGCCTTTGATTCGACATATTTGCGCCTTCTCAACCCACACATTTACAAGGTTTCTATTACCGATAGACTTTATGATCTGAAGGTATTTCTTATCAATTCCTTTCTAAAACATAAGCTATCGCGAAATTGAATTTCCTCAATTGTGATTTCTGCGCTCTGGTTTTTTTAAGAATGGTGCTGCGCTGGATGTGGTGGCTTTATTTCGAAGGGCGTCGAGTAAATACCCTATGTCATCGCTAACTATGAGATCTTCATAGATTTCTTTATGTAGAAAGCCTTCTTCGACCATGTGCTTCAGCATTTCCAATAGATGATCGTAATAATGCTCTATATTTAGTAAGGCTACAGGCTTTTGATGATAACCGATATATCGCCAGGACCACACCTCGAAAAGTTCCTCCATTGTTCCTATACCGCCCGGCATGCATAGAAAAGCATCGGCTTTTTTTTCCATTAGAGCTTTGCGCTCGTGCATATCCTGTACGACGAGCAGTTCTGAGACCTCCTGTTGGTCTACGAGTTCATACAGCCGTCTAGGAATGATACCAATAGCTTTCCCTCCATTTTTCATGACTGCTTCAGCCACAATGCCCATAAGCCCAACATCTCCTCCGCCATAGACGAGGACCATCCCTTGCTCCGCCAATGTGCGTCCGAGTTTTTCTGCGGCCTCGGCGTACGAAGGGCGTTTCCCCATGGAAGAGCCGCAGAAAACACAGAGACTCAAAAGTTTTGAAGATCTATTGGTATTTGCATCCATTATGTCTTTATCTCCCCACCATCATCCATACAGATTTGTACAAATAAGGGCTTTCTGAAAATAAGTCAATATATTGAAACTCTTATAAAGAACAGGCACACTGTGAGATAAGGCCTTGAATCGAACGGATACAGAAGAACATCTTTCATTACACTGGAGGTGGGGAATCGAACCCCACGTCTTTATCATAGAATAGCCTTGAATATCAGTATTTCCCCTGAATTGGAACCTGCCTGTTCTTCATATATTCTACACGCCGCGCATGGAATTTCAATGTATTTTAGCGCGCCAAATATTCCATGGTAACGAGTAAGCTCTCCATTGGGAATTTGATAATGCTAGATGGAGGAAATACTCCGCCTTAAAACATTAAACAAATGAGCCCACCTTAAGACCCCTCTAGCTAAAAACGGGCATTGTTGAGGTCCCAATATGCCTTTGTGCCCTTTATAGTGGGATTATTCTGAGCATAATCAAACGCAGTTTTGCCTTCAATGCTTTTTGCTTTTGCATCAGCCCCGGCATTCAGAAGAGTTGTGATGACATCAGAATTTTCATTACATTCGGCTCCATGCATCAAAGGGGTCTGGCCCAACGTGTCGCTGTCATTCACCTGCGCGCCGGATTTTATCGCGACCTGCACCTGTTCCGGGATTCCCATTTTGACTAGATCAAATAAGCTTTGCGCAAATAAGTACATCCCGCATAACAAAATCACAAGCGCCGTAGACTATTTTTTCATATTTGGCCTCCTCAACTGACAACGTAGTAATCAATCCAATCAGCGATTTTATTATACGCCTCATCAAACGAAACGAAATTATGCAGCCAAACGCATTGCTCCTTGAAGCTCCTAAAAAATCGCTCAATCATGCCGTTCTGTTCCGGCGTGTATGGCGTAATATACTCCTGATGAAGCTGATATTTTGTCACCGCTTCATGAAATCGCTTCGAACCAAAGACAAGTCCGTTGTCAGATCGAATCACAAGACCATGCACATTAGGAATGATCTTCTCCCGAATCAGCGCATCTTCCAGAGCTCCTGCAGAGATTCCTGCCTTGCCAGATCGAGAGAACTTTCAGCCGACCAAATATCGGTCACAACAGTAGATTACTGCCACCAGGTGGCACCAGCCATCTTCTTTCGTGAAAAGATGCGTCATATCGACCGCCCAGCTACTATTGACCTGCGGCGTCGCGCTTTTCCTCCCCTGTACCCTTGGACGATTGCCATACGGGCGCTTCCAGCGCTGCTAGCAGTGTTCCTTCACGATCCTATGGATCTTCTTGCGGTTGAAGGATTTCTGGTATCATCTTCGCAGTACGGCAGTAATTCTTCGTGTCCCATACTCAGGGAATTCCTCAATCATCTTGCGTACTTCCTCCACAAGGTACGTTTCAGCTGCCTCCATGCGTTTCTTTCGTGGCTTTTCGGCGTAATACACATTAGAGCGGTTATAGCTAAGGACGTTACAGATCTTCCGTATGCTTGGCCGAATCACGTCTTCCATCAACTCGCCTTGCAGGATCAGGATTCGGTCTCGTCCGAAGTCCCCCACAAGGCTTTTGCTTTATTTAGTATGGTGTTCTCGACATACAGTTCCCCAATCGTTGCCTTGAGTTCCTTGATCTTTTTCCCTGTTTATTCTTGAAGGTCACTGGCATGCGCTTTCAGCCTCTTTTCGCCAGCATTCAAGAACGTGTCGATCCATTCCTGGACCTCACTGGGGTATATATAATCTGAATGAAGAGGGGGACACTATAAGGGGGCAATGTCGGTTGTTGCCATAATCGAGGATTCAGAGGAGTTGGGCAAAATAATCGACTGGGCTCAGAAGTAAGAACGGGAGCCGCAGCTAATCATTTGTGCCTGTTCACCCCCAGATCCAGTATTGATGTCGGTATAATACCCAAAAAACGGAGTTTATGCGGAACAGGATAGGACCTCGAAATCGTTGCTTATACGGCTTCGTGGGAGAGTCATAAATTTCGGCGCTGAGAAAATCGCCTGAATCAAAGCTTGACAGCAAAGCAGATGGGAGTTATGCCTCTATTTGTCGGCGTCGCCGAGAAATCTGATTGGTTCGGTTGTTCGGGCAAGGGAAACAGTCCTAGTTCGGGATAAAAGCCCAATTTTGACGCTACTCCGCAAAAATCCCGAAATGACAGTTCCTATCAGTTTATATGATGTCATTATTATGGCGTATTCACAAAAGAAAGGGGAGTCGCGTGAAAAAAGCACTTGCCGCACTGTTAACGTGTTTTATGGCAACAACTATTTTGGCAACAAGTGTCTCTGCAGCAACTGATGTCATGGATCCGGTTCAAAATCCAACTACAAATCCACTTTGGGATGTAGGAACTACTCGCAACAAAATTGTTGTTATCAGCGACCTTCATCTTGGCGTTAACGACAGAATTTCTGAGAACACAAAAAACATTCCTTATCTTATCGATTTCATTAATAGTGTGGGACAAACAAAAAGCATAAGAGAGCTCGTTATCGCCGGTGATTTTCTCGACGAATGGATATTGCCCTTAAACTATCCTGTGTCTACTGATTCACAAGAGTATTACAAGCAATGTATCGCCAATAATAAAGGCGTTATAGATGCTTTAAAAGGTCTATCAAATACAGGTGTCAAACTTGTATATGTTCTCGGAAACCACGACATGACTCTTTTGGAAGACACATTGAAACAAGTTATGCCGAACATTACTTTTGTTGGCAAGGATGGAATGGGCGTCTACATAACAGGTGACAACAACGAAATAGCCATCGAACACGGTCACCGCTATGATGTTTTCTCGGCGCCTGACACAGTTGATAACAAAAGCCTAACAAGCAACCCTCTTCTGCCGCCTGGATATTTTTACGCGCGTTTAGGCACAAGCTGGTTCTTACAAGGTATGCCGATTATCAATAAAATGATTCCCGAACTTCCTCTAGCACCCAGTAAGACAAATGTCGACCAATACGGAGCATATATATACAATTCATTTTGGTACAGTAGCATGAACTCATTTACAAATATCGAACGATTTGACGACAAAGTATTTAACCTTAAGAATTATGGCTTTGACACCAAGTTATCAGAGGCAGACCTTTATCCGGTACTTCAATCTGACGGAACAATCACCACGCCGGCTCTTTTCAAAGATTTCCAAAGGTCTTGGGAGCAAATACAAACAAATAATGGCGTAAGAGTACATAGTAGTTTTATTGATGCAGCCTCAGCGCTGCTAAATTCAGATATTAGCTATTTTGCAAAACAAGAATCAATTCAATACGACGGTCAAGGTATTCAGACAGTAGTTTTCGGTCACACACATGTGCCCATGGCTCAAACATTTAGTAATGGTATTTCGGTTGTAAACGACGGCTCTTGGGTTGATCCTAGCGCTGTCAATCGCGACTTAACGAGGACTTTTGCTGTTATTACCACAGGCAAAACAGATTCCTACGATTTGTACCAGTACAAAGACGACGGGACACTTTCTAGCCTGACAGTACAGCTTACATTGCCAGCGGTTAACTATTAACTGTATATATTTAGAGTGAGATTGTAATCAGGCAAAAGCAAAAGGATGCTGAATCATTACACCTGGATTCCCAAAGAATTATACCAATGAAAGGGCAAGATATTCTAATACAATAAAATAGAAGTAGACAGATTCTATTCATTGGTATATAATATACCAATGAATAAGGAACAGGTTCCCAGAAGAATCCAGAACATTCACGGCGTAGATTACATCTATGAAGATTTCGCATCTTGGGATAAAACTAAAAAGAACGCCACGCACGCACGGCGCTATATTGGGAAGATGGTCGACAATGTCTTTGTTCCCAATAAGAGATATCTTCTTGAGTGTGAACTTGAGGCCGCAAAGGAAAAGAAACCAGGTCCTGTTCCCGCAACACTGAGTACGCGTGAATTTTGTGGAGCAACCTATCTCTTTGATCAAATTGGTGAAAAGCTTGGTGTGACCGCCGACTTACAGGTTTGTTTTCCTGAGATTTGGAAGCAACTGCTTTGCATTGCGTATTATCTCATTTTAGAGGATAGGAACCCTCTCAGCCGTTTCCCTCACTGGGCAAAAAATCATCGTCATCCCTATGGAGCGTCGATTTCTTCCCAATGTTCGAACGATCTGTTCGGGGCAATAACGGAAGACGCCAAACAGAGATTTTTCCTGCTGCAGGCGAAACGGAGGCTTGAGGACGAATATCTTGTCTATGACACCACTTCTATATCGTCCTATTCCGAACTTATCAAACAGGCACGCTATGGAAGGAACAAAGATTATGAACCGCTCGCGCAGATCAATCTCGCCTTCTTGTTTGGCCAATCGTCAGGGCTGCCCGTCTACTATAGAAAGCTTGCAGGTAACATCAGCGATGTCTCGACCATCCGTCAGCTTATTCGTGATCTTTCATTTCTTGAAATCGACAAAGTAAAACTTGTCATGGATCGAGGTTTTTATAGCGAAGACAACATTAATGCGTTATTTGAAAAGCATTACAGATTTTTGATTGGTGTTAAAAAGTCACTTCGCTTTGTGCAGGATATTCTGGATGATGTTCGAGATTCGATGAAAACGAGAGCTTACTATAGCGCAGACTACGGTATCAACGTTTACAGCAAAACCACCGAGTGGTCTTATACCCCACAAAAACCTCGATCGGAAACAACAGAAACAGGAAAGCGAAGAATATATCTTCATTTGTATTTTGACGATCAAAAAGCCGTCGATGACCGAGCTACATTCAATAGCCTGCTCGATACGCTTGAAGAAGAAATACTGACGAATCAGCGAACACAGGAGCATGAAAGCTTATACCAGAAGTATTACGACATTCGTACAACAGCGGTACGAGGAACAACGATTATTCCAAAGCAAGACGCAATTACCGAGATTGAAAAAAACTATGGCTATTATGCCCTTATGTCGAATGACATAAAAGATCCTCTCGAAGCCCTTGCAATCTATCGATTGAAGAATCTTGCCGAGAAGGCATTTCATAACTTAAAAGAAAGGCTCTCGCTGCGGCCAACGTCAGTCTCGTCGGAACAGAATCTTGAAGGAAAGCTCTTCGTTCAATTCCTGGCGCTTATTTATCTATCCTATATCAGTAAAGCGATGAATGATCAAAAGCTTTATAAAACAATGACCATGCATGAACTTCTTGATGAACTGGATATCATCGAGTGTTTTGGGCGTCCTGGTCATAAAACTCACTATGGTGAAATTACAAAAAAGCAGAAATCCCTCTATGCTGCGTTGGGCATTGAAGCCCCTGCATTGGTATAAATTGCTGGGAATTTGGGTTTTATGGGCTGACTATAGTTGTTTCCGTGAGCCTTGCTCCTTAAATTAAATGGACAGCAACTCATTTTCAAAATAAGCGATATGTATTGCAAATATGGCGAATAATATGTATATTATACTATGACCTTTGAATGGGATGAAAAGAAGAACCTACTCAACATTCAAAAGCATGGTCTTTCATTCGATGAGGCTCAAGAAGCATTCTTTGATGAAAGGCGAGTCATCCTTTCTGATGAGCACCATTCCGAGACCGAAAAAAGGTATTTTTGTCTCGGAAAATGCAAACTGGGTATTGCCACCGTAAGGTTTATGGTACGACGTGGCAATATACGAATTTTTGAAGCTGGATATTGGCGAGAGGGAAAACGACGCTATGAACAAGAAAACGGTTTATAGAGATGCACCGAATGATATCGGGGAGGTACTCCTTAAAGGGAAGAAAGTCGATGATTTTCTGCCGCCTCCTGATCAATTAGTGAAGCGAATACCAAAAGTCAAAGTAACGATTACACTCAATAAACAAAGTGTTGAATTCTTCAAGGAATCCGCAAAGAGGAATAAAGTAAAATATCAGACAATGATTAATGAACTCCTTGATAAATATGTAGAAAAGTATCGCGATACCAATTGATGTGGGATTATTGTGATTTCAGAAAACAACAAAGATTGATATTTGTAAATTCCATTTAACACATATAAGGTCCACGCTATCAAGAGGAATCTGAGGGAAGAAAGCATTTCCGACCCTCTCGGGAGAAAGCAGTACCGGGGGTAGAAAATGATGGTTCATCCGGACATACAATCGTGAAACTGAATCGTCATTCATCGGGGGGCGCAGCCAAATGCGGCCTGTATGCTACAGCCGAACATGGTCTGCACCAAACACATATCGACGGTCACAAAACGATGTGCCGTAGAATCTCTTCGGTACCCGGTAGCTGCCTGATGCAATCGAAGGAACTTACCCTGGTTCAGTTAGGGATGCAGGTCAGGCCGAGACAGACACACGGGAATAACCGGAAAAACAACATAAAAAGGACCGACATATCAGTCAAAATCAACCGGAGGGAATCGCGGTAAGGGAAGAAGATTGTGTAACATACACTAGAATTACCCAAAAAGATCAAGCTGGGATGGACAAAAAAATCGTCAGAATTCCCCATGAAAATCGTGGGGAGAAATTGAGCAAGAAAAACCTGTAGAATGAGGTTCTACATCGGGGAGGAGATGCTCCAGATGAATCAGGTTAATCAGATCAAGGAATTCCAGAAGGAAGAATATGCTGAGGAATATCAGTGTTCTTATGTAAGCGTCAATTCTACACCGTTATCGGTAATCAAACATCATAATGGAGAGCAAATCTTCTCAGTTTGGCAAATTTTAGCAATGTTTAGGCAGAACAAGGTAAAAGAATTGAGATTTATTCTATGACTCTGGAACAGGAGGTCAGAACCTCAGTATTCCCTAGGTGCGATCTTATAGGGTAAGAGCCTAAGCTTCTCTTCAAGGCTCTTTGCTTTTGGTAGCTCATTGAAGAGATAGCATAGGTAATGGTAGGGCTCATGGCCATTTGCCTTCGCAGTCTCAATCATGCTATAGATACTCGCACTCGCATGGGCTCCTAAGGGGGTATTCGAGAAGAGCCAGTTCTTCCTGCCTATCACAAAGGGACGAATGGCATTCTCTACCCTATTCGTATCAGGTGTGAGGAGCTCATGATCAAGATAGTGGGTTATCTTCTCCCACTGGCTGAGCGCATAGCTCACGGCTTTGCCAAACGCAAGTGTGGGAGGACTTACTCCTGCATGGGCCATAAGCCAGGAATGCATCGCTGTGAGCTTCGGAGCTTGCTCCTTTCTTCGGAGGCTAAGAAAGCTTGCAGTATCAAGAAGCCCTTCATTATAGGACTTCCTTAGCTCAGCTTCTTTCTCATAGAGCTCAGCAATCATCGAGATAAAGATGCTTGCTTCCTTACTCCCTAGCTTCTGGGCTTCTATGAACTTCCGCCTTACATGGGCTAAGCATCCTACATGCCTAATCCCAGGAAAGCTTCCAGCCTCATCATAGCCAGAGTAGCCATCGGTCTGAAGGTATCCTTCGTAGTCCTTCAAGAGCCTTAAGGGAATCTCTTTTGAGCGACTCGGATGATAGTGAAAAAAGATTATTGGCTTTCCTTCAGAAAAGCCTTCCGTCACCCACATGAAGTGCTTCGATTGAGGAGTTGAATTTGTCTCATGCAGCACCTGCACCACTGTCTCATCCATAAGAAGCACATGAGAAGCCTTGATATCCTCTTTCATCGCCTCAATGAGATCGCCTAAGCCCCTACCTGCCCGTATCGCTAAGCCACATAAGGTTGCCCTTGGTGTCTCAATCCCAAAACGACTTAAGATGTGCTCCATGCGATAGAAAGGCTGGGCATCCACAAACTTCGAGCTGAGAAAAAAAGCAAGTGTATTATTGGAAAACCGTGAACCAGGAATGAACTTCACTGGCCCTGATGCTTGGATGACTGGACTCTGACAGTCTTTGCACTCGCAGGGCCCATACTTCTTCATGATATACCGATTGACTATAACCTTCGCGGGAATTACCTCAAGCTCTTCCCGTACCTCTTCTCCAATCTCTGGCCTTAAGGCACCACAGTGCAGACAGGTACGCTCCTCAAGCGAGCATTCACTTACAATATCTACTCGGGGAATATCATTCGGGATTGGCTTAGGTCCTCGTTTTACGCGCTCATGGGCCTTGACCGAAACCTTCTCTTCTGTCTTTGGCGCTTCTTTGGCATAGGTCTCTGCCTCATTGAAAAGCCAGCCTTGGGTACTTTCATCCTTAGGCTTCTTCTCACTCGAGGAACCAAAGAAACGGTGCTTCAAGCTTTCGTATTTCTCTTGCCATGAGAGCGCTTCAAGGCTCGCAGTGGCTGCCTCAGACTTATACTGAGAGGCTTCTTTCATGAGAGCTGCGATGATGTTCTTAAGGCTCGCAACATCATCAGGTAACTGCTCTAGGGTCAGCGCATCCATAGAAAGACTATAGCATAAATAGTATTGATATTCAATACTATTTCATTAATAAACAGCATAATATCGCTTCGCAGTGTGCTTTTTGAAAATGTCAATTCCCATTAAAAGAAGCCTAAAGTTCTCCCTATCTGTGCGCATGACGCCATCCCTCTTCTTTGGCCAGGGAAAGCTGTCCTCCTCAAGGCGCTTTGTCCATAAGCAGAAGCCAGTCTTATCCCAATAGAGAATCTTCATAACTCTCCTTGTCTTTCCTAAAAAGACAAAGTAGTTCCCTGAAAGTAGCTCCTTCGGCTTCTTCGCTTCCGCAATCTGCGCAAGGCCATTGATTTGCTTTCGCATATCAGTGAAACCCATGACTAAATAAATCTTTCGATTCTTCCTAAGGTACATCTTCCTATATTCCTTTCGGAATACAGGATACTCACCATTTTTCTCCTTGCGGAACGGTGCGCGTTTGACGGTTACGTTCTTATGCCCTAGTGCAAAGGTATCTGAAGCAGTACAAAGAAGCGAGAAAGGGATCGAAAGGCTATCTTGAGCTTGTCTGGGCAAAAGCTGAAGCACAAGCTGATTTTGGAGAAGCAGATATTCTCGAAGGTGGAGTGCGAAAGACAATTAAATACCTCACCCTTAGCTTTCCCTATAGCAATGCAGGTTTTAGTCAATGTTTTGGTGGGGAGAGTTCGGAATGCGTCTGCCAGGGGCTTAAAGACATTTTTAGCCACATCGGAGGCGTGCCCTTACGGATTGTGGTGGACAATGGCACAGGTATTGGCAGGCGTATCCAGGATAAAGTGAGCTATAGTGAGCTTTTCTTGCGCTTTAAGTGCCACTATGGTTTTTCAGTGAGCTTCTGCAATGTGAATGCTGGCCATGAGAAAGGCAATGTGGAGAATAAGATTGGCTATACCCGCAGGAACTTCTTTGTACCCATGCCAGAAGTGGAAAGTGTCGATGGGTTCAACGAAGAGCTCTTTCGGAGAGCTGAAGAGGATCACGAGCGGGAGCACTACAAGAAGAGCTTATTTATCTCCGAGCTTTTTGAAGAGGAGAGGAAGGCTTTTGGCAGCCTTCCCGTTCGTCCCTTCAATGTAGAACGCTTTGAGCGAGTCTCTGCTGATGGCTATGGCAAGTTCTGTGTGGATGGCAAGCACTGGTACTCGAGTGCACCGGAATACGGCAATAGCCAGCTTATAGTGGGCCTTAAAGCCCGTGAGCTTGTAGTCTATCGTCCAGATGGTAGTGTGCTGTGTAGCCATCCTCGAGTCTACGGTGAGGAGCGAACCGACAGTTCTGACTATTAGCTGTGGGTCCTGATCTTGGCTGCTATGATCACGCCTTTATGGAACAAGAGGTAAGTAATCCATGAGAAAAGCGCGGGTCAATCGGAGCCAGTCACGGACCGAGATCTCTCTACTCTTAAAGAGGATGGCCTTTAGTCAGACTGCCGTAAGGCTCTGCGAAGAGGAAGCAGACGCAGCAGAAGAAGCCTTTCTGCTTAAGGTACTGGAGCGTGAGATGGCGAGTAGAGAGGAAGCCAGGAGGGTACGATTTTTGCATGAAGCAGCCTTTCCTGTGTATAAGAGCTTTGAAGGCTTCGACTTCTCTAGTGTCAAACTGCCACCTGCACTGCCAAAAGAGGAATGGGGCTATGTACCCCTTGACCGGCAGGGAGCCCAGCTTCTGTTTCGTATTATCGCCGAATCCTATGAGCGACGGAGCATTGTGCTCACGACGAACCTCGAGTTTTCGAAATGGGGAACTATATTCACTGACGATCAGATGGCTGCGGCGATAATCGACAAGCTTGCTCATCATGGTCATATTGTGCTCTTTGAAGGCGAGAGCTATCGGATGAAACATGCTCTTATGCGGCAGCGAGAAGAGGAAGAATTACCCACGAGCTGATGGGGAATTTTCTACGATTTTTTTGGGGATTTCTACTTGACAAAATACAATTTCGTTCTATGAGGCGCTCACGCTCGGCCTTGAAAAGAAGGGTTTTTAACGCATCAAGATAATGTTTCGCGGTCGCTGCGCCCAGAGTGTTCTGCTCAAGCAGGTACGCTCGGTATCCATCGACGAAGCGTTCATCGACATCGGCAAGCAGGGTTTCGCCCGCATACGGCTTTAGCTACTTTAGGGATTTTGGTAAGTGATTCTTCTTGTCATAACTCGTCGCGATTCTCTCGGCATATGCGACAAGTGTCGTCTTTGAAGTAACAGGGGTCGAGGAGCCTGAAGCGCCTGGCCGCAAGTTGAAGCTCTCGCTTGTGGTGGATGTTCTCGGCAAGCGCCATCATCTCGCGACGCTCGGACGCATTCCTTGGAACGCTCAAGCCCAGCGCCTCCAAGCGCCGCCTGCCTTCGTACACAATATCCAGGTAAAGATAGCTCCTCTTTTGTCTCACTTTAACACCCATGTTTTGCCTTTATTGGCAGGTTCTTTGGTATACATAGGGTCTACGTTTCTTCTACAGGTGGATTACAAAATGAAGTAAAAAAAACAATAGAGTAAGAAGAGGAATTAGCAGAATTCGTAAATGTTTTTGCAGTAAAGGAGTTTAGACTGTTTTTTGCTTTATTTTCAACTCATTGATTTCTGCCCAAAAGCTGGAGGTGGGGGGAATTGAACCCCCGTCCCCATGCGTGCGCTGCACGCGTCTACAGGTTTATCTGGTCAATGTATTGTCGGAAGCCGGGGCGCAGACCAGCACGCTGTCGGCTTCTTATTCCGGTTTGATGTCCCTCATAGGCACCGAACCACCAGTGAGGTAAGCTCCCTAATGTCACAGACATCCATAGCGTCGGAAGCTGTCCGCTATGGCGTCCGTCGCTCACTGCTTATGCAGCGAGAGCGAGAGCGCCGTTTTTGTTGGCACTTAAAGGTTTTGCCACGTTAAGGAGAGTGGCTACTCCACCTGCAGCGCACATCACAAACCGCATAGGTCGAAACCAGTGCACCCCCAAAATTATGCTTGTTATAAGAATAAAGGAATTCTGTTATAGAATCAAGCGCCTTGCCGTAATGCTTGATTCTATTCGAGATTTGGTAACAACTCCTTGAGAGTTTTGAGGTCTTCAGCTTTCAGTTTTATCGATGGCAATATCGGGTAATGCCTTTTCAATGATGCCGCCGCCAAGCACCAGGCCTTCCTCGGAATAAAGCACCGCAGATTGACCAGGCGCAACCGCTCGTTGAGGAACCATAAATTCTATGCGCGCACTTCCTGTCTTATCGACCTCCGCGGTAGCTTCTGCGGGTTTATGATTTTGCCTGATTTTTACTCTGCAGACGATGGGCTGTCCGAAAGACTGTGGATTGTGCAGTCTAAAGGGTTTCGCGATCAGTCCGGATGAAAAAAGCCCCTTTCCATTTCCGACAATAACGCGATTTTGTTCTACATCCAGACCAAGCACGTAAAGGGGTTCTGCACCCAAAGAAATTCCAATGCCACGTCTCTGGCCAATGGTGTAGAATGGTAATCCTCGATGTCGACCAAGTATGTTGCCTTTCAAATCCACAATGTCGCCAGGCATTGGTTTTTCGTTTTCAAAAAGAGGAGCATAATTCCCTCCGCTAATAAAATCTTGGCTTTCGGATTTTTCTGCTGCTTCTAATCCATAGAAATGCGCCGCTTGACGTGTTTCCTTCTTTGTCATCTCGCCGAGTGGGAATATAATGTAGGATAAGCGCGCGGAATCCAGACCATATAGGAAATAGCTCTGATCTTTATCGACATCTCGAGCAACTCTTATATATGTCAGGCCATTAATTGTGCTCTTTCTTGCATAGTGTCCTGTGGCAAACATATCGAATAGTATGCCAGATTGTCTTGCCTTATGGATCAAGAATCCAAACTTTAGATCGCGATTGCAGACTATACAAGGATTGGGCGTTCTGCCTGCAAGGTATTCTTTACGAAAGTATTCTAGCACGTGTAGTTCATACTCGTCGGCGAGATCTATTACATGGTAAGGGATGCCCAAGTTTGCGCACAAACGCTGGCATGCATCGATATCCTCTTCTTCGCTGGGGCCAAAACACGAATGCTTGAGATTTTCTTGTATTTTATATGCACCTTTCCATATTTTCATGGTAAGGCCAATTACCTTGTATCCTTGTTCTTTTAACAGGCATGCGGCCAGAGAGGAGTCCACTCCACCCGAAAGACCGACTGCGATAGTTATATCCTGATTCATAGCGAGCGTACTTTACTAGGAATAGGTTTTTTTTTCCAGCATCACCATTTGTAGCTAAGATTCAAATGTGTGCATTTTTCTTGGAGTTTATACTTGCTTTGTTGTCCATATGCAGGGTAAAGTACCTGCATGCAGGATGTTTTCATAGGTTTTACTTCCATTACATGGAAAATGCTGGTGATGTATGGCATAGGTGGTATTCTCATCTGGCTTGCAATTAAGAAGCAGTATGAGCCAATGCTTCTGCTTCCTATTGGTTTTGGGTCTATACTTGTAAATTTGCCACTTTCGATTGCATGGGAGCATGATGGAATACCTGGATTTCTTCGGATTCTTTACGAGGCAGGAATTGCGAATGAATTATTTCCTATTCTCATCTTTATCGCTGTTGGAGCGATGATTGATTTTGGTCCTCTTTTTAGAAATCCTCTCATGATATTCTTTGGAGCGGCTGCGCAGTTTGGAATATTTGCGACAATGATAGTTGCTACTCTCCTGGGTTTCGATCTAAAGACCGCAGCCTCTATTGGCATTATAGGGGCGGCCGATGGGCCGACCGCCATCTATGTGGCCAATAAATTCGCAAAGGACTATCTAGCGCCTATATCGGTAGCTGCATATTCATATATGTCTCTGGTGCCTATTATCCAGCCGCCGGTAATAAGGCTTTTGACAACAAAGCAGGAACGATCTATACATATGCCACTGCATGAAAAGCAATCACCCCAATGGCTCAAGATTCTTTTTCCAATTGTAGTGACCATGACCTCAGGTATCGTTGCTCCGATCTCCGTACCACTTGTAGGTTCGCTTATGTTTGGGAATTTGATCCGAGAGTCGGGTGTGGTAGAACGACTTTCTCAGGTCGCGCAGAATGAGCTAGCTTACCTGGTGACGCTGCTATTAGGCATTTGTATCGGAGGCTCCATGTCGGCTGAAAAATTCCTGAATGTTGATACTCTTCTCATCTTGGCGATGGGGCTTGTTGCTTTTATATTCGATACTGCAGGCGGAGTGCTTTTTGCAAAACTCGTAAATCTGTTCCTTTCGAAAGAGAAGAAAATCAATCCAATGATAGGGGCTTGTGGCATTTCGGCTTTTCCAATGTCAGCACGAGTAATTCAAAAGATGGCTAATGATGAAGAAAGAGGAAACATAATCCTTATGCAGGCTATAGGCGCAAATGTATCGGGTCAACTTGGTTCGATCATAGCTGGTGGGTTGGTACTTGCGCTTGTGCCTCTAATCATAGGGTAGGAGTTCTAGAATGGAATTTATTGACAATATTCGAAATGCAGGTACTACAATACAGGCAATAGCTGTTTCTATCGGAGGGCTTCTTGGTGTTTTTGCTACACTTGCATTTTTCTTTTTGATGATCTTGTTGGCGGATCGCTTCAGCAAGAATCGATGAAGACAAAAGATAGCAGGGCAATTCTTCTAAAAAGTCGATTTCTTAGATGCCTCTTCGGCTTGGGGTGACTATCAGTTGGCTTTTACCCATCGAGCAAGCTCCCGGCCTTTCTCTTTTAAAAGCTCACCTGTGGCTTCATCTGGAGCTCCTGGCCATTCTACTGCTTCGATACAACTCCACTTGAGGGATTCAAGCTTCGCTTCGAATTCCTTTTTGGCTCCTCCTACCCAACCATAGCTTCCGATGCGAAGTGATTTGCGCTTGTAGATGTGCTTGCGCTCAAAGATATCGAGTATATAAGCCATTGGTGGGAACATCTTGTATTCGTAGGTCGGCATTGCAATCAATATACCTTCGCTTTTATAGGCATCGGCAAGAATAAACGAAACGTTTTCATTGGGGACTCTATGGATCGAATAGGGGACTTTTTCTTCTTCTATGCCTTCGATCACATGCTTGAGTCCAAGCTCGGTATTTCCATACATAGAGCCCCAGATTATTGCGATTTCTTTTTCGCGGGGCCCTTCCGAATAATTTACATATCGCAAATAGCGTCTGATGATCTCATTTGGATTTGTTCTCCAAATAATGCCGTGGCTTGGAGCGATTACCCTTATGGGCAAGCTGGAAAGCTTTTCAATGGCTCTCTTTACAAAAATGCCAAAGCTTGCAACGATATTTGCATAGTATCGAAGCGATTCAGCTTCGAAAAACTCATGCTCATCTTCTGATATTTCATCATCGAAGATTCGGTCGCCAAGTGCTCCATACGAGCCAAAGCCATCGCATGAAAAAAGAACTCCACCTTCTTTTGCCCAGGTCATCATTGTTTCTGGCCAGTGGACATTGGGAGTTTCGAAGAATTGCAGAGATTGTCCCATACCGAGATCCAGAATCTCGCCTTCTTTTATAGCTCGGACTCGATCGCGTTCAAAGTAGAAGTTCTTAACAAGTTCCGCTCCCTTTGCAGTAGTCAGCACAATAGCTTTTTTATTGATCGAGAGAAACTCTCTCAGCCAACCAGTATGATCGGGCTCGAGGTGATTGAGGATGATATAGTCGACATCTTCGAGGGATACACCGAGCGATGAGAGCTGGTTTTTGAGCTCGGTAGGAGCTCCAACCCAATCTCGCACAAGGTCGATAAGTGCGATTTTCTCGCCTCGCACCAGGTAGCAATTGAGCGAAACTCCATAGGGAATGGGCCAAATACCCTCAAAGAGATCATCGCTCCGAATATCGGCATGAAGCGCAAAGATATGGTCGTTAATTGGATGAACTTTCATTGCATATCTCCTCATCTAGAATTTTATACTATATGACAGAATATGACAGACTGCTCATCTATTCGAGGATCTTCAGAAATTGCCAGTGCCTGCAGATAGTTTTATACCGATAGTTACAGGCCTTCCCTGACCTAAGATGCCATATTCCGTATTGTCTGCTCCGAATATAAATTTGGAAAAAATTGAAAGCTTGAGATAGTCTGAGATTTCCAGGCTCAGGGTTGGTTGTGCCCATCCAGAGATATCAGAAAAATTCATGATACCCATGACCGAAAACGAAAAATCGCTGTCTGCTATTTCAGAGAAGGAGATACTTGCGGCTCCATAGTGTTGTCCGGAAAGAAAAGGAAAATTCTTTAGGTCTCCCATTGCTATGGAATAGAGAATCATCTTCTTCATAGCAGCCGTCTGAGATTCATAGGAGTTGAAAAGGGTTGTTCTATCAGCATCCGAATATCCTTCGCCATTGAAAAAATATTGCGCAATAGCCGTAAAATCACCATTTTGGTTGTTATATAGGAATCCCATCGTAGCCGATGGGTATAAGGTATTTCGAATATCATCCGATGATATCTTATTATAGTATGGAGGAGTGGATTTGAAAGAACTATAAAAAGCTTTTGGGCTGCCGCGCGCTATGACTCCTTCGGCAAAAATATCGAAATTGCCAAGCGGACCGGTTAGTGTCAAAGCGGCGCGTTCGGTAGTATCATATCGATAGTAGCTGTTCAAACTCAATTCATAGTTGCCAAGAAGAAATTCTGCCTTTGCTGCAAGCGCAGTAGTATCAAAATCCCATTTGTTGCTGTCAAAAATGGAATAAAAGCTCAGAGTGTTCTGGCTTGGTCCATAAGGAACAAAGACTCGAAACTGAAGTGGGCCTTCGCGCTGCACGGTCGGATCCAGAATATTGATAGACTCCAGATTGATAATATCCGCTGGACTAAAGAAGTATCCGACACCCCATTTAACCGTGGCTTTTCCGAATCGCAGATAAGCATTATCTCCAAGCTGGAAATCCGAAAACAGTTCAAAAATGCGAACATCTGGGACAGAGACTAATGTAGTTTTGTTTTTGGAATCCAAGAGGCTCTTTGTCTCTGCAAACGGCCAAGCGGTCTTGAACGAGCCATGTACGCGGAAATCCTCCTCTGGCCGTGCATCGAAGTATAAAAGACTATTCAAGGCTGGGGCCAATTCATGTGAATCTGGATTTGCGAGATCAAAACCCACCGTCCACGGATCATTCCATTTCCAGGAAGCGCTCACAGTCCCGCCTATGTTTCCGCCGATCTTTACAGTCTCGGTTTTTAGAAAACTCTGAAGTGGATTTGTCTGTCCTATGAATGAATCTTGGGATTCTTCTTGACCGAGAGTATCGCTGTCTTGCTGAACTATTATTTCATCCTCAAAGAGCGCATCGATATCATTGCTCTCTTCTTGAGATGATATGCTGAAGGGCGCAGCCATAATAATCACACATAGAATACCGATTGCACCTAAGTTCCAAAGAAGACTCATCGCTACATCCTCCTTTATTACCTCCTGGATTATCTGCTTACTTGTTCAAGGAAAGCCTTTGTAAACACCCTATCTGGCAAGGGAGACACAGATTGTTCCGTCATGGTCATCTGGCTCTTTTCTCCTTTGTTGACTTCATCAACGATCAATATCTGCGAAGGAAGGAGTTTCCCTTCCAGCTCTACGTATTTCGGATATGCAGTAGTCCGCATAAGGCGCCCATTTACCGAATAGTCTTCTCGTTTGAGCAACATTGTCCTATCTTTGCGGATATAGAGCACTACCCGATCATATGCTACTTCATTTGTTCTCGCTTTTAGATCCAATACCCAAACCGGAAATTTCCCTACCATGCTCTCGGTCATTTTTGTTACGGTATAATCCTCAGCAAAGGTGCTGAGAGTAAAATCAGAATTCTTCGCTTTTGTGTTCTGTATATTCTCTTTCATCGAAGAATGCGAAAACTTACGGCTTGTTGGATCATAAAACCAGACATTATCATCTTCTCTGAGATAACCCTGTCCTTTGTTGACTTCCGGGAGCAAGATCAGAATTACGAATTGCTTTTTTGCATCTCTGCGGAAAACTCGGGCCTGAGTGACGCTGTCTTTCTCCCCTGGTTTTTGAGTGACAATGGTGAAAACAGCTGAAAAATCCTTGCCAGAAAAATCGCTCAGATCATCGACTTGCTTGATGAGCTCTCTGGGATCCGGCTTTGATTGGGCTAGCAGGGGATTCAATCCCGTAAAAAACAGCAATAATAAAGACAAGATGGATAAAATCCTTCTCCTAAGGCTTTTTGCCTTCCGGGATACATTCGAATACATGCCGATAGACTCCTATTTATTTTACTGTTCTCAAGGCTTCTGCCGGTGGCAATTTTGCCGCAGCATTTGCGGGTGCATATACTGCAACGAGTGTAAGCACCGCGATAAGGAGGATATTGCCTATAGCACGAAGCGGCGGCACATAGAATGAAAAATGACCGCGTTTCAGAATCAAGAATACTGGCGAAAGCGGATCAAAACTGATAAGCGTCAACAAGCCCATGGCGATAAGTGCCAAGACTATTCCCGCAATAGCACCTGCCAGCGAAAGCAATAGTGCCTCATATAGAAACATAGATCTTATTTCATTCCGTTGAACACCAATAGCGCGCATTGTTCCAATTTCTCGGATTCGCTCATACATTGCCATTCGGAAAGTATTGGATATACCAATCATCACAATGGCGAACAAGACGATCAAAATCACTGTGCTTCCGGTATCGATCGCAACTACAATCTGCTTTGCCTGGGCAAGCACATCATCAATAGTATAAAGCCTATATTTAGTCCCGGTCCATTGTTCTGTTCTCTGCTCGAGAAGCATAGCCTGAAATGGTGTCATCGAACCATTTTCATCTTTTGTTGAACGATCGAAAAGGTTGAGCCCCATACCCTTCATCGAAGTATAGAGAGCATTGGCAAAAGCTCCGGATTTCTCCAGTTTTTCCAGCATTATACCAAGCGACATATATTCATTTTTTCCCAGACCTATAAGACTATTGAGATATTCAAGTTGGACATAGGTCATAATAGAGCCAACAAAGCTTGAATCAATGGTTATTGCAGCGACTCGAAATTCTCCAACATTGTTTTGGCCTGTTATGGTCTGCAACTGTGCAACCAACACATCTCCAGGCAGGACATTGAGTTTTTTAGCAATGCTCTGGGATATTATGATTGCGTTAGACCAGGAGAGATTTTCCCAATTCCCGTCGACGAGAGCAAGCCGTTCTTTTATCATTCCGGAATGAGTCAAATCGATACCAGTAAGCGTCTGCTGTATACTCTTGCCCTCGAAGATCAATGTGGCTATGGTCTGGCTGGTTTTCTGCAAGCTGACCCATTTTTGTCCAGAATCTTCTAATGCTTGCATAATCACCGAATCATCGCGAATTATCGAAATTCTTTTGCCCGATGGTGTAACCTCAGTTCCACTAACGAAGACATGGCCGCCCATCAAATACGAGAAATTATCTGAGATATTCTTGACAAATGATCCGGCAAACCCGTTTAGGATCGTTACGATCATTATTCCAAAGGCTATTGCTCCCGCAAGGAGCATAGTTCTCTTTCTTTGCCGCATTAGGTTTCGTGCAGCGATGCGGAGCAATACTAAATTCATGTATTCCCTCCTATTCTTCCTGCATCGCTCTTACTGGCTGAATTTTCAAAGCCAGCGAAACAGGGTAAAGGTGGGCAATAAAGCCTACCACTATCATCAGTATTATTGCAAAAATTACATTTCCTGCCGTGGCAATTGGTCTTAAGTATTGCCCGCCAAATAGAACAAGAAAAAATGGATTTGTCGCCTCGATTCGGAGCGATTTAAGGATTTCGATAATCAGGAGGCCTAGTCCTGCCCCAATCGAAGCAGAAACCAATGCTAGAGCCAATGCCTCAGCCGCAAACATAGTGCGCACGAAACCCTTTCCAGCTCCAATGGCGCGCATGGTGCCAATCTCGCTTGTTCTCTCGATTACAGAAATAACAAAGGTATTCATTATGATTATGATGGCGACGATAGAGAGGATAACAATGGCAACAGCAAATATAATCCGAACAATATCTACCGACTGACCATATGGGCCAGCGGCTACTTGCCAGTTACCTGCAATAGCTTGGATCTCTTCTTTTTCGAAAGCCTTATTCAAAGAAGAGATGATGCGATCTATATTCTGAGAAGAATCAGCCTTACCTACAATGAACTGCCATGCTCCTTCATCGGGCTTTAGAGGATCTATTTCGCTGGGCCTGGATAATTCCCTAGAGATTGAAGCGACATCGAAATGTTTTGAAGTTTCCGAAGTCACGATTATATCATCGCTGAAAAGCTCATCGGGATCTTCTATCGAAAGCATACTTGTCTGTTCGGGCTTGAGTTGTATTGGTTCGTTGGCTCCAACAGTCATACCGCTCATAACGCGGAGAGATTCGATATCTATATAAGCAAGTTGTTCGGGTGCCGTACCCTGTTCTTTAAGCCGGAAAATGCCGACTATTGGAAGTTCCCTCAAGCGGAAACCGATTGTAGAAAAACCCTGAATAAGCAAAGGATCGCCTATCGAAAGAGGTTTTTCGAACCAATCGGAGAATTTATGGAATTGGCTCTCATTGATCATGATGCCAGATTGCCCAGGTTTCAATTTCTCTCCCGCAACGATTTCTACGGTTTCAAAGAGATCCCAATAGCTCGCTGCATCGATTCCAAAAAGGAACAGAAACCGATCTTGAGGTTTTATCTTCTTTTGAGAGTCTTCTTCTGTTTCCTGATCACCATTTTCGCGAATTACCTGAGAAAAGCCCGTTGCGAGCGAAGAAGTCTTCTCTAGATGTGGAGTCGATTTTACGATGGAAATCACTTTGTCATACTCAGGAATTATGGGCGTCGTTGCCATGCCACTTGTAGAAGTCACGCCAAACAGAGATACAGGGCCATCACTCGAAATTCCGGAGATAAAAATATCTCCAGTATATACATCTGAGAATGTTGAGCGCACTCCTTCCTCGGTTGCATTGATAAATGCTGTGCCAAGTACTAATACCATGGCTCCCATTGCTAACAAGACTCCGATGATGAGGCTTTTGGATCTATGAGCTTTGATATTGCGGAAAGCTATTTTGAAGATGATAGGCATGCTCAATTCTCCGCAGACGCGATAGATGCGTTTTCTTCAAGGATATCTTCACCATTTCGCTTATTGCCAATGATCATGCCATCGCGCAAGCGAATAACATGGTCGGCAATGTTGACGATCTTTGCATCATGAGTGGAAAAAATAAAGGTTGTTTCCAATTCTCGGTTTATTTTTTTCATAAGGTCGATTATCTGTTCGCCGGTAGTGGAATCGAGGTTGGCCGTTGGCTCATCGGCCAGTACAATAGAAGGCTTGGTAACAAGAGCTCTTGCGATTGCAACGCGCTGGCGTTGTCCTCCAGATAACTCATTGGGCTTATGATTTCGCCAATCGGAAAGACCTACTTCGTCTATGAGAAAATCTATCCAGCTTTTCCATTCGCTTTTGGGGATTTTGGTCTTTCCGAGCAGCAGCGGGAATTCGATATTTTCGTAGACATTCAAGACAGGAATCAGATTGAAGGATTGGAAAATAAATCCTAGTACTTCATGTCGAAAGCGAGTCAACTCTCTATCAGAAAGGCCCTTAGTATTCTTCTCATTTATGATTAGCTCACCTGAAGTTGGAATGTCTATTAGGCCAATTATATTGAGTATGGTCGATTTTCCCGAGCCAGAAGGCCCTGCAATAGAGACAAAATCGCCTCTTTCAATAGCAAAGGAGATTCCTCTAAGTGCGGGAACAACGACATTCCCCAGATAATAGTCCTTTTTTACATCGATCACCTGAATTATCGGCATGGTTTTTCACCTTTGAAAAAGATAGCTGTTGCTAGAGAAAAATAGCAATTTCTATGGGTTGTGACAATATGAGTTCAAAATAAAATATTATTTTATCACCGATTTTATAATTTCGAGTGCATACAGATAGACCTATCTTTGCATGTTCGTTGCGCTTAATCCAATATAGAGCTGTATATTCTGACTCAATCCTTCTTCTTAGACTATAATGGCCTAAGAGATAACCTTATGCGCCAGAGATCGGTCTCATGCTTCAGAGATGACCCTCGTGCTCTTCAATTTCTTCTTTAAATGTATCGGCAAGGCGCTTAACTCCTTCCTCTATCTGTTCGTAGCTCGAATAGGAGAAGTTGATGCGCATGGAATTCACTTCAGGATCATCATAATAGAATGAACTCCCTACCACATATGCGATTTTCTTTTCGATTGCCTTGTAAAACATCTTATCGGTATCGACGTAGCTAGGCAGAGAGAGCCACAAGAATAAGCCACCTTCTGGTTTTGTCCAAGTGAGATCTGGACGCTTGGGCATATAGGTTTCCAGCTTTTGCAGCATGAAATTGCGCTTATCGCGATAGATGGCGCAAGTATTCTTCAAGACTTCTTCGAGTTTGCCTGTTGCCAGGAATTGGGCGACAATCTTCTGCGTGAGGGGGCTTGTGCAGAGATCCACGGCTTGCTTTGCAACGACCAGTTTTTGAATGATATCCTTACGCGCTAGAATCCATCCTATTCTTGTACCAGGCGCAAGTATCTTAGAGAAGGTCTTAAGGCCAACCACAATGCCAAGGTTCTGCATCTCCAGTTCTAGTTGGTACAAGGAAGGAATGGATTCACCCATGAATCTAAGCTCTCGATATGGAGCGTCTTCAACGATGAATAATTCTTCTCGATATGCAAATTCTATAAGAGCCTTACGTTTTTCAAGGCTCCAGCATACTCCGGTGGGATTCTGGAAATCCGGAATTACATAGATGTATTTTATGCGCTTATTCTCAGCCTTAGCGCTAGCGTATTCTTTCTCGAGTTCATCCATATCCAAGCCATCGTTGGCATGAGAGAAGGGAATGCCAAGCACCTTTCCTTGATAGGATTGAATTGCCTGAATGGCTCCAAGATAGGTAGGACGCTCCGCAATTACATATTCTCCTGGGTCGAGAAAGAGTTTTGGAACCATGTCGAGAGCCTGCTGGCTCGCCGAAGTTATGAGAATATTATCTGGATCGAGATTAACGCCGTGAGATGACTCGTATTCAATAATCCTGGCTTTGAGATCATTATCGCCTTCCGTTGTGCCATATTGGAGGATCTTGTCACCGTATTTTCTAAAGACTTGATCGCTTGCTTCTCTGAGGTCTTCAACGGGGAAGGTCTCCGGCGCAGGAAGCCCACCAGCAAATGAGATGATATCTGGTTGATTGGTGAGCTTGAGCAATTCTCTGATTACAGATTTCTTCATATTATGGGCATTTGCGGACAAATACACAGAAAGGTCATGCATTGATAAGTCCTCCTTGATTTGTGGTTCTTGTTTCATCCTACTTCAGTTTTTATGATTCGTAAATATATGTTTTCAAAATTATATTCCTGAGTTTCATTTTTCTAGATGGCGGGCATGGTACTTGTTGTATAATTTGTCCTTGCTATACTTTGGTAATCAATACAGCAATTAGAGGAATGCCCTAATGCCGCTCAACTGTGGGATTGTGGGTTTGCCCAATGTGGGCAAATCCACCATTTTTTCCGCTCTTACAAGGGCAAAAGTGGACACAGCGAATTATCCTTTCTGCACGATAGATCCCAATGTCGGTATTGTTCCACTGCCGGATAAGCGCTTGGATAGGCTCTTTGATATATTCAAACCAAAAAGAAAAGTACCTGCGGTGGTCGAATTTGTCGATATCGCAGGCCTTGTTCGAGGAGCTTCGAAGGGAGAGGGTCTTGGTAATCAATTCCTCTCCCATATTCGCGAAGTTGGCATGATAGCACACGTGGTACGATGTTTTGATGATCCTAATGTGGTTCATATATCAGGCAAGATAGATCCAGCCGATGACATCGAGATTATTCATACCGAACTTGCATTGGCTGATTTGGAGAGCATCGATAGAAGGCTGGATAAGTTGAGTCGCCAGGTCAAGGTTCAAGACCCTAATCTCAAGAAGGATATCGAAAAGGAAATTGCCGTGCTGCAAAAGCTGCGGCCTATCTTGGAAGAGGGAAGACCGGCTTCTACGGCTATTCTCGAGCCTGAAGAGGTAGATTACGCTCGGCGCAGCTTTCTATTGACTCTCAAAAAGGAATTATTCGTCTGCAATGTCGATGAATCGGGAATGGCCAATAACAAATATGTAGATATAGTAAAATCGATTGCAGAAAAACAGGGTTCGGAGGCGGTTGTAATCTGCGGCAAATACGAAGCAGAGCTCGCAGACATAGAGGATTCAGAAGAAAGAGCTGAGTTTCTTCATAGCATAGGGCTCGAGGAGCCAGGGCTTGATGTGCTTGCCCATGCGGCATACAGACTATTGGGTCTTCGCACTTTTTTCACAACAGGAGAAGACGAATGTCGCGCTTGGACAATTAAGGCTGGAGATAAGGCATCGACGGCGGCAGGCGTTATTCATAGCGATTTCGAAAAAGGCTTTATTAAGGCTGAAGTCTATCATTACAATGATCTTATAGATTATGGTTCGGAGACTGCTGTACGGGCAGCAGGCAAGATGCGACAGGAGGGGCGCGACTACGTGGTTCAAGACGGAGACATAATGTTCTTCAAGTTCAATGTCTAGCAGAGCCTGAATAGCTATACATCTGTCAAGCATACTTGTCTTTATGCCAGGGACCACAGTATGATTTTCAAACAATGGACAAACTGATCATCAAAGGTGCACGGGAACACAATCTGAAAAATATCGACCTCGAACTCCCGAGAAATAGGCTAATTATCATTTCGGGCTTGTCGGGTTCTGGAAAGAGCTCTCTGGCTTTCGATACGATTTTTGCGGAAGGCCAGCGGCGCTATGTGGAATCTCTGTCTGCATACGCAAGGCAATTTCTTGGGCGGATGGACAAACCTGATGTCGATTATATCGAGGGGCTTTCTCCAGCCATTTCGATCGAGCAAAAGACAACATCTCGCAATCCCAGATCGACTGTCGGGACGGTGACTGAGGTATATGATTATCTGAGACTTCTATTTGCAAGAATAGGTGTTCCTCATTGTCCTTCCTGCGGTAGGGAGATTCGCGAGCAAAGTGTCGACCAAATTCTTGATGTTATTCTCTCATGGCCTATGGGCACAAAGATACAAGTTTTAGCTCCGGTAATACGAAGCCAGAAAGGCGAGCATAAAAAAATACTGGAGGATGCTCTTAGACAGGGCTTCTTGAGGGCACGGATCGATGGGCAATTCATAGATATCGAATCTCCTCCTGTCCTCGAAAAGCAGAGAAAGCATACGATCGAGCTTGTGGTGGATCGCATTTTGTTATCAGAAGAGAGCCGCCGCAGAGTTGCTGAGGCGGTCGAGACTTCGCTCGGCATAGCAAATGGCATTGTGATCATCGTGCGCGAGATGGATGGTCAAAGAAAAGAAGATTTTTTTAGCCAAAAAGGCGCTTGTCCGATATGTGGTATTTCTTTGCCAGAGATGGAGCCAAGGCTTTTCTCTTTCAATGCTCCACAAGGTGCTTGTCCGGCTTGCAGTGGATTGGGCATGAACATGGAGTTTGATCCCAGCTTGGTTATTCCAGATAGAAGCTTGTCATTCAACGAAGGAGGTTGTCTAGCCTATAATCCTAATTCGGCATGGAACCGCTCACGATTCGAAGCGCTAGCCGATCATTATCATTTTAGCCTGGATACTCCTTTCGATAAGCTACCTTCTTATGTGATGAATGCTATTCTCTATGGTTCTGATGATAATATACATGTTCGCTACAACAATAGGGATAAGACCGGATATTTCGAGTATGAGTCTAGGTTTCCCGGAATTTTGGCGGACCTCCGTCGTCGCTATATGGAATCGACAAGCAACGACATAAAGGATTGGCTAGAATCATTCATGGTCGAAAAAGAGTGTGAGGTATGTCATGGGAAGAGATTGAAGCCGGAAGCTCTAGCCGTGACCATTGGGAGCAAGAATATCTACGAGATTTCATGCATGCCCGTAGAGGATTCTGTCCAATTCTTCAAGTCTCTCAGACTAACAGATACTGAAGCTCAAATTTCTAAGCTGATTCTCAAGGAGATTATTGCACGCCTTGGTTTTTTGCAAAATGTGGGGCTTGAATACCTCACGCTTGAGCGCCAGGCATCGACTCTCTCAGGTGGTGAAGCCCAGCGAATCAGGCTTGCCACACAGATAGGCAGTTCTCTCGTGGGCGTGCTCTATATTCTGGATGAGCCATCTATTGGTCTTCATCAGAGAGACAATCAGCGCCTCATCGATACACTCACATATCTTAGAGACCTTGGAAATACCCTCATAGTTGTAGAACATGATGAACAAATGCTTCGAACAGCGGACTATATTGTGGATCTTGGACCCGGAGCGGGCGAGCACGGAGGCTATATAGTAGCTCAAGGCAGCGTGCAAGAGGTTGTTGCCAATCCCCAGAGCATTACAGGGCAATATCTCGCGGGTTCTCTCAAGATCGAAGTTCCTATAGAACGGCGAAAAGGGAATGGCGCTTGCATCACCCTCAAGGGCGCCAGCGAGCACAATCTCAAGAATATCGATGTAAAGATTCCTCTTGGAAGGTTTGTGTGTATCACGGGTGTATCAGGCTCGGGAAAGAGCACTATCTTGTCTGATGTATTATATCCGGCTATTTCCAACCGTGTGATGCACTCCGCGATCCGTGAAGGATCCTATAAGAGCCTCGAAGGAATAGAATACATAGATAAAATCATCAATATCGATCAGAGCCCCATAGGAAGGACTCCTAGATCGAATCCCGCCACCTATGTTGGTGTATTTACACCCATCAGGGAACTGTTTGCAAGCTTGCCCGAATCGAAAGCAAGGGGCTGGAAGCCAGGGAGGTTTAGTTTCAATGTCAAAGGTGGGCGCTGTGAGCATTGTCAGGGAGATGGCACAATCAAGATCGAGATGAATTTTCTGCCAGATGTATATATCACCTGTGAAGTCTGCCATGGGAAGCGATTTAATTCCGATACCCTGGATGTGCGTTTTAAGGGCAAGAACATAGCCGATGTGCTCAACATGACGGTTGAAGAAGCAAGAACATTCTTTGCTCATATCCCTTCGATTGCGCATAAACTTCAGACGATGGTCGATGTGGGGCTTGGTTATATTCGCCTGGGACAATCTGCCCTGACGCTTTCCGGGGGAGAAGCACAAAGAGTAAAGCTCTCTCTCGAACTGGCACGCCGAGCCACTGGGCGTACGCTCTATTTTCTGGATGAACCTACTACAGGGCTGCATTTTGCTGATGTGCGCCAATTGCTCGAGGTAATTCGTAGACTTGTAGACAGTGGAAATACCGTAGTCATGATTGAACATAACCTCGATGTCATAAAACAGGCCGATTGGATTATCGACCTCGGACCCGAAGGAGGTGAAAGAGGCGGTATGGTAATTGCGGAAGGGACTCCTGAGGAAATTGCCCTTTGCAGGGATTCATATACAGGTCAGTACTTGCGCAGATTGCTGAACATATGAGCTAGTAGAGAAATGGTATTCTTGCCAACCCCGCATTTTTCCATATACCATACGAATCGATGCGGCGCATAATTGGCATTATTTTTATATTTCGGATCTTGCTTGTGCCTTGTGCTGCCCAAGCTCAGATTCAAAATGACAATAGAGCTTATAAACCTAAAGAGGTTGTGCAGAAATCCGATAGCGATATAACTTTAACCATCGAGCAAGCTGCAAGTGCCGAGTATTTTAGCCTCGAAAACGGAACAAAAGAGCTTCGTCTTACAGGGCCTCTAATAATCCGGTTAATTGACTCCGGCGGAGTGACGCATTCGATAAAGGCTCAGTATGTCGTCTATAATCGTGATACAAAAGAAGTAAAAGCTTATGGCGATGTAGAATATACGCGTCGGACCGAATCCAAAACAGATATCTACAAAGGAGAATCCATAGCCGTAGATCTAGATGATAACTCTGGTGTCTTTATCGATGGTTCTTTCGACATGGAGTCTACCACCCCAGGTTCCCGCAAACTCATAGTACATTTTGAGTCTTTGATTTCCAGATCCGAAGAGGTGATTGCATTAGCCAATGGCTCTCTTACTGCCTGCGACGCTATAAAGCCTCATTATATTCTGCGAGCAAAAAAGATCTGGCTGTTCGAATCTGGAGATTGGGCAGCATCGAACGCTATATTATATGTGGGTGCGATACCAGTCATATGGCTTCCTATGTTCTATTATCCCTCTAAGGCATCGGAATTTCATCCAGTGGTCGGTTTTAGATCTCGTGCTGGAGCTTTTTTGCAGACAACCACCTATCTTAAGGGAGCACAGAGTTCTGAAGTACAGAAATCTTCCCTGCTATCCACTACCGAAGGAACATCAGGCTCATTTGGTTCTTATATTTCCAAAACTAAGCCTGCTGATGAAAGCAAGAATCAGACAAATATAGCGATTTTGGGAGATGTCTATTCAGCCCTGGGGGTTTTTGCTGGGCTAAGAGGAGAATTGGCAAATACCTATCCATACGATATTTCTTGGCTTATTGGAGCTGCCTTTTCGCGTTCTGTTTTTCTGGAATCGACGGGTTACTATTCTCCTTATGATAGTGCCGGTGACTATGCTTCGGTCTGGAATAGATGGAAGCTCTCATCGATAGACCTTCCGATGCGCATTCTAATGAAATTCGAAGCCTCTTCTAAAAAGAATAAGGCGGGAATAAAGTGGCAGATCAGTTTGCCTTTTTATTCCGATCCATTCGTTGAACAGGATTTTATGGATCGAAATGAATCCTATGATTTTTTTTCTATCCTTGGCAGTTCTTCCCTCAAGACAATAGATGAACGCAGTTCTTTTTCACAAAAAGCAAGCCTTTCGTGGTCGTGGAATCCTTTTATTGAGAAAAATAGTTTTGCTTTTACGCTCTCCAATCTATCGTCATCTTTCAATTGGAAAAGAAAATATGCTTCAACAGCCGGTATGAATCCTACAGAGAAGCGCCTCAATGCGGTAGATCCGCAAAGATACTTCTTTTATCCCGATAGTGCGCGCATTATTGATACAGCTTTCTCTATGTCTGGTACTATTCTGCAGAGCAAAAACATGTCGCTGAAATGGACTAATACGAATTCCAGTTTTTTGGAAGATCGATTCTATAATGCCAAATGGCAGAAACCTCAAGATATCGACTTTGAAAGCTGGTATTGGTTATACGGTGGCCGCAGCAACACTAATCTGAGCTCTACCTATTCGATAGATAGCGTTGGATTGACCTTTCAGATTTCGACCGGTATATTAGGGCAGCTGCAATATAGACCCTATCTCTACGATGAACGCGTAAATGCCACAACTGTACATCCTTTTCTAATTGCGGACTACAGTTACAATACGGCTAACTGGAACACCGGGACCAAGTTGTCATGGGAACCGTTCATCAAATCCGATACCTTTTCTGCCTCAAAAGTCTCTTATTCTATCCAAGGGAAGGTAGCCAAATTGGCCTACGAAGGCCTCGATGGCAGCGGAGTAGATGCCTATCCTATTTATAAATTGTATTGGTTATCATGGGATCCAAATATGATATCTGATCATTCTATACTTGCGGAGCTGGCCGCAAAGCTTGGGTCCACGACCGAACGCTTGAGTTTCAAGGCCACTCTACCGCCTATTCTCGAGAGCTACACTCTTTCGGGTTCATCGGCTCTTGGTTTTGCGACAGTGGGAGCCAGCTATGTCATTTCTCGCAAAAACTCACTGGAAGACCTAAAATCGACATCATTGATGGGTAACCTTGCTCTTAGGCCAATAAAAAAAATTGAGATATCTGCGAATGCTGCCTGGGATTTCGATACTCAAGCTCCCTTAAGCCTCAGTGCCAATCTGTCGGCTTGGTCATTCAACGCACGCTTTGTGGCACAAAAAGCAAACGGCTATGTTTTCAAAAACAGTTCATGGATTCAGGATGGGACTCAGTACTTCAGGCCTTCAACATTATCTCTATCTTGGAAACCCAAAATGCGTTACAGTTCACCGCTATTTTCTACTGAGATGATGAGCTGGTATGTCGAGGCAGATGGATTACTTACTCTCAATCAGAATCTAATTCAGTTTACGAATTCTACATTTGGAGCAAACCTTGGTCTTTCCATCAAGAATTCTGCAGGTTTATCTTTAGGTTTTACGCTGTCTTCTGTGAACTCTTCATTCTGGCGATATTATGCGTCTCTGTTTCCAAAATCAGATGATTTTGATCCCGAGGACTATTCTAAAAACCTCTTTGCTGACCTTTGGGATTCGGTGTCTATCTGGGATGCTAACAAGCTTAAAAATACTCTTTTTAAGTTGCAGGGTCTAAAGCTAGAGCTTTCATTGGATGCTCATGATTGGGTATTATCCGCAAATATACTGGCTGAACCAACGCTCGTAACGGCATCTTCGACTCAACCATTGCCACATTACGAGATGGAAGTGGCATTCAACCTTGCGGTTACGTGGAAGGATATCTCTGCAATAAAGAGTTCGATAAATTACTCAGAAGGTGCATTCAAGCAATGAATATAAGCCCTAGCCTTATTGGGAATTCGTCGAGCATAGAGGCTCAAGATCTAAGAGACCAACGCTCAAGAGAAAAGAAACAACAGCCAAAAGTGCGGATGAGATCTGAAGGCTGGAAAGAGCCTCCAGGTATTAGTATATTATTAAAGAATATGATACTTAGACAGGAGTGCGATTGAGTCCTTCACATATTGTGCTCGAAGATACCGAGGTATTTGCCGAGCTTTGTGGCGCTAACGATTACAATCTATCTGTTATTGGGAGCCTATTGGGGACTCATGTGCTAACAAGGGGCAATGAGCTTTTTGTGGATAGCGACGACCCGGGAATACTCAATCTTTTCTCACGCATTATCAGCGCAATTGGAGATTCGATAAAGGAAGGTGTACCGGCTACTCCGGAGCTCATTATTGCTCTGCATGCGGAGCTTACACCGGATGGAAGTCAATCCTTCAAAGCTACGATAGATAATGCTGATGAGGAAAATGAGAGCGTAATTTCCAGGTTTCTCGAAAACTGCATACAGATACCGAATGGTTTTGGTAAGGTATTTCCACGGTCTTCGGGACAGAGTCTTTATCTTAAAGGCATTGCGTCACACGACCTCATCTTTTCTATAGGGCCAGCAGGGACCGGCAAAACATATCTCGCCATGGCCTATGCGCTGCGGGAGCTCTTGACGCGATCGAAGAGAAAACTGATTTTAACGCGACCAGTAGTAGAGGCGGGAGAAAGCCTTGGTTATCTTCCGGGTGACCTCGAGCAGAAGATAAATCCCTATCTCCGCCCCCTCTACGATGCTATGGAAGCATTGGTCCCATACGAGACCATTAGGCGACTCGAAGAGAGCAGGGCAGTAGAAGTTGCACCACTTGCTTATATGCGTGGCAGAAGCCTCGCTAATTGCATAGTCATTCTGGACGAAGGTCAGAACACAACAAAAGAGCAAATGAAGATGTTCCTTACTCGGCTTGGAGAGCACACAAAAGCGATCGTTACAGGAGATATCACACAGATCGATCTCCCCAAGAAGACAGATTCAGGTCTTATTCATGCCATAACTCTCCTTGGAAATATCGATGAAGTATTCATAAGCAGGCTCGATGCTAGCGACGTGGTTCGAAGCTCTCTAGCCAGGAAAATTATAGAAGCCTATGAAAAAGAATAATCGAGAATCCTGGTTCTTTGAACTGAAAAAATCTCTTCGCTCGGTACAACCGCCCTTATGGTTCTTCTTTGTAGCAATTGCCATAGCGGCAATTGGTCTGATCCTGGTCGGACCATCATCGATTTCAAGTCGTAGCTCGCTTAAGGCAATAAAAGTAGGTGAGATTGCCGAGACCGATATTTATGCTGGCAAAGACACTATTTATATCGACAAAGAGGCGACACAGAGAAAGATACAGGCTGAGGAGAGATTGGTGCTTGCTGTCTTTGTGATGGATGACAAGATCACCGCATCTATTCGCGAAAAGGCTGAAGAATTCTCTTCATATTATTTGCAGCTTCTGGGTAGTGAGTCTGGAAGCATCGATGCATTATCGTTGATGCTTAGCAGCCGCTTTCCTGATCTATTGCAATCCGACAGATATAAGACTCTTGTCAGCGCGGAGCTAAATGCTCAAACCTTTGTATATTTGAGCGATATTGTAGAGAGTCTCTTGAGCAAAGGCATTGTCTCCGTGCCTGAAGGTGTCTTCGATCGATTCAATCCGGATTATTATGAACTGGTAAGAATGTTGAACGGTAGGGAAGAGAGTGAAAAAATCGCCGTGAGAAACATGATTACACTTGCCAATCTTAATAATCGCCTGGAAGATGAAATGGATGCTAGACATATTCCCGAATCTCTAAAGCAATATGTGAGGCTTTTAGGGAAGGCGCTCTTAAGAGAAAACGCTTTTTTTGATCAAAACCTCTCGGACAAGAGGCTTGCTGCGGCGCGCGCTCGTGTGGAGCCAGTGACTCGCTTTGTAAGCAGGAATGAAATCCTGGTGCGAAAAGGAGAGCTCATCACACCAGAGGTCTATCAGCAGATAAAGACTATTCGTTCTTCTATCCTTGTTTCGGACATCGGTGTACTTCTTACAGGACTCGGGCTCCTTTTGATAGCGTCTTTGTTAGGCTTTATTCTGTCGAGAATGCCTGACTTATCCGATTTTCCTGTGGATCGCTCCTCACTTATATTCTTGTTGATTTCTTTTCTCATTCTTTTCTATTGGATTCTGGTAATTCAGAATTTATTGAACGGGAAAAGTCCTTCTCATGGAGCTCTTTTTGTCCCGGCGTCATTGTTTGCCGGTCTTGTTTCGTTGCTCTATGGAGCACGAACAGGCATTTTCTTTAGTCTGGTATCCTTCTTTCTTACAGGTGCCGCCACAAATCTCAATGCTCAATTTATGATCGGCATTCTGTTGGCTGGAATTTCTGCAACACTCATTATGCGCACAGCACACACTCGTATTATGCTTGCCAGGGCCGCTGTCTTGCAGGCTCTTGTTCAAGCGATTCTGGCAATTATACTGCTTTTGAATCAACAACCGAGTGCAGCCGAAGTCTTTCAGTCTATGGGTCTGGGGGCACTCAACGGATTCGCAGGTGGATCCTTTATCTTATTGCTTTTACCTCTCTTTGAGCGCCTTCTTGATCGGTCAACGCAATTTAGACTCATGGAATTGGCGGATATAAACGCTCCCATTATGAAAGAGATGTTAATGAAGGCTCCCGGCACTTATGCTCACTCGATGAATGTGGCAAATCTCGCGGAAGCTGCTGCTAAGGACATAGGCGCAAATCCGCTTTTAGCGCGCATAGGAGCCTACTATCACGACATCGGAAAAATTGATCACCCGGAATATTTTGCGGAGAATCAACAAGGCATCAATCTGCATGATGATATCAATCCAACTCTCTCTGCAAGCATAATAAGACGCCATGTCAAGGATGGCATAGAGAGAGCTCGAGAAATTGGCCTGCCTAAGGAAGTCATCGAAATAATAGGGCAGCACCACGGCAACTCTGTAATGGAAGCAATTCTAGTCAAGGCAAAGAATAACGTGGCACAATTCGATTTGCAATCTTACAGCTATCAAGGCGAGCGGCCAAAAAGCAAAGAAGCAGGGATAGTCATGCTTGCCGATAGTATCGAGGCAGCCTCTCGCTCTCTCAAGAATCCAAGTGCGGCAAAGCTTGAAGATCTTATACATCAATTGATTATTAAGAAACTCACCAGTGGCCAGCTCTCTGATAGCGAGCTCACATTTAATGATATTGAGGTCGCAGAAAAGACCTTTTTGCGAATTCTCCAATCGCAGATGCATACGCGCCTGGAATATCCGGAGCAGAGAAAACAATGAACACAAACGAAGTATTTTATTCGATGATTGGAATTGATGAGCCCTCTTGGGCACAGAGATCCGCGGACTATGCACTTTCTGTCTTAGATGCGCTTGAAAAGAAAGACTGGCAGATCTCATTGACATTCTGCGATGATGATACAATACAAACTCTTAACAGAGACTATCGACATGCAGATTCGCCTACCGATGTGCTCTCTTTCGTTCTTGGTGAATACGAGCCTATCGAAGGCGGTGAGAGCATCTATCTCGCAGGCGACATCGTGATAAGCATTCCGGCTATTGAACGCAATGCCAAGGAATATGGGATTGGAGAAGATGAAGAGTTGCGCCGTCTCATTATTCATGGCATCCTGCACTTGTCCGGCATGAGTCACGAAGATGATTCGCCAGATCAGCCGATGCTAATTCTTCAAGAACAACTCCTAAAGACATTGGGAGGAAGCGTTATTATATGAATATTCTTTCACAACTCTTTGGTACACACATAAAGAACATTGAATCAAAGAAAGAGGTTGTCGAAGAGCAAAGAGAAATGATCGAAGGCGTTGAGCATCTTCCGGAGACAATTGTCAGAGATGTGATGGTTCCGCGGACCGATACAGTGTGCGTTGAAGATACCAGCCCTATCGATGAAATTCTTGAGACTTTTGTGGATTCCGGGCATTCGCGAATTCCCGTATACTCAGGCACTATTGATAATATAGTCGGTATCCTATATGCGAAAGATGTTCTGGCAGCACTTGTGAAGAAAAGGCCTCTGGAAGTGAAGAGTCTAATGCGCCTTCCCTATTTTGTACCGGAGACTAAGAGAATCGATACCCTTTTGAAGGAATTCAAACGCCGTCATGTGCACATAGCCATTGCAGTGGATGAATATGGAGGGACTGCTGGCATAATCAGTCTTGAAGACATAATAGAAGAGATAGTGGGAGAGATTCAGGATGAATTCGACGAAGAAGCGGAGCAGATTGTGCTTATCGGAAAGAACCGCTGGTCCTGCGATGCTCGCATTCATCTGGAAGATCTCAACGATGTTATCGGTGCCGAGCTACCTTATGAGGAATATGACAGTCTAGCTGGCTATGTTTTTGACCTTTTTGAGCGAATTCCTTCAAAGGGCGAGCAGGTTACGGTTGGCGATCTGCAATTTACCGTTGAAGAGATGGAAGGGCACAGACTGACAAAAATCTGCATTGAAAAGCTTGACATGAGCCAGGAGGACTCTCCTTCTATGCCTATGCATGTTTCATAAAATGAAACATAGCCCTAAATCCCAATTTTGCTTGCGGAAATCGATAACGGGGTATAGAATCATAATAGTGATCTTTTCCTCGCAGATCAATTAACAACAATCCCTAAAAGGAGGGAGAAATGAATTCCTACATAAAAGAAGTGCTGGATGGGCTTCACGCTCGATATCCATGGGAGAGCGAATTCTTGCAAGCTACTGAGGAAGTCCTCGAATCGATTACTCCCCTCATCGAAGCAGAGCCAAAATATCGCCAGCAAAAGATACTTGAGCGGATCGTCGAACCCGAGCGAGTAGTGATATTCCGTGTGCCATGGGTAGATGACAAGGGCGAATATCATGTCAACCGAGGCTATCGCGTTCAGTTCAACTCCGCCATTGGGCCTTATAAGGGTGGTATTAGATTCCACCCCAAAGTCACTCTCTCCACTCTCAAGTTCCTTGGATTTGAGCAGGTATTCAAGAATTCGCTCACCGGTCTTCCTATGGGAGGAGGCAAGGGCGGTTCGGATTTCGATCCGAATGGCAAGAGCGACAATGAGATCATGCGCTTCTGCCAGAGCTTCATTACCGAACTATTCCGCTATATAGGCGCAGATACGGATGTGCCTGCGGGCGACATCGGAGTAGGTGCCCGTGAGGTTGGCTACATGTTTGGCCAATATAAGAGAATCGCGAATGAGTTCACGGGTGTCTTTACAGGCAAGGGCTTGACTTATGGAGGTTCGCTTGTCAGGCCGGAAGCCACTGGCTTCGGTGCGGTATATTTCGCTGAAGAAATGCTCAAGACCATGGGTGACACATTGGAAGGCAAGACGGTGGCCATATCTGGGTTTGGCAATGTTGCATGGGGCGCATGCATGAAAGCTAGCCAGCGCGGCGCTAAGGTGGTTACCATTTCCGGGCCGGATGGCTATATCTATGATCCGGATGGAGTAGGGACAAAAGAAAAGTGGAACTATCTCAACGAGATGCTCATAATAGACCGCAACAAGGTTGAGAGCTATGTCAGAAAATTCCCCAACGCCGTGTTCCACGAGGGCAAGAAACCGTGGGAGCAGAAGGTAGACCTAGCGATGCCTTGTGCTATTCAGAATGAAATGAGTGGCGAAGATGCAAGAATGCTAGTCGAAAATGGTGTCAAGGTCGTTGTCGAAGTCTCGAATATGGGTTGTAAGCCAGAAGCTTGGAAGTACTTCATAGAGAAGAAGATTCCTTTTGGCCCCGGCAAAGCGGCAAATGCGGGCGGTGTAGCGACAAGCGGGCTTGAAATGAGCCAGAATTCGATGCGTATGTCCTGGAGCGCCGAGGAAGTTGACCGACGATTGCACGAAATAATGACAAACATCCATAAGAGTTGTATTGAAACCGCTGCAAAATATGGCTTCGAGGGCAACTATGTAGTAGGCGCAAACATTGCCGGATTCAAGAAAGTTGCTGATGCTATGATTGCGCAAGGACTCGTGTAGTTGTAGAGGTTTTTGTATAGATTCTATGGGAACCAGGGTCGCGAAACCGGGGAAGGTTTGCGGTAGCATACAAGCCCCGGCATCGAAGAGTGCCCTTCAGCGCGCGATCGCTTGTGCCATTCTAGCACGAGGAATAAGCCATATAGAGGCAAGTCCTGTATGCAGCGATGCGCGCGCTGCAATTATCATTGCAAAAGAGCTGGGAGCAAAGGTTAAGGAAGAAAAAGGGATTCTCGAAATCAAAGGATCGCCCCTGTTTCATAAAGATGCCAAAGGCAAATTGGCCACTACATCGCAAAAAGTATGCTATCCAGGCCTGAAAAACAATGGATTTCAACCATGCTTACCCCTAGTCCTGCCATGTGGAGAATCAGGGCTTTGCATGAGAATGTTCTCTCCCATTGTTGCTCTGTTGGACAGAGAGGTAGAGCTTAGGGGAGAAGCATCTCTTTCTAGTCGACCTATGAATATGGTCGAGGATTCTCTAAAAAGCCTTGGCATCTCTTGTATATCGAGAGGCGGAGTTCAGCCTATACGAATCCAAGGTCCTCTTCATCCCTTGAAGAGCAGGATCGATGCTCTAGGGAGCTCTCAGTTCATTACCGGCCTTCTTATGGCTTTGCCTCTTTTGGATGGTGATTCAGAGCTAATTGTAGATAATCTTGTAAGCTCGGGATATCTCGATCTCACTATTGAAATATGTGCCGAATTTGGGGTCGAAATAAAAAGAAATGCGAATGGTGCCGGCTTTTGGATACCGGGGAATCAGGTCTATAAGGCTACTGATTTGATTATTGAGGGCGATTGGAGTGCCGGTGCTTTCCTGGCTGTGGGCGCTGCAATAGCAGGAAGTGAAGAAGGCCTTGAGATCCATGGTTTGCATCAAGACTCAACACAGCCTGATCGCGCCATTGTGGATGTTCTAACTGAAGCGGGGGCTCAAGTGCAATTCAAAGGCTCGGATTGTATTGTAAGGGCAAGCGCCCTTGCTCCCTTTGATTTCGATGCAACAAATTGTCCGGACCTTTTTCCTCCCCTCGTAGCCATGGCAGCTGCCATTCAGGGCAGGTCCTGTATCAGAGGGACAAAGCGGCTTTTATCCAAAGAAAGCAATCGCTCAATAGCATTGTGCAAGACATTTCGGAAGCTAGGTGTAGATGTAACATTGCAGAACGATGCGATGTACATAGTAGGTGGATCTATTCATGGAGCTACTGTTGAATCATATGGAGATCATCGTATTGCTATGGCAGCTTCCATCGCAGCTCTTGTAGCAAGTGGCGAAGTATCCATCGAAGGGGCAGAGTGTGTATCCAAGTCCTGGCCGGGCTTTTTTGATGATCTTTCTTCTATAGTGGTTTCTTGATTATCACTTCGCTAGTTTAAGGCTGAAGTGCCAAAAGAGCTTAGGAGTCCAATAAATATCGATTCGATCCATGCAAAGGGTTAGCGGCGATTCAGAGATTCATGTCTATTGTTCTATATTAGCGCGCAGCTTATCAAGGAACTTCTTCATTTCATCATAATCTCGCTGTCGAATTATATGGGTCAGATAAGCTAATTTAGAGTTTATAAGCTCCAGTTGGCGTATGGTATAGGGATTGAACATAATCTCTGTCAAAAGACGATCATCTTCCGATAGCAAGCCCTTTGCAATTGCCAGGTGTCGTTTAAAGTTCGTTCCAGGCGCATCTTGCTTTTTCATGCAGGCTGCAAATACCATTGTAGAAGCAAAAGGAGTAGCAAGCGAATAGGCGACAGTCTTGTCATGTTCTTCAAAGCTATATTCAAAAATGCAAATTCTTAGGCTTGAATAGAATCGACGAAAGAAATCCGCGCCCTCCTTGCTTGATTCCGAAATAATGATTGCACTTTCTTCATGAAGGTCTCTGATATTTGCAAGGGTTGGTCCGAACATGGGGTGGCTCGAAACAAATGGATGTCTGCAATTTTCGTAGTATTCTCGAAAGCCTGTTTTTACGCTTGCTATATCGCTAATGATGCATTGAGAAGGCAAATATGGAAGAACTGCGTCAAAGGAATCAAGTGTCAAGCCAAGAGGTACACAGTTTATAAAGAGCTCGGGCTTGAAATCGGCAAACTCCTCTATGGCAAGCGCTCGGTGTACCTTGATAAAATACTTCATCTTCAAGAGATCGCTGTCATGAACCATGACTTCATTATTCCAACAGAGCTCCTCCGTGAGCCACGCGCCCATTCGGCCTGCGCCGAGTATTGCGATTCTCATGATTCTACCCTCATTTCATGATAGCATCCCAGGATTTTAAAATCTTCGGCAATCTCCGGAACTTTTTCCAGCGCCCGTTGCACCGGAGCTGAAGAGAGTGAACCCTCAAAGTCTATGAATATCGCATATTTTTCCGGAACATCGGGCACTGATTCTATTCGCGTTAGGTTTATATTTTCTTCAGCGAATACCTCGAGCACTGAGAATAGAGCACCGGCCTTGTTTCCAGCCGTAAAAACAGCGGAACACTTGTCGCCCTCAACCCCGTTTTCCTCTGTCGCGATAATAAAGAAGCGCGTTCGATTATGCGGAGAATCTTGAATATCCTCTTTGATTATTTCCAGGCCATAGAGATCTGCTGCAAATTTGCTTGCCACAACGGATACACCCTTGGGTCTTTCCTCCGCAAGGGCTTTTGCCGCGCCCGCCGTATCAAAAAAAGGCTCTGGGTCCAGATGGTTCCTTAGCAAAAAATTGCGGCATTGTGTTAAAGCTTGCGTATGAGATCGAGCTATTCTCAATTCACGATGATCGGCTCCGGGAATTGTGAGCAGACAGTGTCGAATTGGCAAGTCGATAGCTGCAACAATTTTTAAGCGTGTATATATAAGAATCGAATTTACCGGCCCTACAATGCCTCCAAGCGTATTCTCAACAGGAACGATGCCATAGTCGTAGATACCCTTCTCGACACCATCGAAGACATCCGAGAATTCACAACACGGAATGGTCGCCGCTGTTGGCATAAGCAATCGCAGGGCAACTTCCGAATACGCTCCGTGTTCGCCTTGAAACGCTACGGTCTTAAGGCCGGCATCCTGGAGGTGTCGACATTCCGATATTATCTGCTCATAGAGATGAACCGAGAAATGCGGATCCAAGAGGCATTGACTCGAGCGGCGAACCTTTTCAAGGACAATCTGCTCGCGCACCGGATCCAGGGCTACTGCCTTGAAGTGCCTCGCAATAAGTGATTTTTCCATTCGCTCATTTAGGAGCGAGAGTATTTTGGCATCTATGCGATCGATGTCACTTCGAATATCATCGAGATTCATGATTTCCTCCATGGGATATTGGATATAAACGGAGCTTCTGCGCGTGCCACAAGAGCGAGATCGGCCAGAGCACAGGCCGTGGCTGCTTCCAAGACTACCGCGCCTCGAAGAGCGATGCAGGCATCATGCCGTCCATGAATTTCAAGATTAACCATCTCATCGCGAGAAAAATCAAGCGTGTTCTGCGTAGAGGCAATGGATGATGTTGGTTTTACCGCAACTCTTAACAAAATATCATTTCCATTGGTAATACCGCCATTGATACCGCCCGCTCCATTGCGTGCTGTTCTTCCATGCAAGTCTATGAATGGATCATTGTGCTGGGAGCCGCGCATTTTTGCAGCAGCAAATCCATCGCCAAATTCCACGCCACGTACGGCCGGCACTGCAAAAATATAATGGCTGATTATGCTCTCGGCAGTATCGAAAAAAGGCTCTCCCCATCCGGCCGGTACTCCGGATACTCTAATCTCCACAAGAGCGCCTATCGAATCTCCAGATTCTTTTGCTCGATAAATTGCTTTGTCTATATCTCTAGATCCACCGGCTTCGAGCAGCCTTGTCCGAAAAACAATATCGGAAAAGCTGTTGAGGATTTTCTTTGCGACAACGGCTGCGGCGACAAGGCCAATGGATACACGCCCTGAGAAATGCCCGGATCCTCTTGGATCTTGCCATCCCTGGAATTTCATCATTGCGCTGAAATCAGCATGACCTGGTCGCGGAATATCTATAAATTGCTCATAGTCTGAGGATCGGATATTCTCATTTCGGAATGCGATATGAATAGGCGCGCCATTTGTATGACCGTCAAAGACTCCCGATAGAAGAATCGGCTTATCCGATTCCGTTCTTGTCGTTGTTCCTTCCGCCCCTGCCTTCCTTCGATTCAGATCTTCTGCAAAATCTTCTTCGGTTAGCGAAATACCGGCTGGGCAGCCATCGATTACAACTCCAACGGCTTTACCATGAGACTCACCATAGAGAGAAATACAGAATATTTTGCCTATCGTGTTCATGATTCCCCTTATTAACTCCAGAAATGCCTAAGCTCCCAAGAATTCCGCTATATATTGTAGTGCAACAGGCTCGATTCGGATATCGCCAATATTTCGTAGCAGTGCGAGATCGATGCTCTCTCCCCGCCTTTTTTTGTCAGCCCGTATAAGATCGTATATTGCCGCTGGACGAATATTGCAGCCAGCAATCGCAGAAACTTCCGCAACATTCGCCGGCAGACCAATACTATGCAAAAGCGAATTTATGCGGGCAGCGATATCCGGATCCAGAGCGCCGCGAGATACCGCAAGATCGTTTGCCATACCAATCCCAGTTGCCACCGCAAATCCATGAGGAATCTCTGTAATAAGCTCAATTGCGTGCCCAAAAGTATGGCCATAATTCAAAGCATGCCTAAGATAGTTATCATAGGGATCGGCATCTACATACCGGATCTTGACCTGCTGAGATCGCTGAACGAGCTCCTCCCAAAGCTCGGCATTTATTTCGGTGAGCGATTCTTCCGAATTCGCAATTCCTTCTAGAAAGCGGAAATGCTCTTCACTATCGATGACAGCATGCTTAATAGCCTCTGCCATGCCCGATAACAAGTCTCTTGAAGGCAGGGTTTCCAGCCAGCCGACATCACAAAGAATCAGTCTAGGAATATGAAAGCTGCCAATAAGATTCTTTGTAGGACCTATATCGATGGCATTTTTCCCTCCGATAGATGCATCGATCATTGCAAGCAAGGTGGTCGGAACAAGCGCGATATCAATTCCTCGCATCCATATATGAGCCGCAAGCCCAACCAGATCGCTTAGAGAACCACCCCCAATGGCCACAAGCACTGTATCTGGATTAGCATCCAAATCTATCATTTGGCGACACACAGTCTCCAAAACCGAAAAATTTTTGCAGGCTTCGCCATCGGGGACTTTGATCCAGCAGAGCCCTTCTTTTGCATCTAGACTTGAACTAGACAGCATTTCTAATGCCTGTCCATAAAGAGCCTCGCTTGTAACAAAGATGGCTTTTTCTATAGGAATTAGCGAGAGCAACTCAGAGGTCTTTCCAAATCGTATTATGCTTTGATTTCTTTGCATTAGGTTTTTCCTAATCTACGGCTTCAGAGAAGGCATCGGTCAATGTGCCAACAGAATTCGACGCTTTTGTCCCATCATGTGAAGATGAAATACACTCTTCGGAAGCATACTCATCAGACGACTCATCAGACGCAACATTCGATTCATCCAAGAAGTGCTTGAGCCCTCGAAGCTTTTTCATCAGAGACTCAAACATTACAGTGGTGAGTTGCTGATCTTTATCGCTTAGCGCGGATTTAGGATCTATATGGACCTCAATTTCCAGCCCATCTACTCCTGCCGCTACCGCCGCCAGACTCATCGGCTCAATAAGGGATAGAATGCCCGTTCCATGGGAGGGATCGACGAAGATTGGCAAATGACTTTCTCGGTGAACAGCCGGAATCATAGATAAATCGAGTGTATTTCGCGTATAAGCCTCAAAAGTCCGAATTCCCCGCTCACATAGAATCACATTGGGATTGCCTTCTGCGAGTATGTATTCAGCGCAATTGAGCCATTCTTCCAAAGTGGAATACATGCCACGCTTAAGCAGGATTGGTTTTCCGGACTTGCCTACCTCCCGAAGAAGCGAAAAATTCTGCATATTTCGTGCACCAATTTGCAGTACATCAGCATACTCTCCAACCCAAGAGACATCGCGCGTGTCGACAACCTCAGTGACTATGGGCAGTCCCGTCTCACGGCGTGCTTTATCGAGGATCTTAAGGCCTTTTAATCCAAGACCCTGGAAGGCATATGGAGAAGTTCGAGGCTTGAAAGCTCCTCCGCGCAGCATCTTTGCTCCAGCATTTTTTACCGCAATAGCGGTTTCAATGGTCTGCTTCTCTGTTTCCACCGAGCATGGTCCAGCAATGACAACAAGGTCATCACCGACTTTTACGCCGCTTATATCGATGACCGTAGTCTTCTGCCCAGGATTGCGGGCTGCTAGTTTTATATTCTTGAACACGGCGATCTCCTTATATTCAATCCCTATCTATCGAAAAACCTCTGAGGGGGTTTCGGCAATCATAGCTATGCATAGAAACAGGGTCAAGGTTTGCTAATCTTCATTTTAATGCAAAATATGAATAAAATTGAGCCATGTATTTCAATGAACTCGTTTCGACCTATGACAGTCAGCGGCGTGAGCGCAATATCTATCACGATCTAATGCGCGACCGCGTACGAGAAATTCTATTGGTAGGGAGCCTCTATGATTCTTTTGTTGTTGAATCTGATGGAGTGCTTACAGAGCAAATATATGGAGAATACTTCAAACTCAATCTGAATGCGGTTCCAAGAATCACCTGTGCTTATACCGAAGAATCCGCTATGGATCTTTTTAGAGATGGCCGGTTCGATTTGGTAGTCGTAATGGCAAGCACGGAATTTGATATGCCACTAAGACTTGCAGTCTCAATGAAGAGTACTTGGCCAGATATTCCCATTCTTCTCATGGTAACGGACAATTCTAGTTTAGCAATGCTGGATATGAGCCGCCCCGAACTTGCAGTCTTCAATAGAATCTTTGTCTGGAATGGTTATTCCAAGCTCTTTGTGGGAATGATCAAATATATCGAAGATTGGCGAAATGCCAGGGCTGACACTCACGCTGGACAAGTACGAGTAATTCTCCTTATAGAAGATTCGGTCAGATATTACTCTCGCTATTTACCTGTCTTATATAGAGTTGTACTTAAACAGACTCAAGCCCTTATCGAAGGAGAGCGGATTGCGGAGACTAATAAACTGATGAGTATAAGAGCCAGACCGAAGGTGCTTCTTGCTAATACCTATGAAGACGCGCTTGAGGTATTTGAAAGCTATAAGCCTTATCTACTTACGGTGATCACCGATATTCGCTTCCGAAGAAACGGTGAATTCGATGATAATGCAGGTTTCGATTTTCTTAAATTTGTGAAGCAGGAATTGCCGGACCTGCCAATGCTTATGCAATCTAGTGAAACAAATGTGCGCGAAAAAGCTTATGCTTTTGGTGCCAGTTTTATCGACAAAAATTCGGAATCCTTGGAGATGGAACTTGCCGCTTTCTTTGAGGCAAATCTAGGCTTTGGGAATTTCGTCTTTCGCATGCCCGATGGAGCCGAGATCGGACAAGCAGGTAATATGAGCGAATTCATCCAGAAATTGAATGAAATTCCCATAGAAAGCCTGCTTTACCATGCGGGACATAATCATTTCTCAGCTTGGCTTATGGCACGCGGAGAAATAAATGTAGCAAAGATCATGAAGCCATACAGAATCACTGATTTCGGTTCACCGGAAGAATTACGGCAGTTCATTGTGAACATGATCGACCAGATTCGATCGGTTCATTCCAGAGGGATAGTGCCTGAACTCGATCCTGAGATGGTCAAGCACTCCAGGTATTTATGTAAAATAGCGGACGGTTCTGTGGGCGGCAAGGGCAGGGGACTTCTATTCATTCGTTCGCTCTTAGAGAATTTCGATTTTCCGCAGTATGTGCCAGGAATAGAGATCTCAATGCCGAATACCGTGTTTATAGGTATCGATGAATTCGAGCACTTTCTTGAATCGAATGGCCTATGGTCTTGGGCTTACTACGACAAGGAGGTTCAGGATCTCCGCTCGGTCTTTGTTCAAAAGCCCCTTTCTCAGAAACTTGAGAATAATCTGAGGCAGTTGCTATCGCTTAGCAAGAGGCCACTGGCTGTGCGTTCGAGCGGTCTTTTCGAAGACATGCTCATGGTGCCATTTTCTGGTGTATACGATACATATATATTACCAAACAATCATCCCGACAGCGAAGTACGCTTTAAGCAGCTATCAACAGCGGTAAAGTTGATCTACGCGAGCCTTTTTTCCAAGGAAGCTCGCGCCTATTTCGAGGCTACTAACTATAATCTCGAAGAAGAGCGAATGGCGGTAATTATACAAGAACTGGCGGGCAACCGACATGGAGATTATTTTTATCCACATATATCTGGAGTTGCTCAATCATACAATTATTATCCGATCTCTTATGTAAAGCCTGACGACGGACTCTGTATCGCGGCTCTTGGGTTGGGAACATATCTAGTTACAGGAGGAACGGCATTTCGTTTCTGCCCCAGATATCCAAAGCTCGATATAGGACCGCTAGAGTATATATCGGAGAATACACAGCGCTATTTTCATGTTCTTTCGCTTAGAGACAAAGATCCGAATCTTCTTAAAGGAGAGATGGCTAGTCTATTCGAATTGCCGATAGATGCGGCTGAGAGTGATAGATATTTCTCCATGTTCGCTTCTACCTGGGATTCACTGGATCAGCGCTTTGTGCCGGGAGTTTCGACCGATGGACATCGCATAATAGATTTGGCCAATATACTGAAACATGAAGCATATCCATTTGCAAAAGCAATAGACATAGCGCTCGACATCGGGAAGCGTTCTATGGGTACACCCGTGGAGATCGAATATGCACTCAATTTTGACGACGACAAGCAGGAACCAACTCTGTATCTTCTACAGCTGAAGCCGCTCATTCATCTTGAAGATCAAATTGAAATCGATTTGAGTTCTATTCAGAAGGATGCATGTTTTCTGCTTTCTCGAAACTGCATGGGTAATGGCAGAGACCTCAGCATTCATAACATAGTCTGGGTTGATCCACGCAAATTTCAGAGAAATGAGACTCTGGAAATCGCGGCGGAGATAGAAGAACTCGACGTCCTCGCACGGAAGGAGAATTTCGATTATTTGTTGATTGGGCCGGGAAGATGGGGTACGAGGGATAGATGGCTTGGAGTGCCTGTATCTTTTGATCAGATTTCTCATGCAAAAGTTATAGTCGAAATGGATCTGCCAGGATTTGTAGTGGACAGCTCACTGGGGTCACATTTTTTTCATAATCTTACAACCATGCGTATAAAATATATGAAGATAAATCAAGGTTCAGCGGATGATCATATCGATCTGGAATGGCTCTATTCATTGAAGCCCAGGGTAGGAACAAGGCATTGTGTTCTTACGGAGTTAAATACCTCTCTTGATATGCGCTTTGATGGTCGGAGCGGCAAGGGTGCTATTTTCAAATCTACCGAATCAAGCAATTTGAAGCGAGCGATAGAGACTGGCAATTGACCAGCAAGAGCATTTCCGGCAATATTCACTCTAACAACAAGGCAGGAAAAGATGATTGATCAAAGTGCGGCCCGGATACTGCATCCGCTCGAAGTCAGGATTATTCTAGCATTCGACGAGGGCGAGATAATCGATAGTCAGCGAGTCAAACAAGTTCTCGGATTTAGAGAAGGTCAAGAGCAACAGGCTTTTTCCTGGCTTCTTGCCAAAGGGGTGCTTGAAGAAGCAGAGAGAAGAACCGAAGTCTTTTACGAGCTCACTCCGCTTGGGCAAGAATGGCACGAGAAGGGTATTCCAGCCAGGAGAATATTTTCTCTATTGAAAGATCGAGGACCAATGAGCCTGCCCGAAATAGCTCAAACTCTGGGTTTTGACCAGAAAACTGTAGGATCGGCCTTTGGTTCGCTCTCCAAAGAAGCCGTATGTGCGATAGATGAAGCGCGCCGCGCCAGGCTCGCAAAAAATGAATTTCCCGCGTCTCTCTCGGAAATCGAATCACTTCTTGCGTTGGCTGCCTCCAGTGGCGGTTCAGTCTCGGAAAAAGCGCTCTCCGATTCTCAAAGAGCGCTAATGGGGCAAATTGCAAAGAAGCGCGGCGCGCAGGACAGCCCTTTCAGAATAACCGATAGAGTCAGAGTCCTTTATCGTGTCACTCCTATTGCGAAAGAATACCGCAAAGCCATAAGTACCCTGGGTATGACTGGGGAGGAATTAGGCGCTATTACTCCGGAGATGCTCGAGAAAGGTACATGGAAGAAAGGCCATTTCCGACCTTACAATGTTCAGATTCCACCAGCCAGAGTCATACCAGGCCGCCGGAACGCCTATGTCGAATTCTTGGAAGGCGTCAAGGACAAGCTAGTTTCGCTAGGATTCGTGGAATTCGATGGTAACCTTGTGGAAACCGAGTTCTGGAACTCGGATGCACTTTTCATGCCACAGTTCCATTCAGCCCGCGATATTCATGATGTCTATTACATCGAAGAGCCGACACATGCAAAGTTCATCGAGGAGCCATACCTATCTAATGTCGCTGCGGCGCACGAAAATGGAGGCAATACGGGCAGCCGTGGCTGGCAATATCAATTCGATCGGGATTTTACAAGGCGGCTCATACTTCGAAGTCAGGGGACGGTGTTATCCGCTCGGCAGCTTCCAAAGGCTGAGGTTCCAGGCAAGTATTTTGGTATTGTGCGCTGTTTTAGATACGATCGCGTAGATGCCACTCACCTGTCGGATTTCTATCAAACCGAAGGCATTGTGCTTGGCAGAAATGTGAATCTTAAGACCCTACTAGGATTTTTGGAGATGTTTGCTGTCGAGGTTGCTGGAGCCAAGGAAGTAAAATATGTGCCTGGGTATTTTCCTTTTACCGAGCCTTCGATCGAGGTTCATATAAAGCATCCTGTGCTCGGATGGTTTGAACTGGGCGGTTCAGGTATTTTTAGACCCGAGGTATCTAGCTCTCTTGGCGTCGAAGTACCGGTTCTAGCCTGGGGTATCGGCATCGATCGGATGGCGCTTATGGCGCTTGGCCTCAATGATCTGCGAGATTTGTTCTGCAGCGATCTGGAGAGCGTGAGGATGCGTCGATCCCAATACAAAATACAATGAGGTCCGGAGATAAACCATGCCAAAAATCGAAGTCAACGAAGAGTTCTTTTTTCAACTTGCAGGGCAAAGCTGGAGCAATTATGAAGATCTTGAACAGGACCTCACTATAGCAAAGGCAGAATTGGATGAATGGGATAGGATTCCTTCGGATGCGGGCGAGCGCATGATCAAAATTGAGCTAAATGACACAAACCGCCCGGATCTTTGGACAACTGCCGGATTGGCTCGGCAGTTGCGAATATACCGCACAAGGAATATTCCTTCTTATCCTTTCTTTGCATCTAAGGGAAAAAGTATCGATGCAGCCTATCGGGTTGTTGTCGAAAAATCCGTGAGAGAAGTCCGTCCATGGATTGCTTGTTTCGTTGCAAAGGGCAAGCCTATAAGCGACGCTCTGCTAAAGGACATGATTCAGACTCAGGAAAAGCTGGCTTGGAATTATGGCCGAAAACGAAAAGGGGTTTCGATAGGAATCTATCGAACAGGGCTTATCGAATGGCCTGTTCGATATTTTGGAGTAGAGCCAGATTCGGTGTCCTTTGTGCCGCTTCAGGAGACCAGATCGATGACCTTAAGTCAGATTCTCAAAGAACATCCAAAGGGTGTCGAGTATGGATCCATTCTAGAGGGCAAAACCATACATCCTTTGCTTACAGATTCTAAGGGGAGTGTGCTATCGTATCCGCCAATAATCAATAGCGCTGATATCGGTGCAGTCCAGGTTGACGACTCCGAGGTCTTCATTGAAGTAACAGGTACCGATTACCCTTCGGTAGCGCTTTCGGCTTCCATAATGGCTTGCGATTTTTATGACATTGGCTTTGAAATAGCAAATGTGCGGGTCGATTATGAATACGACAGTCCATTTGGATCCTCCGTGATCTTTCCCTATTATTTTCAGAACAAAGTAACTCTTTCTCTTATCGAAGCAAATCGACTGCTTGGAGACTCTATCGATTTGAAAAAAGCGCAAGATGCCTTAGCTCGGATGGGGCTTGGCGCTTATTGTAGCGATGGGCTCACCTTGCATGTAACTCCACCCGAATATCGAAATGATTTTCTCCATCCCGTAGATGTCGCAGAAGATATCATGATAGGCCTTGGTATTGAGAATTTCGCTCCCGAGCGACCTTCAGATTTTACAATAGGAAGACTTACTCCCATCGAAGTATTCTCGCGCAAAGCAAAGGATATAATGATAGGTCTTGGCTATCAGGAGATGATCTATAATTATCTTGGATCAGGTATAGACTATGCTGAAAAGATGCAAATACCCGTTGGTCAGCTTGTGAAAATAGCCAATCCTATGACCGAAAACTATGAGTATGTCAGGAATTCGCCAATTCCGGGGCTCTTGCAGACTGAAAGTGTATCGGCCAAAGCCTCATATCCTCATCGGACATTCGAAGTAGGCAAAGTCGCCATAAAGGACCCTGAAGAGAATTATGGTGTTGTTACTCGCCAGCACATCGGCTTTTTGATAAGTCATGCGCAAGCAGATTACAATGAAATCGCTTCTCATGTGGCGACACTTATGTATTTCTTAGGGAAGAACTACACGGTGCGTGAGTCCGCTGATCCGCGCTTCGTCCCGGGCAGACAGGTTGAAGTCTTTTTGGAGAAGGAAAGTGTCGGAGTCTTTGGCGAGATTCATCCAGCGGTGCTGGAAGCATTCGATGTAATGATGCCTTGTGCCGTAGCTGAGCTGGACTTAGATTCTCTTCTGATCGGCTAAGAGAATTGAAGCACAATGCCGTTCTCTCTGCGTCTCTAAGAGAGAGACTGAAGAGAGGCTAAGGAACGGCATGGATCTCTATGCACATGAACCGCTTGGATTCGATGGAATCTTAGTTCATATCGAGGCTGACATTAGAAACGGCATACCCGCCGTCGAAATAGTTGGTCTCGCATCGACATCTGTGCGCGAAGCACGCGAGCGCGCTAGAATCGCAGTTAGGAATGCAGGCTTCGAATTCCCTCAGGATCGTATTCTTGTAAATCTCTCTCCTGCCGATTTGCCCAAAGAGGGCTCAGCCTATGATTTACCCATTGCCTTAAAAATACTCGAAAAATCTGGTCAGATAGGGGACTTGCCCATATGTGCGATGGCAATGGGAGAATTGACGCTGGAAGGAGAAATTCGGCCCGTAAGAGGAATCTTGCCCGCTGTTCGCTCTGCTGCTTCTCATGGCATTCGAATTTGTATCCTCCCCTTTGAGAATGCCCAAGAAGCACGGATTTTGAAGGCCGTTCAGGTGTGGCCTATTCGTCATCTAGCTGAATCAAATAGAATCCTTATAGAAATTGGAAAGGGAAAAACGCCACAAGGAGATGTGCAAGGAGGGCAATTTTCACAAGGAGATTTGCCAATTGGACAGGAAAAGCAAATCCCGCCAAGGTCTCCCTCCTTGTGGCTCGATCTGAATGAAAGCAGGGAAACATATAGCGATTTTCGCGGTGATGAGAGATTGATGCGTGCGCTCGTCATTGCGGCCGCAGGAGGGCATAATATGTTTCTCGCTGGACCGCCTGGTGCGGGGAAGACCATGGCTGCCCGTCGCTTTCCTTCGATTCTTCCAGATCTTTCGGAGCAAGAAGCTCTCGATACCGCTTCCATCTATTCTCTTTGGGGCAGCCTTTGGACCTGCTCGGGAAGGAGGCCGCCATTTAGAGCTCCTCACCACTCCGCCAGCATGGAAGGAATACTGGGAGGCGCGAAACCCCTGAGGCCGGGAGAGGTCAGTCTGGCTCATCATGGTGTGCTTTTTCTCGATGAATGCCCAGAGTTTAGACGGGATGTCTTGCAGGGACTCCGAGAGCCTGTTGAGCGTGGTTATGTCGATATTGTGCGAGCCGGCCGAGTGCTTCGCTTTCCTTCAGATTTTCAGCTCATAATGGCTGCAAATCCTTGTCCTTGTGGCAATTTGGGTATGCGCGGAAAAACCTGCATATGTTCTCCCGAAGAGATTAGGCGATATTGGAAAAAGCTCGGAGGACCTCTCCTGGATAGAATCGACATGCGCATCGCAATCCAGCCTCCGAAAGCTTCTCGCCTTATCGAATCTCGAGCGGTAGATGTAGATTTGCTTCGAGATAAAGTAAAATCTGCGCGCGAAATCCAGAACATGCGGTTTAAAAGGACAAACGATGGGATGAGTAAGAAAGAAACGGAAAACATGGGGTCTTCAAGAAGCATGATGTTTTCGGAAGCAAATCAAATTCTCACTTGTAACAATGCTCATATCACTGCAGGGATTGTAAATGATATTTGTCATATAGCAGGATCGGCTGAAAAAGCATTTCTATCAGGGATGGCTAATTATAGCCTTTCGGCACGCGCTGGGCATAGCATTCTTAGACTCGCACGTACCATAGCCGACATAGATGGAGAGAACGAAATTACAGAGTCTGCAATAGAAGAAGCAATCGAGTATCGACAGTTTGGCGATGGAGATGCAGTCTGGCCATTCTGAAATATTCTGAACTTATAATTTGATGAGTCAATGCAAAAGCTTGACTAATCTCAAGGCTATGGTATCATCAATCGATGCCAGCGAAACAGGATATTCGTATTGAGGCTATTTCTCTTTATTTTTTGCCCGTAAAAACGAGGATACCGCTAAAATTTGGCATTGAAACTACGACGCATGTGTGCTGCGCTCGCGTAAGAGTCATTGTATCATCTCGAAAAGGAAAACGAGCAGAAGGCTGGGGAGAAACCCCCTTGAGCGCAGCGTGGGCATGGCCTAGCGATTTTTCTTATGATGCTCGTCTCACCGCGATGCAAGACTTTTGTGTCATTCTTGCACAGGTGTGGAATGACTTCAAAGCGTGGGGACATCCTATGGAACTCGGCCATGCCTTTCTGAACGATATCCTGCCGGAAGTGCTTGCTTCCTTTAATGAGAAGAGAATGGCAATCAATCTTCCCGAAATGCCGTGGCTTTCAGCGCTTCTCTGTACGGCTTCGTTTGATATCGCGCTCTTTGATGCATATGGAAATCTTCATGGTCTGCCAATCTTTGAAACACTCAATTCCAATTTCATGAATAAGGATCTTGCGTGGTTCTATGGCCGCAAGTACGCTCAATTATTCAAAAACAAATATCCTGAAGATTATCTAGTTCGACCAGCGCCTCAAACCCTGAGAGCATGGCACCTCGTTGGCGGTACTGATATTTTGACTAAAGACGATTTGACGGGAGCTGAGCCGAACGATGGGTACCCGGTTGTCCTCTCTGACTGGATCATTCGCGATGGCTTGAAATGTCTTAAAATAAAACTAACGGGGACTGATGCAGAATGGGATTATAAGCGGATCTGCAAAGTGGGAAATATAGCGATTCAATATGGTGTGGATTGGCTCAGCACTGACTTCAACTGTACCGTAACTGATCCTCGCTATGTATGCGAAATTCTCGATCGTCTTATGAAAGATGCTCCTCGCATATTTGGGATGATTCTCTATATTGAGCAGCCTTTTCCTTATGATCTTGATAAGAATCGTATCAATGCTCATTCTGTCAGTGCCCGCAAACCTCTCTTTATGGATGAAAGCGCCCACGATTGGAAATACCTCGCTTTAGGCAGAGTCCTCGGTTGGACTGGTGTGGCACTGAAAACCTGCAAAACTTTCACCAGCGCTCTTCTCAGCCTCTGTTGGGCAAAAGCAATGGGCATGACCATGATGGTGCAGGACCTTACAAATCCTATGCTAGCGCAGATACCTCACCTTCAGCTCGCTGCTCATGCGGGGACAATTATGGGAGTGGAGACAAATGCAATGCAGTTTTATCCAGACGCTTCTGCAATTGAGGCTACGGTGCATCCTGGTGTGTATAGAAGAAAAAATGGGTGCGTGCAGTTGGATTCTCTGGGCCCTACAGGTTTTGGTTATAAAGTAAAAGAGATAGGTCGACCACTTCCTAAAGCCGCATGGGAAGGAACTCAAGAATGAGCAGAAAGAGATCTTCTCTAGGGCATACGCTTCTCAATCTGCTTTACATCGCGATTGCTATTGCAGCATGGCAGGCAATTGTCGTGATCTTTCATGTCAAAGAGTTTGTTGTTCCTTCGCCTGTCGCAGTATTCAAATGTCTCTTCTTTACCGAAAAAGTCGCTGAGAATACGTGGTGGGCACATATCAGCACAACGCTTCTGGAGATCATAGTAAGTTTTGCTTTTTACTGCAGCGATAGGTTTTCTCCTCGCAATCCTTATTTGCTGGTCAAAAATCCTCAGAAGCCTCATTATGCCTATCATTGAGGTGCTCAATTCTTTGCCAAAGATTGCACTTGCGCCTCTTTTCCTCATTTGGCTCGGCTATGGATTCAAAGCGAATGTGACTATTGCAATTATCTGTGCTTTTTTTCCCATTGTGCTCAACACCACTGTGGGGCTTGATTCTGTCGATGAGGATCTTCTTGATTTGGTCAGATATCTCAATGCCTCAAAGCTTCAGATCTTTCTCAAGATACGAATACCAAATTCGCTTCCCTTTGTGTTTCCTTCAATGCCGCTCGCATATGGGAAAAGATTAAGACGCCGGCCGTGGTCCTTGCATTGCTTATACTCTGGGAATTATGCGTTCGTATTTTTAAAATAAAAGAATATATCTTACCGTCACCTATTGTCGTGCTGCAGCATCTGTTCTTGAAACAGCCAGACGCAAACTATAATTGGTTGATTCATATTCGTATCACATTGACAGAATTGGGTATTTCATTCGCAATTACCTCAGCATTGGGCATCCTTATTGCCATTGTCCTAGCATGGAGCTCGACTCTGAAAAAGATCTTCATGCCGGTATTTGTCTTTCTTAATTCGCTTTCCATCGTCGCAATTGCACCGCTTCTTGTTCTTTGGTTCGGCTATGGGCTTAAAACTAATATTCTTATTGCATTTCTTGTATCATTTTTTCCGATTGTCATTAATACAACAGTAGGCTTGACAGAAATTGATGAAGACCTCTTAGACTTTGTCAAATACCTCAATGGAACAAAGCTTCAAATTTTTTTGAAGCTCCGCATACCCAATTTTCTTCCCTATATTTTTGCTGGGTTAAAGATTAGCTCGACGATGTGCGTCGTTGGAGCAATTGTAGGAGAATTCATTGCTTCAGATAAAGGCCTTGGTTTTATTATTATCGCCTCGCAGTACACCATGGATTCTCCGCCAATTTTTGCAAGCCTCATTCTTGTATCAGTCTTTGGTGTTGCCTTGTTTGGAATAGTGGCTGCACTCGAAAGGATGTGCATGCCGTGGTATTTCCGAGTGAGAGAGCGGGGATAAATAAATTTGTGCATGTGGGGTTGTACAATTAACCCTATGCTACTTTGATTTTGAGATAAGGAGGTTTCTAAAATGGGGAAAAGGATTTTTTCAATTCTCGCGGTGTCCTTTCTCATCCTGGCAGGACTCACTGGGCTTTCGGCAGAAACAACGAAAATCAACTTCTTGTTGAATTGGACAATTTCTGGCGATCACGCTCCCTACTATGTCGCCATGGATAAGGGTTGGTCTAAGGAGGAAGGGCTCGATGTCAATGTGATGATTGGTCAAGGATCTGGCTTTAGTGTTCAGATGGTCGATGCAGGTAAAGCACAAATTGGTATCTCTGATGCTCCGGTGCCTATAGAAGCAAGGGCAAAAGGTGCTAGAATTAAGATCGTCGGCATCATTTTTGATAAACACCCTAACTGTATGTTTTTCGGAAGGACTCAGGAATCAAGGTTCCGCAGGATATCAAAGGCAAGACCGTGGCAGTGCCTGCCTCCGATGGCCACAAAGTTATGTGGCCTGCATTTGCGAAGATGATTGGCCTTGAGCCAGATGATGTGAAATTTATCAATATCGACCCTACAGCGAAACCGGCTGCACTTGGCACAAGAAAAGCCGATGTGGTATTTGAGCTGTATACAGGGAAACCATTTATGGAAAAAGCAGTTCCTGCTGATCAGCTAGGCTATATTCTCTGGGCTGACTATGGTTTCAATGCCTATGCGCATAGCTATATCGCAAACGAAGATTTTATGAAAAACAATCCTGAAGCGCTGCGCAAATTCCTCAAGGTCTCCTACCGAGCATGGCAGTATACACTTAACAACATTCCCGAAGCCATCACTATTCTTTCTAAATATCATCCTATCAATAGGGATGACTTTGTCGCAAACCTTACTGCAGTGAAGGAATTCTTCAAGACCGATCGGTATAAGAACTATGGCATTGGCTACATCGATCCCGCAAGAATGCAGGATACTATCGATATCGTGAAGGAAAAAGGAGTTCAGATGAATCCCGATCCGAAATATTACTACACATCTGAATTTCTCCCATCTCCTCCCTACAAATTTGATTTCTGATCGATATCAAAAAGCATAGACGCCGGGCTTGCGATGCAGTTTCTCGTTTTTGCAACTGCCCGGCAGAGCAAGATATCGATATATCCAAATATCCAAAAAAGAGGAAAGGTGGATGCATAGTGAGTGACGAACAAAAGCCTATTATTTCACTCAAGAACGTGAAGAAGACCTATAATGCGAACGGAAGAGAACTTGAAGCCCTTGGTGATGTAAGCTTTGATGTCTTCCCTCATGAATTTGTTTCGATTGTTGGACCTTCTGGCTGCGGTAAGACGACCCTCTTGAGGATTATCGCTGGATTACTTCCAAAATCCTCAGGGGAAATCATCGTAGATAGCAACAATTTTGAGATAACGCGGGAAGTTGGCTTTGTATTTCAAAAACCTCTGCTCCTCGATTGGCGAAAAGCGATCGATAATGTGCTGCTCCCTATTGAGGTTTTAAAGTTGGATCGAAAAGCAATGATGCAGCGGGCACAAGACCTGCTGGCTCTTGTTGGACTAGAGGGATTTGAGGATCGTTACCCTGGCGAACTTTCCGGTGGTATGCAACAGCGCGTTTCGATAGCACGAGCGCTCATCCATGATCCAAAAATGCTCCTTATGGATGAGCCTTTTGGCGCGTTGGACGCTATTACTCGCGAACGGCTCAATATTGAGCTCTTGCGAATATGGGAAGAGACAAGAAAAACAATTCTATTCATCACTCATGATATCAACGAAGCAGTATTCCTTTCGGACAGAGTGATTGTACTTTCAGCTCGGCCATCGCGAATGGTAGAGTCGCTCGACATAGAGTTGCCCCGACCGCGAGCACAGGATGTGAGAGCTAAGCCGAAATTTGGAGAATACTCGCTTCAAATTTATAAAAGCCTTGAAATCGGCTAAGGAAGCATAAAGTGAGCCAGAAATGTGTCTATGGTGTAGGAATGAGAGGAGCAGGGCAAGTTGCGAGGCAGCACGCAGCAGCAATACTTTCCAATCCAAAATTGCGGCTCGTGGCAGTATCCTCACGTTCTCATGAGAGTGCACAACAATTCGCTCATGAGTGCGCGGCTGCCAGTAAGGGAATGCCAATTACCATCTACGATCGATATGAGGACTTACTCGATGATGTGAATGTCGACATAGTGTCGGAGTGCATGCCTAATTATTTGCATGCACACGAAGGTGCTCAAGCACTTCAGGCAGGGAAGCATCTCATCCTTGAAAAACCGGCAGGTATGAGCAAGGAAGAGCTCTCTGTTTTGAGAGAAGCGGCGACTCATTCTCAGTCTAAAACCGTAGTGAGCTTTGTATTGCGCTGGCATCCTCTCGTCATGAATCTGAGAAACCTCCTCAGAAAAAAATCAATTGGCGATGTGTACTATGCGGAATTCGATTATTGGCATGGCATAAAGCCTTCATTTTCGAGCTATAACTGGATTAGAAAGAGGGAATTTGCAGGCGGGGTTATGATTACAGGTGGTTGCCATGTTGCAGATCTTGCGCGGTACCTTCATGGCGAGGCTGAAGAAGTCTTTGCATATGCAACGAAAAAACGCGAGGATTTTGATTACCCAACAACGATTATCGCTGCGATAAAATTTAAAGATGGATCGGTAGGGAAAATATCAGCATCGCTGGACGGCATCAATATCCCATATCAACTCAATATCGACCTATTGGGAACAGAAGGGGCTTTTCGAGATAATAAAATCTATTCCAAAGTCCTATTCCCTTATGCCGAAAATTTTGCTGTGATCCCTTGTGAGACTCCAAATTCTGGCTCCGTTGAGCATCATCCTTTTAAGCAAGAGATTGACAATCTCGTCGACTGCATTGATCAAGGTATACCTGTGCTATCTGATGTTTTAGATGCATGCAAATCGATGGAAATCGCGCTTGCGATTACTGAATCGGCTGCTATTAGAAAACCAGTAAAGGTTTTTCAGGAGCATACTTAATGGAAGGCTTTCAAGAGCCTATAGAGCGGCGAATTGACAGAATGACATCTGCGACATTTGCCGAGGCAATAAAATCTTGTGGCACCCTTATTATTCCTCTTGGTTCTGTAGAAGAGACCGGAAATCACTGCCCTCTAGGCACTGATCTGTTCGTCGCGGAATCAGCGTCTTTGCGCATCGCAGAAAAAGCCAATTGCCTGGTTTCTCCGCCGATACCATTTGGTGATACGTACGAACTCGATTTCTGGCCAGGCAATGTTCATGTTGATGCACCAATCCTAGGCGCATATATTGAGGCGGTCGCTCGATCGTTTGTTCGTCAGGGCTTTAAGAATATTGTCTTCTTTTGCTGTCATTCGCTCACGATGAAATGTGTGGATCTTCTCTGCCGCCGTCTTAATCGCGAAGGAGTAAAGGTGTGTGCGATCGATTGGTGGAAAGTTGCCGTCGATGTAGCGCGCGGGGAAACATCCTCAGCAGAACCATTTGGCCATGGAGGCGAAGTGATTACCTCAATCGCCCTTGCGCTCGAGCCTGATCTTGTCCAGCTTACAAAAGCCACCGATGAACCTTCCTTACCAGCACTTAGTCGCATCAATGCTCACTCAATCGGATCGCCCTTTATAGAGTATGCTGATTTCAGAAAATATTGCATTTCGGGCGCTTGGGGAGCCGTGAGAGCGACCGCCTCGCAGGAAAAAGGCGAACGTTGGTTTCTAAAGGCTATTTCTGCTTCAGCAGATTTCATACAATCTTGGCGTGAAAACAATAGCTGATACTAAGCCCGCGTATTGCATCTTGTTTTGAAGAGCCTGTTTCGTGTAGGAATATTTTTATGGATATCATTAGAGGCAGAAATGTTATCACAGGGCAACCTGTCGAGGTTATTATCGAGGATCAGAATATTTTCAAGACGAACATATGCGAAGATAAAATAGATTTGCCATATATATCGCCAGGTTTCTTGGATATGCAAGTTAATGGATACTATGGTATTGACTATAGTCTTGATAATCTTGATGAAGATCAAATTCTTTCTCTTGTCGAGTGCCTTGGGAAATCAGGAACAACTCGCCATGTGCCTACCTTCGTATCGATGCCGAATGAGAAATTAATCCGAAATATTGAAACGGTCGTCAAAGCAAGAAAGCATTCTCCTTTGCTTAAAACATCAATTGTGGGATTGCATATAGAAGGGCCATTCATTTCAAGAGAAGAGGGACCTCGCGGTGCACATGATATTCAATTTGTCAGAAATCCTGATTTCGATCTATTTAGAAAATGGCAAGAAGCTGCTGAAGGTACTATAAAATATATAACATTAGCACCTGAATTGGATGGTGCGATCGAATTTATCGAAAAAGCTGTTGCCAGTGGGGTCAAAGCCGCGATCGGGCATACAGCAGCGTCGCCAGAGCAGATTAGAGCGGCAATCAAAGCAGGAGCTACGTTGTCTACGCATTTGGGCAATGGAAGCCATACAATGTTGCCGCGATTGCTCAACTACCTTTGGGAACAGCTTGCTGCCGATGAACTAGCTTCCAGCATCATCTGTGATGGTGATCATCTTCCTCCTGCTGTCGTTCGCGTGTTCCTTCGTACTAAAGGCTTGGAAAGATTGATTCTTGTCAGTGATGTAGCCCTCTTTGGAGGGTATCCTCCTGGAATATATAGATGGGGTAATCTTGATGTGCAAGTTTATAATGATGGACATCTAGGTATACCAGGTACAACGATTCTCGCAGGTGCTGCACATCTATTGGACTGGGACATAGCAAAATTTATAGAGTTTACCGGTCATTCATTAGCTGAAACAATCAGGCTCTGCACATCGAATCCTTCGCGCTACCTCAATCTCAACGAAGCTCCAGAGAATTTTCTCAAAGAAGGCGAAATGGCTAATTTTTGCATGTTTTACCACAGAGCGGAGCAAAAGAGACTTCAGATTCTGAGAACTCAATTAGGCAAACACAAGTCTTATATCGAAGGGCATATCAGCGATGCTGCAGGACGATCAAGCATAAGGTAGCAATTCGAATGCGCCCTAAGCGAGGCACAAGGATGCATAGGATCAATAGGAGCAGTAACTGCCATATATACTGCCTCCGCCTTTCTCGCATCGGGTACTGAGCACACAATACACTCGCTTTTGAGAATCTGAGGGATGCTCATGGAAATAGCCTGGAGTGGCACCTCAGAGATATCTTTGAACCATCCTTCCCCCACCTGCTGTTTCCTACAAGCCTCATCGAGTTGAACAACGAGATATGGTTCCTTTGTGGTGAGTTGAGCTGGTGGATCATTGAATGCGAGATGTCCATTTTCTCCGATACCGATACATGCGACATCGATAGTATTTGAAGCGATGAGGCGAGAAAGCCTTGTAAGCTCTTGAGAAAGATTAGGAGCATCAGCGTGAATATAATGAAAAGCCTGCAAGGCTGGTACCCTTTCTGCAAAGCGCTCTCGTAAGTATTTGCGAAAACTGGCATTGTGGGTATCGGGTATCCCTACATATTCATCTAAGTGAAACACTTCTACTTTACTCCAATCGATGTTCGGTTCTTTCACAAGCGCATCGAGCATTGTGAACTGGCTTGTGCCCGTAGCAAGAATAAGAGAACATTCGGCCTTTTTCTCTATTGCATGGCGAATATGCAATGCAGCTATCATTGCCGCATGCTTTCCCATGTCTAAGGCGTCCTTGTATATGCAAATCCTCATGACGACTTTCCTTTTCAGCGTATTTTTGATTATAACTAACTATATTTGCTGAAGGAATAGCTCATGTTGATTCATTAAAAATCTGACACTATAGGATTTGTCGCTTCGCGACAAATCTCAACTGCGGTGTTGCCTTTTGGCACAGGTACATTTGATTTTCTCATGCCAGTTATAAGTCTTCTCCGCATGTGCATCATTTTGCCATATGAAGAGTACAAATCCTTTACCCAAATGGAGAATCAAACAATACAAAGATATGGATCAGTACTTTTTGGGCTATTGACTTATATAAAATGGCATCTATAATTTTTTTAGAATTCTTTAAGCATTAGGAGGCTTTTATGAAAAAGAGTCTGTATTTCGTACTTATTTGCATGTTGCTCTTTTGCATAGGAATACAAGGAGCTTTTGCACAGGCTACTTGGAAACCGACAAAGCCAATAAACATCATAGTACCATGGGGTGCAGGAGGCGCAACTGATCAAGCGACGAGAGTCGCCGCAGCTGAGCTTGAAGAGGTTCTCGGCCAGAAGATTGTTATTGTCAACCAGCCTGGTGCTTCTGGTTCTGTTGGAACTAAAAATGCACTTGAAGCAAAGCGCGATGGTTACACATGGACAGCAGGTGCTGCATCAGACCTCGCTACGTATAAAGTTCTGGGAATGCTCGATACTGACATTCAAAAGGATTGGGAAATATTCCTTACAGTGGCGAATGTCAGCGTAGTCTGCGTGAACCCAAACAGCCCCTATAAGACATTTGATGATCTGCTTGCAGCCTTTAAGGCAAAGCCAGGCAAGATTACCGTAGCAACTGCAGGTCAGAGTTCAGCAGGCCATATTGCGATCGAGCTAATTCGATCCTATACAGGTATTGAGTATAAACATGTTACATATGACGGTGGTAATCCTGCTGTCATTGCATGCGTATCCGGAGAAACCGAGGTCACTACTCAACTAGCCTCCGAGGAAGTAGACATGATTCGAGGCAAAAAACTTCGTCCCTTAGTGGTGCTATGGGACAAACCCCTTAGCCTTGAAGGTTATGGAGAAATTCCGCCAATTACAAACTGGATCAAGGATTTCCAAATTGGTTTAAATTACTTTGGAATCTTCATTCCAAAAGGAGTTCCTCAGGAGGTTATCGATACAGTTCAAAAAGCATGGAGAGATGTGATTCCCAATTCACAGAAACTGAAAGATTATGCGAATTCCCGTGGAGCCATTTTCGATCCTTCATATGGTGAGGAGGCTCAAAAGCGAGCCTATAGCTATTATCAATGGGTTGCCTGGGTGTATTGGGACGCAGGTAAGGCGAAAGTAAAACCCGACACCGTAGGTATTCCTAGGCCATAGCTTACCTCTCTAAAGGCAAGAAAGGCGCAAACACCGTGCTTCTTTCTTGCCTTATTTTCCTTGCAAATAAATCCAAAACTCTATATAGAGTAGAGGAGATACTTATAATGACCGAAAGTACAATGAATAAAGCTGACTTCTATACATCAATTGTCTTACTTATCATCAGCCTCGGGATCATTATTATTTCAATTCAGATGCCATCAATGACAGAAAGAAACGAAAGTCAGTGGTCAAATCCTGGAGTTGTACCAACTTTTATAGGCATTGCACTATTTTTGCTCTCTGGGTCGATGTTGTTGCGCGCAATTAAGCGAGGGGTACTTAAGAAAAACGAAAACATAAATTCCGATTCAAAAAATGGGACTATAGGCGTTGAGGAGGCCTCATCAATAAGTAAATCTCCCGATAAGAACTCGTTGTTCTCGAATCCCTATTTTAGAATTCTCATCACAATAGTACTCTGCTCACTCTATGCATCTGTGCTAGGCAAAATATGGTTCCCTTTTGCAACCTTTGTATTTATCGTCTTATTCATAGTTGTCTTTGAATTCGATCCTAAAAAATCATTGCGATCTCAAGGGAAAAAATTGCTATGGGCAATGGTGATTGCAGCTTGTACATCTGCAGCAGTCACTATCGTATTCCAGTATCTATTCCTCGTAAACTTACCATAAGGAGTACAAGATGTTCCAGGGTCTGGAATTATTTGGTACGGCAATTGTTTCTTTCTTAAATATAAATGCGCTGTTAAATGCTCTTTGGGCAACCGGATTAGGTATTATCATTGGGATGCTGCCGGGTCTTACTGCAACAATGGGTGTTGCGCTTCTTACTACCTTGACATTCAAGATGCAAGCAAACGACGCAATACTCGTGCTTATCTGTATGTATGTAGGCTCTATTTATGGCGGAAGTCGAAGCGCAATTCTCTTGAATATACCGGGAACTCCTGCAAATGCTGCAACTACATTGGATGGATATCCTTTAGCTTTGCAAGGCAGAGCAGGAAAAGCAATCGGCATTGCCACTACAGGGTCCTTTCTTGGTTCTATGATCGGCATGATCGCAATGCTCATCTTTACTCCGGTTATTGGGAATATTGCTCTTCAATTCCAATCCTATGAATTCGTATGGTTTTCAATATTCGGTATTATTATATGTGGCAATCTCACTGCTCCAAAAGATCCTCTTAAAGGGTGGATTGCCGGCTTCATCGGTCTTTTCGTAGCAATGATTGGCATGGACGGAATTCATGCTTATGTGAGATTTGCATTTGGAAACACAGACCTAGCTGGCGGCATTTCTTTGATCCCCGCTATGGTAGGTACCTTTGGATTTGCTGAGATCATATCTGTCATGCGCTATCAACGGTATGAAGTAGTCAAGACAAAAATTGAGAGGGTGATTCCCAAATTATCTGAAGTATTCAAGTATTGGAAAACAATAATACGGTCTGGATTAATTGGGACACTGATTGGCGCCATTCCTGGTGTCGGCGAGGATATTGCGGCGTGGGTATCGTATGATTTTGCAAAAAGAGGAGCAAGACCTGAGGAAAAGGAGAAGTTTGGCAAGGGATCAGTCGAGGGACTCCTCGCTTCAGAAACCGGAAACAATGCTTGCGTTCCAGGAGCAATTATTCCTGTGCTTACTCTTGCTGTACCTGGTTCAGCACCCGCTGCAGTTCTTTTAGGCGCTATGCTTATTCACGGAGTACGGCCTGGGCCTCTCATTATGGTTGAATTTCCAACTTTCATCTATGAGTGCGTAGCGATGGTATTTATAGCTACTGTCATGATGTTTATTCTTGGACTTACCATGGTGCGACCTCTCGTAAAAGTGCTGCAAATTCCAAGGCAAAAGTTGATGCCAATTGTGTTTACTCTCTGTCTAATAGGGTCCTATGCGCTTCAATCGAGGCTCTTCGATGTAACCATCATGGTCGTATTTGGTATTATCGGATTTGTGCTTCGTGAGATGGAATATCCTATGGCACCTCTTGTGCTAGGTATCATTCTAGGAGATATTCTCGACAAAAATTTACGGCGAGCACTTATCCTTTCTAACGGTAGTTTTGCGCCATTTTTTACAAGGCCGATTTGCCTTATTCTATTCGCGCTTACTATGTTAGTCGTGTTGAGCAGAGCAAAATGGGTACATCAGCTTATAGGAAGCTTGCGGAAAAAAGGCTCATGAAGCCCATTCTGCACAGTGTATGTGGGCAAATTCATAATCGCGTTTAGGATAATTCATTCTTTGGCTCATGCATTGCTCCATACGCAACACCTTTCCTAATTTCAAAGCCAATGCTTTGAAGCAGTGATTCGAGCCTCCTGCCATATTCTCGGTAAATGGATCGGCGCATCTCATCGCTATTTCTCACGCGTGAATCATGGAATACCACTGCCATATGAGGCTCAATACTAAGGAAGCCACCATAGCCAGAATGCTTGCAATCTTCGAGAATATCTCTTACATGGCACGGCCCCTCCCCGGGATATACATAGATTTCTTTATCAGTAGCCTTATCATACCATCCATCTTTGACATGCAGATGTACAACATTCGTTTTGAGAGCTAACCAAGTTGACCAAGCATCCTGATAGGGTCTGGGCGCTGGCTTATCATAATCTTGAGTAAGGCAAGGATTTCCAGTATCAAATACAAGCTTGAGGCCAGGAACCGCTGCGAGCAATTCCTGGGTATGCGATATGCTCAAACCCCCGTAATTGAAGCAGTTTTCGTGAACAGGGATCATATCCTGGGCAAGAAACTCATCACAGATTGCCCTGAGATATTCAAAACGGAGAGATACACGCTGATCAGGAAGGGGATTGCCTTCAGCGTCGGTCAACACTGCATAGCTCATGATGCGAATAAGCTTGACATCGAGGCGCTTCATCCTTTTGATTGCACGCTTCACCGTTTCCATGGTCTCAGAAAAATCTTGCAAAACGCTTGCACCCCAATTCGCTATGGTGGATCCGAAGCAGCTCACGCGTATATCATTTTTTTCTAGTATCCTCTGGACATGCATAAATTCCTGATTGCTGATGTCATGAATATTTTTGCCATTCACTGAACGTGCTTCGATATACTTCCAGCCTAGGTCTTTTGTTGCCGCGACCTGATCTTCGATGGAGTCGGCAGCTTCATCAGCAAAGCCTCCAAGCATAAAATAAGGCATCTGAGGTGAATTACCAATTCCCAGTAAGTGTTTATCAATCATATCTGCCTCATAGCTTTGCGGGATTCTGCGGTGCACCGTCAAGTTCCGCACTGCGATAAATGGCTTCAATGCAGGCAACCGCCTTTGTCGCCTCAATACCATCGACGAGCGGTTTTCGTCTCTTTTGTATAGAGTCTATTACGTCAATTAGCTGGCGCTTATGGCCGAGGTAACTGATTGCTGCGGGATCAGCGGCACCGCCAGACGTCGAAGCAGGCTTAGAGAATAATTTGCGAATTTTTTCATCTTCAGCCGATTCCTCCATGAATTTCCAGAAACTAAGAGTATCCTCGTCCATAATTGCACTGCCACTAATTCCCAGGATTTCCAGACGTTTGAGAAAACCTGGCCATGCAGCAGTAGTGCCCTGGATTGCACCGAGTGCACCATTTTCAAATTCGATTGCTGCACTTGCATTATCTTCCACTTCAATTTTGTTGTGGCCAACTGTTGAGATGTAGGCACTGAGGCTACTGATAGGGCCAACAAACCATAATAGGAGATCCACTGCGTGGATTGACTGGTTCATCAGGGCACCACCTCCATCCAGCGCTTTGGTTCCCTTCCAGCCGCTTTGCGAATAGTATTGCTGATCTCGCCACCATTTTACATAGGCATTCCCTTGAGAAAGCACTCCAAAACGGCCAGCTTCACAGGCTTTCTTGACTGTTTGGGAAGCATCAGAAAATCGACTCGGAAAAATACCAGAAAGAACTACATTGTTTTTCTCCGCAACTTCAACGATTTTCAGGCATCGTTCTACTGTGATCTCTAGAGGCTTTTCCACAATGATATGCCTCCCTGATTCTGCTGCAGGAATCGCTGCTTCGCTATGGAGTCCTGAAGGGGTGCAAATATTGATGACCTCAATTTCTGGATCATCGAGAAATTTATTAAACTCATTGTAAAATCTGCATTTATATACTTCCGCAAACTGTCTAGCGCGTTCAGGTATGATATCGAAGCATGCGACAAGCCGCGACCCATCTATCTCTGAAATCGCTTTCGCATGCATGTTTGCGATCATGCCTGTGCCAACAACACCAAAATTCATTGATTACCTCCTTAGTCGACTCCTCTAGTCAATAATGCGGACATTTCAGCCTTTCTCATCGCAGAGATTGCAGTATGGAGGAGTAAATCGGGCTTCTTGGGAACATCGAATATTTCCATGCTTAGCCAACCACTATATCCATGATTGAGCAGAGTGCGAAAGCTAGGCACGAAGTTAGTGGTTCCCGTACCTGGAGCTCCACCTTCTTTTTCATTGATATGTATATGAGCAATATAGGGCCAATATTCTTCTATAAGAATATGCGCAGGCTTTGTTTCCTCTCGAGCATTATGGAAATCGAACATTGTGCGAATAGATGCTTGATCGATATCCTTTACGATATTCACTGCTTCGTCGAGACTAGTAACGACATCGCACTGGTCAGAAGAGAGGGGCTCGACGAGGATCATTGCATTACATGAAGCTGCAAACCCAGCAATATGAGCAAGCTCTTCACGCAAAATATCTTTCACCTCATCAGAAGTCATGCCGGGAGGAGTCGATCTTTGGCGGGGAGACCCCAAAACAAGCTTTCCCCCTCCAAGAGCAGAAGCACATTCGAGCAATCTGCGCATGTGATCCCATGTACGCCTTCTGATGACTAAATCAGGGCTTGCAATATGCAAACCTTCTGGTTTTGCAAGAAGCCAGTGGAAACCGACAAATTCAAGATTTTCCTTCTCAAGAATACTCCTGATTTCTGTAATATTCTCTTTGATTGTTAATTGGCTGAAATCCTCAAATACTGAAAATGGCGCAATCTCAACACCTCTAAACCCTGCTTGAGCTGCGAGGCTACATGCTTTAGAAAAAGGCATCTGGCCAAACAGTTCATTACAAACCGCATAACGCATAATTAATTCTCCGATTAGGAAATAGAAGCACTGCGCAGTGAAAATCAGTATTTCACTGGGACACCTTTCTTGTTCGATCGA